>ERZ1106944.4-NODE-4-length-248783-cov-14.626110_pt1 | contig 248783 bp, 214 predicted proteins | sample MGYA00403672_ERZ1106944 | MGnify/ENA primary metagenome ERZ1106944 (study PRJEB35170, sample SAMEA104062454) | human gut metagenome | biome: human gut; feature: human-associated habitat; material: faeces | place: Denmark | collected 2012-10-16 ...
TGATCTCCCTTTTCTTCGGTACGCCATCTCGTTGGTCTGTACCCCGCTTTGTCTTCATGAATCTGGTTGGCTTCAACGATCATTTCTTTCATCTCCCATCACTTCTAATATTGCAGTTTTTTTGAAAAAGCCTCGCTCATTTCGATGAAATTTGATAAATATTAACCAATTTTGAAGAAAGTAATGAAACTATTTTCAATATTTACTCCTTGAAGGTAATCTCCTGCCCTCCCTCCAGCAGGAAAACAAAAAAGCGGCTCCAACGATGTCCGCTCTGCCTCCCTGAAGCGAGACCGGATTCATTCGATAAAGCCACTTTTTTACGATCATCTAATATTACGGTGAAATGCTATCCGATCAGGAAAGTCCGCTTATGCGACGGCGGAGTCCTTTTCGTAAGCCTGCGCCATCCGGGCCAGACTCTCTTCCAACAAAGACGTCGGACAGGCCAAGTTGATCCGCTCAAAGCCGCTGCCTTCCTCGCCGAACAAATACCCTTCGTCCAAGAACAACAGCGCTTTCTTTGTCATGAATTCTTCCTGTTCGTTTTGATTCGCGAAATAAGCCCGCAGATCCACCCATAACAGATATGTTCCTTCCAGCGGAGATACAACCGCCTTCGGGAAATGGCTGGCGAAGAATTCGACAGCCGTTTTGCGGTTGGTTTCCAACAAATCTAACAGCTCGTCCAGCCAGCCCTCGCAATGACGATAAGCCAGCGTTGCCGCTTCATAGGCCATGATGTTCAGATGACCGTTGATATAACTGCTCATCGTGGCCTTGTAGGCTGCGCGCAGCTCAGCGTTGGGAATCACGATATTCGAGCACTGCATCCCCGCCAGATTGAACGTCTTCGAGACCGACGTGCAGACGATCATGCGGTCGCTCAATTCCGGCGACAACGAAGCGAAGACGGTATGCTCGTAACCTGGCAGAATCAGATCGAAATGAATCTCATCGGAAACGATCAGAACGTCGTGTTTCAGACACAGTTCGCCAACCCGCATCAGCTCCGCCTTCGTCCAGACGCGGCCGATCGGATTATGCGGACTGCAGAAGATCAACATTTTCACTTCCGGATCGGCCAGCTTGGCTTCCAGATCGTCAAAATTGATAGAATATACGCCTTCCTGATTGATCAGACTGCTGGTCACCGTCGTGCAGCCGCAGGCTTCAATCGTCTTTTTAAACGGATAGTAGACCGGTGTGAGGATCGCAATCTTTTCACCCGGTTTTACAAACGCGCGGACGGCGACGTTGATCGCCGTGACGACGCCCGGAAGCAGAACCAGCCACTCTTTTTCGATTGTCCAATGATGGCGGCGCTGCATCCAGTTCACCGTTTCCGTGTAGTAATCCTCACCAGCGTCGGTATAGCCTAAGATCCGGTGATCGAGAAACTGTTTCAGACCTTCAATGATCTCCGGCGGATTCATTAATTCCATATCCGCGACAGATAACGGAACGATTCCTTCCGGCACTTCCGGGTTTTGCTTACGCATCCCTTTCCACTTGCTGGAATTCTGGGGCTGTCGGTTAATTCGGGTTGTGAAATCATAGCTCATACGCATTTCCCCCACTTTCTGACTTCAGCTTACAACCAGGACTTGAAACACAGAACTTATTTCCGGATATAACCGCTCTTGATGCAGGCTTCTCTGACCGCCTTGGAAACGGCCGGGACGACGCGGGAATCAAACGGCGATGGAATGATGTATTCTTCCGTCAGCTCTTCCGCCGGAATCAGATCGGCGATCGCCTGAGCGGCCGCAATTTTGACGTCCTCGGTAATCCGGGTCGCTTTCGCGTCCAATGCGCCGCGGAAAATGCTCGGGAAGGCTAACAGGTTGTTGACCTGGTTCGGGAAATCGGAACGGCCGGTCGCGGCGATCAGCGCTCCGCCCTTTTTCGCTTCATAGTAATCAATTTCCGGTGTCGGATTCGCTAAAGCGACGATGAAGCAATCTTTGTTCATCGTGGCGATGTCTTCCTTCGTCAACAGGTTGCCCTTGGAAACGCCGATGAACACATCCGCGCCCACTAACGCCGCCTTTAAGTCCGCCGGGCTTTCGCCATGCAGATTGGTGTATTCGAGCAGCTCCTGCTTCAGCGGGTTGTAGCTGTCCTTTTTATCCGGATGCAATACGCCCTTGGAATCAAACGCCAGAATGTTCTTGAAACCGTAGTTGTACATCATCTTGATAATCGAGCTGCCGGCCGCGCCGACGCCGTTGACGATGACCTTCATGTCTTCCGGCTTTCTGCCTGTTAACCGCAGACCGTTGATCAGTGCCGCCAGCACGACGATCGCCGTACCATGCTGATCGTCATGGAAGACCGGGATGTTCAGTTCTTCAATCAGACGCCGTTCGATCTCCACGCAGCGCGGAGCGCTGATGTCTTCCAGATTGATCGCGCCCAAACCTGGGGAAATCAGCTTGCAAACCTTGATGATGTCTTCCGGATCCTTGGAATCGACGCAGATCGGAAACGCGTCCAGCCCGGCGAAGCGGTGCATCAATAACGCCTTACCTTCCATGACCGGCAGACCGGCGACCGCGCCGATATCGCCTAAGCCCAGCACCGCAGTACCGTCGGTGACAACCGCAACAGTGTTGCCCTTGCCGGTATAGCGGTAGGCATTTTCCGGATCTTTGTTGATTTCCAGACATGGCTGAGCGACGCCCGGCGTGTAGGCCAGCGTCAGATCTTCCGGCGTTTCGCAGGGAACCTTCGGTTCGATCGATAATTTGCCATGGTGCAGTTCGTGCAGTTTCAGTGCGTCTTCATAAACAGTCATTGTGTTATCCCTCCACTTTTTCTTTCTTCTTATTCTTGGCTAAACGTTTCTTGCCCGGAATACCCGGCTTGGTCATTTCCTGAACATCCATGATGATTTCCAGGTCATGCTCGGTAATCAATCCGCTTTCCAGCAGCACCTCGCGCAGCGTGCGGTTTTCGATCAGCGCCTGCTTAGCGATCCGGCTGGCGTTAGCGTAGCCGATATGCGGGGCAAAGGCCGTGATCGGGGAAACCGAGCGTTCAACGAAGAACAGGCAGTTTTCCTTATTCGCCTTGATGCCGTCGATCGCGTTCAGACGCAGCGTATGGCAAGCGTTAGCCATAATCTCAATCGACTCGAATAGATTCTTAAACAGCACCGGCTCGAAGACATTCAGCTCCAGCTGTCCGGCTTCCGCCGCCTTGGCGATTGTCACATCGTTGCCGATGACGTTGAAGCAGGCCTGGTTGCAGACCTCGGCGATGACCGGATTGACCTTGCCCGGCATGATCGAGCTGCCCGGCTGCCGGTCCGGCAGCTTGATTTCCGCTAAGCCGGCTTTCGGCCCGGAGGCCATCATCCGCAAATCGTTGCACATCTTGGACAGATTGACCGCCAGCACCTTCAGCGCGCCGGAGGCAAACGCCAGCGTATCGCAGTTGCGGGTGCCGTCGACCAGATCCTTGGCGGAGCTGAGCGTGATGCCGCTGATTTCTGAAAGCACCGGCACGATCATCTTCTTGTATTTTTCATCCGCATTCAAGCCTGTGCCGACAGCCGTCGCGCCCATGTTGACGGCCTTTAAATCGTTGAAGGCGACGCGGATCCGCTTGATATCGCGGCCGACCATCGTCGCATAAGCGTGAAATTCCTGGCCTAAACGGATTGGAACGGCGTCCTGCAGGTGCGTCCGGCCCATCTTGATCACGCCGTCGAATTCCTTCGCTTTTTTAAGCAGGGAATGCTGCAGCTCGGTCAATTCGCCCAACAGCACCTCAACCAACGCCAGCGCCGTCAGACGGCCGGCGGTCGGGAAGACGTCGTTAGTCGACTGACCGAAGTTGATGTGATCGTTCGGATGGATATAATCGTAGACGCCGATCTCGCGGCCGGCCAGCTGCGCAGCCCGGTTGGCGATGACTTCGTTGGCGTTCATATTAAACGACGTGCCCGCCCCGCCTTGGATGCAGTCGGTAATAAACCACGAATCCAGCTTGCCGGAGATGACCTCGTCGCACGCCTCGGTGATATACTTCAGGCGTTCGTCATCCAGGAATCCGCACTGGTTGTTGCAGTAAGCGCTGGCTTTTTTGACCTTGCCGATCGAGCGGATCATCTGCGTATGCATCCGCCGGCCGGTGATCTGGAAATTGGTCATGGCCCGCTGTGTCTGCGCGCCGTAGAGGGCCTCCTTCGGGACTTCGATTTCGCCCAGTGAATCATGTTCCCACCGGAACTGTTCCGGGGTTTGTTCTGTTGCGTTCATGCTTTTTGTGAATTCTCCTTTTCTTCTTTCCACTCGTCTTCCGTGAACACCCGGACGCCGTTTTGGATCAGCAGCTCGGTTGTCAAACCATGGCCTTCCCTCAGCGTGCGGGTGAAACTTCCATCATAAATCAAACCTTTGCCGCAGGAGGGACTTTTGGCTTTCAGCACCGCCAGCGTGATGTGATGTTTCTGAATCAGCGCCAGCGCGGCTTCGGCGCCCTTGCGGTACTCGGCAGTACAGTCCTTACCGGATTGCGTGCAGATCTGGCAGCCCTGGCGTTCGCACGGATCGCGCGGGATGCCCAGTCCGCCCAGCACTTCCGGACAGATCGCCACGGCTTCCCCGCGTTCAACCATTTCCTTCAGCGCTTGCACGGTATTGGCCTTGCCGTCATAGCGGCAGGCCCTCCCCGCCAGACAGGCGCTGACGGCGATCATTCAAAATCCTCAGCGTACAGATCGTTTCCCTGACTGTCGAAGCAGACGAAGACCGGGAAATCCTCGACCTCCAGCCGCCGGATCGCTTCGCTTTGTAAATCCTCAAACGCGATCGTTTCGGCTTTTTTCACGCGCAGGCCCAACAACGCGCCGGCTCCCCCAACCGCGGCGAAATAGACCGCCTGATTGCGGATGATCGCCTGCTTGACCGCATCGCTGCGCTTGCCTTTGCCGATCATGCCGGCCAGGCCCAGATCCAGCAGCTGCGGAGTATAGACATCCATGCGCGTCGCCGTGGTCGGGCCGGCGCTGCCAAAGGTCATCCCCGGAGGCGTCTGGGTGGGTCCGACATAGTAAATCATCTGATCCTTCAGATCAAACGGCAGCGGTGCTCCGGCGTCCAGCAGCTCCTTCATCCGTTTGTGCGCCGCATCCCGCGCCGTATAGATCACGCCGCTTAACAGCACCTGTTCCCCTGCGCGCAGGGACCGGCGGTCTTCCATCGTTAACGGCAGTTGAATTTTCTTCATTACAGCACCACCTTTTTATGCCGGGTTACATGGCAGTTGATGTTCACCGCCACCGGCATGCCCGCGATGTGCGTCGGGAACCATTCGATATTGACCTTCAGCGCCGTCGCGCGGCCCTTCAGCCCCATCGGTCCGATGTTGAGCTGATTGATCTGTTCAAGGCATTCACGTTCCAGCTGGCGGTATTGTTCGTTCTCATTCTCGCTGTCCAGAGGCCGGACTAACGCCCGCTTAGCCAGGTAGGCGGCATAATCCATCGTCCCGCCGACACCGACGCCGACGACCATCGGCGGACAGGCGTTCGGGCCGGCCAGCTTGACGGTTTCCAGAATGAAATTCCGGACGCCTTCGACGCCCTCAGCCGGCTTGCACATTTTGATGCGCGAGCAGTTCTCCGAGCCGAAGCCCTTCGCCGCACATTCGATTACGACCTGATCGCCTTCCACGATCTCCGTGTAGATCACCGCCGGAGTGTTGGTCAGCGTATTCTTCCGCTCAAACACCGGATCACTGACGACGGAATTGCGCAAATAGCTTTCCTGATAGGCTTCCTCTACGCCCTTGTTGACCGCGTCCTTTAACGATCCTCCAATAAAGTGAACGTCCTGACCGATCGTCAGCCAGACGACCGCCATTCCGGTATCCTGGCAGATCGGCAGCCGTTTCGTCCTGGCCAGCTCAGCGTTTTCCATTAACAGCGCCAGCGCCTGTTTGGCCCTGGGTTTGTCTTCCTTTTCGGCATAGGTGACCAGTTTCGCCATCACGTCGTCAGGATATTCAAAGGCGATGCCGCTGCAGCAGTCCCTTACGATTTCCTGTATTTCTTTGACTTCAATTTCTCGCATACTCCTAAGCCCTTTCTGTTTGTTATTGTAACACAAACAAATCGGGGAATGAACTGCTTAATCCGCGCATTCCAGGATGTTCCTTGACAAGATATAAATTCTTTCATCAAGGAACGCAGCACATTTGAAACCACTTTCAGAAACATCGTTTCACTGCCATTTTCAATGATTCGGGAATACAATAGAAATTGAGGTGAAAGCATGAAAAAAATTGAGATTGAAAAACTGGATCGGAATCTGATTTCCCTGATCCATAACGACTGGGCCGTGCTGACGGTTCAGGACGAGGGCAAGGTCAACGGCATGACCGTCAACTGGGTTCAGATGGGCTGGCTGTGGAACAAAGCGGTGGTCACCGTGTACGTTCGGCCGCAGCGTCACACCTACCCGCTGATCGAACGGGAAAACAGCTTCTCGCTGGCGTTCTTCGACAACGATCAACGGGAAAAGCTGGCGTATCTGGGCAAAGCCAGCGGCAAAGATGAGGATAAGCTGGCGCATGTCGGCTATACGACAACTCTGCTCGACGGAGCGCCGTGCATTGATCAGGCGCGTCTGGTGCTGGTTCTGAAGAAGCTGGCGACGATGGAAGTCAGCGACGCTGAGTTTATCGACAAAGCCGTGGAAGACGCAAGTTATCCAAACCGTGATTACCACAAGGCTTATACGTGTGAAATTGTCGCCGCTTATCTAAACGAGGCATAATTTTCAAACAATTCGCAAACGGATTTGATTTTCTTGTACTGTTTCCTTGTGCAGTGTCCTTGTGCAGTGTTCTTGTGCAGTGTCCATAAAAAAAGCTGTGGTCGCTCCGGCTGATTCCTGCCTGATTGATGACCACAGCTTTTTATCTTCTTTCTCAAAGTATGCAGGCGCGCATCTTTTTGCGATGCTGCTTTCCATGTCGATTTTTTTAAATTATAAGGATTGCGCAGATTCAGCCTAACAATGCCACTGAATTTTTGCCGGACAGGGTTCGTCCTTGACGGATTGAGCTGAAAGCGAAGCATACGCATCCTGCCAGATTTGACGGGTCAGCTCCTCCATTTCAGACGCAGGCAAATCCAGTCCCTGATCATAGACAAGGGCCGCGGCCGCATAGAACAGAAACCCCAGCGCATTGGTCGGCGTGGTCAGTGTGCCGCAGGCCGCAGCGATCGCGCGGGCAGCGGCCTGGGTGATCGGATCTGGGGTTTCCCGGGCGATCTGGCCGGCTTCCTGAATCCACGGTTTTCCTGTCTTTCCCGGCTGATTTTGCTGCACAACCATTTGACACGCCTGAATCAGCGCAGTCAGCCGGTTATCCCCGCCGGCTTTTTTCTGATAGATCGGCAAGATCCTGCTTTCAACATACCCAAGAGACCAGCGCGCCAGTGTGGTTTCACTCTGAGTTTCGATCAGCCGCATCATTGCGATGCATTCCGGCGAATTGACATCGCCCAACATTTTTCGTAATTTTGCCATTTTCCTTATTTCCTTCTGATTTAAATCAAAATGCCTTCGCAATGATCCAATTCGTGCTGAATCACCTGCGCGGTAAAACCGCTGAATGTCCGTTGCTTGATTCGGCCCTGTTCATCCTGATAGCGCAGCTGCAGCTTTTCAAAGCGCTGCGCCCGGCGCGTGCCTGACAGTGATAAACAGCCTTCCTCAGCCGTATATTTTCTCCCTTCGACCTTAATGACCTGCGGATTGATCAGCACCAGCGGCTGATCCGCAACAAAAACCGCGATTATCCGGACGGACTGACCGATCATGTTGGCGGCCATTCCGGCGCAGTGATCCGCATGCGCCCTCAGCGTGTCCTTCAGATCTGCCGCAACGGCCAGATCCATGTCCGTTGCCTCCCGGCTGGGGCGGCTGAGCAGAATCGGATCCGTTACTATTTCTCGAATCATGAAATAAATCACCCTTTCTTTTCAACGTTTGTTTTCTCCTGAACCGGTTTCTTCAAATTTCGTTTCAGGAGAATATCATGGCGCTGCGCCGCTGCCTGCAGCTGATTTACCGCCGCGGCAGCTTTTTCCTTTACTGGCATCGCCGGATCCAGCGACCGCAATCTTGTCATGACCGTTTCCAGCTCCGCCAAAGGAAGCAGCGTCACGGCCCGACAATAAAAGCTTTTGCGGCGGCCTTCGTTATAATCTTCCAGCAATTCCGCCAGGATTGCCAGTTTCTGTTCCATCTGTGCTTCAAAAGCGGCAGGCCCGATCCTTTTCAACTGATCCAGATCCTTCAGCCGGTGATGGCAGGTCACAAACGAAACGGTATCCTCAATGGCGGCCATCAGCTTGCAGGGATAGTGTTCGCATTGGCTGCAATATTCAATCCCGCCTTGTTCTGCGGCGCATTTCAAAAGCTTGCAGCGGGGTCTGCCCGGCGCTCCGCAGCCGGGACAATGACCGCCCAGATACAGTGTGCAGCAGCCGCAGGCCAGACCGCACAGCGAGAACTTCGGATAGGCCCGCAAGCCTTCATTTTTTATCGTCATTTTGTTTCTTCCTCTCCTTTACCGGAGCTGCCATTGATATTTTGCCATATCTACGCAGCCGTTGGGCTTAAATTCAACGCCCTCCGCTTCCAGCAGGCACCGCTGTTCATCCCATCCCGGCGCTGTCCGGCCCTGGCTGTTGACCACGCGGTGGCACGGATAATCACCGTAGAACGCAGAATGTGAACAGGCTTTGCCGACATGCCGGCCATGGCGGGGATATCCGGCCAGCTCGGCGATCTGGCCATAGCTGGCAACCTGGCCATAGGGAATCTCGCTGATCACCGCCAGCACCAGCGCTTCAAAATCTTCCTTCATCGCCGTTCTCCCTTTCAGTTTGCTTGATTAATTGTTTCCAGCAGCGAATCGCTTCCGATTCAAATTTATCGCGGTGATAGATCATCCAGTTCTGATTTTCCAATTCGATTCCTTCGATCTTTACTTCCGTCAGCTCGCCAGCCGCCAGGGGTGAACGAACCATCTGCCGGGGTAATAATGCGATCCCCAAGCCGGCCAGCGCGGCTTGCTTCAGAACTTGGGAATTGACGCTTTCCCAGGCGGGTTTGACCTGGATCTGGCGCAGCCGCAGCGCACTGTCCAGACTGTCGCGGATCGCGCTGCCCGGCTCCCGCAATAACCACGCCTGATCCCCCAGCTGGTCCAGCTTCAACGTTTCAAATCCGGCAGCCGGCAGGTCCGGACGGCAGACAAAGGCCAGCCGATAGCGGGAAAATGGCAGCTTCACAATGCTTTCTTCCTCACATATTCCTTCGGTAAAGCCCAGATCCACTTCATTCGCCAGCACTTTCCTGACGATTTCCTTCGCCCGATCCACCTGAACCTGCACCGGCGTCTTCGGACATTGCCGACGAAACTGCGTTATCAGAGAAGGCAGCCACATATTGGCGATCGTAATGCTCGATCCGATCCGTAATGGCGCCTGCTTTTCCAGATCAGCTGTGCTTTGTTCAAGATCTTCAATCGCTTCGAGAATGGGAACAAGCTTATGGTACAGCTGCATACCGCGTCCGTTGACCCTGCAGTGACGGCCGATCCGGTCTAATAACGTGTAGCCTAACTGCTGCTCCATTTCACTCACCACATGCGAGACCGCCGGCTGACTCATATATAAGACCTTCGCTGCCCGGGTAACGCTTCCCTGCTCGACCACGGCCCGAAATACTTTCCACTGCCGGATTGTCATCCTGATCCCTCCTTTGCGGCACGCTGTCCTATTTTGCCGCTGTCTTTTTAGCATAACTAAATAGTAATGGAAAACATAGATTTTTGCAATTTTACTTCATCCTTTATTTTACAGATAATAGATCCGGAGGGTGAAACTTATGAAATCATGGAAAACCGGACTCTGGCTTTTCGCCGTCAATTTGTATATCAGTACGTTTACGTTCGGAGGCGGATACATCGTCATTCCGATGATCCGCAAGATCTTTGTGCAGCAGAAACAGCTCTTTACGGAATCCGAGCTGTTGGAGATGGCGGCGATTGCCCAATCCTCACCCGGTGCGATCGCTGTCAACCTCTCAGTTCTGGCCGGCCGGCGTACGCTGGGCATGGCCGGAGCCTGGATCAGTGCGGTGGGGGCCGTTATGCCTTCGTTTATCATCCTGGCGCTGATTTCTTCCTGTTATGATGCCTTCCGCACCCAGCCGGTCATCAATGCCTGCCTTAAAGGCATGGAAGCCGGGGTTGCGGCGCTGATCGTGCAGCTGGTCTATGAGATGAGCGCTGTGATCTTGAAGCAGAAGCAAACGCTTCACAGCTTGATTTTACCCGTCACGTTTTTCTGCGGTTTTGTCCTGGAAATTCCGGCGATGACGCTGCTTTTGTTCTGGACGGGGATCTCGCTTGTACTCAGTTTTATCAATAATCAACGGAGGAACAGGGCATGAATCTGATTCTGGACTTGTTTGTCACCTTTTTAAAAATTGGTTTGTTCAGCATCGGCGGCGGTTATGCGACCCTGCCTCTGATTCAGCAGCAGGCTGTCGTCGTTCATCCGTGGCTGACGCTGCAGGAATTCACCGACATCATCACGCTGTCGCAGATGACGCCCGGTCCGCTGGCAGTCAACACCTCGACGTTTGTCGGCATGCGTTTAGGCGGGCTGGCCGGGGCGATCGCGGCGACCGGGGGCTGCGTGCTGTGCGGAATTTTGATCAGTCTGGCGCTGCAGCGCTTTTTCAGCCGCAACGGCGATCAGAAAGCGGTATTGCATCTGCTTGAAACGTTGAAATCGGCTTCTGTGGGTCTGATCGCCGCCTCCGCCGCGACGATTGTTCTGATCGCGCTGTGCGGGGTTTCCTCATGGAAGCAGCCGCTGCAATTCAACGGGACGGCACTGATTCTATTTGCGCTGTCGCTGGCGGCGATCGTCAAAGGAAAACTGGGTCCGATTCCCGTTTTGATCCTCAGCGCGCTGGCCGGTTGTCTGTTTTATCTCTAACCTTCCTTATTGAGAAAATCTTAAGTTCCAAAAATGAACGAAATCAGGTAGAATAAAAGCGCAAGACCACAGATTAAAATCAGGGAAATTCTAAATCTGCGGGTATGGAGGAGGAACTATGAAAAAACTTGCTGCTGCTTTATTAACAATCGCTTTATTACTGACCACTGGCTGCTCCGGAGGCACCAGTAAAGAAACCGGCAACGTCATCGCCCGGCACTCCGAGGATGAAGACGGTCTTTATTACGGCAACCTTGGCGATACAATGCGCAACGAATTCTTCGACTTCATCGTTGAAGACGCCGCGCTGACCGACAGCTTCGGCGGGTATACCGCAAAAGAGGGGATGCAGCTGTTATGCATCACTGTGAAAGAAACCAACACCTTTGGCGAAGCGCTGCCGATGTTTGATCAGGATTTCGTGCTGACTTGGGAATCGACGGAGGAATTGTACTATCCGTTAGTCAATCTTGACGACAAGTCGGTCATGCCGGAAGAATTTGAGCTGGCCAAAGGCAAGTCCGCGACGTACAAGCTGGTCTTTGAGGTTCCGGCGGAGGAACCGGAATTCCTGTTGATTTATCTGGAGGAATTCGACAATGATGAAACTGGCGACATGTTCGTCGTCACGCTCAACCCGAACGCTCAGTAAATCGTCCAGGCTGGTTTTCTAACCGGGGCGTTCGCAATCCGACAGGAAACGGGGTGCGGCTGAGCTTGAAAATCAGCCGGTAAGGGAGCGCCGGCACTTATCTTTATCCAGTTACAAATAGTAAAATCAGGCAGAATCAGCGCGGCCCTTTCGGGTAAGCCTTGGCAGGCGCTGGATTTCTGCCTTTTTTATATTCTGCTTTTTCTTGATTTTCAGCTTTTTTAACATTCTGTTGTTCTTGATGTCCTGTTTTTTCCTTAGTTGTTTATTCCTTATTTCCTGTTTTTTCCCTTATGTCCTGTTTTTCCCTTATGTCCTGCTTTTCCCTTATGTCCTGCTTTTTCATGAGGCTCTGTTTTCTCGCACGACTTTTCCCTGATCCTCCCTCTTATTCAAAACCTTCCCCGGCAATTCTGCTGCGCAAGCCAAAACACTGCCAGACCTGCCGCTAATCCACAATTTCCGCGCCTGTCCCGAATTGGCATGACTTCCTTCTGCTTTTCATTGGTCTGCCCACAGCGTGTCCGTCATGAATCACCCTATACCTTGCATTCCTTCCTTCATCTCGATACAATGAGGGTAACAGGAATGAGAAGGAGAATCGACGCATGAAACCGAAAATAGAAATTTGCTGCGGAAGCGCGCAGGATTGTCTGGCCGCTCAGGCCGGGGGCGCGGATCGGATCGAGCTGAACTCCGCCCTGGCTTTGGGCGGCTTGACGCCGACGCTGGCCAATCTGATTCAGGCGAAAAAAGCCGTGTCGCTGCCGATCATTGCAATGGTACGCAGCCGGGGCGCAGGCTTCTGCACCACCGACGCGGAATTTGAAATCTTATTGACCGACGCCGAACTGCTTTTAAAGCACGGGGCGGCGGGTCTGGCCTTCGGCGCATTAAACGCCGACCGCACCATCAATGCCGCGCAAACCCGGGCCATGGCTGACCTGGCCCATCAGTATGGCAGGGAGTTTGTTTTCCATCGGGCGTTCGACTGCACCGTTGATTTCGATGCCGCGATGCGGCAGCTGATCGACTGGAAGGTGGACCGGGTGCTGACCAGCGGCGGGGAAGCGAAAGCGGAACAGGGAATTGAAACGATCGCGAGGCTGCAGCGAAACTATGGCAGTCAGATTGAAATTCTAGCTGGCAGCGGCGTCAATGCGGGCAACGCGCAGCTTTTGTTAAAGCAGACTGGCGTTTGCCAGCTGCATTCCTCATGCAAAGACTGGCTGACCGATCCGACGACCGCCGGCAATCACGTCACTTACGCCTTTGCTTCGGCGCCGCATGAGCTGGATTATGATGTGGTCAGCGAAAAGAAGGTTCGTGAATTAACGCTGGCCGCCGCTGGATAAGTTCCTCTTTGGAATACAGCAGCTCTTGCCTGATGCACAAAGCGGCGGCTGAAAAGCCAAACGAAAACCGATTCTTCACCTTTGCATCAACCAAGGTCAGGAATCGGTTTTTTTCTTCTTCCGGGAATGTCCCGGCTGTTTTATGATTTTCACTTCGGGTTGAGGTTCAATCCATTCTTCTTTATCTTCATTGACCAGACCCGCGGTTTCCAGCGACGCCAGTTCACTCAGCTTCGGCCACAGCCCATCCTGCCGCGCCAGTTCTTTGGTCAGCATCCGGATCACGCGCTGATGCCCCGAGGAACATTGATGAAAGCAATTCAACAGCTCCACGTCTTTGTTCTGCAGCACGATCTCCTGGCTTTTCCGCACGCGCCCATGATAATCCAACAGATAGTTGAAATCGACGCCGAAGATTTCCGCCATGCCGAACAGCGTGTTGATATCCGGTTCCGCGACATTATTCTCATACCGGGAAATCGCGCCGTCGCTCAAGCTTAAATCCTGCCCCAGAGCTTCCTGGCTGATTCCCCGTTCTTCCCGCAGCAGACGCAGATTCTCGCCCAATGAGAGTTTTGCTTTCATCCGGCCCCTCCCTTCCTTGTTTTCGTATAAGAATCATATCGTAAAACAACGTAAAAATTTGCCATTTCTCGTTAATGGATAATCTTTATTTTTCTCTTTATACGAGATAAAATAGAGTTCGACCAGGAGGTGCTTATGGAAAATCCATTTCAGGTTAATTTGAACCTGCTGCCAAACGACGCAAAGACTGATCTTCCCCGGCTGGAAGCTCTGCTTTTCCTCTGCTGCAGCCATGCCGCGCTGCGTTGTCCCTACACAAAGACTCCCTGCGATCAGCGCTGCATCGCCCATATCGAGCAGACGCGAAAAGGTGCAGCTGAAACAGACTGACCGGATATTTACAGAATTTGTCTGACTTCAAGGCTGATCTTCCTCCTTTTTCTTTTGCCCTGCAGTCTCCTGAAAAGCCGGTAAATTTTAATTTGTGGAAAAGTAGCGCGGCGGACTTGTCAGGACGGGGGAAAAGTGTTATATTATCTTAGCAGTCACTTATCAAGAGTGCTAAAAGGAGGAAATCATTATGGCTAAAAAACAGTTTAAAGCTGAATCCAAGCGTCTTTTGGATCTGATGATTCATTCTATCTATACCAACAAGGAAATCTTTCTGCGGGAACTGATCTCCAACGCGTCAGACGCCCTGGACAAGCGGTATTACCTGTCGCTGACCGATGAAAATCAGCGCGTCGATAAGAGCGAATTAAAAATCCGGATCGATCTGGACAAGGACAACCGCACGATCACGCTGACTGACAGCGGCATCGGCATGACCCAGGAGGAACTGGAGACCAACCTCGGCACGATCGCACACAGCGGTTCGCTGGAATTCAAGCAGAAGCTGGAGGAAGGCACCAGCGATGTCGATATCATCGGTCAGTTCGGCGTCGGTTTCTACTCCGCGTTCATGGTTGCCCAGCGGATCATCGTCGAAACCCGCAGCGCCCAGAGTGAACAGGGTTATTCCTGGATCTCCAACGGCGAGGACGGCTACACCATTTCGCCGATCATGAAGGAGACTGTCGGCACGAAGATCATCCTTGAATTGAAGGAAGAAAGCGAAGACGACAAGGTCGACGAATATCTTGACGAATACACGATCAAAAACCTGATCCGCAAGTATTCCGATTATGTCCGCTGGCCGATTGAGATGGAAGTGGAAACGACCAAAACCGTCGAAGGCAAGGACGAACCGGAAACGGTAAAGGAAATCCAGACGCTGAACTCGATGGTTCCGTTATGGAAGCGCAACAAATCGGAAATCAAGGAAGATGAATACAACGAGTTCTATAAGAACAAATTCATGGATTGGGAAAATCCGGCCAAAGTCATGCATTATTCCGTGGAAGGCACGACGTCCTACAACGCGCTGTTGTTCATCCCGGCCAAAACACCGTACAACTTCTACAGCGCCGATTATGAACCGGGACTGCAGCTTTACTGCAAGGGCGTGTTCATCATGGACAAAGCCAAGGATCTGGTACCGGATTACTTCCGCTTCGTCCGCGGTCTGGTCGACAGCGACGATCTGAATCTAAACATCTCGCGTGAAATCCTCCAGCAGGACCGGCAGATGAAAACGCTGGCCAAGAGCATTGAGAAAAAGATCAAGAATACCTTGGAAGACATGCTGAAAAACGATCGGGAGAAATATGAAGAATTCTTCAAGAACTTCGGTCTGTCGCTGAAATTCGGCGTCTACCAGGACTATGGCATGCACAAGGATCAGCTGCAGGATCTGTTATTGTTCAAGTCCACGCACAACGATGAATACACGACGCTGGACGAATATGTCTCCCGAATGAAGGAAGGCCAGGATCAGATCTACTTCGCCAGCGGCGAGAGCATTGAGCTGATCAAAAAGCTGCCGCAGATGGAAAAGCTCCAGGACAAAGGCTATGAAGTCCTGTATTTCACAGACGACGTCGACGAATTCGCCGCCAACATCATGATGGAATACAAGGAAAAGAAGTTCAAGTCGATCAATCAGGGTGATCTGGATCTGGACGATGAGGAAGAAAAGAAGGCCAAGGAAGAGAAGACGCAGGAAAACAAGTCGATGCTGGACAAGATGAAGGAAGCACTGGGCGAAAAAGTCAAGGAAGTCCGCCTGTCCTCCCGTCTGAAATCCCATCCGGTCTGCCTGGTCTCCGACGAAGGTCTGTCGATGGAAATGGAAAAAGTCCTGAATCAGATGCCAAACCAGAATGAAGTCAAGGCTGGCAAAATTCTGGAAATCAATCCGGATCATGAGATCTTCGCGACGCTGCAGAAGATTTATGACAAGCATCCGGAACTGATGGACGAATACACCGATCTGCTTTATACGCAGGCGATGTTAATCGAAGGCTACAAGATTGAAGATCCGATCGCGTATGCCAATCAGGTCTGCGATCTGATGATCCGCGCCAACCAGGAATAAGCTTCAATCAAAACCCAGATAAAAAACAAGGAAGAAATGGAAGAACACCTGTCTAAAGCGTGTTCTATCCCTTCTTCCTTTTCTTTTCCCCCAGCTTAATGCTATAATTACATTTACTCAGGTTAGATTATTATTTAATGAATAACAAGGAGGAATAAGGCATGAATTCTCTGACAGAGATCAACGCCCGGCAGCTTCTCGGTCTGCTTGCGAACTGTTTCGACATGATCGATCCGCGCCTGATTGGCCATGAGCTGCGTTCAGCTTCCTATGCCGACCAGCTGCTGGAAGCCGCGGGGATTGAGGGAGAAACCCGGCGGGATCTGGACTGCCTTGTTTTTCTGCATGATATCGGCGCTTACAAAACGGAAGAAATTGCGCGGATGATCCAGTTTGAAACAGAAACGTGTTGGGATCATGCGATCTACGGCATGCTTTTCCTGCACCATTACTCTCCGTTTTCCACGATGGCCGACGCGGTCATGTTTCATCACAGCCGCTATGACAAAATGCTGGAAGCGGGAATTGATCGCAGAACAGCCCAGACTGCCAGTCTGATCAGTTTCTGCGACCGTCTGGATATCTTTCTCACCTATGGTCACGGAACCCTCGCTCAATTTTTACAACGAATCCGCCGCAGGGAATACGCAGGCTGGTTTTATCCTGCGCTTTTGGAACTGGCTGAGAAAGCCGACCTGAAATCCGTTGCGGCCGCGAGGCCGGATTTTCTGTTTCAGCGGGAACGGCAGTTCCCATTTTCATCGCGCCAGATAGAAACGCTGCTGACGATGTTGATCGTCGTCATCGACTTTCGTTCCCGCCACACGGTTACGCACACGATGATCACCGCCTCGACGGCAGTGCAGCTGGGACGCCGGTGCGGCGTTTCCGCTGATGATCAACAGGCGCTGAAAATTGCCGGAATGTTCCATGACTTGGGGAAAATCGGCATTCCGCTGGACATTCTGGAAAATCCCGGACGGCTGACCCCAGCGGAAATGACAATCATGAAGACGCATGTGGAAAAAACAGCGGCAATCCTGAACGGCTGGGTCAGTGAGGAAATCTGCGATATCGCGCTGCGTCATCATGAAAAGCTGGATGGTTCCGGTTATCCGGACGGACTAACACTCCAGCAGCTGACGCTTCCCCAGCGGATTCTGGCCGTCGCCGACATCTTCAGCGCTTTGACTGGGGAGCGCAGTTACAAACAGGCTTACCCGCTGGAACGCTCATGCCGGATTCTGGCCGAGATGCGGGATGCGGGCCAGCTGGATCCGCAGGTCGTCAACGCCGTGCTGGACGATCCGCAGGGATTAGACGCCCTCAATCAACAAAACTGCCGGGAAATTATCGACAGCTATCAATGCATCCAGGCTGAAAGCCAGGCTCTGTATGGCTGTCTGGCGGATCTGACGCAGGCGGAGAGCTGCCTTAACGAACTATGGCAGAAACTCAAAGCGGACGCTTCAACACCCCATTCCGCAAGCGCAATGTTGAAAGAAGACTTCCTTTAAAGTTAAACTTCATCCTGAGGCCGGACAATCCGGTCTTTTTTCATTGTTGGCAAAGCTCTTGCCGCCTGGCAGCAGATTTCAGCCCCCCGGCGTGTCCGCTCCATCGTAAAAACGACGGGTGAACTTCGCTGAACGTTCCCCATCGTTTTCCAACGTGCCGCTTCGTTTATCTTTTCAGGCCATTTTCCTTTTCCGTTTCAGCCCGCGCTAACCACTGCAGCCTGTTTTCCAGCGGCTGCGGCTTCGCTGATATTTCTTTCCCGCTTCAAGGCGGATGTACTCATTTTCTTCGCCGCTTATTCACCGGTGTAATCGCGGTCGAAGGTGATGACCGTGTACCACTTTTTCTTCTGCCGACTTAATTGGGCATTGATCTGATCGCGGATCTCGTCAAAACTCAGCTTGCACGCAAACGGAACAACGATATCAAAAATCAGGTTCGTGTGCGTGGGTCCGCTGACCATCCGGAAATCATGAAAACTTAACTGTTCGTCAATCCGGGCAAGAATTTCCTGCATCATCTTCCGCGCTTCTTCAATCTCCTGATTATCCGTTTCAATCGGATCCATGTGAATCGTAAACATGACGTGCAGCTGCTCGTAAATTGCCTTTTCCACCTCGTCGATCGTATCGTGGATCTGAAGCAGATTGTCGTGAGCGCTGACCTCGGCATGCGCGCTGCCGATCAAATTACCCGGGCCATAGCTGTGGATGATCAAATCATGCAGACCCAGAATTTCCGGACGACTCAGCATGATCTGTGAGATTTTGCCCACCAGCTCTTTATCTGCCGGCTGTCCTAACAGCTCGCCGATCGTATCTTTTATTATGCCGTAGCCGGAAAACAGGACGAATATCGAAACGACCACGCCCATAATTCCATCGACCGGCCAGCTGACAAACGCTGACAGCACCAGAGAAACCACCGTCGCCGCCGTGGCGATCACATCGTTCAGGCTATCCTGCGCCGTCGCCAGCATCACCGACGAATCAATCCGCCGGCCCAGTTTCCGATTAAAGCCGCACATCCAGAATTTCACGCCGATCGACGCCAGCAGCGAGATCAGCACAACCCAGCTGAACCGGACAGTTTCCGGATGAATGACCTTCATGACGGAGCTTTTTAACAGCTCAAAACCGACGATCAGAATGACCGACGCCAGCACCAGCGACGTCAGATATTCAATCCGGCCATGACCGAACGGGTGATCCTTATCCGCCGGCTTCGCCGCCAATTTGTAGCCAAACAGCGTCACGACGCAGCTGGCGCTGTCCGAGAGGTTATTGAACGCATCCGAGGTGATGGAAATGGAATGGGCGATTGTTCCCATGACCAGCTTCACCGCAAACAACAATACGTTGCAGGCAATCCCGGTCAGGCTGCTCAGAAATCCATAATTCTCCCGAACTTTCGGATCCTCAGTCTGCGCATAATTGTTAACAAACTTTCTAATCAGAAATTCAGTCATCGAACTCACTCCCTTGAGTGATTAGTTTACCACAAAAGGTTCGGGTTAGCCCAGACTATTTTACGTTCAGCACTCCGGCGCGGGCCTTATTCACACTCCGGCTTTCCCATAAGCGCAGACGGACCGGAAAATAAGGCATAAAAACAAGCAGCGGAAACAGGGTAAGCGGCCAGACTGACCCGGTCTGGGCATACGCTGGTTCCATGACGTGAACGCGCAGCGACGGAGGCATCAGAAAAAACAAGCCGCAGAACAACAAGGCCAGCGCCGTCAGCCAGTCCAGCGACCAGCGGATTTCCTGACGTTCGCTTTTCTTCATGGAAGCGACCCATCGACATCCTGACATCGCGATCACGCCGTTCAAGACTACCCCGATCTGCCAGCCTGGATTTCCGGCCATCGGCTGCAGCGCCAGAATCACCCCGCCGGCCAGCCCGGATAAAACCGCCGCTTTCCACGGCCAGCGCCGGCGGCTCTCCGTTTGAAAGAAAACCAGCGCGCAAGCCGTGACCGCAAGCAGGAATACTCCTGCGCTGCCATATCCGGAAATCAGATATCCCATTCCCGCCAGCTGTCCGCCAGCCGCCAACATTCCTTTATGTTTTAACTCCATCGTTTGTCCCTCCCTTAATGCGTCCTAATCATACCACAGCCGCGATTTTTCATTGTCCGATTAATCGGACAGTGATACAATATTTTTAAGAAATTTTAATCAGGAGGGGATCTTTCGTGGCGAATCAGCGGTCGCAGAAACAAAAGCTGTTGGAAATCCTGCGTCTGCTTGAACAGGAAACAGACAGCGATCATCCGATCAAATGTGATGAAATCATCGCCTTACTTAATCAGAAAGGGATCAGCGCCGAGCGCAAGTCCGTGTATTCCGATCTCGATATTCTGCGTCAGGCAGGCTGGGATATCCGCTATCAGAAAAATCGGGGCTACTGGCTGCGCCGGCGCTACACCCTCGCGCAGCTGAAACTGCTCAGCGACGCCGTCGGCTCACTGGCTATTCTCTCCGCTGACCAGGCGGAACAGCTCAACGCGACGCTGGGGCAGGAATGTTCGCGCTATCAGCAGCCGCAGTTAACGCCGGTTCTGCCGGCCCGCCGCGATTCTGACGTCGACATTCTCGGCAACATTGATCAGATCCTGAAGGCGCTGCGCGAAAATGTGGAAATCGAGTTCCGGTACTTTGACATCACCGTGCATAAACAGAAACGCTACCGCCGTCAGTCGCAGTCCTATCAGCTCTTTCCTTACGCGCTGATCCGTGAAAACCAGCGGTATTATTGCGTATGCTACTCGTTTCATCATCAGGGCTTCTCCCATTACCGGCTGGATAAAATGGAACAGATCCGGCTGAGGAGCGAACCGCTGCCCCGGATTCCTTTCGATCTGAAGGAATATGCCGCCCGCAGCTTCGGCATGTACGCCAGCGACCCCGTCAACATGACGCTGCGCTTTGATTTATCTCTGGCGAATACCGTTTTCGATCGGTTCGGTCAGGACGTCATGATCACGCGCATCACCGATCAGGATTTTGATGTCAATTTGACTTTGAGCGTCGCCCCGCCCTTTTTGGGCTGGTTGTTTCAGTTTGGCCGGAAGGTCCAAATCCTGCAGCCCTCTTCGCTGAAGGCAAAAATGCGGGAAGCTGCTGAAGCCGCGCTGGCTTCGTTAAATGACGAATCGGCAAAGCCGCCCTTTGCGGACTAATGCCTTGCAAGCTGGCCGCTGATTTTCCGACATGGCTGCCCACCTGTATCCTTGAACATCCTTCACGCTTCAAAAGCCGGGATGTTGAAGCTGTCGGAAATAAGCTTTAATCACTGGCAAGAGCGTTTTTTATCCGTTTTTTCGCTTTTAAAACCATTGAATATCGTTTATTTTGTGAACAGATCTTCCTTCCATTTTGGTAATTATCTGAAAATTCAATGTTTTGAACAGATGAAAATGATATAATAAATGCACATTCAAAGGAGAGAAGCCTATGAAGCTCTGTATCGGTTTGTGCGACGATAATCCGCTCCATCTGCGTATGATCGCGCAGGAACTCCGACGTTTGTGCGAAATGCGGGAAATCGAAGCTGAGATTCACCCCTGGGACAGCGGCGCACAGCTGCTGAAAGACCTGGAATCCTACGAAATCCAGCTCTATATTCTGGATATCCGGATGCCGGGCATCACCGGAATCGAGGTCGCGAAACAAATCAATCTGGTCCAGCCCTCAGCGCAGATTATTTTCATTTCCAGTTATCTGGAGTATTTTTCCGACGTTTACGAAACCGAACATCTGTATTTCGTCCTGAAATCGCAGATGGCGCAGCGGCTGCCGGATGCCCTGGACCGGGCGCTGAACAAGCTGGGACAAGCCCAGGCCGGTGTCAGCTTCATGCTTCGCAGCCGCAGCCAGGTCATTCCGATTCCGATTCATTCGATTCTCTGCATCGAAAAGGAACTGCGTAAGATTATCGTCACAACCACGCATGACCACTATGAAATGTACGCAAAGCTGCAGGAAGTGCTGTCCCAGCTGCCGCCGGATGAATTCTTCCAATGCCACCGTTCCTACATCGTGGCATTCCGGCATATCGAACAGATCTGCGGCAATGAAATTCTGCTTTCCAACGGTAAGCATATTCCGATTGGCAGGACTTTTATGAAACCGCTGAAAGAAGCGCTGTTAAAGCGGCAGTTTTCGAAATGAAACCCCGGCATACAACCAGGATTTCCCAGCATTGAAGCCTTCTGTCAAAGCGCAAACCTGACGTTTGCGTTTTTATTTTGGACGTTAATGCCGATCTTCACTTTTTCTACGTTATTGCCGATCTTCACTTTCCTATCCACCGTAAATCCTTGCTTTTTTGCCCTCCGCCAGCTTTGCGGCAGCGGCGAAGCTGGCGGCAGACTGGCTTTTAACCGCCGGGTTTTACAAATCGGGCAAGGCCAAAAACGCATTGAAAAGAAAAGAACGCAAGAAAACAGCCGGGTCCGTCATTTTCAGGAAACCGGCTGTTCGTTTCTTCTTAAAATCCGCCGCATTCAAGCGTCAGGCCGTCTACTCAAACCGCAAGGCATCAGGCTGCATTAGGCAAGGTCTGCGGTTGAATTTCACAGACATAATATTGCAGCTTTGCCTGATCAGCCGGATAACGCTTATGGAAACGCGTACAAATCCGCTGCGCCGCGATCTCGCCGTCTTCCTGCCGCCGCAGATTCATCATCACCGCGTACTGACTTCTGGAAATCCGGCAGAAAATATCGCTGCTGCGCAGTTCGCTTTCCAACACCCGGCTCAGATATTCCAGCTGATCGTTTTCCGGCTGCGCGCCTTTAATGCTCCGCAGTTCCATCATCATCAGATAGAAGCTGTCCCGTGACCGCTGAATTTCCCGCACCCGCGCCTGATACAGCTTTTGAAAAACGGATCGATCGCAGAAAAACGCCAGCGGCTCGCTGATATCCTCGTTCAGGGAAGAAACCAGTTCCTCCATCGTCACCGCTTCGCCGTTTTCCACGCTGATAAAATAGATCAATGCCTGCGACTTGCCCTGGAATTCAATTCCATACTCCTTCCGAAACGCCGCCGCGACCTGTTCATAATAATGAATCGCTTCGTTGTATTGCCGCTGTCGGATCATCACCCGGAGCATCAGATAGTTGACCTGATCGTTAAACGGTTCGACTGCCAAAAGCGCCTTGTATAAATTCTGCGCTTGTTGAACCAGCTCGTTCTGTTCCAGATCCTCCGCGATTTTATCGGTGATGTTCAGAACTTTCTGCCACTGTTTTTCCCGTTCCTCCACAATCCACGCGTCTTCCAGATCCGCTAAAAATTCGCCCTGGATTAAGCTCGTCAACGTTTTGGCGTCGCCGCAGTCGGGCCGCAGCGCGATCTTGTCCAGATGCGCAATATCCAGATCGAAATCCGCCGACGGATTCAATCGGTAACCGCCCCGGACGGTCTGGATCCAATCCCGGCCGCCTCCGCCCGGCAGTTCTTCCAGCGCTTTGCGCAAGCGGAAAATGGCGAACTTCAGCGCGTTCAGCGGATTCCGGCTGTCCGGCCAGAATACTTCAATTAACTGTTCCTTGGTGATGGCCCGGTCGCGGTGAAGGATCAAATAGGCGAAAATGGAAGCGATCTGCTTTCCCATTGAAGCCCCGAAGTTGATTTCCTTTCCCCGCACCCGAAGCGTAAACTTTCCCATCATCGTGATTTTCCACTTCATGTTCATCCACGTGTACCTCACATTATCATCAGTGTAACAAATTTTCCGGCAAATGAGAAATACAATCTCAAAATTATTTGAGGTTAGCCAGAATCACGGCCGCAGCGATCAGATTTTCAAGCCCCGCCAGAACTGCAATCCGGACAAACGAAGGTTTTGATACCTTGTGATGAGCGATGATCATGCCTGCGGCCAGCCCCAGTGCGCCGCCCAGAAAAGCGAGCATAAAAAACACCCTTTCAGGAACCCGCCAGCGATGGGTGCGGGCGCAGAATTTATCCCACAGACACAACACGATTTCCACCAGGTTCACAAACCAGAAGGCATAGAAGCCAAAATTCATAACACCGGCTGATCCTTCGGATCATGGTTGAGTACCTCGCAGCCGTCGCTGGTCACCAGCACAAGGTCCTCAATCCGTACCCCGCCGACGCCCGGCAGATAGATCCCCGGTTCAATCGAGAAGCACATGCCTTCCTCAACGATAATTTCATCGACCGCGCTGACGTCGAATGGTTCATGCACGCTTAAACCGATCCCATGTCCGGTACGGTGGATGAAATACGGACCATAGCCCGCTTCCTCAATCACCTGACGGCAGGCCCGGTCAATGTCGCAGAACCGCACGCCCGGCTTCACTGCCGCAATTCCCGCCAGATTCGCCCGCCGCACGGTCTCATAGACTTCTTCCATTGAGTTCTGCCCGACGAAGTATGTCCGCGTCATGTCCGAACAATACCCTTCAAATTGACAGCCCATGTCGACGATCACCGACATGCCTTCTTCTAAAACCTTATCTGACGGCACGGCATGCGGATCGGCGCAGTTTTCCGCAAACGCGACGATCGTGTCGAAGGACGGATCGCTGTCCGCCAGTTCCCTGAATGCCGCGTTGATTTCCTGTTCCAGCTGCTTCTCACTCTTGCCCACCTGAATCAGCTCGCGCACCCGTGCCATGACTTTATCGTTATTCAGCGAAGCCTGGCGCATCTTTGCCTGCTCGGACGGATCCTTAACGCTGCGGATGCGGTCGACAAGATTACCGTCGACGATTTCCAGATCCGGGCGCAGCGCCATCAGACGGATCAGAAAGCCTGCGGACCAGAACTTGTCGATCCCGACCTTCCCGCTTAAGAATTGGGAAACGACCTGTACCCCATCCTCGGTATCGTTGTAGCGGACAAGCTCAAAGTCAGCCTGAGGGGTCATCGGAAACAGCTCGTTAAGCACCAGCTTCGGCAACCCTTCCGTCGTAACGACTAATGCGATCAGCCGTTCGCCGCAAGAGAAGCGGCGCCCGATAAAATATTCGACCGCGCTGTGATCGGAAATCACACAAGCACGCAGCCCTTCCTCCTGCATTTTCTTTTGAAGTCGTTCTACCCGTTCTTTCATGATGTTTTCCTTTTATCCTTTCTTTTTACTTCGTTTCAAACCGGGAGCAATCCGGTTTCTGTCTTTCTGCAAGCACTGACGGCTCTTCCGCCAAGAGCGGCGCTTGTTTCCTTACGGCGATGTCTTCCGCATGCGACTTGAGGGACGCCGGTTCCGCTTTCTCTGGCGTTGATCCGGCTTCCTCGGCCAGAACCACGTTGAGCCATTTGCGGTGGGCTCCGACGATCGGTATCGTGTCCAGCTGATCTTCAGCGATCCAGAAGCAATGCTCCGGCAGCGCTTCGTTGACCTGATTGTTCCATAGTCCGCGATAACATTCCATATTCCACACGCGATGGGAAAACACATGCTTGCGCCGTCCCTTATAATCGAGCTGATCCGTGAGTTCCAGCGGCACCGCGCTTTGCGGCAGACGGTACAGTCCTTCCATCAGCCCGTCCGACCAGTCGTCGCTCAGCAGAATCTGATGTTGATCGTTCTCGATCCAATACGTATACAGCTGCAGTTCCAGCGGCGGTTTCGCCTTTTTCTTAACTGGGTATTGACGCCAGCTGCCATCCTGCCCCGCGCCGCACATCGGCGCTAACGGACAAAGCAGGCACTGAGGATTTTTCGGCGTGCAGACCAGCGCGCCGATCTCCATCATCGCCTGGGTAAACACCGCGGGATCGCTGCCCTCCATCCAGTCGTACACCTGACGCCAGACAAAATCAACCGTCGTTTTCTTCGTGATATCCTCGCCATATCGGAGCACGCGCGTCGTCACCCGCAGGACGTTGCCATCGACAGCCGGTGCGCGCAGGCCGTAAGCGATGCTGCCGATCGCCCCGGCAGTGTAAAAGCCAATCCCGGGTATCGTCCGCAGCTGTTCGACATCGGCCGGCAAGATTCCGCCATAGCGCCCGGCCACAACCTTCGCGCCCTCATGCAGCTTGCGCGCCCGGTTATAATAGCCTAACCCCTGCCAACTATGCAGCACATCTTCTATCGGCGCCTTGGCTAACGCTTCCACGGTCGGCCAGCGCTCCATCCAGCGCCTGTAATACGGAAGCATGGAATCGATCCGCGTCTGCTGCGCCATGATCTCGCTGACCCAGATTGCATAGGGATCACGGGTCTGGCGGAATGGCAGCTCGCGATGATGGATCTTATACCATGCGCATAGTTCTTCCTGAAAATTCATTTTCTTCACCGCGCTTATTGTACCGTGTTTTCCGTTAAAACTCAAACTTCACGCAGCAGGATTGGACGTTTGTTTCCGACGGATCCGCCGCCACAGTCCGTGAATGATCAAGCCGCCGGCGATCATCGCCAGAAAATAACAGAAATTCCCCGCCGGAATCCCCCAGAGCCGGGCGATCTCGCGAAATACCAGCTGGGTATTGGCAAGCTTGGGTGAGAGATAAAACATCGACAATTCACCATATCGGGAAAGGACAAGGTTCAGGATTTCCGCGATCCCCGTAAGTCCTGCGAGCAGTCCGAGCATTTTCACCGCGCCCCAAACATCATCCTCCATCGCTGCGCTGGTTCCGCACAGAATGCCGATCACGATCAGCAGATCGTGCCACAGAAACGAGAACAGCGTCAGAAACACATACCGGTTCATCATATCGGATGGATCAAGATATACGGCAATTCCGCCCAGCAGTGCATAATTTGCCAGAAATGTGATAATCGTTTTTCGCCTTTTTTTAAGCAATGGCAGAAGCAGGCAGAGATACATCGGCATGCTGCACAGCTGAAACGGGAAGTACCACCAGTTATAGACGCCCTGATCGACGATCAGAAAGCAAAACAGCTGCTTGAGAACTTCCCCGCTTGCCAACAGAACGCCGAGACAGAATAACAGCTTTTGTCTGCGGCTTTCATTCATCCCCCGCAGCCGCCACGCGCCAAGCGCAAACACTACCGCCACCCCGATCATCGCCGCATGAAAACTTCCATAAGGCACAGGAGCCTCCATCATTAAGCCCGACTTCAGATAACCAGCGCGCATAAGCATCCCTTCTTCGTCTTTATTATAACGCGCGGGTCAAACCGTGGTAAAATAGAAACAGGTTCGAAAGAAACAGTTCGGTTTTCCAAAAAACAAACGATCCCCGTCAAAAGTGTAAAGCAATCCGGGCGCGGACCGAAACGAAACCCAAACGAAACCGGAAAAGCTTGAAAACTCGATTTAAAAACAGGATCATGAACGAAAATCATAAAAAAAATCTGCAAGCGATTTAGAAAAAGGAGTGGATCATCATGGAAGAAACGCTGCAAACGCTGCAAAGCATTCTTGATCAGGGCCGGCGCATTGTCTTTTTTACCGGCGCGGGCGCGTCCACGGAAAGCGGCATCCCGGATTTCCGCAGCGTCGATGGACTGTATCGCCAACAGTACGATTACCCGCCGGAGGAAATCATCAGTCATCATTTTTTCAAGGCGAATCCAAAAGAGTTCTACCGGTTTTACCGCAGCCGCATGCTTTATCCCAACGCCCGGCCCAACGCCGCTCACCGCTTGATGGCCGAGCTGGAAAAAACCGGCCGGTGTCTGGGCGTCGTGACGCAGAATATCGACAATCTGCATACCCTCGCCGGCAGCCAAAACGTCGCGGAGCTGCACGGCTCAATCATGCGCAATTACTGCGTGCACTGTCATCATGAGGAAGGTCTGGATTTTATTCTGAATACGAAGGATCTGCCGCGGTGTCCGATCTGCGGCGGCCTGATGAAACCGGACGTCGTTCTGTATGAGGAAGCGCTTGACGAATCTGTCATGGACAAAGCGTTAACCTGGATCCGGCAGGCGGACGTATTGATCATCTGCGGCACTTCGCTGGCAGTCTATCCGGCTGCCGGGATGGTGCGGTATTTCACCGGCGATCAGCTCGTCGTCATCAATAAGACGGCGACGCCAATGGACGATAACGCCGATCTTTGTATTCAGGCGCCGCTGGCGGAAACGCTGGGCCAGATGCACGTTGAATCAACAAACCATTCCTGAAAAGGACTACGGGGATCGCGCTCCGCAAGTGAATCCTGCAGGATGGCTTTTACCTTTATACCGCAGTGTCCGGCAGGCTCCCTCAGGGCCTCAACTTAAAAGGAATTCCCGTTCAATTCGTGGAATTCCCTTTTTGTATTTGTCGAACGATCTTTCGGACTTCTGCGACCGCCTGTTCCTCAAGCGCAGCGATCTCACTGGCGCTGAACGCCCGCGCTTCCCGCCTTCCCCAAATTGAAGTCGCGGCGGCATAATAAAGTCCCTCCACCTGAAAATAAGCGATACTGGAATAAGCAAAACTCCCGGCGTCCCCGGTATGGAAATCAGTCTCAACAAGTTTAACGAGCACCTCGGTATCCTTCTCCAGAAAGCGCGTCGTGGCAACGGTTTTATCTTGAATTTCCAGAATTTTTCTCAGAATATAGCTGTGGAACTGAGGCGTGCTTGAAACTTCCAGATTGATGTAATCGTAAAGTTCATCAGGATCCGCGGTCAGGTTCTGAATGCTGAACACCTTGTTCGTCTGAAAATGCAGATGCGGAAGATTGAAGAACAGTTCGTAAAGCTCGTCCGCTTGTTCCAAATCGAAACTTGATTCGATCTGAGCCAATGTAACTGCCGGCGGCGTAAACAACGGATAAAACAGAACAATAGCGAAGCTCAGAGCATACGCTGATATCCATCTTTTCTTCATCATTGCGTCTCCTCCTCAGTTCAATGGCCGATCGCAATAAACGACAGCCCTTGACAGCTAAAACTTTGTTATCCGGATAAAGAATCTTCCTTTTAAAGAATCTTCCTTTTAAAGAATCTTCCTTTTAAAAACAACGGGTTTGTTCCGCCCGTTGTTATGTGATCGCTGTGTTTCAAAAACTAACCTGGCTTTAATCCTTCACGTCATAAGCGCTGAAGACGCGCTGGCCATTGTAAACCTCGGCGCCCCTGGCCTGCAGCATTTCATCGACGGTGACCAGCTGATAACCCGCGTCGATCAGCTGCGGAAGCAGCGATTCGACCGCCGTCACCGTTTCCGCGTGAATGTCATGCATCAGAACGATCGAGCCATCCTTGACCGCGGCCATGGTATTCTCCACCGTCTGTACCGGGTCGAGGGTTTTCCAATCCAGCGTGTCGATACTCCACATGATTAACGGATAAGCGGAGTTTTCTTTCACCGTTGCGTTCGCCGCGCCGTAAGGCGGCCGGAAATGCTTGATCGTATATTGCCAGCCGGTCAGCTCCTGCACCAGTTCGGTCGTGCGGTTGAGCTGAAATAACAAATTGTCGCCCTTCAGCTTTGTCAGCTTCGGATGATTGTAGGAATGAGAAGCCGCCTCGCTGGCGGAGTTGATGACCATCAGTGTGGTTTCCGGATATTTCTCCACCCGCATGCCCTGCATGAAGAACGTGGCGGCGGAGTCGTAATGCTGCAGAAGATTGATCAGCTGCGGCGTGTTGGTCGGATGCGGCCCATCGTCGAAGGTCAGCGCGACCATCGGTTTATCAGGATCGATCACCCGCGGCGCAATCCGGACGTTATTTTCCGGCAATGTACCCTGCCCGAGATCCAGCAGGAAATGCTCGCCCAGATTGGATATCGGAAACTCCCAGCGGTAGGCGTTTTCTCCCAGTTTGCCCGCTGGAAAATTGAAGATCAACGTGCCATCCCGCAATGTGAAATCCGCAAAATTGCCAGAATCCCAGGCCGTCGCTTCGATCAGCGGCAGCGTGTATGCAGTCTCTTTCCAGTGATCGTCTGCTTTCAGCTGAGCCCGCAGATTCGCCGACAGCCATTTCAGCGCGTCTTCATCGAATAATGACGAAGAATCGATCCAGTGATGTTCGCTTAAATCATACAAATACGACTGCCGTTGTTCCTGTACCGTTTCATTTTCATTCCGTGAAATCGTATATTCCAATGACACATAACGATCCTGATTCACATTCATCTGATAATCCGCCTTGATCATCAACGGTTTCTTTTCCTTTTGATAGCCCTCGGTCTGCGTCTTCAGGTCGTTGAAAAGCGTCTCGGCGTTGTGCGCCAGTGCCTCTTGAAAGGTACTGTCGGCACTTTGCGGATAATAGACCGCAAGCAGAACATCCTTGCTTTTATCCTTCAGTTTCTCCGAGGAAGAGATCTGCGGTTTCAGAAATGACGGCTCGCGGTTTGTCAGAAGCCAGGCCCCTCCGGCTCCGATCAAGACCAGCGCGACAATGGCGATCACCATCAGAATCGCCAGATTTCCTTTATTAATCCGGCGTCCTCTTTTTCTTCTATTCTGTGTTTTCATTCTATCCAATCGTCCTTTCCGTACGATAGAAAATTTCTACCCCTTTATAAGATCATTGAAAAGCGCAGAAAGTTTAAATTTTCCGCTTTCTTTTTTATTGTCGTCCACTTTTCGGCTTGTCAGACATTTTTCAAAATTTGAACTGTCTGTATGTTCATTTTAGCTAAAATCATTCGGGAACTCAATGACAACGACTTGACGAAGTCTTACAAATTCATGACGGAAATCGGACTGATCTGATTCGCGCTGATTTCAGGTTTTGACGATTTCCCAAATTTCACAAAGTGGAAACAAAAATGACGCAGCGCGGCGTGGTTCTTACTCGGTTTCGGGTAGACATAGAATATCCATACAAAGAAGCAGGCAGGATAAAGCGTTAAATGAAGCTTTATCCTGCCTGACGTTTTCTTTGCCCAATTTCGAGTAAGAACCCGCGGCGTCGGACTGGCATTTTTAAATTGACATCGAAAATCAGAGGGGTTATCATCAACTTAGATGTAGTATCATCCATTTTTTACTTTTTCGTGTTTATCTAGTTTGCTTTTCTGCGTTTTCCATTCGCATCCAGCACATTCACAATCGTTATGAATATAGAAAGGAGTTCTGATCATGGATCAAACAGCTCGAAAAATAACCAAAATCGCCCGCGAAGTCCGCAAGTTCACCACCCGTTCGTTAAAAGCAGAAGGTCTCGGAACGGCGGAACTGGATTTCATTCACGTCGTTCGGAAAAATCCCGGCATCACTCAGGCGGGCGTCCGCAGCGTGCTTGGAATTGACAAAGGAGCCTGCGCGCGGCGGGCGGCCAATCTGGAACAGAAAGGCTATCTGATCCGGACTTTGGATCCTGACGACAAGCGGGCCCGGCGCTTAATGGCCACAGCGAAGGCAGATGCTCTAAAGCAGTCCAAAGCCGCGATTGAAGCCGAATTTTACGCCTGGCTGCTGGAAGAGTTCAGCGAAGCGGAAACGGAGGTCTTCGTCAGCTTGTTAAACCGGCTGTATCTGCGCTGCAAAAAGGAAAGCCAAGCTGGATTTCCACATGTGAGCCAGCGGCTGGATTCCCCGAAGGAGGATTGATCCATGGCAAACAAATCAAAGGCGCAGCGCCGGCCTGATCGGCTGAGCACCTATTTTTACCAGGAGCGGGGCGTCCTGACCGGCGTCGCGTTTTCCGGTATTCTTTACAACCTCGGCCTGACGGCCGGGCCCTTTTTTGAGGGACAGCTTACCCTGTGTCTGACGGCGGTTCTGGCGAAAGAAAAAACCGGGGCCGATATGGCGGGATTGGCGCTGGCGTATCTGGCGGTGATCCTGATTGTCCAGGGAGCGCGTTGTCTTAAGCGGTTCGGGGTCCGGCGTTTTGCCAATGATACGGCCCGTTCGATGCGGCGGGTGCTGTACCGCAATCTCGTTTATCAAAATCCCGCCGCTTTGAGTGCGGATGAGGCCGGAAGCCTGATGACCAAGGCCATCAGCGACGTCGACGCGTGCGCCGAAGGCATGCGCAAATTTACGACGGAGGTGTTCGATACCGGCGTGGTCATGATCGCCTATCTGGGAATGTTGCTGATTTACGACGTTCGGCTTACGCTTTTAGCCTGCCTGTTCATGCCGCTGGCCGCCTTTTTGGCGGAGAAATTGAAACATCCGATCACCCGCAGCGCAGCGGCTTACAAAATCAGCGTCAGTCAGCTTAACACGATGATGCTCGATCGGGTGAGCAATGCGCTGACCTACCGTGTCTTCGGCTGTGAAAATCAACGGAATCAGGCAATCGGAAAACAACTGGCCGTCGTTGAAAAAAACGCCGTCGTTTCCAATGTCTGGGAAAACGCGATGCAGCCGCTGTACAACATCATCGCGATGATCGGCGTCCTGTTTGTTCTGATCCGCGGCGCACAAAACATGTTGGGCGTTGGCTGGGCCGTCTGGGATATCGCCGCCTTTACAACTTATCTGGCCTGTTTTACCCGGCTGGCATTAAAGAGTTCACATGCCGCCAAGCTGTTCAATGCGGTTCAGAAAGCGAAGGTATCCTGGCAGCGGATCAAGCCGCAGCTGCAGCCGGTGATCCTTCCTGATTCAACCCTGCCGCCCGCTGTCGGCCCCGTCAAGTTAAAAATTGAAGATTGTACCTTCGCTTATCCCCATCAGCCGCCGTTGTTTGAGCATCTGACGCTGCAGGCTCAGGCGGGACAGATCATCGGGATCACCGGTCCTCTGGCTTGCGGAAAGTCAACGTTGGGCCGGTTATTCTTAGGCGAACTGTCCTACACCGGCAGCCTGCAGATCAACGGTCTGGAAATATCGCAGCTCAACAGCGTGCAGATCAGCCGGCTGGTCGGTTATCTGGGCCATGCCCCGCAGCTGCTCAGCGACACGATTGAAGAAAATCTTCAGCTTGGCGAGAATCTGGACTGCATGTCCTGGTTAAAGCTCACAGCGCTGGACGCAGAAGTTGCCACGATGCCCAAAGGACTTCAGACTCGAATCGGTGATCAGGGGACGCGTCTGTCCGGCGGTCAGCAGGCCCGCCTCGCTCTGGCGCGAACCTTGGCCCGGCCTTGTCCGGTGCTGGTGCTCGACGATCCGTTTTCCGCCGTCGATCCCGCCACGGAAGCTGAAATTCTGCGCAATCTGCGCATGCTGGCCCAAGACCGGGTCATATTGCTGATCTCCCATCGTCTGGTCCATTTTGCCCAGTTTGATCAGGTGCTCTGGCTGGAAAACGGCACTGCCCGAGTCGCCGATCCTGCGACGATGATGGCGGAGAATCCCGCTTATGCCCAACTGGTTGAAAAGCAGCAGAAGAAAGCAGGCGCCGACGATGAAAAAGAATAACGCTTCCCTGACGCTGAAAGCCAGCGTCCGCACCGTGATCGTCCAGCAGCGCCTGTTCCTCTCGCTGCTGGTAATCGTGATTCTGGCCGGGACGGGCGCCGCCCTGCTTCCGCCGTTGGTGCTCGAGCAAATCGTCAACCGGCTGACCCATCGGCAGTCCATCGGTTTTCCGCTGGCGCTGGCATATTTTCTATTTCTGGCGCTGGCCGGCGCGCTGGAATCTCTGCAGACGGCGCTGATCACCCGGACCGGACAGAAAATCACCCGGCAGGTTCGTCAGGATCTGTGTGCCAAACTCGATACTCTGCCGGCTGCCTGTTTTGCGCGTGAGGATCCGGGGAAAACCGTTTCTCTGTTGGTTAACGATGTCGATGCGCTGAGCGCGCTGTTTGACGACGGCGTCCTCAACATGGCTGCCGACAGCTTGAAAGTGATTGGAGTTTTGATCATGATCTTTACCCGCAGCCTCGGATTGGGTTTGATTCTGATCGTGATCACACCGTTGTTGTTCGCCCTGACCCGACATTTTCAAAAACGGATGCTGCAGGCTCAGAAAACAAATCGGGCGGCGATCGCGCAGGTCAACCATCTCGTTCCGGAAACGTTGAACTGCCTGCGGATGATCCGCTCGCTGAACAAGCAGGAAATGATGGAAAAGCGGTATGACCGGCACTTGCAGCAAAGTTATCAAAGTCTGGAAAAAGCGAATTTCTATGATTCCGTCTACTCGCCGATCATCGTTTTCAGCAGCAGCGCTGTCATCGCCGTCATGATGGTTCTAGCCACGCTGTCCGGAGACTGGCAATCGTTGTTCGGCATGTCGGTCGGTTCAGCGGTCGCCGTGACGGCTTATGTCGGTAAGATTTTCACTCCCCTGGAAAACATCGGCATGGAAATTGAGAACATCCAATCGGCGGTTGCCGGCATTCAGCGGATCGAGACCTTCTTCCGCCAGCCGCAGCGAAAACAGCCCAAAACAACACTGGCGCTATCCGCCCTGCCGGCCGATGAACCGGCGCTGGCGCTGAATCACGTTACCTTTGGATATGAAAAGGAAGAAATCGTGCTGAGCGATTGTTCGTTCCGTGTTCGCCAAGGGGAAACAGTCACGCTGGCCGGCCGGACCGGAGCCGGGAAAAGCACAATTTTTAAATTGATCCTCGGCTTGTATTCGCCTCAGCAGGGATCCGTTACGATCTTCGGCACGCCAGCCGATCAGATCAGCGACCAACAGAAACGGCGCTTGTTCGGCTATGTGGAACAAACGTTGCGGCCGGTCAGCGGCACAGTCAGCGATCAGATTTCCCTGTTTGACGAAACGATCACCGCCGATCAAATTACTGAGGCCGTGCGGTTAGTCGGTCTGGACTCGGTCATTGACCAGCTGCCGCAGGGACTCGCGACGCCCTGGGATCCAGCGCTCTTTTCCCAGGGTCAGCTGCAGCTGTTAGCGATCGCCCGAGCGGTTGCAGCTGATCCGCGAATCCTGCTTCTGGATGAAATCACCGCCAATCTGGACAGCGGCACAGAAGCGTTGGTCATGGAAGCGCTGCGCCGGGCTTCGCTCAACCGTACTGTGATCTCCATTTCTCACCGCTTATATCAACAAAATGGAAACGGCAGACTGATTTCCATTTAGGAATCGCCGCTTTCTTTTCGATCCCACTGCAATAGGTTTTCTTACTCAATCACGAAAAGGGATAACAGGATAAGCAGGAACACTGCGTGTTTCAACTTCTCCTGATTTCAGATTTTTCCATGATTTAACGACAAACTCCCGCTCTCATGCGGGAGTCAGAACCGGAGTTTTATAGGAAAGGCGTCATGTAAAGCGGTAAATAAGTGATTCCATTTTCTTCTTTCAGATCACCTGGATGCAGCACATACGGGATATACAGCTGTTCTTTGTATTGAGAACAGAATTTCTTTAAAGAGGTCAGAGTGTAATTCTTGCTTGACTTAACTTCAATCGGTGAGATATTGTGCCGATTGGTAATCTTGCTTTTCGCCACTAAAAAATCAATTTCCATACGGCTGGAAGCATCATTCCGGGAAGAATTGGAGTAAAAATATAACTTATGTCCGCTAGCGGTGAGCATTTGTGCAACAACATTTTCCACAATCATCCCTTTATTAAATTCCAATTTATCAAATAGAAGTTTTTTATAAATTTCTTCACTGACAATTCCATTTTCATCGAAAGCATGACTGATCAGAAGCCCGGTATCAGCCATATAACATTTTAATGTCATCCTTTCCATGTTGAGTTTTAAGCCAAGCACAGGCGCTGTTGAATTGTAGGCGATATTGGTTATCATCGCGTCAGACAGCCAAAAAATCGCTTCTTCATAATCTCTGAAACGGGCTTCTTTTTTTAAGGAGGATAGTTTGAATTTCTTTTCATGTTTTTGAAGCTGCGAGGGGATATCATCAAAAATTTGTTCTACTTTCATCTCATATCCCTGTGCATGTTTGATGATATCTGCCCGGTAAAGTTCCAGGATATTTCGTTTTATCCGATCTACCCGGTCAAAATCTTTTGTACGAATATAAGTCTCTACGGCTTGAGGCATTCCCCCAACAATGAGGTATTGCCTAAAATAGTCCATCGCTTTCCGATGGAGCGCCTGTCCCATCGGCCGGCGTTCTTCAAAACATTTGCGGATGAGGTCCATGAACATCTCATTATCCAGTGCCCAGAGAAATTCTTCAAAATCAAGAGGAAACATTTTAACATGCCGTTCTTCTGAAGGAATTACGATATCTTTAATATTCGCTTTAATTGACATTAAAGAACCTGTTTCAAGATAGTCATAACGACCATCCGCCACAAGGTACTTAATCGCTGCGCGAGCTCTTGGAAAAAGCTGAACTTCATCAAAGATAATGAGCGTATTATGTTCATAACACCGGACATTATAGTAATTTGATAAATAAAGAAAAAAAGTATCCAAATCATTGAGGTAATGCTCAAACAAATCCGTGATCTCTTTAGAGACCCGGTTAAAGTCGATCAGAATATAAGTTCGGTATTCAGCTTTCGCAAATTCCTCAGCAATATAACTTTTTCCTACCCGCCGCGCTCCGTCGATCAGCATAGCGGTATGTCCTGCATCTTCACGTTTCCATTGGACAAGCGTATCATAGATTTTCCGTTTCATAAACACACCTCCGTATTTATCGGCAATATCCTTTTGGTTTCAGTATACCATAGAAAGAACTTATTTTACACGTTTTCAAGATTTTTAATCGCGCAATATCACACGTTTTCAAGATTTTTATAGCATTTCTATCACACATTTTCTAGAATTTTAAATAATATCGTATTCACATTTTCAATGTTTTCAGGATGATACCGCAATCCAAAATGTTTAAAAACAGGAATGGACAATCAAAGTGATACTAAAAACCAGACAAATCCGTGATCTCGCCGAGGCGTTTTCCGAAACTGTCTGGTTTTTCCTTTTTATCTTAAGGTCAAGCTATTCCCCGCCTTGATTCAGCGGCCGGAACAGAATAAACTCGTTTCCTGTTTCATCCTTGACCTGTTTTGGACATAGCCCAAAAACAGACTGCGGCAGACCGCTGATCAGAAAATCCTCCGGCGTGCCCGTGAACACCCGCGTCCCCTGATCCAGTACGCAGATCTGATCGGCCAGTTCGACGGCATCCGCCAGCTCGTGCAGAATCAAAACCACCGTTTTGCCTTCCGCCTTCATCCGGCGCAAAAGCGCATAGACAACACGGCGGTATTCCATGTCCAAACTGGCCGTGGGTTCGTCCAACAGCACCACCGGCGTATCCTGCGCCAGCAGCATCGCAAAGTAAGCCAGCTGGCGTTCGCCGCCGGAACAGTGACAGACTAAATCCTCCGCATGCGCCGCGATCTCGGCCTGTTCCATGGCCCGCTGTACTTTCTGTTCATCCGCAGCGCTTAACTGTCCGCCCCATCCCAGATAGGGCTGACGGCCGTAACTCGTCAACGTGCGCACGGTGATCGGCGGCCGCGGCAACACCTGCGGCAGCAGTGCGATCCGGCGGGATCGTTCCTGCGGGGTCAGAGAGCGCAGCGAACAGCCGTCCAGCGTCACCTGACCGTGCCAGCGGGTCTGCGTCATCGCCAGGCATCGCAAGAGCGACGTCTTACCGCTGCCATTGCGCCCTAGCAGCACCGTGATCTGACCCGCTTCCGCTTGAAAATCAACCTGCTTGAGAATGGTTTTAGATCCCAGCCGCAGGCTGATCTGCTGGGCCCTAAGCATAACGCCCCCGCCGCTGGAACAGGATAAACAGGAAGAACGGCGCGCCCAACAGCGCCATCAGAATCCCCGCCGGCAATTCCGCCGGGGAAAAGAGCGTCCGTCCCGCTAAGTCCGACAGCACGACTAAATTCGCGCCCAACAGCGCGGTCACCGGCACCAGCATCCGCAGGTCATGACCCGCCAGCTTCCGCGCCAGATGCGGCACGATCAAGCCGACAAACCCCAGCAGCCCGGCATACGTAACTACTGCCGCGCACAGCGCGCTGGCCAGAATCAGACAGATCAACCGCAGCGCTTTGACCCTTACGCCTAACGTGGCGGCCAGCTCATCGCCCAGACACAACAGATTTAACTGCGGTGCTAATCCCCAGGCAAGACCCGTTCCCACTCCGATCATGATCGTGGGGAAAACCAGATCCGCCCCCTGAACGCCGGAAAATCCGCCGATCGAAAACGCCGAATACGACGCCAGCGCGTCGGGAACCAGCTGTGAAAGAAAAGAGATCCCGGCGCTGAGCAGCGAGCTGACCGCGACCCCGGCCAGCAGCACCGTCGACTTGGACTGATGTCCGCCCGCGCTCACCGAAATTCCCAACACCAGAAACGTCGTGAACAACGCGCCCGCAAACGCCGCCAGCGGCAGAACCGCAAACGCCATCGGGAACAGGCAAAGCAGAACCATGACCGCAAAGCCCGCGCCGGAATTCACGCCGATGATATTCGGCGAACACAAATCGTTTCCCGTCGCGCTTTGAAGCAAAAGACCGGAGACCGCCAGCCCCACGCCGGCCAGCACAGCCCCGGCAACCCGCGGCAGCCGCAGCTGCAGCACGATCAGCCGCACCGTCGGATCGCCGCCGCCCGTAAAGACGGCGATCACCTCATCCAGCGGAAACCGGGCGCTGCCCAGCGCCAGTCCGCTCAGTCCCAGCACCGCTAAGAATAGAAAGAGAAACAGGATCAGAACCCGTTTCTTCTTGATCTTCATGAAAAGCTCTCCGGATACAACAGGCCGGCTAACACGCGGTAGGCTTCAGCCCAGCGGGCGTTGGGTTTATAATGAAACAAGTCTTTGGACAAATAGGTGCAGCGGCCGTTTTTCACCGCTTCCAGATCACGCCAGCCGCTTTCCTGAAGCAGGCTGTCCATATAAGCTCGGGCCGCTTCCTCATTGCCCTGGGGAACGATCAGGATCACATCTGGCTGATTCAGCAGAATGCTTTCCAACGCCAGTCCCTCGGACAAAGCGCCGGCTTCATCCGCGATGTTGACCGCGCCCAGTTCCTCCAGCATGCCGCCGACGAAGTGATCCTTCGCCGTTTTCGCCTTTGTCGCGGAATAGCCTGAGCCCGCCCGGATAAATAAGACCGAGATCGGTTCCTGGCCCCAGCGGGCCTGCGTCACTTCCGCCAGCAGCGTCTCGATCTCTTGCTGGACGTTGAGTCCGTAGGTCTTGTAGGCCTCAGTATTCCCGGTGATCTGCGTGAATAATTTTAATAAGGAAAGATAATCCGCAAAGCTTTCCTCTTTCAAGGCCGCGCATGGAATCCCATAGCCGCTTAACTGACCGCACAGCTCAGCCTGCGCACCCATATCCGCCGAAGCGATCACAAAGTCCGGCTGCTGGGCGATCAGCTGCTCCGCATCGATCTTTAACCCGGCGCCATCGTCCACCAGCGGCGTCTCAGCGTTGACAAATCCGCGTTTCACGCTGTCGCCGACCGTTACCGCGACGTCCCCGCCCGCCAGCTGCCACAGCTCGGCATACGAGGAAAACAACACCGCCGGCCGTTGAGGGGCCTGGGACAATGTGATTTCCCGATCCAGCGCGTCGGTAAAGGTCAGCGGATAACTTGCAGCTGCCGCGTTTTCTTCCGGCTGCGGTGCCGCCGCCGGTGTTGTTTGACAGCCGGCCACCACCGCCAGGATCATCAGCACGGCCAGAACCTTGACCGCTTTATTTTTCACTTTAAATTCAGACAAAAAAATGTCCGGTTTTCTGCTCATCTTCAATCCTCCTGATTTCATCATTTCTCCGGCGCATCACAGCCGGAAAAACGCAGTCCCTGCGGACTGCGGCAGTCCGCTTCCCGGATTCTTTTCAAATCCGGGAAGCCTGCCTGATCGTTGAAATGTCAATAATCACGCCAACATTCGATCGTCAAGATTGAACGTCAGCCGACTCACGAAGATTATTTTAAAGCCCTCGCCCGACATTGCGGTATGGCAAATCTCAATTCGTAAGCGAAACGAGCGTTGCCGCTCGTCTTTTAGTATTTCATTGTCTATCCATTAAATACCGTTTCTTCCGTGAATGAAAGAAACAATTCCTGAAAAGCTGGACAGCTGCCCAGTTCCAGATCGGAGATCGTCACGAACAGCGCGGGATAAGCCACTGCCCAGCCCCGGCTTTCCTGCCGGACTTCCTGAGCGTGATGACCTGCACACAACATCAGAAAATTCAGTTCAATCCGCCGGGCTCCGCTTTGATTCCATTTTTCCAGCAGCTCGCCTAAGCTTGGATCGCCATGCAGCAGCGCGATCGACAGATCATCGCGGCCCGCCGCTCTCAGCTGTGTCTGCAGCACGGCATAAGCCGAATTCGCTCCCTGCGCGCAGCCATGTCCCAACAAAACCCGGGTCACCCCTGGCTCGGCGGGAAACAGTGCGTCCAGCGTCTGAGCGCAAGCCTGACTTCTTGAGGGTAACAGCGGCGGAATCAGGATCAGCTGATCAAAATCAGCCCGTCGTTGTTCCGCCTCACTCTGCAGCTTATCCCACTCCGCGCCTTCCGCTAACAACAGACTGTTCACTGCCACGCGCCGGCAGCCTTGTTCTGCAAGCTGGCTCAGCGCCTCGCCGACTAACGGCAGCGGTTTTCCCTGTGCTGCCAGATGCGCCTGAATCCGCGGACTGGTCAGTGCCAGCGCGTTAGGAAGCGGGGGAAATTGCTGAACCGCGGACTGATGCACAGCGGCGAAGCAGCGCTCAAACCGCTGCGGATCGGCGGTTCCAAACGCCGCGCTTACCCAACCGTCAAGCATGACCAAACTAGCACTTCGCTCCGCCGACAACCGTCTTCTTCAGGATGCTGTCCTTGTCGATCGAGCCGTTGAGCAGCTTGTCTTCCACATAATCGAAGCCCAAGCGCGCGATCGTATCGGCAAAGCGTTCGCCGGTAATCCCTTCATCGCGATAGAACAGGATCGCCCGTTCGACTAACGCCAGCACTTCTTCCTCGCTCGTGAAGATCCGCGACAGCGGTTTGCCTTCCGCGACCTTCTTGCCCCAGCGGCCGCCGATGTAAACTTTATAGCCGTAGGTGCTTTCTTCAATCGCCTTGAACGGACACTTGGATACGCATCGTCCGCAATGATTGCACAGGTCGGCGTCGATCTGAAGCTTGCCGTCGACCATCTTCGCCGCCCCGATCGGACAGGTTTTCTCAATCTGACAAACCTGACAGCCGCGGCACTTCGCCATGTTGATCTCCGGGATCCGCTGCCCAACGATGCCTAAATCGTTCAGATTCGGCTTGACGCAGTTGTTCGGACAGCCGCCGACTGCCAGCTTAAACTTATGCGGCAGCACGACATCATGATAGCCGATATAAAACAGATCGTGTAATTTCTGACTTAACTGGAACGTGTCGATCAGACCATACTGACAGGTTGTGCCCTTGCAGGAAACGACCGGACGAACCTTCGATCCCGTGCCGCCGGTTTCCAGCCCGGCATCGTTTAAGAACGTCATCAGCGCGTCCAGATTCGCGTAAGGAACACCCTGGACTTCTAACGTCAGGCGCGTCGTCATCGTGACTTCGCCGGTTCCAAACAGTTCAGCCGCTTCGGCGATCTTGCGCTGTTCCTCACTGGTGATCTTGCCGTTGCGGGTGATCACGCGGACGTTGAAGCGATCCGGATAACGCTTATCCTGTAAACAGCCCAAGCCCTTGACGCGCTTGATTTCATCCGGCGGAATCGCCGCCCCAGCAAACTGCACCTTCACTTCATTCATCGTGACGCCGCCTTCCAGGACGACCGTCTGGGTATAGCCGAAGTGACGCAGCCGGTTCTGAAGCAGATACGCGCGGCGGCCGCGGTTGCAGACCAACAACAGTTTGGCATCGCGGTCAAGACCTTCAATCGGACCGTTGACCTGAGCCAGATCCACCCATTTTGCGCCGGCGATCGTCGGCTTCGGCAGCACGTCGACAACCTGATAGTCCTTTGCGGCTCCATTGGCATAGTCCGCCGGCGTCATCGACATCATCGCACCGGACAGCTTATTTTCCAAGACCAGGCAAGCCTGGACAAACGGATGTATCGCGGTGGAGAACGGCGGTGCGTAGGAATAGTCCAGACTGTTGAACGCTTCCAGCGTCATGCCCGCGGCAATGCCCGTTACGGCGATGTCGATCATTTTATCGACGCCGCTGCCCAGCACCTGGATGCCCAGAAGCTGATGCGTCGAACGATCGGCGATCAATTTTGTCATAAAGAAGGAAGAACCTGGATAATAGTGTGCTTTATCATCGCTGGCGCAGACCACCGTGACCGGTTCATAGCCAGCTTCCCGGGCCTGCGCTTCCGTCAGGCCGGTGCGGCCGGCGTTAAAGCCTTCGCCCAAGCGCACGACGCCGGTGCCCAGACAGCCGCCATATGCCGTTTCCGTTCCAGTCATCGTGCAGGCTAAAGCCCGCGCGGTAATGTTGGCCGTCGATCCCATCGCCGACCACTGAGGCTGACGGGTCTGTTGGTTCCTTACCAGCGCGCAGTCGCCGGCGGCATAGACGTCAGGAATGTTGGTACGCATCATTTCATCAACGACAATCGCGCCCTTTTCCATCGCCAGACCGCTGCCGCCCAGGAACGTCGTCGCCGGACGGATGCCGATCGCCAGCACGACCAGATCCGCGCCGATCCGGGTGCCGTTAGCCAGCACGCCGTCCGCCCGTTCCGTACCGGTGATCTCGCTTAACGGTGTTCCGGTCAGAACCCGGATGCCATTCTGGCGCAGACGCCGGCGGGCATATCCCGCCATTTCCGGATCGAAAATCTTCGGCAGTATCTGATCCGCCGCGTCGATCACGGTGACCGCCAGACCCTGAGCCTGTAAATTCTCCGCAATTTCCAAGCCGATGAAGCCCGCGCCCACCACGACGGCGCTGCGGCAATGCCGGTCCTGAACGTAAGACCGCAAAGCGATCGCGTCATCCGGCGTCCGCATCGTAAAGACACCCGGCAGCCGGATGCCTTCCACCTGCGGAACAAACGGCGTCGCACCGGTCGCGATGACCAGCTTGTCATAGCTTTCCAGCCACGTCTGTCCCTGGCACAGCGCCGTGACGGTTTTCGCCTGGAAATTGACGCTTGTCACTTCACAGCGGGTCACGACCTCCACGCCCGTCAGTCCCGTATATTTTTCCGGGGTATTGACGATCAATTCCTCCCGGCTTTCAATCATCCCTCCGACATAATACGGAAGACCGCATCCAGCGTAGGAAATATCCGCGCTCTGCGTCAGAATTTTTACCTCCGCGCTGCGGTTTTGACGTTTGATCTTGGCCGCCGCTTTGGTCCCGGCCGCGACGCCGCCGATCACTAATACTTTCATACCCAGCTCCTCCTTATCAGACTGTGATTTTGTACAATCATTGAACAGTCTCTCACGTTGTAAAATTATAGCACAGGGTCTATAATAAAAGAAAATTGTTAATACTTATCTGTTGATTCGTTTTTCTTATGAGGTGAACCCATGATTGATTATCGAATCCCAACCTTTTTAGCGCTTTATGAACTGATGAATTACCGCCGCACTGCCGAACAGCTGAAACTCAGCCAGCCTGCCGTCACTCAGCAGATTCATGCGCTGGAACGGGAATATGGCTGCCGGCTGTTCACTTATGACGGAAGCCGTCTGTACCGCACCCCGGAAGCGGAAAAGCTGGCGCAGTATGCCCGCGCCGCCGTGTATAACGACCAGCGGATGCGCCAGGAACTGTCCGCTCCCAAAATTCTGACGCTCCGCCTCGGCGCAACCAAAACGATCGGCGAATTCATCATCGGCGAAGATCTCTGCCGCTTCCTCAAGCGGCCTGACCGCACCTTGGAAATCGTGGTGGAAAACACACGCGAGCTGCTTCACCGTCTGGATCAGGAGGAGTTGGACTTCGCGTTGGTGGAGGGCAGCTTCGATAAAAGCCGTTACGGCTACCGGCGCTTTCAATCTGCTCCGTTTGTCGGGCTGTGTCATCGCGATCATCCCTTTGCGGGCAGAAAAGTCACCGGTGAAGCCCTGGCCGATCAAAGCGTCATCCTGCGTGAAGCGGGATCCGGAACACGCGCGATCTTTGAGAAATCACTGCAGGAGAGCGGGTATTCACTGGATAAAATCGGACGGATCATCTGCGTCAACAATTTCGCCCTGATCGTGCGGATGGTGAGTGAAAACCTCGGCGTTTCCTTCGCCTATTCCGCCGTCGCCGCAGGTCATCCCGAGCTGACGACCTTCTCGCTGGAAGGCTTGAGCGAACAGCGGGAGTTTAATTTCGTGTATTTAAACGGGACGCACGCCGATCAGCTGATCGACGAGATCTTCCCGAATTCTTCTTGCCAACAGAGTGATTATGAAAGAGGTGGGTTATGAATTATCGGAAAATGAGCGAAGCCGACGCCCGGCTGATCGAACAGTGGCGCTATCCCGGCGAATACGCAATCTATGATGAACCACGGTTCTCAGAAATTCCCGCCAGTCAGCGCGAGCATTTCATCAGTTTCTTTGAACAGGATCAGCTGATCGGCTTTGTTAATTTATTGGAGGAAGAAACGGAGGTTTTTTTTGGTATCGGCGTTCATCCGCAGGTTTGTTCCCGCGGCGTCGGCACGGCGATCACCCGGGAAGCGATTGCGATTGCCAAACAGCGCTGGCCGCACAAGCCTTTGTATCTGGAAGTCAGGACGTGGAATCAGCGGGCTGTGGCTTGTTATGAAAGGGCAGGTTTTGTGATTACCAAAAAAGTCCAGCTGACGACTCAGTTGGGACCTGGGCTTTTTTATCACATGGAAACCAACCGGCCTGTTGAATCGGTCAGGGATACTGCCGCTAAATCATCGAAGTGATGAATCCTCAGCGCCCGCCAATCGGTTCATAAGTACTTTTACATGATTCCCATTACGAAAATAGCCGGGCAGCAGATCACAGGTCAACCGGCTGGACTATACATTGGATAAAATCATTCTCTTCGATTTAATTATCGTCAATTAGATCACTTTATAATAGAGCTTCATTCTAAACAGATTATAGAAAAGAATATCGAAGGACAATTCGTAAATTATCAGTTATAAAAGAAATAATTCACTTCATTTTTTATCAGATAGAACTGATAAAATAATACACCCCTTAGATATTTCAGGGTATAATTTAAAAATATTTCATTGCCGATTATGGAATTCGCGAAGCAATCTATGACGGAAATCTTAAAGATATCAATTTAATTCTGGAGAATATTGTTTGTATGGAATTGCTGCGCCGGGTTATACTGTGACCGTAGGCCGAGCCGCAGAAAAAGAAGTCGATTTTATCTGTGATAAAAAAGGTTCAAGATTGTATATTCAAGTTACATATCGTTTGGCTTCTGAGGAAACAATCCAACGTAAATTCAGCGTCTATGATTTGATCCGTGATCACTATTCAAAATACATAGTTTCCATGGATGAATTGAATTTGAGCAGGAACAGCATCAAGCACCAGAATATTCGTGACTTTCTCTTAACCGAAAATTGGGAATAAGAATTCAATTTCATCAAGGATTTACACTCTCGGCTTTCAAAGCAATACTGTCTGTTAATGTTCATTGTTGAAAGTGATACTTGTTTTCTGTCAGTCTTGTCACATCCTTTTTAATTTTTAATATTCATCCTCAAGTAAAAAATCCGCCAAATGCACAATTTTAACACCGTTGATATTTCCGGCAGCCAGTTCGTCCAGCGTTACCACATATTTTGGGTAGTGGTCTTTAATTTCAAGGAGATTGGCAACCTCCCGATCAGATTCCTCCGGCAGTCTGCGGCACACCTGAACGTAAATCCGTTCATCACGACGCACCGCTACGAAATCGATCTCTCTTGTTTCATTTTTGCCAATATAAACATCATAGCCTTTTCGCCGTAGTTCAAAGTAAACGATGTTTTCGAGCATGGCTGCAATAGACTTGGGGTTAAAGCCGATGATGCAGAATTGGAGAGAAGAATCGGCAAGATAAAACTTCTCCTGCGTTTTCAGTACAGATTTTCCTTGTAAATCGTATCTCTGGCAGCGATAAATTACAAAAGCCTTTTCCAGCCAATTCGGATAGTTGTAAACTGCTTCAACAGACAGGAAACGCCCCTCGCTTTTCAGAAACTTCACGATTGCATTCGCAGAAAAGGTTTTTCCTACATTTTCAACAATAAAGCGAACAACACGGTTGAACAAATCAAAATTCGCTATATTGTGCCGTTTTGTAATATCGCTTGTTATGACAGAGTTGTAAATGCCCTCTACGATCTGATAAGCAGCACGCTCGTCAAAGCTGCCGAGTGCAACAATGGGGAAACCACCCAACCGGATATATTCATTCAAAAGTTCTCTCGTTGAAAGACCGCTTTGTTTTTTAAACTCCAAGTACTCTGCAAAAGACAAGGTATAAACCGGAATAGAAATATATCGCCCTGTCAGATAGGTTGAAATTTCGCTGGACATCAATTTTGAATTGGAGCCGGTTACATAAATATCGGTGTCGGTATTTTCAAGCAGACTGTTCACCGCTTTTTCCCAACCGTCGATTTCCTGCACTTCATCAAGAAAAAGGTAATATCGTCCACCGCTATTCATCTGCGCCTTGATGCCTTCATACATATTTTTATCCGTCATACCGTCGTCAAAATCCTCCGAGGTATAACACATACTGATAATATGATCTGCGGCAACGCCGTTGTTCTGCAGGTCATCCCGCAGCATTTCTAAAATAGTGGATTTTCCGCAGCGTCGGATGCCGGCCAGTATTTTTACAAGCGGTACATCACGGTAGGTTTTCAGCAGTTCCATATACTGTGATCTTATAATCATCATATCGCCCCCCTGTTTATCACAAATAGTATAGCCAAAAAAACTACGCTTCAGTAAATAGTTTTTACCGAAAAACCATAAAAACTTTGGAATATTCTATGCTTTTTCGTTTTAAAATAAATTTATTTTCATTGAAAAACGGCACAGGTGATCTTCGTGTGTTGTCATCCTAGAGATACGTTTTTGTGTATGGGTTGGATTTGACGCTTACCTTAGATGTGTTGATTACCCATTTCCGAGTAAGAGCCTTTGAAGTCTCTTTCAGCTTTTTCTTTGCATTTTCTTTTTATTTATTTTGATTCTTTTCGCTCTTTTTTCACTCATTTTTCCTGATGTTCAAAAGTATATCAATCCTTTTAAGCATGAAAAAGCCACCATGATCATTACTGAAAACTCAGTGTATCAGGTGGTTTCATTAAAAATATAAGCTACATTCTAGTCTTGTAGCATAAAACCTTGAGAGAATGATGCTCAATCCCGCTGAGCTACGGTTGCGTTAGCGAAAAACCACGCCCTCATGCTTACGCTTGTTATTCCTCGCCATAGGTCCGGCCGGGAAGCATCGTTTTCATCGGTACGTTATCGGTTGTTTCAATCAGCTTTTTCAACAGCCAATCCTTCATCTTTGCGATTTCCGCGCTGTAACGCTTGTCGTCGACGACGTTCTTTTCCTCAAACGGATCCTGACTTAAATCATAAAATTCATCTTTTTCAAACAGCCGATAGACATATTTATAGCGCGGGCCGCGAACCATGAACGCCTTTGTGTGCTCCGGCATTCGGGTCTGCGCTTCCAGACGCGGCCAGTAAATTGACTCCCGGCCGGTGTAGCCCTCCATCGCCTGTTTTTCACCTTTGATTCGACCACCTTCACTTAAGACGTATTCATGCAGCTCAACATCATCCTGAAACAAAGAGGTCAGCGATTTTCCAAACTGCGTATAGTCCAGCTCATAGCCCATCAGCTCCGCAACCGTCTGCGGCATATCGTTCAACTCCACCATTGCAGAACAAGTCCGTGCCTGATACGGGGTACCCTTGGCGGGACGGATCATGCATGGAATATGCACAAGACAATCCTCAAACGTATTCTGAGTTTTCTCCACCAGCCCATAATCCCCCGTGAAATCGCCATGATCCGCAAACGCGATCACATGCGTATCATCGTAATAGCCTTCCGCTTTCAGCGCGCCGATCACGCGGCCGAGCTGATGATCCAGCTTCGCGACCATTCCGTAGTATGTTGCCCGGATTTCCCGGAAATCCGCGTCAGTCAAAGACGTCAGATTCTGATTCTTCCGGATCCGATAAAGCAGGCTCGGCTTATCCTTCAGCTCTTCAATATTCCGTGTTTTACGTTGGATTTGACCACGGTCAACCTGCGAAAACCACGGCTGTTCCACTTCATAGGGCGGATGCGGCAGATTCAGCGAAACATACAGGCAGAACGGCTCTTTCAGCTCCTTGTTCCGGATCATCTCCAGCGTCCGCTCGATTACCAGATCATCCTGCGTTTTCGCCGCTTCCGCCTGTGTCATCTCGCCGAAATAAAAGGAATAATAATGCGGATTCTCCGCAATCTCGGCAGGCGAAACAGTTTGGCCGATGCGATGAATCGCATTCGTGCTCATTTCATAACCGATATATTCAAGATCGCAGGTCGCCCGCATTTCCGCTTCGTCCTGACGGTTGAAATAATGCGATTTCCCCATCAAATACACATGATAACCATTCTTTTTCAAGGATTTCAAAAGGCTCGGGTCGTCCTTCTCCAGAAAGTAATGAATCGTCCGATGACCGTTGGTGTGCGGATACCAGCCGGTATTAAAGCTGCAGCGGCTGGGAACGCAGATCGGCGACTGACAAAACGCATTTTCGAACAGAATCCCTTCCTTGGCCAGCGCGTCGTAATTCGGCGTCGTCAGCTCGGTATTGCCCAGACAGCTCAGACTGTCCGCCCGCAGCTGGTCCGCAATAAAAAACAAACAATTTTTTCTTTTTTCCATAGTGTCCTTTCCTGTACCGGGCTTGATTGAAGAATCAATCTAAATCTTCGCCCCGGGAAGCGAGCACTTTTTTCAGCCAGGTATAGGAATCCTTCGGAATCCGCCGGCCGCTTCCCTTTCCCTCGTCGTCGATATCCGTGTAAATAAAACCATACCGCTTACTCATCTCGCTGGACGAGCAGCTGACGATGTCCAGCGGAGCCCAGAAATAATACCCCCGCAGATCCACGCCGTCCGCCAGCGCTTCCTTCATCTGCCGGATGTGCTCACGGTAAAACGCAGGCCGATAGTCGTCATGAATATGACCGTCCTCCGTTATTTGATCGAACAATCCGATCCCGTTTTCCGTGATATAAATCGGGCATTGATAGCGGTCGTAAAACAAATTCAGAAACGTGCGCAGGCCCAGCGGATCCACCGACCAGCCCCATGGGTTAGCGGGAAGCTCCGGATTGCGGAACACTTCGTTGCCCTGTTCAAAATGGGCCTGATCGCACAACCGGGTGTAATAATAGGAAAAGCTGAAAAAGTCGCAGTGATGACGCAATTTCTCCTCTTCCGCCGGCGAGATACGAATCTTCCAGCCATTGTCTTTAAAATAGCGCAGCGCATAGCCGGGAATTTTTCCGCGCAGCAGCACGTCGCCGTAGAAGTATTCCATCTGGTTATGCCGCACCGTCGCCAGCACATCCTCTGGCCGGCACGTTGCCGGGTAGGCCGGACCACCGCATAACATCATCCCGATTTCGTTATCCGGATAATGCTTATGGGCATATTCGGTAATCCCCGCACAGGCGATCATCTCGTTGACGACGCCCTGCATTTTCGCTTCCGCCAGATTGTCCACCTGATCGCTGGCAATGCCGAGATGATTAAACGATTCGTGCGTGATCAGATTGATCTGATTCACCAGAATCCATTTTTTGACCTTATCATGATACCGGTCGAGCAGCACTTTCCCGTATTTCTCGAAAAAGCCGATCGTCTCTTTTGAATACCAGCCGCGGTAGTTCAGCGTCAGAGCCAGCGGCATCTCGTAATGCGACATCGTGATCATCGGCTCCATCCCATTCGCCAGAATTTCGTCAATCAGGCGGTCGTAAAACTCCAGCCCTTTTTCATTCGGCTCGGCGTCATCGCCCTGCGGAAAAATCCGCGCCCAGTTGATCGACGTCCGAAACGACGTCAGCCCCAGTCCGTCCTTTCCCAGAAGTTTCAGGTCTTCTTTGTAAGTATGATAAAAGTCGATTCCGCGGCGTTTCGGGAAATTCCGTCCTTCCGCATGGACCGCGTTCTGAATGACTGCGGTCGTGATTTCAGCGTTGCTGCGTTTCTCCAATGGAATGTCTTTTTGATATTCGTTAATATCTGCGACGCACAGACCTTTTCCATCCTCAAACGCCGCCCCCTCCATCTGATTCGCCGCAAATCCGCCGCCCCACAGGAAATCCTTGCCGAATTGCATTTCACTCATCTTCGTTTTCTCCTTTCTCACTAAAGCAGCGAGATCAGTTCTTCACACAGCACATGAATCGTATCGGCGGACATCATGAGATCCTCGGCATGCGTTAAAATCATCTTGACCTGCACGGTTTCGCCTGCGGCTTCCTGCTGGATCAGCTGCATGTGGACTTTCTCCGCCTGAATCAGATGTCGACTGCCTTCCGCCAACAGCTCCCGCGCTTTCGACTTATCCGCGTCCTTCGCATGCCTCAAGGCTTCGACAAAGGAAGAGCGGGCTTCCCCGGCAAACGTAATGATCTGAAAGCAGATTTCTTCAAATTGTTCCTGATTCATGCGACACCCATCGCTTTCTTCGCGTCTTCCAGCACTTTCTTGCCGTCGATTTTGCCATAGGCAAGCATATCAATCAGCACGACCGGAATTCCCGGGAACTCTTTAACCAGGGCATCATAGCTGAATCGCAGCTGCGGTCCGACCATCAAGATATCAATACTGCCCCGTTTTTCCCGCACATAGGCGTTGCCGACCGCTTCGATCGTGCATTCAAAGCCTTGTTCCTGTGCGGCGGTTTTCATGCGTTTGACCATCAGACTTGTAGACATTCCGCTTGCGCAGACCAGCAAAATATGTTTCATCGTTTTCCTCCCATTTTCAGGCGTCCCTGCCAAACTGGAAAGGCGCTTTTATTCCGCGCCTTTTCCGCACTTTAATTTTTTGTTTCCAGTGTTCCCTGTTCCTTCAGCAGCTGCTTGTCGTACAGCTTAACAAACGGCAGATACAGAAGCACGTCGAGGACGATCAGTAAGATCCAGACGACCGCGGCTTTCCAGTCCAGCGTCGCCAATGCCAGCTGAATCGGAGACGGAAGAACCCACGGTACGTTGATGAACATCTTCCCGATGATATTCGTGCTCATTAAGAAATAGAAAATCGTCGTGTTGATCATCGGAACAAAGATAAACGGAATAAACAGATAGCTGTTCAGAACGATCGGATAACCGTAAACGATCGGTTCGCTGATATTGAAAATCGTTCCTGCGCCGCCCAAGCGCGTAATCGCTTTTAAATGATCGGATTTGGCGACGATCAGCGCGGCGATCACCAGGGCCAGGGCAGCGCCGCTGCCGCCGGTATTCATGATCGCGTTGTTCGGTGAATAACAGAAGATATGCGTCATCGACTGGCCGGCCGCATACGCCTCGGCATTCTCAGCCAGATTCATTAACAGCACGGAACTCATGACGGAATTGACGATATTTCCGCCATTAACGCCGATCACCCAGAGCGCGTTGAGCAGGAAGACATAGATCAACATCGCCGGCAGCGTGTCGGAGGCGCTCAATAACGGCTTGAAGACGTTCAGGATGAAATCCGGAATGATCACGCCGGTCGCTTTCAGGCACAAAACGTTAAGCAAATAGAAGACGATGACGTTGATGACCAGCGGTATCAGCTGTTCAAACGGCGCCGAGACATTCGGAGGTACCGAATCCGGCAGCGTGATTTTGATATTTTTCTCAAACAGGACATGCGTGATAAAGACCGACAGGCAGGACACAAACATCGCGAAGAACAATCCCCGTCCGCCTAAGAAGCCCATTGAAATACCGCCGTCGAAGGTGCAGCCGATCATGAAGAACAAGACGGCCGACGTCATGCACGAAGTCATTTTGTCCAGCTTGTAAGAATCGGCCAGATTGTAAGTGATCGCAAGCAGGCAGTAGACGGAAAGCATATTCATTGTCACATTGTTGACCAGTGCCGCAAATGTTCCCAAACTTCCCTGCGCCAGACTTTGCCACAAAGCAAGCACGCCGTAGAAGAAATTCCCTTCCCCAAGAATTGCCGGATCCGGAGCTGCCGTAATTAAAGTCGCCAGTCCGCCGACAATCGTGACCGGAATGGAAATCGTAATGCCCCGGACAATCGCAGATGTAAAATTATTGTTTTGAATGAACGCAGAGAATTTACCCAGTGGCTTTTCCAAAATCCCCATTATTTTCTGCATAATACCATGTGTAGAGTAAATCTACATCCTCCTTTCATAACAGGAACCGAGCTCATGTGTCATCTATTTGCAAATATTTTCCACATCTTCATTCTTACATGATTTGAGAAATTTATCAATAATAAAATGAAAAATTTCTTAAAACTGTTTTTTTCCCAGTTTCTTCCTCATTCTTTATGCTATAATATGAAATATGAATATCATTGATCGCATTGAAGCGGCAAAGCCGAATTTCACTAAAAGTGATGAACTGATTTACAACTGTATCAAGGAAGACTACTGGATTATCATCCGCGAAGCTTCCACTATCGTCGATTTAGCGGAGAAATGTCATGTCTCCAAATCGGCCATTTTGCGTTTCGCCAAGAAATTAGGTTATTCCGGCTATTCTGAATTCAAATATGACTTTTCGCTCGTCGGTCACAGCAGCGTGCCTGAGGAAGTCCATGAAAGTAAATTTGATTACATCCTGGACTCCTATACGCTGGCGATTCAAAATATCCGCCAGTATCTGAAAGAAAAAGATTTTATCACCCTGGCAAAAAAAATACTCAGCGCCAGGAAAATCCGGCTGTGCGGCTATAACCGTTCCGGTTTTACGGCAATGCAGTTTAAATACCGGCTGATCAACATCGACATTGAATCCGAGGTCATCACCGATACGCTGATGCTCCACTCGCTGGCTTCCTCCTCCGCCGAGAATGAAATCTTCTTTTTCTTCACGGTCCGAGGCGTCAGCTCCACTCCGCTGAACACGTATATCCAGACCTGTCATGACACAAAGAAAACGGTCGTAGTGGTCACGATGAATCCCAACACGATCTATAAAAAATACGCGACCCATTTCATCCTGCTGCCCAACATCAAGGTCAAGGGTGTCTTTCTGGACGAACAGGCCATCTTTCATATCTTTATCGAGATCCTGGTTTCCTACATCAGCGAACGGCTTTTAATTGAAGAAAACAAAGATCCCGAACAGGTGAAATGACCACGCAGAAAAAAGCCAATTCGTTTGGCTTACGTTTAGCCAGCCGCTTGTGTTCGATCGTTAACGACAGTCCGTCCGCCTCGGTCGAGGTTGTGCTGGCCGAATATCTTTTACAGCATTATAATACGCTGGGGACATTGAATATTTATCAGTTCGCTGAAGATTGCCATGTTCCCCGCAGCAGTATCCATCGTTTCTGCGGCAAGCTGGGTTACGCGAATTTCAGCGAACTCAAGCTTTCCTGCCGCCATGAACAAGATTCCTATCAGTATTTCACCGCCCTTTCTGAAAAAAGTGATTTCCGCGATCATCTGTGCGAAGAGATGATTCAGATGGTGCGCGATATGAAGGGCAGGATCAGCGAACCGTTGTTAAGCCGTCTGGCAGCGCAGATTCACGACGCCCGCACCGTCTATCTTCTGGCTTCCTATTCTTCCATTTCCGCGCTGAAGGATTTTCAGCGTCCGATGATTCTATGCGGCAAGCTGGTCCGCGTCGTCGCTTCGCCGGACGATCATGACCGATTGAAAAAAGCCTCGGCTGATGATCTCATTCTCGTCGTTTCCGCAATGGGAAAATTCGCTGAAGCTTATCATGATTTTATCCAGCCGCTGTCCGGCAAAAAAATTTTAATCACTGCCTCGCATCAGCCGGAAATCCAGACGCCTTATGATCAAGTCATCCTGATCAGCTCTATGGATTGCCATCACATCAAAACGGCGTATGCCAAGTATGGCGTCAGTTATTTCTTCGATAGTCTTTACAGCGTTTATTATCGTAACTATGGAATCGTTGCGGAATAAATTCGTCAAACAGCCGTCTGATCGCACGACGGCTGTTTTTCGAATGGGGATTATAGCTTATGCTAAATCGCGGCCGTTGGTCGCGATTACCTTTTTATACCAGGCAAAGGAATCTTTCTTATAACGCCGATAAGTACCCTGACCAAAATCGTCCGCATCGACATAGATGAATCCATATCGCTTTGACATCTGAATGTCGCTCATGCTGACAAGGTCGATGCAGCCCCAGGTCGTATAGCCCATCAGCTCGACGCCATCGTCGATTGCCGCCTTCATCGCTTCGATATGTTCGCGCAGATAATTGATCCGGTAGTCGTCATGGACTGCGCCGTCCTCCTTCAGCTGATCAAACGCGCCCAGACCATTCTCCGTAACAAAGCATGGCAAATGATACCGGTCATACAATTCATTTAAAGCAATCCTCAGGCCCATCGGGTCGATTGTCCATCCCCAGTCCGATGCCTGCAAATATGGATTTTTCTGCTGCTTGACAAAATTCTCGAACGGTTCCGTCTTACCCGGTTCACTGGTCACAACATTGGTGAAATAATAACTGAACGAGATGAAATCGACCGTGCCCTCTTTCAAGATGGCTTCATAATTATCGACAGGATCAATTTTAATATTTTGTTCTTCATAATATTTTTTTATGAAATACGGATACTCGCCAAAAACCATCACGTCGTTAAAAAACAGATTGAACTGGTCGCTTTTCTGAGTTAAGAATACGTCTTCCGGCTTGCAGGTCAGCGGATAGGTTTGCGAGCGCTGCGTCATGTTGCCGATCAAAATGCCCGGCGCTGTGTCATGCGCGTATTTCACGGTTAAAGCGCTGGCGATGAACTGATGATGCAGCGCCTGATGAATACAGGATAACCGATCCCGCTTACTTTTCTCAACAAACATGCCGCCGCCCAAATACGGACTCCAGCAGATCATATTGATCTCGTTGAACGTCAGCCAGTATTTGACTTCCTGCTTATATTCGTCGATCAAAAACTTTGTATAGGTTAAAAAATAGTCGATCACAACCTGATCTTCCCAGCCGTTGACCGTTTCAGTCAGCGCGGCTGGCATGTCGTAGTGGATCATCGTGACCAGCGGTTCAATGTGATATTTATGGCATTCTCTGAAAACCTGATGGTAGAATTCAACGCCTTCCTTCAACGGTTCTTTTTCCGTTCCCGTTGGAAACAGGCGCGACCAGGCTATCGACATCCGGAATGTCTTAAACCCCATCTCACCGAACAAACGGATATCTTCCTTGAAATGATGATAAAAATCGTTGCCGCGGCGGAAGGCCAGATTCCTCTGGCAAGCCTGCGCTTTATTTTCCAGATATTCTTCTTCCGTGATTTGCATCAGACTGCGTCCGTTTCTTTCCGCTAATGGAATATGCTTGAGATAATCAAGATGGGACGGGCCTCTGCCGCCTTCGTCAAAACCGCCCTCCAGCTGGGCTGCGGACGTTGCGCCGCCCCATAAAAAACCGTTTGGAAATTCCTTTTTCATTCGCTGCTTGAGCCTCCTTTTGTTGGCTTTATCTTAGCATTCACAGCTTGAAAAATGGGTACCAAACGACGCTACCCATTTCAGGGCGGCAACGCTTCCCCGCGGCTTGGAATTACAAATTGGATTATTGAAAGATAAAAACGACGTTCCCGGTTGAGATCTCATGAAGAATTCCATTGGTGTCAAGACGATTGCCCTAGGTTTTTTTTGAGTTCTTTTTTGTTGTCTCTTCTGCGCCCCAGCGCTTTTCAGTTTCATCTGACAAGGGCTGTTTTCAATAAGCTTCAGGCAACCTTAGAATATATTGCATATAAAAAACCGGAAATCCTGACAAGACTTCCGGTCGTTCTTGATTGGTGTTCCCGAGGCGATTCGAACGCCCGACACCCGCCTTAGGAGGGCGGTGCTCTATCCAGCTGAGCTACGGAAACAGGACATGGCCTGCAACGTTAAACGACTTCAAATCGTTCACGTTAATGCATGTCTTATTATAGCGGAGTCCTTTTCGCTTTTCCAGTCCTATTTTAAACCTTCACTGCTTCCTGACCTAAAAATGAAGCAGAGTTTCCCCTGCTTCGCCTGTTCTTATTTTACAAACCTTTGACCTTTGCGGCAATCTCGCTGACACAATCCGACGTGAACGGATCCTTCAAGCCGCTGCTGGTCAGAGCATCGCGGTATTTGAAATTCGTCGTGAACTGGGTGATCTGGTTGTAGGTGGACAACGCCTGATTCCGATCATCCAGACTCTGCGCCCAGATCTCCAAGGCGGAAATCGCCGAGGTTGCATAGCTGATATAATAGAACGGTGTTTCAAAGTGGTGATGAATTTCAACCCATTCATAATACAGCTCGCTGCCGGTAAACTGATAGAAAATCTCAGAATGCAGCTCGTTGACTTCCTCCAGCGTCAGATCCGGATTCGCGAAGACGGCCTGCTGGAATTCATCTTCTGCGCATCCCTGCAGAATCGAGCTGATCATGTTGTAAATCGAATAGATCTTCTGGCCTTCCGCCTGATCGGCGCCGAAGAACTGGTCATAATACGGCTGCATCAACAGCTCCAGTGCCTGCGAGTGAATTTCCGCAGCATCCAGATTGTTGTTATCATTCCACTTCAATTCCGGCATCAGATAGAAGTTGTAGTAATGTCCAAATTCATGGATAACCGTGTCCGGCTGACGGTAGTCAGAAGAATTGATAAACATAAACGGCGCAGAATATTCGTTAAGAATCGTCGTATAGCCTGCGTGCATTTTATTCGGTTCCGCGCTGAAATCATACAATTTGTTATTCTGCATATAATCCAGAGCTTCGCTCATCTTGCCCGGGAATTCCTTCTGCAGCGCCGTTTTCAGGATCGGCAGCGCCGCTTCCAGATCGCCCTCGCCCGCCTGCATGCCCTCGATCGCATTGACCAGCTCGTCATAATGCTTGCTGATCATCTGACCGAATGCCGGCAACATTTCCGTTCTGATTTTCTCACTGAAATTGTGCGCGTCTTCCGGTGTATAATCGCGACCTAAGACATCGTAGGCATACTCCGTATAATTGTCGTAACCCAGCTTTTCAGCAATCTGAATACGCAGATCGCGCAGCTGCAGATAAATGCCGCCCAGCTCCGCATTCTTCTTTTCATAAATCTCATTGTACGCCTGAATTCCCTCGTCGGTGGTCAAATCCAGATCATTCACTGTGACTGTCTGTCCGTTCAGTTCGGTCGTGTATTCGGAGGCCAGCAGCTTCGTGTACTGCGTAACCAGATCATTTTCCTGTTCGCTCAGTTCTTCAATTTCCGGCGAATTCAGCTTGGAATTGATCTCATATCGCTCGATAAATTCTTCGCCCCAGGCTGCTTTTGCGGCTTCCTGATAGCTGGATTCCAGAATCGTGCCGGTCAGCTCGTTCATTTTGTTGTCTAAGCGCGTGTAATAGTTATCCAGCGTTGTCATTTCTTCTTCATAGAAGGCATCGGTCGTATCAAGGTTGTAGTGAATCGTAGCCAGGGAATCCATCGTATCCAGATGCCGGATATCCTCCAGAATCTCATCATACAAGACCAGCAGTTCACTTTCCTTGTCCGCTTCCGCCGCCATCGCCTGACAGTCGGCAATCTTCTGATCCAGACTGTCCAGATCCGGCCGGACATACTCCATGTCGCCAAACGGATGCGGCTGATGCTCGACGGATACCGCTTCGGCCAACGGTGTCGGTGACGCAGACGGCGCCGACGGTGCTCCGCAGCCGCTGAGCAATAAGCTGAAAACAGCCAGCAGCGCAAGCATCAGACGGCTTAGTGAAAATCTCTTATTTTTCATTTGTTTCCCTTTCTAACTTCCCGCCTTCAACGGCAGGGAACATCCATATTTTTATTATAATATGAAAAAGGGAATTCTGCACATGAATTCCCTTTTAGTTTGTTCGGTTTACTATGAAATTAAATGTGATACATCCGGTCGAAATACTGCGCCAGCAGCTTGTCGTTGTATTCCGCCCCGCCGTCGATATTCTGCGATTTGAAAACCGGCGGAACAATGCCTTCTTCCAAAAGCATCTGCGCCGTGCGGTAAACGCAGGCCTGCACAAGGATCGCCGTGGTGATCGCGGACATCCCGCAGATCCGGGTATCCAGACCTTCGACGTCAATCGAAGCATCGCCATCCATGACGCAGTTGTCGATGACAACGTCTGCCAGCTGCCACAGGTTCTTGCCGCAGGAATGCTTCGGCGTCAGATTTTTCGAGGCTTCCAGCGAAGTGATCGCAACGACCTTCGCGCCCTTTTCATGCGCGGCCAGCGCGATTTCCACCGGCAGCGGATTGCGGCCGGAGTTGGAGATCAGAACGACAACGTCATTCGGACGAACGTCCACCTTCTTCATAAAGGCCGTGCCGACACCTTCGATTCCTTCATATGCGCCGCTGGCTGGTTCTTTAATCTGCTTGGTCGGGATGAATCCGCCGGCGCGGAAGCACAGCTCGCTGGCCCCCGCTTGAGAATGTCCGGAACCGAATGCCTGCAGCATGCCGCCGTTTTTCAGCGCATCCGCAAACAGCCGGGCTGTTTTTTCCACATTTTCTTCCTGTGTGGCTTTCAGTTTCTGAATAAGACCCTCGACGACATCGTAAACCTTGTTCTCCATTTTTCTTCCTCCTTGGGTATTTTATCCAAACATTTCGCCTTTTAGTTTGGATTATTTACCCATAGATTACTGCATTCCGCGGAATCTGTCAAGCGTTCCCAGTTGTTTTTTGATTAACTTATTTGTAGTTATTGTTTTAATTCTGTATAATTAAGTCAATAAGACAAGAGGGGGAACCGCCCATGTTCAAAGCAAAATTAAAAGCTGTGTATCAGGATTTAACGCAATCCGAAAAACTCGTCGCCGATTACATTCTTGAACATATTGATGAAATCCGGACGATTACTTCACATCAGCTGGCCGTCAATACGCACATCGGTCAGTCCACGATCATCCGTTTCTCCCAGAAGCTTGGCTACAACAGCTTCCGGGAGCTTCTGGCAGATCTGTCAGCGATCCCGCGGCAGGATCTGGTCCGCGAGGAAATTCAGGTCAACGAATCAATGACCGATACTAACCGCAAAATTATCGCGCAGTATCACGATATCGTTGAAGTGACGTTTGAGAACAACAAAGAAGAAACGATCCAGCAAGCCTGCGAAATGCTGACGAGTGCGAAAAAAATTATTCTGTTCGGTATCGGCAGTTCTAATTTATTCTGCGAATATCTCGCCAACCAGCTGGTCAAGATGGGATTATTATGCGTGACGAGTCAGACGCCGCACACAATCTACTCACTGATCGATCAGTCGAAGAAGGATACCGTATTGTTTCTGATCTCGGAATCCGGCGAAACGCGCGAGGTCATCAAGGCCGCTTCGATCGCCAAGGAACATGACATGCCGATCATCGCGATGACGCGGATGGCGAAGAATACGCTGCACAGCTACGCGGATCTGATCTTAAAGACGGTTTCTTTTGAAACGGAAACCCGGCTGAACGTCACGACGATGCGCTGTTCCCAGCTGTATCTGATCGACGCGCTGTATCTGAATATCATGAAGAGCAATTTTAGTAAATTCAGCAAGATGATCGAGCGGGCCGAGCTGCTTTCCGACCGCAAACTCTGAATTGAGGCCGAAGTCAGACTTCGGCTTTTTTACTGCTCCGTCGCACCAGCTTGATTCCATTGCTTCGCAAACTTCACACCGCTGGTTAATGAATTTTGATCTTCTGAGAAAACCGGCAAATTCCCGCCGGAAGTGGGAGGAAATCTGTCTTTACCGGCTGTAAAACGCTGGCAAATCTCCCTCAGTCCTGCTCTCTTCGCTGCTGAAGCTTAAAAAAGCACAGGCGATTCACCCTGTGCTTTCAAATCTCTGTTTTCATTTTTTCCAATTCCCGATTTCTTTTCCATTCTTGAATTCACGGAATGACAGAAGCCGTTAAAAGCGCGTTTTGATCGACCAGTTATCCAGCTCCTCCAGCTGCACTGTCCCATTGCCCGCTTTCTTCCCGTTGATCCAACGGACCAGCAGTTCCGCCCGCTGTCCATCGCTGACGCGAATCAGAATCGCTCCCTGCTTTGTCGAAACACTTACGGTATGTATTCCTTTGTAGCCAGGCCGCGTCTTTTCCCATGGATTATCGTTGTGATAGGCTTGAAGCACCTCGTCATAGCGGCAATACGTCAGCTTGTCCAGACTGGCCGACAGAATTTCCTGTTCGCTGAAAAACGTCGTGTCGATGCAGCGATAGGGTTCATGAAGCGGATGGGCTCGCAGGAACTCCCGGATCTTACGGCGCTGCCCGGCCCAGAAAGCCATCGCGATCAGCCAGCCCAGAATTGAAATCCCCGCTAGAATCAACCAATCATTATTTTGTGAAACCAGCGTGACTACAAAGAAGAAAAAGATCAGAAATGCTGACATGCCGATATAAAAGCGGCAGCGGTCAAGATTTGCGGAATCAAACACCTGAAAGACGTTCATACTTATCCGCCTCCTTCCTGATCTTATTGTACTTCTTTTTCTTATTTAAAGAAAGGAAATTCTACTTTGCTTCGTCAGTTTTGCATTCTTTCGCCGTTTTATCCTTCCGGAAGCCTTTCAGCACCGGCTGGCGCAGCGAGCCGGCCGACGTTTTATCCATATATTTGACGGTACAGACCAGCTTCGGTTTCAGCCAGACGGCGTGTTCATGATTTTTCGGCGTTTCCGGAAACGGACAGTCCGGCGTGACCGGTAGCTTCTTTTTCAGCAGTGCTTCACTGACCCCCAGCGTGACATGCCCTTTATATACGAGCGTTTTTCCCAGATATTGCCCCAGCACCAGACTCAGCACATTACGCTCTTTCTGAATGTAGCCGCAGACTGCGAAATCCTCATCCTTCAGATTTTTAATCTTAATCCAGGAGCTTGTCCGTTTGCCGCATTGATACAAACTGGTTTTTTCTTTGGCGACGATCCCTTCCAGATTCTGCCGCTGCGTCCAGGCGTACAGCTTTTCCCCTTCATACAGATAGACCCGCGAACAGACGGCGGTTTCACTTTCCTTAAAACTTTTCAGTTTCTCCCTGCGTTTGACTAACGGCAGTCCGGTCAGGTCTTTTCCGTTATATTCGAGAATATCAAACACGATAAACGTCGCCAGATCGCTTTCCTGCGCCAATCGAATGCGGAAGGCGCTGCGCAGCATTTCCCTGCGCTGCAGCGCGTAGAAGTCCGGCTTGCCGTCATGGAAGACGACGATCTCCCCATCCAAGACCGCGGTTTTTGGCAGACAGCGATGCAGATTCAGCAGTTCGGGGAATTGATCGTTGAGCAGTTTATCGCGCTTGTTGATCAATTCCGTATGATCCGAGCAATACGCCAGACAGCGGGTGCCGTCCCACTTGATTTCGTAGAGATAGTCCTCGCTGTCAAACGCTTCCTCGCTGCGGCCGATCAACATCGGAGCATAGCCATGCTGATCAAACAGATCGCTCATGATAAGCTTTTCCCGGTCCGTTTCCGCGCCGTCCTGGCCTTGGCCGCACCGGCGGTGGTCTGCTTCAGGCTCTGGCTCAGAGCTTCCATCAGATCCACAGCCTGAACACTCTGTTTTTCCTTCACCTTCACAATTTCCTGACCATGGATTTTCCGTTCGATCAAATTGCGCAGTCGTTCCTGATACTCGTCGTGATAATCCCCAATGTCAAACGGGCCGCTGAGCTGATCGATCAGCTGCTTCGCCATCGTAACTTCAGCCTTGGTCAGCTTGCTTGCGGTTTTGGCCGGGGCCGTGACGATTTCATCCTCAAAATACAGCGAGGTCACCCGCATCCCGTCCTCGACTGCCCGGATCAGCAGCAGCGCTTCCTTGGTTCCCAATACCGTGCGGGCCACCGCCGCTTTTTTACTTGCCAGCATCGCTTCCCGCAACAGATCAAACGCCTTCTGCCCTTGCTTATCCGGCTGGGCATAATAATTTTTCTCAAAGTAAATCGGATCCACTTCCGCCTCTTTGACAAATTTTAAAATCTGGATCGTTTTATCCTTCTCCGTCTGGATTTTTTCCAAATCCTCGCCGCTGATGATGACATATTTATCTTTTTCATATTCATAGCCTTTGACAATTTCATCCTGTTTGATTTCCTTATTGCAGGAGGGACAAAACTTTTTATAGCGAATTCGTTCGCCGGTTTTCTTACACAGCTGATTAAAGCTCAGATCATGCTCCCGCACCGCTACCTGCAGCTGGATCGGAATATGTACCAGACCAAACGATATCGCTCCCTTATGCGCGCTCGGCATCGCGATCACCCCATTTCAGGGTTAGTATGGATGGTTTGCGGTTCAATCATTACACGGATCGTTGACAGATTTTCCGGGTTCTGATCATTGCCACTGATGACCGGCAGTCTGACTATCGGTTCAGCGTTTTCATTCTTTCTCCCGCTAATTCCGGTCTATATCAAAACGGCGGTCCAATTCTTCATGACCGCCGCTTCTCTGTTTATTCCTCATTTTAAAATCAATGATACTCATTTATCCTTTATTTTGTCATTATGCTTATGCAGAAGCTTTGCCGGAATGTCGTTAACGCATGTCCCTAGTCTTCCATAATCCGATAGAAACCTTCGATTGCAACAGAGCTGCCCGTTTTCTCCATCACCAGACAATAACGATGTTTCCCGGCAGCGAGCTGCGTACAGCCGGGATCGTCGACATCTATCTCGATCAACGCCGCCGATCCATTTCCCGCTGCCGAAGTCTCCACAACTTCCGCCGACTTGATTTTCACGCCTTCCCACAAATCAAAGCCCGTCTCGCTGCATGGCGTGGTCCCGGGGAAAAGCGACAGGAGATCAAAGTAATCTGTTTCAGTCAGTGCCTTCACGAATTGTGCGGCAAGCTCTGATTTATCCCCCAACATGACAGAAGCCCGGTTTTTGCATGCCGGCTTTTCCCGCAGCGTGTCGATCTTTAAGCCGTCAGACTCCGCCAGCGTGATCCAAAATTGTGAATTTAACAGCTGATCGCAATCCAGCCAGGTTAAATCCAGTTTGACAATACCGTCAGCTTGATAATGAATCGCATATTCCTGAATTTTCGGCATTGCCGGTATCCATTCAACCTGATCTTCTTCTCGGACTAATAAGGAATTAATCCGATCGGCGTCGCGGTCATTGAGCGATTTGACCAGCTGATCAATCAGAGCCGTCAGCGCCGGTTCGTCAGGATAGGGAATTTCTTCCGCCGCCGGCAACGTGCATCCCGCCGCGGGATCAGAAAAGGAAATCCGCTCCAACTGATTCTCGTCGTCAAGATTCACTTCTAAATCGTCAAAAACAAACGTCGAAATAACTTCCGCCGCCGGTTTTTCTGACGGCCTGGATTCGCTTACTTCCGGCGTCCGATCCCACGCCGGGGTCTGCGTCGGTTTGATTTCCCCATTTTCGTTGCGCCTTGCCCAATCGGAAGCGCCGGCGACGATGACGATCATGCCTAACAACCCCAACCCATACGCGATCATTTTCTTATTCATATTCTTCTCCTCTTCTGATTCTTGCCTTCGCTTCCCTTATTTTCTGTTTTCGGTTCTTCCCGCTTTCCCGCCTTCAAAATCTCTCCAGAATGAAATTTATTCTCTATTCCGAGAACTTTGCTTGTTTTCCACCGTTAATTTCCTTATACTTTAATTATAGTTGAAAAATCAGATCTTTCCAGCTTGAAGAAGCAAATTGAATAGCTGAGAGGAGGTTGTTCTATGAAAGGTGGTAAAGCTTATTTTCATTATTTGTTATTTGTGGACCGGCGTCAGCCGGTAATCACTCTGGGTGACAAAGATTATACAGGAACCGATGCACTGCTTGATGAGCGGATTAAGACGCGCAGGCAGCTGTATGCCTTCCGTCTGTTTTATCTGGCTGTCGTCGTAAGCCTGATGGTTCTTGTTTTCCACATTCCAGCCTTCGCTGCCTTTATCTCGTTAATCCCGGCCGAGCTGATTTTCCTGTATGTTAAAATGCCGGCTTCTTTTCCTGATCAGCTGATTCCCGCGGATATCCCGGATCCATCGCAGACATCCACGCCTAAATTAAATTAATCCAGCGGATAATTCGTATCCAATCAGAAGGGGAGAAATAAGCTGCAGCGGCGGTTTCAGGAAAGAGAAAAGGGGCTGATTCCTCTGGGGAAAAAGCCCCTTTTTTATTTGCGGCGACTTGTTTTCCATGTCCTTTCTTTGAAAGTCCCCCCACCGCAAGCAACGCGATCGGCATTTCTTTTCTTACAAGAAAAGCATTTCTTTAAGAATGCGATTCTTTTTGCGATCTGCGTTTTGACAATTTGCGTCTGGAGCGCGGAATCATAGCCGTGGATGGTTCCCTTTGTTTCATTTAATTCGACGTTCGCTCCGGCTTCACGAAGCTTTTTGGCATACAAGACGCCTTCGTCATGCAGACAATCAAATTCCGCGGTTTCCATGTAAGTCGGGGGAATCTTGTCCGGCAGAGTGTTGTGCATCGGCGAGGCCTTTTTGATCAGAGCGCTGTCCGCCTTCCTTAAATAGAGCTTCCACATTTTCTGATTGCTGCGGGAATTCCATAACGGCGTATCCGTATATCTGGCCATGGACGGCGTGGACATCGCCGCATCCACTGCCGGATAGATGAGCATCTGTGCACAGGGAAAGGGCAAGGCTTCCGCCGCCGTCGAGTTGCAGAGCGTTGCGGCCAGGGTCGCGCCGGCGCTGTCTCCCGCAATGCCGATGCGGGTTGGATCGATCCGCAGAGTTTGAGCATGTTCAATCCCCCACCGGAGCGTGGCCAGACAAGCTTCATAAGCTGCCGGGTAAGGATATTCCGGCAACAGAGGATAATCAGGAAAGATCACCCGGCAGCGAACCTCCGCCGCATAAAGGCAGGCCAGCTTTTTATGATAAGCCGATGCCTTATAACTGAACGCGCCGCCGTGGATCATCAACAGACATGGGAGCTGCTCTGTCGCCGCAGCCGGCTCATAAATATCCACCGGTAAATTCCGGCCGTTTTCCTTCAGCAAAATCCGGCGGCAAGCAACGCCTTCCAAAAGCTTCGTGCCTTTCAGCGCGAGCGTTTGATATGGCTTCGCCAGCTTGATCATAAGCCGGTTATACGGAATCTTCTTCGCGATGCTTTTCAGTTGGGGATCGATCCCACCGATATCCTTCATTCACAATTCTCCTCAATTCATTCGTCGATTCCGCTTTCCGGAAGGAAATGAATTTTCTATTCTCAGTATATCCTACCCGCCTTGCGTACAGCCTTCCTTCTTTCTCCGATGTCCGACAGTTTGGCAAAGCGGATTTTAGCAGCGGTGTTTCTCCATGAAAACAGGGCCGCAATCAGCGGCCCAGCGTGTTTTCGATCTTTTCAGCGATCGCTTCTTTTTTATCGTTGATCGCCTTCTTTGTGCGGTTGCGGGTCTGATCCACCCAGGCGCGGAATTCATTGGAAAATTCCCGGTTGACCTGATGCGGGAATGCCTTGTTCAGACGTGAACGAATTTTAAAAGTCCGCTTGGGAATCAGATCGATTCGGCTGACCATCTTGTCAATGATCGCCGAGAGCTGTTCATCCGCATCCGTCGAATCCATCACGGCCTGAATCCGCTCGTAAAACGGCACGTCTTCACCGACCTGATCAACGTTCTTCATCGCTTCACGCAGCTCCTGCATACACTTTTCCAGTTCGACAAATTCCTTGTTCCGCCTTAGCAGCGCATGCACCGTCTTGAACACATCGGTGGAGAAATAGATCAACAACGCGGCATTGACCGCCCACAACAGCGGCAGCGGAATCCGCTGGACGGCGTTATAGATCGGCGGGTGAATGACGTACACCACAAACAGGCACATCAAGCCAAACAGCGTCGAATTCAACAGGCAGATCCGGCCGTTGAGATTAAAACGGTACCGGGAATAATCCCACCAGCGGGTATGAAACATTTTCTCCATCACAAAACTGGTCAGATATTCCAGCGTGCTGGTTATCACGACGCCCCAGAGGAATACCATCCCGTACGAATCCGCAACCGGCTCCAGCAGCGTTAAAACAAAAACGCCGCCAAAGCCGTAAATCGGGCAGTAAGGTCCCGCTAAAAAACCGCGGTTAATCCATTTGCGCTGACCGATGGAACAATAGAGACACTCGCAAACCCACCCTAAAAAACTGTAAATAAAAAATAAGATCACTGCCTGAGCCGGAGTTTCGATCATAATATCCCCTCCTGTTTCGTGATTATTCTACGCCGTTCACCGGGTTTTCAATCGTTTTTAACTGATTTTATCCCAAAAGCAGGCTTTCGCCTGTACCTCATTATACACGCTGCGGCTTTTCGCCACAACTGAAGGATTTTTTACAATCTTGACAATGTGTCCAAAATCCGTTTAAATAAAGAACAGGGAATGATGTCTCCCCAGGCAATGTGCCTAAACCGCTGTATCAGCTGATGACTTCTGTGTGTTTTTCGCATAGGTCATCAGCTTTTTTTGTGGATTATCGGTAGAAAGCAGGAGAAATCATAGGAGGAGAAAAAAATGTTGACCAGTCTCGCATGCTTATTTTTAGTAGGAATTCTGTTCAGTCAGATATTGGAACGGCTGCGGCTGCCGGGGTTACTCGGAATGATTTTAACCGGGATTTTATTAGGGCCGTATGGCTTAAACTGGTACTCTGACAGCTTGATGGGGATTGCGGCGGAGCTGCGGCAGCTGGCGCTGGTGTTAATTCTGCTGCGGGCCGGACTGGCGCTGGATCTGAACGATTTAAAACGGGTCGGCCGGCCGGCGGTTCTGCTTTGCTTTGTACCAGCCGCTCTGGAAATTCTTGCTTATGTTGTATTGGGGCCGAAGCTTTTGGGATTATCCGTAGTGGAAAGCGCGGTCATGGGCGCGGTGATCGCAGCGGTTTCCCCGGCGGTCATCGTACCGCGGATGTTGAAGCTGATGGAGGAAAAACGCGGAACTGAACAATCCATTCCGCAGATGATCATGGCCGGCGCCTCGGCCGACGACGTGTTTGTCATCGTGTTGTTTTCCAGCTTCCTCGCCTTAGCTCAAGGCGGTCCGCTTTCCGCCGCGGCGCTGTTTCAAATTCCAGTTTCAATTACGGTTGGGATTTTGACCGGCGCCCTGACAGGGCTAATGTTGTGCTGGTTTTTCCGGAAGATTCATCTGCGCGATTCCCTGAAGGTTTTAATTCTGATGAGCGTGGCGTTTCTGTTGCTGGAAACGGAAACCCGGCTGAAAACGATGCTGCCGTTTTCCGGTCTGTTAGCGGTAATGGCAATGGGAATTGCGATTTACAGCCGTTATACCATTTTAGCCGAACGTCTGTCGCAGAAATTTTCCCGCTTATGGGTCGGAGCGGAAATGATGTTATTCGTTCTGGTCGGCGCGGTCGTGAATCCGGCGTATCTGTTCAAGGCCGGGGGATCGCTGATTCTTTTGATTTTCACGGCGTTGTTCTTCAGAATGACGGCGGTAGCGTTATGTCTGATCAAAACACCGCTGAATCGGAAGGAACGGCTTTTCTGCATGATCGCATATTGCCCGAAAGCGACGGTTCAAGCTGCGATCGGTGCGGTTCCGCTGAGTCTGGGACTGGCCTGCGGCGAACTGGTCTTAAGCGCGGCGGTGATGGCAATCCTGATCACCGCGCCGCTCGGCGCGCTGGGGATTGATCTGACTTACCGGCGGTGGCTGAAAGAAGCAAAGACTTCCGACGTTGGATTGAAAGACTGATCGAAAGTGAGGACGAACTGAGAATGTTCGTCTTTTTCATGCTCTCTATTTTATGATTTGCCGCCAGCTGTATTTGATGAAATTGAAGTCGCCGCAATGATTCTTTCAGCGGACCTTTGATTTAAAAGGCAGGCAAACGATCATTTTCGGATAGGAAGAACTTTCTTTGATCTTTTGCTTATCTTATCACTCAGTAAAATATCACTTTCGCGGAATACAATATGTTTGTTTTTTTCCTTTCCCGCGTCGCTGAAAGGAGTGATGAAATTCATCATTTTTCAACGTTTTCACGGAAAGTTCAAAGATCGTTCTTTCGAACATTCTTCACGATGATTTCATAGAAACGCTTCATTACGACGTTTTTTCCAACTTGAGTTTCAGCCTGTCTTTTTTACGGTGGCAGCGGTTTCATTCAACGCTTGCATGCGCTGGAAGATTATGCCACAATTATCGTATAGGGAGGATGAAACATCATGAATGAACAGGAAATCCGCGAACAGATCTGCGACGTTTGTCACAAAATGTGGCAGCAGGGCTGGGTTGCGGCCAACGACGGCAACGTGTCCGTCAAGATCGGCGAGGACCTTTATTTAGCGACGCCGACCGGCATCTCAAAAAGCTTTATCACGCCGGAAAAGCTGATCAAAATCAATGGCCAAGGCGAGGTGCTGGAAGCGCTGGAGGGTTATCGGCCAAGCAGCGAAATTAAGATGCACCTGCGCTGCTACAAAGAGCGCGAGGATGTCGGCGCGGTCGTTCACGCGCATCCGGCCACCGCGACCGGGTTTGCCTGCGCGCACGTACCGATGGACGATTACGCGATGATCGAATCGGTCATTGCGATCGGCTCGGTTCCGATCGCGCCGTACGGCACCCCGTCGACCGACGAAGTTCCGGAAGGCATCGCGCCGTTTTTGAAGGAGCACGACGTCATCTTATTGGAAAACCACGGGGCACTGACCGTCGGCTGTGATCTGATCACCGCGTATTACCGCATGGAAACGCTGGAACTGACGGCCAAGATCATGCTGAACGCGAGGCTGTTAGGCGGAGTGAAGGACATTTCGCGGGAAAACATTGATCGGCTGATCACCATGCGCGACACGACGTATCACGTCACCGGCAAGCATCCGGGCTATAAGAAATATTCCGGGAAATAGCGATGGAACCGTGCGTACTTGCGATTGACTTAGGCGCCAGCAGTGGCCGCGTGATCGCCGCGCAGACCGATGGAAAGACGCTTCGCTGTCATGAGATCCACCGTTTTGCCAACGAGCCGGTGGCCTGCTGTGGTTCGTTGTATTGGGACGTCTTAAACTTATTCAATCAAATCAAAAAAGGCATTGCGCTTGCCGCGCAGCGCTACACGGTGAAATCGCTGGCAATCGACACCTGGGGCGTGGATTTCGGCTTGCTGGACGAAAGCGGCAGGCTGATCGAAAATCCGATCTGCTATCGGGACGAGCGGACCCGCGGGATTCTGAAGACGCTGAGTGAAACTATTTCGATGCAGGAGCTGTTTGCCCAGACTGGCAACACGCCGGATGAAATCAACACGCTGATGCAGCTGGCAGCCTTGAAAAACCAGCGGCCGGAAGTGCTGGAGCGGGCGCATCAGCTGTTGTTCATGCCAGATCTGATCGGCTATTTTCTGACGGGAAAGCAGGCGTGCGAGTTCACGATTGCCTCGACCTCGCAATGTCTCAATCCGGAGCGTACCGGTATTCATACAGAACTGCTTGAGCGGTTAGGACTGCAGCCGGATTTATTTGCGCCGCTGCGCTATCCGGGCGAGATATTGGGAACGTTAAAACCGGAAATTGCCGCGGAGTGCGGCTGCGGGGAGATCGACGTGCTGCTGTGCGGAGCGCATGACACGGCCAGTGCGATCTACGCGCTGCCGACGGAGGAAAACCATCCGATATTCTTAAGCTGCGGGACCTGGGCGATCACGGGTCAGATTCTCGATCAGCCGGTGATTACCGAAGCCAGCGCCCAGCTGGGTGTTTCCAACGAAGGCAGTCCCGGCGGCAAAACCCGGCTGGTGCGCAACCTGACCGGGCTGTGGATCATCCAGCAATGCAAGGCCGAGCTGCAGCGTCAGGGAACGGCGCTGACCTACGATGAAATTGAAGCGATGATGGACAAAGCCCAGAGCTACGACGGCCTGATCGACACGCAGGCGCCGACCTTCCGCGAATTCGGCCAGACGATCAGGCGAATTCACGATTATCTGAAAGCGACCGGTCAGCCGCTGCCGCAGACGCATGGCGAGCTGTTCTGGTGCGTTTACCAGAGCCTGGCCGCACAGATGAAGCTGGCGTTCGACGAGCTGGAAGCCCTGACGGGGCAGCCTTCCGATACCTTATATATGGTGGGAGGCGGCTGTCAGTCCGCAACGCTGCGCCAGAAGATCGCCGACGCCACCGGAAAACGCGTGATTGCCGGACCCGTCGAGGCCACGGCGCTGGGCAACATCGCCGTGCAGCTGATCGCGGAAGGGCTGGTCGCGGATCATGCCCAGATCACCGATCTGATCCAGCACAGCGAGAAAATCATGACGGCCGTTCCACAAGCTTCCATGACTTCCCAGATCACCCGGCTGAAACAATTCAAAGCTCAGGCCGCGGTGAACGAAGTGGCCTGATCCGATCCTCTTCATGAAGATATAAAATAAAAAACAAAAAAGGAGAACAGAGATGGAATTAAGTAAATGCAAGATTGGAATCCGTCCGACCATCGACGGCCGCTGGGGCGGCATCCGCGAAGGTCTTGAAGAACAGACGATGGGCATGGCGAAAGCCGCCAAGGCGTTGATTGAAGCCAACCTGACCTATTCCGACGGTACGCCGGTGCAGGTCGTAATCGCTGATTCAACGATCGGCGGCGGCCGGGAAGCGGCGCTGTGCGCAGATAAGTTCGGCCGTGAAAATGTCTGCGGCACCTTATCGGTCACGCCGTGCTGGTGCTATGGTTCAGAAACGATGGATCTTGATCCGACGACCGTCAAGGCCGTCTGGGGCTTCAACGGCACCGAACGTCCGGGCGCGGTGTATCTGGCAGCCGTCATGGCAGCCCATGCCCAGAAGGGGCTGCCGGCCTTCTCCATTTATGGTCATGACGTTCAGGACGCCGACGACCGCTCAATTCCGGCCGACGTTCAGGAAAAGATCCTGCGCTTCGCCCGCTGCGCCATTGCGGTCGGCGAAATGCGCAACAAAGCTTATGTCAACATCGGCGCGATTGCGATGGGCATCATGGGCAGCTGCTGCGACCCGGATTTCTTCCAGAAGTATTTAGGCATCCGCGCCGAATGGGTGGACATGTCGGAAATCATCCGCCGCGTCAATCTGGAAATCTACGATCATGAAGAATACGAACGGGCTTACGCCTGGGTTAAGGCCAACTGTCCGGAAGGCTTCGACAAGAACGCCAAGCCGTACAGCGCCGAGGATAAGGAAAAGCAGTGGCAGTTCGTCACGAAGATGACGATGATCATCCGCGACATCATGCTGGGCAACGACAAGCTGAATGCGATCGGCCGGCATGAGGAAGCGATCGGCCGCAATGCGATCGCGGGTGGCTTCCAGGGTCAGCGGATGTGGACCGACTACATGCCTAACGGCGACTTCGCCGAGGCGATCACTAACTCCTCGTTCAACTGGAACGGCAAAAAAGAACCGCTGGTGCTGGCGACGGAAAACGATACGCTCAACGGCGTCGCGATGTTATTTGAAAAGCTGCTGAACCATCGTGCTTCCATCTTTGCGGACGTGCGCACCTATTGGAGTCCGGAAGCAGTCGAGCGCGTCGTCGGACGCAAACCGGAAGGCCGGGCGGCCAACGGCTTCATCCATCTGATCAACTCCGGTGCGGCGGCGCTGGACGCCACCGGCTGCGCCAAGGATGAAAACGGCCAGGGCGTCATGAAAACCTGGTGGGAAATGACCGACGCGGACATCGACGCCTGTCTGAAGGCGACCGACTGGTGTCCGGCGGATCTCGGCTACTTCCGCGGCGGCGGCTTCTCCTCCCATTTCCGCACCCACGCAGAAATGCCGGTTACGATGGTTCGGATGAATCTGGTTCAGGGCATCGGCCCGGTCATGCAGATCGCCGAAGGCTGGACGGTCGTTCTGGATGATGAAATGCACAAAATTCTCGATCAGCGCACCGATCCGACCTGGCCGACGACCTGGTTTGTTCCGCGTTTAGACGAAGCCAATTCAGCGTTTAAGGATGTCTATTCCGTCATGGCCAACTGGGGCGCCAACCATGGCACCTTCACTTATGGCCATATCGGCAAGGATCTGATCACGCTGGCAAGCATGCTGCGAATCCCGGTTTCGATGCACAACCTGAGCGACAACGATCTGTTCCGGCCGCACAGCTGGGCGGCCTTCGGCACGAAGGATCTGGAGAGCGCCGATTACCGTGCCTGCGCGGCTTATGGTCCGCTGTATAAATAAAATAATTTCACGCGGTCAGTAATGACATTCAAAGATTTCTTCTGAGGAAATATCAAATAAAAAGATGGAACCCCATCTTTTTATTTGCCTTGCGTTTATAAAGCATCGTGTATTTTATTGAAACATCCGCTTGTTGTACGCTGATTCTCAAACGCAGAAAGAAAACCTGACCTAAATTGTCTCCTTCCCCTGCCGCAGAAACAGAATTCCTGCGCTGGCCAGCCCCAGATCTGCCAGCTGGAACCCACTCGTGGGTTTCAGCGTCTTTAAAACAGAACACACGATCAGCGCGATGCCCATCGCGACGACCAGCGCCTTCAGCACCAGATCTACGATCTCGTTGATTCGCTTCACTAACGACGCGGGACGGGTTTCGCCCTGCATTAATTCCTCCACAGAGACCCCGAGAATTTCCGCCAGCCGCGGCAGCGATTGAATATCCGGGCAGGATAAATCCCGTTCCCATTTCGACACCGCTTTATCCGTCACCTGCATCTTTTCCGCCAACTCGGCCTGCGTCATTCCCTGCGCCTTGCGCAGCCGGGCGATGATCATGCCCATCGTTTTTCCAGATTGTTTCATAAGCTTCCTCCTCGCTTCTGATTTCCATCATAACCCCGGATGACCCATCCGGCAATCAACCGGAAGCAGGAACCGCTCGACCAGAAGTTTCCCGAATTATTCCTCAAACACACTGCCGCCGATGAACTCCGCCAAAATGGAATCATGCGGCACAAGTGCCGGATCGCCGCCATCGAAATACGCAAGCAGCCGGCGGATCCGGTTAGCCTCAATATACTCCGGCGCGTCCACAGGCACCTGATCCAATAACGGCGCCAGAATTGTTTTCAAAATCGGCAGCTCATAATCCATCGACGTGTTGAACAAGCACTCTGCCTGTTCCTGATACGGATAAATATACCGATCCTCTCCAGCCTTCACCTGTTCCCAACCGTCCAGCGTACTCTGTACGCTGCGCCCGCGGAACTGATAATCCCGCGTCATCCGTCGGATTAAACGATAATCCGTCGTTGTAATCCGATTATGCCGATCCAGATTCAGATGCGTCAGGGCGTTGATATACACGCGAAACTTCGCGCTTTCCGCAATGTTTTCCGAGCTGCGCGGATTGAGCGCATGCAGCCCCTCCAGAATCAGAATCTGAGCCGGCTTCAGCGTCAGCGGATCACGGACAAACCGTTTCTCGCCCAGCTTGAAATCATACGTCGGCAGCACGACCGGCAAACCGCCAATTAGCGCTTCCATCGACGCGTTAAACAGTTTCAGATCCAGACATTCGATATTCTCATAATCGTGCGTTCCATCCGGCAGCCGCGGACTGTCTTCGCGGTTAAGGAAAAAATCGTCCATCGAGATTGCGATCGGATCCCTTCCGCGCTGACGCAGCGCCAGAGCCAGGCGGCGGGAAAACGTCGTTTTCCCGGCGGAGCTGGGGCCGGCAATCAACACGATTTTCAACTCAGGGCAAGCTGTGATTTGATCCGCCAGACGGTCCAGATCCCGCGCCACCCGGCTTTCATTGTCTGCAATAATCTGCGGCAGACATCCCTCGCGGATTTTTTCATTCAGCTGAGAGATCATCGAAATTCCCGTTTCCCGGCCCCGCTGTTCAAACTGACGGTAAACTTCAAACAACTTCGGCTGATCAACAAATTCTTTTTCCGTGCTCAGCCAGAACCCCTGATGGACCTTCTGCAATGTAAATTGGGTGATCCACGAAGCATCCGGCAGCATCACGCCATAAAAATAATCGTCAACTCCCGCGCAGGTATAAACGCTGCATTTCGCCGCTGTCCGCTGTCTTAACAGACTGGCTTTATCGTGCATCCCAAGCGCTTCAAAGTGCGCCACAGCCTCCGCCTTGGAAACAACACGCCGGTAAATGGGCTCCCGTTTGTCGATCATTTCCTGCATTTTCGTCTTGATCTGTTCCAATTCCTGCGATGTGACCGGTTTTTCCCGAATCAGCGTGCCATATAAGCCGCCCGCCAGTGAATGCTCGATTAAAACATCCGTGCCGTTGAAGCACAGCCGCACCGCCGTGATCAATAAAAAGCTCAGCGTGCGTTCCGTCATCATCTGACCGATCAGACTATCCCGGCGAATCCATTCAAACGCCCCGCTTTTATTCAAACGATAGTTCAAATCATGAACCTTCCCGTTTAAGATTCCGCCTGCCAGCATAAGCGGATCATCCTGCTTCGCTGCCAGCTGGGCGATCGTCAACCCCGGCTGAACCTGAATTTCAGATTGATCCGGTAATCGAAGTGTCAACATCGCACATCCCTCATTTCTTTTCTATCATCATAGCATAATTCCGGCACGATTCGTACAAAGACGCCGGAATTGAACAAACCACTACTCCAGCTTATTCTTGCGGCCGGATAAGTTGCCAACGCAATTCAGTCTGGGATTCAAAGTCTTTCGCCTTATCCCTTCATCCTGTATTTAAAAGCTCTCAGATTCTCTGCCCTGCCCAGAGCTAACCCTCTCTGCGCAAAAAAAGACGCCCCTTCGGGACGCCATTTCTTCAATCTTATTTTGATTATTCGACGGTGATCAGAACGTAGCTTTCCGCTAACAGATCGCTGTCGCTCAGCAGACCGACTAAGACCTTGCCCGCCGCATTCGCAGTGACCTTGCCATTCTCATCAACCGTGGCGATGCTTTCGTCTAACGATACCCAGTTCATGTGGATATCATTGGCGCTCTTCGGCAGAACATCCGCACTCAGAGTTGCGGTTTCGCCGACTTTCAGCGCTGTTTTATCAGCTTGGACATAGACACATTCCGTCGGAACAACTTCCTTGAATGTGACGTTATCCAGCCACAGGCTGCCTTCGCCTTCACCCACGACATGCAGCGCAATCTTCACGCTGGCCGCATTGGCCGCGGTGATGACGTTGTAATCAAATTTCCGGAAATCTGCGCTCATGTTCAGGTTGTCCGTCAGCTTCGCCAGATGTGTGGAAATCGTGTTGCCTTCCGCATCCATCTGGTTGATTTCGTAACAGAAGTTGCCGGAATGCAGCGTATCGGTCTTGTGCATGAAGCTTAACTGGTAACGTTCGTTCGGCTGTACTTCAACAGTCTGTTCGATCGAAGCGTCGCCGGCATCCGCACCGGTCTTCGTGATCTTCGCCGCTTTATTCCCTGCTTCCACTTCTTCGTAAGCCAGCGCGTATTCCGCATTGCCTTCTTCCGTCGCATTGGTTAAGGTCCAGCCTTCTTCGCTTTCCATATCGCCGTTAACCAGCAGACTTGCATCGCTGCCGGCCGTCGGTGTGATCCAGTCGCCATAGAAGCTTAACGTTGCGATCTGGCTTCCGCCTTCAACCGCGTCCAGAACAAGCTTGACATATTTGACTTCGCCGTTCAAAGCGATTTCTGTCGTGTCTTTTGTACCATCGGCAACCGCAATGTAATCCGTGCCGTTGATCGAAGTTTCAACATGGAAGCTTTCCGGTGCTTTTTCGCCCCATTGGACGCCCAGTTTCTTCGCGGTATACGGACGATCCAGCGTCAGGACGACTTCCTGTTCGCCCTCGCCGGACTGCCAGACTGTCTTTTCATCGCAGTCAACCATGTTGTACGGATGGGAATCGTCGGCTGTGCTGGTCGCCGTGACATCCTGCCCCAGCGCGCGGTCATGTTCGATCATCGGCGCCGCTTCGTCCAGCAGCTCGATATCCGCAAACATCAGTTCATGGTCAGCCATATCAGAGTGATAAGTTTCGACGTGCGTAATGTTGATGTTTTTCGTTGTGATGATGTTGTCAACGGTCATGACCTTCATTGAATCGTCAGTGCCGTTGAACGAATCAAACCAGACGCCGTCCTTACCGTTGGAAATATTATAATTGTCTTTGAAGATGTCGTATTCATACAGGCTCTGGTCAGCGTTGAAGTCCGCGACCAGGATCTTGTATGGAATCGGATCCGCAGCCAATCGTTCAATGATTTCCGTAAACTGACGGCGGCGCAGATCGTTGTTTTCCCAGCTGGTGTGCGTGACATAGAACGCAATCTGCTTGCCTTCTTTTTCTACGACGACGCGTTCCAGCGTCTTGGTGGCTTTACTGCCCGTGCTCTCGATTGGAACTGAGCTGATTTCCTGGAATTCTAAAGAAGAAGTCGTACCGACGCCGAAATAGCCGTCAGCGAAGTCACGTCCCTTGGCGAAGTGGACGTAGGGATAATTGTCGTTGACAAAGTCCTGAGCCATGTCGTAGTCGTTGCGGGTGTTCAGGATATCAATTTCCTGGAAACCCATGATTTCAATGCCGCGTTCATGGATGATGTTGGACATTTCCTTGATGTCCGGATGAGCCTTGGAGTCGATGTTCCACGTCGCAACGCGCATTGTTGTGACATCGGAACCTGACGTTGGCGTCGCTTCCTGTTCCGGAGCGGCCGGGGTTTGCGAGCAACCGGTGACTGCCGTCAAACAGAGCAAACCAGCTGCCAGAAGTGCAGAGAGTTTCTTCAGTTTCATTTTTCTTTCTCCTTGTTTTACGCTTGATAGCGCTTCCACATGAAAAATGGTACCGCTGATTTTAAAATTTGTCCAATAATCATTTCTAATCCATAAGCTATAATTCATTATATATAAGCTTTATTTATACTTCCTTGATTTCTTTGGCCGCCGTATTTTTACGCTGAGGTTTGGGCCAGGCTGTAATGAAGGGAATTCCCCGGTAATCGCTCAGATTCACCGGCGTTAATCTGCGCAAAAAAAAGCCGGCCGATCAAAGTATGATTTCACTTTGTGCAGCCAGCTTCTTTAAAGCTCTTATTTTCATGGACAACGAAGTCAGTATTTCTTCCTCTGTCATCAAGCCGGTCTTTTCACAACTCGATGGAAAAGCTGTTTTTTTGCGGGATGTCAGAAACTCGGTTGTGATTAAAGTTATTCAAACAGGGAAGCCATCGGCTCCAGATTATATTCTGCCGGCTGTTCGTCGGTCATCACCTGGATCAGCTGCAAAGCCAGATCCAGCGCCCGCTCATCGGTCCTGAGAATTCTGCCGTTGAGTTCGTCGAACACCGCGTATGTCGCTTCCATCAGCGCTTCGTCTTCCATGTTGAGATCGGTGGCTAAATACTGCCCGGTACTCGGATTATAGGTTGTGTTCAGCCACACTTGAAGTTCTGGAAAATACGCATTGCATTCATACGTCGTATTGTTGCCCATCGTCGGACTGCGGTCCAGATTCACGTTGATCAAAAAGTTTCCATCCGCACCCGGAATCACATTGCGCACTGTTTCATTCAGCCGGTAGCCGCGGTCAATATACAGCTTGTTCGTTCCGACCTCCTGCGAAATATTCAGCGTCGGAAAATCGTTGGCCTGCGCTGTCAGCGAAATCCCTTTCTGTTGAGCATACGTCCGCTCAATGACAGCGCGCCGACCGGCATATTCGGAATAGGCATTCGATTCAGCGACAATCGCATCCATGAGCGCCAGCTTTTCCTCATTGATCTCAAACGTGAGATCCAGAACTTCAAAAACGTTGATCTTCACCGGCGAAGCCATCGCATATTGCAGATAAGGCACCAGATCGCCCAGCGTTTCACCGCCGGACATCACCGCGAAATGCAGCGCCGGCCGCTGATCCTCCGGCAGGTTGTCCGTCGACAGATAGCCTAACAGCTGACCCGGATGATAGATTTCTTCGCCTTCCGTGCGGTATATTCTATCATTCAAACCGCCGTAGAACGCACTGATCCCCAAGCTCGGATGATCGACCACGAGGTAGCGACGGCCCTGTTCATCCTCGCCGATCTCACGGATCGTGCCTTCAGCCATGGCCAGAACCGGAATCCGCGTGCGGTCTTCGGTCTGATCGTCGATCAGATCCCAGCCGATCACGCCGTAATCCTCGCTGAGCTCATGGGTTTCATTCCAGGCCACTAACGGCGCTACCTGCTGCGCACCCAGCGGCAGCACCCCGAAGCTTTCCGGACAGCTGAACCGTCCGTCTTCCAACACCGCACACGTGGAATTCTGGACGATCTCCTGCTGATCATAAAGCAGAATGCGATCGACAAACTCATCCCAGAACGATTCCGGCAATGCCAGCTGTTCCGCCGCGCTGTTAATCAAATACCGGCCCGAGTTCTTATCGTAAACAAGCTGGCCGGAACCCGGCTCGTTCATTTTCGTGAACTGCGCTATCAGCTGATCGGAATTCGATCCATAGCTCAGTGAAATCGGGCCCAACGGCTCGAACACCGTGCAGTAGCTGATGGACGTCAGATGATCGCCCAACGCCAGATTGACATTGTTCAGCGCTTCCGGAATGACAAAATCATCCACATACAAATGATAAAACAGATCGCCTAAGCCCGCGCACTGCTCCGCGCCCCAGACCGAAGTTTTCAGATCGGCGGCTTCAACTTCCCCGGTTTTAAAGTCATAAGCGACCGCCACCTTCCGCTCCAAATTCTGTTCGCCCAGCACGATCACCTGATCCTGATCCATCATCGGAATGATCGACCATTGATACTGGTTATACGGTTCGTTCAGATTGACCGTCATACTCACGCTTTCGATCTGCGCCGCTTCCGCTTCCTTCAGCAGCTCGTTAATCCGGCGCTGATCCTTGCCGAAAGCCGGATTGCTCAATAACGGCACCGCTAAGAGCAGGCACGCCGCGATCCCGGCCGCCAGCACCCAGAACGTTGGTTTCTTATAATTCAGAATATTCTTGATCCTGAGCTTCGTATTGCTTTCGCTGAACGACAGCGCGGTGATCGTCGGCCTGGAGGCAAACTGCAATAACGTCATACCGTAATTCACCCGGCCGCCGCTTCCCAACCGGCCCAATACCGCTTCGTCGCAAGCCATTTCCATATCCTTGCTCATGAGGATGTAAGCATACCACAAAATTGGATTGAACCAGTGGAACATCAGCGCCAGCGACCCGATCATTTTAAACACATAATCATGCCGCCGCAGATGCACACGTTCATGCGTCAGCACATATTTACGCTGGCGGGAATCCAGATCCATCGGCAGATAGATTTTCGGATGGACCAGACCATAGATAAACGGCGAAGTGATCGCTTCACATTCATAAATGTTCTGCCGGCTGCGCATCGCAAAGCGCAGCCGATGACGCAGCGCCAGACTGTTGGCGATCAGCAAACCGGCATAGCCGATCATCCCGATCACCCAGATCACGCTGGCCGCCTGCAAAAGCGGCGAAATCGTCGCTGTCGAAGAAGGTGCTGAAGCTTCGGCGCCGGACTGCGGCAAAGTTGGTTGGGACAGTGTCGGCTTGTGACTGTCGGAAATACCGGCGTCAGCATTAAGCTCTGTTTGAGGCAGATTGACCGCCGGATCGCCGGTTTTGATCACCGGCCGCGGCACGGCCGATACCGGTTGACTGGCGGAAGGCACGACAAACAGCACTCCGCCCCGCTCGGAAACGGCCGGATTCGCCACGCTCAGCACGCTGAGTTGGCTGGTAAACGAAAACGGCAGCACCAATCGGATGAAAACGAACGCCCACAGGGCGTAGGAGAAAATTTTCGGCGCTTTCTTTAACGGCAGCCGCACAACCATGACCGCGGCAGCGACGATACTGGCGGCCAGGCTCATGTTTAAGATCGTCTGAAAAAGAGTCGTCAGCGTATTCATTATTTCTTCTTCTGACGGTCCAGCAAATCTTTCAATTCGTCGATTTCTTTTTCAGACAGCTTCCGGTCCTGCAGAAAAGCGGTGACAAACTGCGGCAGCGAGCCTTTGAAAACCTGATCGACGACTTCGCCGCTTTCCTCACGTTCACATTCGTCACGTTTGTAAAGTGCTCGGACAATCGACTTTTCATTGGCGATTACGCCTTTTTCCTGCAGCCGTTTGATGAAGGTGTAGGTCGTCGATTTCTTCCAGCCGAATTTCTGATCGCACACCGCGACCAGCTCTCCCGATGAAACCGGCTCCCTTTCCCACAACAGATCCATAAAGCGAAATTCAGCGGATGTCAATCGCATATCCAAATCCTCCTTTTCTCTCTGTTTCTACCCAAAGTCTACAGTTGTAGGCTCGGGTTGTCAAGTCTTCTTTTCTACTTATTTTCACCTCCCTGCAGAAAGCCGGCAAAAACGGTAACATAAAGCGATTTCCCATGCGAATCGCAATGAAGCTGAAATCACTTTTCATCACACTCGCTTGAAATTGGAAAATCCACGATCAGAGAAATTGCTGAAAAAGCCGCTGTCCGCCCTATCCCTGTATTTGCTTCAAGGTTTGACGGGTTGTGCTTCTTCGTTTCTTTTTGGCAGGTTGCCCTTCTTTCGTTTCTTTTTTATAATAAAGAATAAAGGACAAAGATGAAAGAGTATGGAAATCACAGAACGCGAAGCAAAACTTCTTCGTTATTTAAAAACACATAAAAAACCGATCAGCTGCGAGAAACTGGCTGATCTTTGCGGTTTGTCTGCCGACACTGCCCGGCGTGAACTGGGCCGCTTAAGCGTTTGTCTGAATGCTCAGACGGGGTGTCAGATTGCGGGCCGGCGGGGACAGGGTTACCGGCTGATCGTTACCCAACCGCAGCAGGTGGAAGCTTTTTTCAATGAGCTGGCGAAACAATATCATTGGGATGAACGCAACGACTTCCGGATTTTGGCTGCGATCCTGTTATGCCGAATTCTGGCCTCTGCCCAACCGTTATCCTGGTCCGAGCTCTGTCAGGAATTTGCGATCCCTGAAAATCAGCTGCCCGCGATTGCGGCGGTGGCTCAGGAGCAGCTGGCCACCTTTGAACTGACGCTGCATCCGGAAGCCGTGGGCTTTGTCGTGGAGGGGAATGAACTGAAAAAGCGGTACTGTCTGATCTGGCAGTCGTTATTGCTGGCAAGCCAGCCGGAAGCGGGATTGGATCGCTTCCATCCGCTGCCCGATGATTTCCGGCAGGAGCGGAAGACTGTTCTGACCTTGTGGCCCATCATTCAGGAATGTCTGAAGTCCGTTCCGCAGCTGACATTATCCTATTCGGATTGTCAGGCTTTGATCGCAGGTCTGGTTCTCTGCCGCTGCCGGCGTGATCCGAAGCTGCGGCTGACCTTGACTGACGAACAATGGCAGACGCCTCGCGATAAGCAGTCGGCATTGTTTGTTGAGGTCTTATTTCAGCATCTGGATGGGAACGAATTCCTGGATTCCAGAGAAAACCGGCGTTTTTTGGAAGTGCTGACTTCCGCACTGCGGGGATTGAATATTTCCATTCCGGAAGCGGCGGCAGTTTCCACTTCGATCGCCTCGCCGGTTCTGGATCGGTTCGCACGGCGTTATCCATTTGATTTTACAGCGGATCCAGACTTCCGTCAGCGTGTATCCAGCTGGTTGACGCAGTTGGATATCCGCCGGGCGTTCGCCATGCCGCCTTTTCCGTTAACGAGCGATGATCTGCTCAGCGATCCCCTCAGTGAGAATCTGGCGCTGGAGCTGACCCGCTGTGTTGAGGATTGCATGCGCGTCCCCCTGTCTCATGATTTTAAGCAGCAGGCGGCGAAATGTTTGTTTCCTTATTTAAAGCCTTTAAGTACGGAATCCGTGTTCACCGTCTGGATCATTTCCCGGCAGGGAATTGGCGCGGCTGGGAAATGGTTGGAAACGATCCAACAGCTTTTCCCGATTTTAACCGGGACTTCCGCGCTGTTTACGTTCAAGCCGGTTGAATTTACCGCGCTGTTTCAGCTCCGGCGCGAGGCTTCTGATTTGATCTGGACGGATATTCCCGATCTGCCGGGAATTCCGCCGGAAAATGTATTTTACTTCAAACCGCCGCGTTCGCGCAAGAAGATCATCGACAGCGGCTTTGATCCGTATACGCCGCTGCGGGACTGGCTGGGCCGCAATTTTACCATCGTTTCCAATTCGATCCGCTTGCGGCAGAAAAAAGACCTGCCCCGGTTGTTCGATGCGATTCCCGTGATTTCAGCACGGCGGTCTCTTTCCGCTTCTGCGATCACCTGTGTTCCCATCGTCAATCAGATCATGTTCCTCGGCGGCGAAACGGCGCACCTGGAAAAGAGCGAGCTTTATTTCTGGGTCAATGACCGGCCGTTAGTCTGGGATGGACAGGAAGTCCGGTTTTTCCTCTATTACCGATGTGCCGCGCCCTTGTCAAAAAGCTGGCGGCCGCTGCAATGGGTTTGTGAGCGTTGGCTGAAATTGTCTCCATCGCGGATGATCAAGGTGCCGGCGATGGCGCCGGCAGCGTTGTATGACCTGTTGATCGACACTTGCCGGAAACGTTAAAAATAAAAGACTGGTTTCCCTTATATGGAGTTGCTTTGACTGGAAATAAGCTTCTCTGGGAATACAGTCTTTTATTATATCAATGGAATAAAAGCCAAAATTACGATTCTCAATGTGTTCAGTCTTCCTTCACTTTCTGTCAAATACAGACTGCTTTTGCACAAGGCGAAACAAAATTATTCGTAAACGAGGAGCCAGTTGGGAAAATAAGAATGCAGCATTTCGATTACAGATTCCCTGTCGTTTGCGTTATCAAGGCAGAGAACAATCCGTGGAAATTGAGGCCTGCCCGATGATTGTTCAGTTGAATCGGGCTGCCGGATCTTGATGAAAAATGAAATTTCGCCTAATTCTTCAATCGTGGGATCTCGATCTAACGCATCCAGCAACTCTAACAGCGAAGTGTCTCCTTGTAAATTCACATTCACAGAGGAAATGGCGGTTTCGATTTACTCATTATACTTATATTTTATTAATTTTCAGTATTGTACCTTCTATTTTACTCTCCTTCAATTTCTCTTGTTTCCAACCTTAATTATTCAAGGAAGTCTCCCTCACTTTGCGATCGTTTCATTATAGAGTATTCACATTGATCTCTTTCGATCGACCTCGGAACATTTTGATCTATTTCAAATCCTGCTTCCACGGATTCTCTTTAGGCTGCAAGAAGAATAAAAAAAGCCGCAACCAGGCTGCTGACTTGTATCAGAAACCTTGGTTATGGCTTTTTTATTAAATCTATGAAGTCTGTAACTTATTTCGCAATCGCTGCGGAAGCGGCGTTGCCTGCGTTATATCCGCTGGTTACTGCCCAGCCGAACAGCGTAGCGCCCATGTAGACGTCGCCTTCCAGTCCGCCGACAACTTCACCAGCTGCGTATAAGCCTTCAACCGGCTGTTTTTCCGTGTTCAGTACCTGCATCCCGTCGTTGATACGCAGTCCGCCCAATGTCGCATAGTAACGGATATACTGCTGCAATGCGTAATATGGACCTTCTTCGCTTAACGGCGCGGTCAGTTCGCGGCCGAATTCATCTTTTTCACCCTTGGCTGCCGTTTCGTTGAACTTCGTCGCCGCTTCGGTTAACGCGCCTTCCGGCAGGTTCATCTTCTTTGCCAGATCTTCTAACGAATCCGCTTTGACCATAAACGGATTGCCTTCACCGTCGTTGGCCAGCCACTTCTCAACATCTTCATCCGAATAGATCTTCGATCCCGTCATGCCCTTATTGAAAGCGTCAAAGGATGTCTGATCCATGATCAGATACTGGGCCGAGTTCTTCTTCATTTCCTGCATCAGATCCCAGGCGTTGCCCTTTTCGTTTGCGAAACGCACGCCATCCTGATTGACCAGGAACGCCCCGGAAGCAGAATAAGCCGCGCCGACACCCGGGTTGCAATACTGGCCTAAGCCGCTTGGCAGAATCATCGAGTTTGGCTGCGTATTGACGAATTCCATATTGAAGGTATCCGCGTTCACTGCTTCCGCCATCTTCAGGCCATCGCCCGTTGCACCCGCATGACCGGCGTAAACAAACTGCTTATATTCCTCCGGAACCATGGCGTCGTTAGCGCCGAAGCCGCCGGTTGCCAGAATCACCGCTTTGGCGTTGATCGTGTAGTTCTTCGCATCGTCGCTGGCTTTTACCCCTTTGACTACGCCGTTGTCTACGATCAGCTCGACAGCCGGCGTATTCGTCATCACCGTGCCGCCCGCTGTTTTAAAAGTATCCGCCAAACTGGAAACCACCCCAGCGCCGCGGCCGGTGCCGGAATAACTGCGGGTTGGCTTGCCGTCTCGCTCATACGGAACATTCGCACCGTCTTCGGAAACCAGCCAGTCGAACGCCGCGCCGGTCGTATTGACATAAATATCCAGCGTCGCTTCGTCATTGTTATTATGACCGTTTTTCAACATATCCGCTTTCAGCTGTTCCGGTGAATCTTCAAAACCATCTTCCTTCTGCCACTGGCTGCCGGTCGCCATGGTGCCGGCGCCTGCCATGGCGCTCGCGCCGCCGACAACGCCCGTCTTTTCCAACAGGATAACGTTGTTGCCGTTCTGCTGCGAAGACAAAGCCGCGGTCAGACCTGCTGCCCCGCCGCCCACGACGACGATATCCGCGTCCAACGTCACTTCTTCTTTTGTCGTCGAAGAAGATTCCGCGGATTTTGTCATTTTATCCATATCCGCGCCTGCCTGAGTTAACGCGTCTTCCATCGCCGCTTTAAAACCATTCGACGTGACCGTCGCGCCGGATACGCCGTCAATGCCGATGGACTGGCTGTCCAGAACCTTCGTGACTAACTCCGGTAACGCTGCCGCGCCGATTCCTTCTGTTTCTGAATGCTCGATCACCTGGATATCCGTGATCTTTTCCGCATCTACCGTGACTTCCAGCGTAATATCGCCATGGAAGCCGGCTGCCGAGGCTTTATAGGTTCCCGCTTTCATGCCGCCGGTGGCTTCCGGCGCTTTGGTTGAGCACCCCGTTGTCAGCAGCATCGCCGCCAGAACGAGGGCAACTAATTTCTTCATTTCTTCTTTCCTCCTTTTATAGACGATCGTCTACCTTTATCTATTTTATCGATTCCCACGTTGTTGTCAATCCTTTTTGTGAAAGTTTTATGATTTTCAGGGACACTCTGAAAGAAAAAAAGCATTGGAATTCAGCGCACTCCAATGCTTACCTGCCATTTCTAATCGCTCTTCTGATCTCGAAATAAACGTCGATCAACGGTAATCTTCACCCGGATTTTCAGGTTTCAAGCAGAGCTTCCAGAAACCGCGGCAGGAAGCTTTCTAAGGCATTGCGGATCCGACTCGCCGTTTCCATTTCCGAGCGGGCCCGGGCGTGAAAGCGGGCGGCGTTTAACTGGATATCCTTGAAGCCTTCGACTTCTTCCTTTAAGAGAAGCTGAACGTCCCATTCCCGGCTCCAGGCGAATTGATGCCCAAAGCGCTGCGTTTCTTTCAAGCTGCTTTTCAGCGCTTCTCCCAGCTCGCGCATTCTTGGCAGATCGTAGGGAATCTGAACGTTGGGGGCATACCCGACATAGCCGGTAAACGGAACTCGTTGCCCTTCCGCCTCGCGCGTATCATAGCTTTGTGAGATCACGGCGTCGTATTCCTTTGCCAGTGCTTCCAGCTTCAGCGCCTGAACAAGCAACTCCGCACCGTCCTGGGCCGTTCGATCTCCCAACTGTTTTGCATCCTGCAAAAGCTGCGCTGCAATCTTTAGACATTCCTGTGATGACAGGGAAAGCGGATGCCTTTCAATTTCACTTAATTCCCGACGCACAGCCTGCGCGTCGACTTTCAGTTTCTTCTTCCAGGAAAAAATATGCTGCCGCGGCAAAATCACCAGCGGACTGCCCTGCGCTTCCGCCAAAACCAACGTTTGTTCCAGCTCCGCTTTCCGCTGCCGCTGCTGCAGAAAGCGAAGCAGAAGCAGAGCTTGTTCATGATGTGTCAGTATCATCGCACTCTCCTTTTTACCTTATTGCACTCCAGTTGAAACCTTCCTCACTGACTCACGGCTTTCGGGCTAATTCCAAATCAATCGTATCGACCAGCTCAATTCTGCCTCCATAACGATCAATCTTATTTTGAATTGCAGCGTAGAAATCCGCTCTCACCGCTTTGTCTAAAATGATATGATCCGACTGCGTGGCGATCAGCGAAACATAATCCTGCGCCGAATAGGATCGCTTCCTGGTATACATTCTGATTTTCTGATCCACAAAGCCATACCGCAGACTGATCTCGGATCTTCTTTTCGCATCCGCTTCGGTAAACGGCGGCGTTGGCGCGGAATAGGCCATATATTGGGCGTAAACCTGTTGAATTTCTTCATACAACGCTGCATTGCTTTGTCGATAGTTTCCATGCTTGGCAAACCGTGCGAACACACCGCCCGGTTTTAACAGGGCATACACCTTCGAATAACCGATTTCTTCCGGGATCCAATGGAAAGCCGCCGCGGAGTATATCAGATCGAAGCGGTTCTCCGGACTTTCATAATCCTGAAAAGCGCTGGTTACAACGGTAAAATCGGGATAATCACTGAATTTCTTCCGCGTCAGCGCTGCCAGCTGATCACCCAGCTCGACTGCGGTCAGGCGACAGCCGGTCTTTAATATCGGCGTTGTGGCCTGGCCGGTTCCAATCCCGATTTCCAGCACTTCGCTGTTTGAAGTCAGCGGCTGATAAGCAAACAAATCCTCGTATAATTCCGAGACATATTCGGGACTCCATTTGTCATATTCCTCCGCAACGGTGTTGAAGGTCCATTCCAAGCCTTGAATGATCGCCATGCTTTCCTCCTTCGCCGGTACCCGGCCCTTCCATAAACTCATGTCCGATGATCCGCCGCCGTGAACGCTTGATCAGACAACAGAAAAACGCACTGTTTCCAGGCTTATTTCACGTTATTCGAAAATGATTTTCTTTATGGCATTTTTAAACTCCTTACCGGTTTTTCTGATCACAGTCATTCCGTCGTCGGTTCAAAAGTGCTGAGTTATGGATTACTTTTATTATACACGGTTTACTCTTCTCTGTCCTTCATTTTTTATAATCGGTCTTTCGCTTGCCTCATTTTCATCATCCAATGAAGCTGACAGTCAGCCAGACACAGGACTTGAACCCGGGACCGACGAATTGCGCATGCAAACATTTCATTGCAAAGGGGATCCGAGCTTCTTCAGTGATCAAATAAGTTCCGCTCTGCAAACATCGCGGTGATAACCCTGCGCTTCGCTTCCGTAAACGCAATCGGCTGATCATAGCTGAACGAGATCATCCTGTTGGATTTCAGAAGATAGATCGTATTTCTGTAATCTGTCTGGAGCGGGGGATCCGTGTCGGGATTGAGCTTGGCAGCCGCAAAGTCCGCGTTCCAGACGTCCGCATCCAGTATAACCAGACCTTCCAGCGCTGCCAATGAACAGGATTTCGCTGAACAAGGAAGACCGCTTTCCCGGGCAAAGCCTGCGATCGGATCGTTTTCTTCTGCGAAATCAATAATTTCCAAATTTATATGGATTCGTATTTTTGCCCCATCATCCCAACCGTTAAGGCTCAGCCGATACCGCTGATCATTGCGGCCATCCGTGTTCACCTGTTTACTTTCCACAACTTCCTCAGTATAGCCAAGATCCGCCATCGACAACACCTGCGGCGCTTTCTGCCCAACAACATTCATATAGAAAAGAACTCCGGCCATGAAGAGCATAAAAATTAAAAATCTGAAATCCCGTCTGAACTCATTATTTAACATTTCTATCTGTGGATATTTCATTCCCAGCCGATCACCGATTTCTAACAGTTTCTTATTGACCATTTTTCTTCCCCTGCCGCTTCTTCTATCTGCTTCTTCATTAATTCTATTGTATCAAAGTTCCGTTGTTTTGAATGAAAAGCATAAAAAAATCCCGCTGAATTTCTCAACGGGATATCCTTTTCTCATGGTGCCGACTATAGGACTTGAACCTACCACCTACGCGTTACGAGTGCGTTGCTCTACCGGATGAGCTAAGTCGGCGTAAATATAGTTTATAAAAACTGTGTCCTTCTGTCAAGTTTTTTTAGCATTTTATTCGCAACTTTTGTTACTCCTCACTGGAAAAACTGCGAGAAAATTTGTTCGCTGAGATCCTCGGATTAAGAAAACTTGTTGTGAGCTTGGATTCTACACTGAATCGCGGTCAGAAACAACAAACTTCTGATCCTTCTCTCCTTCAAGCAACAATTTTCGACTTCATTTAAGGATTAAAAAGAACACAGTGAAAATGAAAACTGGACCCGAAAAGGAAACTTTAATTGCTTTGTGAAAAACAATTTCATCATTTTCTTAGAGAGGAATTTTAACTTTTCCGCAATCTTATTAGGGCAGGGTTTTGTTGAACCGCGGATGCCCGTCCGAATAGAGTCGACTTTTGGTCTTTTCCAATTCAATTCAAACCGACAGATTTTTGTCATCTGTCGTCAAAGGAGGGCAATTCTATGGAACATTTCCTGGAACTTTTCGATGCTGTAATTTTGAAAGTTGTATTGCCCTTGATCGAATGCACGATCAAAGTGATTGAATGCCGCTTAAAAATTATAGGGGCAAAAAAAAAGCGCTGCAACTACTCCCCAAGTGATTCAGCGCTCATCTGTCTGCCGCCATGCTCGTAAGAGATAGCGGTTGACGGGTGCCGCCTTTCAGCAATACCTTACACCTTGAGTATAGGCATTCCGGATGGAATTTCAACCTTTTCCTTCTCTTCTTGAGTACATTTATTCAATTCAGCGATGAGATTGGCCTACTCGCTATTATTCTGTTAAGCCTGTCTATTCTTGCCGGCTGAAACAAGGAAATCATGATGCTGGCTAAACTAAAAGGGGAGTTCATCGTTCCCCTTCCGTTCCCCTATTTATCCAGCTCATACAACAGCGGCAGATCGGCGACCGTGATGATCCCGATCGGCTTCTGATGAGCACTTCCGGACTCTGTGATCAGGATTGCCGAAATGCTGACGCCGCGGTGCAGGCTTGCCTCAAACAAATCCTGTGCTTCGGTGACATCCGCCGTGCGGGGCAGAAACAGAACCCGCTCTTTTTTATCCTTAAAATACAGACAATCGCTGACCACACCGGAAAGCGGTTTGTTCGTACGGCTCTGGTGCAGCGTCCAGCGGGCGATCATCTCCATCGTTAACAGCGCGTGAAATCCGCCCTGGGCATAGACCGGCAGCTTGGAGGAGCCCATCGTTTCCATGATATCTACCGCTTCCCGGATTTCCGTCTGGGGATCGCAGATTTTCACCGGCTTGAGAAAATGTGCGCTGACTCGCGGCGGTTCGCAGATTTTCCGCGCCAGCTCCTCAATTTCCGTAACGACCTCGTCGATGGGAATCGCGATGATATGTCCCTCGTCGGAGCGCTGGTGCACGATCGCATTGCGCAGATCGGCATATTCCTGCAGCTCCATTTCATACTTGCGGACTAACCCGCTGCTGCGGGACGCCTGGTTCAACAACTGATAAAAACGCGAATACCGTGTGACGCCGGTGATCTGCTTCAACTGCTTTTCGATCATCGCGAACGCGTTCAGAAACCGCTGTGCATTATCCATGGAAAACCCTCCTGATGAACTCTATTATATCAGGTTTTCCGTTTTCACCGCGAACTATCCCTCAGCTTTTCCACAATTTCAGTTTTTTTCCGGGTTTGTTCGTCTTTTCGCTTGATCAGACGGGCCGGAACGCCAGCCGCCAGCCATCCCGGCGGCACATCTTCCGTAACGACCGCCCCGGCGGCGATCACCGCGGACTGACCGATCCGCACCCCTTCCAGAATCACGGCGTTAGCGCCGATCAAAACGTCGTCCTCAATCACCACCGGTTCCGCGCTAGCCGGCTCCAGCACCCCCGCTACAACAGCCCCGGCGCCGATGTGGCAGCGCCGGCCGATTTCTGCCCGCGCACCGACAACCGCATTCATGTCGACCATCGTTTCCGCACCGATCTGCGCGCCAACATTGATCACCGCGCCCGTCAGAATGACCGCATTCTCCCCGATCTCCGCCGCATCCCGAATCCAGGCTCCCGGTTCAATCCGGCAAGGCAGATCCTGAATCGCAAGCAACGGCCAGGCGCTCTGGCGCTGCGGACAGACTAACCGCAGATCGCGCAGCCGGTCTTTCTGGGCCTGCAGCTGAGGGCGCAGGCTGTCCCATTCGCCGATTACCAGCTTGAACGATTCGCCATAGACCGCGGCGTCTGTCCAGTGCGTCGGGGAGTCTTCGTTAAACAGCAAAAGCACCTCTGTGCTGCGTGGGTGATCATGCAGCTTCTGAATCAGTTCTTCGGTTTTCATTCGCACGCTTTGACCTCCACCTTTCCGATATACACCGACGGGCCGGTTAATAAGCATTGTTTGTCCGGCGCTTGTTCCACTTGAAGCAGACCGCCAGGACAGCGAACCTTACAAGGCAGCGGACAGAGGCCGAAGATCGCCGCCGCGACGGCGCTGGCGCATGCGCCGGTTCCGCAGGCCAAGGTCCAGCCGACACCCCGCTCCCATGTCCTGACCTGCAGCTCGCCGTTTTCCTTCAAACGCACGAAATCCACATTCGTGCCTTCCTTAAAGAATGGATGTCTGCCGAGGGTACAGGCCTGTTCCTCGCTGACGGCTTCCGGATCCGGCGTAAAGAGCACGGTATGGGGAACGCCCAGCCAGAAGCTGCAGGACTGCTGCTGAGAAAGAAAAGGGGCGTGAAGCAACCCTGGAAGCAGCGGTTGATTCGTCATCCGCTTCGCGTCAAAATCCGGAATGCCCGCTTCCACCCGACAGATAAACGGCTCGGTTGAACAAATCCACACGCTCCGCAATCCGTCGCCAGTTCCGATTCGATAAGGACGATCCGCCCTGATCCAGCCCTTGCGGTACGCATGATGCACAAAGCAGCGCAGACCATTGCCGCACATTCCGGCCCGGGTTCCGTCCTGATTCCACAATTCCATGCTTAACGGATCCCGCCGGGCGATGATCAGACCATCCGCTCCGAAACCACGGTGCCGGTCGCACAGCGCAGCGACCTGTTGGGGATCGATCACCGGCGTCCGGCTGCCGTCAACAATCAGAAAATCATTGCCGCAGCCCTGATATTTTTCCAGAATCAAACGCTACACTCCTTTCTTCAACAATCCATTCTGCCAGGCCCATTCGCCGATCTGCACGGCGTTGGTCGCCGCCCCCTTGCGCAGCTGATCGCAGCAGCACCATAAATGGAGTCCGTGCGGACATGCCTCATCCCGGCGCAGCCGGCCGATCACCACCGCGTCGCTGTCGGTGCATTCCTTCGGCGTCGGATACGGTGCTTCGTTGAGCACAAGCCCCGGACATTCCTCGGCAGCCTGACGAATCGCATCCAGACTGACTTCCGTTTCAGTTTCCACATAAATCGACTCCGAATGGCAGCGGTACACTGGCACCCGCACACAGGTGCAGCTGACCTGCAGCGCTTCATCATGCAGGATCCGGCGGCCTTCGTTCTGCATCTTCCATTCCTCTGCGCTGATCCCGTTTTCATCGAAATCGCCGATCTGCGGGATGACATTGAACGCGATCGGAAACGGGAACACCTCCGGGGCTGCGGATGGATCGCGGATCTGGCGTTCCAGCTCGTCCATCCCCTTCATACCCGCGCCGCTGACGGCCTGATAGGTGCTGACGATCATCCGCTTTACGCGCGTCAGCTTCAGGATCGGCGAGAGCGCCATCATCGCCAGAATCGTCGCGCAGTTGGGATTGGCAACAATGCCGTGATGCCAGCGGATATCCCGGGCATTGATCTCGGGGATGACTAACGGCACGTCCTCATCCAGCCGGAAAGCGCTGCTGTTGTCGACAAACAAAGCCCCGCTGCGGCGGATCAACGGCGCGTATTCCTTTGCCAGATCGTTATCCACCGCCCCGAACACCAGATCGACGTCCTTGAGAGCCGCTGGAGAAAATTCCTCGACAATCCCTGTCTTCGCCCCCAAATCGATCACCTTGCCGGCGCTGTGGGGACTGGCTAAAAGCTTTAACGAACGCATCGGAAACCGGCGTTCCTGCAAAATCCGGATCATCGTCCGGCCGACCGCCCCGGTTGCGCCCAGAACGGCGACATTCACTTTTTCCACATTCTCACTCCTGTCTATTCACTCCAAGATAGTAAAAAGCCCGGGTTCGGCCTGGGCTTTTATCTTGAATATGGGTGAATTTCACGAAAGGACTGCCGCGATTTACATCGCTGGAAAGCGGCGGCTTCGCTCAGACGATCCAAGTCAGAAATAATTAAGACGGATAGAGTTGATTTCTGCTTCCTCAAAGAGTTCAGAGCTTGGCGATCTTCTCCTTGATTCTGCGCTTTGCCTTAAACAGAAAACGCGTGGCATATTGTTCATTTTTTACCAGAATCTCGTAGGTTTCGATCGTACCCAGAGAGATGACAAAGCCACACAGTCCCAGTCCCAATCCCAGAAAAATCAATACCGACAGGGATGACCAGGGGAAAATTCCACGGATGGAAAAGACCAGTGCCAAAATTCCCAACACAAACAAAATCGTGGACGGCATCGCGATCAGAGTCGCTTTCTTTTTCAGCGCAACATATTCTTCCATCAGGGAACTGCGCACCTCCGGATCGAACAACAGCGGTTCTTCTTTCAGCACTTTGTATTGTTCCTGTTCCGCAAACATCGCGACAATCAGCGCGCAAACGCCCAACGCCCCGATCCCGGCCGCGCCCAGCAGTTTCATCGCCGGCTGATTTTCAAACAGAATAATCGGTATCCCGGTCAGCGCTCCGCATAAGAAACCCAATCCCAGAAACCGGTTGACCCGTTTCTCGCTGGCCAGAAAGCCATTCGCCATTTCCCGGCTGACATAATAGCCTTTTTCATCGGCGGCTCGCTCCACTTTTTCAGCTTTAAGCAGATAGTCGGTCGATACCCCAAACAGCTGGGAGAGCTACAGGATTTTCTCGGTTTCCGGATATCCCTGATTGTTCTCCCACTTACTGACAGCCTGCCGGGTTGTACCCAGCTGATCGGCCAGCGCTTCCTGCGACAGGCCCTTTTCTTTGCGCAGCTTGAATAGTTTTTCTCCAAAATTCATTTTTATTTCCTCCTCAGTTCTTGGATGTCCTCATCCTATCCCATTTCGAACATTCAATCTATCTCTCTAAAAATGCACTTTGTCAACTTTGCGTTGCGTTTCTGTTTTCTGGACTGTTTTTCCTTGTTTTTCACTGTTTTGCAGGATTCAAAAAGATCCCTGCGCCATAGTGCAAGGATTCGGCATGATCGCTGGTTTGACATTCAGCAAACGGGAAAAAACAAGAACATCTCACCGTTTTTCTGCGGACAATAGAATTCCTGGATGGCGCCCGCGAGCGTCAGCCCCTGCTTCTTTATTTCATCAAGACCTGTCCGCAGGACTTCAGAGGCATCGCCCTCGACTGGAACATAGAGATAATCAAATGCGGGAATGATCCACTTTGTCCATCCTTCCGGAGCTTCCGTTTCAACCGGCACCTGCACGCCCGCCAGATAATAGCCTTCTGTCAAATGATTCTCCCAAGGTTGGAATGTCCGGTCAAAGTTCGTCATCGCGCCCCAGAAACCGGCCAGATTTCCCTGTTCATCCCGCAAAGCCAGCTGCGAAATTTCAGTGGAATGTTCATTGAAGTTTTTCCACAATCGCTGAATCCAGTTCTTATTCGTGTTTTGGGTGCTGTCCTCTTTTCCCAGAACGGCAAAAGCGGGCATCGTGCAGCGTAAGAATTCCATCGTGTTTTCTCCTTTTGATTTAATCCTCGTTCAAAGTTCTGACCATCGACAATTTGCAGCGATCAGTCCGATAATAATTAAAAGCCAGTTCAAAAGGCCTGTCCTGCGCGTCATAAAAAACCATCAGGGAACGGAGTAAAGGAAACTGATCGCGAACCTGAAGTGCTTGAGCAATCGCGCCTGACGCCCCAACCGCATCTAATTCCTGCAGACTGTAAACAGGCACAATCTTCCTGGCCCTTTTTATATATTGAAATAACGAGCCCTCTGCTTCCGTTTTTCCAATGACTCCGGTCATGGCTGTAACCCAGTAGGATTCCTCATAGATCAATGGAAATCCATTCGTCAAACGCGTTCGGCAAATCCGCGTCAAAGTTTCTTCCGCAGAAATCCGCAGGTACTTCATTAAGAAGGGATCTGGTTTTACATCAGTAATGGAATGTACGATCGTCGAAGGCACATCGCCCCGCAATAAGGCCGAGCGGGTAAAACTGACGATTTCATTCATCTTTTTATAGGTAATCCGCTCACTGATAAACGTCCCTTTGCGATAATCCCGGATAACGTATCCTTCTTCAATCAGAACGTCGACGGCCTTCCTTACGGTAACTCGTGAAACGTTAAAACGCTCCTGAAGTTCTTTTTCCGAGGGCAGCCGGTCGCGGGCCTGCAGCACGCCCTGGTCTATATCGTGAATAATCGCTTTGACGATGATGTTGTATTTACTTTGTTTATCCACACAGAACACCTCTTAGGTTATTTTACCATGTTTTCTGATATATTTCACCAAAACAGAAAAATATTATAATATATTACATTATGTATTGATTTAATAATACATTAGATATACTATTAAATTAGTTCAAAGGTTGTAAAAACCAGAAAGGAGAGAATATGATACATCCCTGGCAAATTGCATTGATCACGCTCTATGCTTTCATTCAGCCGAACGAAAGCCGCTCCTTCAAAATTGGCATGGACATGCCGATTCTGGCCGGCTGGTTTACCGGTTTGCTTCTCGGCAATCCGCAAACGGGCTTAGTCTTAGGGGGTACGCTTCAATTAATGACGTTAGGAGTCAACACTTATGGAGGCACCTCCATTCCCAATACCACAGTCGGAGCGATCGTCGGCACGGCGCTGAGCTTGAATTCCACGCCGGAATTAGCGCTGGGGATTGCGATTCCCGTCGCCCTGTTAATGATCCAACTCGATATTCTGGCACGCTACGCCAATATCTTCTTCCTTCACCGGGCCGATCATTTCATCGAACAACGAAATTACGATAAAGCGGCATTCCAAAATTTACTCGGCATGATCGCACCGGGGCTGTCGCGTGCCGTACCAGTTTTTTTCGTTCTTTGCTTTGGGCAAAGCTTTGTCGAAGCGGTGATGGGCTGGATTCCGCAATGGTTTATGACCGGCTTGCAGGTGGCCGGCGGCGTCATTCCAGTCGTAGGCATTTGCATCTTGTTAAACTACCTGCCGACACGCTCTAAACTTCCATTTTTAATTCTGGGGTTCCTGTTGGCCGCCTATGTGAAAATCCCGCTGATCGGCGTCGCCGGTTTCGGGTTGGTCATTACCCTGCTGGATTATATGTACACCCGCCAGGCAGATCAACGCTGGGCCGCAATTCGCCAGGGAGGTGATCTGGATGAATAAGCTTTTTACAAAACAAGAACTGCGACGGATTAATCTGCGTCACATGTTCGGATTACAGCTGGGCCATAATTACGAAAGAATGCAGGGACTGGGCTATTTCTATGCCATCCTTCCAGCCTTGAAAAAAATCTATAAAGACGATCCGGAAGCACTCGATCGAGCCTGCCGTGCCCATATCCAGTTTTATAATACGACGCCGCAGATGTCTGAGATCATCATTGGCATGAACGTGGCGATTGAGGAAGAGGAAGGCATCGCCGCGCTGGAAACCGCAACCTCGTTAAAGACCGCATTAATGGGACCGTTTGCGGGAGTCGGCGACGTTATTTTCGGCGTCATTGCCGGAACCATCTTTGGCGCGATTGCGGGCAACATGGCGATCGCCGGCAGTACCGTGGGCATGGGAATCTGGGTTGTCTGGAACATCGCCGTTCTGTTTTTCAGAACAAAGTTATTCGATCTGGGCTACGCCCAGGGCGCTAAATTGATCACCACGATGAAAGACCAGCTTGCTTACGTCACCAACGGCGCGTCTATTCTGGGATTGATCGTCGTCGGAGCTTTGATCCCCTCTGTGATCAAGCTGAAAATTCCATATACTTTCCAATCCGGCGAGGTCAGTCTGTCCGTGCAGGAAAACCTTGATAAAATTATGCCTTATCTCCCTCAGGTTATCCTGGTTCTTCTGTGTTATCGCTTATCTAAAGTGAAAGGCATGACGGCAGGCAAGCTCATCTTTATCGTCATGATCGGTGCGATACTCTTATCCGCGCTGAAGGTAGTTGGCTGATGGAACGTAATCGTTATTTTGAAACCATCGAAGATCTGCTTCGCCGGTTGGAAATCAGTCAAAAGGAGAATATTCATCAAGCCGCGGAATTGATTGCGGACGCCATCATGACCGGCGGAATTTTGCAGTCCTTTGGCAGCGGTCATTCCTACGCGGCCGCGATCGAAGTCGCCGGACGGGCAGGCGGTTTATTTGCCGCGAAGGTGATTAAAGACCCGGCCATGGGAATTTACGAGGTTCTGGAAGGCTCCGGCAATATCTTAATGCGAAAGGTCGAAGTGCTTCCGGAAGACGTTGTGATCATTATCTCTAATTCCGGACGTAATCCGCTGCCGATTGAAATTGCGATGAAAGTCAAAGACATCGGCGCAAAACTCATTGTCGTCACATCGCTGGAATCCTCTAAAAAACTGACGAGTCGGCATAGCAGCGGCCGCCTGCTTTATGAATTCGCGGACGTGATCCTGGACAATCTTTCCGTGGAAGGGGATGCCGCGATTCCGGTCGACGGACTGCCGGTCAAGATCTGCGGAACTTCCTCCATTGCCGCGGCAGCTTTGCTTCAATCCACCATTTTGGAAGCAGTGGAACTGATGCTTGCCCGCGGTTTTCAACCGCCGGTCAGACTCAGCGCCAATGTGGATGGCGGCACCGAGCGCAGCATTGAAATTGAAAAACAGTATAAGCAGCGGATTTATCATCTTTAAAATTCAATTACCATTATAAAGATAGCTACTAAAAACGCCCTGTTCAAATACGGGACGTTTTCTTTTCATCGTTAGCTCTCTTCGAATAAACCGTCAATGTCAGTGCAGCCGTGAAATCGGGCAAAGCGCTCCAGCGTCCGATTCAAAGTCCGGCGCAGTGTCAGGCTATCGCGGACTCTCGATTCCCGCCAGAAATGTTTTACGACTAATTTTCCTTCTGCCAATTTGGTTTCCAGCGCGATCCGTCCGACAAAACGCTCACCCCACAGCACCGGCAGCACATAGCTGTCATATTTGCGTTGTGCTTTCGGGGTGTAAATCTCCCATTTATATTGAAAATCAAACAGTGCTTCAATCAGGCGGCGATCCCACAGCGCGTTGTCCAACGGGCCTAAGAACTCCATGCGTTTGCGGTACGGCTCTTTCCGCATGACCATTTCCAGCCACGGCAGTGCTTCCGGCACGGTAAACAACGGCTGATCCAGCCCTTCCACCGTTACGGGAATGATCCGATCCTGCTTCAGCAACAAGGCAAACGCAGCCTGACGCTCCGGAGCCTTCATTTTTTCAATTCCCAGCCAGGCGTCGGAAGGCCGGTTCCAGCACAAGCCCAGGGCACGGATCCGGCGTTCCACGCGCCATCCGTAATATTCTTCATCGCTCGCAAACGGATCCGCCAGCGGATCCAGCCAGGGAAACCGCGCGGAAGTCAGATTGTAATAGCGGATTGTGCCGCGCCGGTGATGGATCACGACGTCCCCGCGGTAAAGCATCACTTCCAAAGCAACTGCTGCCAGCGAAGCCGTCCGTCCCCATACCCAGACGAGATTTTCATTCCATTGTAAATCCTGCGAACAAATAACCGGATGCGTCCGCATGAACTGTTTGATCTGTGCCGCGGCGTTTTCGATCTGTTCACTCACCCGGTGATAGCTCATAGTGTGAATTCGGTTCCGCGCAAACATGGGATAATCCTGTTCCGCATAGATCGCCATATTTTTATCCAGCGCGTCGATCAGCTTCCGATCCTTATACAATAAGGTTTCCAGCTGACTTTTCCGATAACCACCGACCCGCGCCTGCAGCACTAAATCCGCATTGCGGCCGCAGATGTCGATCGGATCAAATTGCAGACATCCCAGCTGAGCGATCAGCGTCACAATCTCTGTGTTGGTACGCCAGCGGTAAGGGCCGGACAAGCCCTGCCATAAGACATAAAACTGCCGGGCCTGGCTGCGGGTTAATGTGAATTCCATGATCAGATCCCCATTTCTTTCCTTACTTCCAGTTAATCATAAAACAGAATTATTTTCAAGCTGTTTATCCAATGAAAACTGCTTCAGGTTTATTTCTCCCAAAGCAGTTTCTGTTCATCAGATTTTCCAAGGTTGAGACACGATGATTTGTTTATCGCTTTTCACGTTTTTGTTAGAAATCCTGATCTCAAATTCATCAGCGAGGATTATGCGCCAGCGACAAAGATTAAATTACAAACCTGTATTCCCTGAGCTTGGAAATCTTCCAAATTTCGTCAGGTCCTCGCTCATCCTCATTGCGGGCAGGAGTCAAACCATCCGTTTGCCCGCTTTTTATTTTTTATTTGATTGTTCTTTTCTCATCAGCCGTTCCATCTGAATCCGGGCTTCGGTGTAATCAAGAATACTTTTCACGATCTTATCCAATTCGCGATTCTCGCTGTAATCCGCAGGCGCAATGAAATCTGCCCGGTGATCTTCAACCAACTGCTGCGCAGCCGCTTTTTTCTTCTCTGAGTCCTTGCCATACACTGCGATCGACTTGCCGCCATTGACGGTAACCAGCTTCATACATGGCACATCCGTAAGTCCGTCGCCGATATAAATCATATTGGTAAACGGGATATCGCGCAGCTGATCGGGCGTGTAGCGGTTCAGATCGTTGTCGTTGTTTTCATCCAGAACACCTTTGTTGATGCGGAAAATATACTGCGTCTTGGTCGTGTAATTCACGACGGTTGCCGGCCACACCGCAACGCCGCTGGCGTTGTAGCAATATTTGCAGGCATAGATTTTTTTGAATTCTCCGGCGATGGCCGTGCCTTCGATGATTTCCGTCAGACCCGAGGAAATGATGAAATGCTCGATTTCAATATTGTGCTGCCGGCCGTATTCGTTGATTCGGCGGAACCATTTTTCCACCCCCGGATACAGCTTGACATTTTTCCCCAGCGCAACGAAATCGCTGCGGCGGATCGGCTGTCCCATCAGATTGGCCTTGTTGAGCATCATATACATATACGTCAGGATGCCGTCCATCTTCTGACTTTCCGACAGTGCGGTTACCTCGCTCCAGAACTGCGCCGGTTCGATGCCCAGAGAAGGAATAAAACTGAATTCCTGCATATCTTTCGGCGACAGTGTTTTATCAAAATCATACATGATCGCCAGCTTCGCTGTTTTCAAAGGTCATCCCTCGTTTCTTTTCCGATCTCTATTGTACCATTTTTAGTGAATCTGTGCCTGCAGTCTGATTTGTTTTTCGTGTTTTTTGATTCGCTGCTTCCTCTTATAAATCTTGGTTTTTATGAGTCTAAATTTTATAAGGAACAGCGAATTTTCATCGCACATTAACATTTCGTGTTAGTATGCGGTGAAAATCATGGATTTCTTCACACATTGATCAATCCTCAAAGACGCCTTACTCAAGAGCAAAAGATCTGACAAAAGAGAAAAACCGGATTCTCAAAACAAATCCGGTTCATCAATATACAAAAAGGTTTATCTTGTTTTATGCTTCCAGCAGCTTCATCAGGGCATGAACGTAGATCTCTGCCTGCTGAAGCAGACAATCAATCCGCACAAACTCGTTGGCGTCGTGAATATGGCAGTCTTCGCCCATGAATTCACAGCCGAAGGCGATACAGTTATGAATTCCCTTCGCATAGGTGCCGCCGCCCATCGTGATCGGCTTGGATTCCAGATCGCCGGTGACTTCCTGATAAGCCTGAAGCAGACGCGAAACCAGCGGTGAATCGATCGGGAAGAACAGCGGTTCCGTCCGGCTGCGGACGGTGATTTTTCCTTGTGCTTCCCCGGCCAGCGCAGCTTCAATCCGGCTGGCGATCTGCCCGGAATTCATCGTCACCGGAAACCGGATGTCGATGGTTCCGCGGATGACGCCGTTTTCCGTTTTAATGATGCCGTTGCTGAAGGTCAGCGGACCATATTCATCCTCAACCTGGCAATCACAGCCCGCTCCATCGCAGCTCGTGCCGATCCGGCGGTTGTAGAATTCAACAAAATCATCCTGCATTCCCGCTTCCGCCAGAGCCGCCATCAGTTCGCCGATCGCGTTGACGCCCAGCGTCGGAGTGCTGGCATGCGCCGCCGTTCCGTAAACGTCGACGATCAGATCGCCCTGTTCCGGTTTGATTTCAAAGGTCACCGGGTGCTTTTTTAACGCCTGGCGCAGTGCTTCTTCCGACACAGCTTCGCTGGCGACGATCATCGTGCAGTGGTTGCAGACGACATTGGATGCCACGCCCCCGCGGATTTCCTTGATCTGTGTGCGGACGCTTTCAAAGTCCAGTCCCAGCGCGCCTTTTTCTCCATGCACGCCCGGGAACGTGCCGTCCGGCGTAAAGCCCATGTCGATATGCCCTTCTTTTTCCACATAATGCGCCAGACATTTTGATCCTGTTTCTTCGTTGGTGCCCAGAATCAGCCGGATTCGCTTGGTCAGCGGCACGTTCATATCCTTTAATACTTTCATTGCGATCATCGAAGCGACCACCGCGCCCTTATCGTCGCTGGTACCGCGGCCGTAAACCCGGTCGCCGTCGCGGGTCAGCGTAAACGGATCGGTCTTCCAGCCCTCGCCTGCCGGTACGACGTCCAGATGCGCCAGCACGCCGATCACCTGTTCGCCCTCGCCGATTTCAGCGTAGCCGGCATAATGATCGACATTCTTGACCGCAAAACCATAACCCTCCGCAATTTCCAGCGCTTTATCCAGACAGGCTGCCGGCACCTCGCCAAACGGCGCGTCCGGCTGCGGCTCGCCCTGGACTGAATTATACGAAACCAGCGTTGCCAGATCGTTCAGCATCGCTTCTTCATAGCTTTTTACCCGTTCTTGAATCTCCATTGTGTTCTATTCCTCCTGTTTACTGCTTTTCAGTTTAGCACGTTTCCCGGCGTTCGCCAACGTTTCGCTTGAATCTTGGCCCCGCCTGTCCCATTCTCATCGTTACTGAATTCGCTTTTGATAGATCAGGCGGCAAGGCTGGGAAGCATCGGTATTCGGTTCGCAAGCCATTTCCCAGATCACCAGCGGAGAATCCGGATCCTGCGCCATTTCCCGAATCGCCGGAATATAGTATTCGTTGCCCTGTTCATCCCGGATAAAACTTGTGTTTTCAATCTCCTCGCCCCGGACATAGCGGACGATCTGGCGCTCGCCTTCCGTCCGTCGCTCCGTCACGATCGCTATCGGTTCCGCCGCTGCTTCAATTTCCGGCGCTCCTGCGGCACTGCGGATCAGAATACAATCCTCAGCGGTATCTGCATCGTAAATAATCCCTTCGTGTTCAAAGGTCGCCAGCGGCAGCGTCCGGCCTAAGAGCGCGGTTGACACTGCGTTCACATCCCCAATGCGCACCACTGCCAGCAACTCCTCCGCGACAGCTTCCGGCAGATTCAGTAAAAGTGGATCTCCGCCCATGCCGCTGGCCGGACAGATCAGCTGATCGGGTTCCCCTTCGCAAAGGTAGGTCTTCGACGCCGCCATCAGATTCAGAAGCAGCGTTTCGTTGGCCTGAAGCTGATCAGGACGAGTGAATTCCTGCCCGGTCAGCGCGGCGAAATAAAACGCGATCTCCTCGCCGGACAGCGTCGGATTCAGCTCCCCGATAGAGAATTGATACGTCTGCGGATCCTCTTGCTTCGCAAACCCGCCGCTGTTCCGGGAGTAGGGTTTCAGCTGTGCGTATTCGTAATCCTGCGTATTCAGAATCACCGTGCGCAGCTCAAACAAGGCCTTTTCAGCCTGTTCCCGGCTTTTTTCCACTTCCGCCTGATGCGTTTGGGCCGCTTGCTGCACTGCTTCGGCCAAGGCCGGAGTCACCTGTTCATCGGGAGCGTCGACCGGCCAGCGCGTCGTCTTGGAGGACGTCGTCACCGCCGCCGTGCACGTACTCTGATAACCATCGCAGATCAGCTCCACATAAGCCTGCTTCGTTACGCCGTCTTCCTGAAAGGAAACCACATCATGACTGGTGTAATTCAGCTCCGCGGTATCGTTGACCGGATCCCAGATCAGCAGCGGATGATCGCGCTGGCCGACATACAGCACGACCAGATTGTTCGCGTTGCGCCACAGCTCAAACGGCTGGGCCTCGCCTTGTTCGTCGATGAAGATTTCCGCCTCTTTCAACCGCTTGAACATCGCGCTGATCGTTTCGTCGGTCAGCTTCGTTCCAGCCAGACGCTCCGCTTCCGCACTTGCGGTCGGTACGGCCGCCGGCGACGCTGTTTTTGGCGTGCACCCGGTGAATAAAAAGCCGGCAGCCAGTGCCAGAATAAGTTTCTTTCTCATTGCAGATACTCCCTCCTCACTTTGACATTTTCCTTATTTATCCTTCTCGTTTTCTTATGTTGATGAAATTCATCTCTATTATATCAGATGAAACGCTGAAAACGGAGCGCAGTCTGCATTGTTAAAAACTTGAAAGGAATTCGGCACAAGCTTGCCTTGGAAATTACAGAAACCAGCCAAAGCATCAGGAAGTCCGCTCACTCCGCGCCAGCTCGGCTTTGATCACTTCGACAAAAAAGCTCTGAGTTCGATTCCTGAAACCAAAACAGGAAGAGAACTCAGAGCGAATAGATCGCATCCGTCAGAAATAAATTCTTATTTCGATGCCAACAGCTTCGCGACGTTATAACCGAACGTAATGCAGCGGCTGTGAGAAATGCAGTTCAGATTGTGCGGATAGGTTCCGTGGAACATCGAACCGGAAACATTGCCGATCGCGTATAAACCCGGGATGACGTTGAATTCCGTATCCAGGACTTCTGAATTCGGCGTAATCTGCAGCCCGCCGGCCGTGCACAGCGCCGCGGCGCCTTCCAGATTCGCATAGAACGGCGCGGTTTTGATCGGATGCATCATGCTTGGAAGCATGTGGAAATCGGTATCCTCGCCGGCTTCGCACATGGCGTTCCAATGATTGATCGTTTCGACAAACGCGTCGGCGGGAACGCCCATCAGACCGGCCAGTTCTTCCAGCGTGTCCGCTTTTAACGCGTTTTCGCTCGTCGCCGCGTCGACCCAGACTTCCTTCGGTCCATAGCAGGAAGACGACGGCGTCCACATCTTGTCGATCGCGCCCGCGGCATCGCCGTCGGTGATGTACCAGTTGATCGCGCCCGGCTGGTTCTGCATCGCCAGCGCCAGATGATTGTACGGTTCATATTCCGGCGTAAACCGCTTGCCCAGCTTGTTGACGCGCAGATACGGCATCAGCTGCGCCGGATCAAGCATCAGCGGATGCGGATATTCGTCCTCAATCGCGCCGACCGCTTTGCCCATTTCATGACCGTCGCCAGTGTTGGATGCCGTGCCGTTCATCCAGTGATTCAATGCCAGATCGCGCGGGCGGCAGCATTCCTTCAGCTTGATCGGGTTGAATTCATAACCGCCGGTCGCCAGAACAACGCCCTTGGCGCACAGATATTTCACATAGCCTTCCGCCGTCCTGGCGATCACACCGACGACTTTTCCATCTTCTTTAATCAGCTGGCAGGCCGGAGTTTCCATCAGCACTTCCGCGCCGGCCTCCTTGACCTTGCTTGTTAACAGCTCGACGATTTCCGCCGGAGCCAGCGGGATATTGATCGACGTGTTCCAGGAACGACTCAGCGATGTAGTATCGTAAGGTTCATAGAAATCCGGGAAATCCCCGGCCGCAAAGGTCAGCTTGAAATCCTCATCCGGCAGACCGAACAGATCGAGGAACCAGTTGATCGCTTCCTCCTGCGTGTCGATCCACCGCTGATAGATCGCCTGGTTGCCATAGAACATGGAATTGACCATCGCGTCGTCCAGCCACTGCTTCGCGTCGAATTCAACGCCGTATTTTTTATGAATCCGGTCGGTTAATCCGCCGATCGTCGCTGAACGGTAGGTGCCGACCTGGCCTTTTTCCAGAACGACGGTTTTTAAGCCCTGCTGCGCGCTGGCGATGGACGCCGCGAAACCGGCCGGCCCCATGCCGCACACCACGACGTCGACGTTTTCAGTCTTAACAATTTCAGAATCCGCAATCGGCTCCTTCACGAAGGCTACGACGCCTTCCATCGGAACCTTCGGTTCTAACGCCTCGACCGCCGGCCAGCCTGCAGAAGAAGCGGACGGTGTTGGTTCACATGGCGGACATTCCTGATTTTCCGTAGTCGACGCGCAGCCGCCTAACAGCCCCGCAGCCGCGACGCCCAGCGCGCCGGCCGCCGTGCCTTTTAAAAAGTCCCGGCGGCTGATGCCTTTGATCTTGTTTGAATTTGACATACTTTCCCTCCTGTTTGTCTTTTCTTTCTTCATTATAAAAGGCTTGTTTGTGAATTGACAAACAGATAAAAGTTAAGGGATACAATTAAAAGTTGTATCCCCTGTTAAGTCATGATAAGCTGAAGCAAAGAAGAGGAGAAAACACCATGAATCCCAAACAGCTGCATTGTTTTATCACCGCCGCCCAGGAGGGCAGCTTTTCCAAAGCCGCGAAAAAACTTTACCTTTCCCAGCAGGCGTTAAGCAAAACGATCGACAAGCTGGAGGAAGAACTAGACGTGCCGCTGTTTATCCGCGGCGTGGCCGGACTGCAGCTGACCCGTTATGGCGAAGCTCTGCGCCAGTCGGCCTTTCCTTATTTACAGATGCACGACAACATCATCGCCGATCTGCAGGCCATGAAAAACGAAAGTCCGCAGACGCTGTCGCTGGGCTATCCGACGGGGCTGTTAATCAACTTTCCGGATGATTTTCTGACCCGTTTCATCATGGCGCATCCAGAGGTCGATTTTCAGATTTACAGCGCGCCGGACGATTCCTACAACCGCTCGCTGCAATCCAGCGAAATTGATATTTATTTCTGCACGATGCTGTATAACGCGCCGATGGTTCAAGTCCAGTATCACTACCGGCATCCCGTCTTCGCCGTCTTAAGTCAGGATCATCCGCTCGCCGCCAAGCCGGTGTTGTCGCTGGCGGACTTCCGCGGTCAAAAGCTGATCGGCTTAAACACCGAGAATTCTCTGAATGCCCGGATGGAACAAATATGTCAAAAACAGGGACTAAAGGCGACGATGGTCTTTTCCCCGGCGGAAATGGGCTTGATTTTCAAGCTGATCGAAAGCACCCGCTGCGTCAGCTTCTTCGGCAGCGATTCGATCCCGCTTCCGCCCTCAATCGTGAAGCGGCCGATTGAGGATCTGGATCTGGATTATGAATTCCTGATCATTACGCATAAGAACGCACCGGTCACGCCGATCATGGAAGAATTCATCCGCTACACCCGCGGCTTCTTTTAAGTTTTCCCGGATCCCTGAACTTTTTACCACAGGATTCTCCAATAAGAATTTCTCTGTTTTTTCTGATTTCGCAAACAGAATGCGATTTCCTGATGATCATTTTTTTATTCTCACTTTACGATTCTCAGCCCTTGCCTGCGGCTTGGACAGGAAATCAAAAAGCTGCGTTAAAAGCAGCTTGATCCGTCTTTATCTTCCATGAATTAAGTCAGTCAAAATTCGATTTCAACCCCGACCGGACAATGATCCGAACCCAGGATATCCCCATAGATAACACTGTCCTTCACCTGATTCATCAGCCGCTGGGAAACGATGAAATAGTCGATCCGCCACCCGACGTTCTTCGCGCGGGAATTGAAGCGATAGGACCACCAGGAGTATTCAACCTTTTCCGGGTATAAGGTTCTGAACGTATCCGCAAACCCCAGGCCCAGCAGATCGCGCATCTTCTGGCGCTCCTGATCGGAGAAGCCCGGGTTAAAATGATTCGTCTTCGGATTCTTCAGATCGATCTCCTCCACGGCCACATTCAAGTCTCCAGTATAAACAACCGGCTTGGTTTCGTTCAGCTTTGCCAGATGCCGCGCCATCGCGTCTTCCCACTGCATCCGGTAATCCAGACGGGCCAGTTCTTCCTTGGAGTTCGGCACATAGGCGGTGACAAAATAGAATTGTTCAAATTCCAGTGTGATCACACGGCCTTCCTTCGGATGCTCCCCTTCCGCTTCGTCAAAATCATAACGCACGGACAGCGGCTTTTGTTTTGTGAACACCGCGGTGCCCGAATACCCTTTTCTTTCCGCACTGTGCCAGTATTGATGATAACCCGGCAATTCTAGTTCGATCTGATGGGGCTGCAGCTTGGTTTCCTGCAGCGCGAAAATATCTGCATCCTGTTCGTTAAAAAAATCCATAAAGCCTTTTTGGATACAGGCTCGTAACCCGTTAACATTCCATGATATCAGTTTCATAAAGCACCTCATTTTTCTGATTTCATTTAACCAGATTTCGACAGATTTTTCTACTCCTTTGATTCATTCTCCTGCATGATTCCTTGATTAACGCCGAATATCCGATTCTACATGCGATATAATAAACATAACAAGCGTTATTCGTCATCAAATGGAAATAGGTCCGCAAACATCAAAAGGATCCTGTTATTCTTGTTAATTTAGCATGTAAACGTCCAATGTTCTCAATCGTTAACCGTTACGGTTTCCACATTGCTTCCGGTCAAGAATAGTTGGATTAATTTTACTGAAAATGGAAGTTTTTCCATCATCAAACCAATCACTCAATTCATATTTTTCCTATCGCAAGTTTTCAAAAGAATAATCAAGATCAGGTCTTTAAGATCAATGTTGAAAAGAACTTCTTCTTTATTCCATACAATCATAAATTGAAACGCTGATCTCACGCTCCTGTAAAAATAACGCATTAGCATACGGATTTTCTTATTTCAATTCTTATCCAGATTTCTAAAAAAGCACGATTTCTGAATGAGAAACCGTGCTTGACTCTCGAATACGATCAGCTTTAAATCTGGTCTTCACCCGCGATTACGTTGACCGCTTTCAAGGCAAAGGTCAGCGTCCGTCCGCAAGCCAGACCCGGGAACAGTTCCGGATAGTTGTTCGCAAAGAAACTACCGGAAACGTTGCCGATCGCATACAGGCCCGGAATGACGTTCTTCTCTTTATCCAGAACCTGCATCTTATTGTTGATCTTCAGACCGTCGCCGGTGCACAACAGACTGGCGCCCAGCCATACACCATAGAACGGCGCTTTGCGCAGCTGTGAAAGATAATGACTTGACTTAAAGAATTCATCGTCTTCCCCTCGATCATAAATCGCGTTGTAGCGATCGCACTGAGCTAAGAACTGAACCTTGGCTTCGCCTTCAAAACCCAGCTTGTCCGCCAGCTCGTCCAGCGTATCAGCTTTCATGATAATGCCTTCCTCGACATACTTCTCCATCTGTTCCGCTATTCGCTCCGGCATAATCCGGGTCAGTGAGGAACAGCCCAGCGTATGAAACTTCTGCCAGTCTGACTGGAAATCCCCATCATAGACCTGGCAGTATACGCCGCCTTTCTGATTCGCCGCAGCGAAAACGATATCGTTGTACGGGCAGCCTTCATTGGCAAAGCGGACGCCATCGCGATTGACCTTCATAAACGGCTGCGTGCCCGGATTCCATTGATAGATCGTGCCCGGGAACTGCTTGGATCCGTTAGAGGCTTCAACATATCCGGCGTTCACGCCCGGCGCTACTGCGCCGCGGTCAAATAACATCGGAGCGGATTCCTTGTCCATATCCGCACCGGCCCACAAGCCCGCTTTGATTCCATCGCCATGATTCATCGCGAAATAGCTGCTTGCGGTTGTGCAGGATACCGCCAGCGGAGACAACGCCTCCATCATATCCGGATTGCCTTCATATCCGCCGGTCGCCAGAATCACGCCTTTGCTCGTGGTGATTTTAATATATTCGCCAGCACTGTTCTGAACGATTGCCCCGGTCACCGCGCCGTTTTCTTTGATCAATTCGATCAATGCATGCTCAAAATCGACATGATAGCCCTTTTTCTCGATGTAATCCACAAACAACTTGTTCCGCGGCGTATCCGCCCACTCGCTGTCTGGGCGTGGATTGTAATTATGCTGGGTCGGAGCATGGTAATAATCGGTGCCTTCCTCTGCTTCGCCGGTATCGGCTTCAAAGTAGCAGTCATAGCCATAGGAATCCATGATCGCCTTGACATAATCGTGCATGGCCGCAGATTCATCCAGCCAGACCCGAACGACGCTCTGATCCAGTTTTCCGGAAGCATACCGCGACAGCTCCGTCATCGCGCGCTGCCGGTCGATTGGCTTGCCTGCGGCTAACGCGTCTGCGGAATCCGCCGCCGCATACCAGTTGCGGGTATCGCAGACAAAGCTGTTCTGTTCGACAACCCGGAAGTCCAGTCCCAGATCCGCCGCTTTGACCGCCGCCATCATGCCGCCGTTGCCCGCGCCGACGATCAGCACTTCAGTCTGCCATGTTTCTTTAATGTCGCTATCCTGTATCTGCGGCTGCTGACCCAGCCAGTTTTCGGATGTAGCTTCCGGATTGGCCGTCGGCGTCGCTGCCGGCTGTTTCTCCGCCGATTCCCCACACGCGCTCAACAAGCCCAGCGCTGCCAGCGACACGGCGCCCGCCGCGCTGCCCTTCAGGAATTCCCGTCTTGAAATCCCGTTTTTCTTCATCTTTCTTTCCTCCTGTTTGTGTAAATCCACACATTCACATTATAAAAGAAAGTCATGCTTTTTCTGATAGGAGTATCGAATAGGCTTATGATGATTTCAAATAACGCAGCAGCTGTTTCAATACCGGATTGGTCGCGTCTTTGCGGTAAACTAATCCCAGATGTACGGTTTCCGGTGTCTGTGAGCGGATCGGCACCGCTTTGATCAGCGGACTGTCTGCCAGGATACCGCCTTCCGGCGCCAGAATGACACCCTGATTCAGTTCCAGCAGCCGCCGGGAAGCGGGTACATCCTTAACCGGTGTCAAGACGATGGAAGCCCGCAGCGAGGGATTGAATTTTTCCAGATAAGCGCTGTACCGCCAGCTCTGCCGCCCGCGCGCAAACACGATCTGCGGCCATGCGGCCAGTTCGTCATACGTTACGCTGGATTGCGAAGCCAACGGATGGCGGAGATTAAGATAAGCCTTCAATTCTCCGCAAAACAGCTCGCGATAGACCAGCGATGGGGAATCGACGTCCTTGCGCCAGTTCATGCAGCAGTCGATTTCACCGCTTTCAACCTGGCTTAGTCCGCGCGTAAAATCGACTGGAATCATATCCAGCCGCACCTGCGGCATTGCCTGTGTCAATTTTTCCAACGCCCTCATGAGCGGCGCTTCCGCAAACCCGATCACGCCGACTTTTAATGTCAGCATCGCCTGATGGGCCTTCCGCGCTTCCTCCACGGCTGCCTGATATTGATGGAGAAGCTGCCGAGCCTGAGGATAGAAAACCGCTCCGGCCGGCGTCAAAGCGACCTGATTGCGATCCCGTTCAAACAATTCAAATCCCAGCTCCTGTTCCAGCAGATGAATAACCCGGCTGATGGAGGGCTGCGAACAATGCAGCGCCTGAGCGCTCTTAGAGAAATTCAACGTTTCGGCCACATGCACAAAACATTCCAAACGATCCACTTTCATTTCTGTTTTTCCTTCCTGTTGATTCATCATACCCGTGTGAACGTAAAAAGATAAGCTGCAATTTTACTGATATAGCGCTGATCTTTATCTTTGATTCTATAATTATACTCGCTTGATTGTTAACATTCTAATTAAAAATACAGCTGGCGTTCAGCACAACTGTATTCTTTCTCCACTATTTTATTGGACCAGCTGCCGCAGGGCCTCGCCGACCCCATCCTCGTCGTTGGTCAGCGTGATGTAATCCGCGCGTGCTTTTACCGGTTCGACGGCATTGCCCATCGCCACGCGCAGGCCACAGCCTTCAAACATCGGCAGGTCGTTGACGCTGTCGCCGATGCCCAGAATCTGAGCCGGGTCGATCCCCAGCTGATCAGCTGCCTTGCGGATCGCGATACCTTTGTCCGCCTTGGCACTGATCACTTCGATATCGCCGTATGGATAGATGAAGATCCGGATACCGGAAAGCGGCCGCAGCTGCTGCGCGATCGCTTCCGTCCGGCCGCGCGCCCGGATCAACAATTTATAAACCGGATCCGGATTCTGCCGCGCAATGGCGGGCAGATCCTGATTGGAATGCACCACAATCCGATGCTGCGGCGGCTGATCGGCGGTATAGGCCACATAATCGCCGGATAGCGGGACGTCATGACTGCACCAGATCGTGTTCAGCTGTTTCATAAACGCCGGACAATCTTCACGTTTCAGTAGGGTCAGCACCTCATCGAGCGCCGCCCGGGGAATCGGTTCCCCCTGAGCCTGGCCATGAAAGGACCGGTAAGCGCCGACAAAGCCGATCACCGATAACCGCGGATCGATCATCTGCGCCGTCTTGTAGGCGAACTGATAAGCACGGCCGGACACCACGGCCACTTCCACGCCCTGATCCAGACAACGCCGGATCTGCTGGCGGCTCAGCGAGCCGACTTCCTTTTTTCCATTGAATAACGTTCCATCCAGATCCAGACAAACCATTCGGATCGGACGGGGACTGACAGACTGCTCCCTTAAATCGACCGGGTTGCGGTTTTCAGCCATTGCGCTTCCTCCTCATTAAGATACGGCGTTAAGGCATCGCGAACACGCAGATGATAGCGGTTCAGTGCCTCGCGGCCAGCCGGCGTCAGAACCTGCGGGTCAACCGCGTCCAGATCGATCGGCGCCAAGGTCGTCGTTTCAAATTCCATAAACTGACCATAGAAGTTCTTTTCGCCGCGGCGGACGATCAGCTCGTTTTCAATCCGGATGCCAAATTTTCCTTCGATGTAAACGCCCGGTTCATCGGTGACCACCATTCCCGCTTCCAGCCGTTCCATTTCGTTCAGCGCCGCCGTCTTCTTCCAGCGGATTCCATGCGGGCCTTCATGCACGTTAAGCAGATATCCGACGCCATGGCCGGTGCCGCACTGATAATCCAGATTCAGCTGCCACACGGGTCCGCGGGCAAGGATGTCCAGATTGATTCCGCTGCAGCCATACAGAAACCGCGCTTCCGACAGGTTCAGCATCCCCTGCAGCACCGTTGTATAGACCTTTTTGATTTCCGGCGAACATGGCCCCAGCGCAAACGTCCGGGTGATATCCGTCGTGCCTTCCCAATACTGACCGCCCGAGTCGATCAAAAGCAAACCCTCCGCCGCGACCGGCACCTCGTGCTGCGGATCAGCGCTGTAATGCATCATCGCTGCGTTGGCCTTATAGGCGCAGATCGTGCCGAAGCTTTCCTCGATGAAGCCTTCCTGCTCGGCGCGCAGCTCATGCAGCTTCGTTTGAATTGAGCATTCGCTCATCGCTTCTTTGCCGACACGGGTTTTCAGCCAGTACATCAGCTTTGTCACCGCGACGCCGTCCTTGAGATGCGAACGCCGCAGGTTTTCAATCTCCGTTTCATTCTTGATCGCTTTTCTTAAGACAATCGGATTGGTTTTCTCAATCCGCCGGCAGTGCCGGGGAATCGCGCGGAGGATCGCGTAATTGAGCTTCTGCGGATCAGCCCAGACCGTTTGCGCCGGTAGCGCCGCAACGTCTCCAAGGAATGTATCGTAATCCTTGATTTCAATATTCAGATCGAACAACGCCTGCCGGTCGGATTCCGACAGCTTGCGCGGATCCAGATACAGCACGGCCTGCTCCAGTGTCACGCAGCCATACGCCAAAACAACCGGATTGTACAGCACATCGTCGCCGCGCAGATTGAACAGCCACGCCAGATCATCGAGCGTCGAGATCAACAGCGCCTCAGCGCCTTCCTTGCGCATGACCGCACGGATTTCATCCAGCTTCTGCGCCGTCGTCCGGCCGCTGTAACGTTCTTCTAACAAGACCGCCTTCGCTTCTGATAAGCCCGGCCGGTCCTTCCAGATCAAATCCACAAGATCCTCCGTGCTTAAAATCTGTGCCTGCTTCCTTGCCAGCATTGCTTCCAGCTGGCTGCCCAGCGCCCCGCTGACCATCCGTCCGTCGAAGGCCAGACAGCCGCCCTGCGGCATTTCCTGCTCGATGAACTGCGGGAAGTCGATCACGCCTTCCTGCCCCATCTTATATAAAGTAATCCCCGAACCGGCCAGCTGCCGTTCCGCCTGAATAAAGTAACGGCCGTCAGTCCACAATCCCGCCTGATCGCGCGTGACGACCAATGTCCCCGCCGAACCGGTAAAGCCCGACATCCACGCCCGGGCCTTGAAATAATCGCCGATGTATTCGCTGCCGTGAAAATCAGACGACGGAATCAGCACGATATCCACATGTTTCTGTTCCATCACCTGCCGCAGCTGTATTAATGTTTCTCTCATATCCACCCTCCTAGACGTCCCTTATTGTAGCTCAAATAGCGGAAAAATACAGCCTTCTTCCAACAACTTCACCGCTTTTGCGATAACTTTGAGCCTTTCATCCTCTCTGTTCGAGGATCCTCCTTGAAAATCCTATTTCTATCCAAACGCTGCATCCGCCTCGTTTTCCATACCTGCAGTATTCCTGCTTTGACATTCGCAGACTTTCGGGAAGCGCAGCTTTTCATGATCTTCCAGCAAGCCGGCATTTTCTCGCTTTGTGAATTATGGTATAGTGATGATAACAATTTCGGAGGTTTTCATGAAAAAAATCATACTTGGATTGGTTATCAGCGGCCTGATCTTAGGCGGCTGTTCGTCGAAAATGGATCAGTTTGTCGAACCGCAGGGTACGCCGCGGCCGAGCATTGAACCGCTGCCGACCGACGCTTCGTTTGCGGGCGAGGAATGGTACGATCAGATGGAGGTCTGGCAGCTTCACCGGGAACCGGCCCGGGCTGCCCTGACGCCTTATCCTTCATCCCAGCAGGCGCTTCTGGCAGAGGCCAGCGCTCTGGATGAAATCGATGCCGCCTCGTCTTCACGGATTCAGTCGCTCAATGGCCGCTGGGCGTTTTACTATGCCGCCAAACCGACGGACCGTTTAAAAAACCTGGCGGGCTATGACGCGCAGTGGTACTGGGAAGATTGGGACACGGCGGATTGGGATCAGATCGACGTGCCGTCCAATATTCAGACCCAGTGGAAGGAAGACGGCAGCTTCCGCTATGAGCCTCCGATCTACATCAATCAGATTTATCCGTGGCTGAACTATGAAGCGATCCAATACGGCGCACAAGGGCAGCCCGTCGCCGCGACCGCCGTCAACAGCGTCGGTCACTACAAGCGCGAGTTTACGCTGGATGAAGGGCTGCAGAACAAGCATGTCTTCCTGCGCTTTGAAGGTGTGGAGTCGGCGTTTTATGTTTATATCAATGGTCAGCCGATCGGCTACAGCGAAGACAGCTACACACCCGCGGAGTTCAATATCACGCCTTACTTAAAGGAAGGCGTCAATACGATCGCAGTCGAGGTCTACCGCTGGTCGGACGGCAGCTACTTTGAAAATCAGGATTTTATCCGGCTGTCCGGAATTTTCCGCGATGTAACCTTGATCGGGCGGGAAGCGGTGGAAATCCGCGATCTGTTTGTACAGAGCGATCTCGCTGAGGACTACGCCCAGGCGCAGGTTCAGGTTGACGTCGATCTGCGTAATCTTTCGCAGCAGCCGCAGGCAGGCTGGACGCTGGAAATGGAGCTGGTCGATCAGGGCCACGCCGTGTTCAATCAGCCCCTGAACCTCGAAAGTCCGGAATTACCCGTACTGGAAACAACTGAAAATCAGACGGGAACTACGCTGAGCGCTCATTTCACGATTGATCAGCCGAAGCTGTGGACACCCGATCAGCCGCATCTTTACTCGCTTGTCCTCACGCTGAAAAACGCAGCGGGCGAGGTTATGGAAAGCGTTTGCCAGCGGATCGGGCTGCGCGGAATCGAAGTTCAGACCGTCGACGGTGTCCAGCAGATGCTTCTCAACGGGAAACCCTTGATGCTCAAAGGCGTCAACCGCCATGAAACCGATCCAGTCAAGGGCCGGGCCTTGGGCGCGCAGGAAATCATCACCGATCTGAAGCTGATGAAGGCCTACAACATCAACGCCTTCCGCACCTCGCATTATCCGAATCATCCGCTGACCTGCGACGTTGCGGATGAGCTGGGGCTGATCGTCGTGGATGAAGCCAACATTGAATCGCATATCGGAGAGAAGGAGCTGGGCGTTCCCGGCAACAATCCGCTCTACAACGGATTGATCATGGACCGGACCGTCAGCATGGTCGAACGGGATAAAAACCACGCCAGCGTGCTGTTCTGGTCGCTGGGCAACGAAGCGACGTATCACGAATATGAAATGAATGAAAATTATCCGTTTTACAACACTTCGATGTGGATCCTTCAGCGGGATCCGAAGCGTCTGCGTGTGTATGAGCGCGACAACCGGATCGGCGATACCCGCGAAACGTCGATGGTCGATGTGGCCAGCAGTCAGTATTGGACGCTGGATCAGCTCAAGGATTACGCTAAGAAAAACAAGCACGCGTTTTTCCAGTCTGAATATATTCACGCGATGGGCACCGGCGTCGCGAATTTAGCGGAGTATTTCGCGCTCTTTAAGACCTGTCCGCAGCTGCAGGGGGGCTTCATCTGGGATTTCATCGACCAGACGATTCTGACCGGCGATCCAGCCACAGGCCAATTCTATTACGGCTACGGCAGCGACTGGGGGACGCCGCTCAACGACGGTGATTTCTGCGGCAATGGCTTAGTCAATGCCGACCGCACCCCGAGCGCAGAGCTGGAGGAAGTGAAGAAGGTCCAGCAGGACGTCAGCTTCACCTATGATTCCCAAAAGCGCCGGTTAACGATGACCAACGAATTTCTGGCGACCGATCTGAATGCTTTTGCGGTCGAGCTGAACTTCTACCAGAACGGCACGCTGTTCCATACGACAGCCTTAAGCGAAGCAGAAAAAGCACTGCCGCCCGGGATGTCCAAAACGATCGACGTCGCGCTGCCGGATTATGATTCCGACGCGGAAGTGATTCTGGAGATCGACGTGAAATACAGCCAGGATCAAAGCTGGGCCAATGCTTATGGTGGAAAACAGGGCGATATCCTGGCGTTTGAACAGTTTGTTCTGCAGGAAGGCAAGCCTGCGGCATCCGTGTCCCCGGATCTTTCGCTGACCGTAAGCGAGCAGGAGGGCAAATGGACGATTCAGGGCCAGACTGAACAAAATCAGGACTTTGAAATGATTCTGAATCCCGCAAAAATGGAAATTGAAGCTTACCGGCTCGGCGATCAGACCTTTCTGACCGGCGGTCCGCAGCCGTCGTTCTACCGTGCCGAAACCTCCGGCGATCCGCAGTTCTCCGAAGCAGTCCGGCAGGCTGGCAAAGCGGTTGAATACAAGTCGCCTTCGATTCAGCGCAAAGAAGAAAACGGCCAAGTAAAACAGCTGTCGATCAAGGCTTCCGGGACGATCAACGAATTCAACACCGGTCTGGAAACGGAGATTACCATTCAAGGCAACGGTCAGGTCGCAGTGGCGATGACGATGAAAGTGCCGTCGAAAGAGAAGGTCGGTCCACTCGCCCGGGCAGGGCTGACGCTCAGTCTGGACGCTTCGTTAAACGAGATCCGCTACAATGGCCGCGGACCCGAAGAGAATTACATCGACCGCCATACCGGTTCCCGGTTGGGACAATGGACGGCAAAGATTAATGATTTCTATAACGATCAGCTGCTGAAACCGCAGGACAGCGGCAACCGGACAGAGGTCCGCAGCCTGACGCTCAACGGTGAAACGAACGCGCTGACCCTGACGTTTGACGAACCTGTCGGCATGAACATCATGACCTGGGATGAACTTTCACTCGCCTCCGCCGCGCATATGAAGGACGCGCAAAAGTTAGATCAGCCGCTGCTGCATCTGGACGCTGCCCAGCGTGGATTGGGCAACGGCAGCTGGGGCGCAGAGCCGTTAAAAGAATATCAGATTAAGCAGAATCAAACCTATACGGTTTCGTTTCAAATCAAACCCGGTCAATAATCCCAATCGCAGGATTTCAGTCTGAAACACCCCGGCCGCCAGCTCTGTGGAAAACAGACCGGCGCCTGATGGATCGTTCAGGCAATCCGGTCTTGCGAAAGAAAAGATAGGGAATCCCGGTTTACAATCGGATTTCCCTGTGAGTTCAATAAATCTTGCGAAAAGCCGCCCGATTTCGATTGTGAAATCCGACGGCTTTTCTTTCTTCATATCTGCGTAAGCAAGCTAAAGTTTCTGATAAAACACCAACGTCATCCGGGGATTCACCGCCGCGGTTTTTCCTGTCTTCCGATATCCCATTTTCTCATAGAGATGGACCAGACGTTCCTCCTGTAAAATCGTATCCAGCTCCCATCCTCGCTCGCCATGGATTTTCTCAGCCTGTCGAATCGCTTCCTGCGCATAGCCCCGGCCCTGAAACTGCGGGAGAATGAACATCGGGGAAAGGCGCTTACGACTTCCATCCTGCTTGTCGGTGACGCTCAGTGCGCCAACCGGATTCCCATCTACGTCAATGAAATAATAATAACGGTCTTTTTGCGAACAGCGAAGCCGCAGTTGGTCCAGCGATTGATTGGCGGGACTGGTATCGTAATCCTGATATCGTTCCAACAGCTCGAGAAAAGCAATTTTCTGCATTTCCCAGATGACCGGCGCATCCTCCGCGGACGCTAAGCGTAACAGCAGCCGCATGATCAAGCCTCGCGCTTGGCCGCGGATTTCCAGCACAGCCAGCCTGAGCCGCACGAATAGGCGATCAACAGCATCCCCGCCGGCCACTCCTTCACGATCTGCCCGGTTTCCCGCAGCCCCATTCCGATCAACAGAGCACCGACCGCAATCCCAAACAGACAACCCAACGCGATTTTCCTGGCCATCAGGACAGCGCCAGCCGCCAGAAGTGCGGTACACACCCAAGCCAGGGGATTGATCGCTCCAAAATCACCGAGCACTCCTCCGCAAAAACCGTAGAACAAGCCGGCCAGCACAGCCGGGATAAAATAGAAAAGCTTCGCCATCCGCCGATCCTCCATTTTTAAATAACGTAAATCATTCCCTGCATCATTGGTCTTATTCTATCATAAATTCCAGAGCTGCCGGAGGATTCCTGTACAAAAAGCGCTGAGGAGCGGAATTTTCCGTTTCTCAGCGCTTTACTTTCGCTTATTTATTGCCAGCGCCCGCGCGGATCGTAATCCTGCGGATCCTTGCTTGACGCGTTGACGCATTCTTTTTTGTTTACCTTGTACTCCGGCTTCATTTCCAGCTCACCGTGAAGGATCGGATCCTGCGTCCGGATCTGGAATGCTCTGAGTTTTTCACGCAGGTCTTCCAGAATTTCCTGATAGCGCGGATCCTGCGCCAGATTCTTCCGCTCGTCCGGATCGTAGTAACAATCGTACAACGCTTCCGTATCTTTTGTCTGCGTAGCTAAATCGTTGCGCATGTAGAAATCCTTGGATGCCGACGAGTCCATATTCGACAGGTTCAGCTTCGTCCAGCTTTCGTCATAGTAGCGGATATATTTATACCGGCGTGTGCGCACACAGCGGATCGGTTCATAGCTGGTATGGAAATTCACCTCGGCAAAGATCTCAGAAACCGGCTCCGCGCTGATGTTCTCGAAGACTTCCGCAAACGAGGTGCCTTCCAGATAGTCTGGTTTTTCCAGCTGAAGCAGATCGCACAGCGTCGGCATCACGTCGACATGCGAAACCAAAGCGTCGATGACCTGACCGTTGGCCTTCGCCCCCGGCACCCGCATGATCAGCGATACGCCGATCCCGCTGTCGGTCAGATTGCATTTATTAAACGGCAGCGCTACGCCGTGATCGGTCGTGAACATCACGATTGTCTTCTCCATCAGTCCCGTTTCCTTCAGCTTGGCGATGACCTTGCCGAAATTCTGATCCATGTAATAGGCTGAAGTCAGAAACTGCGCCTGATCGTGCCGGGTTTCCCCATTGTCGTCGATCGGAAACGGCGGGCGTACATAGCGCTCGTCCACCGCCTCGCAGATCTCAACCGGATAAGGCCGGTGCGTGCTGTGCATGCCATAGCTGAGGAAAAACGGTTCGTCCGCTTTCGCCTGATCCAGCCACTGACAGACATGATCGGCATTGACGGCGTCCCACAGATGCAGGTCTTCCTTTTTATAAGGATCTGCGGAAGCGGTCAGCACCTCATTGTAGCCCAGCTTGCCGGGGGCGTCGGCGTCCAGATACCAGCCAGATTCGTGCTGGATGCCGCACAGGACAGTATGATAGCCATGACGCCCCAGAAACTGCGCCAGATGGCGGCGGTAGTCGGTCAGTCCAAACCCCCGCTGAGCCAGACCAAGCATCCCGTTTTGATGCGGATAGGTCCCTGTCAGCAGCGCCGCGCGGCTGGGCGAACAGGTCGGCCCCGCGCAGTATGCCTGGGTGAACACAGCGGCATCCCGGGCAAACGCCAACAGATTGTCCGTCGGTGCGTTCACGCCGTAGGGGCTTACCATCCGCCCGCTGTCATGGGTGTGAATATACAGAATATTCATGGTTATTCCCCTTTCTTTTCAACAAAGACCGGGCTTGTCCAGGCGCATCCTCCGTTTCTTTCCCAGATTCGTAAGCGCAGATGCTTGACGTCGCTCAGATCCAGCGTTCTTTCCAGCTGGACATGATAGCCGCTTTCCACAACGGCCTGGCCGATTTTGAATTTATACGCGTTATGCCACCACGGGTCAGTCCGGTAATAGTCTGTGAAGTTAAAGCGGTCTTTCACCAGCTGGCGTGCTTCCTCTTCCAGCTCCACGACCCGCGAGGTCTTCAACAGATCCCCGACCGCCAGCGGATATTCAACGCCGTCAACGCTCAGCAGCACCGTGCCTTCCCGATCGGTTTCCACTTCAAAGATAAAACCTTCCGTCGTAACGGCCGACGGTCCCATCCACTTGCCCGTGGCGGTCGTCTTGTACGTTGTCAGATCAAATTCGCAGCGGTTATCCGTCACGTCGTGCAGATCCTGTCCGAAGTTGCTCCAGCACTTTTCAATGCTGAGGAGTTTTCCGCCCGGAACTTCCAGCGCGCCTTTCCATGAACGCGAAGCGATGTCCGGGAAAATCCGGCGGTCCGGGCCCCAGCCGAATTCTACTTTAAATTTGAAACGGATCGTCTCGCCCAGCGGCTTGCGCTCCCAGGTGGAGGTATGCGGAATCATCTCCACAACCTGATTGTCTTCGATGACTTCGATCCGGTCGATCGCGTCGCTGCCGATCACGTCCAGCGTCAGTTTCGCTTCCGGGTTCGGTTCGATGACATCGCCCATCAGCTTGCCGTCGACCTGCATCCGGATCTCGATCCGATCCTTCGATACGCCGTAGGTATGACGCTTCTGCATCGCGTCCCAGATCGCTTCCTTCGTGTTGTCCTCAGCTAAGCAGGCCATATAGCCAAAGCCGTAAACACAAGGGGCGGAATGGTTGTCGCCCGAGGCGATGACGCCGAATTTATAGCCGTCTTCCCAGCCCCGCTCAACACAGGTTTCGCCCGTCCGCGGTCCCATGTGAACATGGCGCGTCATTTCAATCGGGCCGTTGTCGTTTTCACTGCTGCCATGGGAAGAATAGATTTCCACAAACGGCGAGAAGGCTTCGTTATGCGTCGCCCAGTTCTTGCCGCGGTTTTCCAGCTGATAAGCCAGATGATGCGGAATCCCGATCACGTCCTTGCCCGCATACGCTTGGACCAGATCCGCATAGCGCAGCGGATATTCCATCTTCTGCCGGTTATCCTTGCAGAAAACATTGTGATCACCATCCTGTCCGGCGCCCTGCCACTCGTAGCCCATAAACATCGGGAATCCGGCGGCGTTGACTTTCTCCGTAAACTCGCGCAGTGCTTCCCAATCTTTTTCAATTACGTCTAATGGATAACGGTCTTCCACGCCCAGCCCCGTTTCATCCTTGCGCATGGTATAAGGATAATAGGCGATTGGCCAGAAATCCATCATCTTCTGTACCTGGTCAAACCATTGCGGCAGTTCGTTCATCTGTTCGTGGTGGATGTTGCTGTGCATATCCGTCCAAAGAATTTTATAATCCATACGTCTATTTCCTCCCTTTATCGTTATTGTTTACACTCATTTCTGTTTCATCAGAGAATGAAGATTCATTTTCTGATGAAACAGACAGGCGCAATCAGCGCCTGACTGTCGTGAATTACATAATGCCTAACAGAACCATGACGGCAGCCAGACCCAGGATGCCAAGGATCAGCTTGTTGCTGTTCCAGCCCTTTTTGTCCGCCAGCAGCCAGCAGCCCACGGTGACTAACATCGGGACCAAAGTCGGCATGATCTTGTTCAGGATTTCCTGAATCGAAACGGTCATTTCTCCTGCCGTGAAGACAAACTTGATCGGCGCAGCCACGGTCGTCGAAGCGACGCCGCCGATAACGATCAGACCGACCATCGTCAGTGCAGTCGTGATCTTGTCTTTGATTTCCTTGTTCATCAACAGCTTGACGGCATCCATGCCTAAATCATAGCCCTTCATGAACATGAAGTATTTTAACGGAATGACGGTACCCAGCCAGGCGATCACAAAAAAGATCGCGCCGATCGGCGAACCGCCGGCGGACAAACCGATCGCGATCGAAAGCAGGATCGGGCTGTAGGTTCCCATTAAGATGGAATCGCCGATGCCGGCAAACGGACCCATCAGGGCGTTCTTGGTGCCCATGATCAGTTCCGCGTCGACTTCGCCGCCGTTGGCCCGCGCTTCTTCCAGAGCGATCGTGATGCCCGGGATGACGCTGCCCAACTGCGGTTCCGTATTGAAGAACTGCATGTGGCGGGTCAGCGCCGCTTCCAGTTCCTCCGGATTATCGCCGTATAACTTTTCCAGAGGTTTCGACATCGTATGACAGAAGGCCAAACCCTGCATACGTTCAAAGTTCTGCGCGCAGTGGTGGAAGAACATCCAAGTCCATGCGGCGTTCTTAACGTCCTTGCGGTCCAGTTTCTTACTCATCGTAATCTCCTCCTTCATCAGCGGCAGCCGCGTTGCCGGCGCCGTTATATTTCGCCATAACGAACAGCAGCGCGACGCCGACGGCCATAATGGTTAACGCGGTAGTCGTCATGCCGGTCGCCTGAGTGATGATCCAGCCCATTAAGAACAGCACGATCATCCACTTTTCGGCAACGATCTGCTTCAGCAGCAGCGCGAAGCCCAGCGCCGGAAGCATCTTGCCGGCAACCTGCAAAAACTGTAAGACGATCGGCGGCAGCGCGTGCAGAATCGCTTCCGCAGCCGGAGCGCCGAAGTAGCAGGCGATCGTTACGACGCTGACGCGTTCAACTAAATGCAGAATTGTGCCGCACAGGTTGTTGCGGGCGATTCCCGAAACATTGCCCTGTTCCGCACATTTATCGCCCCGGTGAACCCAATACGAGTTGACCGTCATCGTGAAGTTGTGCATCGCGGTGCCTAACGCGCCTAACGGAATGGCTAACGCGATCGCTGCTTCCGCGCCGCCGCCCGCAACCATCGCTAACGGAATACCGATGAACGCCGCGTAGTTCACGTCAGACGGCATTGCGCCGCCCGCGACGATCTGGCCCAGATACATGGCCTGAACCGCCACGCCGCACAATACGCCGGTGGTGACGTCCCCCAGAATCAAACCGACGATAGCGCCCGCTACCAACGGTCTGCCGACACAGTAGAATCCGCCAGTCGTACCAAACAGCCATGGTACCTGGTTTCGGCCGAGATAAGCGAATACGCCTATCAGGAGTGCCTGAATTAAAGACATAAAGTTTTTCCTCCCTATTTCTCATAAACCCCTCAAGGTTTATCTCCGAGTCCATTGTATTATCAATATCATAATTTATCAATACAAATTTTGTAATTTATTGTCAATTCAAGTCACATTTTCTCAATTTGTATTACTATTAACCCCTTTCTTTCTTGTCATAATAATACAAATATGCTATGATTGGCCCAGAAGGTGAAACCATGGCAAGCTCAAAGCAAGCGCGGATTCCGCGATATAAACAAATTGAAAATGATCTGATTGATAAAATCAACAGCGGCGTATACGTCACGGACGACCTGCTTCCCACCGAGGCTGAGCTGTCCAGGGAATACGGCGTCTCGCGCGTAACCGTCCGTCAGGCCCTGGGCAATCTGACCACCCGGGGCTACATCTACCGCAATCAGGGCAGCGGTTCATTCGTCGCCAAGCCCAACGTCATCCAACGCACCCCGCTGATCAAAAGCTTCAGCGACGATATGCGGGACATGGGAAAAGTGCCGACCTCCATCGTCAATACCTTTTCCGTGACCACCGCCGGCAAGACCGTCGCGCGGATTCTCGGCATCCGGCCGGAGGATCGGATTTACTACATCGAGCGGACGCGGATGGCCGACGACGTACCGATCATGTTTGAACGTACCTACATGGCCGTCGATCTGCATCCCGACATGTCGATTAAAATTCTGGAATCCTCAAAATACGACTATGCCGAAAAAAACGGCTACGACATCGACTGTGACTATCAGAATATCTCGGCGATTTTCCCGCCCGAATACATTGCGGAAATCCTGCGCTGCGATCCCAAGATGCCGATCATCAAGATCGCAAATACAGTTTATATGAAAAACGGGAAGATTTTCGATTTCGACGAATTGTATATGCATCCCGAATTGTACCAGCTGAATATCGTCAAACGCCGGGAATAATCCCGGTTTTCTTTTGGCGTTCCTTCTTTTTGTCTTCGAGAAAGTAACGCAGACCAGCCGTCAGGCTGAACAATACCCTCGGATTCAGACTTGATCAAAACCAGGAAACAACCAACGCTTTCCTTCAACGGTCTTGTAAAACGGTCAGACTGTTTTCAATGCTTCAGAATTAATTTTTTTGAATAAGGGGAGAGGGACGATCCGTATTTGGAGGTTTGAAGGAAGTTGCAAACAGAAATCAGTCTGGAACAGGGAAATCGTCCCTCTAGTATTAATATTGCGCAAAATTGAAAAAAGCCCCTCTTTTTTTTGATTTTTTTAAAATTTTTACTATTTCGATGATTTCGCCCCTGTTTTTCATTCAATTCGATGATTTTCCTCGCGCGATCCTTTACAATAGGATCAAGGTCCCAATTCAGATTTGACACTGGAAAAAGAACGCAAAAAGGAGGTTCAATCATGGAATTGGAAGAAGTAATCGCACAGCGGCGAAGTATCCGCAAGTTTGAAACAAAACCTGTGGAAAAAGCCAAACTGGAAAAGCTGATCGAAGCCGCGCGGCTGTGTCAGTCGGCGAAAAACCGCCAGCCCTGGCAATTTATGATTTTAGAGGATGGCCGGAAAGATCAGGTCGCCGGGATTATGCTTCAGCTGTTTGAAAGTCACGATGAAGAACTGCCCGGCTATGTCAACAGTTCCAGGCACACCGCTCAGATTATACAAAACGCGCCTGTCCTGATGCTTGTCTTCAGAGAACCGGACGAGCTGTGGATCCCCGGTGATCTGTTATCCATCGGCGCCGCAATCGAGCATGTTTGTCTGGAAGCGGTGAACCTCGGCTTAGGCGCTTTGTGGATCCGCGATACCGAATATACGGAAAAGGAAATCTGCGCCTATGTAGGTTATCCTCAGCTGCAGTTAGTCTCCGCTATTGCGCTGGGCTACCCGGCCGAACAGCCCGCTCCGCGCCCGCGGAAAACTCCCGAAGCGCTTCTGCTTCCATTTCAGGGACGTTAACGCGTCCTTTTTCTTTTTCTCATCCTGACCGGGTATGATTTGACCCGGCCGGTTTATCCTATATAAAGGATCGGGGACCGCAAAGGAATTTAAGTTATGAAAAAGCAAGGAATTTAAGTCCTGAAAAGATAAGGAATTCGAGTCTTGAAAAAGCATTGCGATTGACAGAAAAAACGATGTGCGTTATGCTACTTCCATACACCCCCTAGGGGTGGGGTACTCGAGGTGATGAAATGAAGAAAACTTATGATGTTACAGGCATGAGCTGCTCCGCCTGCAGCGCTGCGATCGAGCGCGGCGTGCGCAAGCTGGACGGCGTCGAACAATGCGACGTCAATCTGTTGGCGAACAAGATGACCGTCAGCTTCGATGAAAATCAGCTGACCAGCGATAAGATTCTGCAGGCTGTCGAACAGGCCGGCTATCACGCCGAGGAGCACGGCGCACCCGCGGCGGCTTCCAAAGCGTCAGCCGCGGAAAATCCGATGGAGAAGCAGATCAAAACGATGAAGACCCATTTTATCATCTCCGTCGTCTTCATGCTTCCGCTGTTCTATCTGTCGATGGGCCACATGATGGGCTGGCCGCTTCCGGCGTTTTTCCTCGGTCATGAAAACACGATGAACTTTGCGCTGACGCAGTTTCTGTTGTGTCTGCCGGTTGTGATCGTCAACGGCCACTACTTTACCAACGGTTTCAAGAACCTGTTCCGGCGCTCGCCGAACATGGATTCGCTGATCGCCATCGGTTCCGCCGCCGCGATCGTCTACGGCGTGATCGCGCTGTATGAAATCGGCATGGGACTGGGCGCGCAGGATATGGTCAAGGTTCACAGCTGGGCGATGGACATGTATTTTGAGACTTCGGCGATGATTCTGACCTTGATCACGCTGGGCAAATATCTGGAAACCCGCTCCAAGGGCAAAACCTCGGAAGCGATCGCCAAGCTGATGGATCTCGCGCCGAAAACTGCCTGGGTCCGCCGCGGTGAAGAGTTCGTGGAAATTCCCGTCGAGGATGTCCGCCCGGGCGACCGCCTCCGCGTCAAGCCGGGCCAGAGCGTACCGGTCGACGGCGTGATCGTACAGGGCAGCGCGGCCTTTGACGAATCGGCGATCACCGGCGAAAGCATTCCGGTCGAATGCACCGTCGGTGAAAAGATCATCGGCGCAACCGTCAACAAAAGCGGCGCGGTGGAAATGGAAGCGACGCTGGTCGGTGAGGACACCACGCTCTCGCAGATCATCCGGCTGGTAGAAGAAGCGTCAGCCTCCAAAGCGCCGATCGCCAAGCTGGCCGACAAGGTCAGCGGCGTCTTCGTTCCCGTTGTAATCACGATCGCCCTGGCGGCCGCCGTCATCTGGCTGCTTCTGGGCGAATCAATCAGCTTCGCGGTATCGATCGGAATCGCCGTCCTGGTCATTTCCTGTCCGTGCGCGCTGGGGCTGGCAACACCGACCGCGATCATGGTCGGCACCGGCAAGGGTGCGGAGAACGGTATTCTGATTAAATCCGGCGAAGCGCTGGAAACAGCGCATTCCTTACAAACCGTCATTCTGGATAAAACCGGCACGGTCACAACCGGCAAGCCGGAAGTCACCGAGGTCACGGTTCTGGGCGAAAGCGAAGCCGCGCTGCTGGACGCCGCCGTTTCCTTGGAAGCGGTGTCCGAGCATCCGCTGGCGGAAGCGATCGTGCGCTATGGTCAGAAACAAAATGCCAAGATCCAATCCGTTGATCAATTCGAGAACATCGCCGGCCAGGGTGTTCGGGCGTTGATCGACGGCCAGCCGACCGCTGCCGGCAATCTCAGAATGATGCAGGCGATGGGACTGGCGGACAAGCAGATCGAACAGCTGCATCACAACGCCGCATCGCAGGGCCGCACGCCGTTGTTCATCGCCCAGAGCGGAGTGGTTCTGGGAATGATCGCCGTCGCTGATACGATCAAACCGACCAGCCGCGCCGCGGTCGCTGAATTCAAACGGATGGGAATCGACGTGATCCTGCTGACCGGCGACAACCCGCAGGTGGCCCAGGCGATCGCCGCCCAGGCCGGGATCGACAACGTGATCGCCGAGGTTCTGCCGTCCGATAAGCAGCGGGTCGTCAGCCAGGTTCAGGCCGAAGGCCGCAAGGTCGCCATGATTGGCGACGGCATCAACGACGCCCCGGCGCTGGCCCAGGCGGACGTCGGCATCGCGATCGGCGCGGGAACAGACGTGGCGATTGAATCCGCCGATATCGTCTTGATGAAAAGCGATCTGTGGGACGCCGTCACGGCCATCAAGCTCTCCAAAGCTGTCCTGCGCAACATCAAGCAGAATCTGTTCTGGGCTTTGATCTACAACAGCATCGGGATTCCGCTGGCCGCCGGCGTGTTCATTCCGCTGTTAGGCTGGAAGCTGAATCCGATGTTCGGCGCGGCGGCGATGAGCTTAAGCTCCGTCAGCGTCGTTTCCAACGCGCTGCGGCTGAAATTATTCTCCAGTCCGCGCCCGGCCGGACTCCCGGAGTCTTCCTCGGCGCCTGCCGCGCAGGTTGCCGTCCAGCATATTGAATTTAAAAATAAAGGAGAAAAGAACATGACAAAAACTATGATCGTAAACGGAATGGCCTGCGCTCATTGCAAGGCCCGCGTCGAAGCCGCGCTCAACGCCGTCGCCGGCGTCGAAAAAGCAGAGGTCACGCTGGACGAAAAGAAAGCGGTCGTCAGCTGCAGCCAGCCGGTGGAAGACAGCGCGCTGATCCAGGCCGTTACCGATGCGGGATACGAAGTCGTTTCCGTCGCGTAAATGAAAGCCGACGCCGCCCGCACCCTGCAGCTGTTAAAAACAGCGCGGGGACAGATCGACGGCGTGATCCGGATGGTCGAGGACGACCGCTACTGCATCGACATCTCCAACCAGATCCAGGCCGCCTCGGCGATTCTGGCAAAGGTCAATCAGGAGATTTTAAGCGCCCACATTCACGGCTGCGTGAAGGACGCGATGCATGGCCAACCGGAAGACGCCGAAGCGAAGATTGAAGAAGTGCTGGAGATTCTGGACCGCTGCTTATAGCGTCGGATCTCTTTACTTAGAAAGCCCGGAATTTTCCGGGTTTTTTTCTGCTTCTTAAGCGTTATCCCTGATCCATTCCGTTTTCATCCTTTTTCTACCACTTTCGTTTTCCCGAAATCAGAAACAGTCCGGTAGAGAACAGATCCGCATGCTATAATGAAGAAAAGAACAACCTCACGGACTGCCCGCCAGCTTGTCCGAAGCGGGAAGCCCTCCGATCAATCAGGAGGAACGCTTATGAATATCATTATTTCCGGCTGCGGCAACGTCGGCTATCATCTGGCCCGCACCTTGATGAAAGAAGGGCATAACGTCACCGTTATCGACGCGGATCCCGAAGTCTGCCAGCGCGTCAGCCGCCAGCTCGACGTTTTATGCCTGCAGGGATCCGCGCTGGACCTCGACGTTCAAAATGCCGCCGGGGCAGATCATGCCTATCTGTTTATCGCCGTAACCCGCGATGAAAAAGCCAACATGCTCAGCGCGTTAATGGCCCGGCATTCAGGCTGTCGGATCGCCTTAATCCGGATGCAGGAATCCACCGCTTTAAAATCTCTGTCCTTACTCAGTCAGGATTTAAACTTATCGCTGTCGCTGAATCCGGACGAACTGGCAGCCCGGGAGCTGGTCAGAATTCTGGAATTTCCGGCGTCGGTCAATGTCGACAGCTTTTCTGCCGGGCGCGTGGAACTGATGGAATTCGAGGTTCAGCCCGGTTCAGCGCTGATCGGAAAGAATCTGACGGCAATCCGCAAAGCCTATCCCGGCCGCTATTTGTTCAGCTTGTGTCTGCGCGGCGATCAGGCTTCGATCCCCCGCGGCGATTTCATCGTCCAGGCCCGGGATCATTTAACCCTGACCGCTTCGCGTTCCCAAGCGCTGGCATTGTTCAGCCGCTTAAAACTGCGGACAACCGGAATCCGGCAGCTTCTTATTCTGGGCGGCGGCGATCTCGGCTTATCCCTCTGCCAGCAGCTGGCGGATCAGCCGGTTCAGATCACGCTCGTGGAAAAGGATCCGGCCCGCTGCGCCCTCATCAGCACCTGGTTTCATAAAGTGGACGTCTGCCGGGGCGATGCGACCAATCATCCGTTTTTACAGACATTGAACTTTGATGCGATGGATGCTCTGATCGCCGTGACTGGCAGCGATGAAATCAACGCCATGCTTGCGCTGTATGGCAGAAGCCGGCAAATCGGCCTGGTCTTCTGCCGTCAGAATACGCATTCCTATCTGCCGATCCTGCACGAAGCCAAAATCCGTACCGTCATGCCCAAGGATCTGGCAACCGAACAGATTCTCGGCTATGTCCGTTCGATCGACAGCCGCGATGAAAATCCGATCATTACGCTGCACACGCTGGCCGGCGGTCAGATCGAAGCGCTTGAATTTGAAATCGGGCCGGATGCCCGGCGCATTGTCGCCGCGCCTTTACAGGCGCTGCCGTTGAAGAAAAACATTCTGATCACCGCGGTTCTGCGGCATGCCCAGATGATCATCCCGGGCGGCCGGGATCAGCTGCAAACCGGCGATTTCATCATTGTTTTAGCCCCGGCCGGGCAAGTTCACCGTCTCGCGGATCTGCTTGAAACTCCGCTGCGGTCGGTATGAACAGGAAGCTGGCCGGTTGGATCGCCGGCGCTTCACTGCTCGGATCCGCAGCCGCAATGGCCCTTCCCTTATGTTTCGCAGCAATTTCAGGGGAACGGCTCGACCTTTTTCTGATCCCGATGTTATGCTGCGCGCTGCCCGGCAGCCTGTTGCTTCGCTACGGCCGCGGCGAACGGGTGATTTCAGCCCGTGAGGGCTTGCTGAGCATCGGACTCTGCTGGCTGATTTTATCGCTGTGCGGAGCGCTGCCGCTGAGTTTGAGCGGACAGCTTTCGTTCATCGACAGCGTATTTGAAATTATTTCCGGCTATACGACCACCGGAGCGACAATCCTGACCGACGTGGAAGCGCTGCCCCGCTCACTTCTGTTGTGGCGGGCACTGACGCAGTGGATTGGAGGGGTGGGCTTCGTCGTATTTATGGTCATGCTTGTCCCCGCTTCCCAAGGCAGCACGATGAATCTGGCGGAAGCAGAAGCCAGTCCGGCGGCGGAGAAATTATTTCCCCGCTTCCGGCAGAGCGCGGCGGTCCTGTGTGGGGTATATGGCGGATTAACCCTTGTGGAAGCGATCCTCTTATGTTTTGCCAAAATGCCGTTGTGGGAAAGTGTCTGCCACGCTTTGGCAACCGCCGGCACCGGCGGATTTTCAACCCGGAATCTTGGGATTGCCGCCTATCAGTCCCCGGCCGTGGAATCCATCATCGCATTCTTCATGTTGATTTTCGGCGTCAATCTCAAGCTTGTGTGGCTGTTTGTCACCGGCCGGGCGGCGCAGGCTTTGAAAAACGAGGAGCTGCGCTGGTATGCCGGATTGTTTCTGGGATTCTGGCTGATCATTGCGGGCAGTCTGATTCTGGATGGAAAAGCGTTGGTGAATGCCTTGGGGCTGGCCTTCTTCCAAACCGCCAGCGCGATCAGCACCACCGGCTTCGCCAGCGCCGATTTTAACCGCTGGCCGCAGCTTTGCCGGCTGCTTCTGCCCTTGATCACAATGCTCGGCGCCTGCACCGGCTCCAGCGGCGGCGGTTTGAAGATCGCCCGGGTCATCGTGGCAGGAAAAGCCATGAAACGGGAGCTGCACCGCAGCCGTCAGCCGCAGATTGTCAAAATTGCGACGCTGGACGGACAGCCTGTTGCGGAAGCCACAATCCAGCGTACGTTAACGTTTATCCTCATTTATCTGTCGTTTTTCCTCGTCGGCTGGATTTTGTTAGCGGCGGCTGGCGCGGATCTGGAAACGGCCGGCAGCGCCGTGCTTACCTGCATGAATAATTCCGGCACCGGCTTGAACGGCGTTGGTCCGCTGGGCAGCTATGCCGCTTTCCCGCCGTTTTCCAAACTGGTATTGTGTCTGGTCATGTTAGCGGGAAGACTGGAATTCTATCCGCTGTTATTGATCTGCCTGCCTGAAACCTGGACCGCTCCGACGTTAAAAATCAACTCGGAAAAGCGCTCATCTTAGCATGATGCGTTTCCCCTTGGAAACACAGCGGCGCAAATCGCTGGTAAAAGACTTGAACAAACACGGAAAGTCGCATACAATTTTTCTATGAAACAGATTATTTTAGGCGCGCTGGCGCATGTCGACGCCGGCAAGACAACCTTGTCGGAAAGTCTTCTTTATCAATCCAATCAAATCCGGAAGCGCGGCCGCGTCGATCATCAGGATACCGTCCTCGATTATGACGATCAGGAACGCAGCCGGGGTATTACGATCTTTTTAAAGCAGGCGATGTTCCCGTGGAAGCAAACCGAATTCACACTGCTGGACACGCCCGGCCATATCGACTTCAGCGCGGAAATGGAGCGCACGCTGCAGGTGCTGGACTACGCGATCGTGCTGATCAGCGGCATCGACGGCGTGCAGGCGCATACGCATACGATCTGGAAGCTGTTGGAAACCTATCATGTCCCGGCGTTTGTGTTCGTCAACAAGATGGATATTGCTTACGATGACGCGGCGGCGCTGATGACTTCGCTGCAAACCCAGCTTGATCCGCGGATTATCGACTTTACGCAGGTGGACGGGCAGATGGAAAACATCGCGATGCAGCGCGACGATCTGCTGGAAAGCTATCTTAAGCAGGGGACGCTGACCCCTTCCCAGATCCAGAGCGCGGTCGCTGACCGCTCGCTTTTTCCCTGTTATTTCGGCTCCGCGCTGAAAGCGGACGGCGTGGAAGCGCTGTTGGACGGACTGGACGCCTACACCGCAATGAAAAGCTATCCGGAAACCTTCGGAGCCCGAGTTTACAAAGTTTCCCGCGACCGCCAGGGCACGCGCTTGACGCATGTCAAAGTTACCGGCGGTGTTTTAAAGGCCAAACAGGTGCTGGACAACGGTGAAAAGGTCGATCAGCTGCGGCTGTACTCCGGCGAGCAGTTCACCATGGTCAATGAGGTTCCGGCTGGTCAGGTTTGTTGCCTGAAAGGACCGATGAAATTAGGGATTCATGACGGATTGGGATTTGAGCAGCCCGCTCGGACGCCGGTGCTTTCCGCCTGTCTGAGCTACAGCCTGATCCCGCCGGCGGGCTGCGATCCGTTTGCGTTATATCGTCAGCTCAAGCAGCTAGAGGAAGAAGATCCCCAGCTGCATCTGCAATTTCACGCGCCGACGCAGGAAATCCGCATTCAGATCATGGGCAACGTTCAGATTGAGATCTTGAAACAGCTGATCGCCAGCCGGTTTCACCTGGACGTGGAGTTCGACGAAGGAAAAATCAATTACAAAGAAACGATCTGCACGCCGGTGGAAGGCGTCGGTCATTACGAGCCGCTGCGCCATTACGCCGAGGTGCATCTGTTGCTTGAACCGCTGCCGCCCGGCTCTGGGGTGCAGGTGACTTCCGACTGCCCGGTCGATTGGTTAGCGCTGCCGTGGCAGAAAATGGTGCTGAACTGTCTGGATGAAATCGAAGTTCCCGGCGTATTAACCGGCTCGCCGATCACCGATATCAAAATCACGCTGATCGCCGGGAAAGCGCACATCAAACATACCGAAGGCGGCGACTTCCGCCAGGCCACGCTTCGGGCGCTGCGTCAGGGTTTGCGCAGGACAACCTGCCAGCTGCTGGAGCCGGTCTATCAGTTCCGCATGGAGCTGCCCGCCGGTCAGCTGAGCCGTGCGCTGTTCGATCTGCAGCGGATGCAGGCGCAGTCGGCAATCACGCAGAATCAGACCGACACGGTAATTCTGGAAGGCACGGCCCCAGTTGCCAAAATGCGCAATTACCAAGCCGAGCTGACCGCTTATACCCATGGCTTAGGCCGGCTGGTCTGCACGTTTCAAGGTTATCAGCCCTGCGCCGATCAACAGGCACTGATCGAAGCGATCGGCTACGACTGCGACGGCGATCTCGACTTCCCTGCGGATTCCGTTTTCTGCAGCCACGGCGCAGGATTTCTTGTGCGCTACGACGAAGTTGAGGAACACATGCATATCGAAGCTCAATGGCATCCGCAGAAAGTGGAGACAGTCGATTCCGGTTATCATCATAACCGCTATACCGTCGACGACGCCGAGCTGAAACGTGTCATGGAACGTACGCACAAGCCGAAGGAAAAAGTGGCGGTACGCGCTCCGGTCAAGCGCAAGGAAATGCCGGAACATATTGAAATCCAGCGGCAGAAGCCCAAGACGAAATGTCTGTTAGTCGATGGTTACAATATGATTCATTCGTGGAGTGAGCTTGTTGTGCTGGCCCGGGAAGATCTGTCCGCAGCCCGCGATCAGCTGATCCAGCTGCTTTCCAGCTTCCAGGGAACCCGCACCGGAATTCTGATTCTGGTCTTCGACGCGTATCAGGTCAAGGATAATCCCGGCTCAATTCAGAAGCTGCATAACCTGTACGTCGTCTACACGAAAACCTCGCAGACGGCCGATTCCTACATCGAAAAAGCCACGCATCAGCTCGCCGACCAGTTTGAGGTTACCGTCGCAACTTCCGATGGGATGGAACAGCTGATCATCATGGGGCAGGGCGCGATGCGCCTCAGCTCACGCGAGCTGGAAGTCCAGGTCCAGCAGCTCCGTCATCAACATCGCAAACAGGAACGGGAAAATCTTGAACCCCACCGCCCGCTGAAAGAACTCAAAACCCTGCTTTCTGATCCCGAAGACGATCAGTAAACTCAATGTAAAAACTTCCGACACATAAAAAAAGCGCAGGCTCTAAAAGTCTGTGTTTTCTTTGTTTTTGATCGTTATTCCACGCTGTTCATCCAGTTCCTAAATTCTTCAATCCGAGCTTGTTCTTCGGCTTCCGTCAAAACAGCAGAGTTCTCATATTCTTCAATGTTATGCGATTTTATGAACTTCGCGCCTTTGTAATAGTGAATGGTTGGGATTTTTGTGATCGCATAACGATCCAGAAACGCCAGAAAATCCTGAATCGCCTGCTCAGCTGCCTTCGCGTCCTGCGTAGAACAGGCCGTGATGGAATCTTCAAGATCAAAGAAATAGTAAGCGGCCGGCTGACTCAGTTTCAGCTTTTGGGTATCTTCAACAATCGCCTGACAGGTAACATCCTTTCCCGCACAAAACAATATGAAATAGTTTTCTTCAGTATCCGCCAGACTTTCCAATTCTGCTTCTGTAATCGACTGGATCTTCGGACTGCGGCTGATCTGTGCGCCCAGGCTGGACTTTTTGTCAGAGGCACAGCCGCAAAGCAATAGACTTATGACAATAAAAGCTATTATTTTCTTCATCGTTAATTTCCTCTTTTCACACTACTCTTGCCGCTACGAAACTGTGCTGTTCACGAATGAAATAAAAGACGAAGCGTTTTCCCATTTTGGAATTCTTCGTCTTTTTCTCTTATTTTTACACCCTCGGTTAAGAATCAAGCTTTATCAATCGAAACTTCGTCTTTCGATTGGAAGCCTCGCTTCACTCTTCATTGACTATGGAATAAAAACCAAAGACTTAAATTATTGAATAAACTCTCCGTTATCCTTGTCCATTGGTATGCCCTCTCCAGACTCACTTTTTATTATTGATTCAAAGTCATCGTTTTCTTTTCAGTTTCCTCTCCCCGTTCTGGTAACGAAGAAGGAAACGGCTTAAAATTCGAGCAGCACCTGTTTCATGAGAACCTCCTGTGAGATCGTTGGATCTTTGTATTGATCCTCATCTCTTTCTTTATCTATATAATACAAGATATCCAAGAAGGAAACAGTCTGTTTTTTCACACTTTTTTCCTGTATAATTAAATTGTTGAGGGCAGCGATGAACGCTGCCCTTTATTGTTGGTTTTTCCGCAGCATTCTTCCCGCCGCGGCTTAGTTTTGACGCTTGTGCTCGATCGCCGTAACTATGAATCTGTGGTGGGCTTATCGCGATATTGTCTATCATTTTTTCAAACACACAGAAGTGTCAATCTATCCCTTTCTCGTCTTTGAACTACTGTACTTTATCCACATTGATTCTAAGAATCAGTCGTTCAATCAGAGCCTGGCTTATTCTCTGCTGAAGTCCGTTTTGCACTACTCTTTTTCAAACTCATAATTAAGTATCCGGTGAACGGCCTTAATTGTTTCTTCATCTGGTTGTGTAAATATAGTCGATGGATCTGAAAATAATCTCACGAGTTTATTATTCTGTCTTATATATATAGTATCAAATAGATTATAAACTTCCTCACATTGCCATAAATCCATATTGTCTAAAGGAAAATAGGATCTAATTTCTGATTCAGTCATCTCATGAGGCAAATAAATACAATCAACACAATTTGATTTTCTTTTAAACTCTGCTGTCTTTTCTAATAAATCAAGCATATTTTGGACGGCCGCCTCTTTAGAATCATAACTATATAAAGTTATAGAAACTGTTTTTTGAATAGTCTCTGTCTTTTGTGAAATAACATAAACATATCGATTCTCTTTCAAGCTGCATTCTTCCACTTTATAATCTTCCAGACCAAATACATCGCCATTAACAATCATAGGACCATCGACATCATATTTATTCAAACTACATGACACTAAGAAAAACAGTGTTAATATAAAAAATATCTTTCTGATAGTCTGCATAAAATCAGCGATGATCGCTGCCCTTTATTGTTGGTTTTTCCGCAGCATTCTTCCCGCGGCGGATTGGGTATGACGCTTGTGATCGATCGTCACAACGCCGTTGACCAGAACATAATCAATCCCTTCCGGATACTGGGACATGTTGGCATCACGGTCATAGCTGTGCAGGGCCTCCCGGTCGAAGACGACGATATCCGCGTAATTTCCAATCTGCAGCGAACCGCGTTTCTCGATGCCGAAGCGAACAGCCGGCTTCATCGTGACGTTATGAATCAATTCCTCCATTGCGATCTGGTTCTGATAGCGCGTCAGATAGCGGATGATAAAACTGTAATTCATCGGATTCGGCGTCATCTGAATATCCTCATTCAAGCCGAAATTCATTGATTTATCGCCGGTGAATCCGTCAGAGCATGGCATGGCCATGCGGTGAGTGCAGAGGATATCATTGGATTCGACCGCGCTGGGCATCGCCATATCCGCGCCCATGTCGCAATCCTCAGCAAACAGATCCATGACCAGATCAAGCGGATCTTTTTTCAGCTCCGTCGCGTAAGCATACAGATTTTTCCCAAGATGCGCCGGATTTTGATGGCGTGAAATGGTCAGGATCGGATACATGCTCATCATCAGATTCTTTTCATCGAGCAGCGGATACAGTCCCGCGTCGATCACCGCATGCACCATCTTGCGGAAATCCGGTACCTTGAAGCTCTCGGCAAGATGCTGACGGCTGCCGCACATCAAGACAAAGGGCCGCAGGAAGGTCGCAAAATACGGCACTGTCATATCCATGCTGTAAGGCGAAGGAATCACGTCGTAGCTCAGGTCGCAGCCCTGTTTTTCCATTTCTTCAAAATACGCCAGCGTCTTGCGTGCCGCTTCGGCGTTGGATTGTTCATCGACGCCCATTCCCAGCGTATGAACATGCGATACATTGGCCCGCACGCCCGCGGCCATCGCCTGTTTCAGCATATCCTGATAACCGCCCATCCGGTCCGGTTTGCCTTCCGCGTCATAATTCCGCGTATGCGAAGCAAATATCCCATCGTACTCCTTCACGATTTTCAACATCCGCACCGTTTCGTCAAAACTGGCAAACGGTCCCGGCACATATTGCGGATCGGTGCCTGTCGATAAGCCGAACGCGCCGTCTTCCAAACACTGCCGCGTCAGCTCTTCCATCTTCACGATTTCTTCTTCCGTGGCCGCCCGGCAGCAATCCATGCCCATGACCGTCCCGCGGATCGCGCTGTAGCCCGCCAATGAGGCGATATTGCCGTCTAACGGCTGTTGATCGCACTTGTCCAGATACTCTTTAAATGAATGCCAGTCCATATCAATTCCATACTGTTCCTTCAACGCTTTGACAGCTTTCTCTTTTGGCAAAAGCAACGATGTCATCGTAAAATAGGACGGATCGGCCTGAAACGCAACCTTCGGATCAATGATCGCGCTGCGGTACAATTCGTCGCCGACCGGACCGTAAGAATGACCACAGTTACCGCCGACCACCGTCGTCACGCCCTGCATCAGATAATTGGTCATCGACGGCTCGAACAAAACAGACAAATCTGAATGCGAATGCGGGTCGATGAATCCCGGAGTTACCACTTTCCCCCTGGCGTCGATCTCCTGCTTCGCGGATTCTCCGCTTAAATCGCCGATCGCGGCAATCTGATCGCCGACAATGCCCAGATCGGCCACCTTTCCCGGCGCAGCGGTCCCATCCAGAATCAAGCCCTGACGAATGATCATGTCAAACATAAATAAATCCTCCCTTTTGCCTTCATTATAGCCTCCATCCGGGGAAACAAGAATACCTTTCAGTCAAAAAAAGAGAACAGCCTGACCGCCATTCTCTTTGTTCCTACCTTATGTTTCTATAAACTCTAAGCTCTTTCCTTGGACATCGGACATGATCTTAAAGTGAAATCACGTTTACTTTCAGAATCTACAATTCTTTTTCATAGAAACAGCTTTGAATTTTTTTCATCTCTTTATTTTTCAAAATTCAGCTCATCACTTCTTTCTGAAATTCAAGTTATGAAATATTACTTTTCTCTGCCCATTGGTCTGTCCTCTCCAGACTCACTTTCTATTTTTGATTCTTTGTTTTCTGATATTTCAGATTCAGTTCCCTCTCCCTGTTCTGGTAACAAAGAAGGGAACGGCTTAATATTCGAGAAGTACCTTCTTCATGAGAACCTCCTTTAGAGATCATGGGATCTTTCTGCTTGATCCTCATCTCTTTCTACACCTATATAATACAAGATATAAAAGCAGGAAACAGTCTGTTTTTTTAATTTTTTTCGGAGTATAATTAAATTGTTGAGGGTTGGCATTTTGAGCCGCCCTTTTTCTGTGTTTTCACCACATTTTCCGCATAACAGGCATGGACAAGCAAAGCCTGTTCGTAAAGTGCTGAGGGCAAAAAAGCATTCCCAACAAAAAAGAGAACTGCCTGTTGTTTGCAGACAGTTCCCATTTCATTAAGCAGCTTAATCCAGATCAGCACCGTTGCTTCGGTAGATCTTTGCGATCCAGTCAAAGCTTTGTTTTTTCCAGCGCTGTAAGGTCCCCGATCCATCCTGATTGCGGTCGACATAGACGAAGCCATACCGCTTCGTCATTTCTGCCGATGCCGCGCTGACACAATCGATCGGCCCCCATGAAGTGTATCCGAACACCTCGACCCCATCGTCAATCGCCCGGGCCATCGCCTGAATATGTCCGCGGTGAAAGTCGATCCGGGCCTGATCCTTAACCGTAAATCCGCCGTTTCCGTCAGGCGTCAGTTCTTCCTTCGACCCCAATCCATTCTCTGCGACAAACAACGGCTTGTGGAAATGATCGTATAAATAATTAAGAATGTAGCGCAGCCCTTCCGGATCGATCGGATAATCATAATCCGAGACCGGAACATAAGGATTTTTTAATCCCCGCATGATGTTACCGTTGGCCATCGCGTAGCGGCTTTCATCCGCCGCCACGACTTTGCTTGAATAATAGCTGAACGATATGAAATCCACGGTATGCTTCAACGCCTGCCGGTCTTCCTCCGTGATTTCCAGACACACGTTGTTTTCCCACCACAGCCGTTTTGCGTAATACGGATATTCGCCGGTGCAATGCACATGGATAAAATAATCCAGCTCCTGCTGACTGGTCATCATCGCGATCATATCCTGCGGATCGCAGGTCATCGGATACCGCGGTGCGGAAGCCGCCATGCAGCCGATCTGAATCGCAGGACAGAGCTGCTTCGCCAAGGCGGTCACTCTGGCGCTGGCGACCAGCTGGTGATGTGCCGTCTGGAAGCGGTCCTGCGCGCTCAGCTGGTCCTTGGGCGTCATCACCCCCGCGCCCAATAACGGTGAAATCAGTGTGACATTGATCTCGTTAAAGGTCAGCCAGTATTTTACCCGGTCATGATAACGGCGAAGCACGGTTTCCGCATAACGGAGGAAAAAGCCGATCATCTCCCGGCTGCGGAAGCCGTCGTAAGTCCGGCACAAATGCAGCGGTATCTCATAGTGCGACAGCGTGATCAGCGGCTCGATGCCATATTTCAGACATTCGTCAATCACCCGGTCATAGAACGCCAGTCCTGCTTCATTGGGTTCCACTTCATCCCCACGCGGATAAATCCGGCTCCATGCGATCGAGAAACGAAATACCTTGAAGCCCATTTCCGCCATCAGCGCGATATCTTCCCGATAGCGGTGATAAAAATCCGTGCCGATCAGTTTCAAATTATCAGGAGTTGGCTGGTTGGTGACCGGTCCGCGCACGCCCTGCGGCATAACGTCCTGCTGGGACAGACCCTTACCATCCTCAAGATAAGCACCCTCGCACTGGTTGGCCGCCAGCGCGCCGCCCCATAAAAATCCTTTCGGAAAGGCCATCAGCGAATCACCGTTAAAATTTCATCGCCGGCTTCGACGTGTTCCCGGCTGTTTTCCACGACGTCCAGCACCTCTGCGGAATTTGTGATCAGCACTGGCGTTACCAGATCATAACCGGCATCCCGCACAGCTTTTAAATCCACCTGCACTAACGGCGTGCCGACTTCGACCGCATCACCGGTTTTGACCAGCGCCGTAAAATGTTCGCCGTTGAGCTTGACGGTATCCAGACCGATATGAATCAGCACTTCCGTGCCATCCTCGGCGACCAGTCCGATCGCATGCTTGGTTTCAAACAACATCGCAACCTTGCCTTTGACCGGCGAACCAAACTCGCCGCTTTCCGGAATCAAGGCGCAGCCCTGACCCAATGCGCCGCTGGCGAACGTATCATCCTTAACCTGTTCCAGCGGAATCAGCTGACCCGCGGCCGGAGAATGAATTACCAGCTTTTTATTCAGCACCGCCGGCTTGACTGCCGCTTCCGCCTTGCTGGAAGCCGGCGCCGGATCCTTATGCGTCAGATAGCTGAACACGAACGCCAATACCATCGAAATCGCGACGGCGATGCAGATATTGAGAAACGAGTTGTCGCTGCCCAAATAAACCGGGAGCGCAAAGATCGTCGACGTTCCGTAAGCCCACTGCTTAACCCCCGTCAGACCGGCATACAGACCGCCGATTGCACCAGCTGCCATCGCACTGTATAACGGCCGTTTCAATTTCATGCCAATGCCGTACAAGGTCGGTTCCGTAATGCCGCACAGCGCTGTGACGCCAACGGTGGACGCCAGTGATTTCAATTCCTTATCTTTCGTTTTCAGCGCCACGCCGAAGGTTGCCGCCGACTGCGCCATGTTGCTGCAAACCATTCCCGGCGCCAGAATTGTCGCATAGCCGACCGTCGCCCGCTGGATCGACTGCGCGCTGCCCAGCGCATAGTGCATCCCCGTCATGACTAACAGCGGACATAAGCCGCCCACCAGCATCGGAACCAGCCAGCCGACCTGAGTGTCCAGGAAGGTGAAGAACGATGCCAGATAATTACCGAAGATCGCGCCTAACGGCCCCAAAACGATAAATCCGACCGGAACGGTGACCAGGATCACAATCATCGGAACAAAGAAGGTTTTAATCGCTTTCGGCGTCCATTTCGTCACCCACTTTTCCACAATCGACTGGAAGTAGACGATCAGGATGATCGGAACGACGCTGGAGGTGTAGGTTGCCAGCGTGACCGGCAGGCCCAGCAGCGTCACCGGATCACCCGCGGTTTTTAAGCCCAGATAGGTCGGATGCACCAGCATCGCCGCAAAGATCAGCGATAAATAAGGGTTGCATTTGAATTTCTTTCCCGCTGAGAAGGCCAGGAAGAACGGCATATAATAGAAGACGCAGTCGGCGACCATATAGAAAATCTGATAAGTCTGCGTCGTGTTGTCGATCAGGCTGAACTGCACAAGAATGGACAGGATCGCTTTGATCATTCCAGCGCCGGCCAGCGGACCGATCATCGGCATGACGATGCTGGCCATCGTGTCAAATAAGGCGGAGATCAGGTTTTTCTTTTCCTTCTTCTCCTCCCCATCCGTCTGAATATGCGCAATCTGAATTAATTCATTGTAGACGTCGGCGACCTGCGTGCCGATGACGATCTGGAACTGACCGCCTTTGTTGACGCAGCCGACAACACCGGTAATGTTTTTCACATTTTCAATATTCGCTTTGGACTCATCCTTCAACGTAAACCGCAGCCGCGTCATGCAGTGGGTTACGGACGCGATGTTGTGTTCGCCGCCGATCTCATTGAGAATCGCGCGGACTAAGCTTTCGTATTTCATCTTCTCCTCCTTGGCCACAGGAAGCGGCCCTGTTTCTTCACTTTCTGAATCTGGTGAATTGTCCGGCATCGGGGTACAAAAAAGCCTGTCGCCGCTTCCTCCTTTTCGCTCCACGTTTAAAAACGGGATAGAAAGGGGAAAACGAACGGCAGGCTTTGCCCTTGCGGTTACAATCCTACGCTTGGCTCTTTTCTCTTTCTGTCAGTCTCCGGATGTGAAGCATGAAGTAGAGCATTTCCTCATGGGTCAGCTCCACGCCCAGCTTCGCATCCAGATACGTTTTAATCCGGCTTGCGCAGGCATACGCATCCGGGTATTTTTCTTTTACCTTCTCAAACAGATAATCGTCCTCGCTGACGTTCAGCGAGCCGCGGATTCGCTGCAGGAAGAACCGGATATGCGTGATAAACCGGCTGTAATTGATCGAATTCTCATTCAAATCGATCTTGTAATGAAACTTGATAATATTCAGGATGTCTTGAATAATCTGCGTGGCTTCTACCGTTTCGCGGATCGCTTCGCCGCTTTGCTGGCCATTGACAAAATGCATGGCGATGAAACTGGCCTCATCCTCCGTCAGCTGCAGTCCTTCGGAATACTCGATCAGCTCCAGCGCTTTCATCGAAGCGGCGAATTCGCGCGGATAGAATTTCTTGATTTCCCACAACAGCGCGTTTTTGAGCTGTTCATTTTGTTTTGCGCGCTTGATCACAAAATGAATGTGGTCGGTCAGGCCGATGTAAATTACGTCGTCAAATTGAACGTTCAACTCCTTCTGCGCCATTTCGACGATCTTTTTAGTCAGTTCCAGATGGTTGATCGGAATTTCCTTCATCAGCCTGACAAAATCCTCCTGCTGCTGATGCGCGGTAATTTTGAAAACCTTATCGATTTTGGATTCATCAGCCGGATCGCCCGGCTTCATGGCATAACCGATGCCGCGTCCCATCAGAATCACTTCCAGCAAGTTCTCGTCTTCGGCTAACAGAATATTGTTGTTGAACACTTTCTTTACTCGCAATTTCATCCCTCCTTTCCAAAATAAAAGCCTAAACTACACCCATAATATCAGATAAACTGATACAATGAAATCCAGTTTAGGCTTTGCCTTTTTCAAGTTACAACCCTAAATACATTTGTTATTCTAGCCAAATCCTCGAACTTTGTCAACGCTTTCTTTTTTTAAGAATGCCATTTTTTGACATTTTCCAAGTTCCAGTTCAATTCCAAAATCAGGATTTACCAGCCGAATTCCTTATAATGCGGATAAACTTCGGTATTGTTGTATTCCGGGCCGCCTGGGAAATTCGCGCTCTTTAACAACAGCGGCGTTTTTCCGCTCTTCATCATTTCTTCCAATGCAACCGCGGTCACTGACCAGAGAATGTAGGAGCTGGCGATGCCGCTGGCTGCCGCGAAGTTCGCTTCGATGCCGTCGATTTTCAGCATGGCTTCGGCTGCCGGAGCGCAGTTGTCGAGCGTCAGATCGACAAATTCATACAGTTTCTTGCCGGATGAATGCACGGCGTCCACGGTCTGCGCATAGCTCATCGAACTCATGGCAATGACCTTGATTCCCATTTTCTTGGCTTCCCAAGCCAGGTCGACGACACCTTTAGTCCGTCCGGAAACCGAACCGACAAACAGAATATCGCCCGGCCGGATCGTCGATGCCTTTAAGATATATTCGCCTAAGCCTTCCATATCCGTATCCAAATCGCTGCGGTCGCGCTCGCGGGCATCCGACTGCACGTCTAATTTATAATGAAATGTCCGGTAAAATGCCGGTCCGCCGCCGCGGTTGAACAGGTCCATTTCGATGGAATGGCAGATGCCGCTGAGATAAATATTCCCTCCCGCATCGATCGTTTCCGCAATCATTTTGCCTGCTGTGATGATGTTTTCCCGCTGTGTCGTTTTGATTTGTTCAAACAGTTGATCTACTCGTTTCTGATAATCGTCCAGTATCATTTTTCGTTCTCCTTTGTTCAGTCTTATCATAGCAAACACCCCGGTAAATTACCACAGGATTTGGTTAAAAAATTCAATTAAAACAAATTGTATTCGGGTTATAATTGCAGTTTTGATTTAACTTAATTATATTTCATACTTGATTATAAAAGTAATCTTCGATTTTCTATACTTAGTAAAGCATGACCAGCAGCAACAGAACAGACTGACCGGCTGTCAAAAAATCATAAGAAAAATGGTTCGCTAAGACGATTGCCTTGTAAAACAAGCTGCGATATTCAGTTCGAAACTGAATTTCGATAAGGAATAATAAAATCCTGATTTGCCTGCTGCTTAAATGACAATCCTCGACTTCGTAAATCGAATCAAAACAAACAGAATTGAAGCTTATTTCCGAAAAGTATCTTCAGCGCTCTTTTTTTACTTTGTGAACATGTTTTTCATCATTTTCTTAGGGGGTTATTTTTACTTTTCCGCAATATTAATAGTGTAGGGTTTTGTTGGACCGCGGATGCCCGTCCGGATAGAATCGCTTTTGGCCTTTTCAATTCGATTCAAGCAGACAGATTTTTGTCGTCTGTCATTAAAGGAGGGCAATTCTATGGAACATTTCCTGGAACTTTTTGTCAATGTAGTTTTGAAAGTTGGTTTGCCCCTGATCGAATGTTCGATCAAGGTGATTGAATGCCACTTAAAAATTATAGAAGCCAAAAAGAAAGGCGCTGTGTCAACTCCCAAGAAAACCCAGCGCTCATCTGTCCGCCGCCATTCTCGTAAGAGATAGCGCATGACGGGTGCCGCCTTTCAGCAACACCTTACACCTTTAGTATAGACATTCCGGATGGAATTTCAACCTTTTTCTTTCATTCCTGAGTTAATTTTACTCAATTCGTCCTCGCTCGTTCTGGAACCTGATGCTTCTATTTTAAAAGAATCTTAAATCCTGAAATCCGCAAAAACATCTCTTCGCAATCAACCGGGCTTGCCGTTCACCAGCTGTATCCTTCGACCATCCCGGGCGTCACCGGCCCAGAATCGTCCGGTCGGACAAAACCGCGTGTTCGCTTTCATACAACGCCATGACGTCTTTGACGCTCAGCCGGCGGCGTTCTTCCCCGCTATAAATATGCAGGATCCGCCCCTCGTTCATAACGATTGTTTTATTGCCATACGCCAGCGCGTTTTCGATATTGTGCGTGATCATCAGCGTCGTGATCTGATCCCGTTCGATAATCCGCTGCGTCAGGTCCATGATCGCCCGGGCTGTGCGCGGATCCAGCGCCGCCGTGTGTTCGTCCAAAAGCAGCAGTTTCGGCGTGACGACCGTCGCCATCAACAGCGTCAGCGCCTGCCGCTGGCCGCCCGATAAATGGCCGGCCGGGGTTTTCATCCGTTCCTCCAGCCCGAGATTCAGCGATTTCAACAAATCATAAAAGAACCGCTCGTCCTTCCGGCTGACGCCCAGCTGCAGCGACCGCCGCTTTCCCCGGCTGTACGCCAGTCCCAGGTTTTCTTCAATCGTCATTGACGGCGCTGTGCCTTTCAGGGGATCCTGAAACAGCCTGCCGATCGCATGGCTGCGGCGGTGTTCCTTCATCCGCGTCATGTCCTGCCCCTGCAGCGTGATCTGTCCCGAAGTTAAAGGCAGACTTCCGGCAATCGCGCTCAGCAGCGTGCTTTTCCCCGCGCCGTTGGAACCGATCACCGTGGCAAAGTCGCCCGCTTCCAGCGTCAGACTGACATGATCCAGCGCCGTTTTCTCATTGACCGTTCCACCGTTAAAGACGACGGTCGCCTCCCGTACCTCAAGCATGACGTTTCCGCCTCCTTTTCAGCCGCCCCTGCATCTGCGGCACAGCCAGCGCCAGGACGACCAGCGCCGAAGAAAACAATTTCAGATCGCTCGCCGCCAGTCCCAGCGACAGCGCGAAGGTCAGCACGAAGCGATAGACGATCGTACCTGCGCAGACAGAACTCAGATGATGCGCCAGTCCGCCTTTGCCAAATAAGGTTTCGCCGATGATGATCGACGCCAAACCCAGCACCAGCATCCCCAAGCCGCCGTTATTGTCTGCGAATTGCTGCTGCTGCGCCAACAGACCGCCGGATAAGGCGACGAAGCCGTTAGCCAGCGCCAGCCCCAGAATCTTCATCGAATCGGTGTTGATTGACGATGCCCGGACCATCTCCTCATTGTCGCCTGTCGCTCGTAACGACAAGCCCAGCTGTGTCTTTAAGAACAACGTCAGCAGTGCGGCCAACAAAACAACGATCAGAAACAAAAGCAGAGTAGGGGTCTGCACCGCTTTCCCTTGAAACAGGGAAAACAGCGTTTCCTTTTTATATAACGACAGGTTCGGCTTGCCGCCCATGATCCTCAGATTCACGGAATACAGCGCCGTCATCGTCAGAATACCCGCCAGAATCGGCTGGATTTTCAATCGGGTATGAAGCAGACCGGTGACGCTCCCCGCGCCCAAACCGCCCGCAAAGGCCGCCGCCAGTCCCAGAATCGGATGTCCTGCCAGCGTCAGCACCGCGCTGATCGCCATTCCGGTCACAAAGCTGCCGTCGACGGTTAAGTCCGGCGTGTTCAGAATCCTGAACGAAAGAAACAACCCCAGCCCCAGCACGGAATACACCAAGCCCAGCTGCAGGGTCGATAAAACGGTATCCAGCGACATTATTAGCGCCTCCTTTCTTTATTGCGGATCTTGAATCATAACCAGCTGCTCATCTTGCGCCAGACTTTCCGGCAGCGTCAGATGCAGCGCTTCCAACGCGTCGGTATTGACGTAGACGCTCAGATTTTCATTAAAGACCTTGACCGGAATCGCACTGACGTCGGTCCCCTGGAGCACCTGATCGACCATCCGGGCGGTTTCCTTGCCCAGATCAACATAATTGATGCCGATCGTCGCCGTGCCGCCGTCCATGACCATTGAATCCGCCCCGACGTAGACCGGAATCCCGGCAGACCGCGTGATCTGCGTAACGGTGCTCATTGCGGTTGCGACAGTATTGTCGTTGGGCGAGAACAGCGCGTCGCATTTTTCACTTAGAACCTGCGCCGCCTGGGCGACTTCCGAGGTATTGGCCACCGGCGCCTCGATTACCGTTAAGCCCAGCGCTTTGGCCGCTTCTCTGGCCTTGGCGATGTTGGTTTGGGAATTCACTTCCCCAACGTTGTAAATCATCCCCAGTGTTTTCAGTTCCGGCTGCAGCTGCAGCGCCAGATCCAGAATCTGCGCGACCGCGATTTCGTCGCTGGTGCCGGTGATGTTCTGATCCGGATGTTCCAGGCTGGACGTCAGCCCGGACGCGATCGGATCCGTGACGGCCGAGAAGATAACCGGCGTCGTTTCCGCCAGCTGCGCCGCGGACTGGGCGGTCGGCGTCGCAATCGCCACCACGACGTCCAGCTTCTCCGACTGGAACGAGGAAACGATGGAGCCAATGTTGCTTTGCTCCCCCTGCGCGTTTTTGAAGAGGATCGTACAGTTTACTCCATCCTGATAACCAAGCTCGGCCAGCTCTTCTTCAAAGCTGTCGTAAATCATGTTTAACGAAGTATGCTCCATCAGCTGAATCACGCCGATCCGCGGACCATCCGCCGCTTTTCCAGAACAACCGGAGAGCACGAAGCTCAGCCCCAGCACTATGATACTCAATAATCTTTTAAACTTTTTCATTTTTCTTTTCTCCTCATAATTTTCACCCTGACTTGTTGAAAATCGGCTGTCCCCATCGTTCTTTCCCACGCCGCGGACTTCCGATTTTTCTGTTCTTGAGCGCAGCGGCTTACGGCCGCCGCGCCTCAAACCACATGCGGATGTTTTTTCCCATCCTCATCGCCTCCTGTTCTTTCTGGCTTTATAGCGAGAGGACGCCGGAGAATGTAAAAAGCCCGCCCTCATGGAAAGTTTAAAACTCTCCTTCAAGGGCAGGCTGAATTTCCTGCGGTACCACCTTGTTTGAAAAAAGACTGCGTCTCTTATCTTTTCTCCACTCACCAAAAATGCCAACACATTTTCTGCCTTTTAACGTCGGCTCACGTCCTCAGCTACTCGGCTTCCCTTTCGCCTGGCCCTCCGGGGTCCATTTACACAGCGGCTTCTCTGTCTGGCTTCCACCTTGCCCAAACTCTCTTTAAGCGCCTGTCCGTGCTTGATCTCCCCATCACCGGTTTAATTTCATTCTACTCGCATGAAGGGAAATGTCAATGGGAATTTCACCCGGCAATTCCCGGAATTCTTCTGTTTTTCGTTTTTTCCTTCGGAATTCTGCGCTTTTTGCCACTTTTTATCCTCTCTTTTTTGCCAATCGAATAGATTGTGGTAAAATAAAGAATGATTCATCAAAATGGATTTCCGCGGAAATCCCCCACAGAGTAAGGAGAATCAAAACGCATGTCAGAACAAAACAAATCCATGGATCCCCAAGAATCCCAAAATAAACCCGGGAAGAAAAAACGCAAGGTATCGCTGGGTAAGAAAATCGCGATCTTCTTCGTCTATTTTCTTCTGATCGTCGGATTGATCGTCGGATGCGGAGGTTTGTATATCGCTTCAGATATGATCAAGGACGCACCTGTGATCAGCCTGTCGGACTTTGAAGGTCTGGAATCTTCTCAGGTTTATGATCAAGACGGCAACCTGATCACCGAACTGGGCGCTTACCTGCGCGAAAACATCACCTACGACGAGATGCCGGCCTCGCTGGTCGACGCCTTTGTCGCCATTGAAGACTCGCGTTTCTTCGAACATCCCGGCTTCGACGTTCCCCGTTTCGCCAAAGCGGCGCTGGAGAATCTGAAGTCCAAGAGCTTCGGTCAGGGTGGTTCGACGTTTACGATGCAGTTAGTGAAAAACACCTACTTCCAGGTCGACGATCTGGAGAATTCGACGATTGCGGAAAAATCGGTCGACCGCAAGGTTCAGGAAATCTGGACGGCATTGAAGCTGGAAAAGCTGATTGATAAGAAACAGATCTTCCAGCTGTATTTAAACAAGCTGAACTTCGGCGGCAACATCCGCGGCGTGCAGAAAGCGGCGCAGTATTACTTTGGTAAGGACGCCAAAGACTTGAGCCTGAGCGAGAGCGCGCTGCTGGCGGGTATCATCAACCGGCCGAACGCCTACAATCCTTACGAAAATCTTGATTATGCCACCAACCGGCGCAACACTGTGCTGGATATGATGGTTTATCATGGCTATATCAGCGAACAGGAAGCCGATCTGGCCAAGTCGATCCGCGTGGAGGATCTGTTAGTCGGCGAGGATTACACGATCTCCGAAAGCGGCGGGCCATATCAGGCTTATGTCGACGCGGTGATCGAAGAAGTCAAGCAGATCACAGGCAAGGATCCGGCCCTGACGCCGATGAAGGTCTACACCAACATGGACCGGACGGTTCAGGAACAGATCGACGCCATTCAGAAAGGCGAAAATATCGAGTATCCGGACGAGCTGATGCAGATCGCGATCGTGTCGATGAACAACCAGACCGGCGAGATCCGCGGCTTAGGCGGCGGACGGAATTATTCCGGAGCGCGCTTGTTGAACCGGGCGACCAGCCAGTTTAAACAGCCAGGCTCGGCGGTCAAGCCGTTCTTGTCCTATGCCCTGGCGTTTGAACATCTGGGCTGGGCGACCGATCACGTCATCACCGACCGGCCGATCGTTTACCGCGGCACCAAGAAAGTCATCAACAACTTCGACGGCCAGTACCGCGGCGACGTCACGCTGCAGCAGGCTGTCGGACAGTCGCTGAATACCCCGGCGATTCAGACACTGCAGGAAGTCATCGACACGATCGGACGTTCCAAGGTCATCGACTATCTGCAAAGTCTGGGCTTCTCGCGTGTCGATAACGATCATTTCGACACCGGCTACGCAATCGGCGGTTCTTCCTTCGAAGCCAGCGCCACGGAAATGGCGAGCGCGCATGCCGCGATGGTCAACGGCGGCCGGTATGTGAAGCCGCATACCGTCGCACGGATTGAGTTTGGCGACGGCAGCGCGGATTATGTCGCGGATCACGAAGGCAGGCAGGTTATCAGCGAGGAAGCGGCCTACATGGCCAGCACCTTGATGCAGTATTGCGTTGAAGGTCCGTATTTCAACTACATGCAGGTCTTAAAGCGCAGCTATCCAGTCTATGCCAAGACCGGCACGACCGACTGGGGCAAGGATGGCCTGCGGTTTGGTATTCCGGAAGGCGCGGCCAAGGATAAATGGATGATCGCCTCCACGAGCCAGACGACCAACGTCGTGTGGGTCGGCTACGACAAGGGCGTTAAAGATGAAAAAACTTACTTTGACAACAGGAAAAGCCAGAAAAATATCCCGGGCCAGATCTGCGAGCTTCTGCTGGACGCCAACTATGATGAAAAGAATCCGCCGAAGGCGCTGGTTCAGCCGGACGGCGTGGAAAGCATCACCCACATTATCGGTACCTTCCCATATGCCGCAGTGGACGGCGTGGATCCGAATCTGTCCACAACCGGTTTGATCAAGAAGGAATACAACACGCTGGTTTCGCCATGGGGCAATTCCGAACAGAAGCTGGAAAGCACGGTCAGCGGTTATATCGACGAATGGGGCGGCCTGACGATCAACTGGGGCGGCTACCGCGGCGATCTGCCGGAAAACCAGAAAGAAATCAGCCTGTCTCAAGGCGATATCTACGTTTATGCCGTCGGTCAGAAGCTGTTCGACTGGAACTGGATCCTCGGCAATCCTTACTATTACGCCAAAGTTTATCTCAATGGCAATCTGTACCACGAAGTTACCTCAGATCAGCCGACCTATTACGATTGGGTGGAAGGCGGCGGCAGCGTCAAGGTCTGCGGTTATTACGTTTACAGTACAGGATTGCACAGCGAGGAACAGTGCGTTACCGTCCGATAAGCATGGCCAGCCGCATCCTCTTCAGGGATGCGGTTTTCTTTATCATGCGCTCAAGGAAGGCTTCAATGCGGTTTCATTTTACCTGTGATTCCCTTCGCCTGCACACTTTCACAGATTTTCTTTTCTTTACTTTGCGATCTCATTCATACAAAAAGAACGTCGGTCAATTCCGGCGTTCCTTTCCAATTTACCCCATTTCAAAGTTTGTGATCCGCAATCATTTTCTGCTTCAATTCAGTTCATCATCAGAAAATACGTTATTCCGGCGCAGACTGCCTCTGGCGGACAAGTTCTTTCCCTGCGCCTTTCAGCGCCCGGCCTGGCTGTCAGAGAGTTCAGGCATGCAGTGCGCGGCCGACGGCGGCGTTGACCGATTTTCCATCCGTTTTTCCTTTGTAGCGCGCCATCATTTCCTTGATCAACATCCCTTTGTTTTTCATTACCGGTTCCAGCTGAAGCTCCGTAATTACAGCCTGAACCGCTTCATCCAGCTCTGCTTCGCTCATCTGCGCGGGCAGATAGGCTTCGATAATTTCAATTTTACGCTGCGTTTCCGCGATCAGATCCGCGCGGCTGGCCGGCGTCTGCGCCAGCGCGTCCTTTGTCTGCTTCAGTTCTTTCTGAACATAGGCCAGCTCTTCTTCTTCGCTTAACGGCTGGCCGGCCTCCTTTTCCGCCAGCGCGATCGCCGAGATCAACAAGCTGCATACGCCGTTTTTCACGTGATCCTTCGCTTTTAAAGCTTCCATTTTATCTTTTCTTAACGTTGTTAATAATGCCATTCTTCATCCTTCTTTCTAATGTTTATTATACCTTTTTTCACCGCAGCATTTCAATCCGCGGTCTTTATTTATCATGCTGCAGAGCAGCCTGCGGATTATTCTGTTCAATTTTCTGAACATGGTAATAAACCCGAACCTGCGCCGCCGGATACTTGCGGTTTAAGCGCTGGCTGAGCCGGCTGACAACTTTATGCACGTCATTTTCGGCTTTCATCATCAACATCACAGCCAGCTGACAGTTTGCCGTGCGGGTGAATATGTCGCAGGAGCGCAGCTGCGTCTTGACAATCTGAATCAGCGCGTCGGTTGCCCGCGTTCCCAGTTCCATGGCCTCGCTTTGTACGTCCAGCACCAGTAAGTAGGAGTTGATATCCAGTCGTTTGCTTTCCCGCATTCGGGCCTGATACAATTTGCGGAAAACCGGCTGTTCACAATAAAAAGCGCTGCCGTCTTCCTTAGTGTTCATTTCCTCAATCAATTCCTGAATTGAATGCGAAGGCTCGCGGTCTGAACTTAAAAAGTAGATCAGCGATTTTGAACGGCCCTCAAACTCAACGCCGAACTCATGATAAAACTGTTCGGAAATTTGATCGAAATGTTTCAATGCCCGATTGTATTCCCTGGCTTTTACCAGCTCGGATAAATAACAATAATTCAGATCATCTGAATATGGATCCAGCGTCAGCGCCCAGTGCGTCAGCCGCAGCGCCGCTTCCGCCTGTCCTTTCTGATCCAGCATGGCGGCAGCTTCCTGTGTCAGTGTTTTGACTTTTTCCTTCCAGAATTCCCGAATCGGCAGGATCCACATCGAAGAATACCCTTCCATCAGTTCGCCGCGGACCAGCGCTTCAATCTGCCGCGGTTGTTCCGCAAGAAGCGCAGGCGTCAGTCCGGAAAGCTGATCCAGATCGGTATCCACAGGCGCCTGCGGCGAGAATAGATAGCCCCGTTTTCCAGTCACAATCCATTCCTGATCCTTGGTTTGAGCATACGGCTGCGTCAATTTCCGCAGCCGGTGAATCGCAAATTTTAAAGCATTTTGCGGATTGACAGATTCCGGCCAGAACAATTCGATCAACCGTTCATGACTGACCAGCTCGCCGCGGTGAATGAGAAAATAGCACAGCAATTCCGTCAGCTGCTTCCCCAGGCTTTCGTTCAGCGCCTGAGATCGCTCTTCTTCCTGCAGCGTTGGAGCGCCCCAAAGTCTTATAAAATATTTTTTCACTTTGAACTCCTCCCTTCTGGTTCAAAAATCTCATCCGGCCATTTTAGATTAATTCAATTTTATCAGATCGGCTGCCGAACCACAAGCCCGCCTTGCCTTGATCGCTTCAGCGTTGTATGCCTGTCAAACAGGATGGGAAATCAGACGAAAAGCGACGCGTCCCCGCTGCGCTTGCCCGGTTCAGCCGGACGGCGTTAAAGGCAGGTGGAAACCTGCCTGACGATTTTTCTGCAGCGCTTTTCGGCTCGCTTTCACCCATTCCTTTTCAGCGTGCCCCTCCATGGTTTTCTGAAGTGTTGAAGATTGCCTTTCGATCAGTGAAATTCATTCGGATGGCGTTGTAAAAAACGCTGTTCCAGCAGATCTTCCATCGAAAACAGGCCGGGCTTTAAACCGGGAATCGCCTCGACCGCTTCCAGAATTCCGCGTATGAAGATCTCCCGACTGTCGGCGGTGTGCGTGATTGTAATCTGTTCGTGATCTCCGCACAGAATCACGGTGTGCTCGCCGGCAATCTGACGGTGCCGCAGGGAAGTAACGGAAATCGGTTTCTGATAGCCATACCGGTCCTTCGCCGGCCCCTGCAATGTTTTTTTCAACATCAGCGCGCTGCCGCTGGGTTTGTCTTTTTTCTGTTCATGATGAATTTCCAGGATATCGCAGTCAAAATACTGCCCGATCTCCCGCTGACAACATTTCAGCATTTTGTTAACGATCGTCATCCCGATCGAAAAATTGCTTGTCATGACGATGGGGACGCGCCGGGCCCAACTCTCAATGATCTTTTTCTGATCATCGCTGTATCCTGTCGTCGCCAGCACCAGCGGAATGGGCTGGCGTTCCATCGCCCGCTGGATCCGGACGAAATTGTCCGGGTGACTGACGTCGACGATCACCTCGGGATGCTGCGGCAGCTCGGAAATCTCCTGATAATAGGAGGAAGCGATCAAACCGACGCACTGCAGGTCTTCCTTTTCTTCAATCCGGCTTAATAACAAATGTCCCATCGTTCCATATCCGACAATTACGATTTTCATGGCCATCCTCCCTTGACCAGTGTATGCCGCCCGGAAATTTTCATAACTCAGGGGCATTGGCCCGGGTTCTTTCGCCCGGGTCGAATAGGATGTCAGTGTAAGGAGGAATTAACTTATGGGAATGCCTGAAATCAGAAGCAGCAACGTCACCCGTTCACAAGCCATTACCGATATTCTGCAGTCGATCGCTTTGGAGGAAGCCGCGCTCGCGCATATCCTCAACGCTGAGGGAGAAAAGTTACAATGCGCCATTTCGATGGACTGCATTACAATCGACAAATTGATCGAGGTCAACGAAACGGTTCAGTGCACGATGGAAGCCGCAGCGAAATTTGAACAGGCGCTGCAGGCGAAGCTGGCCAGTTTGTTCCAGGATTGCTACAAATAACGGAATTCGACTAAGGATAGTGAAAAGCGGCTCCGGGCCTTGAACCGGAGTCGTTTTTCGACTGTCCGCCATCATGGCTTTCCCTGCCTTGCCCTGATGTCTTAGCCCTGCAGCGAAACCTGGAATATACCGCCTTGTCTGCCGTGCGGCTTAATATGAGCCGCAGCACAGGCACCATGGTCCTGCAAGTTATCCGTTTCTGACATCACCATCGAGGAATTCTACCAAAATGATCAGCGGGGACAGCCTTTTACGGAACTGCGAACCTCAGGAAGCAAAGCCAGTCCCTTTACGCCGCCGCTGATTCCAAAAAAGTATCGGAAAAGGTTGGAATGATTGAAGTTTCCATCAATTTGGGCTACACTTATGTCTAACTAAAAGGGGGAATTGTGTTGCTTAACGCCAGAGGTAAAAAGTTTCTTTCGTATTACCGGCCTTATTTAAAGCTGTTTATCGCAGATATGATCTGTGCTTTCATCGTCGCGGCGATCTCGCTGATCTTTCCGCTGTTAACGCGCTACATCACCAATACCGTGCTCGTCTCGTCGCAATCCGTCCAGCTGGACCTGATTTTCAAGATCGGCCTGGTCATGGTCGGCTTGATCATCATCGAGCTGCTCTGCAACTTCTTCATCACCTATAAGGGACATTATATGGGCGTCATGATGGAACATGATATGCGCAACGAGCTGTTCAGTCATTATCAGAAATTGTCGTTCAGCTTCTATGACGAACAGAAAACCGGGCAGCTGATGTCACGGCTGACTAACGATCTGTTTTCCTTAACCGAGCTGTACCACCACGGCCCGGAGGATGTCGTCATTTCGATCATCAAGTTTTTCGGCGCGTTCTTCATCTTACTTTCCATCAACGTGCCGCTGACATTGATCATCTTCTCAATCCTGCCGATCATGCTTGTCTTCGCCTTGTATTTTAATAAGAAAATGGGCAAAGCTTTTAAGCAGAATAAAGAACGGGTCGGCGATATCAATGCCCGGATCGAGGACAATCTCTCCGGTATCCGCGTCGTTAAATCGTTTACCAGCGAAGGCAGCGAACTGGAAAAATTCGGGGTGGAAAACAATCGCTATGTCAAGTCGCGTAAAAACAGCTATCGGATCATGGCTTATTATCATTCCGGTCTTAACGCATTCACCACGATGATCACCGTTGTCGTCATTCTTGCCGGTTCAACGTTTATCTCCCTGAAATGGATTCTGTTAGGCGATTTGTTAACCTATCTGCTTTATATCAACAACCTGACCGAGCCGGTCAAGAAGCTGATCAACTTTACCGAACAATTTCAGGAAGGCATTACCGGCTTCCAGCGGTTTATGGAAATCATGGAAGTCGAGCCGGACATCAAGGATCAGCCGCACGCGGCAGTGCTGGCGAACGTTAAAGGCGCGGTGGATTTCGAAAATGTCGGATTTCAATACGCCTCTTCCAAGGATTATGTCCTCAAGCACATTGATCTGCATGTCGAACCGGGCGAGTATCTGGCGCTGGTCGGCTCCTCCGGCGCGGGCAAAACAACGTTGTGTTCCCTGATTCCGCGATTTTACGAGGTCAGCGAAGGCCGGATTCTGGTCGATGGTCAGGATATCCGCAGCGTGACAATGAAATCGCTGCGTTCCTGCATCGGCATCGTCCAGCAGGATGTCTATCTGTTCGCCGGCAACGTCATGGACAACATCCGCTACGGCCGGCCGGAGGCAAGCGAGGAAGAAGTGATCGCCGCCGCCAAGGCCGCCAATGCCCATGATTTCATCATGGAGCTGCCAAATGGGTATAATACAGATATTGGACAGCGCGGCGTGAAATTGTCCGGCGGTCAGAAACAGCGCTTATCCATTGCGCGCGTCTTCCTGAAGAATCCGCCGATTCTGATTTTTGACGAAGCGACCAGCGCGCTGGACAACGAAAGTGAAAAGGTCGTTCAGGATTCGCTGGAACGGCTGGCCCGCAACCGCACGACATTTGTCATCGCACACCGCCTGTCCACCATCCGCAACGCCAGACGCATCGTCGTGCTGGGTGAGGAAGGTATTCTGGAACAAGGCAATCATGCCGAGCTGATGGCTGCGGACGGTGCTTACGCGCATCTGTACCGCATGCAATTTGAACATTGACCTGAAGGGGGTTTTACTATCTCGCAATTCTTCTGCTTCTGGGATGAGGTACTTCCCGGCACGGCTTATGGTTTTCTAAGTCCGCTGCACATTCTGGAAATTCTAATGATTCCGCTGAGCTGCTTCTGGCTGATTCGCTGGACGCGCACCCATTCCCGCCAGTCCGGCCGGCGGCTGCTTCATGGATTTGCGATTGCGATTCCTCTGCTGGAACTGACGCGCATTCTATGGCTGTACCGCTTGGGCGAGGGATATTGGGTAAAACTGCTGCCGCTGCATTTATGCGGCCTGCAGATCTTCTTTATCCCGCTGGCGGTCTTTACGCGCCATCCGGCGCTACGCAGTTATGTCTGGGCGACGTCCATTTTGGGCGGAATCACGGCGATTGTCTATCCGGCGGGGATTGTCGGCACTTATCCGTTTTTCCACTTTCAAACCCTCCAAAGCTTCGCCCTGCATCTGCTTCTGATCCTGACGCCCCTTCTGATATTTCTGACTGACGATGACTCGCCGCGCTTAAAACAACTGCCTTCCGTCGTCCTGATTCTGAGCGGCAGCGCACTGTGTGCCTTTGCCGTGGACTGGATCTGGGGGCAGAATTACATGTTCTTACGGGAAGTCCCCCAGATCGCCTTCCTGCAGGCGATCAAGAACTGGGGCGGCTATCCTGCTTACTGGCTGACGCTGGCAGCAGCGGTCATCGCCGGATGCGCTCTTCTGCTTGTTCTGGGCGAACAATGGCATAGAAAAAAACTGGAATCTTCTGCGGATTGAGAAAATTCCAGCTTTTTTCTGCTCTGTAACAACGATTTCCAATTCTCAGTTCTGGATTGAACTGTCAAATTTCCCGTGATTTTTCCCAGGCTTCGTCCAGCAGCGTTTTCTGATAGCGGCGGGATAATTCCATCTGTTTCACTAATAACTCCTCATAATACGGTTTTAACACGGGATCCTGAATCCGGGCGCACCCCTTTTCAATAACGGCCTGTTCCCGGGCGGCATCCAGAATCGGCAGGTTGTGTTCCTTCTTATACGCGAGCACCTGACGAACAGCTTCCATTCGTTTTTCAAACAATTCCGCCATCTGTGCATCGACTTCATTAATCGTTTTTCGTGCCCGTTGTAAACAATCTTGCATAACTTCCTCCTTATAAGATCTTGACAATTCGAAAAATGGTGGTAAACTTAATATCGTGTCTGGGGCCGTAGCTCAGCTGGGAGAGCGTTGCGTTCGCAATGCAAAGGTCGCGAGTTCGATCCTCGTCGGCTCCACCAGATTTCCAATTCGACAGGAACAATCGTTCCTGTCTTTTATTTTGTATTATACACGAGTTGGCGGATAAAAAAAAGATTTTCTGTCCTTCCCGTTCTATAAAACAAAGCTCGGCGCTGAAATCAGCCTGACGCGCATCATTCCCCCTCGCCATCATCCTGAAACTGCCTGTATCCAAACTGAATCCCACTTGATTTTCAAAGCTTCAATTAAAAGAAGCCCAGAGAATCAGCATGATCTCTGGACTTGATTTGAAACCTGTCTGGCCAGCAGCCGGAAATTAAGCAACCTCCACGCCGGCTTTTTCCGCCATGAAGTTCAGCCATTTATCCCGCTTCATCAAGGATATCCGGTCGGTAGTCATATTCCCGGTTTCCGGATCCTCATGCGTAATCGTAATTCCAATCGGCATCAAACTCTGAGAACATTTTCCCAGCTCTCGAATGGTTTTGTAGGGAATAACGATATTCTCTTCCAGCAACCCGGTAATGACGATCACCCGGTTTTCTGTGAAATACGCCCAGCCTTGCTTCCATTTGCCCATTTTCCCGATCAGCCGTTCAACATAACTGGCCTGCAGGAAATCAACGAGCGTATCCTCCGGTTCCATGACGCCCAATTCAATCAGTTTCTGTTTTTGCTTTTCCATTTTTGATAATCCCATATTAGCCTCCCTGCTTATTCAGATTTAATTATAAACCTTTCCTCCGCCTTTTTCTTGTAAGATATTCCACAAAAGCTGATGTTTTAATTTTTTCTGCAGCGAAAATTGCCAACTCCCGCCGTTCAGCGGATGTTCGCCATCCCGACATCACCTCGTTTATGAGCCCGTCGCAAAGGGACGTCTGCCTGATTCGGCAGGACGTCCCTTTCTGTTTGATTTTTGACTCAAGTCTAAGACTCGTCGTTTTTCTTTTTCACCGCATTCCGCAGAGCTTCCATCGCTTCCGGACTTGGATCTGGCGGAATCAGTTCGCCTTTCCGGAAATAGAATCCCTGCATGTAATCCGTGCCGCAATCGACCAGCGCTTCCATTTCCTCGCGGGTTTCCACGCCTTCTGCCAGAATTTTTATCTTCCGGCTGCGGAAATAAACGACCAGTCCTTCATAGAATTCACGGCGGTTAAGATCGCGGTCAAGACCCCGAATGATGCTCATATCGACTTTCACGTAGTTGGGCATCAGATCCAGCAGCGTCGCTTCGCCATTATAGCCGGTTCCGTAATCATCCAGCGCGATTTCCTGATGTTGATCAAGACAGCGCTGTCGCTTGTGGATCGTTGCCATTTCGCCCATTTTTTCGCTTTCCGTCAGCTCAATGACGACCTGCGAATTGTAGCGGCCGAACCGGCGATCCAGTTCTTCCAGATCCTGCGGCGTCAGGCGCAGGATGGAAATCGAGTTGATGAACAATTTTTTCCCTTGCAGCCGCTGATGATACCGATCAATGGCCTCCATCGCTTTAAACCAGGTCAATCGTTCAATCTGATACAGCCGCGACTGGGCGCGGGCAATCCGCAGCACTTCGGACGGCGTCTTCAGCTTTTCCATCTTTGGCCGCATCAGCATTTCATAACCATAGACGGTCTGCGACTGGACGTCGATAATCGGCTGGAATACAAAATCGATCAGTTCGTTTTCAATCAGCCGGTTGAGATCTTCGCTGCTGTGCAGCATAAACGAATCCTTACGGTAGCTTTCAATCTCAAAATCCTTTATTCCGCCCTTGACGGAATTTTTAATCTCATACATCGCGAAATCAGCGTATTTGATCAACTCTTCCAGATTGCGGCTGTCCTTCGGATACCACGAAACTCCGAAGGAAGCGCGGATCCGGATACTCTTGCCATCCGGCAGCTCCATTTCATAAGCAGCCATGGCCTTCCGGATCTGTTCAATCTTCTGACGAATCTGGAAGTCTGTCTCATAGCCATAAAACAGAACATAGAACTCATCGCCCGACATCCGCGCCGCAATTTCATGCGGACCGGCGTTATTGCGCAGCACATCCGCAGCGCTTCGGATATAACCATCGCCGCAATCGTGACCATAGGTATCATTGATATATTTCAGATTATCCAGATCCATCATCATAAACGCCGTAATCTTCAGCCGTTCCGGATGCTCGAAGCGTTCCTGAGCAAAGCGCTGGAATGCCCGCCGGTTCAGCAGGTTGGTCAGCACGTCGTAATCGCGTTCATATTCTATGCGGTGCCGCTCGACCATTTCCGCCGTTATATCCTGCACCACGCCCAGAATCGTGTGCGCCCGCGCCGCGGTTTTCAACCGCATCCAGCGAGCTCCGCCGCCGTCCTGTTCCAATTTGACGGTCTTTTCCCGCAGCCGGCCCAGTTCATCCAGATCCAGATCCAATAAGCGCAGCTGTCTGGAAAATTCATCCAGCGTCAGCATCTGATCTTCATGGTCAGCCTGCGGGTCCAGCACATCGAAGAAACCGGAAGTACAGAAGACGGAATTCTTTTCAAGCTCAATCTCAAACGCACCGATCTGAATTGAAAGCATGCCGATGATCTGCGAAAGCCGCGAACTGTTCTCCGCCACGCTCTTGCTTAATTCCTCAATCGCCTGGCTTAACTGATCGATTTCCGTAATCCGGATCGGATCCAGATGGATCGGTTTGTTCGGATTGGAATTACGCACCTTGCGGGCCAGCGCGCCGATCTGCCGGGATGGGCGGTAGCTGGCATACATCGTCGCCGCCAGTCCCACCAGCATGGATAAAATCATAAAGGTCAGAATGCTGTTCTGCATTTTACCCGAGAACCCGTACAACGCTTCCTGCGATTCCAGACCGACCAGAACCCAGCGCTGATGGGAAAACGGCGCATTGGAATTGTAGAGATCCAGCGGCTGCAGACTGCCGTAAATTTTCTGCTTCAGTTTTAAAGCGGATGTATGGATTAAAGCGCCGTCGCCGGAGACGTCGGCATCCTTTTGAAAGATGAGCTCTTCCGCTTCTCCGAACATCGCGATGAACACGCCGCCGCTGTGCGTCACCTTCTGCAAGGTCAATCCATCCGTCTGCGGCTGCGTCTCGTCAAGAATCGCAAGCATGTAGGAACCGGATTGATCCGCCAGCAACTCCTTCGACGGCAAGATGGTTTTCAGATAATCCTCCGCCAGCGAAACGCCCAGCACGCCTAACACCGTTCCCTCGCTGTCTGCCAGCGGCTGCGTATAGGTAATCGTTTTGATCAGGTCTTCGTTCAACATCGAACCATAGCCCCAATACCCGGCGTCTTCACTGGACAGATCCGGATTGGAGCGAATCGCCTGCACCGGGTTGTTATAAAAATAACTCTCGCCGCCGATCTTAAAACGCGGACTCCAACTGACGTCCATCGCAATGTCCAGACTCTGCGCCACATCGGTCGGCGAACGTTCCATCAACAAGTCCGAATTGTCATAAGGGTTATTGATCGGATCCAGATCCCGCAGATAAATACCACTTTTCTCCTTTTCCTCAGCCCTGTCGTTCAGAGGACCTTCAAAAACGAGAAAAACGCCGGTTACCGTATTCCTGCGCATCAGCGCAATCAGATCCGGACCGATTTTTTTCAAAATTTCGCTGGTCACAGCCGCACCCGGCACCAGGTCGGCGACGGTCATGCCCGCTTCGCTCAGCTGCTGCTCAATTTCTTCTTCGATCTTCGTCTGATAGATGGAGAAATTACTCCAGCGCTGAATCATTTCATTCTCTAAATAATTCTTCCGATTGATGACCCGTTCGTTCAGGATTTCCTCAGCGTTGCGGTCAAGCTTGGTAATGACGCCGCCGCTGAAAACCAACATCCCAAACAGACTGATCTGAAAAATTTGAACGACGATCAAAGGGATCAGAATACGATTGAAAACACTTCTTTTTTTCAGCATATTCCGGTTACTCCTTTTCTTAAAAACGTTATTCCTGGACGATTTTTTGCATCTGTTGACTCAACGCCGCGAACCAGGCGTCGAAATAGGCTTCCGTTTCAAATTCAGCGGTTGCTTCATCAAGGCTCTGCCCCTGCGCCAGACGTTCAACGACCTGCTCGCGATCCGCCTTCGCCAGATCCTGCATCGAAGTATCCAGCAGAGACCGCGCGTCGCTGCCGCCTTCAAAAGCCTTCGTCGTATACAGCTGAACTTCACTCAGCTGTTTCTCGGCCACTTCAACAACGTCAATCATTTCTGCCGAGTCCAGCTCCGCATTGTTTTCAATAACTTTTTTGATCGTCTCAAAATCATTCGCGGCTTTCTTTACCGGCAGATATCCGGAAGCCAGTGAGAACTGAATATTCCGACGTTCCTCTGTGAACCATTTTAAGAAAAGAACTGATGCGTATTCATGCTGGGTATCCGAAGCGGTCACAACCATGCCCGCCCCCTGCTGAACGGCAATTTTCTCACCCTGTTCAAACATCGGAGCCGGCGCCACGATCGATTCAATCGGATAACTTTCAACGTCGCTGACCGCCACTTCCTTCGGAAAATAAGCCGCCCCGCTGCTGGATCCGACCAGCGCGATCAAATCGCCGGTCTTCGCGTCGTCGGAACGGAAACGGCCCTGCGCCGTGAAGTAACCCCGGATATATGGCACATAATAATTATCCCACAGTTTTTTAAAGACATCGCGGTCCAGATTCAGCGTCACCTGATTTCCTTCCACCGCAAAGATTTCCTGCCCCAGCTGACGGCTGCCGATGATCATGTAATTCGCCATCGCATCCCGGCCGAAGAACGCCTTGCCATCATTCGGCTGCGGCGTCAGGCTGTCGGTCCATTCATAGTACGTCCGCGCGGTCTTCGTCACGCCTTCAAGCGTCTTCAGATCGTCCAGCGTGACGCCGCAGGCTTCCGCGAACCGATCCCAGTCTGTTTTGTTCAACATCATCAATTCCGTCGACTTGGCGATCGGAAAAATTTTCAGGCTGCCGTCCTCTCCGATCTGACCTTCGTTTAAATATTCGTCGCGATAGGACGCCAGTTCCTCCTTGCTCATATACTTGTCAATCGAAGCGACCAGTCCCAATTTATCGACTTTGTACGCGGTATCGGCATAAGCCGCGAAAATATCGGGAATTTCACCGGCGCCGACTTTCTTCTCCGCCGCTTCCTCAACCTTGGTGATCAGATCGTTGACATTGCCCTGACTGTACGCTTCAACAACAATGCCTTTCTCCGCGCCCACCGTGTCGTTGAATTCTGTAACCAGTTCGTCAAACGCCGCTTTCTGCGTACCGTTGTAATAAGTCCAAATCTCCAGCGTAACCGGTTTATTCGGATCGAGCAGTTTGTCATAATTCTCCTTTTCAGCGGCGCAGCCCTGCATCATAAGCATGGCGGCAGCAGCTAAAACCCCAAGTTTTGTTATTTTTTTCATCTTCCTGCACCTTTTCTTTATTAGTTTTATTATAGTAGCTTTCCGTTTAAATTACCACGTTTTTACAGGTATGAAGATCGTTCTTACCTAACCCAAAATTGTTCTGAATATCACGTTTTCCCCTTCCTGCCCCGGTTCGCAAATCACATTCAGGTTCCGTGCGTTTCCCCGCGAAAAACTTTCCGGCTTATTTCGATTCGATGTAGCGGCGGGAAAATCCCGCCGGTTTCGCTTTTGATCAGCGGTCAAAAGCTGGATTGTAACGATAGAAGTTGCGGCAGTCCAGATCCTTGCGGACGAATTCCAGAGCTTCACCGAAACGCTGGAAGTGAACGATCTCGCGCTGGCGTAAAAATACCAGCGGTCCGTAGACTTCCGGATCCTTCGCTAAACGCATCAGGTTCTCATACGTTGTGCGGGCTTTCTGTTCCGCCGCCATATCCTCGGACAGATCGGTAATCGGATCGCCCTTGGACTGGATATACGCCGTCGTGTACGGCATGCCGCTGGCGCCTTGCGGATAAACGCCGGCAGTATGATCGACGTAATAGTCCGCTGCATTGGCAGCCTTGATCTGCTGTGCTGAACAGCCCTTGAGCAGCTGGTAAACCATCGTGGCGATCATTTCCTCATGCGCCATTTCTTCCGTTCCGATGTCCGTCAATAACGCGCGGATTTCCGGATACGGCATCGCGTAGCGTTGGTTCAGATACCGATCAGACGCACCCTTTTCGCCATCCGGGCCGCCCAGCTGCGTGATGATCAGCTTGGCCATCGCCGGGTCCGGCTTCCGGATATTCACAGGATACTGCAATTTTTTCTCATAGATCCACATGGTTTATCCCTCCCTTTCCCACGGCCATGGACTATTGATCCAATCCCAGCGGCGTCCGCGGCTGTCGCGGTTGGTCAGCGGACCGCAGACGCGGTTGTATTCCTCCGCCGCTTTGCGGCGCAGGCCGGTAACATAACGGTAATAGCTCAGCGCGACTTCGTTTTGTGGATGGGTGTCCAGAAATAAGACCGCTTCCTGAATCGCGAAATCCAGTTCCTGCAGCTCCCGCAGCATTTCATTTCTATTCATCCTGACAGCCTCCCTTTCCCGTAAACGGCAAGTCCAGCTCAACAAACAGCGTTCCTCTTAACAAGGCGCGCGGGCGGCTGTAGATTTCCCGTTTTCCAGTCCAGCGCTGGCGGGCGACATACGCCATTGCCAGGCTCATATCCGGGCAGCGGTGATGATTACCGCAGCCTGGACGGCCATCGTCATCCTGATCGTCGGTATCATTGCCGCAGCCACAGCCGCAGCCATCACCCGGACGGTTGCCATGGTCATGATCGCCGCAGCCGCAGCCTGGACGGCCATCGTCATCCTGATCATCGGTATCGTTGCCGCAGCCACAGCCGCAGCCGTTGCCCGGACGGTTGCCATGGTCATGATCGCCGCAGCCGCAGCCCGGACGGCCATCGTCATCCTGATCGTCGGTATCGTTGCCGCAGCCACAGCCGCAGCCGTTGCCCGGACGGTTGCCATGGTCATGATCGCCGCAGCCGCAGCCCGGACGGCCATCGTCATCCTGATCGTCGGTATCGTTGCCGCAGCCGCAGCCGCAGCCGTTGCCCGGACGGTTGCCATGGTCATGATCGCCGCAGCCGCAGTCTGGCGGACATACCGGAGGCTTCGGACGGCAGCCGCAGCCCGCAGACAGGTTCACGGCCTCCTCCACAAACATTTCATCCTCCATAAAATCGGCTTCGTCAAAACGCGTGCGGAAATCATCGCTCCACCCTGCGCAATGTGGTCTGCGCGGCGGGGTCGGACGGTGCGGACGGCCGCATTCCATAGCGAAATCTTCGTCCGTTTCCATCCAGCTGCGAGGAATCCGCGGTTCTCTTCCTACGTTTTCCATCGACATTCTCCTTTCCGGTCAAAATCTCGTTGACCCACTGTATACTATTGTTCCTGTATGCCGGGATCTGGGAGATCGCCAAGAAAGAAACAATAAAAAAGCACAGAGTTTTCCTCCATGCTTGTTAAAAACCACGCTACAACGCAAACAGATGCGTCGCAATCGCAAAATAAATCATGATCGAGCAGGTGTCGACAATCGTCGTGATTAACGGAGCGGCCATGATCGCCGGATCCAGATGCACCTTTTTTGCCAATAACGGAAGCAGACAGCCGATCAATTCCGCCAGAAAAACCGTACACATTAACGAAACACCCAGCAGGATCGCCAGCCGCGGATCCTGATACATAACAACGATCCGCAGACCGTTGACCGCCGCCAGCGCCGCGCCGACAAGCAGCGCGATCCGGCTTTCCTTAAACGCAACTTTGAACAGATCGCCAAAGCGGATCTCGTCGGTGGCGATGCCGCGGATGACCAGCGTCGAGCTTTGGGTGCCGCAGTTGCCGCCGGTATCCATCAACATGGGAATAAACGAAACCAGCAGCGGAATCGCGGAAATTGTTTCTTCATAGCGGGAGATGATCGTACCGGTGATCGTTGCCGAAAGCATTAAAAACAACAGCCACAGAATCCGGTGTTTGGCGTGATTGAATACCGAAGTTCCAAAATAGGAATCATCGCCGGGCTGCACCGCCGCCATCAATGCGATATCCTCCGCCATTTCTTCCTGATAAACTTCCATCGCATCGTCAAAGGTAACGATCCCGACCATGCAGTTTTCCGTGTCCACGACCGGAATGGAAATCAGCCGGTACTTCTGGAACAGCTTGGAGACTTCTTCCTGATCGTCATGGGTGCGCACGGCAATGACGTGTGTTTCCATCAAATCGCCGATCAAGACGTTTTCGTCGTTGAGAAGCAGACTTTTCGCCGTGACGATGCCCAGCAGTTTTTTGTTTTCAATGACATAACACGTGTAAATCGTTTCCTGATCAATACCGACCCGTTTGATCTTTGCGATCGCCTCACGCACGCTCATGGTCTTTTTCAGGTCGACATATTCCGTCGTCATGATGCTGCCGGCGCTGTCTTGCGGATATTGAAGCAGTTCGTTGATGCGCGAGCGGGTTTCCTTATCGGTAACGTCGAGAATCCGTTCAACCACATTGGCCGGCATTTCTTCCAGAATATCGACGGTGTCGTCCAGAAACATATCCTCGAAGATATCTTTCAGTTCTTTCTCGGTAAATGTGCTGATCAAAGCCTGCTGCATCTCCGTATTCATGTTGGTGAAGACTTCCGCGGCCGTCTCTTTGGCGATCAGGCGGAAAAGGACGACCATGTTTTCCTGCGGGAATTGTTCCAGCAATTCCGCCAGGTCCACGCTGTTCATCTCGTTGAGTTCTTTTTTGATCTGAGCGTATTTTTTCGCATGCAAAAGCTCAGTGATGTTTTTAACCGTCATACTTTGCCCTCCTTCAAGTTTGTTCTTCAAGTTCGCAAAGCATGAATAAAACGTCCTGGAGCTTTAATTTCGGGCAGACTCGCCCTCCAGGAGAGGAAAGAATGAACTTCCCGTTTTATTGATGCCTTGCCTGCAACTACCGCCCGGGTTATCCATGCTTTCCACCTCCCTCTTTCGCCGGTTTATCATCCGGCTGCCGTTTTTAGTGTATTTCCAATTTGTTAGGTTGTCAATGTTTTTAACAAAGAATTTTATCCCGGGACGACTGTCGTTTTACCGCTTCCTCCTCCCGTTCAACGTTTATGCATGGGTCAGAGGCAGGTGAGCGCTCAGCGCGGTCCAACCTGATCGTTCTTCTGGAATAAGAAGCGGTAAAAAAACATCGCCGCCTCTGTCTTTTTTCATCTGTTGCTTTATAATAAAAGAAAGAGGATACAAAAGATGAAAAGACTTCATTGGAAAGCGCTGTTACGGGTCGAAGAAATTCCCGCCGTGTTTTTATTGATTCAGCTGGGTCTTGGAATTTGGGAAAAACGAGGCTGGCCGATCCCGGTCCCCCTGTGTTCCATTACAGCCGCAGGTACGTGCCCGGATATCGACCTGATCACGCCTTATTGTACTGACATCACGGTCTATGATTACGCTTTTCTATTCACCGTCTTCTTTCTCATCATGCTTATTCTGTTCTGAAAAACCCGGAAGAAGTCCCTGCTTCCGGATATTGTCTACTGGCTGGGAGTCAGTCTTTATGCTTGGAGCGCCTGGGTTAGTGAATTTTATCTTACAGCCCAAACTTCGCTGCTTTACCTGGCGTTTCTGCGTTGGATCACGCTGACGTTTTTTCTTGATCCGATCAATTTCAGCGGCTTTCTGCTGCTGGTTGGAGTCAGCTTAAAATCGTTGTTCACATCGCTTCGCACGGTGGCAGGAGGGTAAATTTATGCGTCAGGAAGTTGTTTGTTCCCATTGTCAGAAAAGTTTTCATATCCGTCCCGGATCGCTTTTGTCGATGCGGCTGGAATGTCCGCATTGTCATGCCCGTTACAAATTATCGCTTTCCTGGATTGGCTGTGTTCTAGTGGCAATTCTCGCTGTTCTGTTTTCTGACAAGTCGCTTTGGGAAGGAATGATTTGTTTTCTGATTGCGCTTTTCGCCGTCTTCTATCTGTTTTTGCCATTTTGGCTGCAAAACGATCTGATTCGGATCAAACCGGTGAAGAATAAAACCGATCCCACCATAAAACAAGAATCTTAAAAAAGCCGCTGGCATGTCAGCGGTTTTTTTTATTTATTCAATTCGCACCGGTCAATCAACTCCCGGCTGTCAACGGCATAGGTTTCCAGGACCAGCTGATTCCCGGAAATGGTAATCAGCGAAACTGTCGCTTCCTGTTTAAGAATGCGGTAAGCGAGATACGCGGCCAGATTATCCTTAAGCTCATAGAACTTGCTTCCAGATGGGGTGCCGCCGGAAACATAGAGCGTTTCGCCGCTGCGTTTGTCCCCATCCGCCCGGCCGGTGGCCATTTCGCCCTGCATCAGCAAAGAGCGGCAGTACACATGATCGTGTCCTGAAAGCACGACGTCGACGTTCAGGTCAGAAAAAGCCTGCGCATAGGCCTCGCGGGCAGCCATGACCTTTTCATCCGCAGAGCGATCCTTGCCGCCAAAGAGCGAATAGTGCATCGTGACGATGACCCAACGCGGTTTGTGCCGCGTGATCGTCTGGCTGAGTTTATCCAGATGTGCCTGCGTATCCGTGTTCATACAGTTCAAGGAGTAGAACAAGATATCGCCGTAATCATAATAGAAATCTGATCCGTTCTTCAGCCGGTCAAACTGGCTGTCGAGCAGGTCGGTATTGCTCTCGTGGTTGCCGATGTTGATCGTAACCGGAATTTGTCTCAACGCGGCCGGACTGCGGAAGGCGTTATATTCCTCCAGCGCTTTCTCGTTGTCGCTGCTGTTGACCTGATCGCCGGCAGTCAAAATAAAGCTGAGGTCCGGCTGCAGCTGCAAAAGTGTATTGACCGCTTTCTCCCATCCAGCCTGATTCTCCTTAAGATGCTCCGTCCGGATCTGAACGTCGCCGACAAACCCGAAAGTAAGCGGCGCGGCCGGCCGGACTTCAAACGAGAAGACTTCCGAGCTGAGATTGTGCTGCAAATCGACGATTTGATACACCAGCGGCTGGCCCGGAGGCAGGTTGCTCAGCTTGCCATGATAGCTGAACGCGCCGCCGACGCCGGTTTTCCGGCCACCCATCAGCTTCCGGCCATCCGGGGTGCGCAGCGCGCTTTTATCCGTGCCCTGCGCCCAGATCAGCTCGTAGGTTCCTTTTTTATCCGTCAGCCAGTTGACGATGACCTCGTCGTTCTTTGAACCCTGTTCCAGAATCAGTCCGGACAGATCGAGCGTCTGACTGAGCGAGGTTTCGCTGGAGGTTTCCAGACTTTTCAGATCGAAATAAATATCCGAACTGGTCTGGTCGCGCTGATGCAGCTCAACCGCCAGAACGTTGCGTCCCGGCTTCAGCGAATTCAGATTGCTGATAACAAAAATATCGTTTTCTACTTCACCGACGCGGGCGGAAGAACCATACGGATTTTCCGCGGTATACCCGCCGTCCGGAATATTCGAGGCATAGATCAGCTCGCCGTTAAGATACATCATCACGGCGTCGTCATAACGAAGCTTACCGGTCAGGCACCGGACATTCCCCAGATCTCCGACTTCAAATTCCGTGCGGAAATAATAAACCGGAATCGCCCGCTGATCCGCTAAAGCATAGTTCAGCAGATTGCGCGGCGCTTTTCGGTCAACCATTTTTTTCAACTGACCATAATAGGAACCGAATGTACCGGTCCCGCTCTTCCAGGCGGAATCGTCGTAATCCGGCTCAGTCCACCGCAGACTTGCCGAAGGATCGGGATTTTCTCCCTCATCCCAATAGCGCCAGGATGTTCGGCCGCTTTCCACCAGCGTGACCGTGCGTTCCTGCGCGATCGTTTTCAGCGTGCCGTTGCGTTCCTTGTCCGTATAGCTCTGCCGCGTCAAAACGCCATAGACCAGAACAAAACCGATCAGAAACAAAGCGAGCAGCGTACCGAAAATCAGCTTGCGCTCTTCCCGGCGCGAATTGTTGTTCATCCTTCACTCCCTCCTTCCTGCGTTTCCCGGCGGTTATGTGTATACCGCTTCAGATCGCCCCAGACGTTCTTCTTGCGGCGATAGCCGATCAGCGCGTTCATCCGCACCAGCATCAGAATAAACCGGAGGCCGACCAGCTCAAAGCCGCTTAAGAGAATTGTGCGGACAACGTCGAGAAAGGTCAGCCGGATATGCCGGGTATGGATCTGCGTAAAGAACGCGATGACCGTCAGTAGACAGCCGAAACCGGCATACACCGCGAAGAATAAAAGCATAAACGGAACGTTGATGAGATTGACGAAATACGATAAAACAATCGTAAACAAACCGAAGACTTCAATATACGGCGACATCAGCTCATACAGCCAGAAATACAGAAACGAAATCGTTCCCATCAGACCGTATTCCTTCTTGCCGATCGCATACCGGTAACGCGTCAGACTTTCAAACAAGCCGATATGCCAGCGCCGCCGCTGCTTCATCAGATCGAGCAGATTCCCCGGTCCCTGCGTCCAGCAGATCGCATCCGGGGCATAGCGGATGCTGTAATCAAGATGATTCGCACGGCAGAAAACATGCAGCTTGACGACCAGCTCCATATCCTCGCCCATCGTCGAAGGATCGTAGCCGCCAGCCAGAATCACCATCTTTTTCTGAAACAGACCGAATGCGCCGGAAATGATCAGATTACCGTTGAAGTGATCCATAAAAATCCGCGAAGCCAGAAACGAACGATCGTATTCCAGCACCTGCATCGCGACGATGATCCGCTTCGGCAGGGTATATTTTGTGACCTCGCCGTCGACCATTTCAATGCCGTTGGAGATTCGCACCTGGCCGCCGCAGGCTACGACCTTATCGTTTTCCAGCACCGGCTTGGCGATCTCAAACAACGAATCCTTTTGAAGCATCGAATCGGCGTCCATGCAGATAAAGTACGGAAAGCGGGATACGTTGATGCCCATGTTCAGCGTATCCCCCTTGCCGCCGTTTTCTTTCAGGATCAGCGTCAGCTGAATCTTGTTGGATTTCGCTTCGTAAATCGCGGTTTCCGGCTTGCAGCGAAGCTGACGGCGGATCGGCCGCTCGATCTTGCGCATCTGGAAATAGTCGATCATCCGCTGCGCGGTTTCATCGGTGGATCCGTCGTCGATCACCACGATTTCAAACAGCGGATAATCCTGTCTCAGCAGCGTGCAGACGGTGTCCACAATCGTGGTTTCCTCGTTGTGGGCGGGAACCAGAATGCTGATCGGGATAAAAAACTTCCGCTTGAGGTTATTTTTCAGCTCGTCGTCGCGGCGTTTCTGATACAAATCCACCGAGCCGACAATCACTGACAAAAATAAAAACGTACTGTATCCGAATAAATAGAGAACGAAGAAAACATCGACGCAGAACAGAAAGGTTTTTACAAATTCAATCATTCTGCATTCCCCCATTTCTGCAAGGCTGGAAGCGCTTCTTCCGATGAATCCGCTTCAATGACTGCGCTTAGAATTTCATTCGATGACCCCCTCGGACTTTTCGCCATTCGATTTTCTGCGACCCTCAGTTCGCCCTTTTCATCCAGCTGAAGCAGTCCGGCGCTCAGCGCCTTGTAGCGCAGCATGTCCCGGCCGTAAGAATCCTTCAGCTGCCGGATCATTTCCAGAATGGCCAGCGGCTTCGTCAGCTGCAGCAGCGAATCGGAAGCATTGTCGCGGACATACCAGTTATCGCTCTGCACGCCGACCAGCAGCGCCTTGACGGTTTCCATCTCGGGATAACTCTCCAGGGAAGCCGCCGCGATCGCCGCATATTCCCAATCCTGTTTTTCCCAGTCGATGACAGTCTGACGCAGCACCGTTCCGGCCGGACGGTAAGGATATTTGCGGAAATAGCGCATGACGGCAAAGGTCACTTCCCGATCCAGCTCCGTTTGACTCAGCAGCGGAAATAAGGTTTCCCGAAAATTCCCGGAAACCATCCGGATAAAATCAATGAACGCAACCTGATAATGCGGTGTGAATTCATCCCAGTTTTGCCACAAAGCCTGCGCCAGCTGCTCCCGGTCGCCATGAAATTCCAGCAATCCGTCGGTCACCAGCTTGCGGCTGTGTTCGATTTCATGGCGTCCCATGACGCGATACGCTTTGACAATGTGATCAATACTTCCGCACTGATACAAGGCGCCCAACGCATTCTCCCGGCAATAAATCGAAGCTTGCGCCGTCAGCTGGATCATCGCCGTCGCGATCGGATCATTGCGGCTTTGTCCGCACAGTCTAAAACGTGTAACAAGATAGGCAAAGTAGGAACGTTCCATTACGCTTTTTTTCATCGTCCCGTCAATCAGCTCCGCAAACACCGGCTTCAGCGTCGGCAGCCAGGCCTGCAGCAGTTTTACCGTCAGTGGATTCTGTTCCAGCACGTCGACGGTTCCTTCCAGCACAACCAGATGATGTGTGTTCTTCAGATCTTTCTTTATTTTCTCATCCACGTTGGCGGCCGTCTTCTCGGGAAATAACAACAAGCGTTGTAAGCGGCGGGCCTGGTTTTGGATTTGTTTCTCCGTCCGCCGCTGCATCCACTTGTTTTTTCCCAGATAAAACAGATTGTACGCCAGCATGCACAAACACAGCGTCATGTAAACGTAAATCAGATAGTCAATCCGGATTACCATGCATGCCGCCTCACTTTCCCGCCCAGATATCCTGCATCGCGTAATAGCCTTGTTTCAGACGTTCATGCGAAGTCGGATGCCGGCCCCAGCCTTGAAGCGGAAGATCGGTCATCGGAATCGGCGTTGCTTCATCAGCGGCCAGTCCGACTCCGGCATAAATCTCATGGATCTTCAGCCCTTCGATCCCGTAATGCTCATAGTAATCGTCGTGAATCATCATTTCCGACGGATTGAGGAAATTCAGCAGCGACCAGGGCAGACGGATTTCAATCGCATCGCCCCGGATCATAAAATCGGCCAGCGAATCAAAGTCCGGATTCTCCGGATTCGCGTTGCCATGGCGAAGCTGACCGGTATTGTAGGTTTCCGCCTTATCCGCTTTCGTATTGGCCAGCTCGTCATGCGGATCGTCAGGAATCTGCAGCACCAGATTGATGTCGACAAATTCCGAGGTATCCTTTGCCGGGGCGTTGAGATAAGCGTCTTCGAAATATACGCGATGGGAATAGATCGCCCGCAGCGCTTCGTAGCGCTTCTGCACGATCAGCTTACTGTTTTCCTTCCCGTCCAGGATCAGCACAAAGTCGGCCGGCCGCTCAAACGACCGCGGGATTCCATCGCAGTGGGTACTGCCGGTCTTCGGCGTCGTATCAAATGGAATCCAGAGCTTCTCTGTCTGCGGATCATAATTTTCTTTGTTGACGTACAGATACAGATATTTTTCATCGTATTTATAAGCCAGCGAAAGTTGTCCGGTGGGCGTGTCCGTCAGCTGGACTTGATCGTCCGCGGTCCATTCGCTCACGTCGCCGTCGACATAACAGACACTTTTCTCCTCGCCCGGATCGAAGGCGAGCACGCCGAAGAATTGTTCGTTGGTCTGAACGTCGCTCCAATACGGTGTTTTCGTCAAATCGGTATAGGCCATCGTGTTCCACGTCCGCTTAAACCATTCATCCTGCCACGTGAAGACGATCGATCCCGCACAGCCGGCGCTCATGATATCCTGATAACAGGTTTTCAGCGCTTCTGCCTGATCCGCTTCGGACATGCCGCCCTGGGCGCGGTGGGTGTTGCGGTCGCTCTGCGCCCGCCCGCGTGAGCTCGGCACCCCGAATTCCGCGATGACAACCGGCATCGTGTGATACGCGTTGAGCGTCGTCAGATAAGCCTGATAGGAATTGAAGACGCCGTCAGCGTCGACAAACTGCCGCTTGTTTTCAACATCAATGTCCATGACGTCCATAAAGCCATAGTAATCGGGATAGTAGGGATAGACGTGGTAGGAAGCAAACTGCCCCGACAGAAACCGGTCGGTTGTCTGGATATGCTCGACGTCGACCTGTTCAAATTTACGGAAGTAGTATTCGACCAGCGAATCCCATTCAAGCGGGTCCGTCGTCGGCCAGTTGGCAAACGCGATCAGCCGCTGGGCTTTGTAGGTCTGCGTCTCATATTCGATGATTTTATCGCCGACCTGCGCCAGCATCGCCTCAAACGGCGACGCATCGTCAGTGGTCGTCATGTACTTCCCATGATATTGATTCTTTTTGTCCTGCATGTGATCCGTGAAGGCGACCGTCGTGTCTTCCCATTCCACACCCAGAATATACCCCAGAACCCATTGCGAAATATCATGGTTGTAAGAGCCGCTGCCCAGACCCTCGCCTAAGGAAAACCGTTTGTTTCCATGGATGATATCGACTAACGTCCGGCTGTCCTGGATCATCGTGTTCATGAAGTCCGGATCGTAGGCGTCGCGGTGGGAGAACAGCGTGTAATCATTCACCCACAAGCCGTGGATCAAATAGAGCGGTTGTTCGCGGTCCTTGTTGTATTCCCAAAACGCATTGTAGAAATCATCCTGAAGCAGCGTGTAGACACGGATGCAATTCGCGCCCATCGCCTGAATTTCGGCGAACCACCGCAGATAGGTTTCCTTATCAATCGCGTAATCCGTCGCAAAATGGCCCGGAATCCCGCTGCCCAGATTGGCGCCGCGGATCTCGAAAGGTTCCATGCCCTGCCCCTGATCGACAAGAATCGTCTTGCCCTCAACTTTTGTAAACGTCTCCACCGACGTTTTCCGCAGGCTTTCCCATTGAAAGGTCAGTCCGATGCGGGAAGACAGAAACAACCCGCCGGCGGCGAGCATCACGATCACGGCGCAGGCGATAATAAATTTTTTCATGCAGGCTCTCCTCCTTCCGGCTTAATGGTTATACTTCTTGACCGCGGATTCATGACAATACTGCCTGAGCACTTCGATATGCTCATCCAGCCAGGCCAGCCGCTGCAGATACGCGTCATGAAACTGTTTCACCGCCGCTTCATAGGACCGCAGATTCTTTTCATCCGGCAACAATTTATTGCGTTTGTCCAGATTTTCCGGATCAAAGCTGTAGCCCCAGACCGCAAAATTCCGGTCGACGGCCGGTCCCAGATAATCGACGACTTCCTGGATATAGGCGGATACCTGTTCATCGCTCAGAATCCCTGCGCGCAGCTGGCGATACCGGTAGATGACCTGATTGATAAAGTCCTCGTCCTTGATCAGCATCGTGAACCACGGCGCCTGTACGGAGACGAATTGGCGGATCAGAAAGTCATCGTCGGAGCTGTCGGAAACATTGCCCAGACTGTTGTTGAAATCCCAGACGACCGGTTTGAATTTCCCGTTGACGTCTTTGTAGAAGAAGGTCGAAAGGTTGCCGGTGTCATGTTGCACAAAGACTTCCATAAGAATGAAGTAATCAACGAATTCGTCGATGTCGATGAAATTTTTATAACCGTAGCGCGAGCTGTCGTAATCGAAAGAATACAGCGCTTTTTCAAACCGGCTGAGATCGCGTTCAATAAAGTCCTTCAACGGAGGCGTCAGCGCTTCGCTGCCCGGATAGCGGATATCGAAGAACGCACTTTTACGCAGAATCTGCACGTATTTTGTAAAATTATCCGCTTTGCTGCGCGGGTCCGGCTGGGCCGCATTGTCCAGCTCCACGATATAACCGGTAACGTTGCGGGTATTATTCGGCTTTTCGATTTCGATCCGGCCCTTGCCGGTGCTGACGGTTTCCATCATCACGTACACGCCGCGGTATTCACCGTTGATCACCACTTCGCAAAACCGCACGTCCGGCGCATAGTCCATCAGCTCGCCCGCCAGGTTCATCGCGACATAGTTGCGCATTAACGTCTTGTCCAGAAACGGCCCATGCAGCGCCCAGTCATGATCCGCTTCCATGCCCATGATTGATACATTTTTATTTTCTCCGTCGTGGTGGATTGTCTTGATCGCAAAAGACTGTTTATCAAACCAGCGCGAAGTGTTGCCGCGCACGCGGATCCGAATCTGTGTCTTCAGCGACGACGGATCCTGAAGCGTGTTCAGCTTATCATCCTGATTGATAATTTTCATATTTGCGACCAGAAACTCCTCGCCGGTTGACGTCATCGTCATCTTGCGGTGGGAGCGATCGTCGCCATAATAAGGCACGCCGGGAATTGCTTCGTCCGTTTCGATCACCACCAACGGCAGATGCGTGCTCAGCTGGTCCACGTCGACGGCCGCTTCATCATATTGATATTTCGAGATTTCCGTCTCCCGAATGCAGTCCAGCGCCGCGGATGGATCGTAGGCGGGCGCCGCTTCCCGGTGCTGATGAATCCGTGTCTGCATTTTTCCAAAGGTCAGCTGGGCTGTACCGCTGACCACGACCACAGCCGCCAGCGTCAGCCAGGCCATTGTCCGTTTACGCATGGATCAGACCTCTAGCTGCTGATATCATCGTCCTGGGCGACGATATTCACATACTGGACATGTTCGATCTGATATAATTCCTCGTCAATGCTCGAGGTCTTCCTGAGGTTCTTTTCATAGGTTTTCCGCGGAATTTCATAGATCAGTTCGATCGTTTCGCGGGTTGTGTTCTTGACGCGCAGATCCAGGCGGCCGTCAAAATAATGCGTGATAACCGACATGATCCGCTCCTCCGTACTGCGTGCGCCGCGCACGATCAATAGCATCCTGTTTTCATTCTTGATCCGCCCCAGCACCAACAGCACCAGAAAAACCCCGGCGGAACCCAGCCCCGCCGTCATATAATCGCCGACGCCGCAGGACAGACCGGCGACGATCGCCCAGAAGATATAAACGGTGTCGCGGGAATCCTTGATCGCCGTTCTGAAACGCACGATCGACAGCGCGCCGACCATGCCCAGCGACAGCGCGACGTTGTTGCCGATCGCCGTCATGACGACTGTCGTCAGCACGGTCAAAACGACCAGACTGACGTTGAATTTGCGGCTGTAAACGGTTCCGGCATGCGCCAGATAATAAGAAAGATAAATGACGAAGCCCAGCACGATCGCGATCAGAATCTGCGCCAGAATCTGCCCGGCGTTCAGCGCCTCGATCTGCTGCATTAAATTCGATAAATAAGAACTCACTCGATGTTACCCCCTTTTTAATAAAATTCAGTGTATCGCAGCCCGATCCGCCGCGCCATGCAATACTTGCTCGCGGACAGTTCGCTCTGATTGCAGCTGCGGAGAATGTCGCGCACATACGTCAGCAGGAAATGATTGTATTTCACTTCCAGAATGGTTTTCCACGGGTCCAGCATCGGCGCCATCGCCAGCTCCCCGTCAAAAATATCATAATGAAACTCGTTGGCCCGGATCTCACTGTCCAGCGTGATGCGGATGCTGTTCTCCGGCAGCACATACGCCTTGCGGCGATATTCGACCACCGTTTTCGGCCGGTAATGCTCACGGTTTAAAATGGCGTAACATTCCGCCGCGAACGCTTCCTTGTATTTTAACAGCGGACTGAAATCCCCTGCGATCAGCCGCACGGCGTCTTCGCACCTGATGGGCAGCGAACGCTTGAGCTGATTGGAACCCTGTTTCTGCTTCATTTCCAGAAAGGCAGTTTTATCCTGAGGATGATACACACGCAGACGCATTTTCCGCCGTTCCTCCACGCCGTCCATCTTTGCGTTGAAATCCCGGTCGCTCAGCGTATCGAAATATAACGATCGCACCCGATATCCCCCCTGCACAAGATCGCCGTTATGGGTATCCTGATGCAGCAGCGCGTCCAGCTGGCCCTCGAAACGAGCCCGCTGCGTCGCTGAAATCAGAAATTTCCGTTCCTGCCGCAGTACCTCGTTCATTGACTCTCCTCCATCATTTCAATCAGCGGCTTCGACCAGTGATAATCATGAACGATGCTGATCAATGGAAATGCCTGATCGACTTGTTTCCAGGCCGCCTCTGCCGCGGCCAGCCCCTTGTTGCGGTAAGTCTTGTCTTCCGTCAGACCGTGCTTGCCCACCTGCTGAAATTCCAGGATGCAGTGCAGAACCTTCCCATATTTCTTTGTAAGCTGGGCTTCCGTTTCCAGTTTCTCGACTTCCGCCCCGCAGTCATAATCCATGACCGCCACCTCATCGCAGCCGTCCCGGATCAGGATTTCCAGAAGCTCCGTCAGGCCCTGGTCATCATAATGGCGGGGAATGCAGGCGATGAAGATCAGATCGTGCTTCTGCGCGTAGCGGTAAGCTGCGATCATCCCGGAAACATAGGTTTCCATGTGTCCGGCAGGATCTTCCTTCCAGCGCGAACGAGTGTACGGCTCCACGTCGACCATCACGCCGACAAGCTGTTCCGCCGGTGTGACCTGATCGTTATACCGGACGAGTTCTTCCAGATATGCAATCAGGGATGCACCGTCGGCCTCATAGCCCCAATCGGTTTCGCCAACCAGCGCGTAAGTTTTCACCTTTGCCTGATGCAGATGACGGACAAAAGCGGCTGTCGTTTTGCGGTCAACCGGAACGCTCAGTTCCTGAACCCAGTCGGTAATCTGAAATCTGCCGATCAGCTCGTCAACGTCTTTTCGATCAACCACCCGCTCCTCCTGCCATTCAAACATTCCCCGGCGCAGCGGCGGGCTTTTGCTTTCCATCGGGCGAACAACGAGGAATGAGGCCGCAGCGCCGATCCCCAGAATCACGAATGCCGCGATTTTCCATGTCTGTTTTTTCATCAAATTCCCCCTCCCTCACTTATCAAAGATGCTATCTGCGTTTCTTCTTTCATCATTTCAGTCAAATTAACGGAAATTTGCCAGTCTTTTTATGATGATCCGGACCACGGTCGCTGTCACAAAATGGCAGCCCTATGCCAAAGATGGCCGCGTTAGTTTCTATTTACAGTATGATCTGGCTGATTCCCTCATACCTGCAATATGCCCTCTCCTTTTGAACCTTGTCTTTTTTCCTGCGTCCGCCATCCACCGCTTTCGCATCTTTCCTTTTACGCAGAATGCGAATCACCGCAGTCTCACCGAACGAAGGACTTATAACCGTCAGGTTTTTAAATAGATCAAATACCCCCTATATCTGATTATGGATACAAAAGATTGACCGCTGCTTTGAGGCCGCTGACGCAAAACAGTTTTTTCAGCTTTGCTTCTAAGGATTTAAGATGCCGCGCCGACTTTTACGCCGGGATGCTTTAGCGGCGTGAAGCCGCATTTTCTTCATTTCTCCGGTGCACTTCGACGCGAGTCGGCTGCAGCGGATAGCTGTAACGCAACAGGATGTGCGGACAACCGTTTGTATGTTTCTGATAAAAAGTCCGGGTGATCCGATCCGCGAGCTTATCTGCGTTATCAAGGGTTATATCAGAAACCATAACCAGATACTGACAACTGCTGTACTGCGTAAAAACATCGCTCATCCGCAGATGATCATGAATAATCACCCCCAGAATATCCATTTCCTCATCGCGGCGCACCAATGCCGGAAAGTCGCCCTTGTTGTCCGTCAGAGTGAATAAAAGAAGAAAGGCCGATTCCTGAGAACGGCACATTTTCCGTTCGGCAAAGCGGTAAATTGCTTTAAACGTTTCATAATCCTGACAGAAGGAACCCGGGCGGGCGTGACTTTCGTGCATTTGTGAAGCGATTAACTTCATATCGAGCGTCACTCCGCCGTTTTCTTCCTGCCGCTTTAACTCCATCTTGCGGATATTGCGGACATGTTTTTTCTGTATGATCTGCTGATCCGCCCGATCGTACATTCTCTGATACGTATCGCCAGGCATGGAAGCCGTTTGAAAAATCGTGACGTCCAATCGCAGATTCAGGCATTCGCGAAGACGTATATGCCGCAGTCGCTGGCGAAGCTGCGTGCACAGCTGCTCAGCTTTCTTTTCATCCTGTCCTCTGAGCAATACTGTGAATTCATCGCCGCCCACACGGCTGATCAGACTGTCGGGCGGCAGCATTTTTATCAACACATAACCAACGTTCTGCAGGACCTGATCGCCGGTGATATGACCATACCGGTCGTTCACCTGCTTGAAATAATCCAGATCCATCATGATTAAAATTCCTGTATTTTTATCAAGCAGCCATTCATTGCACAGCCGTTCCATGGCTTTGCGATTATACAGACCCGTCAGCCAGTCATGTTCCGCGTCGTATTGCAGCGCCTGATTTTCCTCTTCAAGCTGTTCCCGGGACTTGACGTTGCGTTTCACAGTCCGGATTTTTTGATCAGATTCCTGTACTGTTGGATTCATATTTATTTTTCTCCTTCTTTTCTTTCTGCGGTTGGAAAACGATGACCTCTTTAAGCTCAACGTCAAAACTAAATGCTCAACTCAAAACCACCGGTCGGGCCTGAGCCTCGCTGTAAACTCCAATCGGCAATTTTATCCTGCCTGCACCTTCAGGAACTCGGCGTATTGCGGCTTTAAATAACCATGCCGGTCTTCAAGCTCGCCTTACGCCGGCCCACGACTAAAATCCCCATCGTGATCACCTCAATTTTAATAATGTTACCACACGTCCCGTTACAAATCCGTTACAAACCGGCTATGCATTTTACGCAAAAAAAAGACTCCCATGAGGAAGCCGGATATGCTGATGATGAAAGTTCTGCGTTTATTCCAGGCGGAATTCCGCCCATTCATAGCAGCAGAGATAATCGTGACGATAACTGTTGACAGCTTGCGGATCGCCGTCCAGGAAGTGATAACTGTCGCAATCCAGCCGTTCCGGAAGGATCGCGAGGCTGTTCCATGAGCGCAGCAGAATTTCTTCGATGCCCGCCGCCTGCAGCGCTTCCCGCAATCCCTTGACAACAATCCGGAAGTACCCTTTTTTACTGGCCTTAATCGAAGCATCGCCCCACAATGCGGCACAGGCGTCCGCCGCCGTCACGCTGACGCCGCGCCGGTCGATCAGATAAGCCAGCAGTTCTTTGGATTTTGCGCGTTTAAACGTGACAGGACGGCCATCCACAAAAATATCAAAGCCGCCGAAGGTCTGCACCCGCACCCGCTTTTGCCGCAGCGCTTCGCCATAGGCAAAGGTCAGTTCCCGGCGCAGAGCCTCCGCTGTGACCGGCTTTAACAAATAACCTGTCGCATGCATCTGAATCGCGCCCAGCGCGTATTGTTTATAGCTCGTGACAAAAATGATATGCGCCTGCGGACAAAGATCTTTCAATTTTTTTGCCAGCACCAATCCGTTCATACTTCCCAATTCGATGTCCAGAAACGCGGCGTCGAAAGGATGATCACGAACATAAGCCAGCGCCTCGCTGGGAACGCCGAACGTTCGTAAGACACTGTCCGGCGCCGCTTCCGCCAGCGCTTCCTCCAGATCTTTCAGCGCGAAAGGTTCGTCGTCGACTGCGATATAATTCATAACGTTGCTCCTTCCTTGGGAATCATGATGGTCGCCACAGTCCCTTTGCCCGGCGTACTTTGCAAGGTCAGCGTTCCGCCGCATAACATCCCCAGCCGCTCCCTTACATTTTTAATTCCGATATGAGATTGATTGTCTTCTTCAAATTTATCAGAGAAACCCAAACCATCGTCAGCGACGATGACAAGGTAAGCGTCTGGCGTTTCCTCAGTCCGGATCGTAACGGTGCCTCCTTCTTCCCTTCTCAATACGCCATGGCGCACGGCGTTTTCCACAATCGGCTGCAGCGTGAGCGAGGGAATCGAAAAATCCCGCGCTGTAATTTCATAAACCACTTTAAGCCGGTTCTGAAAGCGCTGACGTTCCAGTGACAGATAATTTTCCGCATGGAGAAGCTCCTGTTCAAAAGGAATCGGCGCCTTGCTTTCCAGCGAATCCATATTTCCGCGCAAAAACAATGAAAAATCCCGGATTGCCGCTTTCGCTTGATGGGGATCCACATCGCAAAGCTGGCAGATTGTTGTCAACGTGTTGTATAGAAAGTGCGGCTGGATTTGCGAAAGCATGATTTCAACCCGGGATTCCGCCAATTCTTTTTCCTGCTGCCGGATCAGCAGATCACGCTCGGACTGAATATTGACAAAGATAAACAACAGCGCCAGCGTTACGCCGACATTCACCACCGCGATCCCGCGAAGAAACATCTGCGACGCCCCGGCGCCAAGCGGAATAAAGATATACAACAAAAAGAAGATCACTTCACGGCGGATGAGCTTTTTTCGATTCAGTACGACCAGCCAGGTAAACGACAAATAACAGAACAGCGGAACCAGCTGGGATATCAAAAACAGCGAACCCCGCTGATAGCCGGCGGCGGTAATGGTAAAAATCGCTCCGGTCAGCGGACTGATCAGCGCGAAGAAAATCTGTACGCCGCACAACAGCGTGATACTCCGCAAAAAGATCGTTCTTACAGGATGCGTCAGTTTCAAATATTCATCGATGTAACGGGCAAAAAAATACAGGACAAAGGCGGAGCTGACATAATACAGGACAACCAGCAAGATTGCCGCTGTCATCATCAACGGAGTTGTGATATCCCGGAAGCACCAGTCGCCCAGATCACCGATAATCATCAATCCGTTGGAAACGCTGACCCCCAGAAAATAGCGGTTTAATTTCTGATGCCAACGATGATCGTTTCCAAGATAGATGATCGGGATGAGCGATAAGATCAGGCAGAAAATGTCCAGCGCAATATTGGCAATCAAGAAGTTATCCACAGCCACTCCCCCTGTCTCTTCTATTGAATTGAGACCATTATAACAGAGTGCGCCAAAAAAGAAAATGCAGATATTCTGACCTGAGAAAGCGGTTTCACGCTGCGTCGTCTCCGTGAAAGGCCGCGGCTGTCCGGCTGCTTGATCGCCGCCAAAAAAGCGAGACGATTTTCATCCTCTCGCTGTAAGCTCTCACTGCAGGTTCTGCCGCTGATTCCGCTTGTCCTGCGCGCCGGGTTCACCCGGTTTGCGCCTCGTCAAGGAGCGTGTGACCGATGTCTTTCCCCGTGGTTTTGATCAGCCCTGAGACTGATCAATCTGCCGCTTCAAGAACACGGCTCCGCCGATCAGTACGACCGCCGCAAAGACCAGAATCCCAATCGCAAACGGAACGATGCTTCCGGTTTTCTTTACTTCCGGTTCAGGTTCCGCCGCTTTCTCTGCGACTTGAACTTTCAGACTGAACCGCTCGCCGCCCGCTGAATAGGTAATCGTCGTTTCACCGGTCTTCAGCGCTTTTACAGTATAGCTGTCCTGTCCTGTGATTTCCAGAACTGAGGGATCGTATTCCCAACTGCCGCCCTCCGGCTGCGGTTTCAGCGTCGTTTGTTCGCCGACCGTTAAATTCAGGGAACCTGGAAGTCCGCTGATCACAACCGGTACTTCAGAGAATCCAATATAATCAGGCCAGCTGTCCATAGTGAGGGTTATCGTTTTGGACGTCACTTTTTTCGTATCTTTCACCCATGTTTTATTCTGACAAATCCATACGTTTAATTCCGTTCCGTCTTTTTGATCCACCGGAATTTCAATCGTCAGCGAGCCGCGGTATTTTCCCGCCTTCAGCTGCAGCCGATAGCCAGACAGCCAGCCGTCCTTCTTCTGCTGCTCACGAATTGCGTCGCATGCATCGCAAGACCCTTCCTTATGCGGCAGTTCCGCGGAGGCCGCCAGCGCCGAGTTAAAGCTGAACTCGCCGTGAATCTGAATCCCGTTCTCTTTGGACTTCAATGTTTTCTGCGCATATTCCGGACCGGTGGCCGGGATTTCCTGCCACTCCAGTTGTCTTCCGCAAACGGTGCAGACTTTCTTTTTGCTTCCCGGTTTTGTCGCGGTGGCCTTTTCAATGATGATCCAGTCGCCCGGCGTGTGCTCCGCGATTTCCGCCTTGGCGCCGTCGCCGTCAAGGCATTCGCGGTAATGCCAGGTCGGATCGGACTGCATCGGCCCATAATTGTGTTCGTGCACCGGCTGCGGTTTCGGGGTCGGCGTTGGCGTCGGGGTTGGCGTTGGTATGATTTCCGTCACTTTTACCGTCTTTTCCGCCCGCTGAACAAAAGGTCCCCAGGTCAGGTCGCACTGATAGACGCCGCTGTGGCTGGCCTGCGCCTGATCAATTTTCAAAGTCGGATTTGTCTGCGCACTCAGCGGAGTTCCGTTAAAGCTCCATTGATATGTGACGTTCCCGTTGATCTGCGGTTTTATCGTCAATTCCAGCGTTTCCCCGGCCTGGATATCCTTTCCTTCGATGACCGGAACAGAAGAACCGGAAGGAAATACAGATAAATCCGCATACGTCTGACTGTTTTCAAACAGCAGTAAGACGGCCGGCACATTCTCAAACGGAGTAGTTTGCCAGTTCGGCTTGTTCGCCGGCATTCCCAGCACGCTCAAGCCTGTGCAGTTTTTAAAGGCTCCGGCGCCCAGCGTCGTCGTTTTGATCAGATTGGCTTCGCTGATCGAAGCGCAATGAGCGAAAGCTTCCTCACCGATCGTTTCGACATGTGACAAATCAATCTGCGTCAGGGCTGCACATTGGCTGAACGCCCGGTTGCCGATGACGCTTAATCCCGGATTCAAATTCGTCGAAGCCTTGAGCTTTAATTGATGACAGTCTTCAAACGCAGAGTCCTGCAGCAGGGTAACCTGCGATAAATCCACTTCGCCCAGACGACCGCAGTTCTTAAACGCACTGTCGCCGATCATGACGACATGCGATAAATCGACGGCCGTCAGATAAGTGCAGCTGGTGAAGGTGAACGGATGAATTATCGTTACTTTCTCATTCAGATTGGTTCCAGCTTTCAGCGTCAGCTTTTCGCAGTTTTTGAAAGCGGCGGCCCCGATCGCCTCAACTTGGGACAGATCCACACCCGTCAGTTTTCCGCAATTCTCAAAAGCAGATTCGCCGATCGTTTTCAGCGCCTGGCTTAAATTGGTATCCGCCGCCAGCGTCAGATTGGAACAGCCGGTAAAGGCTTTTTCTCCCAAGGTCTGAACCTGGGAGAGATTAACGGCTCCCAGACTGGCGCAGCCTTCAAACGCACTGTCGCCAACGACATTGACCCCCGCCAGATTCACCGCGGTCAAATGCGTGCAGTCCTTCAACGCCTGTTCACCGATCGTCTTCACTGACGCGGGCAAAACGAGGTTTTCCAGGGAAGTCATGCTTGAGAAAGCCGCGTTGGGAATGGTAATCAGCGCTGTTTTTTCCAAATCCAATGTTTTTAAATTCGTCAAGGTTCCGCGAATGTACTTCATATCCTGTTCATTCAGCGTACCTTCGATAAACAAGGCCGCGATCTTCTGCGGCAAGACCTGTCCCTTTTCCACCTTGGTCTTCAGCTCGCCCGCCTTCACCGTGACGCGCACATAGTTTTCAGGCAGCGTCGTCGGCTCGAAGCCGGTCACCGTGACCACAATTTCCGGCAGCGCCGCAGCCGGCGCCAGAACATAGCCTGAGCCAGGTTCAGCGATAAATATATAATCCTGTGGTTTTGACGGATCGTAAGTTGCGTCCTTCGCTTTCCACCTAACCGGAATGTCTGGCAGCGGATTCTTTTCCAAATCCGTCCCGGATAACGATTCCGGAAGGTTCAATTTTGACAGAGCCGTGCCCACCGCTACGGTTTGTTCGGCAACGTTCGGTTCCAACGGGTCAAAGGAGGCGATCGTCACTTCGCCAGCCTGTCTGGCCGTCCGTTTCCCGGTCCGGTTCATGCCGGTATTCAGGACAAGCCGTCCCGGGGCGGCCGCAGGCAAAACCTCGCCTGTTCGCTCTTCCGCAAGCGTCTGAGTTGCAGCCGGCTGCAGCGAGAAGAACAATCCCAGCGACAATCCGCCGATCATGATCAGATGTCTTAATCTTTTCTTCATGATATCCCTCCTTTTTGTCCAGGCAATTCATTACAATCTTTCAGCGCAAAGCTTAAAAACCTGAATTCTGTCATCCTGAGACTGCGCAAAAACACCCGGGCTGAATCCGTTTTCGCAGAGATCTTCAAGCTGTCGAATTCTGTTTTTCTGAAATCTGCTTCTTCGGTGCGCTTCAACCGTCACTTTCGCCTGCAGGATAACATCGTTTCTTTTCTGATTTTATTATACACGGAATTTTTCCGGTTTCTCCTGCCGCCCGTTCAAAGTCATGGAAATGTAAGACTCTCATTCGAATTTCGCAATGATTGAAAGCAAAATCCCGTCTTTTCCCCCTGCTTTCACGCAGTCAGGGGAACCGCCGGCGGCAGTCTTGATCAAAGATCAAAGCATGGCTTTGCTGATTTGTGAGCGGTCTTCCTGCCCTGCGGCCTTTTCCAAAGAAGCCGCAATTTCACACGCTGCAATCCCTGCTGTCTGATCGGTGATCATGACTGTTTTTTATCATTTTGAATGATCACAAGCGATAGTGGCGTATTGTAGGCGTTCAGATTGCATTGGCAGCGCATCCGCGATGCCGCTCCCCTGCAATTCCTCCATTGAATCCGGCTTCACCCTGCACTTTAAAAATCCGCTGCTTTATTGCTTCCACTCTGGCAGCACTTTTATCCATCGCCGCACTAAAAAAGGAAAAGGAAGAAATTTATCCAGACGAGCTGCAGCCCAACACTGGCCCGCAATCCGCTGACGATAAATATCAAAATTCCTTTTCCATAAACCATCCTGCTTAACGAAAACAATCATCGCTGCAGCGATCCAAACCGCAGTTGCCTGTTCTCAGACTGAATATAGATTCTTTTATTCACAATCCTCAAACTGTGAGTTATACAGGGAAGCGTAGAAGCCGTTATCCGCCATCAGCGAATCATGCGTGCCCGCTTCGACGATGTCGCCGTCCTTCATGACCAGAATCAGATCGGCGTCGCGGATCGTGGACAGACGGTGCGCGATGATGAAGCTTGTGCGGCCTTTCATCAACGTTTCCATGCCCTTCTGAATCAGGACCTCCGTCCGCGTATCGACCGAGGACGTCGCTTCGTCCAGAATCAGAATCTTCGGATCCGCCAGGAACGCCCGCGCAATCGTTAACAACTGCTTCTGCCCTTGCGAAATATTGCCGGAATCCTCGTCGATCATCGTTTGATAGCCATGATCAAGCGTGCGGATAAAGTGGTCCACATGCGCCGCCCTGGCCGCCGCGATGACTTCCTGATCCGTCGCGTCCAGCCGTCCGTAACGCAGGTTCTCCATGACCGTGCCGTCAAACAGCCACGCGTCCTGAAGCACCATGCCAAACAGCGAGCGCAGATCTGACCGCTTGTAATTTCTGATATCCTGTCCATCGACATAAATCGTTCCGCCGTTGAGCTCATAGAACCGCATAAGCAGCTTGACGATCGTCGTTTTACCCGCGCCGGTTGGCCCGACGATGGCAACCCGCTTGCCGGCGTTGATGAACATCGAGAAATCATTGATGATGATCTTGTCCGGATTGTAGCCGAAATGAACGTTTTCAAACGTCACCTGTCCCTGAATCAGGGATTTGCCGTGCCGGTCGCGAACTGGCGCCGGCGTTGTGGTTTCAGCGACTTCTTCTTCCTCGTTTAAGAATTCGAAGACCCGCTCTGCCGCCGCCGCTGTCGACTGCAGGACGTTCATCGACTGAGACAGCTGGTTGATCGGCTGATTAAAGTTGCGGACATAGGCGATAAAAGCCTGAATGTCGCCGATTTCAATCGCGCCCCTGATCGCCAGCCAGCCGCCCAGGATACAGACGCCGACATAGCCGAGGTTGCCGATCAGCGTTGTTAACGGCTGCATCATGCCGCTTAAGAACTGCGATTTCCACGCGGAATCGTACAGCCGCTGGTTATTCTCACTGAATTCCGCGATCGAACGTTCCTCGCCGTTGAACGCTTTCATGACGATATGCCCGGAATACATTTCTTCAATATGGCCGTTGACTGCGCCCAAAGCTTCCTGCTGACGGGCGAAGAACCGCTGCGAACGCTTGACGATCTGCATGACCAGGATCGCTGAAAGCGGCAGAACACAGAAGGCCATCAGCGTCATTTCCCAGCTGATGGACAACATCACAATCGTGAAGCCGAACAGCTGGACAAGCGCCGTGATGATATTCGCCAGCGACTGATTCAGCGTCTGCGAGACCGTGTCGACGTCGTTGGTCGCCCGCGACAGAAGATCTCCATGCGAATGCGTGTCAAAATATTTAAACGGCAGCCGGTCGATCTTCTCGGCCAGCGCTTTGCGCAGGTTGTAGGAAACCTTCTGCGCGACACTGGCCATCAGCCAGTTCTGGAAATAATGAAACAGGGCTGATAAACCGAACAAACATAATAAGAAAATCAGAATTTCAGCGATCCTGCCGAAATTAATGCCTCCGGTTCCCATCGCTTTCGCACTCAGTCCAACAGCCAGTTCCGTCGTCGCTTTGCCTAAAATTTTCGGACCGACAACCGTCATGACGGTCGCGACGGCCGCAAACAGAATTCCAAACACCATGGATAAAGAATATGGCTTGATGTAGCGCAGCAGCTGCTTCATCGTGCCCTTGAAATCTTTGGCCTTTTCGCCGGCGCCGCGCATTCCATGTCCCCGTCCCATCGGACCGCGCATCATCGGTTTCGGATTATGCTTCGTGTTCGTCATGATCCAATTCCTCCTTTGACAGCTGCGAATACGCAATTTCCTGATACACCTCGCAGGTCTTCATCAGCTCATCATGCGTTCCGATTCCGGCGATACGGCCTTTATCCAGCACAACAATCTGATCGGCATGCATGATCGACGAAATTCGCTGCGCGACCAACAGCACCGTGCTGCCGGTCCGCTGGCACAGCTCGTTGAGGGCTTTGCGCAGCGCCGCATCGGTCTTGAAGTCCAGCGCGGAGAACGAATCGTCGAAAATATAGATTTCCGGATTGCGGACCAGAGCGCGGGCAATCGACAGCCGCTGCTTCTGTCCGCCGGAAACGTTGGTGCCGCCCTGTGCGATCGGCGCGTCGTAGCCTTCCGGTTTGGCGTTGATGAACTCGCTCGCCTGAGCAATTTCCGCTGCCTGCTTAAGCTGATGCCAGTCGGCATCGGCGTCGGCATAGCGCAGGTTGGATTCGATGGTGCCGGAGAACAACACGCCCTTCTGCGGTACATAACCGATCTTATGGCGCAGTTCCTGCTGACTGACCTCGCGGATATCCACGCCGTCAACCTCGATCGAGCCCGCCGTGACATCAAAGAAGCGCGGTACCAGATTGACGATCGTGGATTTGCCGGAACCGGTCGAACCGATAAAGGCCGTCGTCTGTCCCGGACGGGCCAGGAACGAAATGTTTTCCAGAACGTTTTCCTCAGCGCCCGGATAGCGAAACGCCACGTCTTTAAACTCAACGTAGCCATGCTGCTGAGGATCAAACGACTTCGGCTGCTGCGGATCGGCGATCGACAGCGGGCAATTCAGCACTTCCAGCACACGCTTGATCGAAACCACCGCCCGCGGCAGCATGATCGAAACCATCGTAATCATTAAGAACGCCATGATGATCTGCATGCTGTACTGAATAAACGCCATCATGTCGCCGACCTGCAGCGTGCCCAGATTGATCTGATGGCCGCCGACCCAGACGATCAGGATGCCGACGCAGTTCATCACCAGCATCATCATCGGCATTAACAGCGCCAGTGTGCGGTTGACAAACAGGTTGGTTTTCGTCACATCGGTATTGACCTGATCAAATTTCTTTTCTTCATACCCCTGGGTATTGAACGCCCGGATAACCGGCAGGCCGTCCAGAAATTCGCGCAGGACGGAGTTCATCTTATCCAGCAGTTTCTGGATGATTGAGAACTTCGGCATGACGACCGCAAACGCCACGCCCATGATCGCCATGATGACCACGACGACCAGGGCGATGATCCAGGTCATCGACGCGTTGGTGTTCAGCACCTTGATGATCGCGCCGACGCCGATGATCGGCGCATACACGACAATCCGCATAAACATGACCAGCACCTGCTGAATCTGCTGAACGTCGTTGGTCGTCCGGGTGATCAGCGTGCCGGTGGAAAACTGATTGAATTCCGCAGATGAGAAATTTTCAACCTTGCTGAAAACCGCCAGCCGCAGATTGCGGGAAACGCCGGCCGCAATCCGCGAAGCCAGAAACGTTACGATGATCGCGCAGATCGTTCCAAACAACGCGATTCCCAACATCCGCAAGCCGCTGCTGAAAATGTAATTGAGCTGAATTGAATCGGTATTGATGCCGATTGCCCGATACTCCATTTTAATAAACTGGGCTGACGCTACCGGTGACGCATTTTCACCAGCCACTTCCAGACTGGCGTCGATCCTGGCAACGATGTCGTCAATGACTTCCTGCGGCAGCTGCCTCAGCAGGGAAAACAGATCGACGTCCTCCGGCAGATTTAATTCTTTGAATTCCTCGCTATTCTTTAAGCCGGGGAGACTGACGACGATCATTTCCGCCCGCGCCAACATCGAATTGAGCGAGGCACGTGCCTCGTCAGTCAGCGAATTCAGGAAATATACCGGTTCCTGTTCGACTAACGGAGCTTGTTTGATCTGTTTTGCGCTGGCCTGTCCGGCGTCCACCAGCGTATAGCTTGAAAGAAACAGCTGCTGCTGTTCGTCATTAAGAAACATTGCCAGTTTTTCCGCTTCGCTTTTCCGGATCACTTCCGGAACCGCGCTGCGAATGCCGCCGGATTGAATCCCGACGTCGACGATGTCGGCCATGTAATCCGGCAGCGCCAGCTCGCATTGAGCCTGGGCAAACAACAGCACGATAACCGCCGCGATGGAGAGCGCGAACGGTTTCAAATACTGGGTGATTCTCACCTTTTTGATCCTGACCATAAAAAAACTCCTTTCTTACTTTTCCTGCGAATCCCGGCTTGCCAGACTCTGACAATATTCAATCGTCCGTTCCAGCGTGCGGATTAAAGCCAGGCTGTCGGATTCGCCCAGATAGCGGAAATAGGCGGTCAGCTGATCACAGAATTCCTGTTCTCTTTTCTGCATCAGCTCGCGGCCTTTCTCCGTCACCCGAATGTAGACGCTGCGCCGGTCGTTGTCCAGGAGTACCCGCTCGACCCATCCCTGCTGCTCAAAGGAACGGATTCCCTGCGATACCGCTGCCGGACTGACGTGGAAATAGTCCTTGATCTGGCTCATTTTGATCATTCCTTCGGGGTTGAGATGAAGAATTCCGTGCAGAATCATCATATCCCGGGAATTCATCGTTTTCTTCTTGCGTCCGCGAGATTCGCTGCGCTGGCGCATGTCGTAAATCAGCCGCATCAGTTTTTGAGCAATTTCCTGTTCATCCATACCGGTCACCTCTTTTGTCTGGATAGTTAAGTTACTTAATATTTAACTATGTTAACCAATTATACTCTACTCTTTATAAAATGCAATATGGTTTGCAGAGTTTCCTACAAACTGCCTAAATTGTCTTTTTTGCTTGCGTGCCGGGATATCGTTATGAATGCTTCTTTATCCTGATTTTCGCTCTCAAACACCGGCGGTGAAGTCGAAAAGAGAAAAAATTCAGTTTAACCGGTTAGAAAAAATAAAAAAACTCTTGCACTGCGCAGCGTTTTAGTGTAATATATAAAAGCAGTCGGAAAAATGACTGTTTAACGATCATGCGGTAGTGGCGAAATCGGCAGACGCGCACGTTTCAGGGGCGTGTGGGTAAAACCATGTGGGTTCAAGTCCCACCTACCGCACCAGATAAAAACAAACAGCTGAACGCGAAAGCGGGCAGCTTTTTTTATGTCTGCCGCGGAATTAACCGCAGATTGTGCATTTGAAATCCCGTTGTCCACCACTCTTCTTCCCTCAGCCTTTCCTGTGGAATCCCGGACACTCTGGAAATTCCGCAATCGGGCAAGGATGTAAAATGATTTATTTTGACATACAAACTAAATTCTGCTATACTGTTTCCTCGTTCAGGTTCTCAACGAACCGACCTGAAAAGAGGATGAATCCGCATGAAGAAAAAAACGAAAATTTTCATATCGGTGCTCGTCGTCATGATTGCCGCCTTGACTGCAGGCAGCTTCTGGGCCGGCAATTATCTGGTCGATTACGCGCTCTACCGCGCCGATCAGGCACCGCAATCCGCCAATGACGGCAAAGCGCCGGTCAATGAAACCTATGGCAACGAGGAAGCGAACAAAGCCGAGGAACAGCGGCTGACCGACCTCTGGCTGAAAACCGTCTCCATGGAAAAGAAAGAAATCGTCAGTCAGGATGGGCTGACACTGCGCGCGCTGCAATACACCGCGGATCCTGCGTCGCATCGCTACGCTCTGGTCATCCACGGTTATACCTCGAATAAAGAAGCGATGCAGACGGAAGCCCGGCATTTTTCCCAGCTGGGCTACACGGTCATCACACCGGATAACCGCGCGCATGGCGAAAGCAACGGATCCTATATCGGGATGGGCTGGCTGGACCGCAAGGACCTTTTACTCTGGATCGATCAGGTTGTAAGCCAGGATCCGGATGCGGAAATCGTATTGTACAGCGTTTCGATGGGCGGGGCGGCCGTGATGATGACCGCAGGGGAAGCCTTGCCTTCCCAAGTCAAAGCGATCATTGAAGACTGCGGCTACACTTCGGTATATGATATGTTTAAAAATCAGCTGGATTACCGCTTCGGCTTGCCGGAATTTCCGTTTCTGGCAACCGCGGATATCATGACCGGGATTCGCGCCGGCTATCACTTCAAAGAAGCGTCAGCTGTAGAACAGCTGAAAAAGGCAGCAGTGCCGATGATGTTCATTCACGGAAGCAACGATACCTATGTGCCGACAGAGATGGTTTATCAGGTCTATGAAGCCTGCCCGACGGAGAAAGAGCTGCTGATCATTGAAGGCGCGGCCCACGCGGCCAGCGCGGATGTAGACCCGACATTGTATTGGGATTCAGTCACCACGTTTCTGAACCGGTTTTTAAGTTAATGATGATTCCATCTGTCTGAGCCGCAATGCAAACTGACTCAATAAAAACATGTCTGCTTCAGAATTCTGTTTGCTTTTCTGAAAAGACATGTTTTTTTGTTTGTTTTTTGTACTCTAATTGATCAGTTCAATCCAGATCTTCCCCATTAGACGCAATGACTTTTTTATACCAGTCTGATTGTTCTGCGCATTCCAAGATATAAATATTGAAAAAGGAACGCCGCAGTTTTTTTTGCGAATTGGATTGTATGGGAATGAAGAAATTTCCTTCTTCTCGCTGATGCTTGAGTCATCTAGTAAAATTGACGAAACTGGCTGGCCTGATCCGCCGCCTGCCGCAGTCCTTTGATCATCTCCTGCAGCGAGCGGTCGTCGACATGGAAATCAAAGCGCAGACGCACCCGCTCGCGCAGCGTTTCAAAGTCAGGCACTTCCCCCGATTGAAGCTGCACGCCCAGATATTCGATCACTTCGTTCATCTGCTTTTCACTTGGCATCCACTGCGCCTGCTTCAGGCAGAACTCTTTTTCATTCTCCGCGATCTCAAAGCCCGCCTTGCAGCGCGAGCACGCGATGCCCCAATGCTTGCCCCAGCGCACGACCGGCACGAAAAATACCGATACCTGCTGCGCCTGCTCAACTAAATAAAAATGGCTCAGTTTTCCGCAATGCGGACAAACCCGAACTCCCAGATAAGCTTTTTTGCGATGCCCCGAACCGGCGCCGATCATGATGAACATGGCGTCCCTCCTTATCAGTCCCCAAATCTTTTCATTTTATTGATGGCGATGCTGCTTCTGCCAGGCTTCGATCTGTTCCATCCGCTCCTGAATCCGACCTTCCCGGCCCTGCCGCGTCGGCACATAATACTTCCGGTTCAGCAAAGCGTCCGGCAGGCATTGCAGCGTCGTTAGTTTTTCCTCGGTATCGTGGGCGTATTGATACCCTTCGCCATAATGCAGCTCCTTCATCAAGGCGGTCGGCGCGTTGCGGATCGCTAACGGCACCGGCTCCGCGAGATGTTCCAGCGCATCCTTCTTCGCCGCTTCATATGCCATATACAAAGCGTTGGACTTCGGCGAGAGCGCCATATAAACGACGGCCTGCGTCAGATTGACGCTGCACTCCGGCATTCCGTTGAAATGACATGCCTGATAGGCCGCCACCGCGACCTCCATTGCCCGGCTGTCCGCCATGCCGATATCCTCGCTCGCAAACCGCACGACCCGCCGCGCGATATACAGCGGATCCTCGCCCGCTTCCAGCATCCGTGCCAGCCAGTACACCGATGCCTGGACGTCGCTGTTGCGCATCGACTTGTGCAGAGCGGAGATTAAATTGTAATGTTCCTCCCCTTTTTTATCATACAACAACGATTTGCGGTTGATGCACTGTTCCAGATGCTCTTTGGTCACGACGATATCCTCGCCGTTCTTATCGCCGTTGAGCACGACCATTTCCAAAGTGTTCAGTGCGGTGCGTGCGTCGCCGTTGGCAAAATTGGCGATCATCCACAACAGATCGTCGTTCAGATCCACATGATAATTGCCAAAGCCCCGCGGATCCTTCAGCGCCCGCGCCAACAGCTCCAATAAATCCTCCGTTGCCAGCGCCTGCAGCACAAACACCTTACACCGGGAAAGCAGAGCGGCGTTGATCTCAAACGACGGATTTTCCGTTGTCGCGCCGATCAGAATGATACTGCCCTTCTCTACAAAGGGAAGGAAAGCATCCTGCTGAGCCTTATTAAAGCGATGGATTTCATCGACGAACAGAATTGTCTTCTCGCCCATCTGGCGGTTCAGCTCCGCTTTATTCATGACTTCTTTGATTTCCTTAATCCCGCTGGTCACCGCACTGAAATCCACGAAATGCGACTGCGTGCGCTCAGCGATGATCCGGGCCAGCGTCGTTTTGCCCACGCCCGGCGGCCCCCAGAAAATCATCGAGGACACCTGATCCTGTTCGATCAGCTGCCGCAGGATCTTTCCCTCGCCTAAAAGATGTTTCTGACCTGCGACTTCCTCCAGCGTTTTCGGCCGCAGCCGGCTGGCCAGCGGACTGTTCAGATCGCGATCATCAAACAACGATTTCTGTTCCATGAACATCGCCTCCTGCGCTTATTATACAACATTTTCAATCGTTTCCACGCTTGAGTTTGAATTTTATTCAACTTTGCAAGTTAGAAGACAATCCGATCCTTTCCCTGACGTTTTCCCTGATACATCCGTTGATCTGCCAGCTCGACTACGGCTTCAAAGTCCGCGCCGATCCTTCCGTAAGTCAGACCAAAGGTCATGGTGACCCGGATCAGATGCCCGTCGTAAGAAAATGGATAACTGCGGATTTTCTCTGCCAGTGTTGCCAGTTTTCTCTCTGCCTCCGCCTGCGGCAGATCCGCCATCAGAATCAGAAACTCCTCGCCGCCCCAGCGGCAGACAAGCGCCGATTCCGTTTCCCGCATCAGCCGGGCAGTCGTTGCCAGCACATAATCGCCGCAGATATGGCCATAGGTATCGTTAACCTGTTTGAAATCATCCAGATCTCCCAATGCCACAGCCATCCATTTCCCCTGACTGGTTCTGAGCTGTTCCTGTAAGCCATACCGGGTCAGCGTCCCGGTCAGACGATCCATGAAGGCCGCTTCCTGCAGCTCTTTGTTCTTGCGCCGCAGCCGGCCCTGCGCCAGCGCCGATGATACGTTGAAGATCGAGGAAGACACAAGAATAATCGTAAAACACATGGCAGCGTTAAACAGGTAAATGCCGTTTACCAGACTGCCGGGAAGCGCTTGCGGCAGCCATATTTCCTGATCCGAGGTCAGCTTCAAAAACGCGAACACGCCGATTTCCAGCAGCGAAAAGAGAAACGGAACCGTGCTGTGGCGGTAAGGACAGATATAAATCAGCGAAGCCATCGCGATCAACAACAGCGGCAGGCCGGTTTCCCACCCCAGCGCGTGCGTTCCCACAACAACGAAAACGCAGACTTCCAGGTGAATCAGGGCTACCGCCAGACGATAGCGGCCATAGAATACCAGTACAAGCATCGTCAGATAAAACACTGTGCTGCCAACGTTGTAAAACACCATTTCCGTCATGGTCAGCCAACCGCCCAGCGCGATGTAGAGCACGTGCACAAGCATCCCCAAAAGGATAATCCGCTGATAAACGCGGCGAATCATGCCTTGATTTTCAACTTTATTTTTTGCCATCCCGCCTCCGCTCCTTTCCCCTTTGCCTCCAACCGCAGGCGTTTCCGCTCATTCAGCCCGGAAACAATCCGCTTCATGTCCGTCGATAAATCCGGCAGCCTCCAGAAAAGCCTGCACGGTCACCGACCCGAGAAACCGCATCCCCTGTTGTTTCATCTGCTTCGCCAACGCATCCGACCAGACGGTTGTCGCCGGATGCGGACAAGTCCGCAGCTGGATCGGTTCCGGCGGCAGAATCGTCTGGATGAAAGTGAGGAACGTTCCATATTCCTGCTGGATCGCCAGAAAGCAGCGGGCGTTGGTGATCGCTGCCTGAAACTTGCCGCGATGCCGGATCAGCCGCGCATTTTGCATCAGGGCATCCAGTCTGGCTGAATCATACGCCGCGATTAAAACCGGATCGAACTGATCCATCGCTGCGCGGAAAGCTTCGCGTTTATGCAGCACAATCTGCCAGGATAAACCGGAATGGAATGATTCCAGAATTAACAATTCAAACAATTCCCGCTCGCCGCGGACCGGCTTTCCCCATTCCTCATCATGATAGGTTTTCAACTGAGCGGAGCCGTTTTCCGCCCAGCCGCATCGTTTGTGTTCCATGGGCTTTCCTCACCCGGCAGCTGACGCCTGCCGTTTCTTCATCTTCTTTTATTATATCAGAAATGTTAATTCTGCCTTCTGACAATCGCTGATCTTACTTTCCTGATTCTTTTTTTTCTGAAATTTTGTTCGCCGCGCAAAAAAGGACAGCCGGTTGCGGACTGTCCAGAACTCTTACTTATCGCAGCGGGTCAGCACTGAGGTTACCTGATAGCCATGGTCGTTCAACAGCTTTTTCATCACCTCCGGCGCTACGCCGCGGGCACGGATGACGACGTCAGTCTGCGCGTCTTTGCGATAGACGGCCAGGTTGGTGATCTGCGCCATTTCATCAAAAAACAATCCGGTCAGATCGGCCAGCACGCCCGGCTTGTCTTCGACCGCGATCACATAGCGGCTGCCTTCCTCATAATACCCCAACAGGTCGATAAACGCCTCGAAAATATCGTTCTGTGTGATGATGCCGACGACTTTGCGGCCTTCGGTCACAACCAGACAGCCGATGTCGTGCTGCCGCATCAACACCGCGGCTTCTTCCAGCAGCGCGTCGGGATGAATCGTCACGACGTCTTTGATCATGACGGACTCAACGGTACTTTTTGCCAGAAGATAATTCAGCTCATAGACCGACAGGCTGGTCGCCTTGCTCGGGGTGTTCTCCGCGATGGTACCCTCGGTGACCAGACCGACTAACTCCTGGCCGGCGGCGACCGGAATGCGGTGAAAATCCCGCTCCGCCATCAGATCCAGCGCCGCGCTGATCGAGGTATCCTTACTGATGCAGTAGGGATTGGCTGTCATACGATCTTTCACCAACATAATGTTATCCTCCTAAATAGGCTTTCTTAATGTCTTCGCTGGCGGCTAATTCCGCGCCGGTGCCGCTCAGCACGACGCTGCCGGTTTCCAGTACATACGCCCGGTTGGCAATGCCCAGCGCCATCCTGGCGTTTTGTTCGACGAGCAGGACGGTCGTTCCCTGGGCGTTGATATCCTGAATGATTGAGAAAATTTCCTTGACCAGCAGCGGGGAGAGGCCCATGCTCGGCTCATCCAGAAGCAAAAGCTTCGGTCGGGCCATCAGCGCCCGGCCCATCGCCAGCATCTGCTGCTCGCCGCCCGACAGCGTGCCGGCCAGCTGCTTCATGCGCTCTGCCAGCCGCGGGAAGCGCTGGCATACACTTTCCAGATCACTTTGGATTCCGGCTTTATCCTTGCGCAGATACGCGCCCATCCAGAGGTTTTCCGCAACGCTCATATCGGGGAAAATCCTCCGCCCTTCCGGCACCTGCGTTATGCCTGCCTTGACGATATCGCGGGCATTCTTCTTTGTTATGGACTGGCCGAGAAATTCAATCTCGCCGCCGCTTTTTTTCAACAATCCGCTGATCGCGTGCAGCAGCGTCGTTTTGCCCGCGCCGTTCGCGCCGATTAAAGCCACGATTTCCTTTTCCTTCACTTCCAGGGAAACACCCTTCAAAGCTTGAATTACGCCGTAATGAACGCTTAAATCCGTAATTTTCAGCATCTTAATCCTCCCCCAGATACGCCTCGATGACGCGGCGGTTGTTTTTGATCGCATCCGGTGTCCCATCGGCGATGCACTTGCCGTAGTCCAGCACGTAGATCCGTTCGCAGATCTTCATGACCAGCGACATATCATGTTCGATCAGCACGACCGTTAAATTGAATTGTTCCTTGATCTGATGGATCAGCTCCGTCAGCTCGGTGGTTTCCTGCGGATTCATCCCGGCGGCGGGTTCGTCGAGGAACAGAATCTTCGGCTTCGCCGCCAGTGCCCGGGCAATCTCCAGCTTGCGCTGCTGCCCATACGGCAGATTCTTCGCCAGCGTCGTCTGTTTTTCCGCCAAGCCGACAACTTCCAGCAGTTTCACCGCTTCCTCCAGCACGCGCTGTTCCTCGCGGTAATAGGAAGGCAAACGCAGAATTGCCGCCAAGGTGGAATACTTCACCGACTTGTTCATCGCCAGCTTGACGTTGTCCAGCACGGTCATGTTTTTAAACAGCCGGATATTCTGAAACGTCCGCGCCAGCCCCAGGCCGGTGATCACATACGGCTTTAAGCCGCCGATGCTTTTCATCGTCCCCTCAACATTCAGTTCGATTTTGCCCTCGCTGGGATCATAGACCCCGGTCAGCAGGTTGAACAGCGTCGTTTTGCCCGCGCCGTTAGGTCCGATCAGTCCGATCAGCTCGCGTTCCTCAATTTCCAGATTAACGTTGGACACCGCGGCCAGACCGCCGAAGTTTTTCGTCAGGCCGCTGACTTTTAAGACCGTCATCCGCGTGCCTCCTTTCGTTTCCCAAACCGCTCAAACAGACTGGAGAACGTGAATTCCTTCGTGCCTAACAGACCGCTTGGACGGAAGATCATGATGCCGACCAGCATTAAGCCATACAGGATCATCCGGATATCGGAGAACTGCTGCAGGACCGTATTGAGTACGCCGATCACACCGGCCGCGATAAACGAGCCGGTAAAGCTGCCCATGCCGCCGAAGACGACGAGCACAAGAATATCAATCGACTTGTTAAAGGTGAACATCTCCGGTTTGATGACGTAGAACGCCCCGGCATACAGCGCACCGGCCACACTGGCGATCATCGCGCCCAAGACAAACGCCATGATTTTATACTTCGTCGTATTGATGCCCATCGCTTCCGCCGCAATTTCATCCTCGCGCACGGAGATGCACGCGCGGCCCTGGGCAGACCGGCAGAAGTTCAGGATGATGATCGTGCAGATCACCACTGCCGCAAAGATCACCTGCCAGCCGATCAGTTTCGGCAGGATCAACCCTGCCGCGCCGTTGGTAATCTTCATATTCAAGATAAGGATGCGGATGATTTCGCCAAAGCCCAGTGTGGCAATCGCCAGATAATCCCCGCGCAGGCGCAGCGTCGGAATCGCAACGACTAACGCCACCGCGCCGCTGATCACAATGCCGATTCCCATGCCGAGCAGAATCCCGCCCAGACTGGCGGAGAACTGCTTGACCGCAACCCCGGCACAATACGCGCCGATGATCATAAACCCGGCATGACCAAGCGAGAACTGACCAGTCACGCCGATGATCAGGTTCAGGCTGATCGCCAGAATGATATTGATGCCGATCGTCATCAGTACGGTCAGGTAAACGTTGTTGATCACCCCGGCGCTGATTAACAATGAGATTAAGCCGTAGCTGCCCGCAATCAAAACGAGCCAGCAGGCATTCTTTTTATTCAACAGGTTCTTCATGCGCTTACACCTTTTCCTTTATATTTTTACCGAGCAGTCCGGCCGGTTTGACGACCAGAATGATGATCAGGATGATGTAAACGACGGCATCCTTATATAAAGAACTGCCGTAGCCGCTGACCAGCGTCTCGACAATGCCGATGAAGAAGCCGCCGAACATCGCCCCGGGAATAATGCCGATCCCGCCGAAAACCGCGGCGATAAACGCCTTGACGCCCGGAAGCATACCCATCAGCGGATTGATGGAATTATAATACAGACCAACCAGCACGCCGGCCGCCCCGGCTAATGCCGAACCGATCGCAAACGTATAGGAAATCGTCATGTCGACGTTGACGCCCATCAGCCGCGCCGCGTCCGCGTCCACCGACACCGCCCGCATCGCCCGGCCGACCTTCGTCTTGCGCACGATGAATTGAAGCAGAAGCATCAAACCGATCGTCGTCGCGAAGATCGCGATCTGCTGGGTTGTGATCATCACATCGCCGATCATGATCTTCTGATTGGCCAGCACCTGCGGGAAGGTTTTAACGCCGGTGCCCATGACCTTCTGCGTGCTCGCCTCGAGAAAATAGCTGACGCCGATCGCCGTGATCAGCGCTGTAATCCGCGTCGCGTTGCGCAGCGGCTTATACGCGATCCGTTCGATGACGACGCCGATTAAAGCGCAGACCGCCATCGCGGCCACCAGCGCCGGAAAAAAGCTCATGCCTAACTGCGCCGTGCAGATAAATCCGATATACGCCCCCAGCATATAAATATCCCCATGGGCAAAGTTGATCAATTTAATGATGCCGTACACCATCGTATACCCCAACGCGATCAGGGCGTAGATGCTGCCCAGCGACAGCCCGTTGATCAGCTGCTGCAAAAACTGGGTCATAGTCCTCTCCTCCTTTTCTCAATGGGAAAAAATAGGAGAACTGCTTCCCCTATTTCTATCCGTTGTTTGCTTTGCCCGTTAATCCAACTTTGGCGTGACCGCGACCGCGTCCGTCTGAACGCCGTCGACCAGATTGACGACCAGCACCGGTTTGATCGGCGTGTGCGTCGGATCAAAGGTAAACGAACCCGTAACGCCGTCAAAGCTGATCTTTGCCAGCGCCGCCTGCACCGCCGCGCCGTCCGTGGATCCGGCTTCTTCCATGGCCTGAATCAGAACGTTCGTCGCATCATAGGCCAACGCTGCGAACATATTCGGCTCTTCATTATATTCCGCTTTGTACGCGTCGATAAATGCCTGCAGCTTGTCCGAAGCGCCAACCGTCGTGTAAGCGGTCGTGAAATAAACATCGTTCAGGTTCGTTGCGCCGCCCAGTTCCACCAGCGTCGTGGAATCGAAACCGTCAGAGCCGACCACCGTCTGGTTCAGCCCCATTTCCCGCGCCTGCTTGATGATCAGGCCCGCTTCGTTGTAATAGCCCGGGATATACAGGACGTCGAAGTCCATTCCCTTGATCTTGGTCAGGACGGAGGAGAAATCCGTATCCTTGCTGACATAGTTTTCCTTGCCGACGATCGTTCCGCCCAGCTTGGTAAACTGCTTTTCAAAGGCTTCCGTCAATCCCTTGGCATAATCGGTTGTGGAATCACCGTAAATGACGGCTTTGGTCTTGCCCAGCGTATCATAAGCATACTGCGCCATCGCCGCGCCCTGATAGGAATCTTCAAAGCAGACACGGTAAACATAATCGTACGGCGCGCTGGACGCATCGTCCGGGTTGGTCAACGTGACGTTATTCTGCGTCGCAGAGGGGGAAAGCACCGGAATCTTCGCATCGTTTAAGATCTGGTAGGAAGCCGCGCTGGCACCTGAGGTTGCCGGACCAACAACACCCGCCACGCCGTCGTTAACCAGCTGCGCCGCTAAGGTTACCGCTTCTGTTGGATCCGATTTATCATCATATTTGACATAGCCATATTTTTCACTCCCGGCTGCCGCGTTGGCCTGCTTAATCGCCAACAATGAGCCGTTGAGCTCCGCTTTGCCATAATCCGCCACTTCGCCGGTCAGTTCATAGTGCAGACCAATCTTCACAGCCCCCGCTGTATCTGTACTACCCGCTTCCGGTGTTGTTGTACCGCTGTTTCCGGATCCGGAATTTCCGCATCCGCTCATGGAAGCCGCCATCATCAAGGCAACGGCGCCCATGAATACTTTCTTCATCGTATTCATCATTTCATCTCCCGTTTCTTTCTAAAACCGCCTGGTAAAAGGTTATAGTGGTTTTATTATAGCGCCGGCCCGGTCTGATTACAACCTCTTTTTTCATTTTTACAATTTGTTTTCATGAAAGTATTTTCAGTTTTGTTAAGAATTTGAATCTTTTTTCTTTTTCTACTTCCGACTTCCTCCTTATCGCTTATAATGAAGGAAAGGGAAGGAGTGAGTTTCGATGATTCCGGATGTACAATTAATAAGGAAAGAATTAATCCTGCGGAAAGAATCCGAGGCGTTACAAAAAGAAGTTGAAACTTTACGGACCGAACTGTTGGCCGCTGAATATGAGGCAGATCATGCTTCCAGCTGGTTTACGGCGAAAAAGAAACAAGCTTTGATCCAGAAACGGGATATCGTACAAAATCAGTTAACACTTAAAGAAGAAAAGCTATTGCACTTTTCCACCGCTTCGCTGCGCTGCCTTGCCGACCAATGTCAACTATTGAACGATAAACATCATTCCACGACTTCTAAGAGATTGGTGGAAATTCTCAATTTCGCTGTCAGAACTGAGCTTTATCTCACAGCGTTAACTGAACTGGACAATGCTTTGAACGAATGTTTTGTGGAACAGATCAATGTCCGCGATCAGGCTGCCATCACGAATAAAACGATTAATCTGTCGCCAGTGCTGCCGCTTCTGCCGGGTTTTCTCGATCATGACGCGCGCTACCGGAATCAACTGCACGAGTTCAATCAGAAATCATTACTGTCTCAGCCTCTGCGTCTGCGCCGCCTGGATTTTACGCGGCTGTCAGCAATGGATAAACAGAGCGAGCTGCGTTTTTTCGGCAAACAGTGCCAGCCTTTAAAAGCAGACCTGCAAACCATTCTGCGAAAGCTGGAAGACCAGGCGATTTGTTTCACTTCCGAACTAGCAAAAAACTTGGAGTCCTGTTCAAAATGCGCTGGATCCCAGAATTAAATTTCAGCATACGCCGCCGGGATTAAGGTTATCCGGGCCTGTCCTTCGCCGCTTTTCTCATTTTTTCAATACGATTTGAGCTATCCAGATTCTTGTCAAAAATCAGAAGTCTTGGTATAATATCCGGGTATGCGCGTGTGGCGAAATTGGTAGACGCACCAGACTTAGGATCTGGCGGTTCATCCATGGGGGTTCGAGTCCCTTCACGCGCACCAGATATGAAAAAAGGGCTGTAACGTCAAGAAAAATTCTGAAAGTTACAGCCTTTTGATTTGCAAAGAGGCTTTTTCCGCATCAACTAAAGATAATAATCAAGTTGCCATTCATAAATCCATTTGTTTCTATTTTATTTTTTAACTAAAGAATCAATAACCAGTTTATTTAAAAAGAATTATTTTTTGACTTATTTGTTAAAGAGGAACAATAAAAATTTTGCTCACCTTAAACTTGAAGTTCCATTCTATCAATGTCCTATATTCAAGACCTTTTCTAAAACTCATTTCCAGTTTCAAATATCATTAAAGATGCAAGAGTCCGCCTGATTTTCCTGATTTCTCCCTATCCTTATTTAAGTACTTTTGACTTTTATCACCTATTGCTCTGCTGAAGAAACTTTACAACATAATATCAAGATAATACAATTACAAAAAGGGAGTTGGAAGAATTTCTATGGCCAGGCGAAAAAATATCACCAAAAAACAAAATTATTTTTTCTTTTTGTTTTATTTAGTTTTCTAATTTATTATCTTACTTCATCACCTGTAGATGTAGCAAAGCATATTGAAATTCGAGTATATGACGAAGGAATCACTGCAATATTTGATTATAGACTGCCTATTACTTATAAAAATTTTAGTTATAACGATACAAATTTTAATTATGACGGCAGTACCATCTATGTAATTAGATTAGAAAATGCAAAACAAAACTTTGATATCAACAAATTTAATATCTCCTATTCTGAAAATTTTTATTCATTGAAGCGCCATCAACGTTTCTACAATTCTAAATCATATAAAATTAATTATCAAGATCAATCATTTAAGGACTATCTCCATTACACAGGAATTAGAGTGCCTTATGATAATATGAATAGAGCTAATCCCTAATTAATAACTTATGCGAAACACAAAATTCAATTTTAGATCAGCAGCGGAAGCAGCGGATTTTTCATAATTTGAATACCGGTTTTCTCATCTGACAATCAGGACAAAAGAAACTGACTGCGCAGCGTTTTGCACCCGCCTTTTTATTGCTGAAGATCAGCGAAGAATTCGAAAATTTATTTCTTTCCGAACTTCTTTGCAGGATCTCCTGTACATTGACGATCTCCCTGTCCCATCCTGTTTGTCGGAATTTCCCAGGAAATAAATTTGATCGTTTCCAGCTTGAAATTCCTACCCGGGAGCGTATAATACTTAAATGACTTAAGGGGGAACTTTTTACTGTGAAAAAATCTTACGCCGTGGATATGGTCAACGGTCCGCTGTTGAGCCGCATCCTCATCTACGCCTTTCCTTTGATTTTGTCCGGCGTCCTGCAGCTGTTATTTAATGCCGCGGATATCGTTGTCGTCGGAAAATTCACCGGCAGCCACGCTCTGGCCGCCGTCGGCTCCACCAGCGCTTTGATCAATCTGTTAGTCAATTTATTCATCGGGATATCCATCGGCACCAACGTCATGGTCGCCCGCTATTGCGGAGCACGGGACTGGCAAAACTGCGAGGACACCGTGCATACCTCAATCGCCATTTCCATCATCGGCGGCATTCTGATGATCTTTGTCGGCGTTTTGTTCGCTCGGCCGTTATTGGAATTAATGGGTACGCCAGCCGACGTCATCACGCACTCCGTGCTGTATATGCGGATCTATTTTCTCGGCATGCCGGCATTTATGATCTATAACTTCGGCGCGGCGATTCTGCGTGCAATCGGCGATACCAAACGGCCGCTGTACTTCCTGACGATTGCCGGCGTTGTCAACGTCATCTTTAATTTGTTTTTTGTCGTTGTCTTCAACATGGGCGTCGCCGGGGTCGCGATTGCGACGGTAATCTCGCAGGCGATCTCTGCGGTTTTAATCCTGATGTGTCTGTTGAAAATGGACGGCATGTGTCAGCTGCATAAAGAAAAGATCAAGCTGCACGGCGCGAAAGTGAAGGAAATGCTGCGGATCGGCATTCCGGCCGGTTTGCAGGGAATTGTATTCAGCATTTCCAACGTGCTGATCCAGTCGTCGGTCAACTCCTTCGGCTCCATCGTCATGGCCGGCAACACCGCCGCCAGCAATATCGAGGGCTTCGTCTATACCGCAATGAACGCGATCTATCAGACCTCGTTAAGCTTCACCAGTCAGAATCTGGGCGCCGGCAATACCGCGCGGATTAAGAAAATTCTGTGGTGCTGCCTGGGCATTGTCACGGTGATCGGGCTTGTGCTGGGCCAGGGGGCATACCTGCTTGGCCGGCCGCTGCTTTCGATTTACTCCTCCGATCCGGCCGTCGTCGATTTCGGTCTGGTCCGGCTTTCGATCGTCAGCGCTTCCTATTTCCTGTGCGGTTTGATGGACGTCTGCTGCGGAAGCATTCGCGGTTTAGGCTATTCGATCATGCCGATGCTTGTGTCGCTGACCGGAGCGTGCGCCTTCCGCGTGCTGTGGATTTTTACGATTTTCCAGGTTGAACATACGCTGTTCAGTCTGTATATCTCCTATCCGATTTCGTGGATTCTGACGTTTGCGGTGCATATTCTCTGCTTCGTTTACGCTTACCGCAAATTGATGAAATCGAAGCTGGATCTTCAATCCGCCGAAGCCTGAGGCATGCCCCTGAGCTGATGATTGAACCCGCTTTCGATCCGGCGCTTCCAAAAATTTTCATGATTTGATCACGATCTTAGACTACACAATTTTCAAAATGTGTGGTCTTTTCTTTTCCGGCGAATCATCTTTTTATTTTTTTCCAAAAGAAGACTTTACTTGACACGAGGTTCACGGTAAAGTAGTAGCGTCTGGTTTTTCTTAATGAGATGTACTGACATCATAAACTAGAAGAATCAGAGTTAAAAATAAGTGGGGGACTTGGTTATGAAAACAATCATTACAACTGAAAGCTGTTCCGACATCCCGGCTTCCATGCTGGAAAAATTAAATGTTCCCATGGTGCCTTTCAGCGTCAACTTCCCGGACCGGACAGTCCTTGACGGCGAACTTCCAATTCAGGAAATTTACGACTTTTACGAATCCACACGGCAGATCCCGAAAACATGCGCGGTCAGTCCGTATCAATACAGTGAGTTCTTCAATCGACTGCTGGAAGATCCGGAAGTGGAAATCGTCCACATCGGGTATTCCTCGGCATGCTCGTGTTCTTTCCAGAACGCCCTGATCAGCCTGCAGGACTGCGACGAATCGCGCATTCATTTAGTCGACTGCCTGAACGTTTCCGGCGGGTTCGGCTTGTTGACGCTCAAAGCAGTGGAGCTGCATACGCGCAATCCGCAATGGAGCGCCGCGGAGCTGGCGGAGGAAGTTCGCAAATGGGTGCCGCGGATCAAGACATTGTTCATTCCGGAAAAGCTCGATTTCCTGGCGGCCGGCGGCCGCGTCAGCAACGCTGCAGCGCTGGGTGCTTCCCTGCTGCGGATTAAGCCGCGCATCGACATCCTCAAGGGCGAGCTGATCAACACGAAGAAGTATTACGGTACGATGAAAAAAGCGGCGTCCCAGATGGTGGAGGATTTCCTCAGCGAAGAACCGCTGGACCGCACGATGGCGCTGATCATCTATGCCAAAGGCGCCGACCCGGATTTGTTGGAACGGCTGCGTCAGCGCGTGCTGAACGACGGTTTCCAGGAAGTGCTGGTGTTTGAGCTGGGCGCGGTGATGACCGTGCACGGCGGCAAGGGTGCGATGGGCATTACCGGATTCCGCAGCGAAGCGGCAAACTAAAGATCGCCCTGCATTCGCAGAGAATGGCAGACGAAGGGGCAGATGTACCGATGGTTCCAATCCTTGCGGACAGTTTGTTTTCCGATATGCCTGGATCTGCCTCTTACAATATAAACAACACGATTCTTATCCGGCGGACAAAGCTTCCAAAGCAATCGCCTTTACGACCGAACGTCAACGTTCGGTTTTTTTGACAACGTCCGCTGAACCCTTCCTTTCGTCTTCCGGTTGTTTCCTTTTTGACCTGTATTTTACTTTATACCCTGAAATTATCGAATTTAATTAAAATTATTGATCATTTTCCGATCAATTTTCATTCTACGGATTTCCACGATCCGTTTACCGGAATTAAGCTTTTATTCCTTATAAATTGCAGTATAATAAAAGTAACATCCTTTGTGTCCGGTAAGACTGAATCGGGCAAACGCCGCGCAGGCACCCGATTGATGGAAGAAAGCGGTATTGTTATGAAAAACAATAAGATTTCGTATTCCACCCGTTTTTTGCTCATTCCTTTAATCCTCTCTTTAATCCTGACCGGGATTCTTTCGTTGTTCACGATCCGCAATCTTCAAGGCAACGCCCGTGTCATTAACTATACCGGCATTGTGCGCGGCGCAACGCAGCGGCTGGTCAAACAGGAACTGAATCACCAGGCGGACGACGCGATGATTGAGAAAATCGACGGGCTGCTGAACGAACTGGAAACCGGCGAAGGTCCCGACGCTTTAATCCGTCTGGATGACAAAGCGTTCCAGGCTCAGATCAAACAGATGCGCAACGCCTGGGCGCAGATGAAAACCGCCATTTATGATTTCCGCAAAGGAGGTTCCGCCAGCGAACTTTATGCTCTGAGCGAAACCTATTTCGATCTGGCCAACGACGCTGTCAGCTATGCTGAAGCTTATACCGAGGCCAGCGTTCACAACGCCCAGATTTCTCTGCTTTTAGTCAATGTTTTTTTCCTGCTGATCACGCTTGTCTTGTTATATTTCAGTCATCTTCAGCACAAGCGGCAGAAACGTCTGGAACTGGAGGAACTGGAAACTCGCCGCAAACAGGAGGAACTGGATCAGCTCAACCGGGAGCTGCAGGCTCCGATGAATGAAATCAGCGAGCTTATTTACATTTCCGATCCTGAAACCTATGAATTGTTATTTATCAATGAAAGCGGCCGCAAAGCCTTCAACATTGATTCGATCGAAGGAAAAAAATGTTACAAGGTCTTGCAGGGATTAGATCAGCCCTGCTCCTTCTGCACCAACGCCGTCCTGAAAGAGAACGAAACATACAGCTGGGAAATCAATAATGCCCTGACCCATTGTCACTATCTGCTTAAAGACCGGCTCATCACCTGGAACGGCCGGCGGGCACGGCTGGAAATCGCGTTTGACACGACCAAAAGCGAAGAAGAAAAACAACGCTTAAAAACGATGCTTGATAATGAAAAACTGATCGTGGACTGCGTTCGCGAGCTTTACGAGGATGAAATGCTCGAATCGGCGATTCCGGAAATGCTGCGCCGGCTGGGTGAATTCATGGAAGCGGAACGAATTACACTGTTCTCCCTCAGTCCGGTCCGGCTGACGATTACCTCGCGCTGGTCCGCTGAGGGCGCTTCTGAAATTGAAATGCTTTCCGACCTGAAAGTCCGGCCGTTTTACAACCGCTGGCTGAAACGGCTGCGCGAGGATGAATCGTATGTCGTCGAAGATGTGGAGCAATTAAAAACACCGTTCCCAGAAGAATACAAGCTGCTTCACGCTTACGGCGTCCAGCAGCTGATCATTCTCTCCCTTGAGGTGCGCGGCGAAGTCGTCGACTGCATCTGCATCGACAATCCGGCTTCGGGCAAGCTGCAGAACTCGATCATCGTCTTGCAGACGCTGCGTTACTTCCTGCTTCTGGCCCGTCATCGCGCCATTGATAAAGCCAAGCTGGCGCAGCTCAGCTACACGGACAGCCTGACCGGCCTGTTCAACCGCAACCGTTATATTCAGGACCTGGATAAAAAGATTTCAGCTCCGCAGCCGGTCGGCGTTCTGTTTGTCGATCTGAACGGATTAAAAGAAATCAACGATCAGTTCGGGCATGACCGCGGCGATGAAGTCTGCGGACCTGTTCCGATCACCTGCGGGCCTGCTTCGCTCCGGATTCCTGCTACCGCATCGGCGGTGATGAATTCGTCGTTCTGACGCACGATTTATCCGAAGAAGAATTCTTCGATCAGGTGCATCATCTGCGGCTGCGGCTGCAGGACAATACCAGGCTGCACTTGGCCGTCGGTACCCATTGGGCGCTCAGCGGTTCTCAGCTTCCTTCCGCCATCAAAGCCGCGGATGAAAAGATGTATAAAGATAAAAAGGCTTATTATTACCATGCCTCGCAAACAGGACGCTACCGTCACCATACGGATGAAGTTCTGCCGTTAGCCAATTTGAATATCTTGCGTCAAAAGATCAATGAAAGTCGCTTTCTCGTATACTTCCAGCCAAAAATTGCGATTGACTCCGGGCTTTTGGTCGGCGCTGAAGCGTTGGTCAGATATCAGCTGGACGATAATTTAATCCTGGCTCCCAACGCCTTCATTCCGCTGCTGGAAGAAACGCAGACAATCAGTCAGATCGACTTCTTCGTCTTTGAGTTTGTGTGTCTGCGGCTGCAAAAATGGATTCATGAAGGTCGGGCAATATCGCCGGTTTCCGTTAACTTCTCACGCTACACCGTTCTGGAAGAGACGTTTTGCCAACGTCTGGCCGAGCTCAGCGATCACTATCAAATTGAACGGAATCTGTTGGAAATTGAAATCACTGAAAACGCGCTGGATGTTCGCGAAGAAGATCTGCGCAGGATCATTGATACTGTGCGGCGCTTTGGATTCAGTGTGTCGATCGACGATTTCGGCGTTGAATTCTCCAATCTCTCGCTGTTTTCCGGGGCAGACTTCGACATTCTCAAGCTGGATCGCAGCTTGATTCAGGACATCGCCGTCAACGAAAAAGCGCGGGCACTCATCCAGGCGATGAGCGACGTCTGCCTGAAAATGAATATCAAGCTGGTAGCGGAAGGCGTAGAAACGGAAGAACAACTGAACATCTTGAATCAGTGTCATGTCAATATTGCGCAGGGCTTCCTGTTCTCCAAACCGATTCCCGTCGCCGATTATGAAACGAAATATTTGCCGCTTCCCGATGCAGATCTCAACGGCGGACAGGACAAATGTTAATTTTTTTAAACACGCTCCCTCGGAATGAACAGCCAGGCTATGGGCTTCGCCCACGCTGTTTTCAAGGGAGCTTTTTCATCCGTCAACGATACGCAAAAACGCAGCGTTTCCGCTGCGTCGGACTTGCTTTTTCAGCTGTTCTGCGGGATCTGACGTCTTTGCTTTCCGGTGGTTTCCGCAGCGCGATTTCAGCGCCGGAGTTCGTTCATAATTTGAACTTATCGGAAATAAATTCGCCGTTCATCCCAGGATGCAGGTACTCGTAGTGAATCAGTCGATCTTCTTTTCGATCATTTCCAATTCCCGTTCGTGCTGTTCCTGTTTCATTTCCCAATGGATCAGGATGGACAACGCGACGCGCATCACAATGACGCCGCCGACCATCATCAGCTCGCTGACTTCTTCCAGAGCGATGGTCTTGAGAATCTCCGCGCCTAACAGAAAGGAAAGACCGGTTGAAAATCCCTTCAACAGATCCAACGCAACGTTGTCGTCTTTTTTGAACAGAGAAATTGCACCCTTGCATCCAGCGTAGATGATCATGACTAACGCCAGCAGTTCAAAAAATAAGACCGCGACTTCGCCGCCTTTTAAAATAAATTCTTTTAATTGCAACATCTTCCTCAACTCCATCTTTTAGTTTACCATGACCAGCTTCGGATTCCAAGCGAAAGCGCTTAGATTCGAACATTATTTTACGCAGGTAAAGTGAAGAAATGGATGATTCAGTCCTTATTGGTCGAAAACCCAACAAGGAAAAGGCTGTGCGCCAAGGGAATAGATTGAGGTAAACTCGCTTTAAAGCTTAGTTCTGCACACAATTCCAGATTAAAAAGAATGCACGGCTCATGCAAAGCTTCCATTCAAAAAAACTGAGGCTTTTTTCTTTGCAAATAAAATAACTTTTGATCATTTTCTTAAGAAATAATTTCCCCTTTTGCGCCATGGTAACGCGGGTCAGGCTTTGAGAACTGCGGATGTCCCTGCGAAGAGAAGCAAACCTTCATTGCAGCTCCAGTTCAAATAGATATCCGGTCAACAGGGACAAGATTGTACGTTATTTACAGAATTTATGTTGTATTTTTTCAATGAGTTGAATATAATTTTCATAGTTAAGCCGGAGAACTTCTTTTCCCCTCACAAATCCAATCTATTTCAATCATAAGAACGGATGTGAACAATATGCAGAGAAAAAGCTGGAAGAACAGCTCGCTGCTGCTTCTTGGAACCGCAGTATTCGCAGGTCTTGTTTTCATACTATTCAGCACTTATCAAAGCTGGCTGAACGTCAAGTTTGAGCAGCAGATCATGGAAAACTACACCGCCTACATTGAGAGCGAAGGCGCGCAGTTTTCAGGAGCGCTCAGCGATATCGAGGGAACGCTTCAAACGCTGGCCGCATTGCTTTCCCAACAGCCGCAAACTCCGGATCAGGCGGAACTTGAGCCGGCGCTGAGGTTGTTGTCCGCGCAAAATGCTCATTTTAATGTTCAGATGCGAACACCTTCAGAAATGTCGTTAACTCCAATCCAAAGGAAACTGCTGGAACACAACGAGACAGTTGTCACTTCAATGGAAACGTCCAATTCCGGAGGTTCCTTTCTGCGCGTTCTGATCCCCATACTTCATCATTCGCAAATCGACGGCATCCTTGAGGCCTCGGTCGATGTGACTCAGCTGCTTCAGAAAAGTCAGTCGCAGCGGATTCAGACGCCGTTAAACAGCTGGATCGTGGAATCCGACGGTTCCAGCGTCTATACCAGAAACGCAAACGAGAGCGCTTATGTCAATCTCTACGCGCTGATCGAAGGCAATCCCAATTCGGAAACCACGCGGCAGCAGGTCCGCGCCTGCCTGCAGGCAGGCAATTCCGGTACGTTCCGGGTTCAAACACGGCAGGAAGGGACGCTGTACGTATCGCTGACCCCGCTGAAGACCGGCGGCTGGACGCTGGTAAATTTCACCCAGGCTAATGAAGCCTCTGAGAACTCGCAGATGATTCTGCTTTTCACAATGCGGATCGGGTTATTCCTGATTCTGACAACCGCCGCCATGGCTTATCTGGTTTACGTGCTCCTCGCACGCCAGCGCCGTCAGATCAATCTCGAACAACGCCGCTACACCTTCCTCTCACGGTTTTCCGACACGTTGATTTTTGAGTATGACGTCTTGGAGGATATGCTGGAACTGACCGGCAACGCTCAGAAAATTCTGCCGGTCAAAGAACTCTCGGCCAGACATGTGAAAAAGAACCATGCGTTGACGCCGTTTATTCATGCCGAAGATTTTTACAAGATTGAGGAAGCCTTCAAGACTGTCCACCGCTTTCAGGAATTCGGTTCCGTTGAGCTGCGGATCAAAACCCGCGACGGCAGCTATCATTGGTTCAACTGTCAATTTCAGGCCGTTTATGAACGTTATCACCGCGATCCGGTGATGATCATCGGCAAGCTGACTGATATTCAGGAACAGAAGCATATTGAGCGTCAGCTGATCGAGGAATCAAGCTGCGATGGCCTGACCTCCGTTTTAAACAAGAAAGCCGTTGAACGCCGGATTCGTGAAGAACTGAGCGAGAAGACGGAAGGTTGTCTGCTCATGATCGATCTCGACGATTTTAAAATCATCAACGACGAACTGGGACATGTTGCCGGGGATCAGGTATTGGCAGCCATCGGCGTTTTATTAAAAACCTGCTTCCGCCAGAATGATTTGATCGGCAGGATCGGCGGCGATGAATTCGTCGTCTTCCTTCATTCCATTAATCCGACGGTGATCCATCAAAAAGTAAAACAAATCAACAAGACCTTGCCCAAGCTGCTGCATCGGGAACAGATTCCGGCCGTGGTTACGCTGAGTATCGGCGCGGCCATCAGCCGTCCGGGCGATACCTATCGGCAACTGTTCAGCCGGGCTGATCAGGCGATGTACTGCGCCAAGCAGCGGGGGAAGAATCAATTTCATCTGGAAGTTTCGTCCGCCGAAAGTGCTCGGGAAAAAGAGCCGGCGGAAATAAAAACTACCCGATAAAAACAGCCGCGGCTGCTTTTATCGGGTCTTTTATAAAGCTTCAATTTTGCATGGCTGAAAATACATACTCCGCAATGATCCGCTTTATCGGATGGCGGCTGTTATACAGTCATGCCCAGACGTTCGATTTCCCGGCGCAATTCCTGAATCCAGCGCTGGCGCTGCTGGGAAGAAATTTGTGCCTGCGGGCCATGCAGAACCGCTTTTGGCGTCAGCCAGATCGGTCCGGGCTGCGGCGTATCGCCGGTGCGGCGAGGGAACAGATGCCAGTGCATGTGGACGCTTTTGCCGATACCCAACAACTCGTAATTCATTTTCTCCGCATGAAAAACCGTCGCCACCGCCTGCGCTGTCAACGCCATTTCATTAAGAAACTGAGTCCTAAAACCCGGCTCGAGATCAAACAGTTCCACAGCGTGGATTTTGCACAAAAATAAGGTATAGCCCCGAATGTATTGATCGTCGCCCAACACGACATAGCCGGTCGGCAGCTCCGCGACCAGATTGGGATTCTCTCCCCGGGCGCTCAAACGCAGACGGGCGCAGACATCGCACTCCTCGTCGTTCAGCCAGGTTGTGGAAAATGCTTGTTTTAATTCCATCTTCTAAGTTTCGCTCCTTTGCCATAAACTGTCCTGGAAAGCAGATATTAAAAAATCCGCAGCGGCGACCTGCACGCCTGTTCCGGCAGTCTGTTCCTTTCCGCAGGCTGATGCGCCGCTGTTCACGCTTTCCACACTTGTTTTCAGGATAGCGGATTCCCGCAGGGAAGACAAGCTCAGCCCGAAAATCGTCAGATATTTGTCAGAAATTAAAAAGTCAGGCTTCACAACGGCAAACCTGACTTTTAATCTCATCCTTATTTCGCAATATAAACCGTAACGCCTTCCTTGATCGTTTCCAGCACCGCAATCGCGCCGATTTCCTCAACCGGACAGCTCAGCGGGTTCTCCTTTAGAATCACCAGATCGGCCAGCTTGCCTTCCTCCAGCGTTCCCTTACGCGCTTCCTCATGGTATTGCCAGGCTGCGTTGATCGTGACGGCCTTTAACGCTTCCAGCGGCGTGATTCGTAATTGAGGATTGAGCTGCTTTCCGCCTCTGGTCACCCGACGGCAGGCACATTCGACGCTTTCCAGCATATTGGGCATGATGACCGGCGTATCCTGATGCATCGTCACATTCAGCCCCTCGTCGATCGCCCAGCGCATCGGACTGATGTTGCCACCGCGTTGGAGCCCGAAGTTGCGCAGATGGATATCACCCCAGTACCAGCAATGCGCGGTGAAGAACGACGCCGTCATGTTCAGCGCCTTCATTCGCGCCAGCTGATCAGCCCGGACCAGCTGCGCATGGATCATCACCGGCCGCAAAGCTTCCGCTCCCGGATGCCGGGCCTGTTGGCGCTGCGTGCAGCGGATCAGCTGTTCCGCGGCCGCATCCCCGTTGCAATGGGTCAGCAGCTGCCAGCGATGGCTCATGGCCTCGTCGATCATCGCATCGACCTGTTCGTCGGTATACACCGGGTAACCGCAATATTGCGAATCTGTGTCAAGGTAAGGTTCGCTCATCCAGGCCGTCCGCCCTTGCGGGGAACCATCCAGGAATATCTTGACGCCGCCGATCCGCAGCCGGTTCTGATATCCTTGGGCATAATCCGGATGCTCGCTGATCAGCGCTTCATTCTCCTTAAGATCCACATAGCTGACGACATCGACCTTCAGCCGTTTCCGTTCGGCCATCGCCTGCAGCATCGCCCAGTCCGGACGCTTTGTGATCCCATCCTGCACCGTAGTGACGCCGCAGGATAAATACTTTTTTTGCGCCTGATCCAGCTGATCCAGCAGCTGATCAATATCCGGAGCCGCCATTCCCCGCGACAGCTGCGTAAATGCCGTTTCTTCCAGATATCCATCAGGCTTCCGGCTGCCCGCTTCCCGGCCGATCCGTCCGCCTTCCGGATCCGGCGTGGACGCGTCAATCCCCAGCTGTTTCAGCGCCGCGGAGTTCACGACGCCCATGTGGCCGGAAGCATGCGCGATTAAGATCGGATGCGACTCGCTCACCGCGTCAAGTTCTGCCCGGGTCGGATGCCGTTTCTCCCTCAGAAAATTATGATCATAACCAAATCCCTGAATCCACGCGCCCTCCGGCAGCTGCCGCTCGATGAGAAAATCCCGGATTTTCTTCTGCAGCTCGCCGATGGACGCCACATCGTCAAAATGCACGAGATTGACGGTCTGGGCCAGCGCCGTGATGTGGCTGTGGGGATCAATGAAGCCCGGCAGCATCGTATGCCCCGCCAGATCTCTTTCTTCCAGCTTCTCCTGCGGATGCGCCGCCTGCCAGTTCCGCGCCTGATCCAGCGAACCGACCAGCACGATCCGCCCCTCCTTCTCAATTAACGCCTCTGCCATCAGATCTTTCGCCATCGTCACAATCACACCGTTCTTATACAACACTGCCATACCGCAACCTTCTTTCTTTTGTCTTTATTATACCCGTCCCCCGCTCATCCTCGATAGTCATTTTCAGGCTTTTGTCAATCGTTTGGTGATTTGCTTTCTTTCATTCCTTATTTGTTCTATAATAGGTAAGAATTCAAGCGCAGGGAAGGGAGCGGGTCAAATGCTTACCAATAAATTCAGCAGTGCTTCTTCCTTATTAACGGGGATCTTTTTTATTATATTGGGCGCGTTGTTTTTTACGGAGTATTCCAAAATCTGGGCGTTGATCTATATTCTGTTTATGATCGGCTTTCTGTGGATCGGCCTCAACCAGATCCTGCGGGCGCTCAATAACAAGCAAAACGCCAGCCTGAACCTGCCGAAAGTTTTGACCAGTCTGTTATGCGTCGGTCTGGCGATCTACACCTTTTTCAATCCCGGCCTGTTCTTCAAGTTTATCCATTACGTCATCGGCTGGTGGGCTTTACTGAACGCCGCGATTCAGTTTATTAACTTCTACGTCTACCGCCGCGATTGCCTGAAAGGCACTTACGTTCTGTTCTTAAAAGGACTGGCGGACGCGATCTTCGCAGCGATGTTGATGCTCAAGCCGATCAACAAGCTGTGGATCGTCGCCTACATCGCCGGAGCTTATCTGATCTTCTACGGCGGCGTCACGGTTTTGGAAGCGTTGAAGGATTTATTAAGCGCCGGGATGAGCGTGAAAATCCGCGAGCATCTGCGCATCTCCATTCCAGTTTTAATCTCGGCGATCATTCCGCAGCGCTTCTTCCTGTCGATCAACGCGCTGATCAAAACCAACAAGCTGAATCCGGACGCGCACGTTGCGCCGCAGGCCAGCACGGATCTGGAAGTGTTCATCTACCTGAAAGAATCCGGTCCGGAATCGCTGGGACATGTTGATATCAGCTTTCAGGGTAACATCTATTCCTACGGCTGTCACGATCCGCATCACCGGGGGCTGTTCGGGACTCTGGGCGACGGCGTGCTGATCGTCTCCAAGCGTGAAGCCTTTCTGAAGCATGCGCTGAAATCTGAGGATAAGACGATCATCAGCTATGGTCTGGCGTTAAGCGAAGGCCAGAAAGCGATGCTTCAAAAACGGATTGACGCGATGCTGGAGCGTGCCTATCTCTGGCGGCCGGATGCTCAGTTAATCGCCGAGGGCGAAACGGCTGAAGGCGAAGCCCGGGATTACGCCTCGCGCGTCTGGAACGCGACGCACGCGCACATGTACAAGTTTGCCAACGGCAAATTCAAGACCTATTTTGTTTTCAGCACCAACTGCGTCCTGTTGGCGGATGAACTGCTTCATTGCAAGGAACTGGATCTGATCCCGATCGGCGGCATCGTTACGCCGGGCACGTATCTGGAGTTTCTCAACACGGAATATCTGCGGCCGGGCGGGATGGTCGTCGAGCGGACGATTTACAAGCGCACCCATGGCAAGGGCGGCGAACATGGCGGCTCGTTTGGTTCCTCGCTTTCTTCCTCTTCCTGATTTCAGCAAGATCTGCGTTACGGAAATTCGATTTGGATTTCCGTTTTTTTATTTTTTTACTTCCTTGACTTCCGGTTTGGGAAAACCGTGACGGATTCTGTTTTCGTCTGCCCGTTCCCTTTCCTTTTTCCGCTTTGACAAACGCCGTCCGCCAGGCGTCCTTATATGTTATAAGATATGTCATTTTCTGAACCAAATATGTTTGTTTAATACCAACATAAGTATTTATTCCGCGACTTTAATGTTATACTTTATTCTTGTATAGAACTAATTATTGATTCATCCCTCCTGCGGTTATTTTCATCAAAGCGCGCAGGTCAATGAATTGCGGGCTTCGCCTCACCGTCAGATCTGTCCGTTATTGTTTTACCGCCTTGCCCGCTCCTTTTCACCGTCTTAACACCCGCTATTGAAAATGAAGGTAAATCATATGAAAGTTAAAAAACAATCCGTCGCTTTCATCCTGGGGATGATCGTGCTGCTGGCAGGGACCGGCACGCTGATGATCACGGCGATGCGCGAAATCAAGGTTAAAATGAACGTCAGCGCCAACACGACGCTGCTCAACACCACGCGGATGATCTCCGACAGCCTGCTCAATAATTTTTCAAGCGATCAGCAGCAGCTGGAAACCTGCGCAAATCTGTTCAGCCGGATCGATCTTGAACAGCCGGAAGACGTCGTTCGGGCATTGGCGGAATATACCGAAGCAACGTCCTTTTTCCGTTTTTATTTCGTCAATGACGAAGGTGTGGGCTGGGATTCGACCGGCGCAAAGCTGACGCTTGAGGAAATGAGCTTTGACGATACCGCGCTGAGCGAGGGGAAAGCGGGTTATTCCGACGCTTATCTCGGCGCCAGCGGCCGTTTGCAGATCACATTCCAGACGCCGCTGCGGATCAACGGCCAACTTGCGGGCGCCTTGTATGCGGATAAAACAATGTCGAATTATCACAGTCCGTCGTTGTTCACATTCAACGGCGTGGCCGGCAGCGCCTACGTCGTTCAGGGTGAGGACGGAGCGTGGATCATCGACAGCTCCGCAAGCAATACAGACAACCTGTACGTTTTTCTTGGCAAGCAAAACAACGAACCGGCCGTCCTGGACAAGCTGAGAACGCTGATAGCGGACAACCGGTCGGGAACGATCCGGATTCAATACCATCAACAGAACAGCTTTCTCTGCTTCATCCCGCTGAACGCCAGTCATCACTGGTACTTAATTTCGATTCTGCCGCAGAATATCCTGCAGCAGGAGTCGGCGGAAGTTCTGCAGGTGATCTCCTTTGCCCTGGCCGGGTTGTTAGTCGCGCTGGTTTTAATCACGCTGCTCTTACTGAGCCGCCAGGCCTCCAGCAGCCGCGAACAGGAGCGCAAACGCCGCGAACAACTGTTCCAGATCATTTCTGAAAATGTCGACTTTGCCTTTCTCTTATATACGCCGTCCAGGCGGAAAGTGGAAATGCTTTCGGAGAATGTCCGCTTTTTATTCAACATTGAAACAAAAGAAGCCGTTGACCATCCGGAACGTTTGTTTCTGAGCTGCGGGATGCCGCCGCAGGATCCGGCCGGTCATGCGTTTCTCAACGGCGAGCTGACCCAGCGGCTGCGTTATGAATATCAGACCGGTACTGAAAACAAGCTTCAGCGCTGGATTGAGATTTATTTCATTCCCGTTCACAGCGATCAATATCTCGCCGTCCTGCACGAAACGACGGCTGAGCATCACATGCGTCAGGATCTGGCCGACGCCCTGCAGCAGTCGCAGGAAAGCAATCAGGCCCGAACTGTCTTTTTCTCCTCGATGTCGCACGATATCCGTACGCCGATGAACGGAATTATCGGCATGACGACCATCGCTCAGTCGCACCTGGACGAACCGGAAAAAGTCGCGCATTGTCTGGATAAAATCAGTCTCGCTTCGCAGCATCTGCTCGATCTGATCAACGAAGTCCTCGACATGTCGCGGATTGAAAGCGGCAAGATCAGTTTAAAAAAAGAACCCGTCAATCTGTCCCGGCTGATCTCCGACGTGCTGGTTCTGGTCAAGCCGGACCTGACGAAGAAACGCCAGACGCTGCATATCCGCTCAAGCGCGCTGGATTATGACACGGTGATCGGCGATACGCTGCACCTGCAGAAAATCTTATTGAACCTGTTGTCCAACGCCGTCAAATACACTCCGCCGCAGCAAGATATCACCATCGGGATCCATGAAGAAGCCGGCGTTGACGATAAAATCAACGTGATTTTCACCGTAGAAGACACCGGGATCGGCATGACGCCGGAATTCCTCAATCGGATCTTCACCCCGTTTGAGCGGGCGCAGGACAGCCGCATCAGTCAGATCACCGGCACCGGTTTAGGCATGGCGATCACCAAGAACATCGTCGACATGATGGCGGGAACCATTCAGGTGGAAAGCCAGGTTGGCGTAGGTTCCAAATTCACGGTAACGCTGCCGTTTACGACCACACAGACAACGCAGACAAAAAAAGTTCCGCTGGCCGGCTGTTCCGTGCTGGTAGTGGACGATGATCCCGACACCTGCGAAGGTCTGCGGATGATGCTGGAACGTGAAAATGTCCAGGTCCGCTGCGCCTACACCGGCCAGCAGGGAATTGACGCCGCGCTGCTGGCACATCAGGAAGGCCATGATTATCTGGGAATCATCATGGATTGGAGAATGGAAGGTCTTAACGGGATTGAGGCTGCGCGTCAAATCCGCGCCCGGATTCCTTCAGAGATTCCGATCATTCTGCTTTCCGCTTACAACTGGGAAGACGTCGAACAGGAAGCGCTGGATGCCGGCATTAACGGATTTTTAACGAAGCCGATTTTCCGGAGCGAATTGATTGAAAAACTCTCCGACGCTCTCATTCAGGTCAAAGAGGGAACGCCGGCGCTCAGCGATACCGCCCTCAGCTGGCCGGCTGAGGATTTCAGCGGGATGCGTGTTCTCTTAGCGGAAGATAACGAGCTGAACCGCGAAATTGTCATCGAACTGTTAAACGGCTGCGGAATTCAGGTGATCTGCGCGCATAATGGACAACAGGCGCTCGATCTTGTCCGCCAACAGCCGGAAGACGCTTTCGATCTCATCCTGATGGATATCCACATGCCGGAAATGAATGGCTATCAGGCTACCGCGGCCATCCGTTCGCTGCCGGATGCGGCGAAGGCCGGACTGCCGATCATCGCGATGACGGCCGACGCTTTTGACGAAGACGTCCAGAAATGCATGGCTGCCGGCATGAATGGACACATTGCCAAGCCGATTCAGTATCCATTACTTTTTGAAACGCTCCGCCGCTACCAGCCCTTTGAACAAAGACCTGCGACATCAAGAAACGAGGAGAACAACCATGACCATCAAAACTAAATTACGCAAAGCGGCGGCCGCGCTGACGGCCCTCTGCCTGATCGCCGGCTGTACCACCAAACCGAAAGACCCGGAAGTTTACATCGACGATAAAAATGAAGAAATCGTGCTCACCCTGTTCGCTCAGGGAGAGGTCGTTGCCAACCTGATTCAGCAATGCTTCAATGAAGTGATCAACCGCAAGCAGGAAAAAACATTTATTCTTTACAGCGACAGCGCCTCCTTTTACGCAGACGAAGGACTCTCTTACCGCGAGCTACTGTTAAAAAGACTGGAAAGCGGCGAAGCGGACGATCTGTTTATCATTCCCGCCGAAGACGTGCTGGAATTTGACCGTAAAGGTTATCTCTATGATCTTTCCGATATGGATTTCATCCACAATCTGTCCGCCGATGCGCTGCAGCAAAGCACCTATGACAACAAGGTATTCTCACTGCCGCTGTCTTATACGGCGTTCGGCTTGTTATGGAATGTCGATCTGCTTCATCAGTACGATCTGGAAGTTCCGCAGACACTATCTGAATTTCTGACTGTCTGCGAAACACTGAAACAAAACGGCATCGTCCCTTATGGCGCAAACATGGATTACGGCCTCAGCATTCTGGCGATGTGCACCGGGCTGGCGCCGTTGTACAGAGACGCGGACAAAACACAGAAACTGGCGCAGCTGGCTGAAGGAACATTGCCGATCAGCCATTATCTGCGCGACGGATTCACATTCTTAAAAATGATGATTGATCAAGGTTATCTGGACATTGAGCAGGCACTGAACACACAGCCCAACAGCGAGGAAGAAGCCGGCCGGTTCCGCGATGGTCAATGCGCGTTCATCAGCGCCTTTTGCCGGGCCGCCACTTTCTCCAGCGATTACCATTTCGAAGTCGTCATGACCGCATTGCCGGTTCTGGAAGAAGGCTCAATCTGCGTTGTCGGCGCGGATCAGCGGCTGGCTGTCAATCCCAATTCAAAACATTTAAAAGAAGCGCTGATCACAGTTGAAACGCTGGGTACTGTTGAAACGCTCAATGAATTCGCGAAGATGCTGGGCAAAACCTCACCAGCCCGCGGCAACGAAGCTTCGACTTTGCCGCAGGCCGCGCCGCTGGTTGCCAGTCTGGCAGAAGCCGAACAAATTCCCAATCAGGATTTCTCGCTGCATTTCAACACCTGGAATACAATTAAGGAATTGTGCGTTAAGCTGGGACAAGGGGAAAGTATTGACGCCCTGTGCGATGAATATGACAAGATTCAGCTTGAGGAAATTGAAACCTATCAAGGACAGTAACCGAAACGGCATTCCGGATGAGCTGGAAACAGCACGATTAAAAAAGACCTGGATATCCCGACGCTTCATTCAACGTCGCTGGATCCAGGTCTTTTCTAGTTCTCTTCCGCTTGCGTGTATCTTCAGTTTTTAGCTTTCGCCTTCAGGTTCAGTTCAGCCTGTTCCTGTTCATAACGCGTCAGCATCGCTTCCACCGCATCCCGCTGCGCCGTTGAAAAGTAAACGAAGCGGCTGACCTTCTTCACCGTAAACTCCACCTTGATCTCCCTGGTTTCCTCTGCCTCCGTGACGTCGGCCTGCGTAATCCGATCCCAGGTATAAAGATTTCCCAGCAGTACGATTCCCTGATCGCTGAAACCGCTGCGCATCTGGCTGTAAAGAACCCCCAGCAAGACGATCAGCACCGTCTGAACGATCGAGAATAACGAATGGTTTTGAAACAGCCGGATTATGCCGATAACGACGAAAAATGCCGTAATGATCCAGGTCGGCCCCAGCTTGCCCGGCACTTGAACCTGTCGGGAATGCATCGCCATCCGGGTAAAATAAAAGAGTAAAATCAGATTGACTATGACAATCGCGATTTCCATGAATTCTCACCTCATGGTGAACATTATACCATGATCTTAGCGCTTTAGAAAGAGCGAGGGCGCCGGTTGACAAGTGTCTTAAATCAAGCTACGATAAAACCAGCCAAGGAGGAATTTTCATGGAACTACATTTTTTCACCGGAAAACAATCTGGTTTCGAACAGGCCGCCGCGATTCGTCAGGCGGTGTTTGTCGAAGAACAAGGGTTTCATAATGAATTTGACGAAACTGACGAAACCTGTCTGCATTGCGTGATCTGCGATGGAGAACAGCCGGTCGCCACCTGCCGGGCGTTTGCCAAGGGCGACGAAAGCGGCCGCTGGATCATCGGCCGGGTTGCCGTCAGCCTGAACTACCGCGGCCAACATCAGGGAAACGCGGTGATGAACGCCATGTTGAAGCATCTGTCAGAACAGGGGGTGCGGGAAGTGGAAATTTCCGCTCAATGCCGCGCCGCCGGCTTCTATGAAAAGCTGGGGTTTCGTTCTACCGGAGAAACCCACATGGACGAATATTGCCCGCATGTGACAATGCTCAAGACGCTTTGACCGCTGATGACCGTCACCATCGTCCCACAGCGCTGAATCTTAATACGGCTGCAATCATAAAAGGAATTCCCTTATAAGTCCCGGGAATTCCTTTTTTGTTTTCTTGATAGCTATCGTTCGGCTACCAGCGCCAGATTTTCCTCGAGCATTTGCCTGATCATCACTTCCCAGGCTGTGCCCTTCAATTTTTCCATAGCTTCCTTCAGCATCTTGCGGCAGTTTTCTTCATCATTCTTATAATAGTAGAGCTTCGCCGCACGGTACAGGAAAATTCCCTGATAAAACGGATTGGTCATTTTCGACGCCAGATCCAGCAGCTCGTCCAGAATCTCCGTGTTGTGATGAATATAAATTTCAACTAAAAAGGTACATTCCTTGAGGATACTTTCCACCTGCGAATTGTTGAATTTCGCGGCGATGGCCTTCAAGGTGTCATACGCCTTCAGGGCTTTATCGAACTGCCGGGTATCAATATAAAAGGACACTTCCTTCTGCGCTAACCCCAGCTTGTTGGCCGGATTCATTTTAACGGCGTCCAGCTGTTCGAAAATCTCCTCGATCTTCGCCGTTTCATTCTGCATCAACAGTGCGTCGATCGCCATCAGCGAACGGTTTTTTTTCGAAAAGAACATCTTCCCTTTCCAACTGTTGAGGACCTCGAGATATTTCTCCGGATTGACCTCCTTATACAAAATTTCCGACAGCTCGACCATCAGCTTCTGCATCATCCGGTTCAACAGGAAGTACAGGATCAGACCGACGGCGAGAATCAGGACAAACTGAATGATTTTATTCATGACTTTCCCTCGACTTTACTTTGTTAACTATATCATAAAATTTGAACAGCTTACAGACAGGCACGATAGATTTCCAGAATATCCTCGCGGGTTAACGGCACAAAGGCGCGGCTGAAATCATTTTTCGCCGCCTGATCCGCCATTTCTTCCAGCCGGCTTTCGTCAATGCCGACCTCGCGCAGCGTCATCGGCAGCCCCATGGAAGCAAAGAACGCCGACAATCTATCTATCCCCTGCTGAGCCGCTGTCCAGCAGTCCAGCTGCGGATCGACGCCCCAAACATTCAGCGCAAACCGGGCGAAGACGTCGACGGTCTGTTCGTTAAGCACATGCTTCATCCAGCGCGGCGTTATGATTGCCAGACCAACGCCGTGGGTGATGTCATAATAGGCGCTCAATACATGCTCAAGCGGATGACATGTCCAGGCTCTGTTTTTCCCCAGCGAATTCAGACCGTTGATCGCCAGCGAGGCCGCCCACATCAGATTGGCGCGGGCGGCGTAATCGTCCGGCCGGGCCAGCGCCGCCGGCCCCGACTGAATACAGTTTTTTAACAAGGCTTCCGACAAGCCGTCCTGCACGGAAGCATCGCGGACCTGATCAAAATAAGATTCCATAATGTGCGACATGATGTCCGCCGTCCCCGCCGCGGTCTGACCCTGGGGAACGGTATAGGTATAGGTCGGATCGAGAATACTGAAGCGCGGATACATGCCATAGCTGCTGAAACCGCGCTTGTCGTGGGTTTCCGGATTGGAAATCACCGCAATGTTGTCCATTTCCGAACCGGTCGCCGCCATCGTCAGCACGGTGATCAACGGCAGGCATTCCTTCACCTTCGTGCGGTCGAGCACCAGCTCCCAGGGATCTCCCTCGTATGCTGCGCCGGCACAGATGGCTTTCGAACAATCCAATGTGCTGCCCCCGCCGACCGCCAGCACGCAATCCAGCTGATGTTCGCGGACCAACCGGACGCCTTCGCGCACCGATCCGATTTTCGGATTGGCCTGCACGCCGGACAGTTCCTGCCACGCGATCCCATTTTCTTTCAACAAGTTTGTAATCGTATCGTACAATCCCGTTTTTTTCACGCTGCCCCCGCCATAAACCAACAGCACCCGCGTACCGCAGGTCTGAATCAGTTCTGGCAGATGAACGATCTGACCTTGTCCGAAATAGACTTTTGTCGGAATATCATAAATAAAATTATTCATCCTTTTTCCCTGACCTTTCTTAATGAGCCCTTGCCGGACTTTTGCCTAACGAACGTGGCGCGCTGATTCCCGCCTCCGGCCGCTTTGCCAAAATGCAGCGATGTCTGCGGCTCAGGAAATTATGGAAAAACCACTGTCAGCAGCATTTTAAACGCCATCTCGGCATAGACGGCATGCGGCTTGCCCGCCGGCATGATGATCGTTTCTCCAGCCTTGCAGAAATGGACATGACCTGCGATCGTAAAGCGGCCGATGCCTTCCAGCACCAGGACCAGCGCGTCGCCTTCGGATTCATGCGTACTGATTTCCTCGCCCTGATCAAACGCAAACAGCGTCAGGCTGACCGCGTCGTTCTGGGCCAGCGTCTTACTGACGATCTGCCCCGGCAGCACAGCGACCTGATCGGCTAATTTTAAACTGGTTTCCGGATTCATGTTTTTAATATAACTCATAAGTTTTCCTTTCCAGAGGTCTGGCCTCAGCCAGCCGGCACCTTGCGAAATCCGGCTGTCATTATGATTATTTTACCATGGTTTCCTGCGTTCTGCGCACTATTCCTGTCGATGTGGAAGAAAGCTGGAATTTCTGATGGAACGGGATTCCATCTTTGCTTCAATGTGAAAAACTGCCGGCGTGTTTTCACACCGGCAGTCTGAGAAGATTCTCTGTTTTTCCCCATGGGAAATTGAAACCAGACGACGCTAATCGGAGATCGTGATCGTAAAGGTTGTCTGCGGATCGCCGGCCAGTCCCAAATAACCTCCCTCCGGCAGCGTCAGCGTCTGATCGCCGTCAGTGACGCGGTTATACTGGCAGATCATCGAAGAATTGTACATGAAGACTCCGTCGGATTCGGAGGTCACCGTCAGCGTCTTGCCTTCCTGCAATGCGGGAATAAACAGCCATAGGGTATTGCTGGCTTCGCCGATCGTGACGGTCATACCATCTTCAAGAAGATCCGCCGCTTCTTCGCTGACGTACAGATCGCCGCCTGCCTGCAGATATTCGACGCCGTCTTTCGTGAAGAACTGGTAATCAAACTGATCGCGGCTGCCGCTGCCTGGAATCTGAACGAAAGCTTCGGCTCGGTTTTCATCCATGATTTTATGAGCGTTGACATAGCCTTGTGCAAATGTGCTTAGCGGCGCCGGAGCGACCGGCAGAATCATTTCATAAATCTGTGATTGGGCACTCTCGCTCAACAGGAAGTAGAGCTTTCCGCTGCGCTGCTGCCAGGCGGATTTTACGGCATCGGATAACGGATTTTCTTCCACCTTCATGGCGTAGTACACCGTTGCCGCCGTGTAGCCCAAACCCGGAATTTCCGTCACGGCTTCGACTTTCAGATAGGTGTGTCCGCTGTTTTCCTCGAAGCTGAACAGCTGGTTGGTCGTTGGCGAAGGCAGCAGGAACTTGCCATCCCCGACATGCGTCAGCGGCGTCGGGGTATCCGGCACCTGTTCCATCGTGAAGTTGAGCATACCCTCGTCGGTGAAGTCGATCCGATACAGCGAGGTGGAATCTGCGTACAATCCGGCATAGTCCTTGACTCCATCCGGAATCGCCGGAATTGTTTCCGGCACCGACGGCAGCTGATAACGCGGCAGCGCTTCGCTGATCGCGCCTTTTTCCAGCAGCGCCTGTTCCAATAGCGTTGCGGCCATCATCTGATTATACGAGCTCAGTCCGCCCGAGCTCAGAACGACGCAGGTCAGGCCATATTCCGGAATGACTGTGAAATTGGCGTGCGAATACATCGTATCGCCGCCCTTGGTCAGCGCCTGGATGCCGCCCTGGGCAAACGGGGCCAACGCGACGCTGTCCCAGCCTAAGCCATAATCCAGACTGTTGGCTTCCTCGCTTGGCCAGATCCCTTTTGCGGCTTCGTTTTCACTCATCGCGCTTAAAGAATCCGCGTTGAGCACCGGGGAACCCGGCATGAACGCCTGACCCCAGCGACATAAATCCTCCGCGGTGGAGAAGAGGCCGCCGGTACCGATCACCGACACGATATCCGCCGGAATCTCCCGTTCCGGCTGACTTGCGGAATAGACTTTCGGCATCGCGCTGAAATCGACGTTTTCCACCGGCGTCTGCGTCCGGCCCATGTCCAACGGTTCTAAAAACTGCGAGCGGAGATAGCTGGTAAAATCCTGACCGCTGACCTTTTCCACAACCAGCTCCGCCAGCACATAACAATCGTTGGAATACACAGAATATGCGCCCGGATCCGCCTGCAGCCGCATCGTTTTCAAGGTTTCCAGGAATGTATCGTGAGCGGTCGTGCTCGGTGCGAACACAAAACCCTCGTCAAAGGTTGAACCCGGCAGGCCCGCGCTGTGGTTCAGCAGCATCCGCACGGTGATCTCAGAATAACGCTCGTCCGCCATCGTGAATTCCGGAAGCAGCTCCGCGACCGGCTGATCAAGTTTCAGCTTGCCCTCTTCCTGCAGCTTCATGACGGCTGCGGCCGTAAACATCTTCGACACGGAACCGATCGCATATTGATCGTCCGCGCTTAACGCCTGATCGGAGCCCTTGGCAAACACGCCCCGCTGACCCGAGACGAGGATCGTATCCCCATCCATCAGCGCATATTGAACGCTTGTGGCGCCCAGCTGACTGACTAACATCTCCGCCAGCTGATCGGCGGTTTGCGTCAAGCCTGCGGTTTCCATCGTCGGCTCACTGCTCGGCGTCGGCGTCGGCTGCGCCGTGCAGCCGGACGTCGCAAGCAACAGCGCCAACAAACATGTCCATCGTTTCATTAAGTATCCCCCTTCAAATTTCTGATCGTTTTGTTTGATCTGACTGTAATTAAAACACAGCTGACCGGCAAAAACAAGCCGTCGGCGATCAGCGGAGAAAATCAGACCCTGACCGGAAGCCTGATTCGGGCAGCGGCCGGAGTTCCGTTTAGAATTGAGCAAATTGAAAGAAACAGATTGAAAGACACAGATTTTCTATTCTTTCCGGACCGGATTGACATGAATAGCGCAGTGCTTCACTCGCGGGAATGTTTCCTCTACCGCCTGATGCACATTTTCAGCGATCGCGTGAGCTTTGACTAACGGCAGGTGGGCGTCGACGCCGATCTCCAGTTCGACATAAATCCGATTTCCAAAAATCCGGGTGCGAAGCGTATCAATCGTCATCACGCCGGGCTGCCTGACGATCACCTCGGCGATTGCGTGCAGCGCTTGCGTATCACAGGACTGGTCAATCATCTTATTCAGCGACTGCCAGAACAGTTTTACAGCCACTGCCAGAATCAGGGCGCAAATGATCAGCCCCACGGCGGGATCCATCCACAGCCAGCCCTTCCGCGCACCGCCGATGCCGAGCAGCGCCCCCAGCGACGACAAGGCATCGGAGCGATGATGCCACGCGTCTGCCATCAGAGCATCGGAATCCACCGTGAGCGCAGCCCAGCGTGTCCACCAGTATTGGCCTTCCTTGACCAGAATCGAGACCACCGCCATCATCAGTGCTGCCCGGCCCGGAACTTGTAAATCAGCCGGATGGCAAAGTGTCCTGATTGCGCTGATCCCAACGCCGACCCCCGTAATTCCCAACATGACGGCCAGGATCAGGGACGCAGCGCTTTCCAGGCGTTCATGGCCAAACGGATGATTGGCATCTGCCTGGCGATGTCCGCAATGCACGCCGATCATCACGACGACAGTGCTTGCGCAATCGGATGCAGAATGAACGGCATCGGAAATCATCGCCTGCGAATGTCCGGCAATTCCGGCAGACAACTTGAATATGGAAAGCAGTAAATTCAGAATCAGGCTGGTCAGGCTGACGTTCAGCGCCAGCTTTTCAGCGGAATCGGAAAAAGAAGATTTCTCAGTCATGCTTTAATCCCTCGCATTCCTCTTAATCTTATGAATTGATTACCCATGTTGTGACTTCATCATGATTTTCTTTTTCCTCCACCACGTTAGCAAAATCAAAAGATACGCTGATCAACACCTTGACATCCTCGTCTTCCATGGCATGATTAAAGACACAAATCACCTGATTAAGGTCATCAGGCGTCTGGCTTTCGATTATCACTCATTTATTCAATGCAAGACTCGCATTTTGCTTATTTCCAACATCTTATCCCTGTCGTTTTCTCCTGAAAAAGAAAGCGTCTTGGCAACACTCGAACGAGTTTTCTACTAAGACGCTCTTTTTATTTCCGTTAATCAGTAACCATTCTCCCCACGCTTTCAGCGGCCGCTGCGGAGATAACTGATGATTTCCTCAGATCAAACGTTTCATTCCTGATCGTGATCATGACGTCCGCTCTTGAAGAGTCACCTGATGAATCCACTGACAATGATGAATCCGCCAGTCCCCGGCAAACGCCTTGATCACATCGTCGCACCGCAGGATAAAGAAGGTCATGAACACCGGAATTCCCGCCTGCTGCGAACACCACCAGCCGACTGGAATACAAAACACCCATAAATAAAATACATCGTTGAAAAAGACGAACCGGGCATCCCCGCCGCCGCGCAGAATCCCGACATTATTGACAAACCCCATACAGCGGAAGATTTCGATCAACGCGCCCACGGTCATAATTTGAACGAGCACGCCGAACGTTTCCGGCGTAATGTTGTAAAATTTCGGCATCAGCGGAATGATCGCCAGAATAAACAGACAGGCCAGCGTCCCACTCGCCGCTCCGACCCGCTGCAAAAGCCGAATCGGCTGATCCAGCTCGGCCTGTTTCCCTTCGCCGATCAAGTTGCCGACGACGACCGAGGCGGCTGCGGAAATCCCCTGCGAGAGCGCGCAGGAAATCTGCGCAACGACGTTGAAGATCGCATACGCCGTCGCAAACGCGAAAGCCATGTGGCCGGAGATCATCGTCAGCACCGAGCTGCCCAGCACCCACGTCAATTCATTCGCGACCACCGGCGTGCAGTTTTTGACAAACGAAGGCCACAGAATCTTCTGTGGATGGAGAATACAGCTGAACCGGAAACGAATCTTTTTCTCAAACCCAAGCGAATAAACGATTAGAATGGCGCATTCCAGCATCCGCGCCAGAATGTTCGCCAACGCACTCCCCACAACCCCGCAGGCCGGAACGCCCAGATTGCCGAATACGAAAAGCCAGTTGAAGATCACACTGGCCCCGATCGACGCCAGCGACGCACCCATCGCCACATTCACGTCGCCGACAGCCCGCAGCGTATTGCCCAGAACTGTCGTGATCCCGAAAAACAGATAGGACACGCTGACGATCCGCAAATACTGTGTACCGACTGCGATCACTTCGGGATTGTTCGACAACAGCGTCATGACCTCGCGTGGAAACAACGCCGCGATCGCAACCAGCACCGCCGCCGTGCTCAGCATTACGCGGAACGTATAGCCGATCACCGACCGGATCGCTTCGCCATCCTGTTTTCCCCAATACTGCGCGATCAGCACGTTAGCGCCGCCGGTCGTTCCGAACAACGTCAGCTGGAAGATGAAGAACAGCTGGCTGGCCTGCGACACCGCGGTCAGCTGCGTTTCGCCCAGCGCGCCGACCATCAGCGTGTCGACCATGTTGATGCCGACGGAAATGATCGTCTGCAGCGCTACCGGCACCGCGATCAACAAGATCGCTTTCAGTAAAGCAAAGCGTTGAGGGTTGAGAAAAAGCACGTTCCCGTGCTTCTTCCTCTGCTTATTCATCGTGCGTATTGAAGTATTTCATCTCCGGGAGCGGATCCTGCGTTTTAATGTCCTTCAATTCAATGCCGTAATCCACCGCCAGCCGGTAAGCGAGGATTTCCACGACCGGCGCATATTCCAGGCACGCGAAGTCCTTCGAGGCCGGCGTGAAGCCCAAATCGTCCGCGTCGATCGGATTAGCGCCGATCACATACGCATGGCCGACATCGTTTTTCATGTATTTCGCAATGCCCATCGCGAGATGGTTATCCTTGCCGCCGTCATTGAGCACAATGACCGCATGCCGTTTCGTGAAGCCCATCGTCGGTCCGTGCAAACCGTCGTCCATTTCATAACCGACGCACATGAAGCGCTTGGCGATCTCGAGAATTTTCAGCGCGCCTTCCATCGCAACGCCGTACAGACTGCCCGGGCCATACAGAACAAAGGCATCGACGTCCATCAACGCTTCCTTGTTGTGATCAAACCAGGCCAGTGTCCGGTCGCAGATTTCCTTGTGGTCTTTCGTCACTGCCAGCGCGTCTTCCATATAGGCCGCCGCTTCCGTCTCGCTGACAACGCCGCGCGCCTGTCCCAGAGCCACGCCCATCAGCATTTCCGTCAGGATACTCGCGCAGTAACCAATCGTGCGCATACCGTATTCTTCGTAGCCGCAGCCCATGTCGATATGCACGTCCGCTTCTTTTGCCAGCGGGGTCGTCGGCGCTTCCGTAATCGCTGCCGTCAGACAGCCCAGCGCTTTGACTTTTTTCAATGCCTGCTGCGTCAGCGTCGAGGTGCCGGACTGGGAAACGAAGACATACAACGCCTTCGGGTTATAAACCGTTTTTGCCAGGAATTCGTTGGGAATCATCGTGCACGTTGACAGCTTGCTTGCTTTTTCAACAAAACGGTACGATGTCAGCGAACAGGTGTTGCTTGTGCCGGAACCGATAAACATGATTTCGTTCAGCTCGCCCAGCCGATCCTTTACTGCGTCCAACAGCGGCGCAAATGTTTCTTCCCGGCGTGCGACGATCCCTTCAATCACCGACGGTACACGATAGATGCAATCCAGTAATGTCACCATTTCTTTTCCTCCTTCAAATGGAATAGAATCCGATCAGGCAGAGGACTCCCTGCCTGATCGTTATTCTTCTTTCTTTCATTGTAGCTTGAAATCCGGTTGTTTTACAGACTTCGCTTAGAAAATACCAATCCAGGTACCCAGAATTGCGAAGATCATCAAACCGAAGATCAGCAGCGTTGCGTTGACTTTCTTATTCAGCAGTTTGAAGCAGAACAGCGTCAGCAACAGCGGAAGCAGATTCGGGAAAATCGTGTCCAGCATTGCCTGGATCGACTGTTCCGCGCCGCCCATCGTGAATACGAAACCGATTTTGCAGGAAACCATCGTCGCCGTCATCGCGCCGACGGTCATCAGGCCGACCGTGCTGGCCGCCTTGGTGATAAAGCTCATGATGCCGTTTTCCGCGGCGCTGCTCATAAACTTCGCGCCTAAGCTGTAACCGACATACGGACCTAAGAAACGGACGAATGCGGATGGGATGTTATACATTAATAAGAAGACAATCGGTCCAAGAATGTTGCCGCCGGCCGCCAAGCTCAAGCCGACGCCCATCGAGATGACACGCCAGGTACTCTGGAAAATCGAATCGCCGATGCCCGCGAACGGACCCATCAGGGAAGACTTCACCGCGGAGATCGAGGATTTATCAAAGTTTGGATCTTCCGCGCCCTGCTTTTCCATCGAAGCGACCAGACCGGTGATAAAACCGGAAACGCTTGGGGTCGTGTTGAACAGTTCCCAATGCCGCTTATAGCCTTCAATCCGGTCTTCTTTTTCCGGATAATATTTGTTGATAACCGGGATCATCGTGTATAAGAACGCCAGCGCCTGCATTTTTTCCCAGCAATACGGAGCGCTCATGGTATGGGATCGCATCGCGATCTGGAAACACATCTTATTTTCTTCTTCAGTTAAATTGAATTTTTCCTTAATCATTGAACAGTTCCTCCTCTTCTTCAGCGGATGATTGCGTTGGTTTGTGACTGCTTTCGACATACAGCACGATGACGTACAGGATGCCCAGAATCGCGATCGCCATCAGCGGCAGACCCAGATACGACGAGAGAATGAATCCGACGAAGAAGTAAACCGCCAGCTTTTTGGTCCACATCATCTTTAACAACAACGCGAATCCGACCGCTGCCAGCATACCTGCCGCAACGCCCATACCATCTAAGAAGACAGCTGGCAGAACGTCGATAAACTGCTGGACCGCAACGGAACCGAGCGCCACCGCACCGCCGCAGATCAAGGCTTTAAAAACATACATCGTTGCGGAAACGACCGGCATCATACGCTGTAAACCTTTATAATCGCCCTTGGCTACCATTTTGTCGATCATCGGCGACCACAGGGAACGCAGTGCGACTAACGGTACGAACAAAGTCTGACACAAAATTGAAGCTGGAATCGCCAGAGTAAAGGCGGTTTCCACGCCCTGACCTAAAATAATCGCGTAGGCTGTGCCAACGGCGGTGCCTGAACAGGCATCCGGCGGAACTGTGCCGCCGATCGCCATGACGCCCATGAAGACCAGTTCCAAACTGGCTCCGACGGTTACGCCGGTCGCGACATCCCCTAAAACAATTCCGATCGCTGTGCCCACGATCAATGGGCGTGTTGTCATTGGGTAGGAGCACCAGGTTTCAATGAACTCCAGCGCGAAGACAGTCAATCCTACCAAAACTGCTTGCATCATAAGTTTTTCCTCCTCAAATAATCTTTTTTACGTCGGTCTTTGATTCGCTTGGAACCATCTGAATTTCAACTTTGTCCACCAGAGAATTCAATTCCCGTAAGGCGTCGATGTCCGCATCGTCCATGTGAACGTTCGCTGCTACCTGTCTGCTTCCCTCCTTTTTCTTGACTCCTCCGATGTTGACGGTGGTAATCTGATTGCCTGTCGCTTTCGCCAGTTCCAAGGCGTCCTGAACCGTTCTGACAATCAGGAAAATCCGGGTTTTCTTTGTGCGCGGATCATTCAGCAGCACCGCTGCGTCCTTCACCGTTTTGATCGCGAGCTTCACGCCGGCCGGTTTGGCCATCTTGAACGCCAGCTTGCTCATCTCGTTGGTCGCCGCCTCGTCGTTGGCGATAAGAATCGCGTCCGGCGCGACCTGATTCACCCAGGTCACCGCGACCTGTCCATGAAGCATCCGGTCATCCACTCTGCACAGCTCTACCATAAAACATCATCCTCCATTCCCTTTTCAATTTGTTCCACCGCCTGCTTGTGCGACAACACGGTGATCGTGTCCTTTGCCGACTGCACGGCGTTTTCCAACAGTTCCATCGTCGGAATGTCCTGAACGTTCAGATGGCATTCCAGAATCATCGACAACGTCACGCCGCCGACCAGATACACATTCGGATACCGGCACAGTTCCGTCAGCTGATTATGCACGCTGCCGCCATGAATATCGCAGAAGATCATGAAGTCGCAATCCGGCTCGGCTGCGACCTGCCGTTCGATCCGGCGGGCGATCTCGGCCGGGGATTCGTAACGATCCAATCCCAGAGCCTGAATTTCTTCGCAATCGCCCATGATCATTTTGGCGGCGCTGAGCACCCCTTCGGCCATGGATCCATGAGAAGCCAGAATTATCTTTCTCACGGGCTGTCCTCCCTTCTCTACTTACGCTCAAATATAAGCAATTAGTATGCCAATTCGAGTTTTTTTGCGTAATTTCTATTTTTTGGAAGAAAAAAAGCTGAAATTCCGGAATTCTTTCTGAAATTTCAGCTTTTGTACAGTGTGATTCATGCTTTTATTCAAAGTAACCCGTTTCATCTTCGACACTATTTTCCTCTTTCTCGACACTGCCCAGCGCAATGTATTCATACAAATAGCCAATTTCCGACAGCGGAATCGACACATTGTAAATCCGTTCCACCTCGGCGAAGCTCTTGCGGATGACGTCGATGAAGTCCTGATGCTCCCGCTGCAGCTCGTCCAATTTGTCGTATGGGGCGACGGTCTTGTTGATGATCAGCCGTTCGATCAGACAGCTGATATGCAGGTACAGACCGACCTTGACGTTGCTCGTAATCCGCAGACCCAGCTGCGCCTCAATCGACCGGATAATCGTCTCGACGTTGCCGAGAATGATTTCCGGGTTGAGAATGGTCAGATAGTTCAACAGATTTTCCATCGGGAAGTTGCGCAGCAGGTTGTCGTTAAACTGCTGGATCTCGTCCGGGCTCATGAATTCGTTAAGCAGCTCGGAGATCTTCTCGATGTTCTTCTGTTCGATCAGCTCCTCCAGCGAGATGAATTCCACACCCTTGATCTTCGGATCCATCGTACCGACGACGAACAGAATGTTGTATTTGTCAAACACCGGAGCCTGGGAACCCATCGTCTCGATACTGTCGTATTCGTAGGAAAGCACCGGGATGTTCTGCCCTGCCGGCAGACTCTTTTCCAGCAGCTTCTTAATCTTCTCTGCCGTGCCGAAGCCGCTCTGGCAGATCGACAGGATCGCGTTGACCTTCTGGCGGTTGCAGACGATCAGGTAACGGTGCTGGTTGCGGTTGGCCGCTTCCTCCAGAATCGTTTCAATCCCTTCCCCCTCCATGATCATACATCCGATATCCAGCGCCAGCTTGGTCGTGACGTTGTTAATGATGCCGATATCGACATTCTTTAAATTTTCCGTGTACTTGTAAATTTCCTCCAGCGATCCCATATCCACCATCAACAGCACTTCCTTGCACCCTAGGTGTTTCAGATAGTCGGACACCTTGCGGATGATCACGTCCACGCCGCATTCGATCGGCATGTCGATGGCGTCGAAGATCTTGCGGCGAAGCAGCTGGTTGGCGACCTCGGCGATACTGCTGGCAATGTTGAAACCGTGCGCGATGATCAGCACCGGAATCTGCGAGGTTTCCATCTCGCGGTTAAAATACATCATGTAGATCAACAGATCAAGATATCCGATCCCCTCCAGCTTGATGTTCAGACTGTCCTGAATCAGCCGGGCGACGTTGTGGATCGCCGTGGCATTGATCGGAAACAGGCGCTGAATCGCCTCGATGCAATCCTGTATTTCCCTGTGGTATTTCTTGTCCAGCGGCAGGCAGGAAACATTGTGGCTGGCAAAATCGAGAATGAAGCGCGACATCGTCACGACCTCGGAATTGCTCAGCTTTTCCAGATTGTATTTCTGCGCCGTGATCTGATAGATATTCTCAACCAGACTGGCCGTCAGATCGTCCTTGGGCGTTTTGCCTGCAGGATTGTTGAAGAATAAATAATCCGTGTAGCCTTCCAGCAGGATATAGGCTTTTTCAATAAACTCCGGCATCGGCAGATTGTTCCGGTATTGTTCGATCAGCCCCTTATTGAAGGTATAAAGCATTGTTTCAAAATACTTCTGCTTCATCATCTGGCGGGTGTCGATCATCTTGCCATCGTCATATTCCATCAGCTCGCCGTTGGCGGTTCCGCTTTGAAGCAGGAAGCTGGGCAGATCGTACAGATGCAGTTCGACCGGATCGGCAGCCGGATCGCGCAGATAAGCTTTGGCGACGCTGGCGCGGATCGTATTGACCAATTCTCCGACGTTGCCGGGATAGGCATGATTGACCAGTGTCTGGTAGGCCAGTTCACTGAACACGACCTGCCGGGCGATCTTCCCGCTTTCCTGAGTCACGATCTCATGCACCAGCTCGCGCTTTTCCTGCAGGGAGCGGTCGACGAGCGAAGGCACCTGAACGAGAATCGGAATCCGCCGCAGCAGTGTTTTCAGCAGCACCTTCTGCGGGTCCTCCGTCGTCGCGAAGATCAGCCGCACCTTTGCGGAATACCACGTTTCGTTATCGCCGACCATGTGATAGATGCCTTTGTCCATAAACAGAAAGATCTTCTCCTGACATTCCGGTTTCAAGGCATGAATCTCATCGAGAAACAGCACGCCCCCGTCGGCCAGTGCCAGTAACCCTGCCTTATCCTTTTCCGCTCCGGTGTAAGAGCCTTTCTTATAGCCGAACAAATTCGTCAGAAACAACTCCGGATTGTTGGCGTATTCGGCGCAGTTGACGGTGACGAAGCTGCCCTTCTTGTCCAGAATTCCTTTTTCCACGCTGTATTCGTAGGTCAGCTGCGCGATATAGCTTTTGCCCGTGCCGGTCTGTCCCTGCAGGAGAATCGGCAGGCCGATGCCGGGATAGGTGATCGCCGCCTTGCATTGCTCGACGCATTGCTTCAGACTTTCCTGATGCCCGACCAGCTTGCGGAAAGACACGATCTTTTCCTTCCGCGTCGTTACATCCCGCATAAGCTCCTCCACCGAATCGTAGGCCGGTTCCAGATCTTCCGCCTTCGTCCGCTCGCACAGCGCGGCTTTGCTTAAAAAGTAGACCGGACGCGTGTTGATTTTAATAACCGTCCCCTCGCCATGGGCTTCGTTAAGATGTTGCGAAACAAGATTGCGGCTCACGCTGAAACGCTCCGCCAGCCCCTGAGCGCTTAAGCCGGACAGATCGTTCCAGGCGAAACAGCGGGTTGCTTCCGCCAGCGCGTCCAGAATTTTTTTCTTCGCCGGACTTTCCATGATTACCCCTCCTTCTGTTCTCCCCTTGGAATAATTCGTTGAAAAAAGATTACAATTTAAGAATAGGTTCGGAATTCGACTTTGTCAATCAAACGCGAATTAATTTTGAGAGCGCTGTCACCAAGTCCCGGTTGTGCTACAATAAGAAAAAAGGAGGGAGACCGCGTGAAAAGTACGTTTGCCTTAACGCCGAAGATCCAGCCTCAGCACCGGCTGAAACCGGCGATGCTGGAATCTTTGAACATCCTGCACATGAGCTCCGACGCGCTGGCGGCCTACCTGGACGAGCAGATGCTGAGCAATCCGCTGCTGGAATGGAGTGATCAACGGCCAGTCAAGAGCGGCGATCTTTATGAGAAAGCCGGGCAGTTTGTCGCGGCCGAGGTTTCCCTGAAACAACAGCTGCGGCAGCAGGCGGCAGTTTTGTTGGAACCGGCGGATCAGGTTATCGCCGAAACGTTGATCGGCTTGCTGGACGAGGACGGTTATCTGCGCGAAAAGACAGATGAGCTGTGCGGTTTGTTGAAGATCGGCGAACCACGGCTGAACCGGATTTTGTCTTTATTGAAAACCTTGAAGCCCGCCGGGGTGTTCGCTCAGGATCTGCGCGAATGCCTGCTGCTTCAGCTTATGGAATTGCATCCGGAAAATGAACTGGCCCGGCGGCTGACCGGGCAGTTGGAAGCACTGGCACGGGGCAGTACGGCGGCCTTATGCAAGACGCTGCATTGCACGGCGGATCAGCTAAACGAAGCGATTGCCGCAATCCGCAGCTGTGATCCCAAACCCGGCCGCAGTCAGGGCGCCGCGGCCGCTCCGCTGGCTTGCGAGGTGGCGGTGGAAATCGAAGACGGACAGTTTAAAATCACTTTGACTCACAGCTTCAGCGAGCTGATTTTCAATCCGCTGCCGATCGACGATCCATCGGTTCAGGAATATTTGAAACAAAAAACGACAGCTGCCAAAAACCTGCTTCTGGCAATCCAAAAACGCAACCAGACATTGGCGGCGATCACTGAAGCAATCTGTCTGAACCAGAAAGGATTCTTTATGGAGGGACGGCCTTTAATGCCCCTGACCCGCCATCAGATCGCCAGTCAGCTGGGGCTGCATCCTTCAACGGTTTCCCGCTCGCTGGCTGGCAAAGGTCTGGAATTTAACGGTCAGCTTTACCCGTTCTCCATCTTTTTCTCCGCCAAGATTCAGGACGAATTAAGCCAGGATCAGGTGCTGCGGCAGCTGAAACACTTAATCGACGAAGAAACGCCTGACACGCCGCTGAGCGATCAACAGCTGAGCGACCGGCTGAAAACGCTGGGCTGCCCGATCAGCCGGCGAACAGTCGTCAAATACCGGGAAAAACTGCACATTCCCGATTCCCGAGTCCGCCGCCAATGGGCGCAGACCGCGTTAAACCGCAAACATTCAGGAAAAATCTGAAAACCAGCCGAAGTTTCCCCTTCTTTTCTCATCTTGTTAAAATTATTAACAACCTGTCTTCAGTTCTCTGTTATAATAAACTTACATATTGAAGGTGAGTTTATGCAGCGATGGAAAAGACGCGTCGATCTTCAGGTTTCCCTGCTTACGGCAGCTGTTGTTTTTTTGTCTTCTTCCGTCGTTTTTATTTTATGTTACACGTATACGTATGCCGGAATGATTTCAGAATTAAAAGAGCGGGTTCATGCCATCGTCAGCTTTGCCAACACGTCGCTGGATCCGCTCACCTTCACGGAAATTCATGACCGGGGCGATATGACCTCTCCGCTTTACCAACAGACCGCCCAGCTGCTGCGCGATATCCGCAGCGCGACGGGAGTGCGTTATTTATATACGGCGACCGTTACGGAAAACGATACCCTGATCTATTTATTAGATGGTCTGGAGCCGGAAAGCGAGGATTTCCGCTATCCCGGCGATCTGATTGAACCGGAGATTCAACAGGATCTGCGGACAGCGCTGGCCGGCACGGAGATCCTGCCGAATACCATCAAGGCGACGGACTGGGGAAAAATATTCATCGCCTATTCACCCGTCTATCAGGATGATGCGGTCATCGGTGTGGTCGGCGTCGAATTTGACGCCGGGAGACAGGCTGAAATTTATCATCAGCTGCGAAACTCTATTCCCCTCACCTTAATCTTTGCCTGCGGCCTGACCACGGTGATCGCCTTTTTTGTTTTCCGCCGCATTTCCAATCCGCATTATAAAGATCTGGCGATAACGGATCAGCTGACGCAAATGCGCAACCGCAATGCTTTTGAAGTGGATATCGGCAATCTCAACGCTTCTCATCAGTTTAAAAAAATGGGTATTCTTGTGGCGGATCTGGATCATTTAAAACAGGTCAACGATGAGCTGGGGCATATTCAGGGGGATTTGTATATCCAGAAAGCCGCTGCAATCCTGCAGGAGTGTCTCAAACCCCAGGCGGTGCTGTATCGGACTGGAGGAGATGAGTTCGCGGCTTTGATTTTGGACACCTCCGGGCGAAAAGACTTGAGCGATCTCTGCACGCAGCTGCGGGCGCTATATAAAAAACACCGGCCCGACTGGCCCGTAGAGACCGGCTTATCGGTCGGCTGGGCTGTTTATGAGATCGGCGATCAATCTGTCGAGGACATCTATCGGCGGGCAGACAACGCGATGTATCAAGATAAAGCGGCGGCCCATCAACAATAAGACAAGGCTTCAGCGAACTGGGGCCTTGTCTTTTCTTTCATTTCTTCACCGTGCATGTTCTTTCGTTTCTTCAGCGTGCATTTTTTTCAGTATGGGCTTTAAGATTGGCTGATTCTCGGTTTTTTCCCCTTCGCCTTTCTTATCCTTCCGCCAGCCTGAAATGAATTTTGCTTTCCCAATCAAAGCTGAATTACCAGAATCAAGGCCGGAAATCGTTCCGACCTTTTCCTCTCTTTGCCCTGTGTTTATCTGTTTCTTTACCAAATTGCGGCTTATGCCTGACTGTTCCATTCGTCAAAGAATTCCTGGAGGTACTGTTCCATAAACACCGTGCGTTTTCGAGCCAGACGCCGGCCTGTTTCCGTGTTCATCATTGATTCCAGAAGCAGCAGTTTTTCATAGAAATGGTTGATCACCGTGCTCCGCTCGCTGCGGTAAGCGGCAGCGTCCATCTGAGTGCGCGGCGGCAGTTTAGGGTCGTACATCGGATTGCCGACATGGCCGCCATAATAGAAGGTCCGGGCAATTCCAATCGCGCCGATCGCATCCAGCCGGTCCGCATCCTGGACGATTTGCCCTTCTTTGGATAAGATCTGCTTTTCGCTCAGATTCTTGGAAAAAGACAAATGATCAAGTATCGTGAATACCGGTCTTTGAATCGACGGATCAATTTCCGCCAGACGGTCTTCCAAAAGCTGATGTTCCTTTTGAGGATCCGCCGTCAGCTTATCGTCGATGACGTCGTGAAGCAGCGCTGCGGCGACGATCAGATAGAGATCGCAGGGCGCTTCGCTGCGGGTGATCAAGACCGCGTTGTTGACCACGCGCAGAATATGATCGAGACTGTGTCCGCTGGTGTCGCCGGCCAATTTGGATTGCGCGATGGCATAGAATTTCCGGCAGTTTTCAATTTGTGTGCTATTCATGTTTCTCCTTTTCGGGCTCAAGCCGCCCGGTTTGTCTGTCAGGTTCCATTGTACTCCGTTTGTTCATCAATCAGGCTTGGGATGATTACAAGATGGAAAACTCAAACGATGCCGTCGTCGGCTTCGTCACAATCTGAATTTGAAGTAGAAAAATCGGATTCTCTTTTCTTGGAAGACGCCGAAAACACGCTTCTGCGGCAAACGCCTGCTTCGCGGGGGGGGGGGGTTTTTTTTTTCGCTATTTCTGTTCCTGAGTAGCTGGATCAAAGATCTGATTATCCGCTGACAGTCTGAATTTCCCCGCCGCTGACTTTAACAAAGCGTTATCGCATAATGCCAGAATCGACCGCGGCACGGCTGGCCTGTCGGATTTCTTCTCGCTGTTTGTCACTTGTTCGATTGAAATGGGGCTCCAGATAGATTGAAACCAACCCCAATCCGCAGATTTGTACCCATGCCGGGCCACTGTCAAGCTCAGCGCAGAGAAACGGAAGTGACCACCCGGCGGATCAGTGTTTCGTTCTGATCGTAAAAGTCCCGGTCAAACGATCCTGTTACGGTATAATACCGGGCTTGACCTTCAAAGAACAACAACTGCAGTCTGACGCTTTTGCCTTCCTTCAGCACCGCCAGCCGGCCGCGGTCACCCTGCCTTGAGACAACGAGCTGATCTTCAGAATCCACGAGGGGGAAAGTCCATGCGGGTACGCCATATTGATAAATCATCCTGAGCGCGTTCTGACCGGAAGGATCGCTGAGTGTCAGGCCATAATTCGGTGGAATTTCACTGATCAGCGGGGTGTGGATATCCGCATCGCACACACAGCTCCAGCCCGCCGGCAGTTCGATCGAAAATTCCGGATCTCCAGGTACTTCCGATTTAAACACGCAGCGTTTTTCTGCAAGATGCAGGAGAATACTGACGCTCAAAATTACTGCGATTCAGGATGGGACAGACTTTCATCAAGCGGGAAATCATTGTCATCAACCTCTTTTACGAATCACGGCGTGAATTTGAGCGCGGATTTCCGGCATCCGCCGCTGCTCAAAGTCAGGATGATCCTTCAGCCATTTGCGGTTTAATGGAGAAGGGTGGGGCAGCGTAAAAACAGGAATCCCCCGGAAGCTCTGTGTTTGGAAGATTAATTCTTCCAGCGCGAGTTCAGGATAGAACCACTGTGCGGCATAGCTGCCGATCAAAATGATGCGCTGCGGCTGCACCAGTTCCAGTTCCCGCCGCAGATACAGCTCGGCACATTGCTTCGGCGGTCGAAGATCGCCGCTGCCTTTGGCTTTACCGGGATAACACCGGGCGATCGAAGCAATATAAAACAGCGCGGGATCATAAAATTCCGCATCCGTAATCTGATACCACTCCTGTTTCAGCTTTTTGCCGCTGGCGTCATTAAACGGCAGTCCGGTTTCCATTACGCGCCGGGACGGGGCCTGACTGATCTGAAATATTTTGGAATCGAGATTTCCCTGAAATACCGGGCGCGGTTCATCCTTGATCTGTTGCCGGCATTCCCGGCAGTTCTGAAGCTGAACTTTCAACCGTTCAAATTGTTCCCTTCGCTCTTCATTGTTCATTTCTTGTTCCTCAATCCTCGTGCTTTGTTTCATTATACCACGCTTTTAGGGAATTCATCCGGTGTTCCTTCAGGCTGTTGACCATTGGAATCTCATTGCAAAAGCGTAAGGAAAATGCTTTAATTCAGTCAGAAGCAAAACGACGCAACGATTCAATGATCCGATTCATCTAAAGGGCGAAAAAACCGAGTTCATATAGTTTCGATCCAAGAGATCAGCCATTTTGCTGAAGCGTTATAAAAGGAGGATAAAAGGATGAAACCAAGTACGAGAATAATTTGTCTTGCCGGACTTCTGCTCAGTCTGCTGAGCAGCTGCCAACAGACCGCCGGTTCAAAATCAGAACTCAGCCTGAAAGCCGCTGCTTTCAATCAGGAAGACGCCGCGATTGCCAAACAATTTGGCTATTCGTCAGATCCCCTGATTTTCCAGTTTACAACGGACAGCTCCGTTCAATCGCTGCATTATACGGTTTATACGCTGAATCAGGGACAATGGGAAGCCCAATGGACCGGCGATCAAAGCTTATCCGGCCTCCGCGGCCGCATCGCCGTATATACCGACGAACTGCCGAAAGGCTATACATTGATTATGCAATGCGATAATGTCTGTGTGAAAGACGAACTGCGCGTGGAAAATCCCGATTTTTCAATGCCGGAACCAGCGGTCTTATCAACGGCGGTTCTGAGTGAAGAAACGTTATGGACGAAAGGCCGGGAATTCCCCATACTGATTCAACAGATTTCCACCCATGAAAATAAGGGCGCAGTAAATCTGGAACAATTTTTCAAACCGGATCACTTTTCCGATCAGGACGAGGTCTGGGCCTTGACTCTGATTTTTCAGGAATCAGAGAATTCACGGCAGTTGCCTTCAAAGTGATCCTTGAAAATCGCAAATAGAAAACCCTATATGTAGGTGCTATAATAGAAACATACAAAACGACAAAGCAAAATTTGTGGAGGCAATTTATGAGCGATTTCAGCATTAAGGATATGCTCTTCATGCAGCAGACATTGCAGGAAAAATATAAAGATAAGTGGGAAACGATTGGCCCTGAAGCGGGAAAACACAAATTGTTGTGGATGATCGGTGAAATAGGCGAGGTCGTAGATATTATTAAAAAAAATGGAGACGTCAAGGCACTTGAAGATCATGCGTTACGAAGACATCTGATTGAGGAAATGGCGGATGTTCTTATGTATTACAACGATGTCCTTCTTTGTTATGGAATCAGTGATGAAGAACTCAAAGAGGCATATACGACCAAATTTGAAAAAAATATGAAACGCTGGTGAATTCCAGTTTGGGATATTTCCAACAAGCAAAAATCTCTCTTTCTTTCATAGACGGAAACAAATGATTTTTAGAAATGTGACGAAGGTTAATGGGCCTTTGAGGTATAACCTCCACACTCTATCCATTGTAAAAGCTGTATTGGCAAGACCTGATGAACCTCTAATGCATAGATAGCGGCATGAACAAGGGTATCCTGAATCGCCTTCGCGGGTGTGATAATACCGTCCTGTGTTTTTATTTCTTGCCTTATTTGTGGTGCTAAAATGGTGCTCAACTTTACAAAACTGACTTAATCGGAGATATAAAGTAATAAATGGAACTATGCGGAAAACCATAATTTTAAGCCATCTTCTCATGGTATCATAAACTTTTATGCAGACTTACAAGAAGATTTCCGTCTATTAAAGCAATAAAAAATAAACGGGATTTGAATCCCGTTGTTTTTGTGTTTAGCTGTTTTTTTCTGCCAACAGATGTTGGGCGATAAACTTCCCGACGCCGTCGTGATCGTGATCCGCCGTGATAAAATCCGCGGCACTTTTTGTTTTCTCGCTGCCGTTGGCCATGACCACGCCCATTCCGGCATGGATCGTCATGTCGTAATCGTTATCCGCATCGCCGAAGGTGCAAAGCTCCTCCATGGTGAAACCATGCAGCGCCATGACTTCTTTCAAGCCCTGCGTTTTCGATACCCGCGGATCCATGTATTCAAACAAAACGCTGGCCGTGATCAGGCCGGCCGATTTGGTTTTCGGAACGGTAAACGTATGACTGCGGGCAACGACCGTTTCCATCATTTCCGGATCACAGACAATCATGACCTTCGGCCGGGGTTGATTCAGAAATTCATCATAATCGACCACATGGTAGGGAATATGATCTACCCGGGAAAGCCGCTGGATGAACCGGTCATCCTTGGGCGCAAACAATTCCCCCTGCCAGGGAATCGCAAAGTTCACATCCAGATCCTGATAATGTTGGATGACCTGCCAGATAACGTCACCGTCCAAAGGAAAACTGCTTTTTTCCACATTCAACAGAAAGTCAGCGATTTCCGCGCCGCCCGTACCGACAATCGCATCGACGAGTCCGTCAATGCCCCAACGCTCCAGTTGATTTTTAACACTATGCACATCCCGGCCCGTCGCCAGACCAAACAGAACGCCCTGCGCTTTTATTTTTTTAATTTGTTCGATGGTATAGGGAGAAACGACTCCCTGGCTGTTCAGCAACGTTCCATCCACGTCGCACATGATTGCTTTGATCGCCATTTTCTAGTCCTCTCTGATTTCACAGTCCTATTCATTATAAATCAAAAAGCAGGGAATGCGGACATTGATTCGTAAATTCGTTAATTCACACAAAAATTTCCATGTCAGCCTCTTCTGGATCCCAAACCAGAAACCCTAAATCTTAACCTGAAATTAACAAAAGTCCGGCCTGACTCCACTTCGCGCATGGTATAATTGAAAAAAGAAAGAAGAGGAATCCCATGTATCAGATAAAGAATTTTCAGGATAACGACGACGTCCGGACGCTTGATCAGCTCGGCCCATTTACCGTCATCGAATATCTGCGCGATCTCAGCGTTACGCCCGGCTCTGCCATGACCGCTTATTATTGCAATGAGATGAATGTTCGCAAACGGCAGGTACTTTGCGATCTGGCGCAGGCCGATATCACCGTCCAGGCCGGCGCGATGCAGTGGATGGTCGGCGATGTGAAGGCAACGACCGGCGTCAAAGGAGTCGGCGATCTGTTAGGCAAAGCGATCCGCGGCAAGGCAACCGGCGAATCGGCGATCAAGCCGGAATACACCGGCAGCGGCACCTTGGTGCTGGAGCCGACTTACAAACATTTAATCTTGATGGATGCCGCAGAATGGAACGGCTCCGTCGTTCTTGACGATGGTTTATTCTTAGCCTGCGACTCCCGGCTGCAGCACAAAGCAGTCATGCGCTCGAATTTCTCCTCTGCGGTAGCGGGCGGCGAAGGTTTGTTTAATTTGAGCTTGAACGGGTCCGGCGTCTTCTGCATTGAATCCGATTGCCCGAAAGAAGAACTGGTGGAAATCACATTGAAAGACGACGTGCTGAAGGTTGACAGCAACTTTGCGATCGCCTGGAGCAATTCGCTGCAATTTACCGTAGAGCGTTCCAGCAAGTCCCTGATCGGTTCTGCCGCTTCCGGCGAAGGACTGGTCAACGTGTATCGCGGCACAGGGAAGGTTTTGTTAGCGCCGGTCGCAACGCTGCCGCGATAAGATCCTTTACGCAAAAAAAGACGGAATATCGGCGCTTCCGTCCTCTATGATCCGAAATCTTTCGGATCTTTTTTTCTTCGCGGGCCAAAGATTTTGCATTATTCCTTCCACAAGATTTCCGCTGTCTGACATCGGGGAGCCTGACCCTTTTTTACAATGAAGAAAAACATGATCGACAGGAAATCCCGATATTTCTTCACTTTCAATGAAGGGCGCTTCGAAGATCGGCACGCCGCAGTCCTGAACCCTGCGCCAGCATTTTCCGTCTTACTTCCCGATTTCAGACTTTACTGAACGATGAAGTCGGACGATTGGAAATGGCTGTAATACCTTCCGCTTTTGGCAGTAAACAGAATTCTGATCTTCCCTGATTCCTCAAGTTCCCGCTTTTCCCGGGATACTTCCGTCCTTTTTGGCAACAGGTCTTCCTGAACGCCGATGATTGTCAGCCACCCCTTCAGACAAACGCCGCGGTAAAACCGCTGATCCATAAAGTAAAGGCTGGCTGGCCGTTGATCAATTCCCGGAAAAGAAAACGCCGCCGCTTCCACTTCAAACCAGAAGCGGCAAATTCCCTCACGCCGGCAGGCTTGCGGCAGCGTCCAGGTTTCAGGATATCCCTGATCGTCGATGAAGCTGCAAACGACATCGCTGACATGATCCGCCAGTTTTCCAATCGTCTGTTCTGGATTTCTTATCATTTCTATTCTCCTGTTCTTAATGAACTCAAAAATCATTCTCGCGGTATTTTTCCGCTTTTCCTTTCTGCGTATACTCCCGAATCATTTCCGTTTTAGCCGCGGTGTAGCCGTCACGATCAAAGCGATACAATTTTGCCAGCCGCAGCTTCAGCCGTTGATATGCCAAAGCGGCTTTTGGATGATCAATCAGGTAATCCCGGAAAAACAGCTCGTCATGATCGCCCGGCCGGCGCAGATGGAGATGAAAGACACGTTCCGCAAAGCCCTGCGGCGTATAGCCTTTATTGAAGGACATTCGCGACTCCGACTGGCTCATGCATAAATATCCCACATCGAGAAGCCGTGCTTGCATTTCTTCCCAATTCGCCTCTTCCGTCGTTTCCACCAGAATATCCACAATCGGTTTCGCCCAAATTGTTCCTATGGCCGTACTGCCGATATGTTCCATGCGGATCAGCTGATTTTCAGGCAGCTGACTTTTCAGGAATGAAGATTCCTCTGCATAGAATTGCGGCCATTCCTGACGGGGCGGGACCAATTCGATTGGAAAGAGATGCCACAATTCTTCTAACGACATTTCAGATAAAGCCTTTGTCATAAACAGTCCTCCTTTGCGGGCAGTGAAGGTCAGGATGAAGCAGCTGGTACGTCTAAGCCTGAGTGATCCCGGATTCGCGGCGAAGATCCCGCCCTCTCCGGCTACACGCTCACGCTTTCGGTTTCTTATGTCATCGCAAAACTTTTATCAATCCAGTTCTGAATCGCGGCGTCTGTCAGGACACCGTCCAGCGTCAATGTGATCCAGTGCTTTTTATTCATGTGAAAAGCCCGGTACTGGCCTGGCTTACCGACTTCTTCCGCAATCACATCCGGCTGTGCTTTTACGACAAGAATTTCGATCCATCCCTCGCGCTGCGGATCCAGCTTGCGGCTTTCAATCGTCATCAGCACGCCAAACCATTTCAAGGTTTTCTTATGGCGCAAAGCTGCGGAATGGGGCGAAGCTTCCCAAAGGTATTCCGGCTGCACATCATAACGTTCGCGGAGATAGCCGACGATCCGCCGGGCTTGTTCCGCCTGAAACGTGTCGGTGATAAAGCAGGCGGCGGCGATACGGGCAAGTTCCTGCCGGCACAATTCGCGCAGCGCCGTTACGAAATGACCCTGCGCGGCTTCAGATTTAATCAGCGTATATTCTTCTCCGGTAGCCGGATCTGTCAATGAATAGTCAGGCTGTCCCTTATCCACAACGACGCGAAGCAGGAACTGACCTTCGTTGATCGGCGTTTCCCATAAAAACTGATTACCGGACTCGCGGAACCCGAAGGCAAGCAGCCGCGCCGGATCCGGTTTTTTGAAATGAAACAGGGCCTCCCATTCCCTCATGTTTTTTCTCCTCTCAGCGGTCTTGTCCTCAACCCGCATGCGATGTTTTCTACAACTCCAAAACAGGGATAATCAGCATATCCTCACGCCGATTCTCTATCCAGCCATTGTTCAATAACCGCCTGAACCGAAGCGGCGCTGTGCGCTGCGCTGGCTATGACCTGCGGCTCGGCCATGTCGATGCAATAGCTGTGCCGGGTCGTTTGAAACATCGGAATATCGTTTTCAGAATCGCCGACGACGATCAACTGATCGCGGTCCACTCCAAACTTTGCGCATAGTTCCATAATGGAGATACCTTTTGAACTGTTCAGCGGACCGATGTCGATCATATCGCAGTCGCTAGTCGTTATGATCCCTGGATAATTCCGCCGGCTCAGCGTCTCTTTGAACGCGTCGCGCTGATGCGGCGGTACAAAGATCTGAATTCGTTCAACGCCGTCCTCTGGATTGATTTCATCCAGCTTCGCGACCACAATCGAATCCCACAGGGAATCATAGGCCGGAACTCCGCGCGGGTAACGGTCGTTGCCTGACCACAGCCAGCAGTCATGATAGCCGGTCGCAACACTGATATTCAGATCATTCTCAAGGACATAGCGGCACAGATCAAGGTACACGCTGCAGGGCAGCTGCTTGATTATCGTCTCGCCGGTTTCCAGCCGTACCGCCGCGCCATTGCCGCCGATGAAATTAAAATCAAAGCCCAATTTCTCCGCAATGACCGGATAATGATGCAGCCCCCGGGCTGTCGCAACTGCAAATTTATTGCCATGTTCCACCCAGCGTCTGACCGCGTTCAGGTTGTCTTGAAGCTGGTTGGGATTGGGAGATTCTTTTCGTGGGTACAACGTTCCGTCTAAATCTGAGATTAACAGTTTCATCTTTTACCTGGGGTCCAACTAGATGAATGGCTGCTTTTCCCCCGAACCCTTCCTTTCCGAATTACATCTATATAGATATGTTCTAATTAGAATATACTATATTCCTTCATTCCCGTCAATTCCTGTTTACGAAGATTGAATAAATAACGGAAGTATTACAAAGTTTCAACAAAGTGGTTGTCATAGCTGTCCCAATATTTACGGTATACCCGGCCATCGTTTCCATCTAAATTGAGCTGATACATTCTGAATGTAACCAGGAAGTTCTTTGGCTGCCACATTTCTTCATAAGAATATTGATAACGCATCCCAACTGCCTGCATGACATGGCCGCTGCGCGGATTATTTACGTCATGCGTGGCCGTGACGTAGGGAAAACCGTCTTCTTTCACCTGATGAATCACCGCCCGGGCTGCTTCTGCAGCAATTCCGCAATGCCAGAATTCGCGGCGTAAACCATATCCCAGATCATGGCTCTCGCCCGGGCTTACATGGATATAACCAATCGGAATTCCGTCGCTTTTCAGACAAATCGCATAGGCGTAGCCCTGCGACTTTGCATAAACCGAAACAAAGTTCTCCTCGTAGAAAGTCTTCGCTTCAGCAACGCTGGTCAGCGGATACCACGGCAGGTATGTATTGACTTCTTTGTCGCTGAAAATGGCATAGATTGCGGAAATATCCTGTTCTGTGAATTTCCTTAGCCGCAGACGTTCTGTCTCCAATTCCGGTGTGTTCATTCCTTCTTTCCTCCCCTTCTCTCATATTAAGTCTTTTTTCTTAATTATACGCAATGATTATGTCTATGAAAAATCATTCTTTCCGCAGCCCGTGATTTTCATCATAATCAATGTCTTCCCTGTCCGTATTCTTTGAACTTTTCAGTCAGCTTTAACTATTACTGACTGATTTATCCATGTCTGATTCAATAGAAAAAAGGCCGGATACCTTAAGTATTCGACCTGTTCGTAAGCAAATGGTGTCCTCTTAGGGACTCGAACCCTAGACCCACTGATTAAGAGTCAGTTGCTCTACCAACTGAGCTAAGAAGACATATATATCAACAGCAAGATTTTAGCAAAATCATCTTATCACACCTGACGGCGGAATGCAATGTTTTGTTGAAAGCTTCCCAATTTTCAGGCGCTTTCTCTTGCCGTGCTTTGATATTATATTCCAGCACTCTAAGAAATGCAAGCCTTTTTTCTTTTTTTTACAAATTTTTATGCACAGGTAATTTGAAAACGTCAGCGACAGGAATCATTGCGTTAACTTGGACAAAAGAGACCGTTTCCCTTCTGGCCGACGATTCCTTTATTCACAGATTCCACCGCTTATCCGACTTAAACAAAGCATCGTGTTTTTTATTTTTTGTTTTGACCAAAAACAAAAAAAGCCCTTGCGGACTTTTCATTTTTAATGGTGACTCGTACGAGATTCGAACTCGTGAATGACGCCGTGAAAGGGCGCTGTGTTAAGCCACTTCACCAACGAGCCAAAAAAAATGGCGCCTAAAACAGGGCTCGAACCTGTGACCTAACGGTTAACAGCCGTTTGCTCTACCGACTGAGCTATTTAGGCGTTTGCTTAATTATAATATCATAAGCCTTAAGGGTATGCAAGCACTTTTTTTCGTTTTTTCAAATTTTTTTAATTCCAAGTGAATTGAAAAAGTAAACGCAGCCTTAAGACAAAAAGAAATTGCATTTACTTTTGCAAAGACGCGGACTGCATTTACTCGTGCAAATGAGTTATAGTCATCTTGTATCTCCCTGTACAGATAGGAGTCCCCCATTATGAGTCACTTAACTTTGCAAGATCGGATTACGATTCAATCCGAATTGAATCAGGGTTCTTCTTTCAACACGATTGCTCGTTTGATTTCCAAGAACCCTACCACTCTCTCCCGTGAAATTCGAAATCATCTGCTGATTCGCGATCGTTCTTCTTATCCTCAGTCTCGCATGATGAACGATTGCCTCCATCGTTTTGAATGCCGGCTCAAATTTGTCTGTCAGCCTCAGTGCCGCTTTCAAAAGGGAAATTGTCGTTTTTGTGGTCATTGTTTCCGGGTTTGTCATGATTATGAAAAAGAGT
>ERZ1106944.7-NODE-7-length-206712-cov-11.153201_pt1 | contig 206712 bp, 194 predicted proteins | sample MGYA00403672_ERZ1106944 | MGnify/ENA primary metagenome ERZ1106944 (study PRJEB35170, sample SAMEA104062454) | human gut metagenome | biome: human gut; feature: human-associated habitat; material: faeces | place: Denmark | collected 2012-10-16 ...
GATGTCCCTGGCGGCGATTGCGGCCGGAGCGGACGGTCTGATCATCGAAGTCCATGCCTGTCCGGAATGTGCGTGGAGCGATGGGGCGCAGTCGCTGAAGCCGGCGAAGTTCGCCTCCCTGATCGAAAAGGGCCGCGCGATTGCTCAGGTGGTTGGGAGATCACTGTAATGCAGGCGACGATCATCCCGGGACGCTGCACCCGAACGACGGTGGCGATTCCGCCGAGCAAGTCGATGGCCCACCGGGCGATCATCTGCGCCGCTTTGGCCCAAGGTGAAAGTCTGATTCATCACGTCGATTATTCCGACGATATCCTGACGACGATCGAGGGAATGCGCAAGCTGGGCGCGCACATTGAACTGGAAGGCAGCGACGTGCGGGTGCAGGGCATTCCTGATTTTAATCAGCTGCAAAGCGAGGAAATTTTCTGCAAGGAATCCGGCTCCACGCTGCGCTTTTTTATCCCGATTTTTTCGCTGACCGGCAAGCGGGTGCGTTTTACCGGGCAGAACCGTCTGCTGCAGCGGCCCCAGACAGTCTACCAACAGCTGTTTGAGGCGCAGGGATTCCATTACTCGCAAACCGCTGAATGGATTGAAATCGAAGGTGCACTGCAGCCGGGCGACATCACGCTGCGCGGCGACATCAGCTCACAGTTCATTTCCGGTCTGTTGTTCGCGCTGGTCTGCCGCAAGGAGGATTCTACGCTGCATATTGAACCGCCGTTTGAGTCGCATTCGTATGTGGAGCTGACATTGCAGATGCTTCAGGATTTCGGTGTTCATGCTTATTTTGAAGACGAACTGACGCTGCGAATTCCCGGCGGCCAGCGGTATATAGCTTGTGAAACGGCCGTCGAATCCGATTATTCCCAGCTTGGTTTCTATGCCGCGCTGGGATGCGTTAACCATGAGGTCCATTGTCAGGGCCTGCGGCCGGATTCCCGTCAGGGCGACCGTCAGATCCTGGATTTTGTCCGTAAGATGGGTGGAAGGACAGAGGTTAAGGATAAAGAAGTGATCGTTTATCCATCTTCCCTGTCCGGTTGTGAACTGGATATACAGAACTGCCCGGATCTCGGACCGATTCTGATGGTGCTAGCCAGCTTCGCGCGCGGTGAAACAAAAATGATCAATGCCGCTCGCCTGCGGTATAAAGAAAGTGATAGAATAGAAGCGATGGAAACCGAGCTGCGCAAGGTCGGGGTGCCGATTCATTCAAGCGAGGGTGAAGTCTGGATTCAGGGACCGACAGCCTGGAAGGGCGGCGTCACCTTGGACGGGCACAAGGATCATCGGATCGTGATGGCGCTGGCGATCGGCGCGACGATGGCCGACGCTCCGGTGACCATTGAAGGCGCAGAAGTGATCGCCAAGTCGTATCCGGGGTTTTTCCGGGATCTGCGCTCGCTGGGAATCGAAGTAAAGGAGAAATAACATGCAGGAGGAATCGCATTTTCTAATCGTCGGTCTGGGCTTGTTGGGCGGAAGCTATGCCCAGGGATTGAAGCGCAAAGGCTTCCATGTCAGCGCGCTGGACATCAATCCGGAAAGCATCGCTTATGCTTTAAAGCAAGGCTGGATTGACGAAGGCGCTGTCGGTTTTGACGAAACGCTGGTCCGCCAGGCGGACAGTATCGTGTTCGGCTTGTATCCGCAGGCCCTCTTGGAGTGGATTGATCAATACCAGGACAGCTTTGCCCCGGGAACCCGGATCACCGATGTGACCGGCGTCAAGGAACAGATCGTAGCGCAGGTGCAGGAAAAATTGCGTCCGGATGTGGAATTCATCGCCAGTCATCCGATGGCGGGCCGGGAGGTCAGCGGTGTGCAGTATGCCGACTGTTCGATCTTTGAACCGGCGAATTTTATCATTACGCCGACGTCCGCCAATACGCCGGAGGGGATCGCGTGGGTGAAAGCGCTGGCGGAAACGCTGAACTTTCGGCACATTGCCATGCTCAGTCCGGCTGAACACGATAAAATGGTCGGGTTTCTCAGCCAGCTGACGCACGTGATCGCAGTGACGCTGATGAATACCAGCGACAACACGCATCTGGTGGACTATACCGGCGATTCCTTCCGCGATCTGACGCGGATCGCGAAGATTAACGAATCGTTATGGACGGAATTGTTTTTAATGAACAAGGCGAATCTTGTCCGTGAAATCGACGAGTTCGCTGCGGAGCTGGCCCATTTCCGCAGCGTGCTGGAAAATGAAGACACCGAGGAAATGAAACGGTTGTTCCGCCAGTCGACGCAGCGGCGGAAATGCTTTGACAAGTGAGGGGGGAGAAAATGAAATTTTTAGTGGTCAACGGTCCGAATATCAACATGACCGGAATTCGTGAACAAGGCGTTTACGGCGCGCGCAATTATACCGAAATCATGGCGATGATCGCCGCGGAAGCTAAGCAGCGCGGGATCGAGGTTGAGGTTTTTCAAAGCAATATCGAGGGCGAGATGATCAATGCGATCCAGCGGTGTTATTTCGAGCATATGGACGGGCTGATCATCAATCCAGGCGCTTATACGCACACCAGCTACGCGCTGCATGACGCAATCAAAAGCATTGCGCCGATTCCGGCCGTAGAGGTTCATTTTTCCAACGTCCATGCGCGCGAGAGCTTTCGTCATGAATCGAAAACAGCGCCGGCTTGTCTCGGTCAGCTGTGCGGTTTCGGGGATTATGGCTATGTGATGGCGATGGACGCGCTGATTCAGCACCTCGCGAAAAAATAAAATAGAAATACAGCTCCGGGAAGGACTCGGGCTGTTTTTTGCGTTTCAGACTGTCCGGCCTGTCCGTCTTCGTTGATAAGGAAAGAATCAAAACGTCGGCCATCAGGCAGAAAAGGACGTCAGGCAGAACCATGATTTTCAGTAGATGAACTGCGGAAAGAGAGGAGTAACGATGTACGCTGATCTGCATATTCATTCGTGGTATTCCGACGGAACGATGTCCGTGGATGAAATCGTTGAACAAGCCCGAATCCGGCAGGTCGGCCTGATTGCCGTCACGGATCATAACCAGTTGTCGGGAAGCCGGGAGTGTCTTCAAAAGACGCGGGGAACCGGAATTCGGTGTCTGTCCGGGGTTGAGCTGGACGCCCAGGACTTCGGAATCAATTTTCACATTCTGGGCTACGGCGTCGATTTGGAGAATGGGCAGTTTCAGGCGTTTGTGGAAGCGAATCGGCTGCGGCTGGAACGGGTGAACGAGTTGTTGATCGAAAAAATGGAACATGCCGGGGAGCCGGTCAGTCTTGATGAATATCGTCAGTTTTCCTATGACCGGCGCTTAGGCGGCTGGAAGGCGCTGCATTACTTTGCGGCGAAAGATCTCGTCGCCGATTTTAAGCAGGGCTTTTTGATGTATGCCCGCTATCATCATGATTATTGCTGCGTCGGCTTTCCGCCGGTCAGAGAGGTTGTCCGGCAGATTCATGCCGCGAAAGGAAAAGCGATTCTGGCCCATCCCGGTAAGGTGATTCCGGCAACTAAGCTGTCGGAAGTCTTGGCCGCGGTCATGGCGGAGGGACTGGATGGGATCGAATGCTGGTACCCGGCGCAGGATCCTGATACAACGCAGATCTGCGTAAATTATTGCCGCGAGCGGGATCTGATGATGACTTCCGGTGCGGATTGTCATGGCAGCTTTGAAAAAACACAAATCGGACAGCTGGAAATTCCCATTTCTCAGCTGGTTTTAAAACATTGGATATAAGCGGATGCTTTTTGTTGAGCACAGGCTAAAAAATGACAGAAAACGAACTTTTTACCAGAACCTAGAAAAAAGTCTTGCAAAAATTTGAAATTAGCATATAATATAAAAGGTATCGGGATGTAGCACAGCTTGGTAGTGCACTTCGTTCGGGACGAAGGGGTCGCAGGTTCAAATCCTGTCATCCCGACCATTTTAAAAACAACGGCTGAAAGGCCGTTTTTGTTTATATCAGATGTTGAGGATGAACGATTTAGCCTGCGAAAGAAACGTTCATTTTCATGCTGAAGGTTCATCTTCATCCTCGGTAAACTCTAAGAAAATCCGGTCTTTAAAACGGCCGCGGGTCTGCGCCTTCGCGTCTTTAACGGCTTGAATTTCAGTCGCGTCAATTTCAAAGAAATCCATTATCGCGTCCAGGACTTCGCTCAGATCGGCCAATTCTTCAATGAACGCTTCTCGATCGGAGGCTTCCTGAACTTCCCGGGCTTCCTCGACCAGCTTGGCTTTGAGTTCGGTTTGATATTCCGCTGGCGTTAAACGCCGCGTCTGGCAATCGCGGTATTCGGATTGAATGATCGCCGGAATGCGGTCGCGGACAAGCTTATTGTAAATTTTACGCATGGAATCACGCTCCATTCTAAACTTGATTATATCAGAATGATGAAGCATGGACAATTTCCATTCTGATTGGAAAGGAAAGGTTCAACAGAAAAAGAAGGCCAGAGCTTTAACGGATATCCCGTTGGAGATCGCGGTTTCGGGTACAATCTGGAAATGGCAATTCCGGGCTTTTGTGTTATAATGTCAGCGATCTCTATCAAGAAAAAATATACGAAAAGAAAGGAATTGAATATGAAAATAGGTGTAGTATCTTTAGGCTGCTGCAAGAACTTAGTCGACAGTGAGCGAATGATGGGCCTGCTGCGGCAGTCCGGACATGAAATTGTCAGCGACGTTCACGAAGCGGAAGCGATTATCGTCAATACCTGCGGATTTATTGAGCCGGCCAAGGAGGAAGCGATCAATACGATCCTGGAAATGGCAGAATATAAGAATGAGAATTGCCGGAAACTGATCGTAGCCGGCTGTCTGGCTCAGCGCTACAAAGCTGATCTGGAAGCGGAAATGCCGGAGGTCGATTGTTTTTTGACAATCAGCGATTATCCAAAGATGGGACAGATTCTGACCCAGGTCTTGGGCGAAAAGGTGCTGGATGGCTATGGAAAAAACACCCGGTTGGTTTCGACCAAGCCGTGGACAGCTTATCTGAAAATCGCCGAGGGCTGCGACAACCGCTGCTCCTATTGTGCAATTCCAGGAATCCGGGGCGGTTATGTTTCTTTTCCGATTGAGGATCTGGTTGCCGAAGCGAAGCAGCTGGCTTCGGAAGGGGTGAAGGAACTCGTTGTCATCGCGCAGGATACTTCCCGTTATGGAACCGATTTGTATGGCCGCCGGCGGATCTGGGATCTGCTGACAGAACTGAATGCGATCGACGGATTGCATTGGATTCGTGTTCTTTATCTGTATCCGGATGAGATTGACGATGAGTTTGTCACTGGGATCAAGGATCTAAAAAAGGTTATTCCATATTTCGACATTCCAGTTCAACATGGCAGCGATAAAATGCTGAAGCTGATGAACCGCCGCGGCAGCGTGGAAAGCATTCTGCGGACTGTCAAGCTGATTCGAGCGAATTACGATATGCCGGTGCTGCGGACGACGATGATCGTCGGTTTCCCGCAGGAAACAGAAGAAGACTTCCAGATGTTGATCGACTTCATCAAGGAAGTGCGCTGGGACCGGCTTGGCGCCTTCACCTTCTCCAACGAGGAGGATACGCCGGCCTATACCATGGATGGACAGATTTCCCAGGAAATTATGGATGAACGGCTGGAACGCTTAATGACAGTGCAAAATCAGATTGCACAGGAAAACGGCGAAGCATTGATCGGCAAGACGCTGGAAGTGCTCGTTGAAAATCAGGATGGATTAACCGGCTATTACCATGGCCGCGGCATCCACAGCGCGCCGGACGGCATCGACGGGCTGATCAAATTTAAAAGCTCGCATCACTATCAGCCGGGCACTTTCGCCTGGGTGAAGGTTACTAAAGCAAAACATCACGATTTGATTGGCGTTGACGTTTTAGACGCTGAAGAAATCGCGGCTTAGCTGGGATTTTTCAATCTGATAATTCAATTCATTGCTATCGAGGAGAATTCGATTCTTCCTGCCGTGATTAGATGAATGTCATAGAAACTCCGCCTGACGTTTTCGTTCAGCCGGAGTTTTTTTATGGTGAAAAATTGAGAAAATCAGTTGCGAGAGACTTGAGCTTTTTGAAGAATCAGACATTCAATATCCGTTGAATGGAATTCATCTTAGTCTTAAAAGGAAAAGGAATCAAGGCCAGTTAAAGTAAGGCGAGGATAGGGGAGGAAAAGAGGATATCGTGACAGCCTTCGCTGGGATTGAAAAGAAGAAAAATAAGAATTGACAAAGATGGAAGACACTCCTATAATACGTTTAGATCAACATCTAAATATGGAAATCAGAAAGGAAAACAGAAATGAACAAATCAATCAAAAAAGGATTTATCGGACTTTTACTGATGTCCGTTGTCTTGAGCGGCTGTCAGAAAACACAGGCTCCCGCCGAAAGCAATCAATCGGGAACAGACGTTCAGGATAAGGTGACGGGCAGCCGGGAGGAGATCGCCAAAGCGTATGTGGAAACACTGGGGGCCGGGGATTTTGACAAGCTGCTGCAGGGATTTGCCTATGATGAACAGATGCAGAAGGCATCCTCGCAGCTGCAGGCTTCGCTGGAACCTTCGCTGAAGCAGCTGGGGGCATTAAAAGAAATCCAGATTGTCAATGAAATTAAGCAGGGAGGCTATATCATCGTTCAGGTTCCCGTGTTGTTTGAAAATCAGAACCTGTGTGTGAACGTCGTGTTTGACGATCAGGATCAGATCGCAGGCGTGAACTTCTCCGAATACATTGAGCCGAGCAACGTCGCGGCGCTGACGCTGCCGGAAGGGACTGCAGAGCAGGAACTGACGCTGACGATGCGCGATGGCAAGGATTTACCTGCCACCTTAACACTGCCCCAAGGCGATCAGCCAGCGCCTGTTATTATTCTGGTACATGGCTCAGGACCGAATGACCGCAACGAAACACTGTATGGAAACACCGTATTTCAGGATATCGCCTACCGGCTGGCCGAGCAGGGCATCGCGACTGTCCGCTATGACAAACGGACCTTTGTTTATGGCGCTGAATGCGCCGGGGACACACAGTTTACAGTGGAACAGGAAACCATCCAGGACGCCGCAGATATCGTTGACCTGATTGCCAAACAGCCGGAGATTGATTCGTCAGCGATTTATGTTCTGGGCCACAGCTTAGGCGGCTTATGCATGCCGCGGATCGCCGCGGAAACTCCGGAGGCAGCGGGCTATATCATGATGGCCGCACCGGTAACGGATCTGGCTTCCTTAATGAAGATGCAGTATGAGCATTTGGCGCAGTTCATGAATACAGATCAGGAAAAAGCGTCGATGGATGCGATGATTGCCGAGCTGGACAAGCTGCAGCAGCTGGACTCTTTGCCGGAGGATGAAGCGGTGGCTGGCGCCTATCCGGCCTATTGGAAAGATCTGTTGTCCTATGATCCGATCAAAACCGCGGAAACGATCACCAAACCGGTGTTAGTGCTGCAGGGCGAGGAAGATTATCAGGTGCCGCTGCAGGAATTTGAAACGTGGAAAACGGCTTATGGCGAAAAGGCTAACTGGACATTTCATAGCTATTCCGGGCTGTCGCATTTGATGATGCCGGGCGACTACAATGCCAATCCAAACACCTATTACATGCAGAAAGCGGTCGTCGATCCGCGGGTGACGGACGATATCGCAGCCTTTATCCACGCACAGAAATAAGGCTTCAAACTGTCAAGAATCGTAAGCGGATGCAAAAAGCTTGAAGATTCAGTTGATGAGAAAGAATGCAAATGAAGCGGAGATGAACTGATCAGACCGCCCGGGATGACCGCGGCTTTCTGAATCCGGTAAACTCCGCTTTTTGTTTTGGTTAAAGCCAGTTGACCGCTGAGAAAGATCGTTCATCTATTTCATGATCGAAGTCCTTTTGAAACCCAGCGTGAAATTCCATGGTTTCCGGGCGGTCTTTGGTTGTAACCCCTTGCAGCTTTCGATATAATTAAACGTAAGGAGGACCTAGAGTATGAAAACATATTTAGGAATTGATTTAGGGGGAACGAACGTCCGCGTTGCCAAAGTGACGCGCGACGGGATTGTTTTAGCTGAAGTAAAACATCCGTCGCTGGCGCAGGAAGGACCTCGCAGAGTTATGGACAACATGATGGAAATGATCCGGGAGATTCCGGGGTATACTGAATGCGAGGGGATCGGCGTGGGCGTGCCGGGGCCGGTTGATACGATCAAGGGAAAAATGTTGATGGCAACGAATCTGCCGGGGTTTGAGCTTTATCCGATTGCCGCGGAGTTGACGCAAAATTTCAACATGCCGGCCTACGTTGATAACGACGCTAATGTCGCCGGTCTGGCGGAAGCGCTGGTCGGCGCTGGAAAAGGCCTGCCCGTCGTCTATTACGTCACGATTTCTACCGGCATCGGCGGCGCGTTAGTCGTCGACGGCAAGGTTGTCAGCGGCAAGCATGGTCATGCCGGGGAAATTGCGAATATCATCATTGACCGCAATCGTCAGAAAATCAATCATTTGAACATCGGCGCGGTGGAGAATGAAGCCAGCGGTGTTGCGATTACCCGCAAGGGCAAAGCGCTGTTCGGCGATCAGATTCGCCATGCCGGGGATGTATTTGATTTGGCGAAGCAGGGCAATCCGCAGGCCCAGGCTGTCGTTGACGATATGGCCTACGATCTGGCTGTAATGTTCTCGGTCATCGCCCATGTCGCCGACCCATGGATGTTTGTGATCGGCGGCGGCATGATGCAGTCCAAGGATGTCTTCCTAGATAAAGTTGTCGCTAATTTCAAAAATCTGGTCCATATACCGATGCGCGATACCTTGTTTGAAGTGGCAAAGCTGGAAGAACCAGGAATCATCGGCGCGGCGATGCTGCCGATCTCCCACGGAAACTAACATCATAGAAAGAAGGAATAACCTTGGTTTCAGAAAAATGCCTGCGGCAATATGCCGAATTGGCAGTTCGGCTGGGCGTCAATGTTCAGAAAGGGCAGATGCTGGTAATTAAGGCGCAGGTCGATTCAGCGCCGTTTGTCAGAATGTGCGTCGAAGAAGGCTATCGTGCCGGAGCGGGTGAGGTCATCGTGCAGTGGCTCGATGATCAGATCACCAAGCTGGACTATCAGTACGCGGAAACGCCGGTGCTGCAGCGGGTTCCAGACTGGCTGATGGCGCGGGAACAGGAATTTGTCGACCGCGGTTACTGCATTCTGCATATTGACTCGAGTATCCCGGGCATCATGAAGGATGTCGATCAGGACAAGGTCCAGCAGGTCGTCACCGCGCGCCGCAAAGCTCTGGAAAAATTCCAGAACTACACGATGGCCAATCTCGGTCAGTGGTCGATCGTCGCGATTCCAAATCCGGAATGGGCGCTGAAAGTCTTTCCGCAGGAACAGCCGGACACCGCGGTGGAAATGCTGTGGGATGCGATCCTGGCTTCCGTTCGGATTCAGGATCAACAAGATCCGATCCCGTTGTGGGAAAAACATAACCGGCAGTTGTCTGAGCGCAACGACTGGCTGAACCGCCAGCGGTTTGCGGCGCTGCATTTTAAGAATCAGAAAGGTACAGATCTTATTGTAGAGCTGGCCGAGGGCCATCTCTGGGAAGGCGGCTGTGAAAAATCGCAAAGCGGTGTGGTCTTTAATCCCAATATGCCGACCGAGGAAAATTTCACAATGCCGAAAAGAACCGGGGTGCGCGGCAAAGTTCAGGCGACAAAGCCGCTCAGCTATCAGGGAAAGTTGATTCAGAATTTCTGGATCGAATTTGAGGAGGGCAAAGCGGTGCGCTGGCATGCCGAGGAAGAAGAAGCCGCCTTAGCCAGTCTGATCCAGTTTGACGAAGGCAGCGCTTATCTCGGAGAAGTCGCATTGATCGACGTCGATACGCCAATCTCACAATCCGGGATTTTGTTCTACAACACCTTGTTTGATGAAAACGCCAGCTGTCATCTGGCTTTGGGAAGGGCTTACCCGATGAATATGGAAGGCTCACAGTCGATGAGCGAAGAGGAAATGAAGGCGAAGGGCTGCAATTTCTCAATGGTCCATGTCGATTTCATGTTCGGCAGCGACGACATGCAGATCACCGGCGTGCATGCGGACGGTTCCGAAGTTGTTTTCTTTCGCGACGGCCAGTTTTGTATTGAATAAAGAAGTGTTGAATATGAGAAAGGACGTTGCCTGGCGGCGTCCTTTTTCACAAGAAAAGACAGATCCGGGATATTCAAGGGGATAATATCCGTGATATACTGGAAACATTGAGGTGGATGTATGGAAAAGGCATTGACAGAAATTATTAAATTTAATGAAGAACGCGACTGGGATCAATTTCACAGTCCCGAGAATCTGGCCAAGTCGATCGCAATCGAGGCTGGCGAGCTGTTGGAATGTTTTCAATGGGGACCGGATTATGATCATCAGAAGGTTTGCGAAGAACTAGCGGATGTCATGAATTATTGCTTGTTGATGAGCGATAAACTCGGGGTAGACGCCGAAACGATCATCCTGCAGAAGCTTGAACAGAATCGAAAAAAGTATCCGGTAGAAAAGGCTAAGGGAAAAAGCACCAAATACGATCAGCTGTAAGGAGGAAACCTGAATGGTCAGAATCAAAACAATTCCATTTAACGAGCAGGCCCTGACAGCGGCTAAAGGCATCACTCAGGCAATTCAATACCCTTCAGTTTATATTCTGTCGGGCAAAAATGAAGCCTATGTCGGGGAAACAATTAATATCGCCCATCGGCTGCAGCAGCATATCCGCAACGCCGACCGCCGCCGGCTGGATCAGCTCAGAGTGATCATGGACAAACAGTTTAATAAATCCGCGACAACGGATATCGAGGCTTCATTAATTAAATATCTGTCGGCTGATGGCCAGTTCAGGCTTCAAAATGGAAATGCCGGTATCCGGGATTATAATTATTATCAAAAAGACAGGTATAAAGAAAAATTTGAGGAAATATGGCGGATGCTGATCAAGCAGGGGATTGCGCAGCACAATCAGATACAGATTGAGAACAGCGATCTTTTTAAGTTTTCTCCCTATAAATCATTAACAGATGATCAATATAAAACTGCTGAAAGCTTGTTTGATTCCTTGCTTCAGCATTTGCGCAAAAGCGAAGAAGCTGTGTTTTTAGTGCATGGCGGTGCGGGAACCGGAAAAACTGTGCTGGCTGTTTATTTGATGAAATTGATGTCAGATATCATGGCTGAACATAACGAAATGGAGGAGGAGATAGAAGAAGCAGAAGATGAGTTTTCATTTCAGAGCTTGTATTATTTAAAAAATGTCAGAAGCTTAAAAATTGGTCTGGTCATCCCAATGACTTCGCTGCGGAAAACATTGAAAAGAGTCTTTAGACAAGTCCAAGGTCTTCGGTCTTCCATGGTGATTGGACCTTCAGATGTGATTAAATCGCATTATGATGTGCTGATTGTGGATGAGGCACACCGGCTTCGTCAGAAGAAAAATATCATGCCTGGACACCACAAAGTTTTTGACCGGATTAATGCGAGTTTGGGATTAACTGACGGAAATGAACTGGACTGGATTCAGCGCTGCAGCGATTATCAGATTTTATTCTACGATGACACACAGTCGATAAAACCAACGGATATCGATCAGTCCGTGTTTCAGAATCTGGTTCAGAAACAAAATACGGAAGAATATTTCTTAACGTCACAAATGCGTGTCGCGGCCGGACAAGATTATATTGCCTATATCGAGAATATATTATATGAATATGGAAATCCAAAGAAAAAGGAATTTAAAAATTATGAATTTCTTTTGTACGATCACATCCGGGATTTAACGGCAGTGCTGAAGCAAAAGGAGAAAGAAGTGGGTTAGTGCCGCCTGGTGGCAGGATATGCCTGGAAATGGAAAACACAGAATCATTCGTTGGATCAGATTCGTGATCAGCAGCTTTATGATATTGAGATTGAAGATGAGCGGTTTATTTGGAATTCAGTCAATGAAGACTGGGTTAATTCTGCGAACGCAATTAATGAAGTTGGGTGTATTCATACGGTTCAGGGTTATGATCTTAACTATGCGGGAGTGATCATTGGTCCGGAGCTGGGGTATGATGAGCAAGCGCAGCAAATTGTAGTTCATTCGGATCAATATTTTGATCGCTTTGGTAAAGCCGCGATTCATGATGAAGAAATTTTGAAGAAATATATTCTTAATATCTATAAGGTTTTACTAACGAGAGCCATTAGGGGAACTTATGTTTACGTTTGTGATCCTGCATTGAGAAATTATTTTAAAACTTGGATAGCTTCTGCGGATGCGGTGCGAACCTGAAGTGAACATGAAATCCCTGGGAGGTTCGCACCGGGGACTTTGTAAAATTGTTTAGATTATAGTAAAATAGTATGGTAAAAGGGCAGAATTTTTACTAATCTGATGATAGATTCTTTTTAAAGATACATCCAATTAGCATAATGTTACTTTTTTGCAGTCGCAAGCTACATGCTTGCGTGGATTGAAATGCCAAGTGTTTGACAGCGTGGTTATTTGTGAGTGGTCGCAAGCTACATGCTTGCGTGGATTGAAATTTTTCCGGCCGCAATGTCCATCATTATAAAAACGTCGCAAGCTACATGCTTGCGTGGATTGAAATAAACCTTGCTGTGTTTCTGTTTTTCTGACTGATACAAGTCGCAAGCTATATGCTTGCGTGGATTGAAATGGCGAGCAGTATGACACGCTGATTGTCTTTAAACGTCGCAAGCTATATGCTTGCGTGGATTGAAATCTCGGCCTGAGTTTTGGTCTTGTCGATTTGTACGTCGCAAGCTACACACTTGCGTGAATTGAAATTCCATTCGCTATCCAGCGAGCGCTTAGCGCTTTCCGTCGCAAGCTACATGCTTGCGTGGGTTGAAATGACCTACTCATTACGAATGAATTGCTCTACCAGCGTCGCAAACTATATGCTTGCATGAATTGAAACATTATTATTTTGTTGTAGTAGAAAAAGCATGCCTGAGGAGCCGTGCTTTTTTACTGTTGATTGGACGTTTAAGCTAATTTTAAACATTTATTAAGCTCATCTCTTAAATGATTAAATTCCCGAGAAAATTCCGGAATGAAATAAATCTGTGAAAACCTGGGATTTATCCAACTTTTCTTGGATTGCACGGAGGGGAATGGTATAATCAAAAAGGTGATTATACATGTTTCATACTTCCGATTGTAAAAAATTTAAACGATGTCAGAAATATTTCTGGCTTTCTAAAAAAGAACCGACGCCGCCATTCTCTCCCTATGTCAGGATGGATGAGGATTTAACGGCGCTGGCCTGCCGGAAATTAGAAATTAAAGAATACTTTCAGGGGGTTCGCGGCGATGATCCGCAGCGGGCTATGACAGCGCTGGAAGAATCAGAATGGCTGGTATCCGCCCGCTTTGAATTCCATCAGCTGCGTGTCAAAATTCCCTTTCTTCACAAAACAGATGCCGGCTGGGAAGTCTATTTTCTGTATGGCGGCCATCTGCCTAAAGAAGACGAAGCATTTAGTTATATGCTAAGCGTCTGGGTGCTGGAAAACCTTGGCCTTGCGGTGAATTCCCTTTCTGTGATCCATCTCAATCCCGATTATATCCGGGGGAAAGAATTAGATCCCCAGGAACTCTTTATTATTTCCGATCGGTTTTATAACGAAGCCGGACGTCCGGCCCGAAGGCTTTCAGAAGCAATCGAAAAGCAGAAGATTGAAGTCCAGCCTATGCTTGACGAAATGGAGCGGATGCTTGAGCTGGAAGAACCTGAATCTGTGAAAACCAACCGCTGCACGCGCCGTAATAAATGCGTTTACTATGAACGCTGCTTCCCGGAAGAAAAAGAACTCGATCCTGATTCAATCCTGACGCTGGTTTCATCTCAATATAAAAATCAGATGGCAGCGGAAGGCCGGTTAACACTGCAGGACGCAGACCTTGATCGGATTGAAGGGACCCGCCAACAATTCGCTCAGATCAAAGCCGCTCAGAATGGCGGCTGTTACATTGACTATTTTGGGTTGAAAACCTGGCTCGACGGCGCACTGCAATACCCATACTGCTTCCTCGACTTTGAGTGGGAAACCTATGCTGTGCCGCCGTATGAAGGAATGCGCAGTTATCAGGTGTTGCCCTTTCAGTATTCGCTGCATATTTTAGAAGCAGACGGGACGCTGACCCATCGCGAGTTTATCGGCGTGCACGACTGCCGGGAAGATTTTGTCGAGAAGCTGCTGCAAGATCTGCCGCCAAAGGGCAGCGTGATCGCCTACAATGCCGAAGGCGCGGAAAAGATCCGGCTTCAGGAGCTGGCCGCCCGGTTTCCTAAACGCGCGAAACCGCTGATGAAGATTTATGCCCGCATGGTCGATCTGGCCTTTCCCTTCCAGGCCGGTCTGTTCTACGACACGCGGATGCGCGGCTATTATTCCTTGAAAACACTGCTGCCGCTGTTTGATGAAAACCTGACGTATCAGGATCTCGACATCCATCAAGGCATGGACGCCGTCGTCCAATGGCGGAATCTTGATCAAAATAACGATCAGTCCGATCATCGGGCGATTCGTGATCATCTGCTTCAATACTGCGGATTGGACACCTATTCCATGATTATCGTTATGAACGGATTGAAAAAGAAACTGGCGGAATGGGAAGTCCGTCATCAACAAAAAGAAGCGGCAACAGCCGCCGGAAAGGGGATTGAAGATGAAAATTTTTGATTTGCACGCCGATATTGGCTGGGACATTCTGCGCAAGCACGAACAAGGAAGAACCCATGTATTGAGAGAAGAACATTTGCCGAAGTTGCTGAAGGGCGAAGTGCTCGGCGTTGGGATCGCCAGTTATTTTGAAGGCTCGGAGGACTGGGATCGGATGCAGAAAATGGTGCTCGCAGTCCGGCAGGAAATTGAAGAAAACCTCGATGCCGTGACCTGGGTAAAATCCAAAGCTGATCTGGAAGAAACCGGCAAGCCGCTGGTTGTGATGACGGTTGAAGGCATGTGCGGAATCCGGGATCAGGCTGAAGAAAAAATTCAGTGGCTCTATGATCAGGGCGTGCGCATTGCCTCGCTGTGCTGGAATGATGAAAACGCACTGGCGACCGGCGTGAAAGGTACCGTTACCCGCGGATTAACCGGGGAAGGCCGCAAGGCTGTTCAAAAAATGGACGAGCTGGGGATGATTCTCGACGTATCGCATACCAATGAGAAAACGTTCTGGGATATGGTGGAAGTGGTCCGCGGTCCGATGATTGCCACTCATTCCAACACCCGCGCATTGTGCGAAGTACACCGCAACCTGACTGATCAACAGATCATGGCGATCGCCGCGAAGGGAGGCGTGATCGGCCTGAATGCCGCGAGGAACTTCATTGATTCCAATCCAGAACATCAGGATGCCCTGCATCTGGCGGCGCACGGCCGTCACATTGCCGATCTGGTCGGCGTAGAGCATCTGGCCGTCGGCTTTGATTTCATGGATTTCTTTGAGGATCACGCGACGTCGATGGGCCGCGATCTGACCAGCGCCCTTCAGGCACAGAATCTGATTCAGGGTCTGCGGGTACAGGGCTTTTCGGAAGCGGAATGTCAGGCGATCGGTTATGACAACGCCTTGCGGGTCTTACGGCAAACGTTGAAACAATAGAATGTTAAAAAAAGGGCTGATTTACTGAAATCAGCCCTTACTGCTTTCAGTATAACATGAAAGAGCCGGCGTTTAAAGACTGATTTTTTTCTTTGAATCCGCTTATACTAAAGGTACATCAAAGGAGGAATTATCCATGAAATTTGAGATTGTCGGAAAAAATGTCAGCATCACGGAAGCAATGAGGCAGAAGATCGAAAAGAAATTGTCCTTTCTGGACAAATACCTGTTGATCGATCCTGAAACAAGAGCCCGTGTTGTTGTCCGCACTTATCCTCTCACACAGAAAATTGAAGTCACGATCCCTACCAAAGTCGGGATCTTGAGAACAGAAGTCGAACATGAAGATTTATATGCGGCGATCGATTTGGCGATTGATAAGCTGGAAGATCAGGTTCGTCGTCAGAAGACCCGCCTGTCCCGCAGGCATCGTGAAAAGCTGGCGCTGAGCTTTGTCGAACAGGACAATGGAAAGCTGGATCAGGGCGATATTGCGGTCAGAACCAAGACGGTCAAGGCGCAGCGTATGGATCTGGAAGAAGCGATTATGCGGATGGAAATGCTCGGTCATTCCTTCTTTATCTATACTGATGAAGAAACCGACAGCATCGCCGTTGTTTATAAGCGCAACAGCGGAGGTTATGGTCTGCTGGAAACGGAAGACGAAGAATAGATTACAGGGAACGGTGAGCACCGTTCCTTTTTTCAGCTTTCGCTATGGGTCTTAAGTGAATAAACTGTCACTTTCTATTCAAGCTGTCCGTCATTTCAAATCTTGATTTTCAGGGTATACTAAAATTTCAGAATTATGTTTATAGAAGGGATTTGAGAACTATGGGAATGGTCATTGGAATCACCATAATCGGCCTGCCGCTTTCCTGCCTGATCGCCGGTTTTCTGACGCGCGGCATTCGTCAGCGCAAGGATTTGACAAAGGTGCGCAAAGGATTGATCTGGGCAGGGGCATCCTATGCTCTTCTGGTATTCTTTGCGACGGTAGGACTGGATCTTATTTTATTCGGGCCCTCTGCCTTTCATCCGCCAGTGCATTTGATCAACGTCGTTCCCTTTGTCTGGATTCAGGAAACGTATCAGATGGGGGTTGCCCGGATGATCGAACAATTATTGCTGAACATCGCAATGTTTGTTCCGCTCGGATTTCTGGCGCCGGTCTGTTTTCCGAAGTTCCGCAAGTGGCGTGTCTGTCTGATTTGGCTTATGGGGTATTCTTTGACGATTGAAATCCTGCAGTATTTTATCGGCCGGTCTGCCGATATCGACGATCTGATCATGAATACGCTGGGCGGAATTTTGGGCTGGCTGATCTTTTGCGTGGTACAGCGCACGCGGGCAGGGAAAAATTGCTGAAGGAGACTGGAGGATGGAATTGGAATGGCGGCCGCATCAATCGCAGATCGTCCAGTCAGGGCTGTGCATTACACGCAGCGAGGCGGCATGAATCGGATGGATTTGCCGACCGCCGCTGCTTTCAGGAGGAAGAACAAGTGCTGAACAATTCGTCAATCGGCATAAAAGCGAAATGAACTTTCACAGACGGGGCGTGCAAAACGACAAAAACTGCCTGCTGCTTTTTCTATCATAGAACGTAGAGAAAGGAGAAAAGCGTGAACAGTTATGTGGAAGTAACCGTGATTCTGGGAACGATCCTGAACGGCTCAGTCTGGCTGACCTCGGCGTGGCTGTGCCGGCGTCCGGTCCGCCTGAGAAGAATTCTGATATTGTGCCCGCTGGCGCCGCTGGCTGCCTGTCTGTGCTGGTTTGACGGCGCGGTCTGGCTCTGCGCCCTGAGCGAGCTGATCAGCGTTCTGATCGTTTTCTCATTTGGAATGCAGGCGGCGGCTTTTGCCTGGGGCATGCGGTTTCTGATCGAATTCGGATTAATGAAGCTGTGGCAAGGATCGCTTGTGCATTTCCAGCTGTTTTTGCCTGCTTCGTGCTGGCAATGGACGATTGCGGCCGGGATGCTGCTGGCGTGGGATTTTATCCTTCAGCGTAAACTGGGCCGGGGGTTAGCGGAAACCGCGTTTTTGTATCCGGTGACGCTGCAGGCGGGAGCGTGTGAACTGGCGCTCTCCGGTTATCTGGATTCGGGCAACAGCGCCGTCATCGAAGGCCGCCCGCTGATTTTCTGCACCCGCGAAGTCAAGGGGCAGCTCAACTGGGATCCAGCTCGCCCGCTGCCGGTGGAAACCGTTGCGGGTGTCCGGGATGTGGCGGCGATCAGCGCTTCGCTGCAGATTCAGGGCGGATGTGCCCAGCCGGTCTGGCTGGCATCCAGCGAAGCGCTGGATGGCTGCGGTTACGATACATTGCTGAACGTCACGCTGTTTACAGGTTACAGATAGAATGAAACGTTGGTTATTCAAATTAAAGGCTTTTCTGTTCGGAAAACGAAGTCGTCAGGTTCACTTTATTCAAGGTAACGACGTTCTGCCGCATCCGCTTGCCCGCGATGAGGAGGAAGCCGCGCTGATCGCACTGGAAAATGGCGATCAACAGGCCCGCGATACGCTGATCGAGCACAATCTGCGTCTGGTCGTCTACATCGCCAAGCGTTATGAAACCAATCCGATTTTCATGGAGGATCTGATCAGTATCGGGACGATCGGTCTGATCAAAGCCGTCAACACGTTTAAGCGGGATAAAAATATCAAGCTGGTTACCTATGCCTCGCGCTGCATTGAAAATGAAATTTTGATGTTTTTGCGCAAGAAAAGCCGGCGGAAAACCGAGATCTCATTCGACGAGCCGCTCAACGTCGATTACGATGGCAACGAACTGCTGCTCTCCGATATTTTGGGAACGGAAGGCGATATCGTTGCGGAAAGCTTCTATGCCGAGGAAGACAAGCGCCAGCTGTTAAAAGCCATGAGCAAGTTAAAAGAAAACGAGCGGATGATCCTGGAAATGCGTTATGGCATCAACCATGAGGAACTGACGCAGAAGGACATTGCCGATCAGTTGGGAATCTCGCAGTCATATATCTCAAGGTTAGAAAAACGAATTATCCAAAAGCTTCGAAATCAGTTGATCAAGCAGGAATAAAGCGCGGATAAACCTTGACAGAGACTAAATGAAAAGGCTACAATGAACACGACGGGGGTGGCATCATGAATCGTGTTCGCGAGACAGTTAATGGTTTGCTGGTTGAAGTATTTAACCATATTTTATTTATTGAAGAACAGTATATGAAGCATCAGGGTGTCACGCTTTCCATGACGGAAGTTCATATTCTGGAGAATGTGGAAAAGAGCGAAACCAAGACACTGGGCGATGTCGCGCGGCTGCAGATGGTCACGCCGGGCACGCTGAGCGTTGCGGTGAATTCGCTGGTGCGCAAAGGGTATATCATGAAATGCAAGGATCTGCAGGACAAGCGCGTCGTGCGGCTGCTTTTGTCGGCCAAGGCGAACGAGGTGCTGCGGATTCATCATCGGTTCCATGAGGAAATGGTCGACAGCTGCATCGTCGATCTGGATCTGGAAAAAGAGGAAGTCATGATTGAAAGTCTGGAGAAGATTCTGAATTACTTCCGCCAGGAACTGGAAAAAAACGAGAAGCCAAAACGTCGTCCAACTGCGGGAAAAAAAGGAAAACCGAAAGATCCGGCGTAAATTTGTTCAGCTTCAGAAATGTCTGATTGATCACAGGAGATCTGCTGCAAAGCGGGTCTTTTCTTTTTGTTGACAATCATTGCCTCCCTGTTACAATGAAATCATCAAGAGTGAGGGAAGCGAGGAAGAGAGGCATGACATTACCTATCATCACCGTCAGCCGTCAATATGGATCGGCAGGACGGGACGTTGCGCGCAAGGTGGCGGAGGCGCTGGAAATTCCATATTATGACAAAGAGGTCATTTCGATGACCGCGGCGCAGACGGGATTTTCAGAGGAAGTCGTCAGAAATGAAGAAAGAAAGCGTTCCGTGCTGAGCAATCCATTGTTCAGTTTAACGCAGATGATTGACGTTCAGGTGTTTATGACGCAGTCCGAAATCATCCAGCAGCTGGCGGTGCAGCCGTGCGTGATCGTCGGCCGGTGCGCAGATTATGTTTTACGGGACAAGGAGATTCTGAGCGTTTTTATCAATGCGCCGCTGCCGGACCGGATCGAGCGAGTCAAGACGTTTTATAACCGCAAGGAACGCGATATCCGAGCGCTGGTGCTGCGGACGGATAAGGAGCGCAAGGCTTATTATGAGTATTACACGGATAAAAACTGGGGCGACAGCGGGTCCTACGATCTGATGATCAACAGTTCGATCGGTCTGGATCTGGCCAAAGATCTGATTGTGCTCGCCGCTCAAAACTGGCATGGCTCGCAAACAAAATAATATCGTTTAAAATGCCGGAGGCATGGAATTCCTGCTTGTAAACAGGGAGCCAGCTTCCGGTTTTTACCTCGCTTTTTTTGCGTTGGAAAAAGATGACATCAGCCCGGAAATCGCAGTTGTCCTCCAGACAGTCATGGGTGAATCATCGAAATGGCATCTCTTTGAATAGTCTGATTCGAGCCGCGATCTCGGTGGCGAAAGAAACTTTATTTTCTTGAAAAAGTTCCAGAGATCTTTTCGCCGGGATTTTTCTTCGCTGCCGGACTTTCATGAAATTTGTTCAGATGATCATAATAACCCTCATTCTTCTCTCTGTGTTTTCATCAGCCTGAAATTTCGGTTTCTAGAGATTCGGCAGGAGGATTGCTTTGAACTCCGCCAGGCTGGACGTATTTTTTACCCGGCTGAGAATTTCCGGGTTCTCAAACAGGGACAAAATCGATTCATTGATCGTCAGAAGAATCTGCTTGTCATACTTGTTGATCGCAATCAGAAGCATGACGTTGACAAGATTGCTTCCCCAGGTTATTCCGCCGCGGCTGACCGCCACGCCGATCTTGGTCTGATAGGCGTCCATGTGCACCGAATGGGGAATCGCAATGCTGCCGAAGGCTGTGGATGACGCGTTTTCCCGCTTTTTGACAAACGATTTGAACGAAGCGGAAACATAGCCGAGTGCCTCCATTTTATCGCAGACCTGTTGGATGACGTCTTCCCGGCTTCCATTTTCGGTCACAAAGAACAGCTCCGGATGGAAGTAATGATCGAAATGATTAAAAATCAGCTCTTTCTTTTTCGCCTGCTGGATTTCATAAATCTTCTCCCGAATCTCATTTTTCTGTTTATCAAGCTGAAACGGCAGAATCAACAGCGAAGGATAGTTATAATTCCGCTCATCCTGAATCATCGTGATCAACAGATCAAACGTTTGTCTTTCCAGTTCTTCATAGCTGGAAACAACGGCGTCAATCGTGATCTCATCGGCGTAGTCCTGCATCAACTGATCATAGATCTTCGTTTCCAGGCCCAGATAATCGGAACACAACAGGACACATTTCAGCTTATCGTACGAGGAATTCTGGCGGTCGATTTCCGTGCCGACATGCAGGAAGATAAAGGCGACCTCATCCTCCGCGATCGCAACCTGGTAAATCTCCGATAGCCGCAGCGCGATGAAAATAGCGATGTCATAGATGATCGGACAGTCCTGCTTGATTTTCTCCGACAGCGGGTTGCGGTTATATTTTCCTAAGGAAGCCCGCGTGATCAGCGCTTTGATATGCAGGCCGAACGGGATGATAAAGCTCTCATGCTTCAGGTCGATCGAATACAGCTGCGAAACCTCCGCCATGATTTTCACGATCACGTCCAGCACATCTTCGCCGATTACTTCCCGCAGTTTGTCATAATTGGAATCGACCAGATAATTGATATTCGTCTTAAAAAAGATATAAATCTCATTTTTTTCACAGGCGTTCAGCGTGATACTGAAATCCTGCTCAATCCGGTCGGAAAGTTGTCTGACCAACGCCAGCTCGTCCGGATTTTTCGTCATGATCTCGCGGATTTCCGATAAAGAATTGCCGGTTTTCACCCGCTCGATCAGAATCGCAAAATGCAGAAGCAGATTGGTATAGGAGAAGTTATTGAGATTGTACGTCCCCTGCTTGAAAAAGTCGTTGAGAATCTGCGAGATCTTTTCGATTTCCGCGGGACTGAACGACTGCTTCAACGTGTCCAGATCCAGAATCCGACTGTGCGTTTCCTGCCGGATGATGCTTGAAAGCAGGGTGCGCTTGTCTTTCTCTGAGCCTTGAATCTGAATCAGATCGTTCTGCGTCGAAAAGTGCACGTGAAAGCTCTGATACAGCGTGTTCATTTTCGCCAGGTCGCTTTTCAGCGTCGAATAGCTGATAAACAATTCGTCGCACAGATCAAAGGTATTGAGCGGCCGGTGTTCGATCAGAATTTTCTTAATGATATAGACGGAACGCTCCGCATAGCTCATCGCGAAGGTCTGCGGTTCATCCAGAAATGACAGATCGCTAGTTTTTAACGCAGTGTATCCCTTGTTGGAGGAAAGCACAACCTTCTGATGCGCAAGCGCGTTGATCTCCTTGACGTACATTTTAACGGTCCTGACGGAGACGTTTAAGACGTCGGCCAGCTCGGCGGCCGTGCAGGGGACGTTCTGTTCCCATAAATAAAGAATCAGATTTTTCTTTTTGTTGATCGTCACACTCTCACCGGCCTTTTTCCTATGATCTTATTATAAAGGTAAAGATATTCTTGTTCAATTCATTCCCCTTCACCGCAGGGTGCAGAGGTCCTGGCCTGAGCTGTCGGACATGCACCTCAGCGGGCAAAGGACTGGTTGAGGGGAAAGGACAGACAAATTATAATGAATTTGCGAGTGAGGGAAGGAGAAAAAAATATGGAACCCATTCAAGTCTTATTGTGCTGCGGCGCCGGCTTGTCCAGCGGCTTTCTGGCTCAGGGCGCGCGTAAGGTCGCCAAGAAAAAAGGCCTTAACGTAAAAATTGAAGCCAAGAGCGAAACCGAGGCGGTTTTGTATCTGCCGAAGATCAACGTCCTGCTGCTGGCCCCGCACTATGAAAACTTCAAGGCTAAATTCACGGAATTGGCTAAGCCCTACAACGTTGCGGTCGGCGTCATTCCGCAGAAGGTCTACGGCAGTCTGGATGGCGAAAAGCTGATCGAGCTGGCGATAAAGCTGCATCAAAGCCGCCAGGAAAACCATTGATTTCACCAGGGGAGGAAAGATTATGAAACGTTTTATGAACTGGCTGACCAATTCCTTTACGCCAACGATGAACAAGTTCTCACAGAAACCAGTCGTCGCCGCCTTATCCAGTTCGATGCAGAAGATCATCCCGTTTATTCTGACCGGATCCTGCATCCATCTGTATAATGTTCTGCGCTCGACCATTCCGGCGCTGCCGAACTTCATCCGCATCATCAACTTCTCCTTCGGCATGCTGGGGCTGCTGACCGCCTTCATGGTCGCCAACCAGATGATGGAGAAGCTCGGCCATACCCAATATACGATCAATGCCGGATTAACCGCGATTTCCGTGTTCATCATGTTTATCAAGCCGGTCATCGACGCCAACGGCATGTTTAGCGTTGAGTTCAACCGCTTCGGTCCAACCGGCATCATCGTCGGCATCGCGGCCGGCTACATGGTGTCGATTCTGTTTCACCTGGTCGGCAGACTCAATCCGCTGGGCGATTCCAGCCTGCCGGATTTTGTGATCGGCTGGGTTCAGAATATCATTCCGATCATCACCTCGATCGGCCTGACCGTCTTCTTAACCTTCTATCTGAATATTGATCTGTTCGCATTGGTGCTGCTGGCCTTCTCGCCGATTCAGAACTTCGGTCAGACGCTGCCGGGCTTCGTCCTGCTGATCTTCTTAATGACGTTCTTCTATACGCTGGGCATTTCGCACTGGCTGTGGAACGGTGTGAAAACGCCGATCTTCATGGCCGGCATCGCCGCTAACATTGCCGCGGTGGAAGCCGGGCTGGCGCCGATGAACATCGCAACCAACGAAGCGGTGTTTACGGCCGGTCTGATCACGATGGGCGGCATGGGCGCAACGCTGACGCTGAATCTGTTGATGTGCTTCTCAAAATCCAAGAGTCTGAAAACGGTTGGCCGGCTGACAATTCTGCCTTCGATCTTCAATATTAACGAGCCGATCATGTACAGTGCCCCGATCGTCATGAACCCGCTGCTGATGGTGCCGATGTGGATCAATTCGATCACCGGGCCGCTGGTCGTGTGGTTTACGATGCGCAGCGGGTTATTGAATATCCCGTCCAAAATGATTCAGGTCGGTCAGATTCCTGCGCCGCTTTCAAGCGTGATGATCACCGAGGATCTGCGGGCGATTCTGGTCTACGTCGTATTATTCCTGATCTATCTGGCAACCTGGTATCCGTTCTTTAAGGTCTATGAGAAACAGCGGATTGCCGAGGAACAGAGTGAAGCGCTCAACGGTTAAATCTGCGGAACTGACCGGCAATCCCTTCATCCGGAAGGCTGATATAACTTCAAGCTCCGACTATTTTCATAAAGAAAGGATCGACATGATGACATATTCAAACGAGGAACCGCTGGAACCGACGGAGGTTTCAGAAATTGACTTAAATCAGGTGGCGATGCAGATCATCCTGCATTCGGGCAGCGCGAAAACCCTGGCGGACGAAGCGTTTCAGCTGGCCAAAGAAAAGAAATTCAAAGAAGCCTACGCAAAAATGGAACAGGCGGAAACCGAAGGCCTTCTGAAAGCGCACCAGGCTCAGACGCTGGTGATACAGGAGGAAGCCCGCGGCCTGGCGCACGCGCCGTCGTTGTTGTTTACTCACGCCCAGGATCATTTGATGACGACGATGTGTGAGGTCAGCCAGATCAAGCGGCTGATCGAGCTGTACGAACTGATCGTTGGTCCGCAGTAATTCAAAACAGGAGGAAACCCGATGGAAAAAGAAAAATATAAGTTTCCGCAGGACTTTCTGTGGGGCGGCGCAACGGCGGCCTGTCAGATCGAAGGGGCTTACGATGTAGAGGGACGCGGTCTGTCCACGTCGGACATCCATCTATACAACGATCAGCTGGACCGGATCCGCTACCGGAAGAAGCTGGTGGAAAACGAACATACCAGCGCGACCCTGGCGGCGGCTGTTGCCGATCAGGAAGGGTACTATCCGAAACGTTATGGGAACGGCTTCTATTACCGCTATAAGGAAGACATTGCGCTGATGAAGGAAATGGGCATGAACAGCTTCCGGTTTTCGATCGCGTGGCCGCGGATTTTTCCCCGCGGGGATGAGCGGGAGCCGAATGAAAAGGGCCTGCAATTTTACGACCGGGTGATCCGCGAGGTGATCGACGCCGGCATGGAGCCGATCGTCACGATGTTTCATTACGATATCCCGCTGCCGCTATTGACAGAATACGGCGGTTTCAAGAATCCGCAGCTGATTGAATTCATGGTGCGCTATGCCAAGGTGCTGTTAGACCGCTACGGCTATCTCGTCAAATACTGGATTCCGTTTAACCAGACGAACTTGGTTCAGTATTGTTCGTTTAAGTCGCTGGGAATTCTGCGGGATAAAACCGAGAATCTGATCGAGGATCAGTATATCGCGATTCATCATCAGTTCCTGTGCAATGCCCAAATCAAGGCGTATGCGAAGAAGATCAATCCCAATATTCAAATCGGCATCATGCTGGCGGACTGCACCTACTATCCGGCGACCTGCCGGCCGGAGGACATTGTGTTTGCGATGAAGCGGATCCGGATGCAGTATTTCTATGCCGATGTGCCGCTGCGCGGGGAGTATCCGGGCTTCATGCTGCGCTACTTTAAGGAAAATGACATTCACGTGGACATTACGGAAGCGGATAAGGCGCTGTTAAAAGAAAATACATTGGATTTCCTGGCGTTCTCGTATTATTATTCGCGCACACTCGATTCGCAGAAGAACACGATGGACCCGGCTTCGATCAGCGAGAATCCCTACTTAAAGGCGAACGCCTGGGGCTGGACGATCGATCCGCTTGGCATGTACAACGCGATCAGTCAGTATTGGGACCGGTATCAGAAACCGATCATGATTGCGGAGAATGGCTTCGGCTATGAGGACGTCTTTGTCGATGGGACGGTGCATGACGATTACCGCATCGATTATCTGCGTCAGCATATCCAGGCGGTCAGCGAAGCGCTGCAGGATGGGGTGAAGGTCTTGGCCTATCTGCCATGGGGCCCAATCGATCTGGTCAGCTCCGGAACGGCAGAGATGAGCAAGCGCTATGGCTTCGTTTACGTCGATCTGGATGATCACGGAAAAGGTACGGGCAACCGGTTTAAGAAGGATTCCTTTGCCTGGTATCAGAAGGTGATTGCAAGCCGGGGATCGGAGCTGTGATAATTTTCAGATAAAAGAAGGCCTTTTGTTGACCACCGATGAAAGGAAACCGTGATTGGCGGCGTGAGGCTGCCCAGCAGAAAAAAACTTGCGGGAAGACCGCAGGGTCTTTCCTTTTTCAAGCTGACAGTCAATGAATTTGAAAAGAAACAGAACTGCGGGATGAAAGAAATCGGATTAAGAAAAATCCGAAATAAACGGCCGAATGAAAGAATAAAGAATCGGGGGATAAATTTTCCTGATTTTCATTTGAATCTGACAGACAGATGTCAACTTTCATATTGTATGATAAACTTACTAATAGAAAGCGTTCCCTGAGCTTTAGGGCAGGAACGGATGAGGAAATACGATGAGCCGGCCAACAACGAAACAAGACTTGATTCTCGCTGCGGATACCAATTATGAAAAGCTGCTGAACCTGATCGATACCATGACGGAAACTGAATTGAATACGCCGTTCCATTTTGAGCATGACGAAAAGAAAAAGGAAGCGCACTGGAAACGGGATCAGAACTTGAAAGATGTATTGATTCACCTCTATGAATGGCATCAGCTGCTCTTAAACTGGGTTGACGCAAATCAAAAAGGCGAGGCCAGGCCGTTTATCCCTGAACCCTATAACTGGAAAACCTACGGCGTGATGAATGTCGGCTTCTGGAAAAAACATCAGGCAACGACGCTGGAACAGGCCAGGAAACAGTTGGATCAGTCGCATAAGGCCGTCATGGCGCTGGCCGAAACCTTCACCAACGAGCAGCTGTTTGCCAAAGGCATCTATGCCTGGGTCGGCGGCAGCACGCTGGGATCCTATTTCATCAGCTGTACGTCCAGCCATTACGACTGGGCGATGAAGAAGCTGAAAGCCCATATCAAAAACTGCAAGGCTTGATTTTTCCTTGCGGAATGCAACTTTGCCGGCTTTGACTTCGACTGTGATACAATAGAACACAGAAGGAAGGCGAAAGCATGAAAGTGATTTATCATGTCGATGCGATGGAGGCCTGGGCGATGGCGCTGGGCAATGTCCGCAACATGCTGGACTGGCTGCAGCACAATCAAAAGGATTATGAAATTGAGGTGCTGGCCAACGGCCCGGCCGTTCGGGGATATCTGCCAGGGATTCTGTCTGATTCGCTCTATGTCATCATGGCGCAGGCTAAAGCGGAAGGCGTTGTCTTTGCGGCCTGTCATATCGCTCTGCGGGCTCAGGCGCTGGACCCAAAGGATTTGATAGAAAAGACGCTGGTGGTTCCCGCCGGGGTTATTGAGCTAGCTCAAAAGCAGCAGGCCGGTTTTGCCTATATCAAGCCATAGCGCCATCGTCCGCTGGGAAAAACGGAAGAAAGAACGGATCGCGGAACTTCGCGATCTTTTTCTGTTGGCGGACGGCGAATCGCTTAGAAGGAATGATCCGGCGATCATACGATGGGATAGGAAATCATGGATTTCTAAAGGAGGATCTCATTATGATGAATCATCTGCACAACGCGCAGTTTCGTCCCGGTCCTGACGATTCCCTGTTATATTTCACGCATGAGGGAAATGTCCGCTGGCAGGACCCGGCAACTCAGGGCTATCATGCGTGCGTGATGTCGCATACCCGACGCAACCGAAACACACAGCTGAACTATGCGCTGCCGATCTGGGTCAAAGACCGCAGCGAGCTGCATTTGAGCGCCTGGATGCGGGCGAACCGCAGGGTGCCGGTTCAGATCAGGCTGCGGTATCAGAAACAGAACGGAGAGTTGGTGAAGGAAGAACAAATTTCCCTGATCGCCGGCCCGGATTGGCAATGGAAATATCACAGCCGCCCTATCCCGGCGGGGGCGGAACAGCTTCGTTTGTCGCTGCATCTGGCGTCTGCCGCGACGCTGCAGCTGCGCGGCCCGCGGGTCTTTTTCTGGTGGTAACGCCTTTTTTGGGATGAATGTGATATAATCCTGATGATATTCAGGAGGCAATCATGATCGAAGAAATCAATCCGCATCACTTTTACAATCAATACGAACCTCGGACGCCCCGGGCAACCGACCGAATTTTGACGTTTCAGAACGATCAGGCTGCGATGATCCGGCGGCCGGCCGGGTTGGACTTTCCCCAGTTTGCGGAACTGCCGTTTTCAGCAGCGGCGGCGCAGTCGTTGGTTTATCTGTTCAGAATTGATGAAGAGGCCTATTTTTTAAATGAAGCTGCGTTAGAGCTGCCTTCTCTGGAGTGGATCCCTGCAGCCCGATTCCGTGAGCTGAAGCCGAATTCACTGGCAATGGCCGGGATTACCGCGCTTCAGCTGCAGCGCTGGCGGAAAAGCCGGCGCTTTTGCGGTGTCTGCGGCTACGCGTTATGCGACAGTCAGCGGGAACGGGCCCGCGTTTGTCCGCATTGCGGCCATGTCGAATATCCGCAGATCTCGCCCTGTGTGATCACGGCGGTGATCGACCGCAGCCAGAACCGGCTGCTTGTCGTGCAGGGCCATTCGACAGGGCGGCGGATGGCCCTGGTTGCCGGCTACGTTGAAATCGGCGAAACGCTGGAACAGGCGGTAGTGCGGGAAGTCGCGGAGGAAGTCGGATTGCGAGTGAAGAACCTGCGCTATTATGGTTCACAACCCTGGGCGTTTTCCTCGACGCAGATGATGGCGTTTACCGCTGAATTGGACGGCAGTCCGCAGCTTACGCTGCAGGCGGAGGAAATTGCCGCTGCCCGCTGGATGAAACCGGAAGAAATTCTGGAAAATCCGGATCCGTTAAGTCTTGGTCATCAGATGATCGAAACTTTTCGTCAGGGACGATTATAGACGCTGACACTGGCGGCCGGACAGTTTACGATGTCCCGCTTGATCGCCAGGGGAAATTGATCCGGAAAAGAAGAACGACCGCAAATGAAAACAGGGACTTAACCCTGTTTTCATTATCTCGATTATGCCACCTGAATTAAGAAAAGCATACTCCTGCCGGGCACGAAAGCAAAACAGAATGGAAGCGTTGCTTCCGCCTGGCTACCAATCCGTCCGCACATCGTCCAGCCCGGATCGGCCGTTCTTACCGCATCCCGCCGGATTCGGCGTTTTCCATCAAACGGAGCTTTTGCTCGACTTCATTCTCAAGCATCGGCTTGCCAAAATAATACCCCTGGATCGTATCGACGTTCATCGGATATAAGATCTGGAATTCGGCTTCCGTTTCCACCCCTTCGGCGCAAACCTCAATGTTGACTTTGTGGCAGATTGCCACGATGAACTGAATAAACGATTCATCGAAATTGCTGGCGTCGACGCCGTGCACGAAGGCCCGGTCTATCTTCACGATATCCGCCGGCATCTTCTTCAGCATTTCCAGACTGGAATATCCGGTACCGAAATCATCCATCGCAATCCGAATTCCCAGATCATGAATTCGCTGGAACAGATGTTCTAAGGCATGAGCGCGCGAGGCGATCACCGATTCCGTCATTTCAACAATGATCCGGTGCGGATCGACCTGCGTTGCGGCGAGTGTCTCTTGCATATAATCAATGAAATCGGGTTCCGTCAACTGCAGGTAGGATAAATTGATGCTCATGGTCAGCGCCGGTTCCCGATTGGACCATTGTGCACATTTTTCACAAGCCTGCCGGAAAATCCATCGGCCGACTGGAACGATCATGCCGCTTTCTTCCAATAACGGGATGAATTCGTCAGGCGGAACATAGCCATACGGCGCCTTCTGCCAGCGGGCCAGCGCCTCAAAGCCAATCCACTGGCCGGTTGTGACGCTGACCTGCGGTTGATACATGAGAAAGAATCCGGCATATTCCTGCGCTATGGATTCGCGCATCTTTTCAATGATGCCCAGGGAGCGGATTTTGCGCGCCAGGATCTGCCGGGTGAAAAATTCCAGCCGGTTTTTTCCATTAAGCTTGGCCTGCTCCAGCGCGTAGCCGGCCGCTTTGACCAGCTCTAAAAAAACTTTGGCGTCCTGCGGATAAACCGCGCAGCCGGCTGAAAGGGTGCAATAGTAGCGCTGGCCTTCGTAGATCATCTGCTGATCAAAGGCAGTTTGCAGTTTTTTATAGATTTTGCGGATTTCTTCAGTCTGACAACCGCTGATCAAAATGCCGAACTCGTCGCCGTCCAGCCGGTAAACTTCGGCGTTTTCCGGAAGCAGGCTCATGATCCGCTGAGCGCTGATGCGCAGGACTTCGTCGCCGAAGCTGCGGTCGTATAAATCGTTGACGTGTCTGAAATCATCCAATCCGAGCTGCATGATCGCTAAGGGCGTATCCGGACGCCGGCTTAACAGCCGCTGCGCTTCCTCCCGGTAGACCATTTTATTGAACAGACCGGTAATCCGATCAGTTTTGTTTTTCCGGCTCAGGTTGAAGATCAACCCGGCAAACAGCACGGGATTTCCATTATCATCAAAGATGACCTTGCCGCGGCAGCGGACCCATACCCATTCCCCGCGCTGGTTCAGGGCGCGGTATTCGACATTATGCGAGGTGGCGCGGCCGTCCAGAATGATCTGGTTGGCTTCCAAGAATGCCGCTTTGTCGTCGGGATGCACCTTTTCACCCCACACCGCCGCGGCGTTGCGTACAATCTGACCGGGCAGGCCGAATTCTTCAACCATCGCCTGGGGATAACGAAACACATCGTCGTGCATGTTGTTGATAAAGATATAATCGTCGGTGCTTTCCACCAGCGCATCATATAAATAAGCGGAATCGTAGCGGAATGAAACTTCCCCATGATAATCGGCAAGCTGCATCTGCGCTTTTTCCGATTCCTTGAGTTGGATGTGAAGCAGCCGCTTCTGCGTATACATCGCGTCGTCAACCTGTGAGAGCAGCGTGCTGCAGGATAGCTGGGTGCCGGCATTGACCGGAATCAATCCAAAGCAGAAGCTGCAGCGGTAGGCTTTCTTTTCCGTTTCTCCCCATTGACGCAGCCGCTGCTGAGCCTGATTCAGTAAGGCGGATCCGATATCCGTCGTCTGATTGACGAAAGCGAGGATAAACTCATCGCCGCTCAGCCGGAAAAACAAATCCTCCTGGGGAAGCAGGGACGCGATCGTCCGGCTGATCTGGCAGATTAAAAGATCGCCTTCCAAATGGCCGAATTGATCGTTCACCATTTTAAGCTGGTCGATATCCAGCATCGCCGCCGTCATGCTGAGCTCGCCTTGTCCGACCTGTTCAAGCAGTTCTTCCAGCTTGCGCAGACCAGCCCGCCGGTTGGGAATCAGTGTCAAGGCGTCGGTATCGGCGTCCAATCGCAGACGGTGGGATTCCGTGACGTCGATCGCATGCTGAAAATGGACAAGCCGTCCGTCGATCCAGGGGATCAGACTATCATGATTGCAATAGATGCGCTGGTTTAGCGTGTTTATCTGATCCCCTGTTTCTGCGGCAGGGCTGTCTTTGACTGAGAAAGCAGATCCGGCAGAGGACAAAAGCGGCAGGGGCCATTCATTTCACGCTGAAGGATTTTCCAGCACGGCTGACCTTCGGGAGAATCCAGCTGAAAAGCTGCTTTCATCGCCCGATTCATAAATAGAATTTCATACGTCTTGGCATCCGCGATCCATAAGTGCGTGGGAATCTGATCCAGGATCTGATGAAAAACGCGGATTTCATGATGCCGGCTTTGAAGCTGCCCGAAGGCGTTGGCATGAGCGCAGGCGAGAAAGCGCAGCGGATCAATCCAGGCGCAGTCAGCGGCTGACCAGGGCTGCGTGCGGCAAAGCTTGAGCAGCGTCGGCGGCGTCTGTGACAATTTCAGCCAGATCGTTTTACCGCCGGGAAGCAGCGTTAAATCGGATAAGGTATTCCAGGCGTTATCGGGCGTGATTTCGTCCGGCCAGGATTTTCTGTCTGCCCCTGCCCAACAGCACGTCCAGACGGAATCTGAACGGCAAAACAGCGTGATTTCATCAGGAACCAGCGGTTTGAGCATCCGCTGGAGCGCCGCAAGTTTTGCGGGCGCATCCTGAGCGTGCAGAAACGTGATCCAATCGTTCCAATCCACGCTAAGAATGGAGGCGGGTAAACGGTGTTCATCATTGAAAGAGGATGTTGTCATGAGCAAGCCCTCCGGTCATCAATACGACTGGTTTCATTATAGCAAATTTCCCTGAAAAAGGGGAATTCCTAACAATTCACGCTTCCTTATTTGTGCTTATTTCAGCGTATTTCTTTTATCGGACAATAAAAAAACAGCGGAAATTCCGCTGCTTTGCAAGATGAGGGTAAATTAGAGCAAAATCAATAGAATGTTCCCAAGCAGAACAAGCGAATAGGCCAGCGTCATCGGGATGATCGAATGGGTCTGGTTGTACGCATAGGAAGCCAGCGTGGAGGTTAAAAAGAAATAACCAAACTGCCGCACAAACAGATCGAAGGTTGCAGGAAGCAGACTGGCCGTGCACAGAAAGCCGAACAGGAAGCCGGAGATCAGAATTGTCATCGACTCGCTGACCTGCAGGTGAATCCGGTCGACAAAAATCTTAAATGCCAGCGTAAAGCTGAGGGCGTAACAGACAGAATAGGCCAGGACCATCACTGGGATAAAGAAGGTGTAGTGAAGCAGAATTTCGCGTTCCAGCTCTACTGGTCCCGGATGCAGGACGAAACGAGAGGCAAACTGCAGAAGAACGATTGCGATGAAGCAGATGACCGTAAACAACAGGCCGTCTTTGATATTTCCGGTAAACCGGCGCAGGTGCAGACTGAAAACATCCCAGTTCAGACTGACTAAAACCAACGCGGCAGCGCTGAAGATTAACGTATACGTGATCGTCATGGAATCGACGAACTGGTTCAGCCAGGCCGCACTGAGCGGCAGGGTGAAGTAAACGATTAAGGAAATGAGTATTTTAGGTATGGATATCGTTGTTTTATTCATGTGAAACCTCCGTCATTATTGTAATCTAAACCGGAATAATTGTCACGATGAAACCGTATTGTAAACTGTACAGGAGCCGGAAAATCGGCAATTTGTAAAGTTTAAGCTGGAAAATCAGTGAAAAAGTCCGCAGGAAATAAAAAAATTTACGATAAACGAGAAAAAACAAGGAATTTCGCGAAATTGCGCGAATAAGTATAATAGCGGGCATAAAATCCCGGAAGGAGGATACGCCATGAACAAACCGCTCAAAAGCCGCGAACAGGAAGGGGTAATCCGATATCTGACCCAATGTTACCGCAAATCATGTCAGCGCCTGAGACTGAACCGTTTTCTTGCGCCGGAGAAGAAGCAGGAGCATAAAGACCAGCAGCAATGCGATGAATTGACCGTTGCGTTGTACGAAAGCGCGCTGGAAGCGATGCCGGAAACCTATCGTGAAATCATCGTCCGGGAATTTCTGGATGAAAGCGCTGACGGCTGGTTCTATAATTACTATCCGAAAAGCACGTTTTACCGGCTTCGCCAGCGGGCGATCCATGAATTTATGGATTGCCTGAACGTGTAAAAAATGATATCATTTCCTGTAGAGGTGGAAAGATGGAAACGTTTGAACTGTTGAGGTCCTTGTTGGCTGAAAAGGTGAAAGACAACGCCGAAATTACACCCCGGACCAACCTCAGAGAGCTGGGCATTGATTCCGTGGATCTGGTGGAAATTCTCTTAAATTTCGAGGAAAAAATGAACCTGACCTTTGAGGATGAAGCCATGCTGAAACTGAGTACCGTTCAGGATGTGCTGGATTTGTCGCAAGAGATATCAAATTAGGAGGAAGCAGTATGTTAAAAGGTATCGCAGCATCGTCAGGAATCGCTATCGCAAAAGTGTATAAGCTCCAACAGCCGGTCTTGAATATCGAGAAGAAGGAATGTGACAGCGCGGCGGAGGTCGCGAAGTTCCAGGCTGCCCTGGTCAAGACGCAGGCAGATATTGAAGCGGTCAAGGCGAAAGCGGAAGGAAAACTTTCGGAGGAAGAGCTGGCGATTTTCGACGCTCATCTGATGATGGCGAACGATCCGGAACTGTCCGGACAGATTGAGGAAATGATCAAGAATGAAAGCTGCAACGCGGAATTCGCTACGGAAACCGTCGCGAACATGATGATTTCCATGTTTGAGTCAATGGACAATGATTATTTCAAGGAAAGAGCTGCCGATGTCAAAGACGTTACATTCCGTCTGAAATGCAACATCGTCGGCGCGGTCATCCCGGATCTGACGACGATTGATGAAGAAGTCATCATCGTGGCGGAAGATTTAACGCCGTCCGATACCGCCCAGCTGAATAAGCAGTATACATTAGGCTTCGCCACGGCGACCGGCGGCCGCACGTCGCATTCCGCGATCATGGCGAGAAGCCTGGAAATTCCGGCTGTTGTCGGCTGCGCCGGCATCATGGAACAGGCCAGCCAGGGCGATCTGCTGATTCTGGATGCGGTTGCGGGTCAGGTTATTCTGAATCCGACGCCGGAACAGGTCAAAGAATATGAAGCCAAGGCGGAAGCGTTCAAGGCTGAAAAAGAAGCGTTAAAGGTTCTCAAAGACGCCAAGAGCGTGACGATGGACGGTCATGAAGTTGAACTGGCCGGCAACATCGGAACGCCGAAGGATGTTGAAGGCGTTTTGAACAACGGCGGCGAAGGCGTCGGCCTGTACCGCACGGAATTCTTATACATGGACAGCGAACTGGACTTCCCAAGCGAGGAAGAACAGTTTGAAGCGTACAAAGCGGTTCTGGAAGGCATGGGCGGCAAGAAGGTCGTCGTCCGGACGCTGGATATCGGCGGTGATAAGAAGCTGCCATACTTCACGTTCCCGGAAGAAATGAACCCGTTCTTAGGCTACCGTGCGATTCGGCTGTGCTTGGACAGAACTGATATTTTCAGAACTCAGCTGCGCGCTTTAATCCGCGCTTCAGTCTACGGCAAGCTGTGCATCATGTTCCCGATGATCGCGACGCTGGATGAATTCCGTCAGGCCAAAGCCCTGTTTGAAGAAGAAAAGGCGAAGCTGGTCAGCGAAGGCGTTGCCGTTTCCGATCATATCGAAGTCGGAATGATGGTTGAAATTCCGGCAGCTGCGGTTCTGGCCGATCAGTTCGCCAAGGAAGCCGATTTCTTCTCGATCGGCACCAACGACCTGATTCAGTATTCCATGGCGGCCGACCGGATGTCGGAAAAGGTTTCTTACCTGTATCAGCCGCTGAACCCGTCTATCCTGCGTCTGGTCAAGATGACGATCGACGGCGCGCACAAGGAAGGCAAGTGGGTCGGCATGTGCGGCGAAATGGCCGGCGATGAGCTGGCGGCGCCGGTATTGTTAGGCCTGGGCCTGGATGAATTCTCCATGTCCGCTTCCAGCATTCTGCGCACCCGCAAGATGATCCGTTCCCTGTCCAAAAAGGAAATGGAAATCATGGCGGAAAAGGCCCTGCAGTGCAGCAATCTCAAAGAAGTTACAGAATTAGTGAAAAACAGCTTAAAATAATGTAAAATAAAGAGTGGAACTCCACTCTTTATTTTTATGCGCAGGTGATAGACCATGAAAAGAGTCCTCTTTATTTCTTCAACAGGCGGCCACTTAACCGAGCTCTTGCAGCTGGAGCCGCTGTTTCAACGCTACGAAGCTTCGTTAGTTACGGAAAAGACAAAATCGAACGCTTCCTTAAAACAAAAGTATGGAAAACGAATGCATTATCTGGCTTACGGCACAAAGCAGCATCTGCTGCCGTATCTGTTTATTTTTGCGTGGAATATCCTCAAAAGCTTCGCGCTGTTTATCCGCATCCGTCCGGACGTCGTGATTACGACCGGAACGCATACTGCGGTGCCGATGTGTTTTATCGCACATTTCTTCAAAAAGAAAGTGATCTGGATTGAGACATTCGCCAATTCCACGACGCAGACGGAAGCCGGCAAGCTGGTTTATCCGATCGCCGATCTGTTTGTCGTCCAATGGGAATCAATGCTGCAGCTGTATCCGAACGCTGTGATGGGAGGGTGGATTTTTTAATGATATTAGTGACATTAGGTACGCAGGACAAAGCCTTCCCGCGATTGTTGGAAGCGATTGAAACACAGCTGGAGAAGGGGACGATCAACGATGAAGTCATCGTCCAGGCCGGATGCACGGTCTTTGAGTCCAAACAGATGAAGCTGTTTGATTTGATTCCGATGGAACAGTTTGATCAGCTGCTGGCCCAATGCGATCTGTTGATCACGCATGGCGGAGTGGGGACGATCATGGCTGGACTGCGGTTGGGAAAAAAGATCATCGCCGCGCCGCGGCTGGCGCAATATCACGAACACCACAACGACCATCAGACGGAGATTGTGTCGAGCTTTGAGCGGCAGGGGTATCTGCTGGCGCTGCACGATTTCGACCGGCTGGGCGAGGTGCTGAAGCAGGCTGAGACATTTCAGCCGAAGCCCGTTGTCAGCAACACCGCGAACATGATCGAATTGATCGACAACTGGATTCAGACAAACGCGTAAGCAAAAAACAGGACGGTAGAACGTTGTTTTTTTGCGGCCTTCGGTGGAAATGAAATGTGAATTTCAACCATTTTAAAGAAAACGATCGGGCAGGCGAAGACTGTAAAAATTCAACGACAGGGGGAGAAACTTTTATGAAATTTTTAGCATCGGATTATGATGGAACGCTGCGGTTAGCGCCACAGGTGGATCCGGGGACCGCCGCGCGTGTCGCCCGGTTTCAGGAACATGGACATCGCTTCGGGATTGTGACCGGCCGCGCGTTAAATACGATTTTTGACGAAGCGCATCACAATCAGGTCGACCCGGACGTCTTCATCTGTTCCAACGGCGCGCTGATTGCGGATCGTGAAAAGAACATTTTAGCGGCGCACTGGATTCCGTTTGACCGGGCCTGCGCTTTAATTGAATATCTGAAACAATCGGATTTTGAATCATTTACCTTCTGTAATGGCGAGGACAGCGGTTATCATGTCAACGAGCACATCGTGCAGAGTCCGCGTTCGTTAGAGCGGCGGGAAAAGTTTTTCGCCAAAACGATCAGCGAGGCCATGGTGCTGGCGAAAGGCCGGATGATCTCGATGGCGGCCTGGATCAGCGACCGCGGCCGGATGGCGGAGATGCAGGCGGAAATTCAGGAGAAGTTCGGCGACGCGGTGGAAAGCTATCTCAACCGCGGCACGTTGGATATCGTCGCCCGGGGTGTATCGAAACAAACCGGCGTTGAAGCGGCGGCAGCCTGGCTGAAAGCAAACGAAGTGTATGTCATCGGCGACGATTATAACGATCTTCCGATGATTGAAGGATTGAACGGCTTTGCGATGAGCTCGGGTGTGGAAGCAGTCAAAGCCGCCGCAAGCAGACTGTTCGATACCGTTGACGCATGTCTGGACTATCTGGAAAGTCCGTCTCGATCAAATTGAATTCCGGACCGGAGTTGATCATTCAGATCAAAATCCGGTCTTTTTTTGGGAGATCTTTGTGTTCACTCCATGAATGAGCGGACAACGAATACTGCGAGGAGTGTATTTTAAGGGTCTTAGCGATTTCAGACATGGGATAGTATGCGTTTACAAGGCCCTGCAGGCGCAGGCTGATCGAACGTTTTGAATCTTAAGATAAAAAAGCAGCGGCCTGATGCAGACCGCTGCTTTGCTTCCTGGAACAAGATCAGAAGCTGAAACTTATTTTACCTGAGCTAAAGCGTTGTTGACCGCTTCGATGATTGCTTTGGAAGTAACCGTCGCGCCGGAGATCGTATCGACTTCTGTTCCGTTAGCTTCAACGATCGCCTTTGGCAGCTGTTCGATAGCCGGATCAGAAATATTCTCGGATTCGGAATGTTCAACGATTTCAACGTTAGCGATCTTGTCGCCGTCCATCGTGACTTTGACGACGAGCTTGCCGCCCATGCCGGTGCCTTCGCCGATATATTCGTTATCCTTGGTTTCGTAGCTGGTTTCTTTGTTCAGATCGGTGACTTCGCCCAGCTTGGTCGGCGTGGATTCCACCTTCGGCGCGAGCGTGTATTCCGGCAGTGCGTCCTTGGCCGCTGCAGCGTTCTTGCCTGCGATCTGACCGAAGATGATGCATTCCGCCAGGTTGGTGCCGCCCTGATAATGTTCAGAGGTGATGCCGCCCATTTCGCCCGCGGAATACAGATGCGGAATCGGATTGCCCTTGACGTCCAGGATCTCGGCGTTTTCATTGCGCTTCGGACCGCCCTGAGTGTTCAAAATTTCGGCTTTGACCGGGAAGGCGTAATACTTTGTGCCGTCGAACGGCCGCATCGTTTCCCCATCGCGGTGATACTGTTCGTCAATACCCTGCTTGGCGTAATCGTTGAAATTCGCGATCGTCGCTTTCAGCTGATCCACTTTCATGCCGGTCTTTTCCGCCAGCTCTTCCAGCGAGGAAGCCTCGACGACCTGAGCACGGAACTGTTCCGGAATGGCTTCCGCTTCCGCAATCAGATCGGCCTGCGTCTGATCGTAAACCGTCCACATTTTATCCGGATACGTCGGGTTATGCCATGTGCCGTTCATGTAGACATGACCATGCCGGACGGGTACGGATTCGTTGACGAACCGGTCGCCATCCATGCCCAGCAGAACCAGCGCGCCGGTGTTCAGCGGACCCTGGCTTAAGACCTGAATCTGCGAAGCGCGCTGGCCTTCTTCGACGTTGAAAGAAACGCCGCCTAAGCCGAAGCCGCCTTCGTAAACATGCATGTGCCACAGATCGGCGCCGACGGCCTGCGCCATCTTGATGCCGTCGCCGGTGTTGTATAGACCGCCGATCGGGGCATAGTCGGTCAGACCAATATAGTTCTGAACCATTTCTTTGTTGTCTTCAAAGCCGCCGGTGCATAAGACGACGCCATTGAGGGCGCGGATATGACTTTCCTGGCCGTCACGGGTTACCTTCACGCCGATGATCGTGCCGGACATCGGATCCTGAATCAGTTCAGTTGCCGGTGTTTCAAACCAGACGTCGATCTTGTCTGCGTTTTTAACGACCTGTTCTTTTAAGATCTGATACAGATGAGAATCGCTGGTTCCCATATGCGTCGTCCATAAGCCGACCGTCTCGGAACCTTCAAATTCCGGATATTCCGGGGACATGACGCCGATGACCGGGAATCCCGTCCAGTCGACAAAATCGTCTTTGTTTAAACCGAAATCGTTGACGAGAATTTCCGCCATGTTGGCGACGCCGTTAACGATGACGTCCAGCGAGGCTTCCGGAACTTCCGTATCCCCGGCCAGCGCCTGATAATATTTCTTCGTTTCTTCCACATTGCCGTTGCCATAGGCAAACAGCTGGCCGGCGACCTTGGAGTTGCCCCCAGCTTCCCCCTCGGTGCATTTCTCGACGATCAGAACGGATGCGCCGTTCTCTGCGGCCGTCTTGGCAGTTACGGCTCCGGACGCTCCGAAGCCGGCGACGACGACGTCATATTCCGCATCCCATTTCACGGTATCCGCGAAGGTATAACCGCCGGCTGCCGGGGCAGACGTGCCGCCGTTGGTGGTTGCGCAGGCGCCTAAGCTAAGAACGCAAAAGGCCGCCGTTGCGAGTGCTAACAGCTTTTTCATTTCATTTTCCTCCCTTTATGTTCATATTTTATCATGATAAAAATTGAACATGACCTGCGAAAAATTTTGCGTTGGCAAAAATTTCCGTTTGTCTCTTCTGCAATTCCTGAAATCATGGTACGATTACACCATGGAAGAGAAAAGATTGCTGGAAAAAGCGTCGACGGACTTTGTCCGCGACAACATGCTGATCAACTATTGTCTGTGGGATGACAATGAGCTGTTGATCGAAAGCTTTGTAAAAAACAACCGGATTCCGCTGCGGTTTGATCTGACTGATTATTATTTCTGCATCACGGGGATTGACAAGAAATATAATCTGATCGACGATTCTGAAATTTTTCAGCGGCAGGTGGAAAATACGTACGTCATCTATGATGAAATCGAGGCGTTGTTAACGGAAAATCATTGCCGGGGAAACAGCTTTCTGATCAAGGTCGATAATTCCAAACAAATGGCGGTGCTGTTCAGCCGGGATTCAGACTGCACGATCCGTGCGGAACAGGTGTGTGAACAGCTTCACCGGCATTTTATCGCGCGTCCGCCTTATGCCCCGGGAAATCATCGTTTTATCGCGACGTCGATGGCCGGGCCTTACCACGGCTATGAAGGCATGCATCCGGCTTATTTAAAAGCCCGGCAGCTGAACGATCTGCGTTTCTTTGAGGTCGCGTGTCCGGTGATTACCGAGCAGGTGCTGCAGCAGCGGATTGATCCGGGGGTGTTGGCGATCTATGAAAACGGCCGGCGGCTACGCAACGAGCTGTGTACGGGGAATCTGCCGGCAGTGCTGGAACAGGTGAATTATGTGTTTGATCATCTTGTCCGCAGCTCGCTCGATATGAACTGCTGCCGGGCGGCGCACACCTTTGTGATCGCGACGCTGAGCTTGTTTGTCAAGGTGTACGGGATAACGCTGGATCTGAATTTCGGACCGCAGGATTTTTTCTCACTCAGCGAATATCAGGCGCATCTGGAAAATCAGATCCGCAGGCTGTATAAGGACGGAAACGGCGGGCCATGGTATTCGCCCGAGGTGCTGCTGGCGATGGGATTTATCCATGAGAATTATCGTAAGGATATTTCGCTGAAGCTGGTCGCGGAGTACACCAATACCAACGTCAGTCATTTAAGCAGCGAATTCAACCGCCAGACCGGCAGCTCCCTGCCCGATTTTATCTCCGGCCTGCGGATTGAAAAAGCCCGTTTTTATCTGAAGAATTCCACGCTGACCATCGCTCAGATCAGCCGCGAGGTGGGCTTTAGCAGCGAGCGGTATTTCACGGAGATCTTCAAGAAACGCTGCGGGAAAACGCCGATCCAGTATCGCGCGCAGCTGAACATGGAGGAAAGTGAGCCCTTTAGAGAATAAGCGGGGGATGGATCAACTCCGATTAACACAAGGAAGGAAACAAATCGAAACGATGAAAAAGAATTCGGGCCATGGATGAGCGGTGTTGGGGAAATGCGGCTTATTACTGCGGCAGCTGTCCGACCTGTATTCAGGGAATCTGTCCTGACTGTGTGATGGCGCATAAGCCGGAGGATGGTTTTACCCGCGACGGTGTGCTTCATCAGGAATTGACAGCCTGTGGGGAATGCGATTTCCCATGCGAGACGATTATGACCCGTTCGCGCTGCACGGTGCTGGATAAAGAGGGGCTCTCGATGGAAAAAACGGACAATTTTAGTAAAATAAAAACGCTTCCGGCGGGTGCCGGAAGACGTTGCTCTTGTGTTCTATCAGGATTATCCGGTGCGGGGAAGATCATTTCCTGTCCGGATTTTTTTATTTGGAGGCAGTCGGTCAAACGTTATTGGATCAAGGATAAATCGGAATTGAGGAAAGCGTCAGACTTCGCAGTACTGGAACGCTTCGGCAGTTGGCAAATCCCGCGCCAACAGAGGACCGCCGCCAGAACAAACCCCAGTCCGCCGATCAACCCCGTCAGATCCGGACCGACTAACGGCATAACGCTGCCCGCGCTCAGCAGGGCTGAAGCGGCGTAGCGGTCAATCCCGTTTAAGGACGCATGCCACAGAGCGCAGGTCCACACAGATTCACTTCGAAATTGCAGCCAGGCCAGGATGATCCCCTGAATCAAACAGAGCCACAGCTGCATCAGCACGCCGAGCAGCGGATGATCGGTTCCATAATTGTAGCCCAGCAGGATGATCGGCGCATGCCATAAGCCCCAGATCAAAGCCGTTACAACGACGGATTTCCGCGTGCCCAGGACATCGCGCAGCCGGGGAAGCAGCCAGCCCCGCCAGGCCAGTTCCTCGCCCAACGCCGGAATCAGTCCGCCGAAGGGATTGACGAGAACCGCAAGCAGCACGACTGGAAGCAGCTGTCTTCCATACGCACCCGGCTCCGCAAGGCCGTTATTGACCGCAAAGCGCGAGGCCAGCGGCTGAAACTGCGATGGGAAAATCAGGAAGTAAAGTCCGGCTCCGGCAAAGGCCAGCAGGGGCGGAAGAAACCAGCTCAACGCATAACGGGAAAGGTTGCGCTTGAATTTTGGCCGCAGAAACAAGGAGCGGCGCTCATGCGTCAGCCTGTTGACGATCAGCGCGCTGAGCGCCGGCGTCAGCATCAGCAGCGAAAGCAGCGTGTTATCGCGATTGCGGGCGTATAAAACGGTAAACAGGCTGAGAAAGGCGAGGGTCAGCATGGCGAACAGGCCGAGCTGTTTTTTCTGATATGCAGTAAATTGTGTCATGAGGATAGTCTCCTTTCTGTTTAAAAGCGGATGTGAAACAACGAACCGTTCAGGAAATCCAGACTGACGACAATCTTTCCATCTTCAATCCAAATCGTCTGGTACCATGGCTTCGAGGGACCGGCGGCTAACGCATCACGACCTCCGGCTGCCAAGCCCGCGCCCACGATCAGCGAACCGGTCAGAACGAAGAACAGGCCGGCGATCAACGCCTTTTTTCTAAAATTTCGGATTACCATTTTTTTACCTCCTGGAAAAACAGAGAACGCAGATTCTGCGCTGTTTTCATCACCGCGGATTTAAACCACGGAATACTGAGCGACGCGCCTAATGCCGCCAGAATTAAACCGCCCAGCGCCATCATTCCGACGCCGAACTGAATGATGCCGGCCGTGAACGAGACGGTTCCCATTACAAACGGGCTGGCGCTGACGCTGACCAGCGCGACGAATAACAGGCTGACCGTCAGCACGACGCAGAGAAACGGCACGCAGCCGGCGATCAGAAAGCCTGCCAGCAACACCATCAATCCCGCCAATAACAGGGCGCCCCACAGGGGGAAACCCAGCACGAGCAGAATGACGGTCAGTCCGCTGTTCAACGGCAATGAAAATTTAAATTTCAGACTGCCGCGGTCCTCGAGAAAAGCTTTCGCCATCTGCCCGGGCGTTTCCAGCTGAGCGACGGCCTCGGCTTCCGAGAAGCCGTTTTCGATTCGATCCTCGATCATCTCCCGGGCGTAGTTGAAACAAATTTCTTTTTCCGGCTTCGGCAGCCATTTCAGCGCTTTGTTTAAAGCATCAAGATATTCTTTTTCAGTCATGGTGAACTTCTCCTTTTATAAAATCGATCACGGTCATCACCGCTTTCCAATCATCCAGAAAATCAGCGATGTGCCGGCGGCCGCTGTCCGTCAGCCGGTAATATTTACGCAGCCGGCTGTTATGCTCGACGGAATAGGTTTCCAGATCGTGACTGGCTTCCAGGCGTTTAAGAATCGGATATAATGTGGATTCAGAGATCTCAATGACCTGGGAAACGTCTTTGATGATTTGATAACCATAGGAATCCTGCTTTGCCAGCGCGGCCAGCACGCAGATTTCCAACAATCCCTTTTTTAGTTGACTATCCATGATTACCTCCTTACGTGTTATACTATATATCGCGTAGTATAATGCGTCAAGCAGTATTTTGAATTTTTGGACTATTTTGTTTTTCGGCTGCCTTTTTCTTTCAACGTCATAAAGTGGCGTCAAGTCAGACTGATGCCGCGGAGCGGAAAGTTGCTTCCCTGGAGGACCGGCTGCACGAGCTGGATTATCTGAAAAATCCTGCGTCAGATTGACGGAAACAAATGATGTTTAAGCAAGTTGAATACTCCCTGAAACGGGAATTTATCGGTAAAGGAAAATTAATCTTTTTGGAAATCAAAAAGAACAATCCCCGGCAGCCTTTAACCATGCCAACCGGGATGATGCAGCCTGTACAGCCGCCATTTGCGCGCACAAAAAAAATGGAACAGGCTCCCATGGAGTTCTGTTCCATTTTTGATCGGTATACGGCAGGGATTTGTTTCGGAGGGAAATTCTCAGCGCCTTCTGCAATTTTGTTACAGCGTGCAGTGCTCGATTTTCCCGTCGATGATCGTGGTCAGACAGGATGTCAGATTTTCAAACGGCATGCCGTCGAAGATCGCGACGTCCGCGTCTTTGCCGGCTTCTAACGAACCGACGTGGTCTTCCAATCCCAGCAGCCGGGCTGGACGGATCGTCACGGATTCCAGCGCGGTCTCAAAGCTCAGCCCGTAACGCATCGCAATGCCGATATCGCTTGGCAGCCAGACGGTGTCGGAAGCGCCGTCCGCGGTCAGGCAGAAGTTGATGCCGGTCTTTTCAAAGACCGCTGGCGTGTCCTGGCGGCAGCCCCAGATTTCAAATTTCATCGGTCCCATTTTTAACGGTCCGACAACGGCCGTGATGTTCTTTTCTTTTAAGAATTCCTTGATCTTATAGCCTTCCGTGCAATGCTCGATGGCATAGCTCAGCTTAAATTCCTCAGCGATCCGGATTGCGGTGACGATATCATCCGCCTGGTGGCAGTGAATCCGGCAGCGGCGTTCACCGCGGACAACCGGGACCAGCGGATCCAGCCGGAAATCCGGTTCGACGTAAAAGCTGGAGTCTGTTTCCGCTTTTTTTAATTTATCCGAGTAGACTTTCGCTTTGAATAACGTTTCCCGCAGCACGGCGCCGGTCCCCATTCGGGTCATCGGCATTTTCTTATCCGGGCCATAGCAGCGCTTTGGATTTTCGCCCAGCGCCATTTTCATGACTTCCGTGCCCGGAATCATCATTTCCTGAACGGTCGCCGCGTTTTTCAGCTTGAAGGAAAAACCGACGCCGCCGATGACGTTGGCGCTGCCCGGCAGTGTGCAGCAGGTCGTAAAGCCGGCGTTTCTGACCTTCGGGATCGCTTCGTCAAACGGATTGAACGCGTCCAGCATCCGCACCTGGGCAGTGACGGGATCGGTAATTTCGTTGGCATCCATCGTCGAAGGCATCCAGGCCGGTTCGTTTAACCCCGACAGATGGCTGTGAGCGTCAATCAGACCCGGCGTCACCCATTTGCCGGAAGCATCGAGAATTTCCGCGCCTTCCGGAACGGCGATATTTTGACCGACCGCCGTAATTTTGCCCTGATCAATCAGCAGCGTGCCGTCTTCGATAACGCCCTGTGTGACAGTCAGCAGCTTTCCGTGAATAATGGCGATCATAAATCACCCTCCTGCCGGACAAATTCCGGTTTTCCGTCAATGATGACCTGTTCGCATAACGTCAGATTGGAGAACGGCATGCCGTTAAAGATCGCGATGTCCGCGTCTTTGCCCACCTCCAGCGAACCGATCCGATCGTCCAGCTTCAGAAGCTTCGCCGGATTGATCGTCACGCATTTTAACGCCTGTTCAAAGCTGAGGCCATTGCGCATTGCGATGCCGACGTGAACCGGCAGCCATTTCGTGGCGGAGGAATCGTCCGCCATCAGGCAGAAATCCTCAATTCCGGCCTTTTCAAAGACGGCCGGGGTATCCTGACGGCAGCCCCAGATCTCAAATTTCTGCGGCCCCATTAACAGCGGACCGATGATAACCTTGGTCTTTTTCGCCTTTAAGAAATCCAGAATCTTATACCCTTCGGTGCAATGCTCGATCGTGTAATCAAGGTTGAATTCCTCGGCAATCCGGATCGCCGTGACGATGTCGTCAGCGCGGTGGCAATGGATCCGGCAGCGCATTTCGCCGCGGACGACCGGAACCAGCGCTTCTAAATCAAAGTCACGCTTGACGTCTTTGCCCGCAGCCAGCGCGTCGCTGTATTGCTTCGCGTCGAATAACGCTTTGCGCAGCACCGCGCCGGTGCCCATCCGGGTCATCGGCATTTTCTTTTCCGAGCCGTAGCAGCGCTTCGGGTTTTCGCCCAGCGCCATTTTCATCATTTCCGAACCTTCGATCGCAATTTCCTGAACGGTCGCCGCGTTTTTCAGCTTGAAGCTCAAGCCGGTGCCGCCGATGACGTTGGCGCTGCCCGGCCCGGTGTAGCAGGTCGTAAAGCCGGCCGACCGCGCCGCACCGATCGCCATGTCGAAGGGATTCAGCGCGTCGATGCCGCGGATCTGAGCGGTGACGGGTGAGGTGACCTCGTTGCCATCGCCGATGTGCGGCATCCAGTGCGGTTCGTTAAAGGTAGAAATGTGCGTGTGCGCGTCGATCAAGCCCGGAGTCACCCATTTTCCGGAAGCGTCGATGACCTCAGCTCCCTGCGGGATCGCGAGATCCTTGCCAATCGCTGTGATCTTGCCGTTGTCGAGAAGCAGCGTGCCGTCTTCAATCGTACCGTTGACGACGGTCAGCAGCTTGCCGTGTGTAATAGCTATCATTGTATGTCCCCCAATCTCTATGAACTCATTGTATCGTAAAACCAGTGAAAATCAATCCGTGATCCCAATCATTTTCATTAAATATCGAGCGTTGCGCTGCGTACAGCGGCCCGGCTTGAGCTTGTAATCAAAGAAAATCTTCTGATTCTGGTAATGTTCCTCAAAATGAACGTTGACTAAGGAAAGTCCCGTTTGTTCCTGCAGGGCGCACAACTCAAAGTCGTGCGTCGTGATCATCGCGCGGATCCATGGGTGATTCAGGTGGCGAAGTACCTGAGCGCTGCCGTCGATCCGATCCAGCGAGTTGGTGCCCTTGAAGATTTCGTCGATCAGCACCAGCAGCGGTTTTTTCTGAGGCACGGCGTCGATGATCCTGCGGATTCTTAACAGCTCGCCATAGAAGGTGGAGATGCCCTCGTTGACGTCGTCGCGGATCCGCATCGAGGTTAAAACGGTAAAGCCGGACGTATCCATGCTTTGCGCGCAGACGGGACCGCCGGCTGCGGCCAGAATCTGATTCAGACCGATCGTGCGCATGAACGTCGTCTTGCCGGACATGTTGGAGCCGGTGACCAGTGTCAGCGAATGATCGAGGGTGAAATCGTTGCCGATTGCCTGATCGGGATCCAGCAGCGGGTGAGTCAGCTGCGTAAATGCCAGAACCGGCGTCGTTTCCTCATGCAGCTTCGGCATGCAGGTCTGCGGATGCGTCAGCGCGATCAGCGCCAGCGATTCCAGCGATTCCAGCTGTCCCAGCAGTTCCATCACGGCGATCCACGTCTGCCCGGCCTGAGCCTGCCATTGATTCCAGGCCCCCACGCATTGCAGATCCCAAAGCAGCAATAACTGCGCCGGCAGATAGAGAAACGGATTGGCCTGCAGCGACAGCCGGTTTAACAGCCCGTCGAGCTGCTTTACGCCCTGAAGCAGTCCCTGCGGCTGACGGATCCGGGTTTTCAGCGTGTCGATCAAGGGGCTGGACAATTCCGACTGATCCAGCTTCTGACAACGGGTCAGGCAGTTCTGCAGCCCCTGCCGGACCTTTGCGACGGTCTGCAGACGGCTGTGCACGGTCCCAAGGGAAAACAGGGCGAGCGCGGACTGGACAAAAAAGATCAGGATGAAGCACAGCGGCGAGATCCAGCGCAGCAGCGTCAGCCCCAATAACGTCAGCGTCACCGCCGGCATCCAGCGGATAAACCAGCCGGGAATCGGCAGCGTGATCGGCTGGACAAGCTCATTGAGCTTGTCGGAAGCCATTGCGGCGGCTGTCTGCGGCGTCAGACCGTGCGTGCAGGTCCAGTCCGCAAGCATGAATTCCGAATGCTGGGCCAGAACGGTCACGGTTTCCTGACGCTCGCGGATCGTTTCGGCCGCGGCTGAATCTTTAAAACAGGACGCCAGCGCCGTCTTTCCCTGCGGCAGGACCGCCATGCAGCAGAACTGATATAACGAACGCGGTCCGAACACGTCGAGATCGGCCAGCGCGGGCTGATCGTCGTCTAAAAATTCCGCGCCGGTTTCCGGCGCCTGCTGCCAACGGCCGTCAAACCGCGCCAGACAGCGCTGGAGCACTTCGATTTGCGCCTGCGCTTCAAGATAGAGCCGGTTGTTTTTCTGATGCGCCAGCATCGCCAGACAAAACCCGGTCAGACTCAGGATCAGGATCGGCCCATAGCCCCTCCAACCGTCGACGACTTGAAAAAAAGCCCATGCCGCGATTAAAAATAAACCGAAGCGAACCCCGGCGATCTGTGAGTTTTTGCGATGGAGCTGAGCGCTTCGTCGTTGCGCCTGAGCCAGCTGCGTTTCCCATTGTTGTTTGTGCATCGGATTCCTCCTTTTTTAATTCTTTGCAATAGCTTTAGTATAAGCCAGATGTCGTTGAAAATCAAAGTAGGAAAGCCTCGTTCGCACCTCAGGTAAACCTTGGATGGAAATAAAATCACCGCAGAATTTCTAAATCTGCACGCAAAGCGGCAAGGGTCGCTATTTCCATTCTTAAAAAAATATGCGATAATAAAAAAGCATTCAGCGCAGCAAGTGATTTTTCCCCGACCTCTGTGGCCGAGGGGAGAAATCGTCAAAAACAAGTTTTACTGTGAAGCGCACAGAGAAATCGGATTTCTTCACAGACAGGAGATCCAATCCTGCCGCTTTAGCAGAGACCGCCGTACTCCGGTTAATAAACGGGGGATGGAAACAATACAGTTCTGAATCAGAGAACAGGAGCGATGCACTATGGAATCAATGGTCGTCTTTCATCGTTGCCGCAGTCTGGCGGCAACCGATGCTTTTTATATTCAGCAATTAGGGCTGAAACTTTGGCATACGCAGCCGGGCTGTCATATTTACGACAGCGGTTATGGCTATCTGGGCTTTGTGGAAAGCGTGGATTTTGAGCTTCCGGCCTATTCGTGCATTTCCTTTAACTGCGCCGATGAGGCTGAAGTCGACGCGCTGTACGAAAAATTCAAAGACATGAAGGGAGCTTCCGCTCCCCGGCGGCATCCGCAGTTTGCCGTGTATTCCTTTTTTATTCAGGATCCGGACGGCTACACCGTGGAATTTCAGAAGATTGAAAAGGAGGGGGAACAATGAGCGATCGGATTATTCAGACGGTAACGCCGCGTCAGCTGCGCCGGGAATTCAATGGCGTCGGACTGACGTTTCTGGTTGTCTTTGCGCTGGCCGTCGGCGCGGCCTTTGGCTATCAGCGGCTCGTTCCGCTGCTGGAGCCGTATTATCAAACGGTTGACCGTCAGGCAGCGGAAGCTGGAATCCGGATCGCCGTGACGCTGATCGTCATGCTTCTTCCCTTTCAAGCGTATGCCGCGATAAAGAAAATGAAGACAGGGCGGTTTTTCGGGCGTTGTCAGGGCGAGTGGCGCGATATTCTCGAATTGGTATTGATCGGTCTGGCACTGAATCTGCTTCTGACTTTTATCGTCGGAATTCTCTCGCTGGTGCTCAGCTGGTCCAATATTCAGTTCACATCATCACAGCTGATCCTGCAGGGAAAATTACCGGCGGTCATCCTGAACGTGATCCAGACGGCAGTCGTGTTCCCTTTTTGCGAGGAATTTATTTTCCGCGGCGTTTGCCTGCGCAGTTTCGGCCGGATGGGTAATTATTTCGCGATCTTCGCCAGCTCGCTGTTGTTTTCTCTGATGCACGGCAATCTGATCAACATTCTGCCCTCATTCTTTCTGGGCGCTTTTCTGGCGGTTGTGACGATGCGCTTCAATTCAATTCTGCCGGCGGTGATCATCCATATCGCAATCAATTTGCAGACGGTCGCTTTACAGCTGGTGCCGGTGCAGTATTCATGGGTGATCGGATTAAGCTGCGTCATCATTTACGCCCTGGCGCTAATCGCGCTGATCCGGCGGCGGCATAAGCGGATCATCGTGCGCCGGGAAGCAAATCCGTGGATTTTAATCCAGCAGTTCTTCCTGTCCTGGGCGATCGTGATCACGCTGATCGTCTACGGCGTACTGAACATCCTGACGCTAAAATTGTAAGGGAAAACCGGCCTGTCCGGTTTTTTTGTTTTTTCAGCGGGGAAATGCGAAACACGAAGGAGGGGAGCGGATTTGTTTTGCGGATGGAGAAAAACGGTGCTACACTGATTTCATCAGAAACGGAGTTGATGGGATGAAAACGACTTTTACTTATGATCATTATGCGGATTATGCCGAGCTGACGGCGAGGCTGGTCTATTTTAGCGAGCATTACCCGGGCTTTGCCCGCTTAAGGAGCTTGGGAAAAACCCCGGAAGGGCGCGATTTGTGGGCGATGGAGGTGACGGACTTAAGCTGCGGGGATTTCGATGAGAAACCGGCGCAGCATATTGACGGAAACACGCATGCCGGGGAAGTGACGGGGTCGATGGCCGCGCTGCATCAGCTGGATGTGCTGTTGACCGGACACGCTGAACCGCAGATCGCAAAACTGCTTCGGGCCTATACGTTTACGTTTATCCCGCGGATTTCTCCGGATGGCGCGGAGGTTTATCTGAAAACGCCCCAGCTGCTGCGATCCGTCAACCGGGTTTCAGGGAAAGAACAGTCCGGCGTCGTCCGGCAGGATCTGGATCAGGACGGTGTGATTCGCTGGATGCGGATTCCCGACGAAACCGGAGCGTGGGCGGCGGATGAGGAAGAACCGCGGTTATTGCGCCGGCGGCGGCCGGATGAAATGGACGGCGTGTTCTATACGGTGATGCCGGAAGGCATGCTGCGTGGGGAGAAGGGGGAAATTCTTAAAGCGGCCCCGGTCCAATGGGGGCTGGACTTCAACCGCAATTATCCCTGCTGGTGGAAGCCGCAGCAGCCGGGAGCGGGAAACTATCCGCTGGATAATCCGGAAACCCGTGCGGTGGCGGATTTTCTGATCGCTCATCACAATATCGGTGTGATGGTTACTCATCATACCAGCGGCGGCATGATTCTCAATCCGCCGGGACCGTTTTCGGAAGCTGAACAGGATCCGCTGGATCGGAAAATCTATCATGCGATCGGCGCGCTGGCAACCGAAGAGATGGGTTATCCGTTATTGAATTTATACGATGGCTTTCACTGTACGGAAACCGATTATGCGGCCGGCGCGGGCGATGACTGGGCTTATCTGAACCGCGGAATTTTCGCAGTGACGGCCGAGCTGTGGGATTTGCAGAGCCGGGCCGGGATCAGCGTGGAAGATCAGCTGGATCCGGATTTGAGTGAGGCGCAGCAGTTGCAGCAGCAGAAATTAACGCTGGCCTGGATCGACGCTCATTGTCCGCAAGCCTGGAAGCCGTGGACGCCGCTGAAGCATCCGCAGCTGGGCGAGGTGGAGATCGGCGGGCTGGATTATAAGTTTACGATCCAAAACTGCCCGCCGGCGTATCTGCGCGAAGAATGCGAAAAAGCCACGCGGTTTGCGCTGCGTCAGGTCTGCCTGCTGCCAAGACTGGCGATTTTGCGTTTTGAGGCTCAACCTTTGGGGCATGACTTCGTGAAAGTGACGGCGGAGATCGTCAACCGCGGCTATCTGCCGACGTGGATCAGCCGGCAGCGCCAGGCGATGAAGCTGGCGGAACCCATTCAGATTACGTTGGAGGGCGCAAAGATTGTGCAGGGACAGGCGCGCAGTGAAATGGAAGCGCTGGAAGGCTATGGTCAGGATCAAACAGAGTTGTCCTTTTCCAGCGTCTATGGTCAGACAGCCGCGCTGCGGAAGAAAATAGAATGGATTGTTCGTGCGCCTGCAGGAACGACTGTGCGGTTAAACGTTCGCTGCGCTCAGGCCGGACAGGCTTCGGCAAGCTGTGTGATTGATTGAAACCTTGAAATCTGTGTGGATAATTCGATAAAGGAGAAATGAATGGCGGAATTAATGAAAGCAAGAATCAACGCTGACTCGCTCGGCGAACTGGCGTGCAGAATCAAAAAAAACCATTCTGCATTTGAGAGCGAAGCCTTTGTGAGCGAGATTCTGGATATGGACTGGGACACGCTGGAACTGAAAGCCCGGATCCGGAAGACGGCGCTGGCCTTGGGCAAATATCTGCCTGCGGACTATTCGCAGGCGGTGACGATTCTGCGGCAGACCGCGGCGAATTATCCAGCGGACAGCGACGGGTTAATGTTGATGTGCTTGCCTGATTATGTCGAAGTATTCGGCCAGGCGGAAGCGGATTGGGAACAATCCATGGCGGCATTGGAACACATAACGTCGCTGGCTTCGGCGGAATTCGCCGTCCGCGCGTTCATCCTCCGCGACGAAAAGCGGATGATGGCGCAGATGGCGGTTTGGGCTGAGCACAAAAGCGAGCATGTGCGGCGGCTGGCCAGCGAGGGTTGCCGTCCGCAGCTGCCCTGGGGCCAGGCGTTAGCGAGCTTCAAGCAGAATCCGTTGCCGGTGCTGCGAATTCTCGAGCTGCTGAAAGCGGATCCCTCGCCGTATGTTCAGAAAAGCGTGGCGAACAACCTGAACGATATTTCCAAGACGCATCCCGAGCTTGTGCTGGAAACGGCGCGCCGCTGGCAGGGGCAGAACGCGATCACAGACGCAATCCTCAAACATGGCTGCCGGACATTGCTGAAAAAGGGAAATCCGGAAGCGCTGGCGCTGTTTGGACTGGCGGAGAATGCCAGTGTAAAGACGGCGGAATTCACTGTGACGACGCCGGTCGTGCGAATTGGCGAAGATCTGGTTTTTTCCTTTGTGCTCAACGCGGAAACCGACGTTCGGGTACGGCTGGAATATGCGGTTGACTACATGAAGGCCAAAGGAAAACGCAGTCGGAAAAACTATAAAATATCCGAGCTTACCTTAAAGGCAGGCGAGAAACGGAAATATGTAAAAAAACAACACTTTGCCGACACAAGCGTCAGAAAACATTACCCGGGACGCCATTCGGTCACCCTGATCATCAACGGCTGTCCGCAGGGAACGCGCGATTTTGAGGTCACAGCGGCAGAATAACCAAAACGTCTTCCCCGACCATTTTCCATTCAGGAGATCGCAGCAAGGTTATCTGAGCAACAACGATAAAAAAAACAGGAACAACCTTCATCCGGGCCATAGCGGCGCAGATTTGGCTTGATTCCTGTTTTTATTTCATCTTCCTGAGCCGGTCAGATTTCAGAATGAACTGGAATCAACCTCAATTCTGGCTCAGATTCATCAAAGAATTAGGCGCTTAGACGGCGCGGCCGGCGTCGTTGCCTGCATGGATCGCCTTGGCGATATTGAACGGATTGGCACAGTCGCCGACGGCATAGGTTTCCGCTACGGTCAATCCTTCCAGCAGGCTGGTGTTCGGCAGCATGTCGGCGGCGTTGACGATCGCGTCGCAGGCGATTTCCATCTCCACGCCGGTTTCGGTCAGGATGACTGCTTTGTTCTGATTGACCGACTTCAATGAAGCCTGCGGCCAGGCGCTGAAGCCCAGCGAATACAACGCCGTGGTCATCATTCGCATCGCGTGCTGCGATTGCTGCATATCCATTTCCGCGGCTGTATTCGGCGTGATCATCGTGACGTGCTTTTTGTGAACGGTCAGCCACAGAGCGGCGTCGAAGGCCTGGGCATTGGAGCCGTAGATGAGGACGTTTTCCCCCATTTCCGTAAACATGAACGATTCCATGTCGATCACCGGAGCACTGCCGTCGCCTTCCACCTGCAAAGTGTCGCGCAGCCCCCCGGCAGCCAGAATAACGGCATCCGGTGCTTCCGCGTTGATCTTGGCGGCGTCGACTTCCACGCCGGTTTCCACTTTGACGCCGGTGATTTCCAGCTGACGGATCAGATAGTTCTTGAAATCCTGCAAGTTTTCATGTGGACCCTTGACGGTATGTGCGAAATCCAGCAGGCCGCCCAGCGTCCCTTTCTTTTCATACAAGGTCACGTCGTGGCCGCGGGCTGCCGCAATCCGGGCTGCTTCCATTCCAGCCGGGCCGCCGCCGATCACCATGACTTTTTTCGCTTTTTCAATCGGCGGCAGTTCATACGCTGCAGGTCCGCCTTCACGCATGACGCGCTGGGTCAACGCGTTGACGCGGCAATAGCCGGCCATCGCGTTGGCTTCGTTGCTTCCGATATGGCAATGCAGACAGCGGGTGCACGGCGCGATCTCATCAATCCGTCCCTCACGCAGCTTATTGACATATTCGGTATCGACGGTTAATGGCCGGGTCATCAGGAAGAAATCTGCCTTGCCGTCTTCCAGCGCCTGTTCGAAGAAATCCGGAGCGTGCGCCGGGTCCATGTAAGTGACGACGCCGCAGGGAATGCTGACGGCGGCCTTGTAGCGGGCCGCGACGTTCAGAAGCATGCCGGCGCCCTGCGTATCGCCGATCAGCTGGCCCTGCCAGTGCTTTTTGAAATCATACTGCGTGCCGAAGCCGGACGCGCCTTCGATGCCGTTTAAGATGAAGTACAGATCGCTGCCGAACTGCGCGACGTGATGGCCCAGCGGACCTAAGCGCAAATGCATGGAATCCGCGCCGGCGGCCTCAAACAGCTTCGCGAAAGCGATGCCTTCCTCCACCGTCGTGATTTTTGTGCGCGGCGTTGTGACCGCGTTGTCCAACGTCATTAACGTCGGATTGTTGGCGACGTTGTCGTTTTCCTCAATCGCGTCGATTAAGATCTGAACATTGAAGTCCGCACCGCAGGCTTCCTTGATCTTGGCGATGCACTCCGTGACGAAACGGGCGCGGTTTTCCAGACTGGTGCAGCCATATTCGTCCGTGCGTACGTTGTAGAAACGGGACAGGAAATGTTCGCCCATATTGAAGCCGGCGGCGTTGATTTCAAACGCTTTGAAGCCCAGCTGCTGCATGCCCTTGGCGATCTGCGCGCCGCGGTCTTCGATCGCCTGAATCTGTTCGACGCTCATTTCATTTTCCCCGGCGCCGAACTGCGCCCACTGATAGCCCAGGCTGGCGCCATACTTCGCACATTCTGCGACCAGCTTCTGACCGAAGGCCAGAGTTTCAGCGTCGTAGCCGCTGCCGTCGGCAGGAATTTCCAAAGCGGAAATCCCTTCCACATAAATCATCTCAACGCCGCCCTTGGCGAAATTGATATAATATTGAAGCAGTTCATCCGTTAATCCGGCCAGATAGGTTGCGGATCCGGCTGCCGATTTGACCATCCGGTGGCTGAGCTGAAGCGAGCCGATGGTCAGCGGCGAGAACAACGTTTTCAATTCTTTGGTGTTGCTGCGGTAGTCGTCGCGCTGCGGATTGAGATAAGCTGCGGCGATTTTGTCGTTTTCCGGAGCCGGCGAAGACGCAGGGGCATCGGGGGTTTTTTCATTTTCAGCCGAACAGCCGACTAATCCGGCTGCCATGAGGGTTAATGCGGTGGCGCCGCTTCCTTTTAAGAAGTCGCGTCTTGAAATTTTAACCATAGGTATTGATCCTCCTCTTATGCTATAATTTTAACAAGGCAATGGAATCGTATTCATCATCCGATTGCTAGATTATTCACAGAGTATTTCGTGCAAAATGCCGAAAAACCGGGAAATAAGGGGAAATCAGGCGGGACATCCGCTGAAAGGGGAGAATTAATGATGCAGAGTCAGGCGTTGATCGCCGCTGTCGCAGGCGGTTATGCCATATCCATTCCGCGGGATTTGGGCGAAATGCCGATCACCTGCTGTCAGCTGATCTTTGAGCTGCCGGCTGTGCTGACGCCCGCGACCTTGTATATCCAGGCTGAGCCGTTTGCGTTGGATCCTTCGGCCTATCCGCAATGCTTCTTTCTGTTGATGGAAGCCAGCGCGCCAGCCTTTAACGCCGCGGTTTATCATACCGGCAGCGCGCTGGATTTATACCAGACGCTCTCTGCGCTGCTGACCGACACCGACGTGTACGCGCAGGCGCTGTCCGCGCTGGGACGGGCGGCGAGTTCGGGCGAGGGCATTACTGCGCTGGTGAAAACCGCCTGTCAATACATTCAGAATCCGATCCATGTTCTGGATAAAATGTTTTCCCTGATCTGTTCCTGGCCCGATGAACCCTGCGGCAATCCGGTTTACGATTATTTCCTGATTCACAAGGAACCACATCCGGAATATCTGCGCCATGTCGAAACAGCGATCATGCGGTTCAGCCAGCACCATATCCGCTGCGCTCAGCTGGTCGATTACAACAAAGAGCGGCTCAAGTTGATCAGCTGCTCGATCGGCGCTTTGCCGCATCTGTTAGGCGGCATTGAGGTATTGCAGCTGAACCGTCCGTTTACACAGACCGACGTGCGTCTTGTCGATCAGCTCGCGCTGCTTTTACAGATCGAGCTGTTTAAAGCGAACAATGCGGCGGAAAAGGCGGATACGCAATTTGAACTGCTGATTCAGGATATACTGCACGGCCGGTTTTTCCATCCCGAAATTCTGCGCTCGCGGCTGCAGGCGTTTCCGCACTTGCTGAACCGCAGCTTCTGCCTGTTGTTAAGCCAGATTCCAAAAAGCAAAACCTGCACGCTGAAATACTACAATGAGGAAATCAACCGCCGCGTGCAGGTCATTGAAAGTTTTCAATATCAGAACGATCTGTATTTTCTGCTCGATCCGCAGGATTGGAACGAAGACCGGCAGGAAGCGCTGAATACGCTGGCGCTGCAATCCGAGACGTTGATGATCGTCAGCGATCCGATCGAAACCCTCGCCAGCTGTCCGGTCGTCGTAGCGATGCTTCAGGGGGGATTGACGGTGACGGACGCCCTGAGCGGTCTGGTTGCTTTCCGCGATCTTTATTTTAAGACGCTGCTGCACACTCTGTCCTGTCACAGCGCGTTAGCGCTGCACGATTTTGTCCATCCTGGAATTCAGCGCTTAAAAGACTTTGATCAGACGCATCAGACAGATTTTCTGGCGACGTTTAAAACCTATCTGCAATCCCAGTGCAGTCCGACAAACACGGCCGCCGCACTGCATCTGCACCGCAACTCCCTGGCTTACCGGATTCAGAAAGCCCGCCAGATCAGCGGATTTGCCAGTGAGAATCCCAAGGATTGCCAGAATTTTCTGTTGTCGATCCAGATTGACGAATACCTCGGCCCATGAATTTCAGCGCCGCTCAGCCTCTGCACGCCGGATTATCCCTGAGAAGTCAATCGGAATATTTTCCCGCTCTCTTCTTAATCTTAATCTTAACGGACCGTTTCTTTTTCGATCCGCAAAGACGCTGATTTTGAAGCTTTCAGGGAATCTGCGGAAAGTCGGAAATTTTGATCGGCCGCGTGAACCTGTCTTTGAATTTATCCGGTTCGATGGTAAAATAACAGGAAAGAGAGCGCCGGCCGGTTTTGGCGCACAAGGTTCAGCAAACGGAGATAAACTATGATGTACTATGAAGATTTAATGGGGAAAAATGCGATTGCGACGATTAAAGTATCCAAGGAACTGCTGAAATATTCAGTGGGAGAACGAATCCCGACGGTCAGCGAATTTGTGGATTCATTAAGTCTGGCCCGCGGCACGGTTCAAAACGCGATCAAGACGCTGGTGGATCATGAAGCGGTGCGGATTGAATCCAAGGGCCATCTGGGTTCCTATCTGGTGAAAAAGAACATGCGGGTGCTGCTGAAATTTGCAGGCGTGCGGATGTTGTTAGGCACGATGCCGCTGCCTTACAGCCGCCGTTATGAGGGACTGGCCTCCGGTTTGATCGCGTCGATGGAAAATAATTACGACCTGCCGATCAATCTTGCCTACATGCGCGGCTCCGTCAACCGCATCAGCATGGTTTTGCAGAAACGTTACGACTTCGCGGTCGTTTCCCGATACGCCGCCAATTATTTCATCGAAAAATATCCGGATAAAATTGAGATCGTCGTCGATTTCGGCGCAGGCTCTTATTTAAGCAATCACGTAATCATGTTCCATAATCCGAATATTCGGGAAATTCAGGACGGGATGAAGGTCGGCATTGATTCTGCCTCGATTGACCAGAAAGAGCTGACGCAGTTTGTCTGTCAGGGCAAAAACGTCGAATTTATCGAGATCGAATATTCGCGGATCATCGAGCGCGTGATTTCCGGCGATATCGACGCGACGGTCATGAATATCGACGAAGCCAACGATAAACATGTCAAAATCCATACGAAATCAATCCAGCAGGTCAACAAAGACAACACCGAGGCCGTACTGGTCGTTGCCCGAGAGAATGAAATTTCGACGCTGATCAAAGAACTGGTCGACGTGGAAACGGTGCTGAACATCCAGCGCCTGGTTCTGGAAGAAAAAATAACACCGAGCTATTAAGCCGGTTTCGATCGTCTGTCAGATTCTGACGCGGACGGAAGAAACTGGTTTTTTTTATGTCTGCAAGGCTGTTGCGGCCCATGTCTTGTCCTGCTTTAAACCTCGGGAATCAGAATGGAAAAGTGAGAAATTCAAGAAGAATTGAAAAACGACAGGAGTTGTCAAACGCCGAAGGCGGCAGTGGAAAGGTAAGAAAAATCAATCGAACTTCAAAATACATAAAAATGTATTTTGCTTGTTGACTTTCTCACTTGCTGGGGCTATACTGAGTTTGTAAATACGGAATAGTGTATATTGGGTGGGATGAGATGAAAAAAATCAAATGTTACCGATGTGGCAAGATCCATGAAGTTAGTGAGATGAAGCTGCGGAAGTCATGGGAATGCACGCATTGCCACGCGGTGATGGCGCTGGATCCTGCGACACAGCGCAAACTGAAATACATCCGCATGTTGTTCGTCGCGGTCGTCGTCAGTCTGCTGATGTACGGCTGCAGCCGGCTGGGGACATTGACCAGCTATGTCGCGTTGATCGTCACCTGTTCGATTGCGGTCGTGATCACGCAGTTTTCCGATCAGCTCTGTCTGGCGCTGACGGACAAGCTGTTCGGACTTCGGTACATGCCGGTGGAAATCGCGAAAAACGTGCCGGTAAAAAACAAAAAGAAAGGAAAATGAGGAGAATGGATTTTACGGAAAGATTGAATCTGTATCTGGAGGGCGGCATGATTCAGCCGGCCGACGTTGACGACATTCAGGCGATCATCGCGATGTTTGACCAGAAATATCACATTCAGCTTCAGGAGGAAAACGCCGATACGTTTATCGCGCATCTGTGCGCGGCCTTTGGCCGCAATGCGACGGGGGAGAAAATCGAACCGCTGCCGCCGGAGGTGAAGGCGGAGCTGGAAGGGTTGGACAGCTATCCGCAATCGCTGCAGATGCTTCAGGATGTTATGGCGGCGACGCGCAATCATTTCAATCAAACCGAACAGGATTACGCGCTGCTTCACATAAATAATTTAATCGCCCGGTTGGCAGAAGGCTGCGGCGATTAAATGAAGGGGAATCATGTTAGTAAGAGGAGGTAAACATGGAAGGAATCATTACTAATTTTGAATTTTCACTGCCGTTTCGCGCGATCGTTCTGATTGCGATCTGTGCCTGGGCAAGCCTGCTTTCGCACAAATGTATTTCCAACTTCAACGACGGCGCGCGGCCGGTTTTTCCAGAATTGATGGAAGGCCGGATGACGCGGGCGGAGTTTGCGGTCGTCGTTACCGGCATGGGTTTCGGCTGGGTTCTGGCCGGTTTCAGCCAGTGGCTGGGCACAGGCCTGATCGCCTGTCATCTGACGTTAATCGCTACCGACTGCCTGGGCGCCTGGTCGCCGAACAAGTGGGTCGCGTTAATCATCGGCGGTGCGTATGGCGCGCTGTGCGCCTTCGGCACCAGCTTTATCAATTCTGCATTCACAGCGCTGCCGTATAACTTCTTAAATGATTTGACACAGATCAGCTCCCCGGCGCTGCCGGTGTTCTGTATGTTCCCAGCGGTTGCGATCGCAAGCCAGTTCGGGGCTAAAAAGGGAATCACAACCGGTCTTATCGAAGCGATCGTCTACATTTTCTGCACAGTGGTCGGCGCTGTCAATTTCGGTTCGATCTCCGTCAGCCTGTATCCGTACACCTTTGCGATGCTGGCCGGCATGATCTGCCTGCTTGTCTATTCCATTAATGGAAGCAAGAATGCGGAAAGTGTGGAAAACGATTCGGAAACCGAAAACCTGTTTACGAAGAATGCCAATCGGATTAAGAGCAACTGGGTTTATCTGTGCATCCAGGGCGCGCTGAACGCGTTGGGGATTCATGTTCTGGCTCAGGCTTATCAGCCGTATGTCCTGTCCTCAGCTGTCTTAGCGGGCAACATGGGTACGTTTGAACTGGCGATGATCGGCGTTATTATCGCGTTTATCCCATTGATCGTTTCCACTGCGCTGGCAACCGGCGTTTATCAGGCTGTCGGTCTGACGACGGTGATGCTGGTCGGCTGTCTGGCTCCGACCTGGTGGCTGGCTCCTGTCTTCGGCTTTGTTGCGGAATTTGTTGAAATTCAGCTGTTAGGCTTATTGGGCAAGGGGCTATCGAAGTTCCCGGAACTGTCCAAATGCGGCGATTATATCCGCGACGCGATGGTTTCCTGCATCGGTCTGGCATTGGTTGCCGGTTCTTTCCTGGCGGCAAACGCAACCTGGGGTGCAGTCGGTCTTATGATCGTCGGTGGTTTCTTCGTCCTCAACGACGTCACCGGACAGCGGATTCCGAAGTCGGCAGTCGGCCCGTTAGCGGCCGTTGCAGTCGGTATTCTGTACAACATCATGATCTTTCTTGGACTAGTCCTATTGTAATGGAATGAAAGAGGAGAATTGCTTATGTTAAAAATTGAATGCTGCGGATTAACCGCGTTACAAACGAAACAGATTATTGAGAAGAAATTCCCGGGGCTTGTTGAAGCTTCGCTGGATCCGGATATGATCGCGGCGCGGAAAGTGAAAAGCGGTGATGTGGATTTTTACTTGGGAAGCTGTATGACCGGAGGCGGCGGCTCGCTTGCGACGGCGATCATGGTTTTGGGCTATGGGAACTGTCTGACCGTTTCCAAACAAGGCAATTGTCCGAATGAAAAACAAATTCGTCATCTCATTTATTCAGGAAATCATAAGGCGTTTGGCTATGTTAAAACTCATACTGAACAAGTAGTTCCGGCATTGGTGCAGGCTCTGATTGATAAATCTGAAGGAAAACCTGAATAGCGGGTATTCATTTAGGGGCATCTTCGGATGCCTCTTTCTTTTTAAGGAGGAAATTTCATGATCCGTACGGTTTTAAACGATATTGAAAAAGAAAAGCTGGGCGTTACGATATGCCACGAACACTTCATTGTGGATCTGGATCGGGTCCGTCATGACGGCATCAGCATGATTGAAACGCCGGCGGAAGTCGAGCCGGAAATCAAAAAGATGATGGCGCTGGGCGTTCAGGCGGCAGTGGAGGTCAGCACGATTGATTTAGGCCGCGACGTCCGTAAATTGAAACAGATCAGTTTGGACACCGGATTGACGATCGTGGCGTCCACCGGTTTTTATTTAACGCAGTATCACCCGGAGTGGCTGAAAACAGCTTCGGCTCAGCAGATCGCGGAAGTGTATGTCAGGGAGCTGACCGAAGGCATCGAGGATACCGGAATCCGGGCCGGGATCATCGCTGAGATTGCCTCGTCCCCGGAACGCTTCGAGGGGGAGGAAAAGAAGATTCTGAAGGCTGCCGGCATCGCTTCCCAGCTGACCGGGGCGGCGGTATCGACGCACACCGGCCGCGCGACCGCCGTGGAAACGATCGAAACGCTGCTGGCGGAAGGGGTCGATCCGGATAAGATCATCATCGGGCATCAGGACTTGATCGACGACACAAAGTATCATTGCCAGCTGTTGAATTACGGCGTGAATCTCGCGTTTGACACCTGCGGCAAGAAAGCGTACATGCCGGATGAAACCCGCGCCCGCAATGCGCTGGCGATCATGGAAGCCGGCTATGGCGATCATCTGCTTTTCAGCAACGATATATCCCGGCGGACATATTTCACAAGTCATGGCGGAGACGGGTATTTGAGCGTGATGAAATGGGTCGTTCCGCTTCTGAAGCAGGCCGGCGCCTCAGAGCGGCAGATTCAACGCTGTCTGACGGATAATCCGGCGCGGATCCTGGATAACGAGTGGAGGTAGACTATGTTTTTGAATCAATGCCTGCAGAATAATTCAAAACTGATCGAATTTGCTTTTCATGCGCATCAGCAGGGTCTGATTCTCCCCGACACCTATCTGTTGGATCTCGATACGATCGCTGAAAATGGAAGGCGAATGCTGGAAACCGCCCGTCAAAATGATGTGAAATTGTTTTTCATGCTGAAACAGCTGGGCCGGAATCCAATCGTCGCAAAACGGCTGATGGAGCTGGGCTTTGCCGGCTGCGTCGCGGTCGATTACAAGGAAGCGCTGGTGATGATTGAGAATGGAATTCATCTGGGCAACGTCGGTCACCTGGTTCAGACGCCCAAGGCTGCGCTGAGGAAAATCATTGCGGCACGTCCGGATGTGATGACGGTGTACAGTCTTGAAAAGATTGCGGAGATCGATCAGGCAGCCGCGGAAATCAACCGGGTACAGCCGCTTATGATCCGGATTACGGATGAGGACGCCAGCCTGTATTCCGGTCAGATCGCCGGCTTTTCCAGCGCTCAGCTGCCGGAAATCCTGGCGAAAGTCAAGTCGCTCAGGCACGTGCGGATCGGCGGCGTGACCGTGTTTCCAGCGTTGCTTTACAGTGAAAAAACACAGAAGATAGAAGCCACAAGCAATGTCAGCGGCCTGCTTCGGGCGGTGGATTATCTGAAAGATAAAGTGTCGGATGAATTGTTGATCAACATCCCCAGCGCGACCTGCTGCGCCTCCATTCCCACAATCCGGCAGTTAGGCGGCAACAACGGCGAACCCGGCCACGGGCTGACCGGCACGACGCCGCTGCACAAAGCCAGCCGCGAACCGGAGAATATCGGCTATCTTTATGTTTCGGAAATCTCGCACAATTATAAGGACAAGGCGTACTGCTTCGGCGGCGGACACTACCGGCGCGGACACATGGCGCATGTCCTGGTCGGCCGAGATCTCGCGCACGCGCGGATGTTCAACATTCAGGCGCCCGATGACGATTCGATCGACTATCATTTTGAAATCGACCGCAACTGCACGGTATCCGATACCGCGCTGATGTGCTTCCGAGCTCAGATTTTTACAACCCGCAGCCATGTCGCGATCGTCGAAGGACTCAGCCGGGGCTGTCCGCGGATCAGCGGGCTGTTTGACAGTCAGGGCCGAAAAATTCAGGTAAATTGGGAGTAAAACAGGATGAAAGACAACTATTCGCTGCAGCATAAAACCGCATTGCTAAATCCCTATGGATCCATCGTCAAGGTATTGGACGGCGATCCGGAAAAGCTTCTGGTTGGAATCAAAAACGTGCGTTCCATTCCGAATACGCTGATGCACAGACTGGAACCTGCGGGCTTCACGCTGCACACAATCGACAAGAAATCTCAGCTGGCCGGCCGGGCTGTCGACACGGAGCTGATCAATCCGATCAGCGGCCGTTTCATGTCAGGTTCCTCCTCCGGCACCGCGATCAACGTATTCGCGGGCATCAATGATCTGGGCATCGGCAACGACGGCGGGGGCAGCGTTTTGGCGCCGGCGATCAGCGTCAATATTTTAAGCTTCATTTCCAGGCTGATCGAAGCCGACCGTCCGCAGCAGCTCAAACCCAACACCGACAACATCACATCAGCCAATTCGATCGGCTTTATGGCCCGCGATAAAAAGATCCTGATGAAGGCAATTCAGGCTGCCATCGGCATCCGTCCGGCCTCCGGCGTTGGAAGGGTTCTGGCGGATCGGGAATATCCGGGAATCGACGCGCAGGTCATTGCGATTGAGGATCCGGCCGCACCGCGCGCCGTACTGACAGCGTATTTACAAGCGCTTCTGAAACGCTGCGACGTCTTTATGATCACCGAAGGGCCGATTGATCTGGACGGTTTCGGCGATTCGCTGTTCGGTCATTTCGATGCGCGGACGCAAAGGATTCAGCAGGCCGCGGGGAAGGGCTATGTCCGCGTGTGCAATCTGGCCGGTGCAACGGCGCTGTCGCTGCCGCAGTCCGGCTTGGGCATGGCGACGCTTCTGATGTGCGAAAGTCAAAGTGAAAAAATCGCGCGGCTGCTTTATCTGGCCGAACAGATTGAGGAAGTTCATGACGAACTGATCGAACGGTATTTTTTGGATCTGAACAACTATTTTATCGAAGGTTACGAAATATAGGAGGACAACAATGAACGTTTACCCATTAAAAAATATGACTTTGGAACAGGCGATGCAGAAGCAGTTTAAGCTGGTCGACTGCATTACGCGGCACTTTCGCGGCACTGAAAGTTTAACGCGCGGGGATCTGGGAGTCCATCAGCCGGGCAATCAGCCGGTGACGACGCGGAAAGCAGAACAGGCGATTGCGGAGTTCTTCGGTGCTGAGGATTGCATCTTGGTCCGCGGCAGCGGAACCGGCGCGATTCGCTATGGCTTGAGCGCGATGATGGAGTGCGGTCAGAAGATTCTGATTCACGAAGCTCCGGCCTATTCGACAACCCAGACCAGTTTTGAAATGTTTGGTCTGGTCCCGGTGCCATCCAACTTTAACGACTTGTCGGCAATCGTCAGAACGCTGCAGGAAAATCCGGATATCCGCGGGGCGCTGGTACAGCACAGCCGGCAGAAAATTGACGACAGCTATCATCTGGCGGAAGTGATCGCCACGATCAAGCAGACGGCGGATATTCCAGTGTTGATCGACGATAACTACGGCGTCATGAAGGTGGAAAAGATCGGATGCGAATGCGGAGCGGACGTCTCCTGCTTCTCGACGTTCAAGCTGCAGGGACCGGAAGGGATCGGCTGTGTCGTAGGACGCAAGGTGATCATCGACCGGATCCGGAAGATGCACTATTCCGGCGGATGCCAGACGCAGGGCTGGGAAGCGCTGGAGGTTCTGCGTGGTCTGACCTACGCGCCGGTGATGCTGGCGCTGACGGATGCCGCAGCAAAAGAAGCGCTCAAACGCATTCAGGCCGGGGAAGTCAAAGGGATTAAGCAGGCCTGCATCGCCAACGCTCAGTCGAAGGTGCTGTTAGTCGAATTTGCTGAGCCGATCGCGAAAAAGGTGCTGGCGGCGGCTGAAAAACGCGGCGCTCTGCCTAATCCGGTCGGCGCGGAATCCAAATATGAACTGGCGCCGATGTTCTACCGCGTGTCCGGAACGTTCTTAAAATCAGACCCTCGCTATGGTGAATATATGATCCGCATCAATCCCAACCGCTCCGGTGCGGATACGGTGTTAAGGATTCTGGCAGAAAGCATTCAGGAAGCGAATGAAGCCTGAGTGCGGGGGTGAAGCGGATGAGTAAGCGATTTATCATCGTCGTTCTGGACGGCTTCGGGATCGGCGCGATGGAGGATGCCGCTGCGGTGCGTCCGGGCGATGAGAAGGCAAACACGCTGCGCAGCATCCTGCGCGATCACCCGGATCTGAAGCTGCCGACGCTGGAAAAGCTGGGGTTGATGAACGCGTATGGCAGCGAAAGTGCGCAGATGAAATTCAATCCTCAAGCCAATTTCGGCAAAAGCGAATTGATGCATTTCGGAGCGGATACGTTCATGGGGCATCAGGAAATTATGGGGACTCTGCCAAAGCAGCCGGAAGTCCATCCATTCCAGCAGAAAGTCGACGTCGTCGCAGCGCACTTGAAAAACTGCGGCCATCAAGTTGAAATCATCGAACGACAGGGACTGCGGTATGTGGTCTGCGACAAGTTCGTCACGATCGCCGATAATCTGGAAGCAGATCTGGGTATGTGCTACAACGTGACCGCGCCGCTGGATTTGATTTCTTTTGAAAAAGAAGTGGAAATCGCGGAGCGGGTCCGCGAGGTCGTGACGGTCGGCCGGGTGATCGTATTCGGCGGCACCGGCAATACGATGCAGGATTTATATAACGCTGAGGAAATCAGGCAGGGCAGGTTTATCGGAATCGCTTCGGCAAAATCCAAATCCTACGAACAAGGTTATCAATGCCGACATCTGGGGTATGGCGTCAACAAGAATGTCCAGGTTCCAACAATCCTGACCAAAGCTAAAATTCCGTGCGTATTGATCGGCAAGGTCGCGGATATTGTCGCCAACGATCTGGGCACCAGTTTTTCCTGCGTGCCGACGCCGGAGTGCATGAGGCTGACGTTGGACGCCGTGCGCCGCATGGATACCGGGTTTATCTGCACCAATGTTCAGGAAACTGATCTGGCAGGGCATTCACAGGACAGCGCGGAATACAGGCGGATTCTGGAACAGGCTGACGCGGGTCTGGCGGAAATCCTGCCGGAACTGACGGAAGACGATATATTAATCGTTCAGGCGGATCATGGCAATGATCCGGATATCGGCAGCAGCCGGCATACCCGCGAATGTGTTCCGTTGTTGATTTATCGGAAAGGTCTGAAAGGCGTGAAAATCGGAACACGGCGCACGATGTCCGACAACGGTGCGACGTGCTGTGATTTCTTTGGCACGGATGCCCCGGAAAACGGGACTTCGTATCTGGATTTGCTTCAGCTGCCGCAAGGTTAAATCGAAGTTAGCATATTGCGAAGAGGATATGCTGACTTTTTTATCGGCGGGAAGATTGATCGGCACAGGCAGAGAGCACCGATATGAAAAACTTGAAAATAGCCAATACCTGAACTTAGAGAAAGTTATAAGGAAGATCATTCAATAAGAATAGAATTGGCATGATTCGAAAGAAGACAGGCCAATCCTTTTCGTTTCAGGAAAATCATGTTGGCAGTTTGGTCAGTTAAAACTAAGGTGTTCTATACTTATTGCAGAGAAAGAGATAATACAGAAAATGCTTGATGCCGTTAAGGGGAGAAGGAAGGATCAACCAAAGCGTCAGATCTGGAATGCAGTGAAAGAAGAGGGGATAATCCGGCGAATTGTGCTTTTGCAAGTGAGAGCGGGACAGGAAAATACAGCAGGCAGAGAGGCTGCACAATCCATGATACTGCTTCGTGTGGGACAACGGGGCAAGCCATGAGATAAACGAAGGGAACATAACCCGCTGCATCTGGATGAAGAGAGTTTTGCCCAGACCTTGAACTCAGCAAGCTGAGTAAGAGAAGGAAGCATACAGGATGGGAAGAAAAGAAGCAGATTTCTGACAGAATTTGTCTTTTCGAATGCGCGGCGTCAGTTCCCTGCGAACATTGACTTTGTTGAAAATATTTTCAGAGCAGACGATTGTTTTTGATGCAGAAAAGGGATGGTTAACCGAATTCGGGTATAAACCTGCCTTTTGCTTGTTATGATAAGAATCAAGTCTTTCAGAAATGGGGAAGACGGGGATCAAATCATGAAAGGAGTCGGCTATGGAATATTCTGAAATGCTTATCCACCGAATTAAAGATCTGTGTCGTCAGCGAGGAGGCATAACCGTTCATCGCCTGGCAAAAATGTCTTCTCTGCGGCAATCGACGCTGGATAATATTATCCGCGGCAACACCAAGGATCCGCGTGTCAGCACGCTGCATCGCATCGCTCTGGGCTTTAATATGACGCTGACTGAATTTCTGGATTTTCCGGAACTCAACGATTATGTATTTGAGGAGGAAGAAGAAATAATCAATCCGGCAGAGCTGAAAAAGCATAAAAAAACGGAAAGGCCGGCATCAAATGCTGTTCTTCCGTAACGATCAGACTTATTTGTCTTTAAATCGGCTGAGGAGGTAATCGGCAACCTCTTCTTTTTTTATTTTGAACGATAATGAAATTTCCTCATGAAGCAGGTCTTCTGCCCGGGCGAGCATTTCAGCATCCGCACGGGACAGTGATTTACGATCCTTCAGCTTGTCCTGTTTCTGAGTGTAAATAGAGATGATCATCTGCGCGAGCTTGCGGCCGTCGCCTTCTGCCAGAATTGCCTGGTAAGTTTCCTCGCGTTTGCGCTTATCATCAATCCAGGCGGATTCCAGCTGCGGCATTTCGTTGATCATCTGTTCAATCTCTTCCCGATTCATGACCGGGCGCAGTTGTGAATTGGAGGCTGGCGTTACGATCTGCGTATGGATGCCATAAACGGAATTGAGCACGTAACACGTTTCAGGACGGCGCGGTTTCAGTTCTTTTTTGACAATCTGATCAACCTGGAATATTCCTCGCGCACCATAACGTACATAATCCTTTTCTTTAAACATGAAGCTCATTCCCCCTTCCAAAAGGTGAATCTATACCTCTATTTTACCATTTTTAAGGGATTTTCGTAAGTAAAATCGTCAACGGCATCCGGAAGGGGGAAAGTCAGGGTTAAAATAAGCGTGGAAAACAGCGGCCCAAGCATCGCAGTATAAGGCTTGTAAGAACCAGCGGCAGGATGATCAGAAGAAGAAAAATGAATACATTCAGCAAAAAGACATCAGGGATGATTTTTTCCAATGTCATAGCGCAAAGAATCAAAGTCAGCCGGAAGGAAAGATAATATATGAAAATGATTACTATGGATTTGTATAACAATTTTATTAATTTCATTTTTATTAGTCTCTTTTCGTTGAGTCCAAGGCTTTATAAATTGAAGTGATTTTTAATCATTAAGGCGACTTGTTCAGGAGATAAATTCTCATTGTTTATTCGTAAATAATTTTTATACGGTACTTCTTTATCTCTGCTTACACATCGGCGGACTGCTGCATCATGAAGTAACATTGCATTTGAACTTACAAGATCTCTTTTCGAAGCTTTGTGTTTCAATCGATTTTCCGTTTTATTCCGGGAAAGTCTCACTTCCAGAGGAGCGTCTAATTCAATATAATATACAGTACCATTTTGTTTTTCAAAAACTTCAGTCATGTATTGAATATATTCCCAATCAGCGGGTAAATCAAAATCCCACATAAAAGTAAAGATCAGACCATAGTTATTTGTTTTAGAGTATTCTTCAAAAACAATGTTTCTCCATTTTCGAATCACCGTACCGTTATACTCGCCAAAAATTTCTATAACGGGTTCGATGGTCATGTGATTATGGAATAATTTAAGCTTTGTAATTTTTTCTAGTTGTTGGCCGACAGTCATTTTACCGACGGCTGCATCGCCAATAAGAAGAACAAATTTCATAGATATTTTTCTCTTGTATCTGGATTTTAGTAAAACAGATACTATTCCTTTCTTTGTATTTTGAATAGAGTCATGAAAAAGAAAATGTTGTTGAAATTAATTTTAGAATTTGATTGATAATTTTTCCCATGTTTCTTTCTTGTACGAAAACGCTTCAATTTCGGAAAACAGAGTTTCGGGCGTAATCTGCAGATCCCTAGCGGTCCGGACTTCCCGCAGACCGCCTTGGTAGCCAAGGATCGCATAAGCATCGGGTTTTACTTGATATGAATCGTCAGACAGATAAACTAAATAGGACTTTCCAACTTCAATGTCGATATCTTCGGAAACTTTTTGCTTGATATAAGCAGGTTTTTCAGTGGCTGATGCCACAGCGTTCCTTTGACTGGGCTCTAAGGTTTGAAGATATTCTTCGTAAGCGATGATACCGCCAGAACGTGTGAAATGGATCGTTTGACCGGCAGAAAGATCACCTTTCAGGCTTTTGAGAATTGTCAGAGTGCCATAAGTATAAGGCAGAACAATCTTATGTTTGATCTCATGAACGGTGCTTCCTCCCTCAATGGAACAAACTGTCGCTAAAACGACATCGGTGCTGGCCTGAATAAGCGTATCCTGATCCAGCGCGTCAGGGACAAATTCCAAAAGCAGATTCTGAATTTGAATCGAATCCGGATCCAGTTGGGCATAGGCGTCGGTATAGGAACAAGCCTGCAGATCAGCAGAAGCGGAAGATTCGTCAAGCTGAACCTGAGGGGCGGCGTTATTCCTGTCGACGGCGCAAGCAGCAAGCAGAAATGCACAGAGGAGAACAGTACCGGAATTCTTCATTGAAACACCTCCTGAAATTAAGCAGAATACATTATTTATCTAAAGTATAACAAAAATAAGACGGGAAGGGATCCAAGTTCATAAAAAGTTAAGAAAACAGGGATAACATTAGTCATATTAAGAACGTTAAATTGATAAGATTAGAGGACGCTGATCTGAAATGTGATTCATGAAAAAAATAGTGATTCTGACGTTGAAATCATCCTGTTGGACTTTCTATTTATGAAGATGGCTATTTCCTGCATCTGATATTTCCTTTTCTGCCGAGGCAGGTGCTGGATAAGCTCAAAAATCGTCAGTTATCACCGCTAAGGTTCAAATACAAAAAAATCAGACTTTCGTCTGATTGTCTTTTTCGTGGTCCCCGGGGCCGGACTCGAACCGGCATGGTATCACTACCGAACGATTTTGAGTCGTTTGCGTCTACCAATTTCGCCACCTGGGGAATTCATGTGCTTATTTATTATATCTGATCCCCAGAGTGAAATCAAGTAGAAATTAACACTTTTCCCCGTCGGCCGGTGTGAGCTTAACGCTGCGTTGCTTCATCAATCGGACAAGCCAGGCGCCGATACACAGACCGACAAGACAGCCTGCCAGAACGTCCGAGGGGTAATGCACGTGCAGGTAAATCCGTGAGAAGGCGATTAAAACAGCTCCGCCTAATCCCATCCATTTATAAGGGCCGCCATAAGCGAATAGAATCATCATCGCCGCAAAGGAAGTCGCGGTATGACCTGATGGAAACGAACTGGACGTCGGCATCGCAATCAGAGCCGGCAGTTCGGCATGCGTCATAAACGGCCGCGGCCGGTCGACCAGCTGTTTAATTACTAAATCGTTTAACGACCAGGTCAGCACGATGGCCAGAAGCAGAAAGGCGGCAGTCTGACGATCCTTCTTAATAAAGTAAAAATAAAATGCGAAGCAAATCCACAATGCGCCTAAATTTCCCCAGCCGGTAATAAAGCGCATGACCGCCGTCATGGCCGGAGATTGGAACACCTGTGTGATCCATTCCATAATCATGAAATCCAAAGGGAATCCCTCCTTCTTGAAACTATCCCTAGCATAACACAAAAGGGCGGTACTGATTCTTAAGAGTTGTTGAAAAAAACTTAAGAAAATAAAGAAAAAAGGCTTGGTTAAGCCTTTATTTACACATGGCGGAGAACATGAGATTCGAACTCACGGAAGCGTTGCCACTTCGCCACCTTTCCAAGATGGTGCCTTAAACCACTCGGCCAATTCTCCAAGTGCTTTTATATTATAGCGGATCCATATCGGGATGTCAAAGGTTTTAGCAAAATTCATAAGAAAAAGACGACTCAGCAGCCGTCTTTCTTACTTGTCTTTCAGATTTTGTTCAACGTTTCCTTCGTCTTTTCAATCATGGGATTAATCAGTCCGGCATATTTCGGAAAATGGTATTTGCAGTCGATCAATTCCTCGGTCAGCGTCATCAGCTCCTGTTTCAATTTGACAGTATCCATTGTGATCTGGGATTTTTCCAAGGCCATGGAGATCCGCGTACTGACCGCTTCAGCGAATTTGCGGTCCATCGCCTGCCGCAGATCGCTCTGATGAAACGGAGGTTCAACGTCAATGTCCTGCGCCAGATCCCACATCTGTTCAACGTCTTTATTCAGAATATCAAAACGGCGCAGGTAATCCTCTAAATGCGGCTGGCCTTTTTCCACTTCGTCGATGACGCGGGTGAAGTGTTTGGAGATTTGTAAATAATCCTGCTCCATTTGTTCCTCGCAATGCGGACATAAGGTGGATTCGCGGTTCGGCTCCAGACGTCGTCCGCACTGACGGCAATGTCTTCCGTCATTTTGCGGTTCGCTGTTTGTTTTGAACATTGTAATGAAGGCGCGGATCGTATCAATCAGCCAGCCGATTCCCATGACCCCAAATGTAAAGAAGTATAAAACTCCCAAGCCATATTGGCGGCGAATAAAGTGGTGAACGCCAAAGACTCCAAAAAAGAAGGTGATAAAAAACATAAGTATCGGATCATATTCTTCATGATCATTCATAAGGTAAACCTCCTGTGCAGCATATTTGCGTTTGTAAATACAGTATATCAGATTTATTTAAAAACAATCGGAAAAACTTATGAAGAATTTCGTAAGAAAGTGACTTTTCGGCGAAGCTGCAAGAAGAAAAGCGTTGTTCGCTGAGACAACCGTGACTGAATCCATTTGTCCTTTCTTTGGATTGAACTTTACTGGAAACAGAAACAAAACCTGATTTCGCCAGATAGGGTTAAAAAGACCACAGACAAAGAAAAGTTGATTTCCGCAAGAGACCCTTAAGAGAACTGTTCGCGTTCTTTTAGCTTTGCGAATAATCTTTTTATCATTTCCTTTAGGCGGATATTGATCTTCAGCGCCAACTTACACATGGAAAGCGGCACATTGCGGATGCCCGTTCCGATAGAATCGTCTTTTCGTTTTTCCATAATCGGCTCAAACAGACACAATTCAACCCTGGAAAATGAAGATAATTTTATGCTTAAACAGGATTGCCGCGGGAATGGAAGGAATGAAAAACAGGTTGTCTTTCATCTGCCGGATTTTTTGCGCCTGGTTTTCAGTAATCCATTGCTCGCCATGCAAGAAACATAAAAAAACCAAAACAAGTGAAAAAAGCAATGATTATTCTGACCGTTTGTTTTACTCTGAAAATTCAGCTTTCCTGTAAAATGAAGACAAAGCATAAAGGAGGAGATTATTATGCAGAAAGTCGCAGTTATTCATACCAGTCCGGTTTCGCTTAACGAGCTGAAAGCCTTGTTTGCGGAGTTGCTGCCGGAGGTGGAGATGATCAACATCATTGACGACAGTTTACTGGAGGAGGTCAAGCGCAATAATGGAATCACGCCGGGCATCGTCTCAAGGATGTGCCTGTATGGTCAGGCGGCGCAGTCGATGGGCGTGGACTTGATTCTGAACCAATGCTCATCCGTGGGTGAAAGCGCGGATATTGTGAAGCAGACTGTAACCTGCCCGCTGCTTAAGATCGACGAGCCGATGGCCGAGGAAGCGGTGCAGCTGGGAACGAAAATCGGCGTGATCGCTACGGTGGGTTCAACGATGAAACCAAGCTGCAATCTGATTCGTACAAAAGCACGGCAAGCAGGCAAAGCCGTGGAAATGAAGGAGTATCTGGTTGCCGGGGCACTGGATATTTTGATGAAGGAGAAGAATCAGGAAAAACATAATGAACTCGTGCTGAAAGAAATTAAAAAGGCCGAGCAGGAGTGCGATGTGATCGTTTTGGCTCAGGGGAGCATGACGGTGATGCTTCCCTATCTGGAGGGAATTTCCAAGCCGGTGCTGACCAGCCCGCGTAAAGCGGTGGAACGCGTCAAGCAGATGTTGGCGCAGCAGGCATGAGTTCTTTCGTTGACAAAGCACCTAAGATCGTCGTGCTCGATGACGATCCGACCGGGATTCAGATGGTTCATGACGTCGCGGTATATACATCGTGGGAGGAAGAAGCCTGTGAAAACCTCCTGCAGCAGAGTGAGGCGATGGTCTATATCCTGACCAACACCCGTGCGCTCAAGCCGGAAGCCGCGCGCTGCCTGCTGCGGGAATTGACGCAGAATCTGATCACGGCGTCCCGTCGAAGCAACATTCCTTTTTGGCTGGTACTGCGCTCGGATTCAACCCTGCGGGGGCATTATCCGCTGGAATCCGAAACGGTTCGCGCAGGACTCAGCGAGCATGGAATTGAGGTGGAGGGAGAAATTCTGTGTCCATATCTGCAGGGGATGCGAATCACGCGGAACGATATCCATTATCTGAAACAGGGAGGACAATGGCTGCCCGTCGGGGAAAGTGAATTTGCCCAGGATAAGACGTTTGGATTTCATGCCAGCGATCTCAAAGTGTATGTGGAAGAAAAGACCCAGGGACGCTATCCGGCTGTCTCCTGCCTGTCAATTTCCCTGGAAATACTGCGAAATCATGATGAAGCGGCAATTATGCGAATTCTGCGGCAGGCGCACGGCTTTCAGAAGATCATTGTCAACGCGGAAACGGATGACGATCTGCGCGCGTTGATCCGACCATTAAAGACGGTGCTGAAAGAGAAGGTATTCCTGTTTCGGACCGCGGCGTCTTTCTGTAAACTCTTTGCACAGCAGGATGACAAACCGCTGCTGGATCCGCGGGTTTGCGTGCAGCCGCAGAATCACAACGGCGGATTGATCGTCGCAGGCTCGCATGTCCAGAAAACGTCGCGTCAGCTGGAAGTGCTGCGCCAGAATTTATGCCTGGAAACGATCGTCTTTGATCAACATCAGATCCTGCAGGGCTCGCTGATGGAAGAAAGCGAGCGCTGCGCCAGACTTGTAAACCAAAAACTGGCGGAGGGAATCACGGTAGTTTTGCAGACGCGGCGGGAACGCGTGGATCTGCCGCAGGGGAGCGCGGAGGATCAGCTGCGGCTGACGCAGTCGATCAACGATCAGTTCATCCGGGTTGTTGAACAGCTGAATGTGCGGCCGCGGTTTATGATCACCAAAGGCGGGATTACGTCCAGCGATTGTCTGACGCGGGGACTTCGGGTCAGGCGGGAATGGGTATCAGGCCAGATTGAACCGGGAATCGGCGTGATTCGCTGTGATCGTGCCAGCCGGTTTCCCGAGCTGCCCGTTGTGATCTTTCCCGGTAATGTCGGGGAAGACGATACGCTGGCGAAGATCGTGGCAAAGCTGAATACGGCGCAGGCATAAGCCTTCTGTTCCCGTTCTTCGGATCATTCGCATTTGCGGGAAAAAAGCAATGCGGAGATTTCTCGATCAGAAGCCGCTGCCTCTTCCTTCCATAAACAAAAAAACAAGAAAACAAATAAAAACGGGAATCGAATTGCCGGATAACTCCTCCAGGCTAGATTCCCGTTTTTCCCGAGCTCTGCTTTATTTAAAAACGATTTTCATGATCCAGGAACACGCGCGATCCGGTTGCGCCTTTCTGCCCCTGGTATTTCCCGTTATACGGATTCAGTGCAGGCGCATCCATTTTCGCGAACACGAGCTGCCCGATCCGTCTGCCGGCCTTTAATTCAATCGCGCAGCGGTTCGCGTTATACAGCTCTAACGTGATTTCACCCTTGAAGCCCGGATCAACCCAACCGGCATTCTGAATGAACAGGCCCATTCTGCCTAACGAGCTGCGGCCTTCGACAAAAGCGGTGAGATCGTCAGGCAGATCGAAAAACTCCAGCGTCGTCGCCAGCACAAATTGATTTGGAAGCAGGATGTAGGTGTCGCAGGTGATCGTTTTATAACGGATTTCGTTTTCCATGTTGATCATCCCGGAAGGGGAATCCTCAACGACGCTGAAAGTATTTCCCAAACGGATATCCACGCTGGCGGGTTGAATCTGGTTGGGATCCAGCGGTGTAATTTTCAATGTTTCGGCGCTCAGCATGGCCTGCAATGTTTTGTCGGACAGAATCATTGGCTAACCCTCTTTCTTTACGGTTTTCAATCTGAATTCCGATTGTATTCATCATAGCACAGAGAACAGGGAGTTTTGACCTGTTTTTTTCGAAATGTCTGACTTTCTGGAAATTGAATGCGGATTGGTTTTACGCCGTTGTTCAGCGAACTTCTTTTTCTGATTCAGCGGCGGTTTTTTCCGTCTTTGAATCGGACAACAGTGTCAGATGAATCTTGCCGATCCGCTTGCCTTCCATCGACTGTACGGTGAAGCGCAGATTGCCGATCTGGATTTGCGGATGTTCATCGGGCTGCGGAATTTGCCCGAGCTGCTCGATCAGATAACCGGAGATTGTATCGTAATATTCGGTTTCCAGCTTGAAGCCCAGTGCTTTGTTCAGTTCGTCCAGATTCATCAATCCGTCGATCTGATATTCGTTGGCATTGAACTGAATCAGCTCCGGTTCTTCCTGTTCATATTCGTCATGCAGATCGCCGACGATTTCCTCGACGAGATCTTCCGTCGTCGTAATTCCGCTGAATCCTCCGAATTCATCAATCAGGATCGCCATCCGGTACTGCGTCTTCTGCATTTCCCGGAACAGTTCGGCTGTCGGCTTGCTGTCAGGGACAAAATAAGGCTTTTGCAGCAGCGATTCCAGTTTTAACTGATCGGTGTCGCCTTCGCTGATCGCGATCATTAAATCTTTTATATTCAAAATGCCGATGATGTTGTCGCTGTTTTCGCGGTACACCGGAAACCGGCTCAGACGCGTGCTCAGCAGGGCTTTCAACTGCGGACGAACGGGCTCGTCCATGTCGAGCATCACGACTTCCTGACGCGGAACCATGACGTCGCGTGCGGTTTTATCGTCAAAGGTGAAAACCGAATCGATCATTTCCGTCTGCGTGTCGTCAAAGACGCCGCTGGCCCGGCCGCTGTGGACCAGCGAACGGATTTCTTCCTCGCTGACTTCTTCCTCCAGATTTTCCGTCTTCATTCCCAACAACCGCAGGAAACCGTTGGTCGACAGGGAAAGCAGCTTGATAAACGGCGAGAGTACGCGCGAGATCACCAAGATCGGCTGTACGCACATCAAACTGAACTGCTCCGCTTTCTGCAGTGCGATGCGCTTGGGCACCAGTTCACCGAAGACCAGCGTGCAGTAGGAAAGAATAATCGTGACCAGCACCACCGCGATCGTCGAACTGTACGGGATGCCATACTGTGCCATCCATCCGCCCAGCACCTGCGAAATGCCGGTGGCGGCGGAGGCGCTGGAGAAGAAGCCTGCAAAGGTGATCGCTACCTGAATAGTAGACAGAAACTTCGTCGAGTCGTCAAACAGTCCTTCGATCAACCGGGCTTTTTTGTTTCCTTTCTCGGCCAGCATTTTAATTTTGTTTTTATTCACGGAAACGATAGCCATTTCCGCGCCTGCGAAGAACGCGTTGACTAACGTAAGAAGTACCAGCAGCAACAGCTGCATGGCGATGGCGTTACCGCCGGGATCTGATGCCATAATCATCCTCCTAAACTGATAGCCAGTATATCAGAATTGCGGCTAAACCGCAAATACAGCGGAGCCGGTTTGTCTAATTCAGACAAAAAAAGACGTTTCCCAAGCGGTGCGGGAACGTCCTGAAGAGACACGGAAGGTTAAGCTAAATTGAATACCGCCAGAAGAAATGCGATTCCCAACAGGAGGTAACCACAGTAAAGCGTCAGCTTTTCCTTTTGATTATAGGGGATGCCCTGACCGGCGACGCAGCGCTTGTTATAGAAGATCTTGGAAGCGATCACCAACGCCAGACCGAGGCCCAGTAAAATAAATGCCATGTGTATTTTCTCCTTTTAAACTATTCCGATGAACCATACGGCCAAGACGAAAACCTGAGGCAATCAGGCTGATCCACGGCCGGCGTGGTTGACAGAAGCAAGCGGAACACGAAACGCGTTGTCCGCGCAGTCCTGTTTATTTCTTCGATACGTTTTCAAATGCAGTCAGAATCTGCGGCTCACTCATTTGTTCCGGCTGGTCTTTGATCCAGCTGACGACGTCTTTGTAATGCAGCAGTGCAAACTCGCTTCGGGCATGCGTCAGATCCGCGGCGTCGGGAAAGGCACAGAGGCCGGCGCAGTCCACGCCGCCCAATGCCTGACGCTGATATTGGCAATGTTGACGCAGTCCGTCGGCAGGATTGGGAATCCGGAAGTTTTTTGTCGTTTCCGTCTGCGGGCGGCTGACGATCCAGTGCTTGTCGTTCGGCTTGCCGCTGATCTGACCTTCGCTGCGGACGTCGCGGATTACGAAGGCGCCGCGGGTGCACAACAGGGTAACATAGGTCTGGGCGACATGTCCATTTTGATCCAGCACGGAATTGTAAAGCAGCCGGTGGAAGCCCAGCTCCTGTTTCAGCCAGCTGCTGACGGACAGGTTCTGGCGGAATTGATAGCGCCAGAAGTATTCAAGATAGTTAGCGAATAACGCCGGATACAGCGTTTTGGTATAATGCTTGTGCAGCCGGAACGCCTGGAACACAGCCAACGCCAACAGAACGGTGATCAGGCCATACAGAATGACATCCATTTAACAGATTACCCCCTGTTTGAAGATTGCGATGCTGCGCAGATCGCTGATTTCATTGCGTGTTTTCTTTCCTTCCAGCACGGCGATCAGATCTTCGACCAGCTGGCTTGCCGCCTCGTCCAGCGTGACGCCCTCCGTCAGGATTCCGGCGTTGAAGTCGATCCAGTGCGGCTTTTTCGCCGCCAGTTCGGAGTTGGTCGAAACTTTGTAAGTTGGAATGAACCCGCCAAACGGCGTACCCCGGCCGGTCGTGAACAGCACGATCTGGCAGCCGCTGGCGCCCAGCGCCGTGGTTGACACGAGATCGTTGCCTGGCCCATACATGAGACTGACACCTTTTTTCTGGATCGGCTCGCCATAGTCGAGCACATCGCGGATCAGCGCGGTTCCGGCTTTCTGGATGCAGCCCAGACTTTTTTCCTCCAGCGTCGTGATGCCGCCAGCCTTGTTGCCCGGGGATGGATTTTCATAGACAACCTGATGATTGGACAGAAAATAATCCTTAAAGCGGTTGATCATCGCGACGAGTTTATCAAACGTTTCCCGGTCAGCGGCCCGATTCATCAACAGCTGTTCCGCCCCGAACATTTCCGGGACTTCGCTGAGCACGATATTCGCGCCGTAGCTGGACAGAAGATCGGAGAACCGCCCCAGCAGCGGATTGGCAGTGATCCCGGAATAGCCATCGGAACCGCCGCATTTCAAACCGAAGGAGAATTCGCTGAGATCGCAGGCTTCGCGCTGATCATGGCGCATGACCTGATAAATCTGCTCGAGCAGCTCCACGGCGCTGTGAACCTCATTTTCAACGTCCTGGCAGTTCAGGCAGCGGATGCGCTCCGGATCGATCTGTTCCAGCGTGTCGTAAAACGGTTTCAGCTGATTGTTTTCACAGCCCAAACCAAGCACGAGCACGCCCCCGGCATTGGGATGGGTGACGATGTCCTGTAAAATTTTTACAGTGTTGCGATGATCCTGTCCCATCTGCGAACAGCCGAACGGATGATTAAACGTGAAGATCCCGTCGATATCATCCAACGGATGACGCTGGCGGAAGGCGTTGACAATGTTGCGGGCGGTATCGCCGATGCAGCCGACCGTGACGATCACCCACAGCTCGTTGCGGATTCCGACTTTGCCGTTGGCGCGGCGGTAGGCCATGACGGAACGCCCCTGGGGACGTTTGACAATCGGGTCACAGACCGGATCATATTGGTAATCAAGCGTTCCGGACAGCCGGGTTTTCAGGTTGTGACTGTGGACCCAGTGTCCGGCTTCAATGTCACCGGTGGCCTGACCGATCGGCTGGCCGTATTTGATGACCGGCTGACCGTCTGGAATTGTTGCACAAGCGAATTTATGACCGGAGGGGATGTCGTCCAGCAGGGTGATTCCGTTGATGATTTCTCCGGCGGATAACGGTTCCAGCGCGACGATCACATTGTCGTTCGGCTGGATGTGCAGCGTTTTCTTCATGCAAGTCCCTCCTTTTTTAACGCTTCGCGAAGGCCGAGCGTCGTGAGCGAACGGATGATTTCAGTCAAACGTTCCGTGATGTTGTTCATCGCTGCCAATTTGCCCTGCCAAAGCGGCAGCTGGAGCAGCGCGCTGATCGTTGCCTGCGGCTGGCGCTCATCCCAGTTTTGCCAACAGGCCAGGACTTCCGGGCTTTCGCTGATCAACGGCGTGCCGTCTGATTTCCGCCGGCTCAAAAGGACGATCAGCGCGGCGAGCGAGAAACAGGCATGGGGGGCCAGCGCTTTATGCGTATCGTAATAATGCCGCATCGCCGGCAGATCGCGGGTATTGAACTTGGCGATTGAATTGAGCGAAATGCTCATGAGCTCGTGGCGGATATCCGGGTTTTCAAAACGTTCAAAAACGTCGTGAGTAAAGGATTTTAATTCACTTTCGCTGAAATTGAGCGAAGGCCATACCTCTTCCTTTAAAAAGGCTTCAAGGAAACGGCGAATCTGCGGATCTTCAACCGTTTCCTTTACGGTTTCCAGTCCCCCCAGTAATCCTAAGGGAACCATCGCGGTATGCGCGCCGTTGAGGATCGCGACTTTGCGGTCGCGGTAAGGGGCCAGATCGTCGGTAAAGATAATGTTTTGATTTAACTGATCCAGCGGCAGCACGGAGCGCAGCGCGGGATCGCCCTGAATTACCCAGCTGTGATAGATTTCACCCTTGACCAGACAGGCATCGTGATAGCCGAGCTGTTCTTCCAGCGCCGCCGCCTGATCTTTCGGATAGCCCGGTACGATGCGGTCAACCAGCGTATTGTAAAATCGGTTGGCGTTCTCAATCCAGTCCAGAAAAGCCTGCGGTTCGCCTTGTTCGCGGGCTTTGCGGCAGACGATTTCTTTCAGCGTGTCGCCGTTGCGTTCAATCAGCTCACAGCACACGATATCCATGCCGCTTTCCGGCGTGCCCTTTAACGACTGGAAGCGATGCTTCAGCACGGCCAGAACTTTGCCGGGGAAGCTTTGCGGACAGACGTCCAGGGTCACGTTTTCGTCTGTATAGGCGATTCCCGCTTCGGTGGTATTTGAGATGATCACGCGGCATTGCGGATCCGCCGCGCGCTGTAAAAGCGCTGGGTAATCGGTGTAGGGATCGATGCCCTGTTCGATCACGTCGATGATTCGCATCTCACGCGTTGCCGTGCCTTGTTTTTTTCCTTCTAAAAGCAGCGTGTATAACCCGTCCTGTTCCATTAAGTTTCTGACCCGCCCATGCGGCCTTGGCTGAACGACGCAGACGCCGCCGTTGAAATCGGTTTTCTCATTCAGCTGAGAAATGAAATCATCGGCAAAGGCCCGCAGGAAGTTTCCTTCGCCGAACTGAAGAATGCGCACCGGCCGCAGCGGCCGGGGATGATTTTGACGATTTAAAGATTCCATCATTGATTACTCCATTCTTTTTTTCCATTTTATCATGTTTAACAAGCGTCCACGGCAGGCAAACAGGCAGTTTATTCCGGTAATTTTTTATGTTTTCATTTTAACGAAGTTTTTTGCCTGATTTTTGTTTTCATTCTGATGAAGTCTTGAGAATGAACAAATGGGCAGCCGCTGCGGAATAATCAGAAAAATGATCAAAAGTCCCTCTTTATCCTTTATAATAAAATCATTAACGTAAGAATGAGAAAATCAGAACAGGAGAAAAAGATGCTTGGACAAATTGTCACGGTCACAGTCGATCGAAAAATGGGAACGCGCCATCCAAAGTATCCGGATCTGATCTATCCGGTAAATTATGGTTATATCCAGGGGATCCCCGCGCCCGACGGGGAAGACCAGGACGCGTACATTTTAGGCGTTGATGAACCTGTGAATGTGTTTACGGGAAAAATCATCGCGATCATTCACCGAAAAGACGATGTGGAAGAAAAATGGGTTGTGGTTCCCAGGGAACAAACCTTATCCAAAGAAGAAATCATGGAGCAAGTCAAGTTTCAGGAACAATATTTTGATATTGTCATTGAAATGGAGAAATTGATTGATCAACCGAAAAAATCTGATCTGAAAGTGTTCTGAACGATCCTTTTACAGGGGATGTTTTTATGAGACACAATTTCGTGAAGCGTTGGACTCTTTGCCTGAATCATTAAAAAGAGATCTTCTGTTTCAGAGACATCCTTTTATAAGGGGATAGATCGGCACTGGTAAACCAGTCCCGTCTTGGACTCAGCGAAGTCATGATAACAAGATGACCTCAACGCTCTGATCCGGCACTTCGATTGCGGCGATCAGGCTGAAAATCGGATGGCGATGGTCGCCAGATCATTTTCCCAGCGAGTCTGCGGGTATCCATTTGCTTTGAAAGAATCCTTAAGTTTCGTTAAACAAGGTGTTACAATCCGCTGACATGGAAAAAATAAGAAAAAAAGAACCCCAGCCGTCAGACTGGGATTCCTTGGAGGAAACTTGATTTATTTCGCAGCGGCTGCGTTGCGGCCGGCGATCCGTCCGAAGACGGTGATATCGGCGATCGCGCAGGTGCCGACGCGGTTGTTGCCATGGATGCTGCCGGTAACTTCGCCTGCGGCGAACAGACCTGGCATGACATTGCCTTCAGTATCCAGAACTTCTGCATTTTCGTTGATTTCAACGCCGCCCATTGTGTGGTGGACAGAAACGACGCCTTCCAGAATAAACCAAGGGCCTTCCTTCATCGTGACCATGCTGGTGGTACGGCCGAATTCATCGTTGTTGTTTTCGATGCCTTCGTTGTACTTATCCATCGTTTCAACGAGGTTTTCAGCGTTGATGCCGTAGTGTTCCGCGACTTCTTCCAGCGTGTCGGCTTTGAAGAAGACATCGTCTTCCAGGCAGCGGGCATATTCATCGGCGAATTTTTCTTCCAGATTCAGCCGGTCAGCGACTTCCTGATTGTAGATCGCGTAGACTAAACCGCCCTGAGCCAGAATACCTTCAGCACGAACGTCGCGCATTGCAACTTCGTTGACGAAACGCTTGCCGTCTTTGTTGACATAGATCAGACCTTCACCCGACCAGCTTGGTGCTTCGATCCCATAGAAGACGCCGGTGATCGGATTGTTGAACGGATAGAGCTGGATGTGTTCCATATTGATCAGATGAGCGCCGATCTTTTCAGCCATGACGATGCCGTCGCCGACAATCGCCGGGGAGTTCGTCGTTTTAACCGATTCGTCCAGTGTTTCCCAACGTGTGTTGTAATGTTCGCGCATTTCGACGTTCGCGCCGAAACCGCCGGTGGCCAGAACGACGCCATTGTTCGCGGAGATCGTCGCGGTCTGATCGCCCTGAGAGACCTTAACGCCGACAACCTTGCCGGTTTCATCCTGAATCAGTTCTTCAGCCTTGGTGTTCAGCATGATTTCAACGCCGTGACCTTCAGCGTATTCCTTTAACGGATTGATCATGCCCGGGCCTAAATCAATCGGTTCAACGGCACGGGCTACGCTGTGGCCGCCTTCCCAAACGAGGTAATCCTGATATTTGACGCCGATCTCATCGCGCAGCCATTCCGCGGCCGCCGTCGCGTTGTTCGCGACGATATCGACCATTTCCTTCTTCGCGACCTTTCCGCCGCCTTCCCACATTTCCTTCGCCATCAGTTCCGGGCTGTCTTCAATGCCCTGTTCTTCCTGCAGCCAGTTGTTCGGGCAGGCCAGTTCGGCATAGGACAGAATCGTGTTGCCGCCGACATATGGCATTTTTTCAATGACAACGACATTTGCTCCTGCTGCCTGTGCTTCGATCGCTGCAGACAAGCCCGCTCCGCCGGCGCCTAAGACAACGACGTCATAGGTCTTATCTTCTAAAGTAACGGTCGTCTTCGCCGCGCCCTCGCCGCTCATCAGCGCTTCGATATCTGCGCCGGCTTCTGTCAGCGCCGCTTTGACAGCGTCCAGAATCGCGTCGGATGTGTGCGTTGCGCCGGATACCGTGTCGACGTTCAGCGACTGGGATTCAACGATCGAAGCCGGGATGTTGGCGATCGCCGCATCGGAGATGCCGGCCGATTCCTTGTGTTCCGTGACCTCGACCTTTTCAATTTTGTCGGCGCTCAAGGTGACTTCGACGGTAACGTCGCCGTTATTGCCCTGGGCGGTGCCTGTGTAAGTTCCTGCTTTGAATTTGCCTTCGCCGCCTTGATCATTCTTCGGTGCCGAGCTGCACGCAGCCATCGAAGCGATCATCATGACGGAAAGCATCAGTTTAACGATTTTTTTCATAATTTTCCTTCCTCCTGATTCTTATTTTATAGAACCGGCCGAAAGGTTTGAATGGATTATCTTCTGCATTTTTTGTAATATTGTCCATTTGTGCACAAAAACAGATAATTTAAACAAAATTTTTTCAGGGAGTTAACCGAATCCATGAGGGACAGGTGTTCTCATGGCTGTTAATTTCAATCGGATTCTTCTGTTTTTATGCGCTGGATCTTATGATCAACAGGCGGAAAGACGCGGGACGGAATCTATTGGCAGAAAGTTGGAAGAATCTTCAGCGATAGGAGCTTTCAGGAAAGACGATAATCAAATTTCCTGTAAAGCAAAGAGCGTCCCGGCTTTCCATATTCAGTATAACTCAAGAATGGTAATTAAACAACTCTTTTGAGTTTTTTTGACATAAAATAAAACGCCGGGCAATCCGGTCCCGGCGTTTCTATCAACAAACATTTCGTTTTGCGTAATTTTCTTCAACGTTGAGCTTCAGCGTTGAAATCCTTCTTCCTTACGGAGCCCTCATTTTTCTCTAAGGAAGAAGAACCGTGATACAACGGCGGTGAGCAGGGAATCAGAGCTGATCCAATCCCAGCCGTGCGATTTCCGCGTCGATTTGCTGCATTTGAGCATCGCTGAGCTGCCATGTGAACGTATTGAGATTTTCCGCGACATGACGCACGCTGCGTACGCCGACCAACGCGGTGGAGACGAATGCTTTCTGCGTCGACCAGTTGATCGCAACCTGACTGACTGGAACCTGATGTGTCCGGGCAATTTCATCCAGCGTTGCCATCAGCTCCATGACGCGGGGGAAGATCTCCGGCTTAAAGCCCTTATAGAAGGACAGCCGGACATCGTTGGCCGGCCAGTCGGGAACCTCGTGGAACCGGCCGGTCAGAATCCCGCCGCTTAAGGAACCATAGGTCATCGTGTCGATGCCATGTGCGGCACACCATTGCATCAATGGCTTATAACGCTGATCAATCATCGAGAAGGGCGGCTGAACGACGTCGATCTGACCGTATTTCATCGCTTCCTCCAATAACGGCTGATCGCAGTTGGACAAGCCGATATAGCGGATTTTTCCCTGCTGCTTTAAGAAGTTCAGGGCACACATCGTTTCCGCAATCGGCGTGTGCGTATCCGGCCAATGCAGGAAATAAAAATCGACGTAATCGGTCTGGAGGTTGCGCAGCGAGCTGGCCATTTCCTCCATGACCGTACCGAAACGGGCGTCGCGGAATACGCCGCCGGTGAATAAATCATTGTGCGTGCCGAACTTCGTGGAAATTAAAATCTCAGACCGGTTCAGACCCTGGATCGCTTTGCCGACGATCTGTTCCGAGCTGTGGTTGCCATAGTTGGGTGCTGTGTCGATCAGGTTGACGCCGCCCTGGATCATCGCGCGGATTGCTTCGATCGCTTCGGTTTCGCTCATCGCGCCGTTCCAGCGCAGGCTGTCCAGCCCCCAGGTGCCGACGGCCAGCTGACTGACGTCGACGTTGGCGTTTTTAAAATGAGTCATGCGCATAATTTAGATCATCCTTTCATCATTGATGCCGGAAAAAAACGGGAAGTCCCGGGGCAGGGGAGAAACTTAGGGGCTAAGAAAGATCTGAAGAATTTACCACAGCTGTTTATACAGCTCGATCATCGCCTGTTCCGTTATCGGCTTGCGGGTGTTGGCCGGGGAGCCGGAAACGTTGGCGTCATGGGCCATTTTTTCCAGCGAATTCATGAACTGATCCCGATCGACATTCAGCTGCGCCAAGGTTGGCACGTTCAGCCGGGCTAACAGCGCGGACAGATTTTCAATAAACAGATCGGCCGCCTGTTCATCATCCTCACACTGTGTCATATCGCAATAACGCGCCAGATCCGCAAACCGGGCCACTGCGCCATCCTTAACATATTTCATGCAGACTTCCAACAGCACGGCGTTGCTTAAGCCATGCGCGATATGGAACAGCGCGCCGATCGGACGGCTCATGCCATGGACGATCGTTACCGAGGAATTGTTGAAGGCGATCCCGGCTTCCAGCGCCGCCAGCGACATCTGGATCCGGGCTTCCTCATTGTCGCCATGCTCATAGGCATTTGTCAGATTGTTGAAAATCCGCTTGACGGCGCTGAGCGCAAAGGTGTCGGAAAGCGGCTGGGCCAGACGGGAGGTGTAGGCTTCAATCGCGTGGCACAGGGCGTCGATGCCGGTCGCGCTGGTCACGCCCTTGGGCGCGGTCATCGTGAACTGCGGGTCGATGATCGCCAGATCCGGAATCAGACTGCCGCCTTTTAAAAGCATCTTCACGTCGTTTTCCGTGTCGGTGATGATCGTGAACTGGGTTGCTTCCGAACCCGTGCCGGCAGTCGTCGGGATCGCGACCTTCTTCGGCAGCGGCGTTTCCACCGGCTGACCCATGTAGGAATTCAACGGCCGGTTTGGATCGGCGCTCATCATCGCGATCGCCTTCATCGAGTCGATCGGCGAACCGCCGCCCAGCGCGATCAAGAAGTCGCAGTGTTCCGCCTGATATTGCTTCAAGCCGTCGATGATCATCGTATCGCATGGCTCACTGTTGATTTGAGCATAAATCGAATATCCGACATGATGCTGATTCAGCACTCTCAGCACCTTGTCCAGATTGCCGAGCTTGATCATCATCGAATCGGTGACGATCAGCGCCTTTTTGCCTAACGCGGCCAATGCGGGACCGGCCATTTCCAGAGCGCTTGAACCGTTGATGATTTTAGCGGGTGTTAAAAATAGATTTGCCATTGTCGTTCCTCCTTATTTGATCATGTAGCCGCGGATGAGTTTGACTAAATCGTCATAGCCGCCCAGAAACTGATTCATCGTCGCCAAAAACGCGCCGTAGTGCTCAAACGCTTCCGGCTTTAACCCATCCTCAAAGTATGCTTTTTTGAATTCATCCAGCTTCATCAGCTCGTTGATCAGCTCGTCTGCGACCGGCGTGTCGATGTTGTTTTGGATCACGACGTCGCTGCCGTTGTATTTGCGCTGCCAGTCGCTGGTGATCGTCAGAACGATATCCCCGCCGATGAATTCTTCCCAATGATGCTGATTGCGGAAGGCCGCGACCAGCAGCTTTGTCCGATAGCCGCGTTCCTTGTATAACCGGTAGGCGTTTTTGACGACCGCTACGCCCGCCATGTCCAACGCTTCCGCGCTGATCATCACGTCGTGCTGCTTGACCCAGGCTTTTAAGTAATCGTCGGTCCGGCCGGCCATGATCGTGCAGACCGGATGCATTTCCGCCGTGGACAAGCCTTCCGCTTCCCGCCGCGCCAAGCCGCGCTCCACGGCTTCGGCGACCGCAATCGCCTGGGCGCAGGTGAATGAGACTGTCGCGTTGATGCTGACGCCGCGGTAGGTTAATTCCTCAAACGCTTCGATGCCGGCCTTGGAGGTCGGGGCTTTGATCTGGGAATTGGGCACGGTGGCCGCCAGCTTGCAGGCCTGCTCGACCATCTTGTCCTTGCTGCGGTAGAACTTGGCGTTGGTCTGAAACGAAATCCGGCCTTTCTGACCATGGCTTTCCTCAAACATCGGCAAAAGCAGCCGGCTGGCTTTGGCGCCTAACGCCTTGATCACATCCCAGGCGACCTCATCCTCGGTGTAAGCCGGATGGGTGCTGATGATTTCTCTGATGATCTCTTCCCATTCGGGTAGTTCCTTCTTTAAGACGTTGCCGACGATGACCGGGTTGGTGGTTGCGCCGCTGGCGCCGTTGTCGATTGCGTATTGCAGCTCCTTGCAGCTGCAGGAGTCGTTCCACACTTCCGTCTGCGGGAAGCGGGTGACCATTTCGTATAATTTATTCATGTATTTTTATTTCTCCTTTACTTTAACAGGCTGACCGCCTTGACAAGACTTGGCGTTGTTTTGCAGGACCGCTGCCCGGCAAGGCATTTGCCGCTGTCCTTTTTTTCGAAGACGGACGGAATTCTGCGCGATGGCTGAGCGGACCTGAGGAATGAAGGGGTTATGGCTTATTGATCAAGCTGGAAGAATTCGGCATCCGGATCGTTGACCCATTCATGATCGGGGTCGAAAGTGCGCGTCTTGATCCATGGGTTGTTTTTTAGATGCGGAATCATCCAGACATAGAACATCGCGTAGCCCGGCGCGGCATTTTGCGGATGGGTCAGACCGCCGGGGATCATCGCGACGCTGTTGTGGGTGATTTTATAGACCTCCTCGCCCATGAAGCAGCTGCCGAAGCCCTGCGGATGATCGAACTTGTAGAAGTAGACCTCCGGCTGGGGATGATGATGCGGCGGATAACTGCTCCAGATGCCTGGAAAGTTGGTGATTTCCCCCAGCACCATGTTGGAATATGGCGTGCGCTGGTAATCCAGGATCGTCGTGACCTGGCGCTTGGTCGTGGCAGCCAGCTTGCCTTCGCCGAAGAACTGTTTGTCGATGTTGGACTTGTCATACAGCACGGCCGGGAAGATCCGCGGGTTTTCCTTCTGTTGGACCAGCACCTCGCCATCTTCCTCAAAGACCAGCGTCACCGGCGTGTTCCGGCAGACGTGCAGGCAGGTCGCGTCGTCGTGGAAGCAATCCTTCCGCACGGCGCTGACCGCTTTGCCTTCATATTGATAGACGACAGTTCCGCTCAGCAGCAGCAGCGCTGTTTCCTGATCCTTTGACTGGATCGGCCAGGACTCGCCTTTATGGGCGATTAACAGTTGAACGTTCATGAACATCCGGTCTTTTTCACTGTCGCAGATCTGATTGAAACCGGGATGCAGATCCTCATTTTTTCTTAGCATTGTGAACTCCTTTCTGCTTGTCACAGGGATTCAACTTGTCTATAATGGAGAAAGTTGAAAGGTCGGGGAAAAACCATGAAATACAATCGTTTGCAGGAAATGGAAGCCTATATCCGCAAAAACCGCTCGGTGAGCAACGAGGAGCTTCAGCAGCTGTTCAATATCTCCGTGCAGACGCTGCGCCGGGATTTGAAGGAACTGGAGGACCGCAATGTGATCACCAAGGTGTACGGCGGCGTTCTGGCTAAACCGGAAAAGATCAGCGCGGCGACTTTGCCGACTTTATCTTCCCGGCTGCGCACCAACGCGGCGGCCAAGGATCGGATCGGTCAGCTGGCGGCGCGGCAGGTGCAGGACGGCGACGTAATTTTTGTGGATTCAGGTTCCACCGCCTATACCATGATCCCCTATCTTCATCAACAGGAGATCACAGTGATCTCCCATAGCCTGCATGTCATGAACGCGCTGACGGAAACAGAGAATCTGACGGGCATCTGCCTGGGCGGGAAGCTGAGAAGGGAAACCCAGACCTTCTTCTCCGATACCTCGTTTTATCCGTACTACTATAATAAAGCGTTCATTTCCACGGTCGGCCTGTCGATTTCCAAGGGGCTGACGAATACCGATTTCAATGAAGGGGTGATCAAGCGGCATGTGATCCAGAATTCTGCGGAGGTCTGGATCGTCGCCGATCACTCGAAATTCGGTACGGTGGCGTTTAACAAGTTTTTCGATCTTGAAGGCATTACCGGAATTATCACCGATGAAGAACCGAGTGAAAAATACCGACAATACTTCAAAAATCTCAAAATCCAGTTGATTGATTAAGTCCGGACAAGCCGGGCTTTTTGATTGCCTGGACAAGCTTATCATAGTGTCTGTTGATCAGGTTGTCAACTTGGTTTTGAGAAGGTCTTGGTTAACTTGATCAACTTGTGATTCTTCGAGAAAAGTATTAAAAAAGCTTTTATAAAAGGGATATTCATGCTTTTTCCCCAGCTTCGCGAAACAACAAGCAAAAAATTACCGGATTTCTGTTCCCGTTTTTCTTTCAGCCGGAACAGGAAAGTATGCTATTTTATTGACGAGGGAAGGGCGGTGACAAAATGAATGATCAAAAGTCTAATTACTACACCCAGCTGATCTTGAAGGCGCTGCTGAATAAAGAGATGGTGACCACGGGCCAGCTGGCGGAAGAAATTGGACTGTCAGAAAAAACGATCCGCACTAAAGTGGAAGTGATCAACAACATGCTGCTGGACAACCAGCTGGGCGAGATATGCAAGAAACCCCGGATCGGGATCTGGCTGAACGCGGATGCGCAGCAGCGGCTGAAGCTCAATTCGCTGATCAACAACTCGACGAATATGGACGTACTGCAAAACGATCAGGTCCGCACCGCAACAGCGCTGAAGCTGATCTTGAAAAGCACGAAGAACAACACGCTGACGACCAAGCAGCTGGCCTCCCAGCTCTATCTCAGCGTACCGACGACGCTCAAGGTGATCAACGACTGCCGCAGCTGGCTGAAGCTGTTTAACATCGAGCTGAACGTTGTGCGCAACAAGGGTCTGGAACTGGCGTACAACGAGGTGTCCTACCGCCTGGCATTGAAGCATTTCATTCTGAAATTCGATACCGAGACCAACGTCGAGGAAAGCATCCTGTTTTTTATGCCGGGACTGGATCTTGATGCGATCCGGCGGGGAATCATGGAAACGGAAAAGGAATGGAGCTTTGAGTTCGCCGAGGAATCCTTCAACGAGGTGCTTGTTTACGCATCGCTGGCGATCTATCAGAACCAGCAGGAAAATGGCCGCAAGCTGAAATTTTCAGACGAGGAACTGGAAATGCTTCAGAAGTACAACGAATACAGCTTTGCCGAAGCGATCTTTAAAAAGCTTGGGGCGCATTTCAACATGACGCTGCCGACTGAGGAAAAAGCGTTTTTGTCAATCCAGATCCTGTGCTCCAAGCTGATCGACAGCGGCTACAGCGCCGACAGCGGCGAGGTGCTGCGGGAATATGACAACAAGCTGCAGGAATTTGTCCGCAAGATCATCTCCGTTGTCAGCAACGTTCTCAACGTCGATCTGACGCATGACGACGCGCTCTATCACGGCCTGTTGATTCACATGCGGCCCACGCTGTTTCGGCTGCGCTATGAACGTGGACATACCAATGGACTGACCAGTTATATCAAAACGGAATATAAAAAGACCTTCCGGGTTGCCTGGCTGATCTCCGTTCTGTTTGAGGAATATTTCGATCTGAAGGTCAGCGAGGATGAGCTGGGCTATATCGTGCTGTATATCCAATCCGCTCTGGAGCGCAATGAGAATCCGGTCCGGACGATGCTGGTCAGCGCTTCGGGCATGGGCATCAACCAGATGCTGTGCGACAAGATCTGCCGCTCGTCCAGCCTGATTCATTCGGTGAAGGTGGTCAGCGTCCATGATTTCAAGATTGAAAAAGTCACGGACGTCGATTTGATTCTGACGACGCGCGAGCTGCAGCTGAATGACCCGCGGATCGTGGAGATCGACGATTTCCTGTCCGACGCTTCGATTCAGAAAATCAACCACTGGATCCGCAACACGATTCTCAACAAGGTCAGCGAGGCGCAGTTCGACGCGGACTGCCACCAGCTGTTTGAGCCGGATCTGATCTTTACGCATCTGAAAATTGACGACAAGCCGGCGCTGCTGAAGTATTTGTGCGATCATCTGGTCCGCAAGGGCTATGTCACGCGCAAGTATGTCAAGACGGTCCTGGACCGTGAAGCGTTTACGCCGACGTCGATCGGCAACGGCGTTGCGATTCCTCATGGCGATCAGAACGAGATCAACGAAGCCCGGGTCGTCATCGCCACGCTGGAAAAACCGATCTTGTGGGACAGCGAAATGGTCGACGTGATCTTTCTGTTAGTCGTGAAAATGACCAATGACTTTGAGATCCGCCGCACCCAGGCTTTCTATAAGCAGTACATCAAGCTGGTCGGAACCGACGAGCAGGTCAACGTCCTGCGGAATTTTCAGACCAACGTCGATTTTTACAAATATTTAATCAAGTAATTTCAGTAAGCAAAGCTACGATAAGGAGAGAAAACAACGTATGGCATTAGCGGATATTCTGGATGAAAACATCATCGACCTGCATTTAAAGAGCACGACGAAAGACGAAGTGCTCCATGATTTGAGCGCGCACCTGCTGGAAGCGGGCTACATTGAAGACATCGAACAGTTCGTCAAGGACATTTATGTCCGGGAAGCGGAGGGGATTACCGGCATGGGCAACCACATCGCGATTCCTCATGGCAAAAGTCATGCCGTCAAAAAGATCGGGATCGCGATCGGCCGCTGCGAAAATGAGATCGAATGGGAAAGCTACGACGATGAGCCGATCAATCTGGTCTTCCTGTTCTGCGTCAGCGACGACGCTGATTTCGCGTCCAATCACATGATGCTGCTGGCGGAGCTGGCCGGCAAGCTGGGCAACGACGAACGCGTGGAGAAGCTGCAGAAGGTTACAACAAAGCAGGAGTTGATTAATTTATTCCTCAACTAATGACCAAAATTACCGTAATTTAATCGTTACTTAATCAAAAAATTACCGTAATAAAGTTCCCGCAGTTGTTAAACTAAAGCGCTTGCAACATGATAAATTATGATCATGCCAAAAGAACAAAGACGGATGGGAGGTGAACCCAAATGAAGATTGTAGGAATTACAGCTTGTACCGCAGGCATCGCGCATACCTATATCGTTGCGGAAAAGATTCAGAACGCAGCGGAGGCCGCGGGCCATCAGTGCAAGATCGAAACGCAGGGGACGATCGGCGCACAGAACAAACTGACAGCGGAAGATATCGCCGCGGCGGATGTTGTCATCATCGCGCATGATATCGCTGTCGGCGGAATGGAACGTTTCGCCGGCAAGCCGACCGTTGACATTCCGATCAGCGTCGCGATGAAGAATCCAAAAAGCTTGATCGCCACGATCGAAAAGAAAATCCAAAAATAAAAAGGGGTAGATGAATCCATGAAAAAGTTGAACTTTAAAAAACACATGATGACCGGCATCTCGTACATGATTCCGATGATCGTGGCCGGCGGTATCCTGGGCGCCTTAGCGAAAGGCTTCGGCGGATGGGAAGTCGGCAATTATGCGCCGGAAGCGGGCGCGACCCTCTTCAGCAACCTGAACTGCTTCGACTGGAAACAGTTCTGGTGGATGATTTCCAAATTATCTGACTACGCGATGAGCTTCGGCGTTGCGGTCATGACGGCCGGCGTCTGCTACTCGATCGCTGAACGTCCGGGCATCGTGCCGGGCTTCGTCATCGGTTATGCGGCAAACCAGTCGAAAGCGGGCTTCTTAGGCGGTCTGCTGATGGCGTTTGTGATCGGTTATTTCATCCAGTGGATGAAGACTTGGAAGCTTCCGAAGTGGATGGTCGGCCTGATGCCGGTTATGATTATTCCAGTCATCGCGACCTTTGTCTGCGGCGTGGCCTTCTTCGCGATCGTGGCGAAGCCGATGGCGATTGCCATGAATGCTCTGCAGGGTTGGATCATGAGCCTCAACGGTGGTTCCAAGTTCATCATCGGCGCGGTTATCGGCGCGGGCATGGGCTTCGATATGGGCGGCCCGGTCAACAAGACGGCTTCCATGGCAGCCAATGCGCTGGGTGCTGATGGCATCTACGGACCAATGTCAGCCAAGATCATCGGCGGCATGACGCCACCATGCGGCGTCTTCGTTTCCACTCTGTTAACACCGAAAAAATTCTCGCTGACGGAAAAAGAAACCGCGAAAACCGCATTCCCGATGGGCCTGTGCTTCATTACTGAAGGTGTCCTGCCATTTGCGGCGGCAGATCCGGCCCGCTTCATCCCCGCTTCCATGATCGGTTCAGCGTTAGCCGGCGGCATCGCCGTAGCGATGGGTGTTGAATCCGTTGCCGGCCATGGCGGAATCTTCGTCTTCCCGATGATGACCAACTGGATGTGGGCGGTGATCGCCTTGATTGTCGGCTCGGTTGCGACTGGCGTCATCTATTCGGCGATCAAGAAGCCGAGCGAGGAAGGTCAGGAAGAGGAAGAAGAAATCGTCGACCTGGACATCAACCTGTAAGCTTCACCCTCAATTTCTAAGACATTCGCAATTATATTAAGGAAAGAAAGAAGGAGTCCTATGTTAGTTTCGATGAAGGATATTCTGCAGCACGCGCACAAGCATAATTACGCGGTGATGGCAGTCAACAGCATCAATATGGAAATGGCCCGCGCGGTGATCAGCGCCGCCGAGGAAGAACATTCCCCGATTATCGTCCAGATGGGTCCGGGTCAGATCGGCAAGCATGCGCATCTGACGGAGATCGTTCCACTGGTGAAGGAACTGGCTGAACGCGCCAGCATTCCGGTCGCGTTGAACCTGGATCATGGCGGAAAGCTGGAAGATATGGTCACGGCCATCCACAACGGCTTCACCAGCCTGATGATCGACGCTTCTTCCTATCCTTATGAAGAAAACGTCAAGCGGACCTCGGTTGTCTGCGCGCTGGCGCATCCGCACGGAATTTGCGTTGAAGCGGAGCTGGGTCATGTTGGGCAGGCGGCGGACGGCGACAACAGTAAGGTCGACCTGTATACTAACGTCGAAGAAGCAAAGAAGTTTGTGAAAGACACCGGCTGCGACGCTTTGGCGGTGGCGATCGGCACGGCGCATGGGGATTATCCGAAGGGCTATGTGCCGGTGCTGAACTTTGAACGTCTGGCCGAGCTGAAAAAGGCGCTGGATATGCCGTTGGTTCTGCACGGCGGAAGCGGCAGCGGCGAAGAGAACATCCGCAAGGCCGTCGCCGGAGGCATCAACAAGATCAACGTCTGCACCGACGCTTTCCATGCCGCGAAAAACGCGATGCTAAAGAAGCTGGAGTGCAAACCGAACGCGGATTATCTGGAACTGTGCATGACGGCGGAAGCCGCTGTGAAGCAGTTCGTGAAGGAATATATCCGGGTGATCGGGTCCAACAACCAGTATTTCTACGGTGAATCGGTTTCGACCGGCAACGAATAAATTCTCCCATTTATAAGTAAATAAGCGAGCATCTTACCCAAGGTGCTCGTTTGTTGTTTGTGTGATTTTTTATATGACCAGGAGTCGATATCTAATGAAGGTTATTAAGCAGATGAAAATACAATTTTCTATATTTGATTTATTCGGAAAATACGGATAAAGTAAAGTTATACTTTAAAAATATCGAAAGAAGGTGCTTTCATGTATATTCAAAGACACTTAGAAAATCAGATTTTAAATGCCTCTCGCTATTATCCTGTCATCATGGTTTGCGGTCAGCGTCAGGTGGGAAAACTTACAATGCTGAATCATATCAAGGAACCGGATCGGCGCTATGTCACACTGGATGACGGCAATGCCCGCAGACTGGCAATTCAGGATCCTGCCCTTTTTTTTTGAAACTTATGGATCACCGCTGTTGATCGACGAAATCCAACGTGTTCCTTCGCTTCTTTTAGAAATGAAAAAGATTGTCGATGAGAAGGCGCTTGCGGGCGAAGATAACAACGGGATGTTTTGGATTACCGGATCGCAGAAATTTAAAATGATGCAGGGTGTTTCTGAATCTCTGGCAGGCCGGGTTGCCGTTTTTGATATGGCCGGATTGTCGGCGGCTGAGATCGAGGGACGTCCCGTCGGACTTTTTCAGCCGGATCTAAAATCTTTGCGGGAACGCCTGAAAACCAGCGTGAAGAAGGATATCCATACGATTTATGAGGATATCTATCGCGGAAGCATGCCTAAATTGCGTGTTAGTGATCTTGACAACGATCGTTACTATATGGACTATATCAATACCTATCTTGAACGTGACATTCAAGACTTGGCGCAGGTTGGAAAACTGAATGAGTTTTATGATTTTCTAGTCTTTGTAGCTGCCCGGACGGGGCAGGAGTTGAAATATGATGAAATCGCTAAGACGATTGGCGTTTCCTTGCCGACCGCTAAATCCTGGATATCCATTCTGGAGCGGTCCGGTGTGATTTTTATTCTGCGTCCTTATTTTTCCAACATTTCCAAACGGTTGGTCAAAACTCCTAAAGTTTATTTTATGGATACAGGACTTGCGGCTTATTTATGCCGGTGGCCGAATGCGGAGACCTTGGCGAACGGTGCGATGGATGGTGCCTTCTTTGAAACTTATGTCGTTACGGAAATTGTTAAGAGTTATTACAATGCCGGCAAACCTGTCGATTTGTTCTATTACCGGGATACGGATAAGAAGGAGATCGACCAGCTTGTTGTGAATGGGGATCAGATCACGCCGATCGAGATTAAGAAAGGCAAGGAACCTTCGAAACCGGATAAGAATTTTAATGTTCTGCAGCAGTTTCATCTCGACGTTCAGCCGGGAATCATTCTATGTTTAAGCGACGAGCTGATTCCGTTTAACCGCCAGTCCTGGTACTGTCCTGTATCAGTACTGTAGTCAAACTGAAAACAATGACCTGGACAGGGGGATTGACCGGATCACCCTAGCTGGAAAACAGGATGAAAAATTACAGAATGAAGTTTTATTGGATCACATTATTTTGCTTTTCCATTTTGGCAGGGCGGATAAACGACAATTTACCACATTAAAATGACGAGGATTGATAATCCGGAACGAATCGTTTATGATACTTTTATAGACAGGAACAGGAAATTGATGTTCCTGTTAAAAAGAAGAAAAGGAGAAACAAACACATGAAAATTGCATTAATGAATGAATTCAGCCAGGCCCCGAAAAACACGATTATTCTGGAACAGCTGAAAGACGTCGTCGAACCGATGGGTCATGCCGTTTATAACACCGCGATGGCAAAACCGCTGCTGGACAAGGACGTTCCGGAAGCGTATACGGAAGAAAATCCACGTCTGACTTATCTGCATCTGGGCATTCAGGCCTGCCTGCTGCTTAACAGCGGCGCGGTGGACTTCGTCGTTACCGGCTGCGGCACCGGCCAGGGCGCGCTGATGTCGCTGAACGCGTATCCGGGCGTTGTCTGCGGCTATTGCATCGAACCGTCAGACGCCTACCTGTTCTTGCAGATCAACAACGGCAACGCACTGTCGATCCCTTATGCCAAAGGCTTCGGCTGGGGCGGCGAGCTGAACATCCACACGATTTTTGAAAAAGCATTTGGTTCTCCGAAGGGCATGGGCTATCCGAATGAGCCGGGCCGCAAGGAATCGCAGAACCGCAACGCCGCGCTGTTAAACGAAGTGAAGGCCGCGGTGGGCAAGCCGGTTCTGGATGGCTTGAAGGCGCTTGATCAGAACATGGTTAAGGAAGCGCTGACGCAGCGGTTCCAGGACTGCTTCTTTGCCGGCTGCCAGAACGCCGAGCTGGAAGCGTATGTACGTGAAGTCTTAGGCAAATAAAGTATGAAAAACGTGACCCTTCCGCGCTATACGATCGGCCCGGACGCACTGAATGATCTGGAACGTGTCGTTTCCGCTTACGGACGCAAAGTGGCGCTGATTCATGGTGCGAAAGCCTATGCCGCCTGTCAGGCGCTGTTAACCCCGGCGCTGGGTTCGCTGGACGTTGTCAGAGAAGTCTGCTATGGGCATGAGGCAACCTATGAGAACGTCGCCAGGCTGACAGAGGATCCGGATGTGCGGCGGGCAGACGTGCTGGTCGGCATCGGCGGCGGCAAATGTCTGGACACGGTGAAGCTGGCCGGCGATCAGCTGGGAAAGCCGGTCGTCACGATTGCGACGATCGCCTCCACCTGCGCGGCAGTAACCAAGATCAGCATCATGTATAACGCCGACGGTTCGTTCAAGGATATTCCAAAGCTGAAGGCCGCGCCGGTACACTGTCTGATCCCGACTTCAGTCATTGCCGAAGCGCCGATTCAGTATTTATGGGCCGGTATCGGCGATACGATGGCGAAGCATGTGGAGTGTACGTTCTCCGCCCGCAACGATTCACTGGATTATGCCAGCGAACTGGGCCGTACGATCAGCGCGATGTGCTTTGAGCCGGTGATCGCCCACGGCGTCAGCGCGCTGCGCGCAGCGAAAAATCAGGAAGTCAGCGACGATCTCGAACAGATCATCCAGAATATCCTGATTTCCACCGGCAGCGTTTCACTGCTTGTCCATCCCGATTACAATTCCGCACTGGCGCACGCTCTGTTCTACGGGTTGACGGTGCGCGAGCATATCGAGAAGAACCATCTGCATGGCGAGGTTGTGTCCTACGGCACGCTGGTGCAGCTGATGATGGACGGTCAGAAGGAAATGCTTCAAAAAGCCTACGCCTTCCATCGGCAGATCGGGCTGCCGGTCTGTCTGGCCGATTTGGAGCTGAGCAAGGACGATCCGTTAAGCGACGTGCTGGAAATGGCGGAAAAGAATCAGGAACTCAACCATGTTCCGTATCCGGTCACCCAGGCGCTGATCCGCAAGGCGATCGACGATCTTGAAAACTACGCAGGCTAAACAGTCTGAACAAAGGGACAAGCCGTCCCTTTTCTTTTAGGTAAAGGAGGAAATAAAACCTATGGAAATGACATTACGCTGGTATGGGACCGGCTACGATTCCGTAACGCTTGAACAAATCCGTCAGATTCCGGGCGTCCGCGGCGTCATCACGACGCTGTATGACACGCTGCCGGGTGAAATCTGGACGCCGGAGCGGATCGCGGCGATGAAAGATGAGGTCGAGGCTTCCGGACTGCGCGTCAGCGGAATTGAAAGCGTCAACGTTCACGATGCGATCAAGGCGGGAACGGCGCAGCGCGACGAAATGATCGATCATTATATTCAGACGCTGGAAAATCTGGGCAAAGCGGACATTCACATGGTCTGTTATAATTTCATGCCGGTTTTTGACTGGACGCGGACCGAACTGGCCCGCAAGCGTCCGGACGGCTCGACGGTATTGGCGTACACGCAGAAAGCGGTGGACGAATTGAATCCGGAAAAGATGTTCGCTTCGATCGGCGCGGATACCAACGGTTTTATCCTGCCGGGATGGGAACCGGAACGGATGGACCGGATCAAGGAATTATTTGAGCTGTACCGCAGCGTCGATGAGCAGCAGCTGTTTGAAAATCTGCGGATTTTCCTGGAAGCGATCATGCCTGTCTGCGACCGGTATGACATCAACATGGCGATCCACCCGGATGATCCGGCCTGGAGCGTGTTCGGTCTGCCGCGGATTATTATCAACGAGGACAATATTCAGCGGATGATGAAGATGGTCGACAATCCGCACAACGGCGTGACGTTTTGTTCCGGTTCTTATGGAACAAATCTGGAAAACGATCTGCCGCACATGATCCGCTCGTTAAAAGGCCGGATTCACTTCGCGCATGTCCGCAACCTGAAGTTTAATACGCCGGATGATTTTGAGGAAAGCGCCCATTTGTCCAGCGACGGCAGCTTTGATATGTATGAAATTATGAAAGCGCTGTTCGATATCGGTTTTGACGGCCCGATCCGTCCGGACCATGGCCGGATGATCTGGGGCGAGAAAGCGATGCCGGGCTATGGTCTGTATGACCGGGCGCTGGGCGCGGCTTATCTTAACGGTTTGTGGGAAGCGATTGTCAAAAGCGAGGGCCGCGTATGCGATTAACTGATGAAGGACTGAAAGACCGGCAAGGCTGGCTGGATCATGGCTACACGCTGCCGCAATACGACCGCGAGCGGATGCGTCAGGCAACGCTGGCAACGCCGCGCTGGATTCACTTTGGCGCCGGGAATATCTTCCGCGCGTTTCAGACGCGGCTGATGCAGCAGCTGATCGAAGCCGGGGAAGTTTCGGAAGGTCTGATCGCGGCGGAAGGATATGATGATGAAATCGTCGACGGAATGCTCAATCCGCACGATGATCTGAATATTCTGGTCACGCTGAAAGCCTCAGGCAGCGTGGAAAAAACGGTGATCGGCAGTCTGGCCGCCGCCTTGAAGCTCGATCCGGCCAGCGCGGATTTCACGACGTTAAGAAACTTGTTCATCCAGCCGAGCCTGCAGCTGGCCAGCTTTACGATCACGGAAAAAGGATATCGTGTCCGCGATGAAAAAGGGCAGATTCTGCCGGAGATCGCCGCTGAGTTTGAACGGGGGCCGCAGGCGGCGCTCAGCTATATCGGCAAGGTTGCCGCGCTGCTTTACGCGCGGTATCAAAACGGGGCGCTGCCGATCGCGCTGGTCAGTATGGACAACTGTTCGCACAACGGCGAAAAGCTGAAACAGGCGATTGTGACAATGGCTGAAGGCTGGACGCGCGCAGGCAAGACTGAAGCGGGCTTTCTGGACTATGTGCAGGATGAAGGCCAGGTCAGTTTCCCATGGACGATGATCGACAAGATTACGCCGCGGCCGGATCCGGCGATTGAAGCGTTATTGAAGCAGGATGGGGTGGAGGATGTCAGTCCGATCGTCACGGCCAGGCATACCTACATCGCGCCGTTTGTCAACGCCGAGGAATGCGAGTATCTCGTCGTTGAGGACCGCTTTCCCAACGGTCGTCCGCCGCTGGAAAAAGCCGGCGTGATGTTCGCGGACCGGCAGACGGTGGAACAGGTGGAGCGGATGAAGGTTTCGACCTGTCTGAATCCGGTGCATACCGGTCTGGCGGTGTTCGGCTGTCTGCTCGGCTTCACCAAGATCAGTGCGGAAATGCAGGATCCGGATTTAAAGCGGCTGGCGGAACGGATCGGCCGGGTGGAAGGGCTGCCGGTTGTGACAAACCCGAAAATTCTGGCGCCTGAACAATTTCTTGACGAAGTGCTGACACTGCGCATCCCGAATCCCTTTATGCCGGATACGCCGCAGCGAATTGCGACCGATACCTCACAGAAGCTGGGCGTGCGGTTTGGCGAAACCGTCAAGGCGTATATGAAGGAAGGCCGCCCGCTTTCCGATTTAAAGGCGATCCCGTTGGTCTATGCCGGATGGCTGCGTTATCTGTTGGGGATTGATGATCAGGGGCAGCCGATGTCGTTAAGCCCGGACCCATTGCTGGACACGCTGCGGCCGCTGCTGGAAGGCATTACGCTGGGTCAGACCTGCCCGCCGCTTACCGGCGTTCGCGCTATTTTAAAGAATTCCGCGATTTTCGGACTGGATCTGGAAGATGCAGGTCTTATCGAACGGGTGGAAGATTTGTTGACCGCAATGCTGCAAGGTCCGGGCGCTGTGCGGCGGATTTTGCATGAACAGTTGGATTGAGCGACTTGTGAAAAAATAAATGAAGGATACAAAACACGGAATTTGTGCTATTGTTAGGGTAACGAGTGAGGAGGATGAATATGATTTATAAAGAAGGATTGCTAAAGGGCAAGGTCGCATTAGTGACCGGGGCAAATCGAGGCTTAGGCTATGCGATGTGCGTTGGTCTGGCGGAAAACGGCGCGGATATTTTCAACATCGGCCATGGCGACGATGCGAATATCCGGGAAGCGATTGAAAAGATCGGCCGCGGTTATCATTACATGAAGGCAGATTTATCGAAGCCGACCAAAGCGCTGACCGATGCGATCGTCGCGGAAGTCGTCAACGTTTATGGTCATCTGGATATTCTGCTGAACAACGCCGGCGTCAACCGCCGCGCACCGTTTCTGGAATACGCCGAAGCGGATTGGGATTACACGCTGAATTTGAATCTGAAGCAGGTCTTTTTGCTTTCACAAAGTGCAGCCAACCAGATGGTAAAGCAGGGAACCCGCGGTAAAATCATCAACATCGCAAGCATGCTTTCCTTTACCGGCGGCATCCTCGTACCGGCCTACACCGCCAGCAAATCGGCGATCATGGGGCTGACGAAGGAAATGGCCAACGAGCTGTCAAGCAAGGATATCAACGTCAACGCCATCGCGCCGGGCTACATGAAGACGCCGCTGACGCAGGCGATGCAGGACGATCCGGTCCGCAACAAAGAAGTGCTCGACCGGCTGCCGATCGGCTACTGGGGCGATCCGTCCGTGCTGCAGGGACCGGTGGTCTTTTTGGCGAGCGAAGCTTCCGACTATATCTGCGGCGCGACAATTCCTGTTGACGGCGGCTGGCTGGCGCGCTAAAGAAGTTATCGAATCGAAGATTGAATCCAAGGCCGGTTTTTCTCTGCGGGAAGCCGGTCTTTTTCATTTCACAAGCTCTTGCCATTAGAACTTCATGAGTCCGAAATTGGAAGGACATTCGGCTTTATGCCGAAGACAGGGATTGTCAACACCAGGAAAAAGATCTCGGAACGGTTTGGCTTCGAAAACAAAATCCCTTAGCGGCACTGGGATGAGTTTTACTAAAGATCTCTTTTCGATTGCGGTGAAAGCAAACTTCAGGATTTTCATTTGAAACTTTTAATTGATATTCACCGACCTATAGCATATAATAACATTGTAAATGACACTCGGTGCGGAAGAAAACTCACGATTTATCGTGAGTTTTTTCTATACTTAGATTTTTTATCATGTTTAAATATTTTTTCCTATCTGATTTTTTTCTTAACTCATGTGTTTTAGGATTATAGAATCTGTTTAATATTTCCAGACTATTGCAATGCATTACACAGTTTCTAATGGATACTAGACAAAACACTTTATCAATAAAATCAGGGACTTTATCAACATTAAATTTCATTTGAAACTTTTTTAAATCCTGAAAAATTCTGTTTTGCATTGAATTGTCAAGGCAAGTAAAGACGGTTAGCATATCTCCTAAACTCATTCTATCAAAAAAGCAATAAACATCAGCATATTTAAAAATATCTTTTTTTTAGAGCATTTATGCGATTGCTCATGTGTTCAATTCTATTTTCCTTATATTTCGACGTTAAAAAAGCAAATTTTAAGTTTAATTTAACAAGAAATAATTCCAACTGGTTTGAATCTTGGATTTTACAGACTGTAAGAACATTATAAGCGACGCTGGTTTTAAAATGTATTTCAAAATCTAATATGTTTGTAATGATAATAGGATAAGACTTTCTTTCATTGATAAAGAAATTATAGTACTCCTGAAATTCTATATCTCTCTCGTATACATGTCTTCCGTTTGCTTTTTCAACTTCTTTCTTGTTATTTAATTTAGCGAATCTATGTTTAAACGGAGTAATTACATTAATGTAGTTATATTCTAGCAGCTTGTTTCCTGCGTTTTCTTTATTCATCTCATTAAATTGAACTCTTTTATGTTCATTTAAATATTGTAATTGCTCGGAAATAGTTTTGGCTTGCTTATATTACTGGAAATTACTTTTATCCATTTCGCCCCTTCTTCCTAATACCTATTTAATTATAGTGGATGTGATAATTAATACCAATATTAATTTTAAATAGAAAGTATTCAGTGTTTTAAAATCCTTACGCTCTTTTACAGAGATCAGAGGCTGCAGCACTCCGTAAAATAACCGAGCTTGGATCAAAATCCCATTTATCAGAAGCGGGTATGCTTCATTCTTTCCCTTTTGATCAAAATAGCTTACAATAAAGCTATCATAGAAACAGGATTTGCGGCCGAGAGTCGGGCAAGTGCAGATCCGGGAGGCAGGACATGGCGGATCTGACGAAAAAAGCGATCGCGGAAGGCTTGAAAGAATTATGTCATCACAAGGACTTTAACAAGATTTCAGTGCGGGACATTACGGAACAATGCGGACTGAATCGTCAGACGTTTTATTACCATTTTCAGGATAAATACGAATTGCTGGACTGGATTTATTATCAGGAAGGGTTTGTTTATCTGGCCAGCGACGTGACCTTTGACAACTGGCATCAGCACATGGAAAAGCTGCTGACCATGATGCGCGAAAATCAGATCTTCTATGAGAATACGATCAGCGCTTCGCCGCAGTGTTTTGAGGATTATCTGTTTCAGATCACCTGCACGCTGTTTGAAGAAGCGATCCGCCGTCTGGATGGGAGCCTGCGGCTGCAGGAGGCGGATGTGCGGCTGTATTCCCGCTTTTACAGCTATGGAATGTGCGGGATTATCTGTGACTGGGTCCGGGGCGGAATGAAGGAAAGCCCCAAATCCCTGTCGCTGCGGATTCGGAAATTGGCCAACGACAGCGAGAAAATGGCGAATCTGCGTCTGCAGGGGCAGTTCTGAATCAAAGAAAAAGGCTAGATCCGATGGATCAGCCAGGCTGTCGTGTCTTCGATACTCGTCTTTTTTAATAGATTGAAGCATTCTTCACTGATCAGCGATCTGTCATATTCCGGCAGATCCTTTTTTTCAGCGTGCAGGTCAGATCGACGAGATTGCGGGCGGTCTGCCTTCCGGATTTGCCGCGGCGCAGCCGATGGCGGGCGGCGGTTTCCAAAAGTGATTGCTTCAGCTTTGCGTCCAATGACATTTCCTATCCCTTGCTTTCTGAAATTATCATACGTGAACAGACAGGATTTGCCTATAAGCAGTTTGCGCGTTGTGTCGTAATTTCAGACAAATTTCGACGCGCAGAAAAGGCCGCGGAAAACCGCGGCCGTCAAATATGTTATGAAATTATGAAATGAGGAACGGAAGCTTACAGGGAAGCGAGGTATTCCTCAACAAAGTGGCTGGCGACCGCGCCGTCACTGGCGGCGGTGATGACCTGCCGCAGCGCTTTGGTGCGCACGTCGCCGATCGCGAAGACACCCGGCAGCGAGGTTCTCGTCGTTTCATCCGCGGCGATGTATCCATGATCCAGTTTCAGCTGTCCTTCAAACAAAGCGGTGTTGGGCAGCTGGCCAACCGCGACGAAGACGCCGTCGCATGCGATTTCCTGCAGCTCGCCGCTGAACTTGTCGCGCAACCGCAGACCGGTGACCTTTTGATCATGCAGAATGGCATCGACCGTGCTGTTCCAGATGAATTCCAGATTATCGCAGCTCTGCAGCGGATTGAGGTAAACCCGGTCGGCCCGCAGTGTGTCGCGCCGGTGAATCAGGATCACCTTTTCGCAAATCCGCGAGAGAAACAAAGCATCCGCCGCCGCGGTGTTGCCGCCGCCGATCACCGCGACCGTCTTGCCCTTATAAAACATGCCGTCGCACGTCGCGCAGTACGCTACACCGCGCCCAACCAGTGAATCCTCTTCCGGTACGCCCAATTTCCGCGCCGACGCGCCGGTCGCCAGAATCACGGCGTCCGCCGTCAGCTCGCGGCTGTCGGTCACAATCTTCTTGGGGACTGCGGTTAAATCCACGGAAAGCACTTCTTCCAAATAAGTTTCTGCGCCGAACCGTTCCGCCTGCGCCTGCATTTTCATGCCCAGCTCAAAACCATCGACGCCTTCGTCAAAACCCGGGTAATTGTCGATCTGCGCGGTGGTCGCCATCTGGCCGCCGGCCGACAATTTTTCCAGGATTACAGTGCGGAAACCAGCCCGGGCGCAATACAGCGCCGCCGTGTATCCGGCGGGGCCGCCGCCTAAAACAACGACTTGTACGTGTTCCATCATCAGATCCCCTGTTCTTCCAGCCAGCTCATGATCGCGCCGCGGGAAGGCGGATTGACCAGCGTTGAACCCTGCACGCCCTGCTTGAACAGGATCAGCGACGGAATCGTGTTGACGTCGAATTTTTCTTCCAGCTCCGGCTGCTGATCAATGTCGACAGTCCCGATCCGCACCCGACCCTCTAATTCTTTTTCCAGCTTGGCGATGACAGGGGCCAAACGCCGGCAGTACATGCACCAGGGCGCTTGGAAATCCAGCATGACCGGCAGGTCGGAATGAACGACCTCCTGATCAAAATTATCCGTTGTAATTACCGTTGCCATTACGAATCCTCCTTTATGTTATTCTGGTTTCATTATAGCCGTGAAAAACGCGGGAAAACAAGGAATTTGCCTGCAAACCCCGGGAAATCTTTCAATTCCATGAAGAAGGATTGAATAAGCCGCCGATTTTCGTTAAACTTAAGCACAAGACAGGGGGATGTTCATGACAGGAATTCTGGGAAAAACAATCACGGATTATTTCAACGGTTTTCTGAGCACGCTCGCTGAAAACAGCGGGCTGTTGTTCTGGAAAGGCGTCGGCATACTGTTGATCGTTCTGGGCGGCAAGCTGGTATTGAATCTGATTTCCAAATTAACTGCCCGGCAGATCAAAAAATCCGAGGAAATGCCGGAAATGCAGGCGCGCCGCGTGCAGACAATGATGACGATGACGCGCAGCACCTTCCGTTATATCGTCTACGGCATCTGCGCCTTGATGATCCTGGCGCAGCTGGGCTTCGGCAATGCGATCAACAATTTGTTGTTATCCGCCGGGATCGGCTCGCTGGCTTTAGGCATCGGCGCGCAAAGTTTAATCAAGGACGTGGTCACCGGGTTTTTCATGATGTTTGAAAAGCAGTTTTCGGTCGGCGATTATGTTAAGCTGGACGATATTGAAGGCACTGTGACGGCGACGGCGATGCGCGTGACGTATTTGAAAAACTTCGCCGGGCAGCAGATCATCATTCCCAACGGCACGATCGGCCGGGTGATCAATTATTCCCGGATGGATTCGCTGGCGAAGGTCACGGTCAGCACGCCGTATGAAGCGGACAGCCGCCAGGTGATGGAAATTCTCGATCAGGCGGCCAAGGCGTATGCCAAGCAGGTCAAGGAAATCATCGTCGAGGAACCGAAGGTTCAGGGAATTACGGAGTTGGCGGATTCTTCCGTCAACATCACGGTCATCTGCCGCACGCTGCCCTTACGGCATTGGGAGGTCGAACGGGGCCTGCGTCTGGCGATCAAGGAAGCGCTGGATGAGGCCGGGATCGGCATTCCGTATCCGCAGCAGGACGTGCATTTGAAAATGGAAGCGGAAGATTCGTCACAACCAAATTGACGTTGCGTTCAGGCAGCGGTAAAATAAGGACAATGAGCTCCATTAGCGGGGCGGGGGGAGAATAAAATGGCAAAACCAATTCAAATTGATACGTTTAAAGCCTATCAGTATCTGTCGGAAGCGACGTTATCCGCGGATGGCCGGCGATGCGTTTATGTGCAGAGCCAAAGCAACGCGGAAGGCACCGGGTATGAGCACGATCTGAGGTGCTGGGACTTTGATCAGAAACGCAGTATTCCGTTGACGTCAGGCCATAAAGAACGTAATTTCCTGTTTGAAGACGCGGAACATATCCTGTTTCCAGCCGATCGGACCGGCGAGGATGAAAAAGCGGCGAAGCAGGGGAAGACGCAGACGACCTATTACCGTCTGGATCTTAACGGTGGGGAAGCGCGGAAGGCGTTTACGCTGCCATGGAAGGTCACGGCCTTAAAACCGGTCGACGGGGAAACGATGGCCGCGCTGGTCTTGAAAGATCTCAACGAGCTGCCGGCAGAGGGGCTGGAAGGCAAGGCACTCGACAAGGTGCTGGCACAGCGGGAAGAAGAAAAGGATTACGAGGTTTTAGACGAACTGCCGTATTGGTTTAACGGCCGCGGCTTCATCAATAAAAAAAGAACCTGGGCGGTGCTGGTGAAACCGGGCACGGACGAGGCTCAGATCTTATCCCCGAAATACATGGATGTGCGGCATTTGGAAATCAGCCCGGATCACACGAAGATCGCGATCGCCGGTCCTGAATTCGATTCCGTCAACAGCCAGACCTCAGTCTTGTATTTAATTGACCGGGCCAGCGGCGAGCGGACGACATTGGTGCCGTCGGGCAAATGGAGCTTCGGTCATCTCGGCTGGCTTAACGATAACCAGCTGGCCGTGACCGCGACCGACTATCAAACCTGGGGATCCAGCGAAAACGCCAAGCTGTATACGATTGATGTTGCCAGCGGTGCGATGACACTGCTCAACGGCGAGGATCTGTCGTGGGGCAGCTCTGTCGGCAGCGATGCCAAGCTGTATGGCGGCCGCGGCTGGAAGATCGTCAACGGCGAGATCTGGACGTTATTGACGTGGGATAACCATTCCGAACTGACGGTGTTTGATCGTCAGGGGCAGCGCCGGGCGTTAACGACGGCGGAAGGCTCCGTCGATTTCTTCGACGTGCAGAACGGCCGGATCGTGTTGAGCGCGATGCGCAAAATGCGGCTGCAGGAGCTGTACGAATTGAAAGACGGCGCAGAAATCCAGCTCACGCATGTTAACGACGCCGTGCTCGCGGAGTCCTATGTTGCTCAGCCGGAGAAGATCAGCTTTACCAACGACGGCGTGCGGATTGACGGCTGGGTGCTGAAACCGATCGATTTTGACCCGGCGAAGACCTATCCAGCGGTGCTGGATATCCACGGTGGACCGAAAGCGGCGTATGGCGAAGTCTTCATGCATGAGATGCAGTACTGGGCTTCTCAGGGCTACTTTGTGTTCTTCTGCAACCCGCGCGGTTCCGACGGCCGCGGCAACGCGTTTATGGATCTGCGCGGCAAGTATGGAACAGTCGACTATTCCGATATCATGACGTTTACGGATCTCGTGCTGAAGACCTATCCGATGATTAATGAACGACGCGTTGCGGTCACCGGCGGCAGCTACGGCGGATTTATGACCAACTGGATTATCGGCCATACTGATCGTTTCGCGTGTGCTGCCAGCCAGCGCTCCATTTCCAACTGGTTTTCCAAATCGCTGACAACCGATATCGGCTACTATCACAACATGAGCCAGATGGATTCGACGCCATGGGAAAATCCGGAAAAAATGTGGGGCTTCTCACCGTTAAAATACGCGGACAAGGCGGTGACGCCAACGTTGTTCATCCATTCCGATCAGGATTACCGCTGCTGGATGGCGGAAGGCTTACAAATGTTTCAGGCGCTGAAGCTGCATAATGTCGACGCCCGGATCTGCCTGTTCCATGGTGAAAATCATGAGCTGAGCCGTTCCGGGAAGCCGATTCACCGGATCCGCCGGTTAAAGGAAATCACGCAGTGGTTCGATCAGTACACCGATCATCTCAGCGTGCTGGAGCCAGAAGAAGAAACGGAAAACGAAACAGAATCATAAAACAGAAAGATCAAAAACGGACGGCTTATCACAGTCGTCCGTTTGTTTAGGTTAAATTAAAGGTAAATATGCAGCGAAATCGCCAGAGATAAAACACAGACGGTCCGTCTGGCTTTAACCCCATGTCTTCCGCATCGTCGTGTTGATCAGCACCTGATCACCCCGGCAGACCTGATTGCGGCGCACAGCTTTCCAACCCTGCCTGCGGAAAAACGGTTCGGCGGTCAGCGAAATATCACTTTCCAGGAAGACCGCGCCCTGGCTGCGGGCCTGGGCTACGACAGCGTTCAACAAAGCGGTGCCGACGCCCTGACGCTGAAAATCGGGGTGGACGTAGAAACAATCCAGCTGAGTCGGACTTTCCAGATTCGCAAAGCCTGCCAGCTGATCTTCACAGAATGCGCCGATCGTCCAGGTGACTAAAAACCGCTCGGCCCAGCCGGGTTTATCAGCGCCCGCTGTCCAAGCGGCGCATTGGCCGGGGGTGTAATCCCGGATGGCGACTTCCTGGACGCTGCGGAGAAACAAGTCGCGAATTGCCGGTAAATCAGCGCGGTTGACCGGGCGGATTTCCATTACCGCCATAACTCCTTCTGATGATCGAATAAGAAGGCGTCCAGACCGGCCAGAATTTCCTTGTGATGAACGCCGTACAGCGAGGTCTTTTCAATCGCTTTATCCGCGGCTTTGCCATGCAGCCAGACGCCGCAGCAGGCCGCTTCCATCGGTGTCAATCCGCGTGCAGCGAGGGCGGCGATCATGCCGGTCAGCAGATCGCCGCTGCCGGCTTTGGCCAGGCTCGGGTTGCCGGTCTTGTTGACGCAGCGCAGGCCTTCCGGTGAAACGATCAGCGTGTCCGCGCCTTTTAAGACCAGCGTCACCTGATGAGCGAGGGCGTATTCCTCGGCGCAGCGGATCCGGTCCGCCTGGATTTCCTCAACGCTGCGTCCGCACAGCGCGCTGAACTCCCCGACATGTGGCGTGAGAATCCAATCGCCGTGAGGGGTGTTGAGCCACTCCGGATGACGTGCTAGGCAGCGCAGTGCGGCGGCGTCCAGAATTACCGGCACGGAACTGCGGCGCAGCACTCTTTCCAATAACGTTTCCAGATTTGCCAGATGATCGCAGCCGCTGCCGATTGCCACGGCGTCGGATTGATTAAGCAGCGCGGTCAGATCCGCTTCCGAAAGCGTGTTGGGATGATAGACGACGTGCGGACAGGCTGCCTGCAGGATCGGATAAATTGCGGGATCGACAAGCGCGTGAAGCATGCCGCAGCCCATCGCCTGGGCCGCTTCCAGATTGAATTGGGCTGCGCCGGCCATCCAGGGACTGCCGGCGATCACGGTTAACCGGCCTGTCGTGCTTTTATAATCGTTGTCGTGCAGCCGCGGCAGCAGGCGCGTGACCTGCAGCGCGTCCATCTGGATCCAGCGCGATGCCTCCGGCTCCGCGAACCCCAGTCCGATCGGAATCAGCCGGTCCAGCTTCTGATGTTCCCGGCTGAATAAGTGAACCGGCTTCAACGCCCCTAACGCCAGCGTCAGCTCGCTGTGCAGGGCATCGGGATCCCCAAGACTGTGATCCGCTTCCAGACCGCTGTTGAGGTCGATGCTGACAACGGGCAGGCGCTGCTGGTTGATCCAGCGGAAAGCGCTGCGCAAAAAATCCGGCAGCGGGGCATGGAAATTAAATCCGAACACGCAGTCAACGATCACGTCGTCGCGCTGCGCCATCGTCTGAAACTGGGTTTCGCTTAATTCCTGATAACCATAGATCAGGCAGGAATCCGGCAGCTTCTGCCGGGCTTCGATCGCCGCCGGAGTACGGATGTCGTCCAGCATCAGAATGATCGCCACCTGCCGGTTGGCCGCTAAGCAATGCCGGGCGATCACAAACCCGTCGCCGCCGTTGTTGCCACTTCCGCACAGGATCAGAAACGAGTCGTTTTCCGGATATTCGTGCAGCAGCGTGTCGGCGCAGCGTTTGCCCGCCAGCTCCATCAGCTGTGTTTCAGTTTTGCCGCTGGCCGCTTCCGCCGCGGCGATTTGATTCTTCTCGAGGATCACAGGGATCACCTCCTGGCACTATTCTAACATAAATTGTTCCGACGCCGAAAAGAATGGTATAATGAAACCTGAAAAAAGGGGGTATTTCTTTGATTTGGAATGAAGCTTTGGAACAGTATGTCAGCGATCATCAGGATGAGGTTGTGGAACTGATCCGCACGCTGGTGGCGATCCCGGCCTTCAGTAATCATGAACAGGCCCGCGCTGAGTTCTGCGCGAAGTGGTTTCGCGATGTCGGCGCGGAAGATGTGAAAATCGACGAGGCAAGCAATGTCATCGTTACGCTGGGCGACGTTCAGGCCGGCAAGGCCGTCGCGTTTATGGCGCACCTGGACACGGTGTTCCCGGATGAAACCGGCTTTGAGCTGGTGGAGGAAGACGGCTGGCTGAAAGCGCCGGGGGTCGGGGACGACACGGCGAACGTCGCGCTTTTGATGGTCATCACCCGGTATCTGCTCGAGCAGAAGTGTCCGCCGAAGCAAGGTGTTTTGATCGTGCTGAACGCCGGTGAGGAAGGTCTGGGTAACCTTAAAGGCTGCCGCCGGCTGATGCAGGATTACGCGGATAAGCTGAGCGAGGTTTACTCGTTTGACGGCTCCTATAAAGGTTATGTCAACAAGGCGGTCGGTTCCGTCCGCTACCGCGTCGAGGTGAAAACGGAGGGCGGCCATTCCTACGGCGCTTTCGGCAACCGCAACGCGATCCGCGTGCTGGCTTCCCTGATCGACGCGCTGTACTCTGTCAAAGTGCCGCAGGGCGGCAAGACCACCTATAATGTCGGCACGATTGAAGGCGGCACTTCCGTCAACACGATCGCCCAGCAGGCTTCGATGTTGTTTGAATTCCGCTCCGATGTGCGCGAGCACCTGGATCAGCTGCGCGGCATGTTCGACAGCCTGATCGACGCTTACCGGAAGATGGGCGTGGAGGTCAATGTCGAGATTTTAGGCGAACGGCCGTGCATGGGCGAAATCGACCAGGAGAAACAGCGGACGATTGAGAAAAAGGTCGAGGATTTGATCGAACGGCGGATCGGCGTGCGGCCGGAGGGGCACTCCGGATCGACCGACTGCAACATTCCGTTTTCACTGGGCATTAACTCGTTATGCTTCGGCGGCTATCTGGGCGAGGGCGCGCATACCCGCGAAGAAAAAATCGAAAAAGCGTCGCTGCTTCCGGGGCTGGGCGTCATGATGGAATTTGTTCTGAATTATTTTCTTTGATTTGAATTCTGAAAAAACGGCTTGATTCCGTGATTCGACTTTATTTAATTGATGTTCAATGCTATAATAAAATCGATTAGGGGGTACCTTTCTAATGGAAAAGAAAACAGTACAAGATTATATCGACATTATCAATCAGAAAAAATGGGATGCCCATAACATCCAGTGGCTGTATATTGATATCAACGCCAAAGAGCTGATGACGGAAGTGGAGCCGAAGGTGAACAATCTGACGGCCTGCTGCAAAGCGATGATGGAAATCATGCTGGAAGGCGACCGGTTTATGGAATTGCCGAAAGTCAAAACCAAGATTGGCGGCGCGCTGACCGTGCGTTATTATTGCGACAACTTGAGTCCGGAACGCCGGAAGTATTCAGAAGTCAATCAGTAATGAAAAGGGCCGCGCTTTCGCCGCGGTCTTTTTTGTCAAAAAAATAGAAAAGAGGAGAGTCGTATGGATAAGTATCGTAAGCGCAGAGCAGTGGCCGTCGCCCATGAAATGGTCGATCTGTTAGCGGAAAAGGGGTATATCACCTATTATGCCGAAAATGTGGAGGAAGCCCGCGACAAAGTGCTCGAGCTGATCCCCAAGGGCGCCAGCGTCGGCGTCGGCGGATCGGAAACGCTCAAAGCGATGGATATGATCAATATCCTGCGCAATGGCGATTATCACTTTTTTGACCGCTACCAGGAGGGACTGCCGTTTTCCGAGGTTGAGGAAATCTACCGTCAGGCCTTGTTGGCGGATGTCTTTCTGACCAGCAGCAACGCGATCACGCGGCAGGGCCAGCTGGTCAACATCGATTCGTCCGGCAACCGTGTCGCAGCGATCAGCTATGGACCGCGCAAGGTCATCGTGGTCGCCGGGGTGAACAAGGTTGTCGATACGCTGGACGACGCGATGAAGCGGCTGCGTCAGATCGCGCCGCTCAACGCGATGCGCGTGCATCACAAAGCGCCGTGCGTCGAAACGGGAAAGTGCATGGATTGCCAGATCCAGCAGTCGGTCTGCAATTCCGTCGGCATCATCAACCATGGCCGGAAGACGCCGGGACGTTTCACGATCATCATGATCGCTGATGAAATCGGGTTCTGATCCACTTAAAACGAATGGGACACGATTAAAAAGTAAGCATAAAAAAAGACATGCGGACGATCCCGAAAAGGGAAGCCGCATGTTTTTTATCGATCAAGAGTTCAGCACAAATAAGACAGATCGCTGAGCCGGCGCACGATCCGCTTGCCCCCGCGCAGCCAAAGTTCTGAAACGCCGCCAGCGGAGCCGGCCAGCTGAATCGAATTCAGCGCTTCCGCTTCCAGGCCCAGCCACAGGGCATGGAGGATGCCCAGCGTATCGCCGTGCGAAACAAGAAGCAGGATTTCCTCCTCCTTTGCCAACAGCTCTTCAAGCAAGGGCTTGAGCTGGACGTATTGTTCACGGCGGGTCTGGGCGGACGAGAACAGCCGGGCGTCGATCGTGATTTCCGGCTGAAGCAAATTTTCTTTCAGCCAGGCCACGGAATGGCCGACAGCTTCGCCCAGGTTCCGCTCCCGCAGCCGGATTTCTTTTTCCGGTGTGACATTCAGTGCCTGGCCGACGATCTGCGCTGTGTGCCAGGCACGCTTGAGATCCGAGGAAAGAAGCCGGATCGGCTTGTCCTTGAGTTCTTCTTTCAAACGGAAGGCGATGCGTTCGGCCTGTGCGACGCCCAGTTCGGTTAAATCCCAATCCGTCCACGAGCCGACCCGGCCGTTGAGATGATGCTCGGATTGCGGATGCTGCAGCGTATAAATGATTTTCATACAAGACCTCGCTTTCCCTGTCTTTCGAGATGTCAGGAAATCCATTATAGCCAGACCTGGCGGGAAACGCCAGCGGAGAAGGGGAAATCGCTGATAAAAACGTAATTTTTTGACCTTCATTGCTTCTTCAGCAAGGCTTAAGAATTTCTTTTGAATTTCCAGAAGGGGATCTTCATGTTTAACGGGTAGAATAAAACCAGTAATCAGGAGGACCCTCAAGATGGAACAGAAAACAAAGTGGCAGAAACGTGTGCGTTGGTTCTCAATCGGCGCGGTTATTATCTTTACTCTCGTCATGACGGCGGTGTTGTTCGTTTTATTTCAAAGCGTGGCTTCAGATCCGGCGCAGTTTAAAGTCTGGCTGGAACAGTTCGGCTGGCTGGGCCGGGCGGTGCTGGCGGGCATGATGGCGCTGCAGGTGTTAGTCGCGTTATTGCCGGGAGAAATCATTGAAACCGGCGCGGGCGTCGCTTACGGCCCGATCGAAGGCTTGATCCTGTGCCTGATCGGCGCGGCGGTCGGCACGGCGCTGATCTTCTGGCTCGTGCGCCGCTACGGCTCCAGCTTAGTCGAATGCCTGGTGCCGAAGGAAAAGCTCGATAAGCTTTCGTTTATGAAGGATGAACAGAAGCTGGACAATTTGATCTTCCTGATCTTCTTAATTCCCGGCACACCGAAGGATATCATCACCTACTTTGCCGGGTTAACGCCGGTCAAGTTCTCGCACTTCCTGGTCATCACCACCGTCGCGCGGATTCCGTCGGTCATCACCTCGACGCTTGCCGGGGATAAGCTGATCCAGCAGGATTTCGCATCGGCCTTCTGGATTTATGCGATTACGATCGCCTTCAGCGGCGCAGGGCTGCTGCTCTACCGCGCGGTGATGAAAAAACGCCAGCAGAAAGCGCTGGAGCATCAACGAAACGAACAGGCGAAAACCAAGAAAGGGAAGACGGCCTTTGTGCCGTCCGAGGGATAAATCATGAAAGTCAGCGTCTTAATCCCCGCTTATAACAGCGAGAAAGAAATCTATACCTGCATCCGTTCCCTGTTGGAACAAACCTATCACGACTTCGAAGTGATCGCCGTCGACGACGGGTCCACGGACCGCACCGGATCGCGGCTGGACTTCTACGCGAAGATCCATCCCGAGCTGATCACGGTCATCCATCAGGAAAACCGCGGCGTCTCAGCAGCCCGCAACGCGGCGCTAAAGGCCGCGAAGGGCGAATTCATTTTGTTTCTGGACAGCGACGACTGGATGAAGCGGCGCACACTGGAAACGCTGGTCGCGGCGCAGGCCCGGTATCAGGCCGACGTCGTGATCTGCGGCAACGTTTATGAAGGCCGGATCACAACCCGCCGCCATGTCCGCCGTGTTCAGATTCCGCACAAGCGGACGCTGATGAAAATGTTGATGAAGGACCGCCAGGTGCGCAACTACGCCTGGGGCAAGCTGATCCGGCGGTCGCTGTTCGACGGTCTGCAGTTCTGGGAAGGCCGGGTGTTTGAGGACGTCCAGCTAATTCCCCAGATCCTGCTGAGAGCGGAGAAGACCGTGATCGTTCCGGATACCCTGGTTCATTACAATACCCATCGGCCCAACAGTCTGACCTATTCACTGCGCCCGGATATTCTTAAGGATATGCTGGAAGCGTTCCAGGATCAGGCCCGCTGCATTGTCGCCTATGATCCGTCGCTGACGCGTCAGGCCCGGGTCATGCTGGCTAGGGTGCGGTTAGTGATCGGGGGCGCGCTGGCGCTGCACGGCCGCTTTGATGATCCGCTTCTGGATCAGATTCTGCCGTTTTTCGAACCCTCGCCCAGCACAGAATTCCTCGTTCATCGCAATCTTTACTAATTCTTAAGCTTTTTATCCGTTGCAACTTCATGAGTTTATTCTATACTAAAGGAAGAATCAGTGAGGGGAGCAAACCATGCAAAACTATCAAATTCTCGTCTGCGAAGACGAAGTCGAGATCGGCAACGCGATCGAAATCTATTTAAAGAACCAGGGGTACGGCGTTCATCGTGCCTATAACGGGAAGGAAGGGCTGGAGGTTCTGGCCCGTCAGACGATTCATCTGGCGATCGTCGATCTGATGATGCCGGTCATGGACGGGCTGACGATGATCATGACACTGCGGCAGAGCTATGATTTTCCCGTGATCGTGCTGTCGGCGAAGTCCGAGGACATGGACAAAATCACCGGCCTGAACATGGGCGCGGACGATTATATCACCAAACCGTTTACGCCGATGGAGTTGTTGGCGCGGGTGAATTCCCAGCTGCGCCGCTATGCCAAATTCTTAAGCCTGAAAGAACATCAGAGCGAGGATGAACAGGTCTATACGGTCGGCGGCTTGGAGCTGAACAACGACACCAAGGAAGTGTCGCTCGACGGCAATCCGGTGCGCCTGACGCCGATCGAGTTCCGGATTCTGCAGCTGTTGATGAAAAATCCGGGACGCGTTTACAGCGCTGAAGAAATCTACGAACGGGTGTGGAACGAGGAAGCGATCGCGACCGATACGGTCATGGTGCACATCCGCAACATCCGTGAAAAAATTGAGATCGATCCCCGCAATCCGCGGTATTTAAAGGTGGTGTGGGGTGTCGGCTACAAAATAGAGAAGGGATAAAGGAATGAACAAATCCAAATTTTCAGAAAAACTGTTGACCGGTTTTCTGGTTCTGATCTGTTTCCTGAGTCTGATCCTTGTCCCATCGGCCGGGTCGATCAGCGAAAACGCCGGGCCGGAAACGCACCGCGAGCTGTTCGGCCAAAGCCGCACGGTTCGTGCCTGGGTCAACGACTATGCGGTCACGATGATCCGCGATCTGATCAACGAGGTCAACCATACCGATCTGGGCTATGCGGATCTGTTGATCAGCGCCGATCAGCAGCAGCGTCTTTTAGAAGACGGATGGACGCAGAGCGAGATCAACGAACAGAAATCACAGCTCGACTGGTCGCTGCAGCAGGAGTTTAAAAACAGCCTGCAGCTGGGCAACCTGCATGCCCTGGCGATTGACAACGTCACCAAGACGACCGTGCGCAGACCCAAAACCAACGCGTTGGCCCAGACCGACAGCGAATTATCCAAAAACTATCAGTTTTGGATCCGGGCGGAATACGACAGCTACGGCGTGCTGAGCGTCACGTCCAACAGCGGTTATGGCTATTCGGATTTTTATCCGCTGAGCGTACTGGCGGACTATGTGCAGTATTATGGGGATTTCTCCCTGGAGCTGCATGAGCCGGTGCTGAAGGATATCACACTGATCTTCGGCATTCCCAACGTGCTGGAAAGCGACGACGCGATCACCAGCCTGATCCACAACGCCGAATATTATTCCTACCGGCAGCTGGCCTCGCGGATCAACATGGTACTGTACTTCATCCTGTTTTTAGGCGCGCTGTACTTTACCCGCGGCAAGATGCGCGACACCCGGCTCGGAAAGCTGCTCGACCGGATTCCGCTGGAAGCGCAGATTTTGATCAGCGTCGCGGCGCTGGCCATGATGGAGGAAATGTCCTATAATCTGGGCGGCATCATGCTCGATCTTTATTCCCAGTCGGCTGACGACATAAATGGCGTCTTCCAGATTCTCGGTTATGAGTTCACGTTCCTGTTGGAATGCTTCGGCTTGTATTGCGCGATTTACTGGATCCGCGCCGCGCTGCGGGACGGCTGGCATCAAACGTGGGGCAAGATGGCGACGATCACGCTGTGGCGGCGGCTCTGGCATGGCGTGCGGCATGGCTGGTCAACGCTGAAGCAATGGACCAAGGAATGCTTTACCGTTGATTTCTCGGAGAAGGCGCATTCGCGGCTGATCCGTTTGATGGTTGTCAACGTCGCGCTGATCAGTGTTCTGTGTCTGCTTCTGGACGATTTCTTTGCGGCGGTTATCTACACGGTCTTCCTGTATTTCATCATCATGCGGGCTTTGAAGCGGCTGCGCAGCGACTATGAGACGCTGCTGGGCTGTACCCGACGGATGGCGCGGGGCGATCTGGAAACGGAAGTGCGTGAGGATTTAGGCATTTTCGAGCCGCTGCACAGCGAGCTGGATGATATCCGCTACGGCTTCAACACGGCGATCGCGGAAGAAACCAAGAGTCAGAAGATGAAAACGGAACTGATTTCCAACGTTTCCCACGATTTGAAAACCCCGCTGACCTCCCTGATCTCCTATATCGACTTAATGAAGCAGGAGCCGGACGAAGCCAGGCGGCAGGAATATCTGGCGGTGCTGGAACGCAATTCCATGCGTCTGAAACATCTGATTGAGGATTTGTTCGAGGTCAGCAAGGCGAACAGCGGCGATCTGAAGCTGAATGTCGTGGATGTCGATCTTGTTTCCCTGATCTCGCAGACGTTGTTCGAGCTGGCTCCGGCGATTGAGAAAGCTGGACTGACGATCAAGACCTCGTACAGTCACGATAAGATTGTGCTGCCGCTGGATTCGCAGAAGACGTACCGGATCGTGGAAAATCTTGTTTCCAACGTGACGAAATATTCACTCCGCGGCTCGCGCGTTTATCTGACGTTGATCGAGCGGGGCGAGGAAGTAGTGCTGTCGATCCGCAACATTTCCCAGACGGAGATCGACTTCGATCCGAACGATTTAGTCGAACGCTTTGTGCGCGGGGATAAATCGCGCAACTCGGAAGGCTCCGGGCTGGGGCTGGCGATTGCCAAGGGCTTCGCGGAGAGCCAGCACGCGCACTTTACGATCCAGACGGACGGCGATTTCTTCAAGGTCATCGTGATCTTTAACCGCCGCGCGCTGGAAGATCTCAAGCCGAAACCGGTGGAAACCGTGAAGCTGGATATGCCACAGGCGCCGCTGATCGACATTTTAAAAAATAACGAAAATAAAATTTAGGGATTGACAAAGCGCTTTCATCCAGCTTATAATAAGCTCGCAAAAGACAAAGGGACATGTAACTGGTAATGCAGGCAGGATCTCATAAAACAAACGGAATCCGCAAGGAGGACGTGGCTTTTATGATGGATCCTGCCTTTTTGTTTTCCTGCCTTGGGGCCAGAGGAAGGAAAGCGTACTTGAAACAGCCCGGCGATCTGGCGATTATGGAGGAGAAATCTATGGATTATAAGCATACTGCCGCCGAAATTCTGAAATATGTCGGCACAGAAAAAAACGTCGCTCAGCTTGAGCACTGCTCGACCCGTCTGCGCTTCACGCTCAACGATCAGAAAAAAGTTGATGAGGACAAGCTGAAAGCGGTCCCGGGCGTCATGGGCGTCGTCCGCAGCAATCAGTTCCAGATCATCATCGGCAACGACGTCGTCGAGGTGTACGACGCCTTGTTGAAAATGATTGATTTCAATGATCAGACAACCCCGGCAGCCCCGGCGGAGAAACAGAAGCTCGGCAAAATGGCGCTGGACTTTCTGATCGGCATCTTCCAGCCGCTAGTTCCGGCAATCGCCGGCGCGGGCGTGCTGAAGTCAATCCTGATTCTGCTGGTCGCGCTGCATGTCATGGACGACGCGAACGCGCTGTATAAGATTCTTGCCGCGATTTCTGACGCAACGTTCTACTTCTTACCGATGATGGTGGCTGTGACGACCGCCAACAAGCTGAAAAGCAACCGGCTGGTCGCGATTGCCGCGGTCGGCGTAACGCTGCTGCCGGCGGTGACGACGATGATCGCCGAAGGCACGACGCTGTTCGGCATTCAGCTGCAGAGCATCGCCTATAATGCGCAGGTGTTCCCGGCGATTCTGTGCGTCAGCTTCCTGGCGTTCATGGAACGGCTCATGAACAAAATCTCGCCGAAACCGATCCGGATCTTCTTTGTTCCGATGATCGCACTGGCCGTCACCGTGCCGGTCACCCTGTTGTTCTTAGGTCCATTAGGCTACAATGTCGGCCAGATCTTCACCGCGGCGATCCTGTTCTTATATGACAAGCTCGGCTTTGTGGCGTTGACAGTTCTGTCGGCGATCCTGCCGTTAATGGTGGCGACCGGCATGCACAAGACGCTGCTGCCGTACGCTCTGGCGACTTATGGCGAGCTGGGCTATGAAATGCTGTACCTGCCGGCGTCGCTGGCGCACAACATCGGGGAATCCGGCGCCTGCTTCGCGGTCGCGTTAAAAGCCAAAGATGAAACGCTGAAATCAACCGCCTTCTCCGCGGGAATCTCCGCCTTCATGGGCATTACGGAGCCGGCGCTCTACGGCGTGACGCTGCAGAATAAGAAAGTCCTTTACAGCGTCATGCTGGGCGGCGGCCTCACCGGCGCGTTCTTAGGCTTACTGTCGGTCAAGGCGTTCGCGGTCGTCGGTCCGGGCGCAGCCAGTATGTCGATGTTCATCGACAGCACCAACGAAATGAATATCGTCTGGGCAATCGCGGGCTTCGTGCTGGCGTTGGTTTCCTCGTTTATCTTCACGCTGATTCTGTGGAAAGAAGAAACCCCGGCGGCTTCAACTCCGGCCGCCCCGGTGAAACCGCTGGAAGGCAGCCATGACGTTCTGAATGTGCTGTGCCCGATCGTCGGTCAGGTTGTCGCACTGGATCAGGTCGGCGATGAAATGTTCTCCAAGAAAGCGCTGGGCGACGGTGTCGCGATCATTCCGGAAGTCGGCGAGTTGCGCGCTCCGGCCGCCGGCACGATCCAGATGGTCTTTGAAACGAAGCATTCCTTAGGCATGACGACTGCCAACGGCACGGAAATTCTGTTCCATGTCGGCCTGGATACCGTCAATCTGCAAGGCAAGCCGTTTACGCCGAGAGTCAAGGCCGGCGACAGTGTCAAAACCGGCGATCTGCTTCTGACATTTGATATTCAGGCGATCAAGGACGCCGGGCTGGATCCGATCACTCCGGTAGTTGTCACCAATTCCCAGGACATGAACGTCAGCGTCGTGAAGACGGGCCATGCCGAAAACACCGACGTTATTCTGCAGACGCAGAGAAAGGAAGACTAATATGCGAAAATTCCCTGAAGGCTTTTTATGGGGCGGGGCGACCGCTGCCAATCAGATCGAAGGCGGATGGCGGGAAGGCGGCAAGGGCTGGTCGGTTTCCGACGCGGCCCGCGCGCATTTCGACGCCGACGTCAAGGATTATAACCGCCACAACCAGATCACAACCCGGGACATTGAGGAAGCGCTGGCCCATCCGGAGGACGAGGTCAACTATCCGAAACGGCACGGCAGCGATTTCTACCATCATTATAAAGAAGACATCGCATTGATGGCCGAGATGGGCTTTAAGGTCTACCGCATGTCGATCGCCTGGAGCCGCATTTATCCTAACGGCGATGACGAACAGCCTAACGAGGCCGGCCTGCAGTTCTACGACGAGGTGTTCGACGAACTCAAGAAATACAACATCGAACCGCTGGTTACGATGTCGCACTATGAACCACCGCTGAATCTGGTGCTCAATTACGACGGCTGGTATTCCCGTGAAGTCATCGGCTTCTTTGAAAAGTATGTCCGGACGATCTGCGAACGCTACAAGCACAAGGTGAAATACTGGCTGACCTTCAATGAGGTTGACAGTATCATCCGCCATCCGTACACGACCGGCGGTCTGATCGAAGACCGTTTCCCGGGGAAGAACTTTGAAGAGGTCTGTTACCAGGCGATGCACCATCAGTTTGTCGCCTCGGCGCTGGCAACCAAGATTTGCCATGAGATCATCCCGGATTCCCAGGTCGGCTGCATGATCACCAAGCTGACCTACTACCCGTATTCTTGCAAGCCGGAGGACGTGCTGGAAACGCAGAAGCGGATGCGCAGCATTTATGCGTACAGCGACACGCAGGTGTTCGGCGAATATCCCTCGACGCTGCTGTCCTACTATAAGAATCACAACATCCACATCGTGAAGCAGCCGGGCGATGATGAAGTGATGAAGCAGTACCCGGTCGACTTCGTTTCGTTCAGCTATTATATGTCCAGCTGCGTAGCGGCGGATGAAACCGGACTGGACGTCACCCCGGGCAACACGATTCTGGCGGTCAAGAATCCGCATCTGGAAACCAGCGAATGGGGCTGGCAGATCGACCCGATCGGACTGCGGATTTCCTTAGTCGATCTGTATGATCGTTACCGCAAGCCGCTGTTCGTCGTAGAGAACGGATTGGGCGCGAAAGACGTGCTGAGCGGGGATGGGAAGGTGCATGATCCCTATCGGATCGACTATCTGCGTAAGCATTTCAAGTGTATGCTGGACGCAATCGAAGAGGACGGCGTCGAGCTGATGGGCTATACGTCTTGGGCGTGCATTGATTTGATCAGCGAATCGACCAAGCAGATCTCCAAGCGCTACGGCTACATTTATGTCGATCTTGATGATCAGGGCAACGGCACGTATAATAGAATCAGAAAAGATTCGTTTTACTGGTATCAGAAAGTCATTCAGAACAACAGTCTGGATTTTGAAGAGCAATAACGTCCAGCAGGGACGAAGCAGAAAGGCAGGGAAGCGGGGATGCGGATCAAAAAAGTATTGAACTCCAGTGTCGTGCTGGTTGAAGACGATGCGCATCAGGAATCGATCCTGCTGGGGAAAGGCATCGGTTACGGACAGAAGCCGGGCAACGTGATTGCCCAGCGTCAGGAAAACCAGGTGTTTCTGCCTGTTGACAACGCCCGTTCCCGGCAAATTGTCGAGCTGGTCAACAGCCTGCCCGTAGCGATTCTGGAGCTGGCGCAGGATATCGTGATCGACGCTCAGCAGCGCTTAAAAACGCCGCTGGGGGAAAATCTGGTGTTTGTGCTGGCGGATCATCTCAACTTTGCCTTGGAACGGATCCGCACCGGGATGGTGATTACCAACCGCGTCTTCTGGGAAATCAAAAGCTTCTATCCCCAGGAATTTGAGGCCGGGCTGCACGCGGTCGAACAGGTGCGCCAGCGCTTAGGCGTGGAGCTGCCGGAACAGGAAGCGGCGAATATCGCATTTCATCTGGCCAACGCCCAGGCGGGAAGCGACCCGGATTACGACGCCGCCCGCAATGCCAAGCTGATCGGCGAACTCATCAATCTGGTCCGCTATTCGCTCAACCGTGAGCTCGATTCCCAAAGCATCCATACGGCGCGGTTTATCACGCATATCAAATTCTTTGTCGACCGCTTCTTTACCGACAAGCTGCTTCAGAACGACGACGATCTGTTATTTGAGCAGATCAAGACGCGCTATCCGAAAGAGCTGGGCGTGGCGCTGAAAATCAAGAGTTACCTGTATGATAAATATGGCCGGATCCTGCCGAATGAAGAAGTGACGTTTCTTGTCGTGCACATCGCGCGGATCGCCCGCAGTCAGCAATGAGCATGGATTAAAATTAAAATTGAATCGAATAAAAAGAAAACAGAGAATTCCGGCAGGACAGATTCAACCGGGAATCTCTGTTTTTTTCGTTGCCGCAGACGGATTTCCTGTGGTATTTAAACAAACGGATAGCAAAACAGACGGATAGCAAAACAGGCGGACAGGGGAATAAAAATCTTCCCTCCATCTTCGCCGGTTTCAGTTTGTTATAAAGTCTCTGTCAGATCATCGCAAGGGAATGTCAGCTGGAAGATTCCCAAAGTTTCGCTGTTTTTCTACCCGGTCCGGCTATGCTATAATAACGGCATATTGAACGACGAAACGTTTGTCAAGCGAACAGAGAGGGGGGGAAAACCGATGTCAGCCGAAACTTTAGCGGAAGCTTATTTTCCGCTGACCGCCAATCAGGGCGCGGGGTACCGGGAGATTGAAGCGTGTCTGGCGCTGAAGCCGTGGATCCGCTGTTTCTGGGTATATACCGATCAGTGCGATCAGATCGTGATTCCCGATACGTGCATGGACATCATTCTGTGCGTCGATGAAACCGGGAAAAGCGAGATTTTTTTCTGCGGGATCAACGATTTTACGTTCACCTCGTTCAACGACAGCGCCCGGCCCGGCGTGCGATTGATCGGCATCCGCTTTTATTTCTGGGCCGTCGCCAGCTTCTGCACAGGTTCGTTAAAGGCCGTGCGGAATACGAAGGATCAGATGGATTTCTATTTTCCCGGCTGGGCGGAAGGGCTGAAGCAGGCGTTTGACGCAGCGGAAAGTCTGGAAGCGCTGTGGACGAAGTGGGAAGCCTTTCTGCTTGCGCATCAGCATGCGGATCCGATACCGCCGCTCATCATGCGGGCGGCGGAGCTGATCATTCGGCGCAAGGGCGTGCTGGCGATCGCGGATCTGGCGGCGGAGCTTGGCCTTGAGAAACGCTGGATGGAACGGAAATTTCTGGATTTTTACGGCGTCAGCGGCAAGCGTCTTTCGCTTTTGATCCGGTATCAGCTGATCTGGCAGGCCTGTCTGCAGGATCATGATTTCAACGTTCAGGACACGGTTGCGGACTATGGCTTTTACGATCAGGCGCATCTGTTGAATTTCTTTAAAAAATATCATAATTCCCAACGGTTGTCGTTTTTTTCCAAGACAGCCAAACGCTGATTCCGGTACAATAGCCCCGGAGGTGTTTCCGATGAAAAAGAGAATGACGCAGGCTCAGTTTCAGCAAATCCGCCGCTGGGTTCTGCGCAATGGCCGGCCGCTGGAATGGGCGCGCTGGCAAGCGATGTTTGAAGGCGGCAGCCGGAATCAGGCTGCGGAAGTGTTAAGCGGTTATCAAAACGCGGACGGTGGTTTCGGCTGGGGGCTGGAGCCGGATTCCATGAATCCCCAATCTTCCCCCTACCAGACCGGTTCCGCGCTGGCGCTGGCCGAAGCGCTGCAGCTGGACACGCACGATCCGCTATATCGAGGGGCGTTTGCGTATTTGAGCCAGGAAAGCACGGCGTATCAGGACGGCTGGCCGTTTACGATCCAATCCAACGATGCTTCTCCGCATGCCCCGTGGATGGGCTATGATCCAAAGCTCAACGACGCGGAGAGCTTTGGTTTGAATCTGGGCCTGGCGCGGCAGATCCTGACACACGATTGCGACGACAAGACGCTGAGAGCGAAGGCGGAAGCGATTGTTGCAAAGGCCTTGGAGCTGCTGTTTACGCAGGAGGATTTTGGTGAGATGGGCGTGGATGCCTTCTGCGGGTGGCTGCCGCAGCTGGACTTCCTGCCGGCGACGGCGTACACGCAGGATCAAATCGAGGAACGGATTCTGACGTTGATTGAAAAGCGGGTGGAACGCGATCCTGCCCAGTGGCAGGAATATAAACCACGTCCGTCTTACTTCGTCCGTTCGCGCAACGACGCAGCGTATCCCCGGCTGAAAGACCTGGTGGAAGCGGAGCTGGATTATTTGATCGACACCTGTCCTGAGGGTGATGTGTGGGAAATTCCGTGGAATTGGGCGGGGCTGTATCCCGAGGCTTTCCGCGTGGCACGCACACAATGGAAAGGTTGGAAGGCGATTGAGAATATCGCGTTTCTGATGGCGTTTGACCGGATTGAACCCGCTAGTTCAGAAAGGAAACCGCATAGATGAATAAAATTACCTGTATCTGCCTGGGCGTCCGCGATATGGCGAAGTCCCTCCATTTTTACCGCGACGGCTTAGGCTACAAGACCGATTGCCAGGAAGACAATCCGGCTGTTTGTTTCTTTGATACGCCGGGAACCAAATTTGAACTCTATCCGCTGGCGCAGTTGGCGCAGGACGTCAATCTGCACAATCCGCCGGCAATCAGCCCGGGATTTTCCGGCATCACGCTGGCGTATAATGTCGAAAAGAAAGCGGAAGTCGATCAGTTGATCGCCCTGGCGCGTGAAGCCGGAGCCACGATCCTGAAAGAACCGCAGCCGGTTTTCTGGGGTGGTTATCATGCGTATTTCAGCGATCCTGACGGTTATGTCTGGGAAGTAGCCTGGGGGCCGAATTTCCACTATGACGAGCAGGGCTTGTTGAAATTTTAAGTGAAAGTGAAGGATCAGCGATGAAATTAAAAAATACGATGCTCGTCGTCCGGGATCTGAAACGATCGGAGGCCTTTTATAAGGAAGTGCTGGGCCTGCGGACGTTGGTGGATCTTGAGATTCATGCCGTGCTCAGCGGCGGTCTGGCCTTGCAGACAGAAGAAAGCTGGAAGCAGTTCACCGGTCTTGACGTCGCTTATCAAGCCAATGCGATCGAGCTTTATTTTGAAGAAGCGGAGTTCGACGCGTTTGCCGCAAAGCTTGCGGCGCTCACCTCGGTGCGGGTCATCAATCCTGCTGAGGAACAGCGCTGGGGTCAGCGGATCGTGCGGTTTTGGGATCCGGATGGTCATGTCATTGAAGTCGGAGAGACGATGAAAGCCGTTTGCCAGCGGTTTCTGGACCAGGGGTTGACGATCGAAGCGATCGCCCAGAGGATGGATGTGCCGGTCAAAGCGGTGAACGCCTACCTTCGCTGAAGTCTGCCAGATGCAGCGTCAGGAAGCCGGTATTCCCCATTTCCAGCTGAGGAAAGAAGTCATGCGCTTCAGTACACAAACGATATGATTGAACTGTTCCTTTTTAACTTCACTCACTAAATAAAAATTCAATCCCCGCATCGTACGCAAACGATGCGACAAAGTAGAAACGAAGACCGAATATTTGAAAAAAATTCAATCCCCGCATCGTATTTGTTTTCAACCTGACATCCTGATGTCAGGTTTGGCGCGGTACAATGAAATCAAAAGGAAGGTGCTATACCATGGCCTATGATTTTAAAAAAGAAGAAAAAATGTTCTATATGCCGAAAAACAAACCGGAAATTGTTACGGTTCCGCCCATGAATTTTCTCGTAGTGTCTGGTCAGGGCGATCCCAACGAGGAAGGCGGCGCTTATCAACGGGCCGTCAGCGTCTTGTATGCGCTCGCTTATACGCTCAAAATGAGCTATAAAGGGACACGTCAGATCGCCGGGTTTTACGAATATGTCGTGCCGCCGCTGGAAGGCTTCTGGTGGCAGCCGGGCCTCGCCGGCATGGACTATTCGCAGAAGTGCGGTTTTCATTGGCTCAGCGTGATCCGGGTTCCCGATTTCATCAAGCAGGAAGATTTCGACTGGGCCGTGCAGGAGGCGCAGCGGAAGAAACAGATCGACTGTTCATCCGCGGCGTTTCTGACGATCGAGGAGGGACTGTGCGTGCAGATGATGCACATCGGTGCCTATGACGACGAACCGGCCAGCGTCGCGATGATGGACGCGTACATCGAAGCGCAGGGATATGAAAATGAGATTAACGAAGTCCGCCGGCATCATGAAATCTATTTGTCGGATCCGCGGAAATGCGATCCGGCGAAGCAGAAGACGGTAATCCGGCATCCGATCCGCAAAAAAGACGGTCGTTAAACCGTCTGATCAACACGAAATACAAATTTTTGAAATCAAGGAACTGAAGCTGGAAACGCAACTTCCAGCTTTTTTTAGCTGTTTTTCTATAAAATTTGGAAAATGAATGAATCACAAATTTAAATAAGCGAATTTCACCTGAAAAAGAAAGGTCAAGGCGGTTTGCGTCATGGCTGTCTGATCAGTCGATAAAACTGGCGATTTCCTCAAGGGTCTTCTTTTTCAGCTGCGGCAGCGGCGCGTCTTTTTGCGCGTGGCCAACCACGAGAATCATTTCGGCGACTTCATTTTCCGGACGGCCGCAAAGCTCTGTGAGAAAATGAATCGGCGCCGGCGTGTACGTCAGCATCGCATAGCCGGCCTGGTGCAGCGCCTGGATCAGGAACCCCGTCGCGATCCCGACGGACTCGTTCACGTAATAATTGGGAACCCAGTGTCCTGCGCTGTCCTCATGTTTCATCTGCTTAAAGATCACGATCAAACACGGCGCTTCGCTCAGGAAAGGCTTTTCAACCTGCAGGTTCAGTTTTTCCAGATCCTGCCGCCAGACCTCGCTGATCCGGTTCTCATAAAATTCCCGTTCCACCTGTTCACACGCTTCGCGCAGCGCACGTTTTTTTGCTTTGTTGGTGATGACGCAGAAATGCCATGGCTGCATGTCCGCGCCGCTGGGAGCGGTCGCTGCGATTTTCAAGGCTGTCCGAATATCATTCATCTTTACCGGCGTGCTGTCAAAGTGCCGGATCGTACGGCGTTTCTGCGCCTGCGTTAATGCATTGTCCAAAATTGTCATCAGTTTTCTCCCTGGTAAGATTACGTTTTCTATTATAGGCGAAAGTCAGAGAAAATGCACGCGGGGAAAGCGGCATCCGTTTCCAGCCTGCGGGAGGCGATGTTCAGCTAACCTTCACTTGCAATCACAAACAACCATGTTATAATAGAAAAGCTGAATTAGGATGTGAAACGATGAGCAAAAAAGAAATCAAACTGATAGTCGCTATTTTATTTGTAGCGCTGGGCATTTATGTCGGCGTTCAGATCTATAACCGGCTGAACGTCAAAACCTATGGGATCGTCACGTATAAAAATCAGGTGATCCATACGTTCAACGTCAACAAAGACGAAGACTACTATTTTAACGGATCCTATGGCAAGATGAAGCTGGAAGTCAAGGACGGCAAATGGCGGATTACGGAAGAAGAATGTCCGAATCACATCTGTTCCTCGATCGGCTGGGTCAGCGTTAAGGACTATTTCCCAATCGTCTGTATCCCGAATGAAGTGATTGTCACTCTGAAGGATAACTGACATGAAGCTGAGTAAGACAAAGCATTTCGTTTATGTCACAATGCTGGCGGCGATGGCGATCGCGATCAATCTGCTGGAAACGATGCTGACGGTATCGCTGCCGTTTGGCATGCGTCTGGGGCTGGCCAACATCATCGCCCTGATCACGATTGAAATTCTGGGCGTTAAGGAAATGATCATCGTCAATACGATGCGCGTCGTGATCGGCAATCTGCTGCGGGGAACGATCTTCGGCTCGACGTTCTGGATCTCTGCCGGCGGCGTTATCCTCAGCTCGATCGTGCTGATCGTGATTAAAAAAGGGTTGAAGATGTCGATGATTTCGACCTCGATGCTGTGCGCGATCGGCCACAGCGTTGGGCAGGTTGTGATCGTCATGGTGCTGTATAAAACCGCGGCGATGATGACGATCGTGCCGCTGCTTCTGGTGACCTCGATTCCGACTGGAATCTTTACCGGGATCGTCGCGACCCAGGCGTTAAAACGGATTGATAAAAATTTAGTCGTGCGTTAGACAAATTTGGAAACAGAGTCCTGCGGATTCTGTTTTTTTTCTGTGATTTCCTGTAAAATAGAAATCAGAAGGGGGTACTTGAATGAAAATCACATGGATCGAACACAGCAGTTTCCTGCTGGAGCTGCCTGAGCGCGTGCTCGTGCTGGATTATTTCGGGAAAAGTCGGCTGCCGCTGCCGGCGAACAAACCGGTTACGTTTCTGGCCAGCCATCATCACGCCGATCATTACGATAAAGCGATTCTGGAACACGGCACGGATCAGATCTGGTATGTGCTGAGCCGGGATATTTTCGGCCCGCAGGACGAACATCACATCAAGGTGAAGCCGCATCAGCGCTATGAGCTGAACGGGATGATCATTGAAACGCTCAAATCCAACGACGAGGGCGTGGCGTTTATGATCGAAGTCGACGGCTGGCGGATTCTGCACGCGGGCGATTTAAACGACTGGCATTGGGAGGAAGAAAACGATCAGGACCGACGGGAAAACGAAGTGCTGAAACGACGCTTTGACCGCGAACTGGAACGGGTTGCCGGAAGAACCTTCGACTTGGCGATGATCCCGACCGATCCGCGGTTAAAGGACGGCTATAACCGTGGTCTGTTGGGGTGGGCGAAAGTCTGTCAGTTAGGCTGGATCGCTCCGATGCACACCTTTGGAGAAAACGACGTGATCGACCGCCTGCTTCAGGATCCGGCCTGTGCCGAATTGAGAAGCCGGATTCTTGATCTGCGGAAGGGACCGCAGGTACTGGAGGATCCGCAGCGATGAGAAAAGGTCTTGGAATACTGATTGCGCTGGGATTGTGCTTTTCGTTTCTGCCCATTCACGCGGAAGAATCCGCCGCGATCACATCCCGGCTCGTGGAAGCAGTCGTCCATGCGGATAAGACGATCACCGTGTCGGAAACAATCAGACTGCGGCTGCCGGAGCACGAGACTTATGATCTCTTTCTGGAACTGCCGGACGATGCCGTAGCTCGGGCTGAGGATGTCAGCTTGCTCAGCAGGCAAGCCGTGCTGGATCCGCAATGGAATCAGGTCAAAGTCAATCGGGATCAAGACGTTCAGCTGCAGCTGAATTATACGCTGCGCTGTTTTCAGGATGACGAAGCAGATCGCGATACCTTTTCACTGGATTTAGGCCGTTCGCCGCTGGATTTGCCCGTCGAGCAGATGCATGCCGAAATCCAGTTTGATTCCGGGCTTATCCGCGACAACTGGCTTCTCGACTGCGGCCAAAGCGGCGGTCAGTGCCGCTATGGAACAGGCAAGTGGCAGGATCAGACGTTTGTTTTTGATTCCACGGATGTCCTGGATTATCCGACGTTGAATTTGATCGTTCATTTCGACGAAGGAACCTTCGCCAAAGCGCAGTCCTATCGCTGGCCTTCACGATATTCGCGCTGGCATGTGGAGGTCGAAGTGCTGCCACAGATGGATCTTCAGGTGTATCAGGAGCTGGAATGGACGAGCCAGAGTTCCGAACTGGATCCGATGCTTGATTTGTTTTTAGGCTGGCCGAGCTATCCCGACGCCCTGTTGAAAGACGTCGTGATCAGCGATCCCTCGCTAAAAGCCTCGGAATACGGCTTCATCCGGCTGCCAAAGGATAAGCCGGTGGCCTTGACACTGGATTACCGGATTGAATTGGCCTCGTCAGAGGACCAATGGCACCTGAATTTCGACGACGCGATGAACGACGCGCAGATCGACGAGCTGGACGTCGTGATTCAGCTGCCGCAAGAGCTCAAATTCAGAACCGATTTCTATAATTCCCGGACATATGAGGATCTGGAAAAGGTGACGCTGGACGTCAGCGAGGACGGCCGCCTGCTGCATCTCTACTCGACGGAGGGTTTGAGCGGGGATGATCGGGTGAGCGTTGAAATTGATATTCCGCGCCATGTACGGCGAATGCTGGGCAGCGATCTGATCGGGTTCTGGTCGATGTTTGGCGTCGGGATGGTGCTGGCGTCGGGGTTGTTCCGCTTTTTGAGCCGCAGTACAAAGCGGAGGACCCTCGGCGAGCTGCCTAACGGCGTTAACCCGCTGCAGGCTGCGTTGTTAACGGATAAACCGATCGGCGCAGAAACGCTGGCGGCCGTGGTGATCAACTGGGCGGCCCGGGATTATATCCAGGTGGAAATGCAGGGTCATCGTATTCAGCTGACGCGCAAACGCTCGCTGATCCATCAGCCGGACTGGGAAAAGCAATTCATGCGTTCGCTGTTGAATCTGGAAGATGGAAATACGGTGACGTTGGATAAGAACGGTTTGCGCTCATCCGCCTGTATTCAGGAAGCCTGCAGGCAGGCCCGGCAGGAAAAGGCGCAATGGCGGCATAAAGGGCTGGCGGGTCTGCGCTGGCTGTTGATTGGACTGAGTGTCCTGCCGCCGGTAATGATCACGCAAATCCTGTTTCCATGGGCAGCATCTGACAGCGTCGTATATCTGTTCAGTCTGGGATTGATTGCGGTAACGATCACGATAGGCTGCTTGAGTGCGGCGTTGGGGCAGGAATTGAAAAAGACACGCTGGGCGTTGGCAGGATTGGGCCTCGGCTGGCTGATTCTTTTAATCCGCGTCCTGGCTTATTTTGATCCGCAGGATCTTCCGGCGGTAATCAGCTTCAGCAGCCTGCTGCTCGGGCAGCTGATCTTGTGGCCGATGAAGCCGTTGAATCCGGAAGGAGCGCGGCTGCTTCAGCAGGTCAGGCAATGGCGCAGTGATCTGAAGCAGATGCCGGATTCAAAACTGGACGACTGGCTGGACCGTGATCCGGACTACGCGTTGAAATGTTATGGCTATGCGCGGACGCTGGGGGTTGGCGGACTATGGGAAAAACGTTTCGGCAATCGAATTCTGCCTTCTTTATCCACGGTGACCGATATGACAGGACAGCCGCAGCGGATCGAAGTGCTCGACAGGCTGTTTGAACAGCTGACAAGCAGTTTCACTGAATAAATTAAAAACGGACCGACAAAACTTGATTCGGATGTTCTCCGCACAAGCTGATGCCGGTCTGTTTCTGTTCAGATCTTTTTTACTGGGATTTTGTTTATGGAAACGCAACTGATACTGTCGATTCAGTCATTGTCAGACTGTATTTCCCGAGAAATAACGTTTAGGGCTGGACCCGCCTGTTCGCCATGAAAAAAGTCTCAAACGTTTCCGGTTTCAATAAGTCCGGCTGGATCAGCCGGGTGCTGATTCAGCCGTCAAACTGCGTTGTTCCTGCGCCTAAAACAATTTACATTGTCAGTCTTCTAATGTTCGCTGCAATTCGCGGCGTCAATCGCCAGAACAAGCATGACGATCATCAGCTCATCCCGCGGATCTTCGAAATCAATGACGTAGGTGTCGGTCAGCGAGATGACCTCCTTACTGATCGTTCCGCACAGCTCGCCGTCGCGGAAGATCTGATAATCCCAGCCGAACAAGTCGCCTTCCACGCTCCAGCCTTCGCAGTCGATGCGATAGCTTGGATGCAGAAACGAGAATTCCTTGCGGATGACCGCGACCCGATCGCCGTCCAGCTCGACTTCAAAGGTCGGCAGGAAGTGAAATAGTTTTTCACGGACTAAACCGATTTCCTGTTCTTCGACGTCAAACACCCGCAGGACATGGGACAACGCTAATAAATCTGCGCGCACACTGTAAACGGCATAGCCTTCTTCATCAGTAATATCAAAGCTGTCGGTCCAGGAAAAGAACCGCTGGCGAATAAATAAACGCATGAACTGATCCTCCTTCAATTCGTAAGCCTATAATACAAAAGGCTGAAATAAAACGCCAGAGATGAAAAGAAATTGTAAGAAAAAGGAAAGAAGTAAGCAGAGCGCGCAGCGTTGATCATGAATTCATGATTGCGTTTTAGATAAGGAATAAGATACAATGAAACAAAGGGGTGATCATGTTGTTTGGAATTTATCAGGATATTAAAAATTTGGCCTTGAAAAATCCTGAAAGTATTTTAAGTTTGATGGCATTAATTTTGGGTTTATTTCTGCCGGGGCTGCTTCAACTGTGCATCAATGAAAGGGAGCTGTTTCTGCTTTTGGATCCGATCCGCGTTCTGTTATACGCGCTGACGTTTTCCGTACCAATGTTTGTTATTTGTTTTGTTGAAGAAATATATTACAGTGCTAAATACTCCGAGAAAGCAGTTATCCATGAATGCTGCTGGATTGCCGGTTTTGAGTCTTTGCTCAGCTTGAGTTGTCTTGTTTTAATGCATCATTATTTTTTTCAGCTTGATCTGTTGGCGGCATATTGTATTTGTATGTTGATCGGCGCTTGTGTTATTGCATATTTTGGTAAAAAAGAAGGCAAGGAAAAAAAGGCTTACATTCAAAAGGAAACAAACGATACCCGCCGGAAGGACAGCGAATCAACGCATCAGGACTGATCGCCAAAACGCCGCATTCAGAATGAAAAGAATACGATTCCACAAAGCCGCGGGAAAGCGGATTTTACCCTTGTGCAAAGCGTGAAATCGTGCTAAACTAGGGATAAATTCAAGGACCAAGAGGAACCTGGAACGGGATAAGTCAGAGAGGGAAGACAACGGCTGAAAGCTTCCTTTATCACCCCCGGCGACCGACACTTGCAAGAAGCGGCAGGGAACCAGCAGTAGCTGCCGACGAATTTCCGGCGTTATCGGAAAGAGGGCATGGAGCAATCCGTGAACTAAGGTGGTACCACGCAGTCAAAGCGTCCTTAGACAGGGCGCTTTTTTTGTGGAACGGCATCCCAAGGCAAGGAACTTGAAAATAGAAAAAGGAGGAATTGATGATGGAGAATTACCAGACTCCGCGCGGAACGCAGGATTTACTTCCGGAAGCGACGCGCAAGTGGCAGAAGGTTGAAGATTTGATCCGCAACCTCTGCGACGTTTACGGGTATGAGGAAATCCGCACGCCGGTCTTCGAGGACACGCGGGTTTTCAAACGGGAAAACGACAGCTCCGACATGGTCAATAAGGAAATGTATACGTTCTCTGTGCATGGCGAGGATTCGCTGACGCTCAGACCGGAAGGCACAGCCGGGGTTGTCCGCAGCTTCGTGCAGCACAAGATGTACGGACGGCTGGAAATGCCGGCCAAGCTCTACTACATGGGCGAAATGTTCCGTTATGAACGGCCGCAGAAAGGCCGTTATCGTCAGTTCAACCAGTTCGGCATCGAAAATATCGGCATGAAAAGCCCGCTGATCGACGCCGAGGTGATCGCGCTGGGTTACAGCATCGTCAAAGCGCTGGGCTTAAGTCAGGTCAAGGTGTTGATCAACACGCTGGGCGACGATGAAAGCCGGGCAGCCTACCGGGGCGCGCTGCGCGAGCACTTCAAGGACAGTGTCAGCGAATTGTGCGCGGACTGCCAGCGCCGCTACGAACAAAATCCGCTGCGGCTTCTGGACTGCAAGGTCGACAACGAACATCCAAGCATGCAGAACGTGCCGTCGCTGCAGCAGTATCTGACGCCGGAGTCGAAGGCATACTTCGATCAGGTGCTCGCCGCGCTGGACGCGTTGGAAATCCCTTATGAAATTGACGACAAGCTGGTGCGCGGCCTGGACTACTACACTCACACGGTGTTTGAGGTCGTCTCCACGCATCCGGAATCCGGCTCGCAGGCGACTGTTTTCGCGGGCGGCCGCTATGACGGCCTGGTCGAATATTTCGGCGGTCCGGAAATGTCGGGCGTCGGCTTTGCGATGGGTCTGGAACGCTTAATGATCCTGGCGGAGGCGGAACAGGTTGAGCTGGGCGAAGAAGCCAGTCTGGACGTCTACGTCATGGCGCTGGGCAATGTTGGAACGCTGCCGCTGGCGCTGGCGACCGAATGCCGCGCCGCGGGCTATCACACGGAATTCAACATCCAGCCCCGGTCGCTGAAAGCCCAGTTTAAATCGGTGGACCGGCGCAAGGCCCGGGTTGCGGTCATCGCCGGTGAAAGCGAAGCCGCCAATCATCAGGTCAATGTTAAATTTATTGAACAACAGCGTCAGATTACGATTGATCAGGATGAGCTGATCGCGACGCTGGACGCTTATTTTCAGGCAGAAGGAGAAGAAGAAGCATGAAACGGACTCACAATAACGGCGAACTGCGCTTAGCCAACGCCGGAGAACACGTTACGGTTGTCGGCTGGGTTGCCCGCCGGCGCAACCTGGGCGCGCTGGTCTTTATCGACCTGCGCGACCGCAGCGGTATCGTTCAGATTACCGTGGATGAAAAACTGGCCGAGCAGGTTAAGGACGTCCGCAACGAATATATCCTGCAGGTCGAGGGCAAGGTTGTCGAACGCCAGGATAAAAATCCGAAGATGGCGACCGGAGAGATTGAAATCTATGCCGAAAACGTGAACATCGTCAACACGGCGGAAACCACCCCGATGATCATTGCCGAGGAAACCGACGCGCTGGAAGACACGCGCCTGAAATACCGTTATCTCGATCTGCGCCGTGCGCCGATCCAGAACAACCTGATCCTGCGTCACAAGGTCACGATGTTGACGCGTAATTATTTGTCGGATCACGGTTTTATCGAAGTCGAAACACCGATCCTGTGCAAATCGACGCCGGAAGGCGCCCGCGATTATCTCGTGCCGTCGCGGATTTTTAAGGGCAAGTTTTTCGCCCTGCCCCAATCGCCGCAGATTTACAAGCAGCTGCTGATGGTCGGAGGAATTGAAAAGTATTTCCAGATCGCCCGCTGCTTCCGCGACGAGGATCTGCGCGCCGACCGCCAGCCGGAATTCACGCAGATTGACATTGAGATGAGTTTTGTCGACGAGGAACAGGTCTGGACGGTTGTCGAAGGTTTGATGAAGGAAATCTTCCGCAATCTGAAAAACGTCGAACTGGACGCATTCCCGCGCTTAACGTATAACGAATGCATGGCGCGGTATGGCTCGGATAAACCGGACACCCGCTTTGACATGGAAATTCAGAACTTAAACGTGGTATTTAAGGATACGGAGTTCACGGTCTTTAAAAATGTCCTGGAACAGCCGAAGGGGATGGTCGGTGCAATCGTCGCTGCTCAGGCCGCGGATCAGTTCTCCCGCAAGGATATCGACAAGCTTCAGGAATTTGTCAAAATTTACGGGGCAAAGGCGTTGGCCTGGCTGAAAATGAGCCAAGGTGAATTGAGCGGATCCGTCGCCAAGGTGCTCAAGCCGGAAGAAAAGAACGCCCTGATCGAAACGCTGGGCTTAAAGGACAACGATCTGATCTTCATGATCGCCGATAAGGCGAAGGTAGCCCAGACGGCGCTGGGCGCACTGCGTGTGAAGCTGGGACGGCAGCTGAATCTGATCGACGAGAGCCGTTACAACTTCCTGTGGGTGACCAACTTCCCGATGTTTGAATACAGCGAGGAAGAACAGCGCTATGTCGCCGCGCATCATCCGTTTACCAGCCCGAATCTGGAAGATGTCGACAAGCTGATGAGCGATCCGGAAAACTGTTATTCCCGGGCGTATGACCTGGTGCTCAACGGCTATGAGCTGTTGAGCGGCTCGATCCGAATCCACGACCAGCATGTCCAGGAGAAGGTCTTCGAGGCGATCGGCATGTCGATGGAGGAAGCCCGCGAAAAATTCGGTTTCTTCATCGACGCCTTCCGTTACGGCACGCCGCCGCATGGCGGGGTGGGCATCGGTCTGGAACGTCTGGTCATGATTCTGGCTGGCACCGACAACATCCGCGACGTCGTGGCGTTCCCGAAAACGGCCAGTGCATCGGATTTAATGAGCGAAGCGCCGAACACCGTGGATGAAAAACAGCTGAAAGAACTGCACATCGCGCTGGAAAAATAACACTTTCTATAAGTTTCCAAATGTCAAGCATTCATAATTAAAAAAATGCGTGCTATAATACTAATGCCTAAAGGGAACACATATATTTCCAACACTTGATATATGGGAATCCGGACGTTTCAGTTTGGTGTCGAAAACTCTGATTTATCAGGGGATCCTAAAAATCTGAACAGGGTACCCACCTGGCTTATAACCGGGAATCATATCAACCCTTTAGGTCACAAAGAAAGCCTTCCGACGAAGGCTTTTTTTGCGTGCTGATTGGGAGTCCGGCCAGAGCAGGAGTGGCTGATAAGAAGGGTTCAGAGGGCGGACATCCGCTTGGAAGCCGGATGATTTCAAGAGCTGCATGTCCTTTCCAAGCCTTGAGAATTCTGCCTGCGCCGATCGGAGTTCTCCTCCTTTACATTTCAGGTCAAGGATGATATTCTACTTGTGGAATATTAACGAAGGAGGGTTAGAGGGATGGCGCTGAAACAAGGCTTGCTTGGATTATTGAATTATGGCGAGATGACCGGGTATGAACTGGCGAAAGTGTTCAACGATTCCCTGTCGTTTTTCTGGCAGGCGCAGACCAGTCAGATCTACCGTGAGCTGAACCAGCTGGAAGCGGAAGGACTGCTTCATTCCCGGATTGAAGTCCAGACGGGAAAACCAGACAAGCGAGTGTATGCGATCACGGCTCAGGGCAAAGCTGAACTGGACCGCTGGTTAGCGAGCGATCTGAGTATGGAAATGATGCCGACGCGCAGCGAGGTACTGCTGCGGATCTTCTTTTCCGGCCGCCGTTCGCCCCACGAAAACCGGGAAATGCTTGAACGGTTAGCGCAGGTCTACAAAGTCCGCCAGAGAGAGATGGAATCAGTCGCTGGTTTGATCGAACAGTATCAGGCGCTGACCCAGTCGCCTTTTGATGCGGTGGTTTGGGAAATGACCGCTGATTTCGGTCGGGCCTATACGCAGATGTGCCGGGATTGGATTGAGCGCTGCATCGCGCGGCTGAAGGAGATTGAAAATGAAAATTCTGACGCTTAACGGCAGTCCCCGCGGCGCTGCCAGCAATACGTTTCAGCTGACGCAGGCGTTTCTTGAGGGGCTGCGGCAGGAGCTGGAAAGTCCGCTGATCGTTAAAACAAGGATGATCAATGAGCTGAACTTAAGCCCGTGTCAGGGATGCTTCCGCTGCTGGACCGCGACGCCGGGTGTGTGCGTTATCCCGGATGCGATGGCGGAGGTGCTGGACGAAATGCGGTCAGCCGATCTGATCCTGTGGAGCTTCCCATTATACTATTTCGGCATGCCGGGACCGGTGAAAACACTGCTTGACCGCTGTCTGCCGCTGAATCTGCCCTGGATGGAAAGGGACGCGTACGGGCGTCCGGTTCATCCCCGGCGCGATCAGAATGCCCCGATGAAATCGATCCTGATCTCTACCTGCGGCTTTACGACGGTTGAGAACAATTACGAAGCGCTGATCCGGCAGTTTGACCTGGCCTTCGGCGACAGTCTCAAAATATTATGTCCTCAAGGTGAGCTGTTCGCTCATCCCGAGCTGCGCCGGCAGACCTTGGCGTATCTGGCTCAGGTTACGCAGGCCGGGCAGGAATACGCCCGGACCAAAACGCTGTCTGACAGCACGCTGCGGCGCTTAAGCGAGCCGCTGCTGCCGGAAGAAACGTTTATCAGTCTGGCGAATGCCAGCTGGAATATCCAGAATCTAAAGGAACAGAACGATCCGCAGAAGACAAAAGTCCGCCAGGCTGAGCAGTTTACCCGCCAGATGGCGGCGCTGTATAATCCGGCGGCGTTTGATGGAAAAGAACGGGTATTTGAGATTTTCTATACGGACGTGCAGACCGGCTATCAGCTGACGCTGGGCAAGACCTGCGAACTCTGTCCATTGGGAACGAAGCCCTATACGACGCGCGTGGAAACGCCGTTAGAGGTCTGGCAGGCGATTGCCCGCGGTGAACTGCGGGGCGAGCAGGCAATGATGGAAGGCCGTTACAAAACGTGGGGCGATTTGACTCTTTTGATGGACTGGGACCGCTATTTCAGCGGCCCGGGGAATTCCATTCCCTCAGATTTGGAAAAAGGGAAGAAAAGGACCAACATGCTTCTGTTGATCCTGCCCTGGTGCTGTTTGTGGATGCTTCTGCCATTTTCCGCTTCGCTGGGCGCCAGCGCCGCGATTGTGATGGCGGCGGGACTGGCGCTCTCTGGCAAAAAATGGACGCTGACGATCTATGACGGATTTACCGGCCTGTTGGTCGCGGCCTTCGCTCTGATAGCGCTGCAGGGCGCTGATCTGCGTTGGCTTATCCCGCTTTCTTATCTGGCGTTCAGCTTATTATGGCTGCTTTCCTGCCTGACGCCGATACCGTTAAGCGCGCACTATTCTAAAGAAAAGTATCATGGTGACGCGGCCTATCAGAATCCTTTATTCATGCGGACCAATCTGATCCTGACGCTGGCCTGGGGCTTGCTTTACGCCGTGAGCGCGGGAGGAACATACGCGATCCTGCGCAGCGCGGTTCCTGAGCTGGCGGCGCTGATCAACACGCTCTGTCCGCTTATTCTGGGCTTGTTTACGCTCTGGTTTGAGAAAGCCTATCCAGCTAAAATTGCCCGCGGTTAGACTGCGGGTTTTTGATTGAGCGCTTTTGCGCATCGCAAAAGGATCTGAAATTGCGCTGGGAAAATGAATATGAAGTTTGTCTTCCGGGCGTGGCTGCAGCCAATAAAAAAACTCCCCAAAGCGGGGAGCGTACAGATCAGAACTGAAGCAGGACGCCGACCGCTGCCGACAGGGCAATCCAGACGATCGGATGCTTTTTGATTTTCGTCGTTAAGAATAACAGCACGGCGAACAGAATAATATTTTTTAACGGAAACAGATCAATCAGACTGCCGGATGCCTGAAAGGCGCTCAGGTTGATCACGGAAACGTTGACCAGATTCAGCGCGGCGCACAGGATCAGCGCGGCGACCGCCGGCTTCAATCCGGTGAAGATCGCCTTGACAACCGGACTGTCGCTGAACTGCTTCAGGAAATGGGCAATGATGATGATAATGACGATGCTCGGCAGCACCAGTCCCAGCGTCGCAACCAGCGAGCCGGGAATGCCGGCGGTGGTAAAGCCGGTGTAGGTCGCCATGTTGACGCCCATCGCACCCGGCGTTGATTCCGAGATCGCAATCATGTCGACCAACGTCTCTACGGTAAACCATGTGTATTTTTCCGCCAGCTGGTGTAAAAACGGGATGGTGGCTAAACCGCCGCCGACAGCGAACAGACCGATCTTGAAAAATTCAAGGAATAACTGAATCAGTAAACTCATGCCTTTTTCCCTCCCAGCTTATATTTTAAGAATCCAAATAAGCCGGCCCCCAGCGTGATGAAGACGACTGAAATGTTGGTAAACAGCGACAGCACAAACGCGAAGATAAACATCGCAATGCCGAAGCCGTCCTTGACGCCGTTTTTGATCAGCTTGTAGACGGAAGTCAGTACCAGGACGCACACGCCAACGCGCAAACCCGCCAAAGCATGCTGGACAATCGCCAGGCTCGCAAAGTTCTGGATGAACGCCGCGATGATGATAATGATGACCAGCGACGGGAAGACGAAGCCGAAGGTCGAGACCAGCGCTCCCAGCACGCCTTTTTGATAATAGCCGATAAAGGTCGAAACGTTAACCGCAATGATGCCCGGCGTGCATTGACCGACCGCGTAGTAATTGGTGATTTCATCGTAGGTCGCCCATTTTTTCTTCTCGACGATTTCCGATTCCAAAAGCGGAAGCATCGCATAGCCGCCGCCGAAGGTGAACAGCCCCAGCTTGCTGAAGGTTGCGAATAATTCCAAATAATCCCTCATGATTCTGCATTTCCTTTCTTAACCAGGTGACAAATGACCGGATAGTGATCGGATGGATATAATCCGTTGAAACAGGTGGTAATGATCCGTGTTGAGCGAACGTCGAAATCCTCGCTGACATAAATATAGTCGATCGGCAGGCGATCTTCCTTTAACCGGCCCTTGCCATAATGCAGCGTGTTGAACGCTGCCGAGGAATCATAGACCGGTTTGAGCCGCAGCCGATTTTCCGGCATGATCAGAAGCTGCAGCGAGCGGCTGGACATCGTGGTGTTCAGATCGCCCATCAGGATTAACGGACAGGCTGTTTCCTCTTGAAGCCGCTGCATTTCATCAATAATCGTGCGGATTTCAAAGGTCCGGGTGTAGGCCAGCAAATGATCCAGATGGGTGTTGAAAACGCGGAAGACTTGTTCAGTTTCCAAATCTTTCAGCTGCGCCATCGTGCAGATCCGCGGGAAAACGCTCGTCCAGGTCCGGCTGCCGGCTTGATCCGGCTGCTTTGACAGCCAGAACGTTTTTTCCCCAAGCAGTTCAAAGCGATCTTTCAGAAACAAAATATCGGAATGTTCGTTCATGAACTGCCGCCGGCGATTGCGCGCCTGACCGACGAACTGGTATTGCGGTAAAAGCGCCTGCAGCTGTTCGCGCATCACGTCGCTTAATTCCTGGACGCCGATGATATCCGGCGAGGTGGAAGCGATCAGATTGCGGACATACTGCCGGCGGGTATCCCAGCGCAGATTCTTCCGTGTAAAGAACATGTCATTTTTTAAATTGAAGGTCATTACCTTTAAACAGGTCATTTCATCACCGCCGTTTTTCATTATACTCAAGTTTGCCGTGATTTACAAAGCAAAAGGGATGAAAGATTGTTTCTGAAAGAGTTTCACAAAAAGTTCACAGGCGCTAACCAAAAAAATTTATAGCTGAAGAAAATTTCTGATCGAATTGTAAGCGCTTAATCCTGCGCAAAATGTCTTCTATCACCTCCGTTGAGCGCGTTTTTCAGGTTTTAACCGAAATAACATTTAGACAAAGCGCGGGGAGTGTCCAAATGGAAATATTGACACGACTCTGGAATTACGCTAAAATGTGAATAGTCAAATTAAACGCTTACAAAGGGAGGAATTACACTTATGGAAATTGTAAATGTTCGTATTGACGAAAGATTGATCCACGGTCAGGTTGCAGCTGTCTGGACGAATACGTTAAACGCTACGCGTATCATGGTTATCGATGATATGGCAGCGAAGGATGAAATTCAGAAAATCGCCCTGAAGATGGCTTGCCCGTCAACGGTTAAGCTGTCGATTCTGCCGGCTGAAAAAGCAGCGGAAAGACTGAAGAGCGAAGCTTACCCGACGGATCGGATCTTCATCGTTCTGAAAGGCCCGAAAACGATTAAGCAGGTTGCGGACGCCGGTTATATGTTCCCGGTTGTCAACGTCGGCAACATGTCCAACAAGCACGGTTCGACGCAGATCAAGCGTTCGGTCAGCGTTACGCCGGAAGATGTCGCTGCATTCAGAGAGCTGAATGACAGAGGCGTCAAATTTACAGCGCAGATGGTTCCGACAGAAGAAAAAATCGACTTCATGCCGCTGATCAAAGACCTTTAATCAGGTGAAACTGTAAATTAAAATCAGGAAGAACAGTCGCGTTTCGGGCGAGCGATCGCCGGGGCGGCTGTTCTTTTTTTGTTTTTTCGGACATTTTCAGAAGGCTCCAGGATACAACGCAGGACTTTGACAGTCAGGGCTGGATCTGTATAATGTAAACAGAGGACGTCTGAGCATCGCTCAGGCGGATAGAGGAGTGGGAAGAAATGAAAGTTTTGGCGAGTGATTTTGACGGGACATTATTCTTCAAAGGGACGTTCAAGCCTGAGGATCTGCGGCAGATTCGGGCGTTCCAAGGGCAGGGACACCGCTTTGGTTTGTGCACCGGCCGGCCGCTGCCCGGGGTAACCGAGCCGATTCGCGGCGTTTTGCGCTGTGATTTCATGATTCTGAGCAGCGGAGCGCTGATTCTGGACGATAAAGGAAGAACAATTTATAAAGCCTGTATTGATCATGATACCGCTGTTCAGGTTGGGCGGATGTTTGACTCAAAGCTGGATTTTTACTATCAGACCTGCGAAGGCACGTATTGCCAACGGCTGCCGGACGGTCAGATTCCGGCGTCAGCGTCGATTTTAACCGCGATTCCTTACCGGATCTTTACCCGCATAAGTGAGTTGCCCAGTGATATTTACGGATTATCCTTGTATGCCAAAACCGACGATTACGCCCGGCAGATCGCGATGAAGATCAATACGCAGTTTCCCTCGCTTGCTGCATTTCAAAATGAGGAATGGATCGACGTCGCCCCGCGCGGTTGTTCCAAGGGGAAAGGCATTGAAATCCTGAAGTCCCATTTGGCGTTGGATACGATAGCCGGCATCGGCGATTCCTATAATGATATTCCGCTATTGCGGACGACGTCGCCAAGCTTTACGTTTCATTCCTCCCCCGCCGCAGTGAAACAGGAAGCGCAGATCGTAGTGAATTCGCTGGCTGAGGCGGTTGCGATTTTGATGCGCCAATAAATTCTCATTTCAGCGCATCATCCGGGAAGAAAGCGTCGGAAGAGAAAGGCTGTCAAATAAAAAAATCCGCGGATCTGCGGATTTTCTGTTTATTTCTCTTTTTTCTGCATTTGTTCTTTGATGATGGTCAAAGCCTTGGGCGGAACTAAATGCTTATCGCCGCTGTAGGTGATGACGGTAACGAAGGCCATCGGCATCTTTTTCTTTTCAAAGTCCTTGATGCTTTTATACCGCACGACTTTGCCGCGGTTGATAAAGGCGCTGTTGCTGTAATAGAACTTGTACTGGATGTTGGCCATGAAGAATTCCGCCAGAAACAAAAAGAAGATCAGAACGCCCAGCGCGACGGTCGTGTAATCCTGAATGGTATATCCGTAAATTCCGGAAAGTACACCCAGAATCGACAGGACGATATAGGCGATTTTCGGCCCTTTGGAAAAATCCATGCACTGATATTTGGAACTGATTCCCCCCGCCGCGGCAATCGCTTCGCGCGCGTCCTTTAATTCTTTCATTCGCGAGGCGAAGATCAACACCGCCACCACGGTTATAAACGCTACAATCCACATGCTTTTCTCACTCCTCAATTTATTGCTTTCTGTTTTTCCTTTCCATTATAACAAAAATCCAGGAAAAAACGAGGAAAAATGCAGAATTGCCACGCATCGGTTATGATTCGTGGGAAGAGGGAGGGAAAGAAAACCGGATCAGTTGAAGGCTGACCGCTGATTTGAAGGCTGTCATGAATTTGAGATAGTCTCGAGGGTTTTCAAGACGTGCTGTTCTGGGTGTCGTCACCGCTTGAAATTCGTTGAGCAACAGTTTCTCAGGTTTTCCCTCGGTTTCCGCTTCACGCTTAAAACCCGCATCGCTTTGATTCTATTTCCGCTTGAACTGACTTGGAAAAAATAAAAGTCATTCTACCCCAGCGGATATCCGCGGCTCAACAAAATCCTGCACGATTGATATTGTATAAAAGGGGAAATAACTCCCCCATGGGAAAATGATGAACCATTATCCGCAAAGTGAAAAGAACGTTCATGGGATGCTTGACGTTCTCTTTCGAAATAAGCTTCAATTTTGCTTGTACTCTTTTTGAATGTTGAAAAAGGTCGGACATCACAGATTTCAATAATGGAGAAGGACATGGCCGGGTTCCATAATGCAAAATGAAAAGGAAAGGACAGATGAATTAAGTTCGGCTTGTTCAGCTGTGGTTAGAGCCGGAATTTTTCCGTTTCTGAACCGTATAAAATAAACAAATGGCAACGTTGAATCAGAATTGACAGAGAGCCTGATCTCGCTGTTTCTGATTGGTGACGCTGCTTAGAACCCGATTCCGCAGCGGCTTTTCCAAGTTCAAGTGTCTTGAACAATCCCATTGTTTTTTTACGAAGGGGCATGTGGTTTCAGCAGCGCTTTTGGATTCTGGTCGAATTTTGAATGACGAATACAGGGAATTTTGTTATAATGAAACGCAAGAGGTGAAGAACATGGAAGAAATGAGAGCGAAGCTGTGTCGGATCGCCGATTTGCCGCAGTCGGGGAAGCCGGTCGTTTCGATTAATATCAAGCCGTATGTTTCGATCATCGTCTGCATTCTGGTCGGAATTTTGATGATCGCCGCGCAGTTTGTCTGGATTGTAGGCGCCATTCTGATCATTGTGGCACTGCTGGTTTTATGGAAAACGCCGGATTACACCGTGCTGGAAGCCTATCCTGATTATTTTGTGGTTTATACCCGGGGCGACGAGGAGTTTTGTCAGATGGTGCGCTGGGATGAGGTACAGGAATGGGTGTTCCGCCAGGGCAAGGCCGGTATGGATATGCTGGTGATTCGCGTCAGTGAAGAAGAATTTGTATTCATCAACGCGTACAGCAGTACGAAATTGGTGCATTGCTTTAATAAGTTTATTCCGGATAAGGAAGCGCATCGGCAGCAGCAGGCGAAGATGAAGAACTCGCCATTCAAGTGGCCAAAGAAGTGGGGCAGAAAGTAATAAACGGACGTTCGTGCAAGCGCGTTCGCTGGAGGTTATTATGAATATTGATGATTTGATTATTAAATATGGTCTGACGATCGGCCGCCGGTTTACCCGCAAGGAGAAGAATTTCTTCTGCAACGAGATCGGCAAGGATTTCCAGGCGCTGGGCTATTCCGTGCGCGGGGCGATCGGAAAGAAAAAAAGAACCAGGGGGATGAATTTGATGATCGGCAACGTCGGCAAGGCGAAGACGATCTTCGTCGCGCATTACGACACGCTCAATCACGATTTCGGCAATCCGATCCGCTATTTTCCGCTGGATGGCAACGCCAGTTTTTCTTCCTCGTTTCTGCCGATGAACACGCCGGCGATCTTAAGCATGGTGCTGGGGCTGATCCTGCTTCTGGGATTGGGACGGAAGATCAATTTTCAGGATAATCTGGCGATGTCCGTGTTAATTCTCGGCGTTTTAATCGCGCTGGTCGTCGTTTCGTTTATGATGACGTTTCGGATCGGCAATAAAGTCAATCTGAATCGGAATACTTCCGGAGTCATTGCCGCGTATCTGATCGCTCAGCGGCTGCCGGAAAAGCTGCGGGATAAAGTGGCTTTTGTGCTGACCGACGGCGGCAACGGCACGCATGTCGGAGATTATATGCTGCGCGACGCGCTGCCCAATACGATTAAGGACCGCAATGTGATCATTCTGGACTGCGTCGGCAAAGGCCCGCGCTTGGGTATCGGCTATTTTGAAGCCAGCAAGACCAACGCTGAAAAGCTGGAAGCGATCGTCAAGGCGAAAGATCCGGAAGCGAAGCTGCACACGAGCCTGGTCGATGAGGATCATGTAAAGTATACGTCGTTGTCCTTCTATGAAAAGGGCATGATCGTCTGCCGCGGCAAAAACCTCAACGGCTCGCTGATCGTTGAGAACACCGCGACCAATCATGACGACGAGGTCGAACGGGAAAAAATTGAAGCGCTGGCGGCGGATTTGACGGAGCTGGCCAAACAGATTTCATAACAGGAGCAATCCTGTTTTTTTTTATATTCAAGTTCTAAAACCAAAGGCTGCGGAATAGACTGAAATAATGCTTAACTTTCTTTGGAAAACAAATCATTTTATGAAACATGGGGAGAAAATGTGAAAGTTTGCAAAGAAAAAAAACGGGATTAACCGTTCGAAAAATTAGCGAAATTAATTGCTAATAAAGCTTGTATACAGGGCTTTTTCATGAATTTTAACACGTGTTTAATACAGAAAATGAACCATCAAATTTTGTGAAAATTTCTTTGAATTATGTGAAAAATATGTGTTGAGGGTTTACAAATCCCATTTTCTAGTGTATCATTTAATCATCGAGAAAACGGTTACATCTGGTCTGTGAAATCGCGTAAGAAGCCACGCGGATCTCAGCCCGGCTGAAATGGTTTTCGAGGATCCGGGCAACCGGAAAAAACCAAAGACACAAAAGGTTAGAAAGGGAGGACTATTTATGTCTGGAGGGTTGAGTATTATCCAAATCCTGCTGATCACAGCATGGGCATTTTGGAGCATCGTCGATAGTTTGTCTTGGAACATCGGTTTCAACAACTGTATTCTTGCATGCTTATTCACCGGCGTTGTTGTAGGCGATATGAAATATGGCCTGATCGTTGGTGGTACGTTACAGATGACTCAGTTAGGCGCTGGCACATACGGAGGTGCTTCGATTCCGAACATCACTTCTTCCGGTATGATCGCGACAGCGTTAGGCGCTGCTTCCGGCGCTGACCCGATTGCAATGGCTTCTTCAATCGGTATCGCATTAGCTGCATTATTCACACAGTTGGACATCCTGGCTCGTTTCTCCAACACTGCATTCCAGCACATCGCTGACAAGTATGTTGAAGAAGACAACACAAAGGGTATCGCGCTGATGAACACATTAGGCATCATTCCTTGGGGCCTGTCCCGCGGATTGCCTGTTCTGTTACTGCTGGTTGCTGGCCAGGGCGTCGTTGACACTCTGATCAAGATCATTCCGGCATTCATCATGAACGGCTTCAAGTTCGCTGGTGGATTGCTGCCAGTCGTTGGTTTCGCAATCTTGATGCGTTACCTGCCAGTTCTGAAGAAGCCGCAGTTCATTATCCTGGGCTTCGTATTAGCCGCTTATATCAATATGCCGATTCTGGGTATTGCCTTGATCGGTACAGCCGCAGCTTTGATCACTTATCAGAATGCTACTGCTAAGTTAGCTGCAGGCGCTGCACAGGGAGGCGACGACGATTATGACGAATAGTAAGAAGTTCACTAAGAAGGAATTAAGAAGTCTGAATCTGCGCTGGATCTGGAACTCTCAGATCGGCTGGAACTATGAACGTATGCAGGGCTTGGGCTACCTGACCACTATGCTGCCGGTTATCGACAAGCTGTATGGCGATCGTCCTGAGCTGAAGCAGAAGGCGTTGAGAACACATTCCGTATTCTTCAACACACAGCCTGCAATGGGTGATATCATTGTTGGTATGAATATCGCTATCGAAGAACAGACAGCTGAAACTGGTTCTGGTCTGGACGTCGCCGCTTCGATTAAGACAGCGTTGATGGGACCATTCGCTGGTATCGGTGATACAATCTTCGGTATGATCGCTGGTGCGGTTTTCGGATCTATCGCAGCGACAATGGCTCTGGAAGGCAATGCTTTAGGTATCGCAATTTGGGAAATCTGGATGGTTGCCGTCCTGTTATTCCGTACAAAGATGTTTGACATGGGCTACGAACAAGGCGTTAAGCTGGTTACTTCCCTGTCCGGCACAATGAATGCTCTGACGGAAGCTGCTTCTGTCCTGGGCCTGACGGTTGTCGGCGGCATGATCGCGCTGAACGTTAAGTTCCCTCTGGCTACTCTGAAAATGAGCTTAGGCATTGACCCTGAAACAGGCGAAGAAATGTTTAACGAATTCAACCTGCAGAAATATGCTGACAGCATCATGCCTGCATTGTTCCCTGCATTATTCGCAGCTCTGTGCTACTGGATGCTGGGCAAGAAGTGGATGAACTCCAACAAGTTGATTCTGGTTGTTGTCTTATTCGCTATCGTTCTGGCTTTCTTCGGAGTTCTGGCTTAATATCAAAACTCTCAAAAGTGGTGTCTTCGGACATCACTTTTATTTTGGCCGGGTACGGGAACTTTAATCCATTCCAGTTAAAATGATAAAAGGAATCCCTGTTAACGGAATCTTAACAATTCTGTTGAGCAGGGTTCCGATTTTTCCTTTATAATAGGCTTGCTTATATGAGGAAAGGGTTATTGCATAAGTATGGAACTTAGTTTTGTAATCGCCTTGATGGGCGGTTTGGCATTATTTCTTTACGGGATGAAGATGATGAGCGACGGCTTGGAACTGTGCGCCGGGGACCGGCTGCAGTCAATTTTGGAACGCCTGACTTCAAACCGGTTGATGGGGGTCGTTGTCGGGGCGTTGATCACGGCTTTAATTCAAAGCTCCAGTGCAACGACGGTGATGACGGTTGGTTTTGTCAACGCAGGGTTAATGACGCTGCCGCAGGCAGTCGGCGTGATCATGGGGGCAAATATTGGAACGACGATCACCGGACAGCTGATCGCTCTGGATATCGGAGCGGCGGCTCCGGCGATTGCCCTGGTCGGGGTGGTTATGGTTGTCTTCCTGAAAAAAGAAAAGACCAACGCGGTCGGGATGATTGTCGGCGGTCTCGGTATCCTGTTTATTGGCATGGGGATGATGAGCGATGCCATGGCGCCGCTGCGGAACGATCCGACGTTCCTGTCGTTAATTACCGCGTTTAATAATCCGATCATTGCGGTTCTGACCGGCGCGCTTTTTACGGCGATCATCCAAAGCTCCAGCGCTTCCATCGGCATCTTACAGACACTGGCCAACAATGGCCTGATTACGCTGCAGCACTCCGTCTTTATTCTGTTCGGGATGAACATTGGAACATGCATCACGGCGGTGCTCTCGTCGTTAAGCTCCAGCCGGAACGCGAAGCGGGTTGCCTTGGTTCATCTGTTATTCAACATCGGCGGGGCGCTGTTGTTCTCCGTTGCGGTGCTGGCGCTGCCGCTGACCGCATGGATCGGGCAGTGGACGCCGGCCAATCCGGCGGCGCAGATCGCAAACTTTCACACGCTGTTCAACGTTGTAACTACCCTGGTTCTGCTTCCGCTGGGGAATGGTTTGGCCGCTTTGTCGATGAAGCTTTTGCCGCAGGAGAAAGAAACGCCGGCGCCGGCGATTGAAATCACGCGCATCCCGGAGCAGCGCCTGGGCAATGTGACGATTTCGCTGCATGAGATCAGCGAACTGCTGAACCGGATGTATACTCTAGTGCAGTCCAGCTTGGATGAAGCCTTTCGCGGTTTGACGACACTGGAATGGGATAAAGAGAAGATTCTGGCGCAGGAAAGCGAGATCGACGCAATGCACCGTAAGATTATTGACGCTATTCCCTATGTGGCGACAGCCCGGATGAACGTTGAGGACTCCCGACGGTTAAACGTTTTGTTTAAAATCAACAGCGATTTGGAGCGGATGGGCGATCATGTTGTCAATTTATCGGAACATGCCTCCCAAATTCTGAAAGAGAAACAGAAGATGACCCCGGAAGCACATCAGGAGCTGGCGGATTTGCGGCTGATTCTGGATCAGACGGCGGCGCTGCTGCCGGCGATTGAGGAATATCATCGGACAGAGACGCTGCAGCATATTGATCAGCTGGAGGAACAGATGGACCAGTATTGTGAGAAAAGCCGTCAGGATCAGATTAAAAGGCTGCGCAGCCAACAGATCGACGGTTCGCTGTGCGTCGTCTTCAGCGAAGTGCTGACCGATCTGGAACGAATTCACGACCATTATCACAACCTCGCGCAACAGCTCTATCATGAGGAACTGGCCGTTTCCTGATGATCTTTTCCGGAGGATATCAGAAATCTGAAGCATAAGAAAAGGCGGAAATTTTCCGCCTTCTTTGTTTAAGGATAAAGGGTAAATTAGTCTTCGTCCGAGCTCATGCTGGCCATGAACGCTTTGACGTCAACGATGCCTTCGCGTCCCTGGGCGATCAGGCTGTCAACCGCTTCGCCTTCCGACAGAATCGCTGTCAGAACCATCGGGAAGTTCATGCCGGCGATGAAATGGAATTTTGGATTCGTCGCGAATTCAACAAATGTTGTGTTGCATGGGGAACCGCCGAACAGATCCGCAAAGACCAGAACTTCGTCGTACTTGTCCAACTCCGGCTTCAGCGCGTTCAGTTTTTCCTTGAACTGTTCCGGGCCATCCGTTGGCAGCAGGCAGCAGGAATACAGATTTGTAACTTCGCCCGCGATCATTTTCAGAGAACCTTTGAAAGCTTCTGCATACTGACCATGGCTAATTAATAAAATACCTCTCATGAATAATTTCCTCCTTAAGTTACATTTTTATTTTATCATAAACTACGTTAATTTAATAGAATTTTAAATATAGAAAAGGGTCGAGTATGTTAAAATAACAGTAAGGGAGATCACACCATGAAATTTAAATTTAAAGAACAAACCAAAGAGAATATCCTGGCCCTGACTTGTTCGGGCATTTTACTATTGGGTTTTTATTTTCTGATCACAAAATTTCCGCAGCTTAAGGAATTTCTGGGCAATATCCTCGGCATTCTGCTTCCGTTTATCCTCGGCTTTGCGTTGGCGTTTTTATTGGCGCCGGTAACGGCCCGAGTGGAAAAGAAATGGCTGGCAAAATCAAAAATGAAACCGGCAAGCAAGCGTAAAATCGGCGTTGCGGCGGCGATCATTTTCCTGTTCATCGTACTCATCAGCTTTATGGCGATTTTAATTCCGCAGCTGTTGGAAAGCGTTATGACCTTGTCGACGCAACTCAGTGATTATCTGGGCAAAGCCAATACGCTGCTGAACGAAATTACGGAAGGTTTGGGCTTTAAAACCGGCTGGCTGGAAATCCTATTTAATTCCAGCGAAGCGCTGCTGGAATCCATGCTGGGAATGGCTAAGGATTACGTGCCGAAGATCTTGAATTATTCCTGGCTGTTTGTCCGCCAGACGTTCAATTTCTTTATCGCGGTGATTATCGCAGTCTATATCCTGTTGGAAAAAGAACGATTTACAGAACAGTTTAAAAAGCTGGCTTATGCGATTCTGCCAAAAAACCGGGTGGAGTCGCTGATTCAGCTGAGCCGGCTGACGTCGCGGATGTTCAACAGCTTCATCATTGGGAAAATGATTGATTCGCTGATCATCGGCTTGATCTGCTTCATCGGCATGTTGATCATGCGGCTGCCGTTTGCGGTGCTGATCAGCTTTATCGTTGGTCTGACGAACATGATTCCGGTGTTTGGCCCGTTTATCGGCGCGGTGCCGGGCATCTTTATCCTGTTTATCGTCGATCCGATTTACTCGCTGATCTTCGCGGTCTTCGTCCTGCTTCTGCAGCAGTTTGACGGCAATATCCTCGGCCCGATGATTCTGGGCGATCAGCTGGGCCTGCCAAGCTTGTGGGTCATGTTTTCGATTATCGTCGGCGGCGGGATGTTCGGCATTCTCGGCATGTTTCTGGGCGTGCCGGTGTTTGCGGTTCTCTATGTCGTCGTCCGCGGATTTGTCAGCAGCCGGCTGAAAGAAAAGAATATCCGATCGGACGATATGCTTTAACGGGCGTTTCGCCCGTTTTTTTTGAGGAACGACGCAGCATCTGGTGCGGCAAGAACTATATAAGGACTATATAAAGAAAAGGGATCCAATCCGGATCCCTGGAACGAGTTAATTGCTGTGAAATAAGATATCTTCGTAGGTTGGCAATGTGTATTGTTTTTTATCAAAAACTGTTTCATGCTCGTCAATCGCGCTGCGAAGCTGCTGCATCAGCGGAGCAGCTTCATAATAGAAGCGAATGCCGCGCTCATGATAGTCGCCGACGCCGTCGATCTCTTTCAGTTTGCTTTCGAGACGTTCAGCGCCTTTATCCATTCGGTCCATCAGTTCATTTAAGTGGGCCAGCTGCTTTCTGAAATAGGAAGCCGGCTGATCCAGCGCCCGCAGTGTCGAAGCCAGCGACTGGATTTCCCGGGTGACAAGCGGCAGGATTTCCGTACGCGTCATGTCAATCAGAACCTTGGCTTCAATCTCGGAAATCTTCACATACTGCTCGTTCATAATCTCGCTGCGGGCGCTCAGTTCCTTTTCCGTAAAGATGTGATTGCGCGTAAACAGCTCGACAGTTTTCGGTGAGGTCAGGGCGCTGACCGATTCGATAAACGATGGAATATTTGGCAATCCGCGGCGTTTGGCTTCGGCGACCCACTCTTGGGAATAACCGTCGCCGGAGAACAGAATCCGTTCGTGATCTTTTAAAATCTGCGTACAAATTTCCAGGGCGCGGGCGCGGATGTCCTGCTTGTATTTTAAATCCGAAAGCTGCCCGGCGATTTCGTTGAGCACATCGGCAGTGATTGTATTGAGCACGACGTTGGCAAACGAGGCAGACAGGGATGAACCCAGCATCCGGAACTCAAATTTATTGCCGGTGAAGGCCAGCGGCGAAGTCCGGTTGCGGTCCGTGTTGTCCTTGGGAATATATGAAAGACCGCTGATCGGCGTAAATGAACTGTCCTGTTGATCCTCGATCGTTTGCCCCGCACCCTTCAGGGAGTTTAGGACGTTTTCGATGTAACTGCCCAAATAGATTGAAATGATTGCCGGCGGAGCTTCATTGGCGCCTAAACGGTGGTCGTTGCCGGCGCCGGAGGATGACATCCGAAGCAGCTCGGCATGTTGATCGACAGCTTTGATAAATGCGCAGACAAACACCAGGAAGCGGATGTTTTCAGCCGGCTTATCCCCCGGTTCAAATAAGTTCTGGCGATCGTCGGTGACTAATGACCAGTTGTTGTGCTTGCCCGAGCCGTTGATCCCGGCAAACGGTTTTTCATGAAGCAGGCAGGCGAAGCCATGCTTATCTGCGGTTTTGCGCAATACGTCCATTGTCAGCTGATTCTGATCCACCGCAATGTTGACGTTGCTGAAGATCGGTGCAATTTCAAACTGGCATGGCGCGACTTCGTTGTGTTCAGTTTTGGCGTAAATCCCCAATTTCCACAGTTCCTGATTGACCTCTTTCATAAAAGCGGCGACGCGGAACGGAATACTTCCGAAGTAATGATCTTCCAGCTCCTGTCCTTTGGCCGGCATTGCACCAAACAGCGTCCGTCCGGTCAGCACCAGATCCTGGCGCCGCTCAAAATAACGTTTGTCAATCAAAAAGTATTCCTGTTCCAGACCAACCATCGGAATGACACGTTTTACATCTTTATCCCCGAAGATATTGACAATCCGGGTGGCCGCGGCGCTGATCGCCTCAATGGATTTCAATAACGGCGCTTTTTTATCAAGCGATTCGCCGTTATAGGAAACAAAGACGGTTGGAATACACAGCACGTTGTCACGGATAAAGGCTGGCGAGGTGCAGTCCCAATACGTGTAGCCGCGGGCTTCAAAGGTCGCGCGCAGACCACCGCTGGGAAAGCTGGATGCGTCCGGTTCGCCTTTGATCAGCGACTTGCCCGAAAAACGAACTAACGGCTGACCATTTTCATCCGGTTCGATAAAGGAATCGTGTTTTTCTGCGGTAGAGCCGGTCATCGGCTGGAACCAATGCGTAAAGTGCGTGGCGCCGTTTTCCTGTGCCCAGCGCTTCATCGCATGCGCAATCGCGTCGGCGGTATTGCGGTCCAGGGAATCTTCTTTGGCGACGGTTTCTTTCCAACGCTTGTAGATCGGATACGGAAGCCGCTCCTGCATCAGCGTTTCATCAAACAGCAGGCAGCCAAATTCGTCAAACGGATCTGTGATTTTCATAACTCATCCTCCTGAAAACATGGTTTAATTTTATTCCAAATTTGATCGGAGTCAATAAAAATGTTAAAAAAATCATAAAAATGAAGAAAAAAATCAAAGAATGTCGGACATGATTGAAAAAAAAGGGGGAAATTGAGAAAAAAACGCAGTCACATAGAAAAAGCTCGATTTTAAAGCGGAGGTCTGATTGACCCAGCCGGACATGGGCATACTGGACAATAGAAATAGGATAAGGAGGAAGCTTATGTTAAAAAAATGCGAGGTCTGCGGCTTGATTCTGGACTCGGAATTCATTCGGGACGATTGTCCGAAATGTCATGCGGACGCTTCGCGCTTCCGCACGCTGCCTCATGAGGAAACGGAAAAGATCACCCGCAGCCATTTGACCAACAGTCTGCTTACGGAATTGGCGGCCGTCGCTGAGCATCAGGTGCGCTTAGCAGAAAAAGGCATCGCCGATCAGCTGGATCCCGGCTGTATTCAGACATTCGATCTGGCGTTAAGACAAGCGGTGCTGCTGCGGCAGATGATTCGTGCGGAAATTGCGATCCATGCCGGAAAGGAGAAATGGTAACATGGAATTAAAAGGATCAAAAACAGAACAAAATTTATGGACGGCGTTTGCCGGAGAAAGTCAGGCGCGGGTAAAGTACGCGTATTACGCCGATCAGGCACGCAAGGATGGCTATGGTCAGATCGCGGGCATTTTTGAGGAAACCTCAGCGAATGAAAACGCCCATGCCAAGCTGTGGTATAAGTTTTTGCATGGCGGCAAGATCCAGGAGACGCCGATCAATCTGAAGGATGCGGCCAATGGAGAAAACTACGAATGGACGGAAATGTACAGGGAATTCGCTGAAACCGCGAAACAGGAAGGGTTTACCGAAATCGCCCGGCTGATGAGCGAGATCGCCAAAATTGAAAAAGGACATGAGGAGCGGTATCTGGCGTTATTGGGCAACGTGGAAAACAAAACAGTCTTTGCAAAAGCGGAACCGATCGTCTGGAAATGCCGCAACTGCGGATATACGGTCACCACTCAGCAGGCGCCGAAGGTCTGTCCGGTCTGCTTTCATCCGCAGGCTTATTTTGAACAGGAAGTTAAGAATTATTAACATCGTTCAAATCTGACAAAAATCGGAATCCGTTTATAACCGGAAATCAAAGTGAACATGAATACGGGAAATCCCGAAGCCAGTTCACTTTTTTTATGCCCGGTACAAATAGATGAAAAAAGCAAGGTTTCAGCGACGCTGAATCACGGGGCAAAAGGAGCGAAAATGCCTGAAAAACCTGAATTCAGAATCAACGAGTTATAACCGAATATGGCAGTAATTGGAAACTCATCCTGTTATTATGACAAAAAGAAGGTGAAAAACATGAGCGAGGATAAATATGCGGAGTTCATTTCACAGCGGATTTTTGACGTATGTCACAAACGCGGGGATGTTTCATTGTATGAATTATCCAAAATCTCCGGGGTCAGTATGTCCACGATTCAGAACATTGTGCATTGCCACACAAAAAGTCCGGGATTGCAGACGATGCATCGGCTGGCTAACGGTTTGAGTATGACCATTTCAGAATTTCTTGATTGTTCGTCGATCAACGATTACGAATTCAGTGAAGAAGAAAATGGCGAAAACGGACTGAACGATTGTGAAATCATCAGCTGAATTTTTACGGAAACCTATCCGTTGTGCGGCAAGAGCGCAGGGAAGTCGGAAAAAATAAAAAATTCCCTTTGAACAGAGATTCAATCTTCAACACTGTGTTTTAAAATTCCAAGTTCAGCGCTTCCAAAAAACATTGATCCGCAGATTTTCTGTTTTCCCAATCAGCGTTATTTGGATGTACGCATCATTGCGAGTCTGAAAGTGAGGGGATGAGTCAAGACGATTATCAGCGATAAAGGCGGCGGGAATTTGTTAAAGTCCTGAATTCGCGGCTGGATGCCTGATTTTTCACAGTGAGGGGGGCGGGGTGGCCCTGGTTTCGTCGTTTTTCTTTTCGAAATTCGATCGGGAATGGCCAGGCTGAAGCACCTCGCTTTTCCTCTGCCGCTTCGAAAAAAGGAACGCACCAAATTTCAATCTTTCTCTATACTGATAGGGGAGGAGGCTGGGCTATGATCGAGTTAAAAACATTGGAAATCGAGGCGTATCGGTTCATGGATATCACGCTGTTTCTGCCGCGCTGGACCTGTCGGATGATCGTCTGTACAAAGGCGGTGCTGGTTGATGAAAGCTGGGACCTGAACGTTCTGGAAACAAAACAAATCGCAGCCTTTCAGGTGCTGAAACCGGGAAAAGACGGACTGTTAAACGGAAAAATTACAGCGATGACGTCAACCGCCGCCCGCTTGGGAATATATATAGGAATGAGCGGGAAGGAAGCGCTGCTGAAGGTGATGCATGAAAAAACGGAAACGGGATAGGAACCGGCGCTGGCTGGCGCTCGTCGTGATCGCCGCGGCGCTGGTTTGGCTGGGCAACCGGACGCTCAGTCAGATCAACGCGCTGCTTAAGCCGCATGTTGAGAAAGTCGCTGCCAGTGAAGTCCGCAATGCAGCCTCGTCCGTGATTAAGCGGGCGGTCGATTCGCTGAATTTGAAAACGGAAGATCTGATCCGGGTACAGCGGGATGGGCAGGGCAACATTACGGATATCGTTTATGATACGCAGCGGATGAATGAATTGATGAGCCTGTCGCTGGACGCCGCTCAGGAATCGCTGAATGCTGCGGAAGAAGGGGAAACGGACCCGCACACCCATCTTGTTTATTACGATAAGGGCATCATTTATTCTCTGCCGGTCGGGATGCTGACCGGATCGGTGCTGCTGGCAAACGTCGGACCTTCGATTGACATCCGGATGCGTGCCGTCAACAGTCTGGTTGGGCAGATCGACGCCGTGTCCACGGCCTATGGCATCAACAGCACCCTGTTGGAAATCGACTTGAAGATCAGCGTGGAGATGTTGGTGATCAGCCCGTTTCTGCTCGATCCCCAACAGATTGAAGTTAAGATTCCGCTGGTTATGCAAATTGTGCAGGGGCAGATTCCGCAGCTGATGGTCGGCCAGCTTGCCTGATTCGTTAAACGTCAGGGATATCTTGAAGGGGAGAAGCCAATAAAAAAACCGCATCTGCGGTTTTTTGCCTGTATCGCTGCAATTAGAAGAACAACGGCTCGGAAGGCGCCATGTGGACTTCCGTTACGCCGGGAACTTCATCGAGAAGAATCGCTTCGATCCCATCCTTCAGCGTCGCGTCTAACGACAGACATTCGGAACAGGCGCCCAGCATTTTAACGGTGACAATGCCGTCTTCCAGACTGACGAATTCCACGTCGCCGCCGTCGCGCTGAATATACGGACGGATCTTTTCAATAACATTTTTAACTTGAGTTTCCATGGTTTCCATAATTTATCACCTTATCTTATAAAATACATCAGCCCGGCGATGATTAAGCCGAGGATAATCCCGCCGAAGACTTCAATCCATTTGTGTCCCAGCACTTCCTTGACCTTGGTCAGATAAATCGGATCGTCCAGACGGGTCTGCGTCAGAATCTGGATATCCTTGATCAGCTGCTGCGTAATCCGGATGTTCTGTCCGGCATAATAACGGACGTTGGCGGCGTCGTAAGCGACGATCAGCGAAAACATCAGCGTGACGGCAAATAACGTCGACGAAAAATTATCCGTGATCCCGACGGCCAGCGTCAGCGCCGCTACCGTCGAGGTATGCGAGCTGGGAAAACCGCCGCTTTCCAAGGCGAGATGCCAGTCCCAATCCCGGGTTCGTATGTAGCGGATAACGGGCTTAAGCAGCTGCGCTGTTAAATTGGCTACAATCGCAGCCCAGAACGGATACATCTGTTGAAGCATGGTGCTCACCTCGAGAATTAGTATATCACAAAAACGCAAGGAGGTGATATAATAAAAAAAGATTGGAGGCGTCTATGCAGTATCGAATCGGACAAATCGTGGAGGGAACGATCACCGGGATTCAGCCTTATGGGGCGTTTGTCAGTCTGGATGAGGAAACGTCAGGACTGATTCACATCTCGGAAATCTCGGAGGGCTTCGTTAAGGACGTTAATCATTTCGTTCATGTCCATGATCGCGTGAAGGTTAAAATTATTGATTTTGACAAGTCTACGCATCAGGCGCGGCTGTCCTTAAAAGCGCTGCATCCCACGGCATTCCGCAAGGAACGCGGGCGGGGGAAGGCCAGTCGTCTGCCAGTCATGAAAATTGGATTCCGGTCGCTGGCCGAAAACCTGGACCGCTGGATCGAGGAAGCAAATAAAGGAGAAACAGTATGATCAAATTTGACACTTCGCATGCGCATCTGCAGGAAAACATTTTCGATTATCAACAAGCGGTAACGCTGGCACATACCCAGCTGCATGAAAAGAGCGGCGCGGGCAACGATTTCGTCGGCTGGGTCGAATGGCCGAACAGCTATGACCATGAAGAATTTGAAAGAATCAAGGCGGCGGCCAAACGGCTGGAAGGCCAGTGCGACGTGCTGCTGGTATGCGGCATCGGCGGCTCATATCTGGGCGCGCGGGCAGCGATTGAGATGATGCGCGGGCTGTATTGTCAGGCCAGACCGGAAGTCATCTTCATCGGCAATACGTTCTCCAGCACGTATTTCAAGCAGGTGGAAGCGTATATTCAGGATAAGGAAATCGTTCTTAACGTCATTTCCAAATCCGGCACGACGACCGAAACGGCGATGGCGTTCAGAATGCTGAAGCAGTTGATGGAAAAGAAATATTCCAAGGAAGAATGCCGGAAGCGGATTCTGGCGACGACCGACAAGGCGCGCGGCACTCTGAAAGAACTGGCGGATAAGGAAGGCTACGAAACGTTTGTCATTCCGGACGATATCGGCGGCCGCTATTCCGTTTTGACAGCGGTCGGCTTACTGCCGATGGCGCTGGCGGGGATTGATATCGACGCGGTCATGAAGGGCTTTGCCCAGGCGTATGAAGATCTGAAGAACCCGGATCTGCATGTCAATCCGGCGTATCAGTACGCCGTTGCCCGCCGGATTCTGGAGAATCAGGGCAAGGATGCGGAAATGTTGGTCACCTATGAACCGCAGATGGCGATGATCGCCGAGTGGTGGAAGCAGCTGTTCGGCGAATCCGAAGGCAAGGAAGGCAAGGGCATTCTGCCATGCAGCGCGACGTTCTCGACCGACCTGCATTCGTTAGGCCAGTTTATTCAGGAAGGCAAGAAAATGCTTTATGAAACGCTGCTGTTAGTGGAGACTCCGACGCTGGACGGCACGTTCCCAAGCGACGGGGAAAATCTGGATAACATGAACTATCTGGCCGGCAAAAGCCTGGACTGGGTCAATAAGATGGCATGCCAGGGCACGCTGGAAGCGCATGAAGTCACCGGCAATGTGCCGAATCTGATCATCACGATGCCGGACATGAAGGAAGAAACCTTCGGCTATATGTGCTACTTCTTCTTCAAAGCCTGCGCCGTCAGCGTTTATCTTCTCAACGTCAATCCGTTCAATCAGCCGGGCGTCGAAGTCTATAAGAAAAACATGTTCCGCCTGCTGGGCAAGAACTAAGTCTGAGACTTTCTCGATTTCTCAGTTTGATGAAAGAAATCAGCAAAGCAGCACAAATAAAGAATAAAAAAGTGAATGCCGAAAGGTTTCACTTTTTTTTATGCGCAGGCATGATTTTCAGGCTGCATAGAACAGAACGGATTTTTTTCCATTGACAAACGGTCTGAAACAGCGCAGACCGATCATCGCCGCTGGGCTGAAGCCCAAGCTATTCTGCGAAATAATCATATTTTAAAATCAAATTGGCGATTTCGTGAATTCGCAGCCAATGTTCGTTTTCTTCCATCGCCTGCTGCAGCGGAATGTTCAGATCGCTGAATTCTCGGGTTTGCTTGTCATAACGGTAATTGTTGGTCAGAATCTGGCGGTCGTCGTCGGCATATCCCGGATAGCGGGGATCAAAGAAATCATGTCCCATGATCAGTTCCGGCTGAACGTCAATCGCAAAGAGATTAAATAAGGTTGGCAGGACGTCGATATCGGTGCCGGGTTTTTCAATCGTCTGACCTTCTATCAAAGGTGACCACACGAAGAACGGCACCTCTTCCAGCGAGCCGTGAGTAGCCAGCTGTTTTGCGGTCTGTTCGATGACCGTTTCGGAAAAACCTTTGGCCCGGTGATCGCCGGCAACCGCGATGACGAGCTGATCAAGCGTGCCTTTCTGCTGAAAATGATCGATCACGGAGGCGACGGCCAGATCCAGACTCATGCTTTTGGCGAGATAAACTTTGACCTGTTCGTCCAGCTGCGGATAGCGCTGGCTGACCTTTGCATAGCTGGCGGCGTATTCCCGGGCAGTTTCGGCATTGTGATCCGTTAAATCGGATTGTTCATAGCCCTGATGGCCGCTGTAAGTGATGTCGTAGAGGAAAAACGGCTGCGAATCGTCGATCATCCACTCGATAATTTCCATGCATACGGCGTCGGAGGTGCCATATTCCGGCCCCAAAACGCCCAGATCCCAGAAATCTTCATAGCCGATCTGCGCATAGAATTGATCGCGGTTGTAAAATTCCTTCGTTCCGTTATGCGCGGCGATGGCGGAATAGCCCTGGCTGGCCAATCCTTTCGCCAGGGAAACCGGATAGGTGTTGTCCGCGTATTGCTGCATCGCGATCACGCCTTCGTTGTTGGGCATCAAACTGAGGTTCAGCATGAAGTCCGCGTCGCTGGTTGAGCCTTGAAGCAGGGGCGCAGTGTAATTCACAAAGTTATAGCCCTTTTGCTGGAGCTGATAGAGCGTCGGCGTCAGAAGGGGATCAATGACCGCCTGAGTCAGCGACTCCGCTTCAAAGAAAATCAGATTTTTGCCTTTGAACAAGCCCGTTTGCGCGTTGGGCTGGGCCGGAGCGGATTGGAGATAAGCCGCAATTTCTTCCTGTGCCTGACGCTTTTGCGAACGGAAGCGCAGCGGCTCGAGCTGGTTGAGCTTCAGATCACGCAGGAAGAATGCTTCAGGGCCGAACAGCTCAACAAATTGGCGGGGAGAACTGACGTGTTCGTATAGGTATTGATCAGAATAAGTGTAGTAAAATTTGTCGGCTTCCTCAGCGTTGAGCTTGCCGTAAAACACAAGGCTGCATGCCATGCTCAAACCCAGCCAGATGAAAGCGCCCAAAAAAAATTTCATCCGTCGCTTTCCGTCCGGTGCTGGCTGCGGCTTCAGCGTTGTTAAAAGCAGAAAGATCAGGATCAGGGCGATCAGAAACTGCCAGTCCTGCGGCAGCACGGCGCTGAAACCGGCCCCGAGATTTTGCGTGGCCTCGCTGCGCAGGCCGATGGCGGTCGATAAGAAAATGTACTGACCGAATAAGCGGTAATATAAGCTCTGGCCGGCAATATACAGGAAGTACAGCAGCGTGCACAGTTGACCGGCAAGCTTGTCCCAGGGCGCCCGCAGTCCCCAGATCAGACTGTTGATTAACGCCGCCAGCGCGCCCAGCATCCAGTCGCCATAACCGGCCGGTGAAAAATAAGAATAATGAATGCTGATGAGAAGCAGGGCGATTCCCGCGCTGAGAATCAGCTTGTAGGCCAGCGGGGAAACCGCCGGCTTCGATTTCTTCGTTTTCATGGTGTTCCCTCTTTCCTTCAGTTCAGATTTTCCAGAGTTTTAGTTTACACAAAAAGAGCCGGGAAAAAAACGGACAAATCAACGGGAATGACTAAAATTCCAGCGCGGAAGAAAATAAAAATCCGGCTTCCTCAGGAAGACCGGATCCTATCGTAAGGACAAAAATGTTTATTGCGCGAGATAATCTTTCATCGAATCCGTCATGACAACGGCATATTCGCCCGACATGACGCTGTTGACGCCCGAAGGAACCTGGTCGGGATCCATGACCCACATGACCTCGATTGGCTGATCGGGATAGGTCTGGCGGAAGCGGTCGATCAGAGCCAGACCGTCGTCATAGCTCATTGTGAACAGCGCCGTCGACAGCGCGTCGGCGTAGCCGGAATTTTCCGTGACGATCGTGACCTGATGGTAATAGGTCGCCGGAAACAGCGTCTGCGGGTCGATGATGTGATGATAGAGCTTGCCGTCCTCGGCACCGTAGAAACGTTCGTAGTCGCCGCTGGAGACAAACGCCGCGGAGCCGGGCAGCGTGACGACCGCCAGCGAGCCGTTGCCGGATGGATTGCGGATGCCGACGCGCCATTGCTGACCGCCGGGCTTGTCGTTGATCGTGCAGATGTTGCCGCCGGCGTCGACCGTGCCGTGAACCAGCCCCGCTTCGATCAGCTTCTGCTGGACCTTGCCGGCCGCGAAGCCCTTGGCGATTCCGCCGACGTCTAAGGAAGCGCAGCTCTGATTCAGATAGACCGTGCCGGCGATCTCGTCGATTTCCACTTTATCCCAGCCGGTGCACGCTTTTGCGCTCTCCAATTCGGCAAGCGGCGGCACTTTGCCCAGCTGGCCTTCGTTGTTTAACGCGATGCCTTCCTCGCGATAAGTATGCCAGATCTTGAGTACCGCGCCCATCGTGACGTCAAACTCGCCGTTGGATAAATCATAAAATTCTTTTGCCGTCTTGAGCAGCTCGATAATTTCCGGATCGACGCTGACCGGTTCGATCCCGGCGTTGTCGTTGATCGTCTTGATGTTGTTTAATCCGTCGTAATCGTTATAGACGTCAAACAATGCGTTGTAGTGGAGAAACAGCTGCTTCATTTCAGCGAAATACTGATTGAACTGTTCTTCGTTTTCAGTAAATCCGGTTAACGTCATCACCGTGTCGAAGCCGGCGTCCAGCGCCATATTGGAATAACGCGTCAGCTCCGGCTCCTTCGGCTTGCTTTGACAGCCGCCCAGCATCAGCAGGCCGGCCAGCGCCAGCGACATTGCTTTTTTATTCATTTGAATCACCCGTGAAGATTCTAGCATAAATCGTCGGGCGATACTACCCAAAGGAAACATTTTCAAAACGAATCCAGGGTGAAAAAACTTGAAATTTATCTAAATAGATGTGGAAAAAACGTTTAAAATTAATAGCGATAATGCTATAATAGCTCCGAAGCGAAAGGCGGATAATGAAAAAATCGATCACCGTCGATTTTTTGTGTTTGCCAGAGGCTTTCGGTATTTGAGGAAAGGAAGAGGTGGACGGAATGTCACTATTAACGGGACCGATGCGCAAGCATCTGGACGGTCACAAAGAGCTTACAAGTCATACCGAGCTTGTCAAGGTTGAAGCGGGCAGCCTTGTATACATTCCTTTAATTAACGGTAATTCAACGGCAGTTGAAGTGTTGGTTAAGGAAGGTGACAGAGTAAAAGTCGGAACGATGATCGCCAAGCGGAATGATCATTTTACAGTTCCTTACTTTTCATCTGTATCCGGCACAGTCAAAGGCATCCAGAAAATGATGCATGCTGGCTTGCGTCCGGTCGATCATCTTGTCATTGAAAATGATGGCAAAAACGAAACAGAACAGCCATTCGGCACATTGAACTATCAAACGGCAACGCAGGAGGAACTGGTTTCCTTCATGATGAACGCCGGCATCGTCGGCTGCGGCGGCGCGGGTTTTCCAAGCTATGTCAAGTACAGAGGCTGCAAGGGCATTGATCTGCTGATCATCAACGCCGTCGAATGCGAACCGTACATCACGGCGGATTACAAGAATTCCAGCATGAACATGCAGGATCTGGTCACCGGCGTGGCGGCGATGCTGAAAATGTCGGGCGCTAAGGAAGCGGCGATTGCGATCAAGACGACGAAGAAGGACTTTATCCCGACAGTTGTCGAAGCGTTCAAGGATTACAGCAACATCAACGTCAAGGAAGTTCCGGACGTTTATCCGATGGGCTGGGAACGCACGCTGGTCTATGAAATCACCAAGAAGCGTTATGAAAAGCTGCCGGGCGAAGTCGGCGTCATCGTCAACAACGCGACGACGGCGATTGCATTCGGTCAGGCGCTGACCAAGGGCATGCCGATCACGCACAAATATGTGACGGTCAGCGGCGACGGCATCAACACGCCGGCCAATGTTCTGGTGCCGGTCGGCGTCAAGGCGGCGGATGTGATCGCGGCCTGCGGCGGTTACAGCGGGGAAGATGTGCTGCTGATCGCGGGCGGTCCGATGATGGGCAAAACGATCACGACCGATCAGTTCGTCATCACGCCGTACAGCAACGCGTTAACTGTACTGAAGAACAAACCGGTCAATCAGGTGGCCTGTCTGCGCTGCGGACGCTGCTCGGATCACTGCCCGGCGGGATTGCAGCCGGTCCGGATCAACCAGGCGGAAAAGTCCAAGAACGTTGCGATGCTGGAAAAGCTGAGCATCATGGAATGTATCGAATGCGGCATGTGCAGCTTTGTGTGCCCGTCGAAAATCGACGTCACTGAAGGCGTCCGGAGAGCGAAGCGCTACATGGCTCTGCGCGCTAAGAAATAAGGAGGGGAGTTTGTATGAAATTTAATTTTAAACCGTCCCCGAACTATCGTGATGGTCAGAGCACCGGCCGGATCATGGGCGAGCTGACCTTGGGGCTGTTGGCGGTATTTGCATTTTCACTGTATTATTATTTTACCAATTTTTCAGCGTCTTACGGCTTGCGGGCAATTCTGTTGATGATCACGGCGATCGTCAGCGCCTGCGGCACGGAGATCCTGTGGTGTGTCTTTACGAAGAAGGACATCCTGAACAGTCTGAAAAATTCTTATCCGTGGGTGACGGCGATCATCTTGACGATGATGTGCCCGCTGTCGATTGAATACTATGCCTTAGCGGTCGCGACAGTGATCGCGATCTTCTTCGGCAAGCTGGTCTTCGGCGGCTTCGGACAGAATATCTTCAACCCGGCGGCCGTAGGCCGTGCGACGATTTTCGCCTCCTTTGCGGGCGCGGCGGCGGCCGATATTGTGACCGGCGCGACACCGACGTCTTCGATGGCGGCGCAGAACTGGATTATCAATTCCGCGGAAGGCATGAGCAGCTTCCTGAAGCCGTTTGGCGGTTTGGGAAACATGTTTGTCGGTCTGTATCCGGGCGCTATCGGCGAGACAAGCGCACTGGTGATCCTGGTTGTCGGCGTGATCCTGGCGATCCGCAAGGTCATTGACTGGCGCGTTCCGGCTACTTACCTGATTACGTTGTTTGTTCTGGCAGCCGGCGTCGGCCTGATGCACGGTGCGCCGATCAGCTATGCTCTGTTCCATCTGTTAACCGGCGGCGCCATGTTCGGCGCGGTCTTCATGATGACCGATCCGGTCACCAACCCGACCAGCGCTGCAGGCCGGATTATGTTTGCGGTCGGCTGTGCGGTCATCACGATCGTTCTGCGGCTGCGTTCCAATCTGCCGGAAGGTGTCATGTACTCGATCCTGATCATGAATATGCTGACACCGCTGATCGAAAGTCTGACCGACGGCCAGCAGATCAAAATGAAATCTAAGAACATCCGCAACCTGGCGATCCTGTTTGTTGCGGGTCTGGCGATTACGCTGTTGGTCGGCAGCACGATCAAACCAGTTGCCGCGGGTTCTGCGGAAGCAGGCGCGACCAACGGTACGGAAACGACGTACAACGTCACGCAGCATGGATTCCAGGGCGACAATCAGTTTGAGGTCGTCATCGACACGGCCAAGGGCGAGGTTGTCAGCGTCAAGATGACGGAGTTCAACGATACTCCGGGTATCGGCGACGGCGTCAATGACGATTACCTGAGCCAGTTTGTCGGCGCGAAGAGCGAAGACGACGTCAACGCGGTGGATAATGTTTCCGGCGCGAGCTATACCAGCAAATCGGCGAAAAATGCCATTATTCAGGCATTGAACGCCGGTAATTAAGGAGGTCAGAAATGAAAAAAGCTTTGTATCTGGCCTGTTTCTTAGCCATTGTCAGCGCATTGGCCGGCGGCCTGCTGGCGGCAGTCAACGAAGTCACCGCGGCGAAAATCAATGCCAATGCTTTGGCTGAAGTGATGGGCAGCCTGGAAAAAGTATTCCCGGGCACAACCTATACGGAAGTAACAGATTACACGGATGACTCCGGATTAGTCACCGGCGTCTATCAGGCGGAAGGCCAGGGCTATATGTTCCAGGTCGAAACTTCCGGCTTTAAAGACACGATTAAATTTGTACTGGGCATTGACAACGATTCCAAGATCGTCGGCTACGATGTGATTGCGATTGCGGAAACTTCCGGCATCGGCAGCCGCGTTGCGGAAGATGATTTCAGAAATACCGTCATTGGCAAGACCACCGGTGATCAGATCGACACGCTGTCCGGCGCGACGATTTCCTCCACGGCGGTTGTCAAGGGCTTAGATGCCGCCAAGGCTGTCTATGCTTCATTAACCGGCAACGCAGCTCCTGCGCCAAGCACCCCGGCAACGCCAGAAGCATCTAAGGAACCGGAAACACCGGCTTCCACAGCGACAGTTCTGGATCAGAAGGCCGACGGCAGCCAGGTTACGGTTACCGTTGAAGCCAAGGGCTTCCAGGGCAACAATACCTATACTGTTGTGCTTGATTCCGAAAAGCAGGAAATCGTCAGCGTTGCGATGACGGCGTTCAACGATACGCCGGGCGTCGGCGATGCGGTCAACGATGAGTATCTGACCGGGTTTGCCGGACTGAACAGCGAAGACGCGATCGGCGGCATCGACGTAAAGTCGGGCGCAACGTATACGAGCAATTCGGCTATTGATGCCGTCAAGGCTGCCTGGAACGCGGTTTTCGCAGCGGACAATCAGGATGCGGCGGATCAGCCGGTCGCTGGCGATGACAGCGATGATGCCGCGGTTCTGACATCGGAAGACGGCGCATTAAAGACTTATACTGCGACGGCGAAAGGCTTCCAGGGCGATAACGAATATGAAATCGTCATTGATACTGACAAGCAGGAAGTCGTCAGCGTTAAAATGACAAGCTTTAACGATACGACCGGAATTGGCGACGCGGTCAACGACGAATATCTGGCGGGATTTGCCGGTTTGAAGTCGGAGGATGAAATTGCCAAGGTTGACGTCAAGTCGGGCGCCACCTTCACGAGCAATTCCGCGATTGAAGCGGTCCGCGCAGCGTTCGCGGCCAGCCAGAAATGAGGTGGATGAACAATGAATCGTAAAGAGAATTTTACAGCGGGTTTCATCCGCGAAAATCCAGTATTCGGGCTGTATCTGGGATGCTGCTCCACGCTGGCCATCACCACATCGCTCAACAATGCCATCGGCATGGGCGTTTCCGTTATTATCGTTTTGATTTTATCCAACGTCATCATTTCGATGATGCGCAAGATTATTCCGGATGAGATCCGGATTCCGGTCTACATCGTCGTTATTGCGGCGCTGGTTAAGAGTATTGAACTGTTGATCAAAGCGTATGCGTCTTCGATCGACGCGGCGTTAGGACTGTTTTTGCCGCTGATCGTCGTTAACTGCATTATCTTAGGCCGGGCGGAAGCCTTTGCGAGCAAGAACGGCGTTCTGGATTCCGCATTGGATGGTTTAGGCATGGGCTTAGGCTATACCTGCGCGTTGGTCGTCATGTCCTTAATCCGTCAGATTATTGCGACGGGATTAATCAACTTTACCAATCCGTTTACGAACCAGTTGATTTTTGAAGTTCGTCTGATTCCGGAAAGCTTCACGATTTCGATGTTCGGTTCGCCGACCGGCGCATTCCTGACCTTTGCGGTCTTAGCGGCGGCATTGACAGCGTATAAAAACGCACAGGCGGCGAAGGCTGCGAAAAAGGAGGCTAAATAACGATGGCTAACTTATTTACTTTGTTTATTTCGGCAGTGCTGATTAACAACGTCATCCTGTCGCAGTTTCTGGGTGTCTGCCCATTCTTAGGCGTTTCCAAGAATAAAAGTTCAGCGATCGGCATGGGTGCGGCGGTTACGTTTGTTATCTTCGGCGCTTCAATCCTGACCTATGGTCTGTATAAGCTGGTTCTGGAACCGAATTCTCTGGAATATATGGATCTGTTGTCATTCATTCTGATCATCGCTTCTTTTGTTCAGTTTGTTGAAATGTTCATCAAGAAGTTCTCTCCGGCTTTATATAAGTCGCTGGGGATCTATCTGCCGCTGATCACAACGAACTGCGCCGTTCTGGGCGTTGCGCTGGATAACATCAAGCAGGGCTTTACATTCCCTGAAATGCTGGTGTATTCTCTGGGCATCCCAATCGGCTTCACGTTGGTTCTCTACATCTTCTCCACGATCCGGGAACGCCTGGACGCGGCGGACACCCCGGTTTCCTTCAAGGGCAATCCGATCGCTCTGATCGTTGCGGCGCTGATGGCGCTGGCGTTCAGCGGCTTTGCCGGACTGGTTTAATCCATGGTCATCGCAATCCTGGTCTTAATCGGACTGGGAGCGTTGTTCGGCTTGTTCTACTATCTGAATAGTAAAACGCCAGTACCTGAAGGATGCGAGGATCTGACGGCGGAGTGTGAGGGCTGCAAGATTACTTCCTGCGCTCATAACCCCGTACTGAAACAATCAAAAGGAGAGAATAAAGAATGATTACAGCAATTATCATGATGTTTGTGGTCGGCGCCGTTCTCGGTTTGATTCTGGGGATTGCCTCCAACGTGTTCAAAGTGGAAGTCGACGAACGCGTTGAAAAAGTAACGGCAATGCTTCCAGGCTATAACTGCGGAAGCTGCGGCTTTGCCGGATGCTCCGGCATGGCGGAAGCGATGGTGGCCGGCGAGGTCGCTACGGCTTCGGCTTGTAAGCCAAGCAAACCGGATGCCCGCGCAAAGATCGTTGAGTATTTGACGACAACGCCGGGACCGGACGGCAACACGATTAACATTAAGGCATAATGAAACAGCTGTCTGTTTGTTCGCAATTCAAGAACAACGGACAGCTGTTTTTTTGATTTTCTGGATAATTGGACTGATTTGGGAGCGAATGGGTGTTTTTAGGGAGCGAATAGACTTTGAAGTAAGATCAAAAGCTCGACTCTTGTATTTATTTCAATCCAACAGCTTTAGTGTTGTCAAGTGTTTTGGAGCGAATGGGTGTTTTTAGGGAGCGAATAGACATTGAAGTAAGATCAAAAGCTCGACTCTTGTATTTATTTCAATCAAACAGCTTCAGTGTTGTCAAGTGTTTTGGAGCGAATGGGTGTTTTTAGGGAGCGAATAGACATTGAAGTAAGATCAAAAGCTTGGCTCTTGTTTTTGTTTCAATCCAACAGCTTTAGTGTTGTCAAGTGTTTTGGAGCGAATGGGCGTTTTTAGGGAGCGAATAGACATTGAAGTAAGATCAAAAGCTAGGCTCTTGTTTTTGTTTCAATCCAACAGCTCCAATGTTGTCAGGCGTTTGGGAGAGAATGGGCGTTTTTAGGGAGTGAATAGACGGGGTTCACGGAGTACGATAGTCCTGATTTTTTATATCTGGTAAGAAAATAAAAAAACCGGATCGCTCCGGCTTAGAATTTCAATTTTTTAACGCGTCCGTAACCTAATGTCCGCGGCCCGGTATGAGCCATGATGATGGGACCCATCGCGTGAATAGTGACTGGCTGTCCAATTCGCTCTTCCATCTGCCGTTTCAATTCCTCAGCTTCTTCTTTCATATCAGCTTCAACGATCATCCATTCATACTCAGTGGGATCCGCGACTTCTGCGATTGCGTCCAATCCGACTTGATAGGCTTTCTTTACTGTACGAACTTTGCCAAGTACGTCGATACTGCCGTGTTCCACCTTGAGGATTGGAACAATTTTCAGAAGATTGCCCAACGCCGCGGCGGCTGCGGAAATTCGTCCGCCCCGTTTCAGATACTCCAGCTTTTCCGGAATCAGTGCTGCCCACAGATCAGCTTCTTCTTCGATTTTGTTTTTGATTTCATCGCAGCTGCGGCCGGCTTCAACCTGTTCCAGCGCCCATTGACAAAGCCAGGCGAGAGGATAACAGGCAAAACGGGCGTCAACGACGGTTACCCGTCCATCAAAAGCGGCCGAAGCGGTTAGGGCGGATTGAAAGGAACCACTTAAACCCGAGGAAAGCGGAATGTAGAGAATTTCATCATATTCTTTTAATAAGTCACTCCACTGTTGAATTAATTTTCCCAAATGCGCCTGGGAGGTCTTGACGATCGCCCCCTGTTCCATCCGGCGAATGAATTCCGGCGTTTTAATTTCCATTTCTTCAATGTATTCCTGACCATCAATCATTAAAGGAAACCGCATGACGGTCAATTTCATCTGTTCTGCTTGTTGGGTATTAATATCGGCGGACGAATCCGTCATCACTGCTATTTTTGGCATCTTTTTCACCTCGTGCTTTACAATTATACCATAAGACATTCCCCGACTGGGAAAGACTTTTCTAAGTTTCCCCGGTTCTTTTGGATTTATTAGACAAATCTTTAAAATTGCCTGGCCTCTGGATAAATTCATCATTTTAAGAAAAAGGACACCTGAATCCAGATGTCCTGTGCGAACTATTAATGGGGCGATCGACGAGACTCGAACTCGCGAATGCTGGAGCCACAATCCAGAGTGTTAACCAACTTCACCACGACCGCCATCAGCGAATACTATTTTACCCTAGATGGCGGAATTTGTAAAGCATAAATTTCAAAAAAAGAAGAAGAGCGCGATCAAAAGTTTAACGCTCGTTTTTTAGCCAGCGAAGCACCTCGCTGTCCTCAACTAACTGACATTCAGATTCCGCATAACTGCCGGCGGTTAAATATAACTCGATTCGTCCTTTTTTCTCCGCGATGGACAAGGCAGTGAGATAAGCTTGATCAACAGCTAACAACACCGTTGAAGGCAGCGTGTCGTCTGCCTGAGTGATTCGTTCGCCATTGCGGTTCTGCAGCTCCAGAACGCGTACCCCACGCAGCAGGCAGTCCATCATTTCCTGACCTTCTGGCCATTGTCCATAGACGTATAGATCGACCTTCTGTCCCGGCTGCATCAACTGGCCGCTGATCTCGCTGACCGCTATGGTCAAAGGGAAGACCGCCTGACCTTCGTTCAATAAAGTTACGCTGAAATCTGCCATCGCTGCCGGCGTTTCAACCATTTCCCGATAGAACAAAGAACCGGCCGGAATTGTGCCCTCAAGCCGTGTCCAGGAACCGACAAGCTCTTCTTCCCGGCATAAAACGTCAGCTTGCAGGTAAGCGGAAGGCACGTCAATCCAGATCAGATCGTCCGCCGCGATCAAATGACGAGGCGGCAGGGTTGAGACGCTGACGGGAACAGAAACCAAAGACAGACGTCGGGCCAGCTCCTGCCGGAATAATAAAATCCCGCTGAGAATGAGGATAAGAGCTGCGGCAGAAACTGCGAGGGTCGTTGCGATTTTTTTCTTCATAGATAAAATCCTCCTACTATAAATATTGCGGAAAATCGCAAATTGCCTTACAATTTTTTAAAATTTTAATGAATAGTATATTGCAATATAGAATAGCTAGTGATATGATCTTGTTAGAAGGAGGGATTGGATGAACGCTCAGTTTAAGAAAGGCGTGCTGGAAATGTGTGTGTTGTCCTTGTTAGCGCAGGATGATCAATATGGCTATGAGCTGACAGAAGCAATCTCGCAGAAAATGACGGTCGCGGCCGGAACGTTGTATTTAATTCTAAAGCGGCTGAAAGACGACGGCGATGTGGAGACCTATCTGGTGGAATCTGCAGAAGGTCCAGCCCGCAAGTATTACCGGCTGACGGAAAAAGGCCGGTCCCACGAACAACAGTTACAAGGCGAATGGCGTGAATTTGTACGTTTAGTGGATGAACTCATCCGGAAAGGAGAAGCATGAACAGAAAAGAATACATGGAACGGCTGCAGATGGATCTGGAGGCTGTTGACGAAACGACGGCGAAGGAAATTCTTCAGGATTTTGCCGATCATTTTGATCAGGGGCTGAGCGAGGGACGGAGTGAAGAGGAAATCAGCGCGGAACTGGGTGATCCTGCGGAACTGATCAGCGAATTGAACACCCGGCCGCATCATCAGCCGCAGACGGAAGCTCAGCCGGACGCCAGCTCATTGTCTGCGGTTGTCATTGAGGCGGACAGCGCCGATATTACGCTCAGACAGGGAAATGGCAGTGAGGTGCTGGTCGAGTTCTATGACAGCCGCAATCCACTGCGGGTGCATAATTATCGTTTGGATACCTTTCAGGAAGGCGATATTTATCATATTCATGTGCATCGCTTGCAGAACAGCTGGCTGCGGGCCGGGGCGGGCGAGCATCTGCGGCTGGACGTCACGCTGCCGGCTGCGTGCCTGGACATTAAAATCACCGGGATGAGCGGCGATATCCGCCTGAGGGAAGCGATAAGCTGCGGTAAGCTTGCGGTCGTCACACAGAGCGGGGATATTGAAATCCGCGCCTTGGACGCCGAAGCGGTTCAGCTTACGTCGACCTCCGGTGATATCCAGGCGGCAGTGCGCGGCGAATTAGTCCAGGTGGCATCTGTCAGCGGCGATCTTGACATCGCTCAGGCGGAAGGGAAGCTGGGCAAGTTCCGCACGACTTCCGGCGATCTAAAGGTTCAGGGCTGCTTCCAGGCGATGCTGGCGGAAAGCAAAAGCGGCGATCTGGACTTGTCGATTGAAGAAGCCGAGAGTCTGAAGCTCGATACGATCAGCGGCGACATTCATTTAAAGCTGCCGCGCACAACCGGTTTTCTATGCAGCTTCTCAACGATCTCCGGCGATCTTGGCCAGCATATCGGCTTACCGCTGCAGCGGCAGGGCCGCCAGCTGAGAGCCGGCGACGGGCATGCGCAAATCGCCGTGAAGACGATCAGCGGCGATTTTAAAATCAGCGACTGACAACTGTTCTATCACCTGATAAAATGGCCCGGAGATGTTTGAATAACGCATCGCGCGGGCTTTGGGGAGAATTAGGCAGACAAAAAGACGACGGCGTCCGGCAGGGCGCCGTTTCGTTGTTTCCGGTTTTATGCTATAATAAAACCTCTAAAGGAGTGCGGCTCATGGAAAGCTTGAATATCAATGGGAAAACGCTGCGGCTGACGATTCAGCGCAAACCGATCCGCAATTTAATCCTGCGCTTGAAAACGCCGGACGAATTGCTTGTCAGCGCGCCTTACGCCTGTTCGACGGCGGAAATCCTGCGGTTTATCGAAACGAAGCGCAGCTGGATTGCGGCGCATGCCGAAAAGCTTGCCCAGCGGCAGGCCAGACAGGCGGAATCCTCGGCTGACGGGAGTCTGGCGGTATATGGCCGGCCGGTACAGCTGCAGTGGGTGATCGGCAAAGGCAAACCCCGCCTGCAATCGGAGCGGCTGGTTCTCTATGGTCCGGATTCGCAGCCGGAAACAAAGCGGCGGGCCTTCGATCAGTTTGCCAAAACCAGTCTGGAGGCCGAAATTGGACAGCTGCGGCCGCGCTGGGATCAGGTGATCGCCGATTATCATCTCGCGCAGCCTTCGATCCACTACCGGCGCATGACAAGCCGTTGGGGCAGCTGCATTCCGGCTAAATCCAAGATTACGCTAAATCTGAAGCTGATTCATTATCCGCTGGCCTGCGTTGATGCCGTGCTGTGGCATGAATACGCGCATTTGATCGTGCCGAACCATTCGCAGCGGTTTTACGCGGTTATTTTGCATCACATGCCGGACTATGAAGTGCGCAAAGCCCTGTTAAATGGGGATTTGTAAGAAAACTGTAAGGAAAACAATGGAAACGCTTAAGATTTGTCTGGTAAGGTTATAAAAGAGAAAAGCGGGGAGGATAGGACTGATGGAAAACTATAAAATCTTAGTTGTGGACGATGATCATGAAATTGCCGACGCGATTGAAATTTATCTGAAGAGCGAAGGCTATGAAATTTTTAAAGCCTATAATGGCATGGAAGCCCTGGAAATCCTGAATCAACAGAAGATCCACTGCATTCTGATGGACGTGATGATGCCGAAGATGGATGGCATTCAGGCGATCATGCATATTCGGGAAACCTCCAACATTCCGATCATTATCCTGTCTGCCAAGTCAGAGGACATGGATAAGGTGCTGGGCTTGAACATCGGGGCTGACGATTATATCACAAAACCATTTAATCCGCTGGAAATGATCGCCCGCGTCAAATCGCAGCTGCGCCGCTACATGCAGCTGGGGGCGACGGCGGAAACCGGAACGGTGATCGAGGTCGGCGGTCTGAGCATTGATCTGGAAGCCAAGACGGTCACGCTGGAAGGCGAGCCGGTCAAGGTGACGCCGATCGAATATCGAATCCTGGAGCTGTTCTTGACGAATCTCAACCGGGTGTTCTCGATCGACGAGATCTATGAACGGGTGTGGAATGAAACCAGCTTCCAGAGTGAGAACACGGTCGCGGTGCACATCCGGCGGATTCGGGAAAAAATTGAGATCGATCCGAAGAATCCCCGGTATATAAAGGTGGTGTGGGGGATTGGATACAAGATCGAGAAAAACTAGCGGGTTTCTGGCGTTCCTGCTTTTTTTCGTGCTGCTGACGGGGCTGTTGTTCACCTCGTCGCTGACGGTGGAAACGCTGTATTCCGCGCAGGGCAAGCAGGCCCTGTATCCCAAACAGATGATCCAGCAGAGCCTGCAGGATCTGGCGCAGCTGCTTTATGATGAAACGCCGCTGGCCATGGAAGTGCAGGAAGACCTGTACTACAATCTGCATTATGTTGTCGAGCAGAAAGAGATTTATTTCAACAGCGAAGATGATCTGAAGCTGACTTACGATCAGTTTTTACAACAGTATGGCGGCAAAGGCATGCTGACGCTGACCTGGCAGCAGGGCGAAACGCCGCAGATCACCTACCGCGGCGGCTACTTTCTGATCGATCAGAAGACGATTACGCGGGAAACCGCGGAAACAGCGGTCAGTCTGCTCAAGCTGTATTCGCAGGAAAAAGTCGAGCGGCTGGCGTTGGTGATTCCCGATCAGCTTGCTTACAACACGCCGATGTATTACAGCTATACTTATTTTCAGGAATCCATGAATAATCTCAAGATCTGCTTCTATTCTTCCTTGTGCCTGTTTTTTATCACGCTGGCCTACGGCGTGTTCAAGCGGACGGCAATTACAGCCTTTAACGAGGGGCTGGCGCAGTTTACCGCGAATTTCTGGATTGAAGTAAAGCTGGGCCTGGTGCTGGTGCTGACAGTGATGATGCTTTCTTTGTGGCTGCCGCTGCCGTTATCGGCTACGGTGACGTTCTGGGAATTCTATGTTTTAGTCAACGAGCTGCATTTCCATGGCCTGAAACCTTTCCATCATAATATCCTGAATTCTGCGATGAAGACTGTCAGGCTGATCAGCGGCCCCTATGGCTATCAGAAAAAATGGCTGACAGAATTTCTGCTTTTAGTGGTGTTCGAGGTCGTCTGCGCGTTTATTTTATGGACGATGATGTTTTCTTCCTTCTTAGGCTTTATCGGCATTCTGGTGTTCGTCTTGATCTTTGCGGCGGCATTTCTTGTTTTGTTTCTCTATATCCGGCGGATGATGACATTCATGCAGGACTCTGCGACGCTGGCGCAGCAGGTGGAAAATATTCGCCGCGGCCGGCTCAACGAAAGCTTTGAATTGAGCGAAGGCAGTCTGCTGCAGCCGGTCAGCGATAATCTTGAAAAGATCCGCGAAGGCGTCAGTCATCAGGTGGAGGAGCAGCTTAAGAGCGAAAAGCTGAAAATTGAATTGATCACGAATGTATCGCATGATTTAAAGACGCCGATCACCTCGCTGATCAACTACTCCGATCTGTTGACGAAAGCGGAAATCCAGCCGGAATACGCGCGGGATTACGTGCGGATCATCACGCAGAAAAGCGTGCGGCTGAAGAATCTGATCCAGGATCTGTTTGAGATCTCCAAAGCCGCCAGCGGCAACCTGCAGATGGATCTGCGCAGGCTGGAAATCAACGGACTGCTGATGCAGACGCTGGCTGAGCTGGACGAAAAGATCGAGGCCAGTTCCTTGGAGTTCAAGATTCAGTATCTGGACACGCCGGGCTATATTCTGGCCGACGGCGGACGATTGTATAATGTTTTTGACAATCTGATTACCAACGCGATCAAATATTCGATGGAAAATACCCGCGTTTACATCCAGATTGAACGCATGGATGATCAGATTTGCATCAGTTTTAAAAATATTGCGAATTACGAGCTGAAATTTGATCCCGGTTCTCTGACCGAACGGTTTGTCCGCGGCGATGTATCCCGCTCCACCGAGGGCTCCGGACTGGGACTGGCGATTGCGGAAACTTTCGTGACTTTGATGAAGGGGCAGATTGAGGTCAGCGCCGACGGTGATCTGTTTAAAATTGAAATTCGATTTGCGGAATTGCCGCAGGACCACGCTGAAATGTAAGCTCAGCGGCTTTCCTGGATTCTGATCTGATAAAACAGGCCGGCGCGGGGCAGACTAAGGACAGAATGAAAAGGAGGCAGTTTCATGAAGAAAATCATTCTGTGCGCCGGAATCTGTCTGGCGGTGCTGGCCGGCTGTTCCTGGAATAAAAACAATTCGCAGCCCGCGCCTTCCGCTTCGCCCAGTCCGTCGCCATCCGCTCTGCCGACGATTGATCCGGCCATCACGGAAGCCAGCGATATCGTCGGGGAAACAACGGCGTTTGGAACGCCGATCGTGTCCGTTCAGATGAAGGACGGCAAAATCAGCTGGGTTTCGATCGACGAGATCACCGAAGATACGACGAAGAAAGCGCTGGGCGATCAGTATAAGCTGGGTGAACAGGCGATCGCCGGCTGGAGCGAGCAGATCAAAGCGCTGGAAGACTACATCGTCGCGCATGGTCTGGACGCTGTGGACGTCGATGAGGAAGGCAAAGCGGCGAACGAAGATCTGCGGACGCAGTGCACGATCACGATTCAGAACTATTTGCAGACGGTAGAAAAAGCGGTCAGTCAGGCTGAACATCCTGAACCTGTGCAGAAATAACGCGGCCGGGCAACGATCTGAAGCATGAAAAAAACCGGAACTTCCGAAGTGGGGATTCCGGTTTTATTTTTGTCTAGTCGATTAAGGCGATGATCTTATCCCAGGTCTTTTCGCCAATTTTGCCATCCGGCGTCAGACTGTGGGCATTTTGAAACGCAATGACCTTGGCTTCGGTTTTGGCACCGAAAACGCCGTCGGCTGTAATCGGGGTCGACGGCAGCGTAAGCCGATTCAGATAGTTCTGCATTTTCTGGACTTCCAGTCCCGTGTCGCCGTATTCCAGCGGCGGCTGCCCGCTGCCGGGATCCGGGTCGGGATTCGGACCGGGGCCGGGATTCGCCTTGTATTTAGCGATAATTTTATCCCAGGTCAGGGTACCGATGATTCCGTCGGCCGTTAAACCGGTGTGTCTTTGGAAAATCATGACAGCGTTTTCTGTGGCGGGTCCGAAGGAGCCGTCTTCTTTTAAAACAGGAAGGTCAGGGTACGAAGAGCGCAGGACGTTCAGATACTGCTGCATTTTCTTGACCGCCAGCCCGGTATACCCTCTGCGAATAACATAAGCCATGTGAGTAAATCCTCCTTTCATTAACAAGGTATGTCTAAGGGAGAGGACCGAAAGGGAACGTGCCTAACGGGAATTCATTTGGTTATTGGCCTTTTCTCTTCCGCGTGAGCTGCATACGGTATACTGGAGGTGAAAACCATGAGAATTTTGATTTACAACGATCAAACCGATAAGATGGAAACGTATTCGCTGCGCTGCTGCGATAACATGCCTTATACGGCTTGCTGCCGGTTTACAGTCGGCGAGTTCATGCGTAATTCCCACAGCCGAACGATTGGCTGGTCGACCCGGCGGTTTCTGCGGTCAACCGATGAACTGATCCGGCGGTTTGGCATGAAGCCGCGCATCAGCCGGGCGTTTCGGCGGGCGTGGAGCGCTGAGGAACCGATGATTTTGACGCACATGCTGGGGACGGGAGTTGATCTGGGACGAAACCTGTCGCTGTCGGGGCTGCAGCAGCTGGTCACGCTGGCGGAAGATCAGGAGTTGTTAGATGTGATCACCGACCTGCAGCATACCCGGATTGAAGCCCACATGCATCATCAAAATGAAGCGGCCAGCGACTTTGTTCCGTTCGCGCAGATTCAGAAAGGCGATCAGAAGACCGAGGTCTGTGTGGCGCAGGATGCGCTGTGGGCGCTGGGCTATCCAGTCACGAAGATCAGCGGCGTGTTTGACGCGGAACTTGATCGAGTCGTACGGGCGTTTCAGCGGGATCAGGGGCTGGTTGCGGATGGAATTATCGGAAGACTGACCTGGGAAGCGTTGATGTCCCAGCTGCGGCCGGTTCCCGGTATTGATGATGACATCGCAGACTGAACTTCAACGGAAAGAAAAGAATGAAATGGCCTGATTTCAGGGCCATTTTCGTTTGCGTGGATCGTGGGAAAAGGTGTTATAATGAAAAAAAGAGGGAGAAGACCAACCATGAATTTTGATGAATACATCGACCGCAGAAATACGCACTGCGTCAAGTACAGTCAGGCTAAAACCGCACAGCGGCCTCAGGATGCGCTGGTGATGACGCTGGCGGACATGGATCTGCCTTGCTGCAAAGCGATCACACAGGCCATCGTCGAGCGGGCGGCGCATCCGTTTTACGGCTATCAGCAATTTGACGAGGTCTTGCCAAAACGGGTGTGCGCGTGGGCAAAGGAACACAGCGGAGCAATTCTGGATCCGCAGACAATTCAGATCGCGCCCAGCGTCAACACTGCGATTGCACTGTGCGTGAGGGCGCTGACGCAGCCGGGGGACGGAATACTGATCCAGAATCCTTCGTATAGTCCATTCCGCAAAGTCGCTGAGCTGAATCAGCGGCGCTGCGTGATCAACGAACTGATTCAGAAGGACGATCATTATGAACTGGATCTGGCTGATTTTGAAGCGAAGCTCAGCGAGGTAAGGATGTTTATTCTATGTTCGCCGCACAATCCAACCTCCCGGGTATTCAGTCCGCAGGAGCTGGACGCGATGTTATCGTTGTGCCGTCGATATCACATCGCCGTGATCGCCGATGAGATCCATGCGGATTGGGTATATGGGACAATGACGGCGGCCAGCGCTCTTGATCAGAATGTAATTACCCTTTTATCGCCAAGCAAGACGTTTAACCTGCAGGGGATGCAATGTTCGTTTATGTTTATCCCCGATGCTGATCAGGCGCAGGCGGTCCAACGCGAGCGTGATGCGCTGGCGTATATGAATAATCAGACTTTCTCGCACGCAGCCGCGCTGGCCGCTTACAGTGAGGAAGGCGCGGCGTGGCTGGACCAGGCGAAGGCGTATGTGCAGGAAAACACGCGGGTTTTTTGCGCGATGCTGAAAACGGCCGGTGTGTCGCTGAAGCCGATGCGGCTGGAATCGACGTTTCTGTTGTGGGTAGACTGCAGCGGCTGTTGTAAAACCGACGCGGAAGTCGTCGATCTGTTTGAAAACCGCTGTCATATCTATGGCAGCACCGGTTCGCATTATCAATCCGGCAAACCGTTTATCCGCTTGAATATCGCCGCGCCCCGCAGCGTGATTGTGAGGGCGGCGGAGCGGCTGATCCGCGCGCTTTCGCAGTCGTGCTGAAGGAAAGAAAGACGCCAGAGCATAAAAATAAGAACACCGCCGGTCGGCGGTGTTCTTTGGCAAGGCTAAGTCGGGAAGCGCTGGCCTACAAGTTGCGGATGCGATATAAGTATTTATCGACGAGTTTGTCGTTATGCTCCGCTGCCGAGGCGTCCATAAAGGCGATGTGGCCGTTGAAGTAGACATCCGGATCCAATCCGCGCTGGACAAGCAGCTCCACCGTCTGGGTCAGCACGGCGTTTTGCAGATAAACGGCCGGGATCGTCGAGGTCGAGCCGATCTTCATCGGGAAGCCTTCGATCTGGACCGCCGCGTCGCCGATCAGCGAACAATTATCTAAGACAATATCGCAGACGTCTTTTAATTTCCTGCCGCTTTTATGCTTGGTCGTCAGATAATCGCTGTATTCGACGGCCGTGATCGCGATCGTCGGAATGCCTTTTTCTTTGGCGCGCAAGGCGGCGTCCACCGGTACGATATTGTTGCCGGAATTGGAAATGATGATCATGCAGTCATTGGGCGTGACACGGTGATAATCGACGATATGGCGGCCGATCTCGTAGGTGTTTTCCATCAGGTAGCTTTTGGTGATGTCAAAAGTGCCGGTGACGCTGGGTTCCAGCAGCGCGGCATAATTGGCGACGGTGGCGGCGCGCCAGAAGGCGTCTTCAATGACCAAATGGGAATGGCCCGCGCCCAATCCATAGATCAGACCTCCCCGCTGCGACACGTCGGCGCACAAAGTGGCAGCTTTCATGATGTTTTCGCCCTGACTGTCCATAACCTTGGCGATGATTTCGTTCATGACGTTGAAGTAATTTTTCCAGGCTTCCATAAGAATCTCCTTTTCCTCATTGCTTTCATTGTAACAACTTCGTTTGTAAAAAAGAAGTCCAAAACGGAAGAAAAAAACAAAATGAAAGAATTTACAAAATGTAACAAATTGAAACTTATTTTCATGGAAATTCGCGAAGAAAGGTCTTGAACAAAAAATGAAATCGGTTACAATAAAGCTATAAAGAACCAAGACCGGAATGGAGTGAAACATCATGAACCAGAAGAAAGGCTTAGTTTTTGGCGCCCCTCAAAATGGAGATGTTAGAGCTGAAGGTGTTTTCGGCGGGGTTCTTTTGGAAAAAATCAGTTGTTTTTAAGATGGATTTAGACTGTCCATCTTTTTTGTCTACTCAATGGAACGACGCAATAAGAAAAGGATGCGTCACAGCGGTCAGACAAGAGAGGCAGCGGTGTAAATCCACCTACGCCTGAATGAGGATCCTTGAAAAAGCCGGCGGCAGGAAGCATACAATACGGCGGCAGGGATCAGAAGTTCAGGAATACTTTTGCGGGCTATGCCGCAAGGGGTTCCGAGATTCGGAATGAGGTATGGAAGGTACATTGTTTGATGAATAAATAAAAGGAGGAATTCATTATGGATCAAACAAACAAAGAGTTCTGGGATGCGGCGGCAGCCGGCGATTTCGCGAAAGTCTGCGCCTGTGTTTCCAAAGGGGCGAACGTTAACGTTTCCAACGGCGACGGACGGACCGCTTTGATGCGCAGCGCCAAGCGCGGCTATGAAGATATCGTGCGGTTTCTGCTGGATAACGGAGCCAATGTCCGGGCTCGCGACGTCAACAATAAGACGGCGTTGATGGGTGCGGCGAAAAAAGGTCATCTGGGCATCGTCAAGATGTTGGTCGAAGCTGGATCCGATGTGAATTCGCATGACGACAACGGCCGGACTTCTCTGATGCGGGCTTCGTTCTTGGGTCAGAGTGAAGTTGTGGAATATCTGGTGGAAAATGGAGCGAATGTCAACGCCCGCGACAGCAAGGGGCGGACCGCGTTAATGGAAGCGGTTCTGGCGTGCAAAGTTGACGTCATCAAATATCTGATCGAACATGGCGCGGATATCAACATGCAGGATAATGCGGGCTGCACGGCGTTGATGAGAGCGAGTTATAGCGGTTATGTCGATTTGGTTCTGTACCTTCTGGACCAGGGCGCGGATAAGAGCATCAAAGATTTCCAGGGCAATCTTGCAATTCATTATGTCCGCGAGCACTGCTTCGCTGAGCTGAAAGAGCATTTGAAGTAGGGGGAAGCAGCATGAGAGATTATTTAGCGAATGAAGTCCGCAACATCGTTCTGATGGGACACAGCGGCGCGGGCAAGTCCAGCGTCGTGGAAGCTGCATTATATTTTACCAAGGCAACGGACCGGCTGGGCAAAACGATCGACGGAACCAGCGTGATGGATAACGACGCGGAAGAAGTGAAACGCGGGCTGTCCGTCTATACCTCCATCGCTCCGGTGGAATGGAAAGAATGTAAAATCAATTTTATTGATACGCCGGGTTATCTGGATTATGAGGGCGAAGCGCAGTGCGGCATCGCGGTCGGCGATAACGCGCTGATCGTCGTCGGCGCTAAAGACGGCGTGGAATCGGGAACGGAAAAAGCGTGGAAAATCGTTACCCGTAAGAAACTGCCGACAATTTTCTTCATCAACAAGATCGACGAGGAAAATGCTTCGTTTGATCAGACCTACAATCAGCTGCGCGAACATTTCGGCAAGACGGTCATTCCGTTTGAAGTTCCGATTCAGCGCGAAGGCAAGGTTGTCGGTTCGGTCAACATTCTGCGTAAAAAAGCATGGTATTATGACGATCGAACGACGCCGAAGGAAGTCCCGGACGAGCTGAAAGACATCGTTGAGGAATATTACAGCCAGATCGCGGAGGCGATCGCAATGGCCGACGACGAGCTGATGGAAAAATTCTTCAGCGGCGAGAGCTTTGACGAACATGAAGTGGCCAAGGGCTTGCGGATCGGCGTGCGCAACGGCGATATCCGACCGGTTTACTGCGGCAGTGCGACGCAGGTTACCGGCATTGAACGGTTGTTGGATCTGATTCGCGAATACTTCCCGAGCTATGCGGAAAAAGGCATGATTGAAGCGCTGGATCCGGATGGAATTCCGATTCTGATGGAAACCAACGAACAGGAAGCGTTCACAGCGCAGGTCTTCAAAACGATTATTGATCCATTTGTCGGCAAGATTTCATTATTGAAGGTCATGACCGGCGTTATGAGCACGGATGCGCAGGTCTTAAACGTTCAGAAGGATAAAATTGAAAAACTGAATCAGATTTACATCGTCAAGGGCAAGCATCAGATCGCGGTCGGCAAGCTGTTTACCGGTGATATCGGCGCGGTGGTCAAGCTGCAGTTTACGGATACCAACGATACGCTGGCAACCCGGTCCAAGCCGGTGACGTATGCGCCGATTGAATTCCCGAAGCCGATGCTGGGCGTTGCGATCTGGCCGAAGACCAAAGCGGATGAAGACAAGATGAGCATGGGTCTGCAGCGGATGTGCGAGGAAGATCCGTCAATTCGTCTGGATAAGAATAAAGAAACCAAGGAAACGGTGCTGTACGGCATGGGTGTGCAGCATATCGACGTCATTTTAAGCAAGCTGAAATCAAAATATAAAGTGGAAGTCGATACGACGGAACCGAAGGTTCAGTACCGTGAAACAATCCGCGGTACGGTCACGGCGGAAGGCAAGCATAAAAAGCAGTCCGGCGGGGCGGGGCAGTATGGTCATGTCTTCGTTAAATTTGAACCATGCGACGGCGATGAAATGGTGTTTGCGGAATCCGTCTTCGGCGGCGCGGTTCCAAAGCAGTATTTCCCGGCGGTTGAAGCAGGTCTGCGGGAATGCATGGAAAAAGGCGTACTGGCCGGATACAAGGTTGTCGGCGTCAAGGCGACGCTGACCGACGGCTCTTATCACGAGGTTGACTCCAAGGAAATCGCGTTTAAGGCCGCGGCCCGTCTGGCCTATAAGGCCGGCATGCCGAAAGCCAAGCCGATTCTGTTGGAACCGATCGGCAAGGTTGAGGTTCTGATTCCTGAAGAATATACCGGCACGATCATCGGTGATTTCAACAAACGCCGCGGTATTATCCTCGGTATGGATCTGGTCGATGAAAAAGAACAGAAGATTACCGCTGAAGTGCCGATGGCGGAAATGATGAAATATTCGACCGAACTGCGTTCAATGACGCAGGGCCGCGGATCCTTTATCATCGAATTCGATCGTTACGAACCGGCGCCGCAGCCGATTGCCGATAAGGTGATCAAAGCTGCGAATGTTGCGAACGACGAAGATTGATAGAATTAAAGCGGAAAGGACTGGATAAAATCAGATCCTTTCCTTTTTTTCGCTTTCGCTTTGATCAATGAAATACCGTCGGACAGCGTCTTTAAAATTGGAAAGATGAAAATTCCTTTCGTTTCTTAGTGCATTATAAAAAGCTGGCCGCAGCCAGCTTTTCAAGACTATCCTTTTTTCTCCTGCAGGGTGACGGTGAGTTCGACGATCCTGCCATCCCGCTTGACGGTGATTTCAAGCTGATCGCCGACTGAGCTGTTGTTGAGAATCGTGGTGACGTCAGAGATGGCTTCAATCGCCGTATCGTTGATCGAAACGAAGCAGTCGCCCGGCTGCAGCCCGCCGTTGGCGGCGCTGGAGTTTTCGACGACAGATTGAACGTAGACGCCCGGCGTTTTATAGCCGTACTGAGCGGCCAGCTGCGCTGTCGTCAGATCCAGCGCAGTGATGCCCAACGATACGCGGCCGCCGACATAACCCTGCGATATCAGATCCTCAATAATCGGTTTTGCATCGTTGACTGGAATCGCGAAGCCCAGGCCCTCGACGTCTTCACCGGAAGATTTGGCGACGACGATGCCGACCAGTTCGCCATTGGCATTGAACAGACCGCCTCCGGAGTTGCCCGGATTAATGGCGGCGTTGGTCTGAAGCAGGTTCCGGCGCTCATTGTTCAGAATGATTTCCCGGTCGAGCGCGCTGACGATACCGTTGGTAACCGTCCCGCCCAGCTGGCCTAACGGATTGCCGACGGCCACGACCGGCTCGCCGACCGACAGCGAATCGGAATCGCCCAGAATTGCCGGGGTCAGACCGGAAGCGTCAATCTTGATAACGCCGATATCCATTTTGGAATCCGTTGCGACCAGCTGCGCCTGGTATGTCGTACCATCATGCAGCGCAACGGTGATCGAACGGGCGTCCTGAATCACATGGTTGTTGGTGACGATGTAGCCATCCTCGGAAATGATCACCCCGCTGCCGGCGCCTTCCGTGACAAACTGGCGCAGGAACAAGCTGTTGGTCACCGATTCCGTGCGGATCTCCACGACGCTGTTCTGCGTCCGGGCGGCGACGGTCGGAATATTGATCGAGGTCACAGGCACATTCTCAAGATTCTGAGGCAGGCGCTCTACGCTCTGGACAACGACGCTGCCTTTCTGACTTTTAGCGGCCAGCGTCCCGGCAGAAAAGCCGATCACTCCGGATAACAGCGCGCAAGCGGCTAATCCGAGGCGGAAGGTTCTTTTCATTGACCGCAGTTCTTTTTGAATCGCCGCGGTATCGGAATCCAAAAATTCAGAATCGAACATTTTTATTTCCTTCTTTCTTATCGTTTTTATTATAGGAAGAATCCGTGAAGTTTGTGTGAAGAAATTGTAAACTTGCCTTGACGGGCGACGACTTTTTAGACAAAATGTCTAAAACTGAGCAATTCCCGCGTCAAAAATCTGAAATCAGGCTGAAAACGTTTGAATTATAAACTTTGCGCAGTGAGAGCATAAGGCGGCTTCCCATGCCGGACCCCAATCCCTTTGTCTCATAACGTTTCCGGTTATGTCAAAAGTTTCTTCTTGCCTGCGCTCTGTTTTGCTTGTAGTTTGTGACAGTGCGAAATTCAGTTTCCGTTAAGGAAGCTGATAAAAAAATACGCGGTTAATCGCGTATTTCCTGAATTGATTTGGCGATGGTATGCGTGATTGGACTCCATTCGATCTTCTTGAACAACGCTTCGATCGCAATCGGAACATAGGTGAAAATAAAGATCGGAAAGGAGAAAGTATACAGGATTTTTTTCATAGCGCTGCAATGGATATTGTTCCATTCCGTAACGGTGGTCAGGATGCCGAATGCGTACAGGATCAAATAGTAATTCGTGACGGAAGCGGTGATGGCGCCCAATGTTACGGATAAGACTTCCGGGTCACGCTGAACAAACAATGTCCATACCAGAGCCAGTGAGTTGATCAGCACGCTGAACAGGGAAACGAACAACGCCGGCGCAATCGTCATCGTCATATCGTAGCTGCTGAAATCGTGCTCCTTGAGAATCCGTTTGACCAGGGAAGTGCCGTACTTACCGAAAACCTGATAGAAGCCCTTGGACCAGCGCAGCCGCTGTTTCCAAGATTGTTCAAACGTGCAGGGCTGTTCGTCATACAGCACCGCATCGCCGCAATAGCCGATCTTTAACCCGTGCAGAACGCTGTCGACGGAGAATTCGATATCTTCGGTCAGTAAGTGATGCTTCCAGCCGTTGTTCGCTTTAACGATCTGATTGGAAATCATGAAGCCGGTGCCGGAGATCGCACAGCTGGAGCCGCACATCATCCGCGCCTGGTTCAGATATTTTGATTCGCGTAAAAACCACAGCGAATACCCGGCGGAAATCCAGTTGGAATCGTAATTCTTGGAGTTGCGGTAGCTGGTGATGATTTCATAGCCGGAATCGAAGACTTTGTTCATTTCCCGAATATAGTTCGGATCGAGCAGATTGTCGGCGTCGAAGACGAAATAAGCCTCAAACCAATCTTTGGGATATTCCTTCATGATGTGCTTGAACGCGTAATCCAGCGCGTAGCCTTTGCCAACCTTGAGCTGATTGAAACGTTCATATACAACCGCGCCTTCCATCTGCGCCAGCTCGGCCGTGTTGTCAGTGCAGTTATCAGCGACCACAAATGCCGTGACAAGCCCGTCCGGATAATTCTGCGCCTTAATGCTCTGAAGCAGTTCGCGGATGACGGTCGCTTCGTTGCGCGCGGCGATGATGACGCCATAGCGGTGCATCTGCTTCGCTTCAGGCGCCGGCTTCTTTTTGCCAAACAGGACGATCCCGGCATAAATGATCTGATAGAGATAGAGAAGCAGGAATAAGAGAAAAATTGTAAAATTAAATGCGTTTAAACTTTCTAGCATATACATGGTCCTTTCTTCGGATTTTCACCCTGTAAAAAGCAGCACCCCCCAAAATCCGGATGCTGGATTCTATTTTAAACGGCTGAAGAAGAAATGCAATCTCTGTGAAGAAAAATTCACATTAGTCATGAAAGTTTTTGTTTATTTTAAGAAAAATGTAAGAAACTTTCAGACTTCTTAAGAGATGAGCTCAGACCTTAGTATGTCATCAGAATGACGTTAATTATACATAAAAAACCTGAAAAAATTCAGGTTTCGCATGATTTTTCATGATTTTTTCATCGAAAAGGAGAAGAAAGCACTGGTCAGGGCAATTCCCAGCGCCAGTGCGCCGGCGCAGCCCAACGTGTGAATTCCGATTTCCAAAGCGTTCATCGTGTTGCCCTGGATGATGGCCAGCATTGTATAATACATGCCGCCTCCGGGAACCAGGGGGATCAGGGCGCAGATCAGAAACGTCGTGACCGGGGTTTTCATGCGCCGGGCAAGCAGCTCGCTGACCAGACACAGTCCGCAGGCTGCCAGAAACATTGCCAGCACTTCGCCTCCGTGAACCTGCATCACCAGTTCATAGATCAGACTGCCCAGGGTTCCGGTGAGCGCCGCCGCCAACAGTTTCCGATCATGGATATTAAACAAAATGCCAAAGCCGATTTCAGCGAGGAAGGCGCCGATCAGTTTGATCACCATAGCGGGTTTCCTCCCAGCATCATCCACAGACTCATGACCAGGCCGGGTCCTAACGCCACGGCAATCGCGATCAGGAAAGCCTCGACACCGCGGGTCATCCCGGAGATCAGATCGCCGGACAGGCTGTCGCGGATCGCGTTGGTAATCGCCAGACCGGGGACCAGAAGCATCAGACAGCCGATGATTAACGCGTCTAACGACGGCGCCAGTCCGGTTTGATTGAAGACGATCGCCAACAGTGCGGTGAGAGCCGAGCACAGGCTGATTGCGAAGAAGGACGGAAACTGGCGTTGTTCCAAAATCGAACTGCATCCTTCAATCAGGCCGCCGATGACCAGCGCGCAGCACAGATCGGGAAATTGCCCGCCGAAGAATAAGGTGAATCCACCCGCGCCTAACGCCCCAGCCGCAATCCGGCGCGAAAGTGAGTACGGGTGAAGCCGGGCGATCGCGCGCAGCTGTGTTAGAAATTCGTCCAGCGTCAGCGTCCTGCTTTGGCGGGAGAGCGTGTTGATCCGGTCGATCCGGTCGATATCCAGACCGCGCGACTTGATCCGGACGATCTTGCTGACGGAACGCCCGCCGGCGACGATCGTGACGAAGATGCCGGTCGGCAGCACGATGCTGCTGGCCTCCTGAGCGCCGTAATTCAGGCAGATCCGGCAGATCGTGTCCTCGACGCGGTAAATCTCTGCGCCGCTTTCCAACAACAGCTGGCCGGCGTAGGCTGCACTTTGCAGCAGCTGATCAAAATCGTGGGTCATTTTCTGAATCCCACGCTTTCTCCATCGCGAAGGATCTGTTCACCAACACGCAGCCCGTCGATCGCGGCCGACACGATTCCGCCGGCATAGCCCGCGCCTTCGCCCGCCGGGTACAGACCCGGGGTGGTTAAGCTCTGAAATTGTTCGTTCCTTAGGATCCGTACCGGCGAGGAAGACCGGGTTTCGACACCTGTCATCAGCGCGTCGGTTTCGATAAACCCGGGAATTTTCTGATCAAAATAACGCAGCGCTTCCGTCAATGCTCTATTGATGGAGGGGGAAAACAGCGGATGCAGATCCGTCATCGTCACCCCGCGGCTGTAGCTGGGAATCACAATCCCGTAATCGTGGGAAGGCTGGGCGGCCAGGTAGTCCGCGATCCGCTGGCACGGCGCTTTGCCGCAGCGGCCGCCCAAAATCCACGCCCGGTGTTCAAGTTCCTGCTGATAATGCATGCCATCCAGCACGCCCTCGCCGAAATCGCTGCGGCGCACCTGGACTAACAGAGCACTGTTGGCATTGGCCTGATCGCGGGCGTATTCGCTCATTCCGTTGGTCACGATCGCTTCGTCCTCGCTGGCGCTGGCGACGACCATGCCGCCGGGACACATGCAGAACGAATAAACGCCGCGGCCTTCCCGCGTCTGACAGGTCAGCCGGTATTCCGCGCTTTTTAAACGCGGATGGCCGGAGGCTTCCTTATATTGATTCTGATCGATCAGTTTTTGCGGATGCTCGACACGCACGCCGACCGCAAAGTCCTTGGCTTCCATCGCGATCCCGGCTTCGTGCAGCATCGTAAACGTATCGCGCGCACTGTGGCCCAGCGCCAGCACCAGCTGGCGGCAGGCGATCCGCTGATCCCCGGCCGCAATCGCGCAGACTCCGTTTTCATCCGTGAACAGCGCGGTCATCGGTGTGTTGAAGCGGACCTCGCCGCCCAGCCGCTGGATTTTCAGCCGGATGTTTTTGACGATCTGCCGCAGCCGGTCGGTGCCGATATGCGGATGCGCCTGATAGCCGATCTCCGGATCCGCGCCCGCTTCAATCAGCTCGTCCATCACTTTGACAATCCGCACATCTTTGACGCGCGTCGTCAGCTTGCCGTCGGAAAAAGTACCCGCGCCGCCTTCGCCGAACTGCACATTGCTTTGCGGATTCAGCGGCCCGCCTTGCCAATAGGTTTCGACGTCCTTCACACGCTGATCGACGTCTGCGCCGCGCTCCAGCACAATCGGCCGCAGTCCCGCCTCGGCTAACAACAGCGCCGCGAACATGCCGCACGGGCCGAAGCCGACGACAACCGGCCGCGGGCCGTCAAAGGAAACCGGCTTGGGCGGCTGATAGCGATAAGGTTCAGCCGCGCTGACATGGGTCAGTTTCTTTTTGAGGATCTGAGCTTCGCCCGGCGTTTCAACCAGGACGGTATAGACAAACCGCAGCGGTTTCTTGCGCGCGTCCAGCGATTCCTTCACGATTTTCCAGGATGTCAGACGGCCCGGACGCAGCCGCAGTTTCTTCATAATCAGGGATTCCAGGCTTTGCGGATTTTCATCCAGCGAAAGCTGTAAATTGGATATTTGCAGCATGGTTGATCAACTCCTGTCCTCCATTATAACAAATCTTATGACAGTGTGCGCTCTTTGCTTGACGAATTTTACAAGATCGTTACAATGAATGAGAGAGAATCACGAAAGGAGTCTTCCGTATGAATCAAGCGACACAATTCCGCCGGGATCTGCATCAGATTCCGGAAACCAGCTTCACAGAATTTAAAACCAGGGAGTATGTTGTTTCCGTCTTAAAAACACTGCATTGCGAGCTCATCGAGCTGTTGGAAACGGGCGTAGCCGCCTACTTTGACGCCGGCCGGCCGGCAACGCTGGCGTATCGCGCCGATATGGACGCGCTGCCGATCCAGGAAGAAACGGGGCTGGAATTCGCCTCGCGCCATCCGGGGAAAATGCACGCCTGCGGCCACGACGGCCACATGGCGATGCTGCTGGGATTTGCCCAGGAGCTGGATCAGCTTGACCGCAGCGGTTGGAAAAACAACATTCTGTTAATCTTCCAGCCCTCGGAGGAAACGGTCGGGGGCGCCAAGCCGATCTGCGATACCGGGATTTTTGAAAAGTACAACGTCAAGGCGATCTTCGGCACGCATTTGTGGCCGTTTATCCCTGCCGGGACCGTAGCCAGCCGGCCGGAGGAGATGATGGCGCACGCCAGCGAGGTCACGGTGACGGTCAAGGGCAAGAGCACCCATTGCGCCAAACCGGATGAGGGCATCGACGCGCTGGCGATCGGCGCGGAGCTGTTATGCCGCCTGTACGCGATGGAAAAGAAAATTGCTCCGAACCAATACCGGATTTTAAAGTTCGGAAATTTCCACGCCGGCACGGTGCGCAACATCCTGCCGGAAACCGCGGTGCTGGAAGGCTCCTACCGGTCGTTTCAGGACGCCACGTTCGACTGGATGATCGATCAGACGAAGGCGATCATGCAACAGCTGGAACAGGAAACTGGCTGCCAGATCGTGTTTGATTATACGGAAGGCTATCCGGCCGTGATCAACGACACCCCGCTGTTTGCGAAGGCGCAGGCGCTTCTGCCGCAGCTGCAGGTGATGGACAAGCCGGAAATGATCGCGGAGGATTTCGCGTTCTATCAGCGGAAAATCCCGGGCGTGTTCTTCTTCTTGGGCACAGGCACGGGCATCGCGCTGCATAACTGCCATTTCAATTTTGACGAACAGGTGCTGCAGGAAGGGATTAAGACCGACCTGGCGCTGATGAACATTGATCTGTAAACATAGGAAACGCTAGGAAGGCTGGGGTGTGACTCAGCCTTTTTTAGGTATGGCGGGCATTGAAATGTTTTCCGCCATCTCAAAAGACCGGCATAAAGGTTAAAAAAGGCAGCGGACTTTCCGGGTAAACGGGAAGAAGCAGCCATACTAAAGAGGAAGAATAATGAATCGGAAAAGAGGGGTGTTATGAAAAAAATTGCGGTGATCACCGGTGCAGACAGCGGTTTGGGTCGGGAATATACGCGGCTGATCCTGGAAGAATCAAATGTGGATGAAATCTGGGCGCTGGCCAAAACACCGGCCCGGCTGCAGCGGCTGGTTCAGGATTTCGGCGCCCGGATCGTTCCGGTCGAAATTGATCTGATGCAGCTGGACGCTTTGGTGGATTTTCATCGTCGTTTAAGTCTGGAAAAACCAGAGATCCGCTGGCTGATCAACAACGCGGGGATCGGCAAGTTCGGTCCGTTTGAAAAGCTGGAAGCGTTGGAAGCGGCGCGGATCGTCGATCTCAACTGCCGCGCGGTCGTGGAAATGACATGGAACTGCCTGCCCTATATGCCCCCGGGCAGCCGGATTGTCAACACGGCTTCCCAAGCCGCCTTTCAGCCGCTGCCGTATTTCAGTGTCTATGCGGCAAGCAAGGCGTTTATCGACCGGTTTTCACTGGCGTTAGCCGTCGAGCTGAAGCCGCGGGGGATCACGGTGACCTCGGTCTGTCCCTGCTGGATGAGAACCCCGCTGCTCAATAAGGCGCAAACCACGGCCAGACCCGACGTTGTGCGGATGTTTCCGATCACGGATCCGGCCCCGGTCGCCCGGGCGGCAATTTCTGACAGTCAGAAAGGCAGACGCCGCTCCGTTTATGGAACGCTGACGCGGCTCGCTATTTTGGGGGCGAAGCTGCTTCCAACCGGAATCACAATGGCCGTGTGGCTGATGCAGCAGGGACTTAACGGCATGCATGTCTGGCATTGTCCGCACACCTCTAAGCCCGGGGAGGCAGAAACACATTACGAAATGTTGAAACTGCTGGAAACTTCAATTCAGGCCAGTCATGCCGGTATGCCGCGGTGAAAGATTGTCATTCATTTTCAGAAAAATTTCATTTCCTGCTTGACAAGTTTCCGCTTCAGATTTATCATACAGTCATTGATATAACAGCGATGAAAAGAAAAAGTAAACCTGAACTGCTTATCCAGAGAGTTCCCGGTTGGTGCAAGGGAATATGAGAAGCAGGTTGAACACATCTTGGAGCAATTCACCGAACGAGGAATCAAGTAGGCTGGATCGGAACCTGTACCCGTTATCGTACTAGAGTATAGAAGTTTTGTACTCGAAGAGGCTGGACTCCGCGAGGAATCTGGTAAATTAAGGTGGAACCACGAAGGGAAAAACGACCCTCTCGTCCTTAGCTGCAGGACGGGAGGGTTTTTGTTTTAGCGGCGCGGGCTGAAACGCATCCTGTTCGGGATTCAATTTCATTTCATGCTATATCAAAAAAGAAAAAAGGAGAAATGAAAATGAAAATCGGAAAATTGGGAATGGGTTTGATCGGATTGGCGCTGGTGGCGATGACGGGATGTCAGAGCGCCGCCAAGCCGCAGGGGGACAGCTGGAGCGCAATCGAAGACAGGGGGAAGCTGGTCGTCGGGATTGACGATACGTTTGCACCGATGGGCTTCCGCGATGAAAACAACGAGCTGGCCGGTTATGATATCGAGATGGCCAAGGCCGTTTCAGAAAAGCTGGGAATTGCCTTTGAATTTCAGACGATCGACTGGTCGATGAAGGAATCCGAATTGAATGCCGGCAACATCGACTTAATCTGGAATGGTTATTCAATTACGGACACGCGGAAGCAGCAGGTGGCGTTCTCCGAGCCTTATCTGGAAAACCGCCAGCTGATCATCACGCTGGCGGATTCCGAGGTCAATTCCAAAGCGGATCTGGCAGGGAAAACGATCGCGGTGCAGAAGGAATCGAGCGCCTTGGAAGCGGTCAGCGCCGATGCTGCGTTCACGTCTGCGTTAAAAAACGGCGCGCCGGAGGAATTCGATACGAACATCGACTGCTTTATGGATCTGGAAGCCGGCCGTTCGCAGGCGATCGTCGTCGACGAAGTGCTGGCGCGGTATGTGATGAAGCAAAGAGGTCAGGAAAAATACAAGGTGCTGGACGAGAATTTTGGAACGGAACAATACGCAGTCGGAATGCGCAAGCAGGATACGACGTTGCTGGAGAAGATCAACGAAGCGATGAAGGCCTGCAATGAAGACGGCACAACGGCGGCGCTGAACGCCAAGTGGTTCGGGGAATAAGCATGATCCGTCAGATTCTGCCGTCATTACTGGCTGGCGCCGGGGTCACGCTGCAGGTATTCTTTATAACGCTGATCCTGTCGCTGCCGCTGGCTTGTCTGCTTCAGGCGCTCCAGCAGTTTTCCGGCCGCGCCTTAAAGCCGCTGTTTCGCGGCTACATCACGCTGATGCGGGGGACGCCGCTGTTATTGCAGCTGATGTTCATCTTCTTCGGCATGCCGTATCTCGGCCTGACGCTGAGCCGGGAACTGTCGATTTTTATCGCTTTCACCTTGAATTATACCGCTTATTTTATCGAGATTCTGCGCGGCGCGTTAAGCGCAGTCGATCCTGGACAGGCGGAAGCCGGGAAGATGCTCGGATTCTCCCGCCGCTATATCTACTTTCGGATTCAGCTGCCGCAGGCGCTGCGCACGGCGATGCCTTCGATTGGCAACGAAGTCCTGAATTTGGTCAAGGACACGTCGTTGATCTACGTTTTGGGGGCTTCAGAGCTGCTGAAAGCCGGCCGTTCCGCCGTCAACACGTATGCGACCGCACTGCCGTTTGTCGTCGTCGGGATTCTCTATCTGGCGATGTGCGGCGGGTTCAGCTGGCTTTTGGGACGGATTGAGAAACGCATCAGTTATTATTAGGAGGGCAAGTCATGAGCTGCATCGCAGAAAATTGCGCCAAGACCTTCGGCAGGACGCCGGTCTTTGAAAATGTGTCATTGCGCGTGGATCCGGGTGAGATCGTGTGTCTGATGGGACCCTCCGGCGCTGGAAAAACCACGCTGCTGCGCTGTCTGTGCGGGCTGGAGCTGCCGGAAAAGGGCACGATTTCACTTTCCGGCACGGTGCTGTGTCAGGATGGCCGCTGGCAGTCGCCCATGGAATACCGGCAGAAGATCGGACTGGTATTTCAGAACTGGAATCTGTTTCCGCATTGGACCGTCATGCAAAATCTGATCAAGGCGCCGGTTCATCAGAAACGGATGAATCGGGCGGAAGCTGAAAAAAAAGCCCGCAGGCTTTTACAACAGCTGAATTTGGCGGAGAAGGCGGACGCCTATCCCAATTCACTTTCCGGCGGGCAGAAGCAGCGGGCCGCGATCGCGCGGGCCTGCATGCTGGCGCCGGAAATCCTGTGCTTTGATGAACCGACCAGCGCGCTGGACGAACAATCGGCGCTGGAAGTGTCCAACATCATTCAGTCGCTGGCGAAACAGGATGGTTTGGGGATTCTGGTCGTCACCCATGACGAACAATTCGCGCACCGCACCGGCACGCGTTTCGTCCGGCTTAGCGAACTTCAGTCTAAAAAATAATCATGAACCGTATCCCTCAGGGAAGCGCTCAGGCACATCGTGCCGGGCGTTCCTTTTTTTGTGACAAAGGGGATCAATCGGTAGTTTGGGGTATCGTGCAGCTGGCCTGCTTCATCAATGACGCTGAAGCGGGAAAAATCTTCCCCGATGCCTTTTCCCGACCATTTGACGACGCTTTCCTTCGCCGTCCACAGTGAAAAAAAGGCTTCCGGATACTGGGTTAGCCAGGCCTGTTCCCGGGGGTGAAAGAACCGGCGGGTAATCGCTTCCTGACGGCAGGGATGGGGCTGTTCGATGTCGATGCCCACCGGCGCGCCGGCGATCAGGCAGATCCACTCCTGCCGGCAATGGGAGATGCTGAAATGCAGCCCCGGCAGATCGGCGAAGGCTGGCTTGCCCCGGGCGGAAACAACCTTTTGTACCGGGACAAAAGGCAGCAGGTGCTGATCTGCCAGCCAGGACAGTGCCTGATTCAGCCGCTGCGCGCTGTCGCTTCCGCTGAAATCAGCGCTGAAGCGCCACAGTCCCCGCAGCGGCTCATTCATGCGCGCCCAGTTCGGTCAAGGTAGCCAGAATATCTTTTACATTGCGGATTTTGCGGATGCTGCGGACATTGATCTCAACGTCAAACGTTTCTTCCAGCGCTGCGACAATATTAACGATATCGAAGGAATTCAGCTGGAGATCGCGGACCAGATCGGTTTGTACGCTGACGCCCGGCTGACCCGTTTCAGCGATGATGATCGCGATAATTTTTTCAAGCATAGTCGGCCGTTACCTCTTTTCTAAAACGGTGCTGCGTTTGATTTTTTTGGTCGCCGTTTTCTCAAATTCAGAATCGCGCAGCTTAATCATCTGGATTTGTTTGTATGCCGGCAGCGTTTCGTTGACCTGATCGATCTGCGCCTGCAGCTGTTCTAATATTTCATACGGCGACATTCCGGCGGTCAGCTCGGGATCCGGATAGACCATCAAAGCCAGCCGCACGTCGTCGGCATGGGCGGAGGAGTTCAGCCCGAAGGCCATGACCTCCTTGATCAGCGGCAGCGAACTGACATAACCTTCAATCTCTTCCGGGGAGAATTTCTTACCATTCTTAAACACGATCAGATTTTTCTTGCGGCCGGTAATCGTCAGATGTCCGTTTTTATCCAGACTGCCCAGATCGCCGGTCATAAACCAGCCCTCGTCAAACGCTGCGGCCGTCAGTTCTTCATTTTTATAATACCCCTGCATCAGGGACACGCCCTGAACGAGAATTTCGCCGTCCTTAAGCTTCAGCTTGTAGCTGGGCAAAACATGACCGACAGTGTCGACGCGGCGGTCCTTATTGCGGTTGACCGCCAGTAATGGGGAACATTCCGTGATCCCATAGCCCTGGATGATCTGAAAGCCGAAGGCTTCCATTTCCTCGCCGATTGTGGCCGACAGGTGCGCGCCGCCGCAGATGATCAGCGACAAATGTCCGCCGAAAGCGTCGCGGATCGGCTGCAAAAACGCGGGGTGCAGCGTGATCCCGAATTTGCGGCAGAACTGAAACAGCTTCATATATTTGCGCAGGGCTTCTTCTTTGCCTTGTTTGCGCAGCGTGCGCCAGATATTCTGATGAAGCGTCTCGACGATCAGCGGCACGGCCATCAGTGTCTCCGGAGCGAAGGCTTTCAAATCGCGCATCATCGTTTTTAATGAGCCGTTGACCCCGACCGTGCTGCCGTGCAGAAGCATGTTGATGACGGAACAGGTCAGGCCATAGGTGTGATAGAAGGGCAGCGAGGTGAAGACCGTTGCACCGACCCCGACCAGGCGCATCGAGTCGGCGGCGTTGGTAAGAATGCCAACCTCCGACAACATCACCGGCTTGGAGGTGCTGGTCGTACCGGAGGTGTAAACGATCGAAGCGGTAAAATTTTGCGGATGATCGGGAAACGACCAGACGCCCTGACGGCGTTTGACGAGGGCCTGCCCCTGCTTCAGCAGCGTCTTCAGCGTGAATTCGCCTTCGCCTTCCATCAAGATCAACTGCTTCAGCGTCGGATTTTCCTGGCATAACAGGCTGCCGACAGGCTGGAAGGCCGGGGAAAGGAAACAGGCTGTGCAGTCCGCCTGCATGACCATGCTTCGCAGCACGTCGTCGGATTGTTCGATGTCGATGCACACGGCGGTGCGGCCGCTGATGATCAGCGCGAAGTAAACAAGCAGCCATTCGATACTGTTTTCGCTGATGATCGCGACGTTGCCTTCAGGCAGCGCCAGCCGGAAGGCTTCGCTTAACGCCTGGACGTTTTGCTTCAGCTGGCTGAAGGTCAGACTGCGGCGTTCGCCCTTGGGGGAGTAGCTGACCAGCGCTTCTTTTTCGGCAAAACGGCGGCTTGTGCCGTCGATAAACTGGCGGAAGGTAGCGTAGTCGTCGGCCGGGTAATAGGCATAATTTTTCATTGTGAGGTCCCTTTCCTAAAGTTCGTGGAATGTCCATTCCAGCTGCGCATGGATCTTGTCGTAATCGTTTAAGAGCTCCAGGAACTCGTCGACCAGTTGCGGATCAAACTGCGTGCCCTTGTTGCGGATCAGTTCGGCCCGCGCCTGATCGAGCGAGAGCGACTGACGGTAGGCCCTAAACGAGGTCATCGCGTCGAATGCGTCGGCCACGGCGATCATCCGCGATTCCAGCGGAATCTGGGTACCAGCCAGACCATCGGGATAACCCTTGCCGTCCCAGCGTTCGTGATGACCGCGGATGATGCCGGCGATATCCTGAAAGAAGCTCATCGTGGAAAGAATCTGACAGCCCAGCTCGCTGTGGCGGCGGATCTGCGCAAATTCTTCCTCGCTTAACGGTCCCAGCTTGGTCAGAATGGAATCCGGTACGCCGATCTTGCCGACGTCGTGAAACAGGCCGGCCAGGCGGATCAGCTCCAGCCGCTGCGGATCCTGAATTCGTTTTTTAGCCAATAACGTCGTGTAATAGCTGACCCGATCGGAATGGCCGCGGGTGTAAATATCTTTCGCTTCGACCATCAGCCGGACCGCCGTAATCGTTTCCATATAGCTGTCTTTGAGCTGCTTGTTCGTTTCTTTCAGCTGATGGTTGCGGCTTTGCAAGACCGTATGCAGAACCATCCGCGCGATCGCCGAACCCGCCTGACGGCTGTAGAGCGTCAATAACTGAATCAGTGTTTCGGCCGGGGCCTGCCTGAAATGAATTCCGATCATGCCGAGAAAATGCCCGCTTTCATCATGCAGCGGCAGGGCCAGGCGCTGTTCGCACAGATCCGGCTGACGGGAGCTTTTTATCCGCTGGATCGCGTCGAGAAAATTCGGATAGTACAGCCGCATAAACTGTCCCGCGTCCAGCTCATAATCGCCGCTGCCGCTTAATAACAGCGAGGAAACCAGCGACACTTTTTCGCTGAAGGAGGGGATGTTCTGCGGGTTGAGCATCACGAAGACGTCGTCTTCATGACACAGAGAACGCACCTGTTCCACGATCGCCGCGATCAGCTGCTGCGGATTCTGATCCTGATACAACGTCGTGACGTTGCCGAGAATTTCGTTAAGTCCGTCGCGGTAGCGGCGGATTGTCTGCATCTGGCGGATCGACTTGACGCACGATTCAACCAGCAGTTCCAGCTGATCGAATTTATCGCTTTTTTCATAGTAGCCCTGGATGTCCAGCTCACGGATCGTCTTGACCGGCGGCGCCAGATCCTTGTGGCCGGTTAGCAGGATGATAAACAGATCGGTGTTGAACTTGCGGATCTCCTCGACGACCTTGTCGCCGCAGATTGGATTCATCAGAAAGTCCAGCAGCAGGATGTCGTAGTGATCCAGACGGATTTTTTCGATAGCCCGCCGCGGATTGCTTTCAATGTCGACGGTGTAGCCGCAGCCCTCAAAATAAGAGCGCAGCGCCAGCGTGATCATTTCATCGTCGTCCAACACCAGCAGGCGGAACTCGTTATGGATCTGACCTTTGCGATTTTTACGCATCAAAAGGGACTCCTTTCTTCAGATTTTGGCAGGTTTTCTTCCTGCAGGACTTCGCTGTTGAGCGGAATCGTGAACCCGAACACCGCGCCGCCGCCCGGGTTATCGTTAAACCACAGTTCACCGTCAAACTTTCCCTGGATCAGCGCTTTGGACATATACAATCCCAAACCGGCTCCGGCGGTGCCCTTGGATGTGATCATTTCCTTTAATAAATGACGGCGCACGGAATCGGAAATGCCGCTGCCGTGATCGCTGACCGAGAGCGAGAGCTGGTCGTCTTCCTGCCAGATCTTTAAGCGAATGGTGTGGTCGGATTGGGGCAGCTGGGCGTCGATCGCGTTGGCGATGAAGTTGTTGACGATCTGAACGAGGTTGTTGATATCCCCATGCAGCACAACCGCAGGCGGCACGCAGTTTTCTGCGATGAGCTGGCAGTTGTGGACGGTCAGCTCATGGCGCATGAGCAGCGTCGTCCGCCGCAGCAGTTCCTCGGGCGTGAAGGTGACCTTATCGGAGGCGTTCATACTGGCGGCCTGGCCTTTGACGGCCGTGATGATGTCGGACATGTACGAACACGAATCCTTGCAGCGGTGAATCCAGTCCGTCATTTCCTGAGCGATCTCCTTGTAATCGGCCGGGGTGACCTCCGGATCGCCGAAGCTGCGCTGACATTCGTCGACCAGATCGTCCATCGCGTTGAGCGCTCCGGCAATCGACATGATCGGCGTTTTCAAGTTGTGCGCAATGCCGCCGACCATCTGACCTAACGAAGCCAGCCGTTCCCGTTCCATCATCCGCTTCTGTGAATTCTGTAATTTCTGCATGCTTTCCTTCAGCTTGGTGACGTCCTTGTAAATAACGCTGAATCCGACGATCACCTTATTCATGATTAACGGCGTGACCTCGACCATGTAGTAATGCAGATGACCGTCGGCGACGATCGACTGTTCATAGGCGATCGAACTGCGGCTTTCGCGCGACGATTCGACGGAGCTGATCAGATTGTAGACGGCCGTCATCGCGCTGGGATCGTGATCGCGGTGGATGTTGATCAGCGGCTTGTTGATCTCAATCCCGCAGCGGCTGCCGATGATCTGGGCGAACGGCTGGTTGTAGTTGAGCACCAGCCCGGTCTCGCTGAGGATCAGATAACAGTCGGAAATCCAGTCGAGGATGTGCTGCGTCGCAATCGGCGTGATGTTGAGGAAATTCAGCTTCTCAATCGCGATGCCGTGGAAGATGACCGTGAACACAAAGCTGATCGGTGTCGCAGCGATCGACAGGTTCAGAATTTTGAGCGTTGCGAGCATACTGACGACTAACGGAATCAACGTACCTAAGGAGAACATGACGGCCTGCTGCATATACAGACGGTTGTTGCTTTTAAAGGCAAAGTGCAGGATGATGCAGATCGCGGCGATCATGCACAGGTAGCTGTAGCCGCCGCTGATATACATGTAGGGGCCGAACACGACCTCGCTGGCGATCACGCTGAAATGCTTGTAATGCAGATGATGCAGCGGATTGGTCCAGATCATGATGTTAGTGAGCACCGGGACGATAAACAGGCCGCGGACTTTCTTCGGCAGACTGTCGTAATGATGGGTGAAGACCAGCGCGATCAAAAGCAGCAGCACCGGCGCCATGCTTGTGCCGAAATTGGACAATGCGTCCCAGATGTAAAGCATGATTTCATCGCCGGGCGCGGTGAAGCGCATGCCGATCAGAGCGGTCATCCATTCGATCAGAATCATCGAGAACGCGACATAGATTTTATTGATCAGGTGGCTGCGGTTGGTGCGCAGGTTGCGCGAGACGATCAGCACCAGACCGATGATGGAGATGTAGAAGGTAATCAGGGCGCCGTTGGTTATCATCGGGATTCACCTCGTTTCTGACAAAGCTGGGCCAGCTCGCGGTCGGGACGCGGAAGCGGCCAGCGGTAGCCTTCCGCTTCCAGCGCCTGCAGCGTCACAGCGGCGTCGGGCTGGATTTGAACGGGCTGCTTTTCCAGCTGATTAAGCTGTTCGATCAGACTGCCGATCACATCGCTGCCTGAACCGGCTTCCCGCTGCAGCGCAGCGGCGAATTGTTCGTCGCCGACGATGGGCAGCTGCGGGAAAATTTCCTTAAATGATAGCAAATGAGGATTCATCAGATGCAAAACGGTCAGGCGGGAACGCAGGCCGGCGACGGCCGCCAGGGCGCATTCGTCAACCGCTGTGACCTCCGCCGCGGTCTGTGCCAGCGCCGGATTCAGACAGCCGACCTGCAGGATGGCCTGACACAGCCGCCAGAAGGCGTTGGTTTGCGGATGGCGCTGGAACTGACCGTCCCGATGCCGCCCGCACAGCCGGCCTAAGCGCAGGATCCGCGCCGGCTGGCCGGCAGCGATTGCCTGACGAACGGCCTGTTCGGCCAGAAATTTGCTTTCAACGTACAGATTTTCGTTCCAGTTCTGCCCGATGTCGAGATCGGTTTCGCAAAAGCTTGCCGGTTTCTGCGGATCGGCGGGCAGATACGACCCGCTGACGCTGAGCGTGGAGACATGCACCAGCGGGACGTTGATTTGCCGGGCGAGGGCAAGCATGTTGCGGGTGCTCTCGACGTTGGCGGCCAGAAAGGCATCGCGGCGGCCATAGTGACTGACCTCGGCGGCGCTGTGCACGACGCACGTCAGCGAGGCTTGCAGCCGTGATCGCTCTGCGGCGGACAATCCCAGATCAGAGCGGGTCAGATCGCCATGCAGGCAGACAAGTTTGTTCTGATAACGGCCGACCCATTCCGGGCCGAATAACGCCTGCGCTTTTTCCAGCAGCGTGGCTTTATCTGAACGCGACAGGACAACGATCGAACACGACAGGTTCTGTGTCAGCAGCACGTCGATCAGATGCAGGCCGAAGAAACCGGAACCGCCGCTGATCAGCGGGCTACGCCAGTTGACCGGTGCATCGGATTGCAGCGGGAACTTGTCTAACCGGGGGGAGACCGGCTTTTGGACTTGCCATTCCGGCTGTATTTTCTGACGCTGTTCAGCTAACGTCGGATGGGCGTAGAACTCTTCCAGTGTCAAATGCAGGCCGAGATTGTAATATTCTGTCAGTAACGTCAAAGCGCCCAGCGAAGTGCCGCCCTGATCGAAAAATGACAGATTTTCGTCCAGTTCGGAACGCTTCAAGACCTTCCGCCACATCGCCGCCAGATCGGCGGGGCCGGCTTCTTCCACAACCGGCGGCATTTCAATTTCGGGCTGAATTCCTTCGAAAGTACAAGGACGGTCGGCAGCGGCAGTTTCAATCAACGCCGCCAGCGCCCGCCGGTCAGTTTTGCCGGAGGCGGTGAGCGGCAGATGATCCAGCCACGTCAGCGAGGAGGGGATCATGAAGTCCGGCAGCATGGATTGTAACGCCGGCCGCCAGTCCGTTTCTTCGCTGCCCGAGACAAACGCGTGCAGCGAGAGCACCTCGTGATCCTGAATCCGCGGGATCACGGCGCATTCGCGGATGCCCGCAAGACGCAAAAGCTGCTGCTCAATTTCCTGCAGCTCAATGCGGTGGCCGTTCAGCTTGATCTGACTGTCGCGCCGGCCAAGATATTCCAGCTTGCCTTGCGGATTGACGCGGACTAAATCGCCGGTGAAGTAAAACCGCCGCTGAGGCTGCTGCGGAGCCTGAACGAACGCCGTGTTTTTAGTGGGGGCGTTGATATAGCCCAATCCGACTCCGGCGCCGCCGATCACCAGCTCGCCGCTCTGCATCGGCAGACAGCGCTGACGGGCTTTGTTTAAGACATAGGTTTCGTAATTGGCCAGCGGCATACCGATGGTGACCGGGGTTTTGGAAACTTCATCCCACGTGGCATACACCGTCGTTTCCGTCGGACCATAACAGTTGAGGATCCGGGCTGAGGTGCAGGAGGCGGTCTGGCGCACTAACGGCGCAGGCAGCGCTTCCCCGACATGGATGATTGTTTTGACCGAAGCCAACGCTTCCCGGAATGCGGCGTCGGCCATGTTCATCTGCATTCGCGTCGGCGTAAACTGCACGAAATCACAGCCCTCATTCTGGATTAAGGCGGCCAGCTCCCACGGCAGGCGCAGCTGGGATTCATCGGCGATCACTACCGTCATATCCAACGCCAGAGCGATCAGACTTTCCGTCAGGAAGACATCGAAAACCGAATTGGTCGCGCATAGAGCCCGCCGGCATCCACCGATCAGCGGCCGCATTGATTCCAGAAATGCCGCGGTGTTGCGATAAGTGATCTGCGTTCCTTTGGGCAGACCGGTGGAGCCGGAGGTAAACAGGCAATAATGCACGGCGTCCAGCGGACGGGCCGGCGCCTCAAACGGCACCGAACCCTGAGCGAGCACGGAACAGGTTGGAAGCGATAGATTCAATTTCTTTAATAAAGCCGGAGTTCCAACGATCAGATCGGCGCCGGCCTGATCCAGCATCGTTGCGATCCGGGCTGAAGGGAAGTCTGGATCCAGCGGAACATATGCCCGGCCGCAATGCATCAGTGCGAGCATTGCGACAAACAGTCCCTCGCCCCGCTCACACAGAATTCCAGCCGGCTTGGCCGAAGCGTTCTGCATCAGTGCGCCGGCCAGACGATCCGCCTGTTCGATCAGCTCGGCAAAGGTCGTCGTCTTTTGATGAAAGCGCAGGGCCGGCTGGTCTGGATGCAGCCGGGCGCGCTGGCGAATCTGCACGTCCAGCGGCAGTCCGCAATATGGCACGCGCAGAGCGTTGGGCGCGTCCAGGCAGCGGTAGCGATCCAGCGGCGCAAGCACGTCCAATACAGTCCAGACCGGATCCTCCTTCGTTAAAGTCATGACGATGTGTTCCAGACTGCGCTGGTAGAAGCGGATCGTTTCTTCGCGGTAGCGCTGGTTCTCAAATTCAAAGCAGAAATGCCAGCGGCCGGCTTCCCAATAAACTTCCTCGGTTAACGGCAGTTTGCTTAACCCGGTCGCCACTGGCTGACAGCCCAGTGGCTGCCCGGCTAAGCGCAGCTGGTCCGCCGCGATCGGCCGCAGCGAAAACAACAGGCCGAAGACGGCGTTGCCGCCCACCTGGCGGGGCAGATTGAACATCCGGATTAAATCTTCCAGACTGACCGCCTGATGATCCTGAATTGCCGCCAGCTGATTCTGCACGCGCGCCAGCAGCGCGCTGATCCGCATCTGAGGGTCAAGCTGAAGCGCCAACGGCAGCGTATGCATGAATAACCCCGGCATCGCCTGCGTCGCCGCCTGCGTCCGGCCGCTGACCGGCATTCCGACAACGACCCGGTCGCTCTGGTTCCAGCGGGCCAGCTGAATCAGCGCCGCACAGGCAAACAGGGCGGCCGGCGTCAGCTGCTTCGCAGCGCAGAACGTGCGGATCTTTTCCGAGCCTTCCAGACTCAGATCATAGATGAGCTGACTGCCTCCCTGATGCGGCTGTTCCCGCCGGTCCTGCGGCAGAAGCAGCGGTTTTGGCAGCGGTGTCAGCGTCTTTTTCCAATACGCAAGATCAGCTTCCGCAGGGCCATCCTGCATCGCCCAGGCCGCGTCTTTGTAGGTGAGCGCCGGCGAGCTGCAGACACGTCCCTGATAGAGCTGATCGAGATGCGAAAGCAGTAACGGCGTCGTCAGCCCGTCGCTGATCAGATGATGCATGTCCAGTCCCAGCGCCCAGCCTTCTTTACGATGAATGAAGGCGGCGGAAAACAGCGGCGGTCTGGCCAGATCCATCGGCCGGATTAATGTTGCCGGATCCCAATCCGGTCCTGCTTCGATGATCTCGACGTTGAAGGCGACCTTGTCGTGAACCTGCATTCGGATTTCTCCATCATCCAGGACAAAGCCGGTGCGCAGCAGTTCTTCTTCCTGCACCAGTTGGACTAACGCTTGACGTAAGCGGTCGATATCGAGTGTGTCGGGCAGCGTGAACAAGCCCGGCATGTGGTATGCGTCGTTTTCCGGGTCGGCAAGCAGATCCGCCAGAATCGCTTTCTGTTGAAAGCTCAGCGGATAGGTTTTTTGTTTTGGAGCCGCTTGCGGCTTTGGCTGCGGGGCAGACTGCCCGCCGTCCAGCACTTCGCCGATCGCCGCGGCGGTGCGCAGGTGGTAAAGATCCGCCGTTTTTAAACGGATCTGAAATTTTTCTTCGATTAAACTTAACAATTCCATCGCGATCAACGAATCCCCGCCGTAAGCGAAATAATCGCTGTCCAGCTGCATGTCCGGCCGTTTTAGAAGCGTACGCAGCTGATCGAGCAGCCAGCGCTGAGCCGCGGAAGTGGCGGCGGATCTGAGGGGCTGAGGGGACTGGGGCAGCGGCGGCAGCCGGCTAGGATCCAGTTTGCCGTTAGCGGTGAGCGGCAGTTCGTCGACCGCAAGATAAACGGACGGGACGACCGGCGCGGGCAGCTGTTCCATTAAGGCGCGCCTGAGACCGGCCGGATCGACCGGCTGATCGCTGACGATGTAGGCTGCCAGGGTGCGGCGGTCATTCTGAAGCACGACCGCGGCGTTTTGAATGTGCGGCAGCCGGCGCAGCTGAGCGGTGATTTCCTGCGCTTCAATCCGGTACCCGCGCACCTTGAGCTGCTGATCCTGACGGCCGGCGATCACGATCTCGCCATCCTGCGTCCAATAAGCCAGATCGCCCGTGCGATAGGCACGTTCTCCCTGTAAACAAGTCAGCGGCTGGAAGCTTTCGTCGGTTTTGGCGCGATCCTGATCATAGCCCAGCGCCAGGCAGGGACCGCTGATCCACAGTTCGCCAATACTCTCGCAAGGCAACGGCTGGCCTGTGGGATCGAGCACGAGCAGGCGGCAGCCGGGCAGGGGCTGGCCGGCGGTAATCCGGCGGGCGTGCGACAGCTCTTTCATGCAGACGCCGATCGTCGCCTCGCTGGGACCATATTGATTATAAAGCCGCGCCGATGTCCAGCGCTTGAGCTGACGCAGCAGGACGGAAGGATAAGCTTCCCCACCGCAGACCAGACAGTCCAGCCGGGAGACCGCCTGACAAAATGCCGGATGTCTGAGATATGCCTGCAAGCGCGAAGGCGTCAGGGAAAGCATGCCGATGTGATGGCGGCCGATGTAATCGGCCAGCTGGGCCGGGTTCTCCGCCGCTTCCGCATCAGCGAAAACCACGCTTCGTCCATTCAATAACGCGCAAATCGATTCGATCAGGAACGCGTCGAACGCCGGGCTGCATAACGAAAGCACCGGATTTTGCGGATAGACGCCGGCCATCGCGTCGATAAAGTTGCATAAACTGGCGGAACCGACCAGGACGCCCTTGGGGGTTCCGGTCGTGCCCGAGGTGGTGACGATATACGCTGTCTCCGGCGGCGTGAAGGGACGCGGGGCGTCCGCAAGCGCGGCCGGATGAAACTGATCATCTTCGATCGTTTTCCAGGCCCAGCGCCGCTGCGGGTCCAGCTGTTCGCGCAGCGCGCAGGAACTGATGATCAAGTCTGCGCCCGTTTGTGCAAGCAGCGTTTTCAAGCGGTTTGCGGGTTGGACAGGATCAAGGTTGATCCACACGGCGTGGCTGAGCATCGCCGCAAGCATGCCGGTGATCAGAGCTTCGCCCCGCGGCAGAAGCAGCGCGATCCGCAGCGGTTTTTCCTGCGGTAAAGTTAAAATCTGCGCGGCTAAAGCTTCCGCCTGAGCATTGAGCTGGGCAAAGGTCAGATTGCGGTCCTGATCGACAATCGCGATCGTCTGTCCCTGATTTTCTGCGATCTGACGCCAGCGGGCGGTCAGCGTTGAAGAGCAGACGGCTGCAGCTTGTGGATTGAAAGCATACAGAACGCGGTCTTCTCCGGCTTCTTCCAGCACGCGCAGTTGGCTCAACGGCGTATCCGGATGAGTCAGCACGTCCTGGAGGATCACGGTCAGGCTTTGATGCAGCTGCGCGATCCGGGCTTCGCTGAAGCTCTGGACCTGATAATCGTAGTCGATCTGCAGGGCGGCGGTTTCGCGATGGCTGACGTGCAGGCATAATTCCTCCATCTGCCAGCCGCTGAAATGCCAGGCACCGCTGAAATGGACAGTGGTGTCCGAAGGTGGGGTTAAGCGTGTGTCTTCATAGGAAAGCGCGATCGAAAACAAGGCTTCCAGTTCCGGCTGCTGAGCGCGGGCCAGTTTCATGATTTCGGTAAACGGATATTTCTGATGCTTTAACAGGCGGTACCATTGATCGTTGAGCGTCTGGCAGCACTGATCCGCTGTCTGCGCGGGATCTGTTTCGCAGCGAAAGGGCAGCGTGCTGACGAACATCCCGCCGGCATTTTTTCGTATTATAGAAGTAGGAATAAAGTATCCTACTCGAAATAGAATTAGATTAGATGAGTATAAAATATTGAAATTGAGAAGAAATCATGCAAGTGATGTTCAGTTAATCTTAGTATCTCATCAAGGGTATCAGAAGTTAGGATATAATATTCTTAGCTTCTTTTCTTTTGTGGGCCAACCTAAGTTGAGAAGCTCATAGAGAAGAAATGGCTTGGCACTTTTTGGAACAATCTAGTTCGTAAAAGAAAATGCCATTCTTCCTATTCAAATTCATAAGCTTGTTTAAA